>Ga0080004_1124534_pt1:0-20000 | contig 199855 bp, 179 predicted proteins | sample WasSprMetagenome_FD_69207 | JGI IMG/M metagenome (GOLD analysis project Ga0080004, IMG submission 69207) | Sulfidic aquatic microbial communities from Washburn Spring, Yellowstone National Park, USA - WS (SPADES assembly) (version 2) | ecosystem: Environmental > Aquatic > Thermal...
ATTCCTCACTACTTTCGGCATGACAAGCAGAAGCTTGGCATAATCAAGAAATGAGTGAGCATACGATGAATCGAGTATTGTTCAAGATTTTCGTGGGAGTGGTTTTATTTACCGTTTCTGTTTTGTTTGCTGGTTGTCACGGCGGCAAAGAAAGCAAGGAGGAAAAGATGGCAAAACAAGTAATTCCCTATGAAGCCAAAGATTTTTCCTACCTGATAGGAATGCCCGGGCTCAGCGAAGCTGCTCTCAAGCTTCACTTTACGCTCTATCAGGGTTACGTGAACAACACGAATCGCCTTCTGGATGAATTGAAAGCCCTTGCCGAGCATGGGCAGTCTAATACGCCTCAATATGCGGAGCTTAAACGCCGGTTTGCCTTTGAATTTGACGGCATGAAACTTCATGAGCTGTTTTTCGAAAATCTTGGGACTACCCCCTCATCGCCAGATCCAAAGAGCGCTTTCTACAAAGCTATTGAAGCCAACTTCGGAAGTTTCGATTCATGGCAGAACGATTTTATAGCTACGGCTCAAATGAGAGGCATTGGATGGGCGGTGCTGTTCTACGATCCTTCCACAGGACGTCTTATGAACGCATGGATTAACGAACATCACAGTGGACTCCTTGCTCAGTGCGTACCCTTGCTGGTGCTGGATGTCTTTGAACATGCCTTTGTCGTGGATTATCAGTTGGATCGCCCGTCCTATATTAAAGCAATGCTTCAGCAGATAGACTGGAAAGTGGTGGAAGCCCGGTTTGAGGGGAAACCGGTGCAGAAGGGAAAACCTGTCGCTAAGTAGGGAATGACAGAAAGGGCTATCACTCCGAGCGTCAGAGAGGGGGTTCCTCATGGGATGCCTCGCATTCGCTCGGCATGACAAGTTAGGACAGGAGAGGTGAGAAGGAACCAATGGTAGATTACGATTACATTGTTGAGTCACTGAAAAAGCAACGAGAACGCCTCGTTCAGGATTACGGCGAGGAAGGCTTTATAGCCCATACGAATCTTTTGGAAATCTCTATTATTTCTCTCTACAACAGAGTTGCAAACATACTTGAAGCCTCTTCGGAAAAATTTCGAACCGGTAGCGCCGTAATCGCTCTTGGCGATTTTGGAAAGGGGTTTGTCGGTCCCCACCAGGAAATAGCTCTGGTTTTCCTTGTGATGCCGGAAATTGCTGAGATGGAAGAGTGGTTTTATGAAGTCGTAAAGCCCCTTGAAGAAGCCGAGTGGAAAATTAAATGGAATGTTGTTACTGCCGAAGAATTTATCAGCAGGGCAGAGCGGGATTACGATTTTTTGAAAGATGCAATTTCGATGCGATACGTATCCGGTAATCGTTCTCTTGCTGAAGAATTAGAAACGGCTTTCAGAAGATGGATTCAGGATCGAGAAATAACGATCATTGGAGAATGCAAGAAAGCCTGGGTAGAACGTTTCGAAAGATCAATACAGGCTGAGGACTGGTTGGAACCGGATGTGTTTAACTTTTCCGGGGGGCTTGATGATATTAGATGTATCAGGACTGCTCTCGCACTGCTTGGAATGTCGCGGATGGATGATGCCGTGAAGGAGGGTATCCTAAGGCGGCAGGAGATAGACAGACTGCAACAGGCAGAACGTTTTTATCTCAAAATCTTTAATGCCGCTCAAAGTTCATCTCTCTCCTACGGATTGCAGGAAGAAATTGCTTCGAGGCTCGGTTACAGCGGGCGATCGGACTTCATGCCCGTGGATGTTTTTATGCAGGAAGTTTACCGATCTTTTCACGATGTTAATCGAATTTGTCAGCTTTTCTGGCAGGTGATAGAAGAGAAAAATGGTCCCAAGAAGGAAGAAAAATCCACCCCTCGAGAAGTCCGCCCAGGAGTGTTCATAAAAGAAGGGGCTCTCGATGTAGATTTCAACGTTTTTCCTCTAAACCCTGTGAATTTTATACGCGTCTTTCGATTAGCCAGCCAGTACGGTGTGCCTGTGGGGGCAAACACTCTTCGCTACCTTAGTGATCACATAAACATCTTGGAAGTTTCTTCCGGGGATAGGTCGGTTTCTGAGGAGCTTCTTCTAATGATTCATTCCGATTCTTCACGACTTCTTTCGTTTCGACAATTTCATGATATGGGCTTTTTCTCGGCTCTTGTGCCTGAATGGAACTCCATCGTGGGGCTTTCTCAGCACGATTTCTTCCACGCTTTTCCTTTCCATGAACACGCTATAAGGACTTTGCAGGAAGTGAAGAAAGTGCTTAACGGCGATTACGCCAATGAGGAACCTGAAGTAACAAGAGTGGGTAATCGAGTGAGCGATCCCAGGTGGCTTTATCTTGCCGCACTTCTTCATGATATTGGGAAAAGTGGTGGAAGGGAACACGCTTTGAGAGGTGGGGAAATGATTCCTCCCATTGCAAAGCGTCTCGGCCTTCTGCCAGAAGAAAGCGATATGGTGCAGTTCCTCGTTGCTCAGCATACTCTCCTTATGGACAGCGCTTCCATGAGAGATATTGGTGACGAGGGAATGCTTTCTCAATGTAGCCTTATTATCGGAAATCCCGTTAGATTAGACCTTCTTCTCGTTTTGACCTTTGCAGACCTTAAGGCAACAGGTCCCATGGCTTTCGAAAAATGGCAAAGAAGCCCTATTGTCTTCCTGCATGATCGAATTGCTCAGATTATCGAAAAGGGAGAGCCCAATCCAAAGCTTATTCAGGATAGAATTGCTCACATCTCGAAGCTTGTAAAAGAAAAAGTCTCAGACCTGATGGATGAAGTCCAGCTCAAGAACCAACTGGAAGAAATTTCGCCAAGATACCTTCTGTCTATGACCCCTGAAGATATTGCGGAACATCTCAGGCTCGAGTGGAGCTTTTTCAATTCTCAGGAACCCTTTGTGTGGCGAGTTGTGCCTAAATCTTTTGGAAAATACGGTGGTATGGAAAAAGGCTGGAATATCACGGTCGTAAGTAGAATGACACCAGGCCTGCTCTTCAAAGTCGCAGGGATTCTAACTCTTTACAATCTTGGTATCATCTCAGCTCAGGTTTTCGTGAAGAAAAACGATATCATGATCCTGGATTTTCAATGTGTTTCGAGAACTATTGGTGTTGATCCTGACTGGGATAATATCCAACGTGATCTTAAACGACTTCTTGAACATAAGCTTGCTCTCGACTACAGGATGGCACAAAGAGCCGTATTCCCCAGGGGATTCAGACCCGTAAAGACCGAAATTGTTGTGGATAACGATTCGTCGGAAGATTACACCATCCTGGAGGTTTATACCAAAGACCGTCCTGGGCTCCTTTATCTTATTACGAAAACTCTTGCTGGATTTGAAATTAGAGTCTATGTGGCAAAAATTACAACAAGAGGCGATCAGGTGGCTGACGTGTTTTACGTGAAAAATCACTTGGGCAATAAGCTAACCGATTCTGAACAAATTGAAGAAATTAAAGAAGCTTTGACCTTTTGGCTCAGTTAGGGCAGGCATTTGTAGGGGCAACCCTATGTGGTTGTCCTTTAGCCTGTCCCTACGGGTTTCTCTAAAAGCAAGAAGGAGGGAGTAAAAAATGACCGATTGCCTTCTTTGGAATCAGCATGAAGCTGTGGGTGTTATTACCTTAAACCGACCTGAAAAGCGTAATGCCTTGTCTCTTGAACTTATGGAGCAGATGATTGAGCTTTTAAAACGCATCGCTTCGGAAGAAACTGTTAAGGTGGTCATCATCAAGGGGGCAGGCCCTGTGTTTTGCGCCGGGCATGATCTGGGTGATATGGTAAAGGAGGGGGCTGATATCCACGATTTTCGAAAGATATTTAAAGTTTGCAGTGACATGATGTGGCAGATACACCAACTTCCCCAGCCGGTTATTGCTCAGGTTCATGGTATAGCAACGGCTGCTGGATGTCAGCTTGTTGCCGCCTGTGATTTGGCGGTTGCAGAAACCGAAGCAAAATTTGCAACGCCCGGGGTAAAAATAGGTCTTTTCTGCACTACCCCGATGGTGCCTCTAGTAAGAGTTATCGGAAGACGGCGAGCCATGGAGATGCTTTTAACAGGCAGGTTTGTTTCGGCTCAAGAAGCCCTTGCCTGGGGACTTGTAAACAAAGTTGTGGAAAAGGACAGACTGGAAGAGGAAACTTTAAACTTGGCAAGGGAAATATCTCAATATAGCCGTTTTACTCTTGCTCTTGGAAAGAAAGCCTTCTACGATCAAATTGATATGGATGAATACAGCGCCTATCGTTATGCTCAGGAAGTAATAGCAATGAACTGCACAGCAAGAGATGCCAGAGAGGGCATTTGCGCCTTTCTAGAAAAGAGATCACCAGTCTGGTGCAACAAATAAAAAATTTGGTGGAGGCGGCGGGAATCGAACCCGCGTCCGAGAGCCTTCAGCTTATGCTTCTACATGCTTATCTCAGGTGTTACCTTTCGCTTTCTCAGCTCCACCTGAGCGGAAAGCTGGAGAAAGCTAGCCCGCGAAAGTTTCGCTTAGAGAACCGCAGGCCTATCCTCTAAGCTATCCCGCATCCCGACGTTCCTTACCGGCTCAGCGGGAGATTGCCGGAGGAACGGCAGCCGGTATTAGGCGGCTGCAGCGTAAGCGTAATCGTCTGCGTTTATGTTTAACCCCAGCAGGTTTAACGAGTCGCCAGGACACTCGGCATGCTACATAAGCCTCTTGACCCCCGTCGAACCCAGATCGCCCCCATTTAAGACGATTTGGTTTGCTCGGGAATCAATCTTACTATATCTCCTAATTCAAAGTAGTCAAGAGGCATGGGGGTGTTCGAAAATATTAGACGACGAAGTGATGGCTTTCTTATATGGGATGCCTCGCATTCGCTCGGCATGACATGACTGGCGATTTTTCGAACATCCCACAACAACCAGCCTTGACAGAATGTTTTCTGTTTTTATACTCAACAAGTTACTATTTAAGAAGAAGGAGACGTTATGAAGTTAAGAGTAGAAGACATACCCGATGAGGGACTTAGTTTGTCTTTTTCGTGGAGCAAGGCGAGCCTCGAGGCTTTTATGGCTCCAAATGATCCATACGAAATAGACTTTGTTAAGCCTTTAGAGGTGAAGCTTGATTTTGAAAAGCAAGCTAATTGCATACATGTTTCAGGTGTTGTTGGCGGGGACTTGATTATGACCTGCCACCGATGTCTTGATACCTTTTCAAAACGGTTGGATCTTCCTCTGGAGACTTTCCTTTACAGTAAACCTCAGGGCGCTGTAAATGTCACAGAAGAGGTTGAACTGGAAGAGGAAGAATTGGAGGTGGAATTTTTCGACGGTGAGGAAATCGATGTTGATTTAATCATCGCTGAAGAGATTTTTCTTTCGCTTCCCCAGGTGTTGCTTTGCTCCGATGACTGTAAAGGGCTGTGTCCGCAGTGCGGAGCCAACCTTAATCGAGAACCGTGCACTTGCAGGAAAGTGTCCGATTCACCCTTCGCTGTGTTGTTGCAGCGAAAAAATTTGTTTCCTGAGGCGCATTCATAACCAATTCTAAGAGTATGGAAGGAGATAGGAGCAATGGGTGTTCCAAAAAGAAAAACTTCTAGGTCTCGACGAAACAACCGTAGGTCTCACGACGGGCTTGACGCTCCCGCTGTTTCCATTTGCCCAAAGTGCAAGGAAACAAAACTCCCCCACAGGATTTGCCCTGCCTGTGGAACCTACAAAGGTAGAGTTGTGCTAGAGGAGCAAGAGGAAGAATAAACCTTAAGTTGTTTGCTGGCTATGCCTCTAAGAATAGCCATTGACGGGATGGGAGGCGACCGAGCTCCTGTAGCGGTAGTCGAGGGAGTAAAGCTTGCAATGAAACATCCTGATGTTCATTTTGTCCTGTTTGGGGATGAACATGTTTTGAGAAGCTTTTTCCCATCCCTGCCCCCATCCCTTTCCATCGTCCATGCGCCTCAAAAAGTTGGCGAGGACGAAATGGGTATTCTTTCCATCTTGCGACGTCCCAAATCTTCCCTGGCTCTAGCCATGAAATCCCTTGCAGCTAAGGAAGTGGATGCGGTAGTAAGTGCGGGGGATAGCCGAGCAGTGGTTGCAATGGCAAAGCACTATGTGGGATTAAGCGGTAAAGTGAAAAGACCGGTTTTAGCTGTTTTTGTGCCTATAACCCCTGATCGTGATGTTTTGCTCGTTGATGCAGGAGCTTATACGGGGCTTCACGCTGTTCCTTTGGTTCAAGCAGCATTGCTTGGGAGAGTTTATTGGCGTGTAATAAAAAGTTCTACCGAACCCTCTATCGCTCTGCTAAATATAGGACGGGAAAAATTCAAGGGACCTGTGGAAGTAAGACGAGCGGCCGCAATATTACAAGGGTTACCGGTGAACTTTTGCGGTTTTGTAGAACCTCAAGATCTGTTTTCGCCTTCAACTTCCGTTGACATCCTTGTAACCAACGGATTTGTGGGAAACCTTTTCTTAAAGCTTTACGAGTCTCTTGCAGAACACCTTCTTAGAAGCTTTGAAGTTTTTTTGCACCAACATGGGTATCCAAGGGCACCCACGCAGGGGGGCCCCTACACGTCATTACGAGGCGTCCTTCGAATGCACGAAGTGCCGTGCCATTCCGACAGGCCCGACTTTCAGTTGTCATCTGGCTCTGATAAAGGGGATGAGAAAAGATGGCAGGATTATTTCGTTAGGTATCGCTATGAGTGGACAGGGGGAGCACCACTTCTCGGAGTCAAAAGACCGGTGATTGTTGCTCATGGAAGATCAGGTGCCTTTGCGATGTCTAGAGCAATTGAAAAGGCTATTTCTTTAGCTAAAGAAAATATTTCAGAAAAAATGGAAGCGGGAATTGAGTCAGATCCCGCTTTGGTAAACGTTGCCAGAATTTATAAGAGCTGGGCAATAAGCGCCTTTGGTAGAAAAAAGGCTTGATTCATAGTTTCTTAATGTCCTATTTGTCACACCGAACGAAGTGAGGGGTCTCCTGATGGGAGGTCTCGCATTCGCTCGGCATGACAAGGAGCGCGATGAGAAAATTTTTAAAATTAGTAGGGGCAGGCCTATGTGCCTGCCCTAGACAAGGGCAAGTAGGGGCAAGCTAAAAGGCAACCACATGGGGTTGCCCCTACAAGTGCCTGCCAAACGTAGGGGCAGACCTTCGTGTCTGCCCTCCACATAGGGTTGCCCCTACATTGGTTGCGATACAGATGGAGGTAGCAGTGGAGTATTTTCTTACTGAAGAACAAAAGCTTCTTCAAGAAATAGCTTACGAAATCGTCCGTGAACGAATAAGGCCTGTTAGGGCTGAATTGGACGAAAAGGAAGAATTCCCCTGGGAGATCATGAAAGATCTTGCTCAGGCAGATCTCTTCGGTATCTGGATTCCTGAAGCCTACGGTGGGCTTGGGATGGGTATCCTGGAAAACTGCCTGGTAGTGGAACAGCTTGCCCGAGGCTGTATCGGTATAGCAACAACGTTTGCAGCGTCCGGTCTGGGAGCTTATCCTATAATCTTGTTTGGTAGCGAGGAACTTAAACGTAAGTACTTGCCACCGATAGCTCGGGGTGAAAAGCTTGCTGCCTTCGCTTTAACTGAGCCCGGGGCAGGAAGTGATGTGTCGGCGATAAGAACTCGAGCCGTTCGAGTGGGCGATGAGTACATTCTGAACGGAACAAAACAGTGGATTACTAACGGTGGTGAGGCTGATATCTATTCCGTTTTCGCTATCACGGATCCAACAAAGGGACCTCGAGGAGCTAGCTGTTTCGTGGTAGAAAAGGGTGATCCTGGTTTTTCCTTCGGGAAGAAAGAGCAAAAACTTGGTATTAGAGCATCTGCAACTCGCGAACTTATTTTCAATGACTGCCGAATTCCTAAAGAAAGACTCATCGGCCGCGAAGGTATGGGATTCATCATAGCTATGAAAACATTCGATAAATCCAGACCTGGCATTGGAGCTCTAGGTGTTGGACTTGCTCAGGAAGCGCTTGATATATCGGTTGAATATGCTCGGAAAAGAATCCAGTTCGGAAAGCCTATCATTTCTTTCCAGGTTATTCAGCATAAACTTGCCGATATGGCCACAAAAATAGAAGCCGCTAGAGCGCTCATATACTCTGCGGCTCGCTATCTCGATAGCAAAGGAGATCCACCAGATGCCAGCAAGATTGCCGCTATGTGTAAGATCTTTGCAAGCGATGTGGCGGTGCAGGTAGCTCTTGAAGCAGTGCAGATTCTTGGTGGTTACGGTTACATGAGAGACTATCCTGTGGAAAAACTCCTGCGAGATTCCAAAATTCTCCAGATTTATGAAGGCACTAACGAAATTCAGCGAAACATCATTGGCCAGGAACTTAATAAAGAGTACGGGCGAATAAAGGAGACCTTTATCAAATAATTCGGGAGGGTCAGAGTTGTGCATATTGTCGTTTGTGTAAAACAGGTACCGGAAACCCAAAATGTGAGGATTGACCCCACAACAAATACCCTGATTCGTCAGGGAGTTGCCTCAATCCTTAATCCCTTCGACCATTTCGCTCTGGAAGCGGCTCTTCGCATTAAAGATATGGATAAAAACGGCGTCAAGGTAACGGTATTGACAATGGGACCTCCTCAAGCAAAGGAAGTTCTTGTGGATGCTCTTTCACGAGGAGCCGATGACGCAGTGCTTCTTAGCGATCGAGCTTTTGCTGGAGCTGATACATGGGCAACTTCTTACACTCTCTCGGCTGCAATAAAAAAAATGGGCGATGTGGATCTTGTTATTTGCGGTAAGCAAGCCATAGACGGTGACACCGCTCAGGTAGGCCCGGAACTCGCCACGCTCTTAGATATTCCTTATGCTACTTACGTGAGCAGAATTGAATTTGTTGAACCCAGGGTGCTTAGGGTGACCCGACAAACTGATGAGGGAACTGCTTTGTGGAAAATCCCTCTCCCTGCGCTTCTTACAGTGCTTAAGGATGTGGGAAGGCTCAGAGTCCGCTCATATCGAGCCACTCTGCGAGCTAGACGGTATGAGATTCCCATATGGGGTGCGGCAGATCTTGGGCTTTCCGAAGATACGGTAGGCCTTAAGGGATCTTTTACTCAGGTAATAAAAGTTTTTAGCCCTCAAAGGGCAAAAGAACGTGTGATGATAGAAGGTTCCGTGCAAGAACAAGCCGCCAGGCTTTATGAGCTCCTCAAGGAACAGGGGGTTCCAGGACTATGAAGGCTCTTATAGAAAAGGATCGTTGCACCGGATGTGGCACCTGTGTTGATGTGTGCCCCGTTGGTGCCATTTCTCTTGTGGATGGAAAGGCAGAGGTTTCTGACGACTGCACTCTTTGTGGGATGTGTGTGGGTTCCTGCGAATTCGATGCCATATCGCTTCCTAAAGTAGGGGCAGGCCCCAGTGATGCAGGGCAACCACATGGGGTTGCCCCTACACACCGAGGTATATGGGTTTATGCCGAATGGCGACATGGGAATATTCATCGTGTATCCTACGAATTGCTTTCCAGGGCTCGTCAGCTTGCCGATAAGAAGAAAGTTCCCGTGGGAGCTGTGCTTATTGGATATAAATTGGACGGCTTAGAGAAAGAACTCTTTAGCTATGGAGCCGATATCGTGTATGTTGTTGACCATCCGGCTCTGGCTCACTTTACCGATGAAGCGTACGGGAATGTTTTAGCTTTTCTTGCCAAACAGTACCGTCCAGAGATTTTGCTTGCAGGAGCAACTTCCATAGGGAGATCCTTTATCCCACGAGTAGCGGCTCTGCTAAAAACAGGCCTTACCGCCGACTGCACCGATTTGGATATTAATGATGATGGACTTCTTGTGCAGACTCGTCCTGCCTTTGGTGGGAATATCATGGCTTCCATTCTTTGCCCATACGGAAGACCTCAGATGGCGACGGTTCGTCCTAGAGTAATGCAGGCGTGCCAGCTTCTTGAGCCTAGGCAGGGCACCGTTGAAAAAGTGTCCGTTCCGGAACATCTTTTGAAATCAAGAGTTGAGGTGCTGGAGGAAACTATTTCTGAGGGACCGTCGGCCTCACTTGTAGAAGCAGATGTGGTTATTTCTGGCGGACGAGGCCTTAAAAAGAAAGAAAATTTCAGGATGCTTGAGGAGCTTGCAAGGCTTGTAAACGGTGCGGTGGGAGCAAGTCGTGGAGCGGTGGAAGCAGGCCTGGCGGATCCATCTCAGCAGGTAGGACAAACGGGTCGAACAGTAGCACCCGTTTTATATATGGCTGTTGGTATTTCTGGAGCTATTCAGCACGTGGTGGGTATGCAGGGATCCAAAATCATTGTGGCGGTTAATAAGGATCCTGAAGCACCCATCTTTGATATTTGCCATTACGGAGTGGTGGCGGATCTTTTTGAGTTTATACCTGAGTTTATTAAGCGTATAAAAGGAGAGTGCGGTGATTCCCAGAATTAAGGAAATAGGGTCGGTTCAACGAACCATGTAGGGGCGGTTCTACGTAACCACCCTACCCCACAGGAAAAGCGAGGTTGGGTTGATGTCAGAAGATAGAGTTGCGGTAGTTACTGGTGCTAGTCGAGGCATAGGGCGAGCGATTGCCATATCGCTTGCCGAAGCAGGTATGGACGTGGTGATCAACTTCCGCCAGGGGAGTAAAGCCGCTGAGGAAACGGCTCAGGCTGTTAGCTCTACCGGTAGAAAAGCCTATCTTTTCCCTTTTGATGTCTCAGATCCTGATGCTGTTAGAGACGGTTTCAAGGAGATACTTAAGACTTGCGGTAGGGTTGATGTATTAGTGAATAACGCAGGTGTCACTCGAGATAATCTTACGGTTCTTATGAAATGGTCTGAATGGGAGGAAGTGATTCGGACAAATCTTTCTAGTGTTTTCTTGTGCTCGCAGGCAGTGATCAAGCCAATGCTTCGCCAGAAATGGGGACGCATTATTAACATAACTTCTGTGGTGGGCATCTCAGGCAATGCCGGACAGGCTAATTACGCTGCCGCAAAGGCAGGGATCATCGGTTTTACTAAATCTCTTGCACGAGAACTGGCTTCCCGAGGTATTACCGTTAATGCAGTAGCTCCAGGTTATATCGAAACAGACATGACTAGAGCTTTGCCTGAAGATGCGCGAAAAATGTTACTTTCCCAGATTCCTTTGGGAAAAGAAGGAAAACCTGAAGATGTAGCGGCTGTTGTGCGTTTTCTTGCATCGGATGAGGCTCATTATATAACGGGAGAGGTTATCAGAGTAAGCGGTGGATTGTTTATGTAGGTAAAATTCCCTCGTGAAGTGGGAATGATTTTCATGCGAAAACGGAGGAAAACCTCCTGATGAGCCAGAAATGAGAGAGGAAATCCATGGGAGAGAAGGAGAAAAAAAACCGAAGAGTTGTAATTACCGGTATAGGACTTGTTACACCTCTTGGTATTGGAATTGAGGAAAACTGGCAGGCACTAATAGAAGGAAGGTCTGGAATTGGGCCGATTACACGCTTTGACGCAAGCAGCTATCAAACACGTTTTGCTGGTGAAGTCAAAAATTTCAATCCGGAAGATTTTCTGCCCAAAAAAGAGGCCAGAAAGCTGGATCTTTTTCTTCAGTTTGCCCTGGCGGCATCTCAAATGGCCATGGAAGACGCCAGGCTTACTATATCGGACGAAGAATCACCTCGAGCCGGTGCTATTATGGGATGTGGTTTAGGAGGATTAACGACAATTGAGGCTTCCCATATAACTCTTCTCAAGGAAGGGCCTAAAAAAATCAGCCCTTTTTTTATTCCGGTCATAATTGGCAACATGGCTCCCGGGCTTATGTCAATCCGGCATAACGCAAAGGGACCAAACCTTTCAATTCAAACTGCCTGCGCCGCAGGAACTCACGCTATTGGTGTGGCTTTCCACATGATAAGAGACGGCATAATTGATATAGCTCTTACAGGTGGAGTTGAAGCAGTTATTACCGCTATGGCTATTGCCGGATTTAATGCAATGAGAGCTCTTTCCACCCGAAATGATGCCCCGGAAAAGGCTTCCCGACCTTTTGATAAAGAACGAGATGGGTTTGTCTTAAGCGAGGGAGCGGCGGTGTTGATTCTTGAAGAAGCAGAGAGAGCTCTTAGCCGAGGAGCTTCCATTTATGCCGAAGTTATCGGTTTTGGTCTTACAAGCGATGCTTACCACATGACAGCCCCTGCACCAGAAGGAGAAGGTGCCGCTAGATGTATGCAAATGGCTCTGGACGATGCAGGTATTCGTCCGGAAGATGTTGATTACATAAATGCTCACGGCACATCAACTGATCTGAACGACCGTTTTGAAACAATGGCAATCAAGAGAGTTTTTGGTTCTCACGCCTATAAACTGGCGGTAAGTTCCACAAAATCTATGACAGGTCATCTTTTGGGAGCTGCTGGAGGTGTCGAAGCAGCTTATACAGCTCTTACCATAAAACGAGGAATTATTCCGCCCACCATAAATTACGAATATCCCGACCCGGACTGTGATCTGGATTACGTGCCAAATGTGGCTAGAAGAGCTACTGTAAAAGTGGCGCTTTCTAATTCCTTTGGTTTTGGTGGAACTAATGCAACAATTGTAATGAAATCTTGGGAAGAGGATAGTTAAATGGGATGCTTCGCAAGGCAACCACAGGGGGTGCTCCTACAAGGGGCGGCAGGGCCGCCTCCCAACGGGTAACCACAAGGGTTACCCCTACAGGCAACCACATAGGGTTGCCCATACGTTTGGCTTGTAGGGGCAGACCTGCGTGTCTGCCCTAGATAAAAGGAAAGCGGGCAGTTATATGTAGGGGCGGCTCTACGTGGCCGCCCATAGAGAGGGGGCACAATGAAAATCGCTGTTGGAAGTGACCACGCTGGATTTAGACTTAAGCAGTTACTGCGGGATTATCTGCTTCAGGAAGGTCATGAAGTGGAAGATGTGGGAACTTTTTCTGAAGAATCCGTTCATTATCCGGAATTTGCCTTCAAAGTGGCGCGTCTGGTGGCTGATGGCAAGGTAGAACGCGGAGTCCTGGTCTGTGGGAGTGGAATAGGCATGTGTATGGCGGCAAATCGGTTTAAGGGTGTGCGAGCGGTTCATGCTACAGAACCTTATTCGGCTAAAATGAGCAGGCGACACAATGATTCTAACGTGCTTTGCCTTGGTGAACGTTTTATCGGTCGGGATATGGCTCTGGAAATCCTTCGAGTATGGCTGGCTGAACCTTTTGACGGTGGGCGTCATAATATAAGAGTGCAAATGATGGATGAGATGGGGGATGTATGAGTATTCTCGAAAAAGTAGATCCCGAAATATATCGAGCAATATGGCTTGAAGAGGAGCGTCAGCGCTTCAAGCTAGAACTTATCGCATCTGAGAATTTTGTAAGTCGCGCCGTAAGAGAAGCTCAAGGATCGGTTCTTACCAATAAATACGCTGAGGGTTATCCAGGACGGCGGTATTACGGTGGTTGTGAGTATGTCGACATCGCTGAGCAACTAGCTATAGATCGAGCTAAGAAACTTTTTCATGCCGATTATGCTAACGTCCAGCCTCATTCGGGTTCTCAGGCGAATATGGCGGTTTATTTCGCTGTCTTGCAGCCTGGCGATACTATAATGGGTATGGATCTTAGACAGGGTGGGCATCTTACTCACGGAAGTCCGGTAAGTTTTTCGGGGAGGTTTTACCGAGTGGTTTCCTACGGAGTCCATCCTGAAACTGAAGAAATTGATTACGATGCGCTGAGAAAACTTGCCATTGCCGAGCGGCCTAAACTTATTATTGCCGGTGCCAGTGCCTATCCAAGAATTATCGATTTTGCTCGCTTCCGAGCAGTGTGCGACGAAGTAGGCGCTCAACTCATGGTTGATATGGCCCATATTGCAGGATTGGTTGCTGCCGAACTTCATCCTAACCCGATATTTCATGCCGATTTTGTAACATCTACAACTCACAAAACCCTGAGAGGTCCCAGGGGTGGACTTATCCTTTCCCATGACCGATACGCAAAACTTCTCGATAGCCAGCTCTTTCCTGGGATTCAAGGAGGACCTCTTATGCATGTTATTGCCGCAAAGGCTGTCGCCTTTAAGGAAGCAATGGAACCGGCTTTTAAAGAGTATCAGAAACGCATTGTAGAAAATTCCAAGGCTCTTGCCAATGCTCTGAAAGAAAGAGGTTATCGTCTGGTATCAGGAGGAACAGATAATCATTTGATGCTCATTGACCTTAGAAACAAAGGCCTTACCGGCAAAGAAGCAGAAGAAATACTCGATAAAGCAGGCATCACGGTTAATAAAAACTCTATTCCCTTTGATCCCCAAAAGCCAAACATAACAAGTGGTATAAGAGTTGGAACAGCGGCTGTTACGACTAGGGGAATGGGCGTGGAAGAAATGAAGCAGATCGCTGCTTTTATAGACGATGCCTTAACTGCCAGGGACGATTCGGCAAGACTTGAGGAAATTAGCCGCAAGGTGCGAGACTTTGCTGGTTCTTTTCCGGTTCATAGGTCGGTCCTCGGTTATGATGAATGAAAACCACCAGAGGGTAGACACGTTGTAGGGGTAACCCTTGTGGTTCCCCGCCTTAGGGCAGACACAAGGTCTGCCCCTACGTTTGGCAGGCACTTGTAGGGGCAACCCTATGTGGTTGCCCTGCATTAGGGCAGGTACGTAGGCCTGCCCCTACATCGGTATGACAAGAGGACCGGTTATGATGAATGAAAACCAGGATGAAAGATTCATGCAAGAGGCTCTCCGCCTTGCCGTGAAGGGCAAGGGAAAAGTTAGCCCTAATCCCATGGTAGGAGCTGTTGTTGTAAAAGACGGGATTGTTGTAGGGCGAGGGTTCCATAGAGCAGTGGGGGAGGCTCACGCAGAAGTTAACGCCCTTCGTGATGCCGGCGAATCCGCCAAAGGCGCTACACTTTACGTAAATCTTGAACCATGTAACCACTATGGGAGGACACCTCCTTGTACAGAAGCTATCCTTCGAGCTGGCATAAAGAAGGTGGTGATTGGAATGCTGGATCCCAATCCTCATGTTACAGGCGGAGGAGCAGAAAGACTTCGAAAAGAAGGCGTTGAAGTTGTGAGTGGAGTTTTGGAGGAGGAATGTCGCTATCTTAACAGGGTTTTCGTAAAATATGTCACTACTGGGTTCCCTTATGTCATTGCCAAATCTGCTATGACTCTGGACGGAAAGATAGCTACCAGAACGGGAGATTCAAAGTGGATTACGTCAGAACCTGCGAGGCATTTCGTCCACCGGTTGAGATCAGAAGTTGACGCTATTTGTATTGGCATCGGGACGGTTATCGCCGATGATCCATTGCTGACCGTGCGAGTGAAGGTTGCCCCCCAGGCCAATAAAAACGTACCGCGGAATCCGATAAGGGTCGTTGTAGACAGAAAGCTTAGTATTCCCGAAAATAGTAACCTTGTTAAGACGGCTAAAGATGTCCCGTGCTGGGTTTTCCACGGCGAAGACTGCGACCAGGAAAAGATCAGAAGATTAGAAGGCAAAGGAGTAAGACTTATTTCTATTCCTGTGTCAGCAAATGGACATCTCGATATAAGAGAAATTTTCAGAAGACTTGGAAAGGAACAGGTAACATCTGTTCTGGTTGAAGGTGGTGCTGGTATTATGGGCGCACTTTTTGAATCTTTGGTCTCACCTATGGCGGGAAATACCATTCCACTTGTTGATGAAATTTGCTTTTTCTACGCCCCAAAAATTCTCGCCGATCCTGAAGCTGTGCCCCTATATAGGGCAGCCACGCAGGGCAGCTCCTACACCGGTCGAGCGTGTCTTTCTATGTCAGAAGCTATTGAACTTAAAAGAGTCATTGTTAGAAAATTTCAGCAAGATGTAATGATCAGGGGAGTCCTTTCATGTTCACCGGTCTTGTAGAAGGCATGGGTATAGTGCGTAGAATAGGCAAACAAATAGAGATTGAACCGCTTGTGCGTTTTGAAGTTTTAGAAATCGGTGAAAGTGTAGCTATAGATGGGGCTTGCCTCACGGTTGTTTCGTGGAACGGAAAAACTTTCTGTGCTGATGTTTCAGAGGAAACTCTATCAAGGACCAATCTTGGAGATAGAAAGCCAGGGGATAAAGTTAATCTGGAGCGAGCGTTGAGAGTTGGGGATCGACTCGGAGGCCATCTGGTAATGGGACACGTGGATTGCGTAGGAGTGCTTAAGAGCAAACGTGAAGATGGAGCGTCAATAAGACTTTTTTTTGAAATTCCTCACCGTTTCAGCCGTTATGTAGTTGAAAAAGGTTCTATAGCCATAAACGGCGTAAGCCTTACGGTAAACGGCTGTGAAGGAAATCGCTTTGATGTAAATATTGTTCCTCATACAGCTATGGTGACAAACATTGGATTCTTAAAACCAGGTGATCGAGTTAACATCGAGACAGACATTATAGGAAAGTATGTGGAAAAGATCATGTCCGCCTGGAAGAATGAAAAGAAAGGTCATTCGCCTACAGGGTCGGTTATCACCGAAGATTTGCTGAGATCTTATGGATTTTTGTAGGGGCAATTCATGAATTGCCCCTACATTTGACGGCCCTGTTATCAGGTGATGGGGTATTGATTAGGGAGACACAAAGGCATGGGTGAAGCTATACGTAGAACCTTTTTCGAAGCTGTGATTATACTAATTGTCGCCGTTAGTGTTGCTTTGATAACCAATGCCTTTCGCCCGGATCGACTGAAAATATTTGGGACCGATTGCATAAAACAGTTTGGTGTTTGTGGTAAAGCGCTCAGCCAATCAGAAACGATAGATCTCGAAAAAGCTGTTGCTCTCTTCTATAACAAAGCCGCCATCTTTATAGATTCTCGAACCCCTATTGCATACGCCATGGGGCACATTCCCGGGGCTGTAAATATACCAAATGGGGGAACTAATCCCGAATACGAAGATATGATCAGCGGGTTTTCTAGAGATTCCTTCATTGTTGTCTATGACGACGGCGTTGGTGGTTCTGCAGCTTATGAAGTGGCATCAATTCTCAAGGAAAAAGGTTTTTCCAAGGTGCTTCTATTTTCCGGTGGGTTTTCTCAATGGCGTAATAGTGGACTTCCAGTTGATGCGGGTTCTAATTCTAGTAAGGGATTCTTAAATTAACGGCACCTCCTAAAGTTCAAGGAAGTGCCGTTGTGTATTGAGCTATTCTTCCTCTACGATACTTTCACGGTAAGCATTGGGATGTGGAACTGGCATTGCATCAATTCCACCACTTTTTGGATTAAATCTGAATCTGTAAGAAAATCCGAGGTTTCCCTGTTTTAGCATGGTCATCCAGCCTCGTAGAAAGTATGGGCAGTTGTCGTTGAAACAGACGTAGAAATACTCGGTGTCCCATTCTGTGAAAGGAGTGAGAGGTATCAGCCATTTTTTAAGTGTTTCGTTGCAGTATGGACATTTTTTGTGTGTTGCAACCCATTCTTTGAGTTCTTTGTGAGAAAGATCTAATTCAGGCAGAACAACATCAGGATCGGTTGGTTCTGGTCTTTTTGGTCTGTCCGGGGCACCGCCCAATTTTTCCGCATACACAGCATAGACAGGGTCACTTGGTATATTCAAATTAGCGTATTTGTCATCATCTGGACGTTTTTTGCCTCTGGATATGAAGAAGGATGGTTCTTCGAATAATCCACATACCGAGAAGTAGTCAGCTACAAGGAGTAGTCTTTCCTCTTCTGTAAGCTCCTTCCATATTCTGACAACTTTTGGTGGGAAGTATCGGTTACTGAATATTACCAGGAACAGTCCACCTGGTCGCAAAATTCTTCCTACCTCGGAAAAAACTTCAAAAGGTCGAGTTAAGTAATCAACGGATGCTGTGTTGAGCACTACATCGAAGAAATTATCCGGAAATGGCAGTGATGGTGTTTCGTTAATGTCTTGAATAATATACTGATCGAGTTTGGGGTTTGCTCGCAGTTCTTCTTCATTTAATCCAAGCCCCACAAGGAGTTCTGGTTTAATAGAGTCGGGGATGTGGGAATCCCAGCTTGCCATTAAATCTAGGATGCGAGGAGAGGGCTCAACGGTAAGAGTTCCTACAATGTGTTCGATAAGGTGTAAAGCATTGCTATCCAGATGTTCTACAAAACGAGGTTTTTGATAAAAGATCTTGTCTGATGTTTCATCATCTCGCTGAAAACATCTTGGATCGTAATCAAACAAACTACTTTTTCGGTTGGTGCAGACAGGCATTTTTTGCTCCTTTCTTTGTTTTTAGTTTTCACTGCCTGTCGGGGTACATTAAATTTAAGAGTGAGAATACTCTTTAGCAAGGATGGGTGGTTTAATATGTTGGAGTGGGTTTTTGCCTTGACTTGGTTTGGCGGAAATGACTAGAATTGAAATGAAAGAAGGAACTCGGATATTGAGGAGTTCAGGGATATTATAGTGCGTAAGTAGGTTGATTAGTAGTAAGCCTGGTTGGCGGGCTTGTTGATATATTCTAAATCTGCCCCTGGGATGTTGGTGTTCGGTAGAACGTCTCTGAGCCAACACAAACAAACTGGGAGCCGCCTCTTACTCTGGTGTGGAATTCCTTCGGGAATTCCCTAAAGGAGTAACGTGGCACCCACCTGGTCGATTCGGTTCAAGACCGACTACTGACACGGCATGCTGGGGGCAAATCCGTAAAGTCCCACCTTCTCATATCTTAGAGTTCCTTTAGGAAAGATGATCGTTACCCCCATGCGGGTGTAGATAAAGTTTTCTGCACTTGAGATGGGGGAAGTTCGTGTGCCATGTCGGCACTTAAAATATTTTTCGAGGAGAGATCTATGACAGCTGTAATGGTAGTGTTGTTTGTTGTGTCTATAGCTGCTGGAGCTGGTGTGGGAATATATGTATACCAGCAGCTCCAGAAACAGCGTTTTCGAGAAATTCAGGCTCAGGCTCAGGAAGTCCTAGATCGAGCTAAAAAAGAAGCTGAAACGATCAAAAAGGAAGCCATCCTCCAGGCTAAGGATACGCTTATTCAGATGAAGGCGGAGTTTGAGCGGGAGACAAAGGAAACTCGCAAAGAACTCCAGAATCTCGAAAAGAGATTGATGCAAAAGGAGGAGAACCTCGAGAAGAAAAGCGATATTCTAGAAGCCAGAGAAAAGGAGCTTGCAAAACGTGAACGAGAAATTGAAAGACTTTCAAAAGAGCTTGCCCAGAAGAGCGAAGAGTATGAAGCTATTCTTCAAGAACAGAAGAAACTTCTTGAAAGCATTGCTAAGATGACGACTCAGGAAGCTAAGAACATGTTGATTGAGTCTATTAAAGAAGAGGCTCGCCGAGATGCTGCTCTTATGGTGAAAAAAATAGAAGCCGAAGCTAAAGAACTTGCTGATAAGAAGGCTAAAGAAATCATAGCCTTGGCAATACAGAGATATGCCGGGGAATATGTAGCTGAAAAAACGGTTTCGGTTGTGACGCTTCCAAATGAGGAAATGAAAGGGAGGATAATTGGTAGAGAGGGTCGTAATATAAGAGCACTTGAAGCAATCACCGGTGTTGATCTCATTATAGATGATACACCTGAGGCGGTAATACTTTCAGCTTTTAACCCTGTGAGAAGAGAAGTGGCAAGAATCGCTCTCGAACGCCTCATCTCTGATGGTCGTATTCACCCAGCTCGAATAGAAGAGGTGGTTGGAAAAGTAACGGAGGAGATTGAACAAAGCATTCGAGAGGCTGGAGAACAAGCGGCTTTCGATGTGGGTGTTCATGGTTTGCATCCTGAACTCCTGCGGCTTCTAGGGAAGCTGAAGTATAGAACCAGCTACGCTCAAAATGTGCTTGAGCACTCTCTGGAAGTAGCTTTTCTCTGTGGCATTATGGCAGCTGAACTGGGGTTGGATCAGAAAGAAGCGAAAAGAGCTGGCCTTCTCCATGATATAGGAAAGGCCGTAGATCATGAATTAGAAGGACCTCATGCTTTGATTGGAGCAGAACTTGCTCGCCGCTATGGAGAATCAGAAGCCATTGTAGAAGCTATTGCTTC
>Ga0080004_1124534_pt1:25000-199855 | contig 199855 bp, 179 predicted proteins | sample WasSprMetagenome_FD_69207 | JGI IMG/M metagenome (GOLD analysis project Ga0080004, IMG submission 69207) | Sulfidic aquatic microbial communities from Washburn Spring, Yellowstone National Park, USA - WS (SPADES assembly) (version 2) | ecosystem: Environmental > Aquatic > Thermal...
AAGCATCCTACCGAAGCCGCGGCTAGATAGATGCTGGATATCAAAGGACAGAATAAAGGGTGAAGATATGGTTCAGAAAAAAATGCCCGTAATTGTTGAGGTAGATGAGAACGGGTATTACGTTTACTGCCCGTCCCTTAAAGGGTGTCATTCTCAGGGAGATACCCTGGAAGAGGCGCTCGAAAACATTAAAGAAGCGATTGAACTTTATCTGGAAAGTCTTGAAGAAGAAGAATTGGATGCCTGTGTAAGTCGAGATGTGATGGTTAAAGAAGTAGAGGTGGAAGTTGCCAGAAAAGTTGCCTAGACTTACAGCGGTGGAAGCGGAAAAGCTCCTTTTGAAATCTGGTTTTCGGTTGATAAGGTCAAAGGGAAGCCACAGAATCTACATTAAAGGGACGGTCAGATTTGTTCTTCCTTTTCATGCGGGTAAGGTGCTTCATCCTAAGATTGTAAAGGAGTTGTTCGAGGTTATTGAGGGTAGCGAAAAAGAATAGATTCTGTCTTTTGATATCCAGCATCTATCTAGGGTAGGGGAGCATTGTGGCAGCCTGAGAAGCGGACCTGAAAGGGTTCGTGGAGGTACCACAAGAGATGATGCTGACATGAGTAGCGATAAAGCGGGTGAGAATCCCGCTCGCCGTAAGCCCAAGGTTTCCTGGGTAAAGCTCGTCTGCCCAGGGTTAGCCGGCCCCTAAGGCGAGGCCGAGAGGCGTAGCTGATGGGAAACGGGTTAATAATCCCGTGCCACCGTGGAGGCGTTAATACCGAAGGGGGGACGCAGGAGGGTAGGCCATCCAGGAGATGGAATACCTGGTCTAAGCCTGTAGGCGGAGGTTCTAGGCAAATCCGGGACCTCGTAAACGCTGAGAGGTGATGGGGAGGGCGAAAGCCCACAAACTGGCTGATCCCATACTGCCAAGAAAAGCCTCTAGGGAGTCTCCAAGGTGACCGTACTGGAAACCGACACAGGTGGGCGAGGAGAGAATCCTCAGGCGCGTGAGAGAACCATGGTCAAGGAACTCGGCAAATTGGCACCGTAACTTCGGGAGAAGGTGTGCCTCTGAGTAGGTGAAGCCCCTAGCGGGTGGAGCCGAGAGAGGTTGCAGTGACCAGGCGGCAGCGACTGTTTACTAAAAACACAGGACTCTGCGAACTCGAAAGAGGACGTATAGGGTCTGACGCCTGCCCGGTGCCGGAAGGTTAAGGGGAGGGGTGAGAGCTCCGAACCGAAGCCCCGGTAAACGGCGGCCGTAACTATAACGGTCCTAAGGTAGCGAAATTCCTTGTCGGGTAAGTTCCGACCTGCACGAATGGCGTAACGACTGCCGCACTGTCTCGACCATGGGCTCAGTGAAATTGTAGTCTCGGTGAAGATGCCGGGTACCCGCGGCTAGACGGAAAGACCCCGTGCACCTTTACTACAGCTTGGCATTGGATTTTGGGCAGGCATGTGTAGGATAGGTGGGAGGCTGGGAAGTGGGGGCGCCAGCTCCCATGGAGCCGTCCTTGAAATACCACCCTTGTCTGCTTAGGATTCTAACCTGGGTGAGTGAAGCCTCACCGGGGACAGTGCCTGGCGGGTAGTTTGACTGGGGCGGTCGCCTCCTAAAGGGTAACGGAGGCGCGCGAAGGTCGGCTCAGGTGGATTGGAAACCCACCGTAGAGTGTAAAGGCATAAGCCGGCCTGACTGCGAGACCGACGGGTCGAGCAGGGACGAAAGTCGGCCTTAGTGATCCGGTGGTTCCGCATGGAAGGGCCATCGCTCAACGGATAAAAGGTACGCCGGGGATAACAGGCTAATCTCCCCCAAGAGTTCACATCGACGGGGAGGTTTGGCACCTCGATGTCGGCTCATCCCATCCTGGGGCTGGAGCAGGTCCCAAGGGTTCGGCTGTTCGCCGATTAAAGGGGTACGTGAGCTGGGTTTAAAACGTCGTGAGACAGTTTGGTCCCTATCTACCGCGGGCGTAGGAACTTTGAGGGGAGCTGTCCCTAGTACGAGAGGACCGGGATGGACGGACCTCTGGTGTACCAGTTGTTCCGCCAGGAGCAGCGCTGGGTAGCTATGTCCGGAAGGGATAACCGCTGAAAGCATCTAAGCGGGAAGCCCACCCCAAGATGAGAGTTCCCAGGTCGTCGTAAGACGGCCATGAAGGTCCCTCGAAGACTACGAGGTTGATAGGCTGGACGTGGAAGGGTGGTAACACCTGGAGCGAACCAGTCCTAATGGACCGATCGGCTTGACCATACCCAAACCAGGATCATCCGCCGAGTTCATCTCGCTATGGAAGGGATTCCCTATTCCGTTCAGGAAAATAAATAAGGATCGGTGGCAATAGCGAGGGGGAAACACCCGTTCCCATCCCGAACACGGAAGTTAAGCCCCTCAGCGCCGATGATACTGCGAGGGTAACCTCGTGGGAAAGTAGGTCGCCGCCGATCCTTTTTTATTTCCCTAAAGTCGAGGACAATACCGAGAGAAAAGCCAACTAAAAATCAGAACTCACCATCCAGAATACAGCCAGATTGTTGTTGTCTTTTGCCAAAGCCGTGATATATTTTAATTTGCCAAATTTGTTGCCCGAAAGTGATAACAACGGGAAAAAGTCTTTTGGTCATAGGCCTTCCCTGCTAGAAGGTGGATTTAGGAAGGCCAAACATGCTAAGAGAGGTTATTATGCAGTGTGAGCTTTTATCTTTAGAAGAGTTTAGAAAAAACTATGAATCCCACCGCACTTTTTATGTTGGATTTCTACAAGCCCAAAATGGTTCTTGGTTTCCTTTCTGTATATCCAGTTCTCCAAAAAAGTCCAAGTTGGACACCCTTTGTGTTTCTCCTCAATATGCTTGGCTGGATGAAATATTAAAACCCTATTTAGCTCAACTTCCATCTGTGAAAAATCACCTTGTACATCTAGTGTATCGAGAAGAGATAGATAATCTCGTGTCCATGTATGGTCTTGAGCATATAGGTTATGTAACTTCAGAAAACCAGACCTCCTCCTGTGGGTGCGGTTGTGGATGTCATTAAAAGCACCAGAGAACAAGGAGGTCTTTGTGGCAAGAATAATTTATGCGCACCCTACCGTTAGAGGTTATGCTCACCACATTTTTACCGATTTAGATTTCTGGGATGCAAGAAAGATCCTTCGGGATCTTTTTGAGCATTTAAGTGTCAGGCGAAATTTTGGAGATAATCCTCCAGGGGATGAATTCCCTACCCAGGTTGTGCTTGAAACTCCATCCAAAACAATTCTCGCTAAGGTTGAGTCTCGACTTAAGAAAGCCGTTCCATCGCCTCCCCGCCATGTTGTGGTTCGCCATATGATCCTGGACGGTTTTTTTAGTTTTGATCCTTCTCGTTATTACCCAAGTCATTGGTCTAAAAAAAGAATCGAGCACTTTACTTGGCGTAGACTCCCTTTAGAGCAAACAGCTCTTTGTAATCCCTACCAGACGGTGGTTCTTGAATGGTGTGAAGAACTTCTTGTAGTTAAAAAAGTCCAGCGTCCAGAAAAGTATGATCCTAAAATCACAACCTATCAGGAAGAACGTCGTTGGCGATTCATCCCAAGTGCTTTTTAGATATTGTTCGTATCTTCACAATGATTATACTTGACATTCAGAGTTTTCTTTATAATACTTAAATCTTACAGTTAGGTTAGTTTAAGCTGACATAGCAAAATCATTTGTTAGATAGTGATGTGGGACACATCTAGCTTGTCTTCATAAGATGTGATCCTCATTTGGTTAGACTAATGATGGGGTTAAGTTGGGTATGTATATGTAGTGATCTAGGGTAAAAATAAAAAACCAGAAAGGAGGAAGAGCCTTGGCATTCGAACCGACAAAACAAAAATATACAGGTGCTATCCGTCAAGTAACTATTGGAACCGGACCCAAGGCAATAACGGTGGGTGGGAGATCCTGTTTTCCGTTTTACACCTTTGAGGGCGCTATGCCCAATCCTCCAAGGATTGCCATGGAAGTATGGGACAAGGATCCGGGTTCTGACTGGCCTGATACGGCAAAGGAGCCTTTTGCCGATGTTTTGGGTGATCCAGCGGCATGGGCAAAGAAGTGTGTTGAAGTTTATGGCGCTGAGATGATCGCTCTTGAAACAAGAAGTGCAGATCCTAATGTTGACAATCGTCCTGCTGAAGAAGTTGCTGCTGTTGTAAAGAAGGTTGTGGATGCTGTGGATGTTCCGGTGATTGTTTGGGGAGTGGGAAATCATGAGAAAGATATCGAAGTCATGCGGCTTGTTACTGAACAGTGCAGCGGGAAACGTCTTGCGATAGCTCCTGTGGAAGAGGGTGATCACAAACAAATTGGAGCAGCCTGTATGGCTTATGATCATGTTGTCGTAGCATCCACCCCAATCGATGTTAATTTAGCCAAACAGCTTAATGTTCTTCTTGGGAATTTGGGTGTGAGAGATGATAATATTCTCATCGATCCCACAACGGGAGCTCTGGGATACGGTTTGGAGTACACCTATTCCGTTATGGAACGAATTACTCAGGCGGCGTTAGCTCAAGGCGATGACAAACTGGCTAATCCAATGATTAACAATATTGGTATTGAAGTTTGGAAAACAAAAGAAGCTGGACAGACAGCGGAAGAAGCACCTGAACTTGGAGACCCCAAAAAGCGAGCTGTTATGATGGAAGCTATTACGGCGGTGAGCTTTTTACTTGCAGGATCGGATATCGTTATTCTTCGTCATCCTGAGACTGTTAAACTTGTTAAAAGTTTCATTGAAAAGATGATGGCATAAAGGTTTAAAATTTTAGTTTTTAAAATCCCCAAGAAGGGGTGAAAAGGGGTGTGAGCATGGCTGAAGTAGAAAAGAAAGAAAAAAAGAAACAGTATGATTTCAAGGAATTTACAACCTGTGAAGCCACCCTCATGATGCTCCAGAAGGCTGCAGAAGATGGGGTGGAGACCGCATTTCAGCGCGCTGCTGAAATGAAACCCTGTCCCATAGGAGTAGAATCTGCTTGCTGTAAACATTGTGCTATGGGACCATGTCGTTTGAATCCTAGAGATCCTTACTCTAAAGTGGGTGTTTGCGGTGCGACCATTGATACCATCCAGGCTCGTAACTTTGCTCGTATGGTAGCGAGCGGTTGTGCAGCTCATACTGACCATGGTATGACCATGCTCGACGTGTTTCGTGATGTAGTAAATGGTCATATCAAGGATTATCAAATAAAGGACGAAGTAAAGCTCAGAGAAGTGGCTAAAAGTATTGGTATTTCTGTTGATGACAAAGATACCCTTACTATAGCCAAAGAACTTTATCATGAGCTGGAAAGAACCTACACGCAGGTTGAAGGTGAGATTCCCTTTGCTAAACGTGTTCCTCCCAAGACTTTGGAAACATGGAGAAAGCTGGGTATAGTTCCTCGAGGCGCCATGAGAGAAATTATGGAACTCATGCATCGTACTCATATGGGTGTGGATCAAGATTATCAGAATATTGTTCTTCAATGTGCGAGAACGGCTCTTGCTGATGGTTGGGGTGGCTCGATGGTGGCTACCGAAATCTCAGATATTCTTTTTGGAACTCCCAAGCCTCTCGTTGCCGGTGTTAATATGGGCTATCTTAAGGAAGACCATGTTAACATCATCGTTCATGGCCATGAACCCAATCTTTTCGAATCTATGATAGATTCGGTAAATGATCCGGCTCTTATTGAAGAAGCTAAAGCTGCAGGTGCCGCAGGAATTAACCTCCTCGGTATGTGTTGTTCTGGTGCTGAAGTGCTAAGCCGACATGGAATTCCTCATGCGGGCAACTTCATGAGTACTGAAGCGGTGATAGCGACTGGTGCCGTTGATGCAATGGCTGTTGATGTTCAGTGCATTAAGCAGGCTCTTGCCACCATGGCAAAGTGCTATGGAACTAAATTTTTCACCACCAACCCTCGATGCAAAATTGAGGGAGCCGAACATATTGAATTTCATGAAAGAAATCCAAGAGAATGCACCGACAAGATAGTCAGGATGGCTATCGAGAGGTTCAAGAATGCTCGACCTGAAAAGATAGTCATTCCTCAGCGCCGAGACCTTGGTGTTCATGGATTTTCCCATGAGTATATCAACTACATGCTTGGTGGAACATTCAGAGCCTCATACAAGCCTCTGAATGAAAATATCATCAATGGACGTATCCGAGGAGTTGCAGGTGTTGTTGGGTGCACTAATCCTCGAGTAAGACAAGATTATTTCCATGTTGAGCTTGTAAAGGAATTGATTAAGAACAATGTCCTGGTTGTGCAAACCGGTTGTTCTCAGATCGCTCTTGCCAAGGCTGGTTTGATGAAGCCAGATGCGGCTGTTCTTGCCGGTGATGGTCTTGCGGAAGTTTGCGAAACTGTTGGTATGCCTCCAGTTCTAGGACTTGGATCTTGCGTGGATAACAGCCGTATTCTTGTTGCTTGTGCTGAGATGGTTCGTATCGGAGGGTTAGGCGACAAGATTGCTGATCTGCCTGTTGCCGGTGCAGCTCCTGAATGGATGAGCGAGAAAGCGATTTCGATTGGTCATTATTTTGTGTGCTCTGGTGTCTATACTGTATTTGGTGGTACTTTCCCGATCGTCCAGGGCACAAAGTTCCATAAGTTCCTATTTGAAGGATTAGCAGAACTTGGGCTTGGGAAATGGGATTTTGCCGATGATCCCTATGAAATGGCCCGTAAGATGATAGCCCATATTGACGAGAGACGTAGAGCTCTCGGCATTATGGGTCCGAGAGAGAGAAAGCTCTTCGATATGGCTGACCGTCGAGCTTTGGAAACTCCTTAAAGCATCTGATGGGATCCTGGGGTATTCCTGGGATCTCCATCAAAGGGAAGAATTCCCAAGAAGGGCGGTCATGATCAAGATGAGTAACTTATGAAAATATCCTTAAGAAAAGGAGTGAAGATATGTCGAGGTTGGTGGCTTTTGCGGCAATACAGGGTGCTTATAACATCGTAGCGAAGGTAGAGGGTAAGTGGAAGCAAACGATGGATAAGTATGGGCCTAATGAGCCCATAGGCTTCCCGAATACCGCTTATTACCTTCCCATTATTTACTCGATTCTTGGAATAAAGGTAGAAAAACTTGGTGATGCTGAGCAGGTTTTGAATCGGTGTAAGCAGTTACTTCCTCCCCATCTCAGCAAGAGAATCTATACGCCATATCTGGGTAATACGTTAGACGCTGGTATGGCAGCCATTCTTGCTGAGGAGATTCTGGAAGCTATTCGTTATCTTGAGGAACCTGATTTTTATTATCCTCATGAGGATCCCGATATCGAAAACGGAAAGATCTGGGTTGGTGCGGCTGATGACGTTATCATGAGAAAACGTGGTGTGGAGTTCGTCGATGGAACGGCTCCTGGATTCGTTTGTATAGTAGGAGCAGCTCCCAATCCTGAGATAGCCAAAATGATTGCTGAAGAATATCAGAAAAAGGCTATCTACGTATTTATGTGCGCCAACCAGAATGGGACGACCTTTACTGAACAGCTTATTCAGGCAGGTGTTCAGATCGGATGGAATACCCGTCTTGTACCGTTTGGTCCTGAAATCTCTGCAGCCGTGTTTGCTCTCGGCTTCGCTAACCGAGCAGCTATGGCTTTTGGTGGTATCAAGCCTGGTGATTACAGAAGAATCCTTCTCTATAACAAAGATCGTATATTTGCCTTTATTAATGCTCTTGGTGATGTTAACGCAGAATGGGCGGCTAATGCTGCCGGTGCTATCAACTGGGGATTCCCGACCATTGCTGACACGGATATTCCTGAAATTCTTCCTACCGGTGTATGCACTTACGAGCATGTTGTTGCTAACGTGCCTCACGACAAGATCGTGGCAAAGTCTATTGAAGTTAGAGGCTTGAAGGTCACGGTTACAGAAGTTCCAGTTCCTGTGGCTTATGGTCCGGCTTTTGAGGGTGAGCGAGTCAGAAAAGATGATGTATATCTGGAATGCGGTGGTGGAAAGACGCCGTGCTTTGAGCTTGTTCGAATTGCTGAGATGCATGAAGTTGAAGACGGAAAAGTGGAAGTTATCGGTCCCGATATTAAAGATGTACCGCCGGGATCTCATCTGCCGCTGGCTGTTATAGTTGAAGTGGCAGGTCGTAAGATGCAGGAAGATTACGAGCCAATTCTTGAACGCCAAATTCACCATCTTATTAACTATGCTCAGGGCGTTATGCACATCGGACAGCGAGATATAGCATGGTATCGTATCAGCAAATCTGCAGTTGAAAAAGGCTTTACTCTCGAGCACATAGGGAAGATTCTCCATGCAAAATTCCATCAGGATTTCGGGGCTATTTTCGACAAATGCCAGGTGAAGATCTACACTGAAGAAGACAAAGTGCGAGAACTCCTTAAAGTTGCTCAAGCTCGTTACAAAATGAGAGATGAACGCATAGAAGGTATGACGGATGAGACTACAGATATCTTCTACTCATGCGTACTTTGCCAGTCCTTTGCTCCGACTCATGTGTGCGTGATCAGCCCTGAAAGAACAGGTCTTTGTGGAGCTTACAACTGGCTTGACTGTAAAGCCTCTTATGAAATAAACCCAACCGGTCCAAATCAACCCTGTCCCAAGGGTGAAGTTTTGGATCCGGTGCTTGGAAACTTCAAAGGTGTTAATGAGTTTGTCGAGAAAGCATCTCGTGGAGCAATTAAGAGCTACAATTTTTACAGCATCGTCCATGATCCAATGACAACCTGTGGTTGTTGCGAATGTATCTCAGCAGTCCTACCGCTCTGTAATGGAATCATGACGGTAAACCGTGAATATACTGGTATGACCCCCTGCGGAATGAAGTTCACAACTCTTGCAGGAACGATTGGTGGAGGAACAGTAACTCCTGGTTTCGTGGGACATAGCAAATATAACATTACACAGAGAAAGTTTATCGCGGGCGATGGCGGTATAAAGCGGCTCGTTTGGATGCCCAAGATGCTTAAGGAGGAAATCCGAGAGCGTCTTATAAGGCGTGGTGAAGAAATCGGCATTCCTAACTTCATTGACATGATTGCAACAGAAGAAATTGGAGTAACAGAAGAAGAAATTCTCCCCTTCCTCCAGAAGGTTGGCCATCCGGCTCTGTCTATGCCTCCTATTCTTGGCGGCGAAATGCCTGCAGCGGCTGCTGCGGCGGCGGAAGCTCCCGCAGCACCTGCTGAGGAAGCAGCCGCTGGTGAAGCCGGGTGGGGTGAAGAAGCAGCTTCTGGTGGTGAGTCCGAGTGGGGAAGCGGTGGAGAAGCTAAAGATGAAGGTTGGTAATAAAGTAGGATAGAATAAAGAGCGGAAGATGACGGGCTGTAATTCTGGGGATGCCCGTCGTCTTCCTATTTTAGTTCTCTCGAAATGGTGAGGAGGAGACTAAACAATGGGAATGACCGGAATTGAAATTTTTAAGCTACTTCCCAAGACAAATTGTGGTGAGTGTGGGGTTTCAACATGTCTTGCCTTTGCAATGAATCTTGCAGCCGGTAAGGCTGAGCTTGCCTCTTGTCCTTATGTATCAGAGGAAGCGAAGAAAATTCTTGCCGAACAGTCAGCTCCCCCGATCAGAACAGTAGTGATTGGAACAGGTGATTATGCAACAAAGATCGGTGGAGAATTAGTTCAGTTTCGTCATGAGAAAACCTTTAACAATCCCACTGGGCTTGGATGTGTTATTTCGACCGACGAGGATGATGCTTCCGTTAAGGGCAAGCTAGATCGATTTAAAGCGTTGCAATTTGAGCGTGTTGGAGTCTTGATGCGTCCTGAATTTATTGCAATTCAGGATAAAACCAACGATCCGGCGAAATACAAAGCTTTTGTTGAAAAAATCATGGGCATGACCGATGCAGCTCTCATTCTTGTTTCTCCCAATCCAGACGTTATGGAAGCTGCCCTTGCGGTTGCCAAAGATAGAAAGCCTCTTATTTATGCCGTTACTATGAAAAATGGTCCCAAAATGGCTCCTCTTGCTAAGAAATACGACTGCCCTGTGGCTATAAGAAGCGATGGAACTCTCGATACCGCTATGAAGATTACCCAGAATCTCATGAAGATGGAAATTAAAGACATCGTTATTGATACTGGTGCTCGTGATCTTAAGACCGTTTTTACTCATAACGTCCAGATTCGCCGAGCGGCTCTTGTTGATAAAGTAAGGCCTTTGGGATTCCCGACCATTATTTTTGCTAATGAAATGGCATCAACTCCGGAAGAAGAAACTATCGTTGGTGCAACATTTATAGCAAAATATGGTGGAATTGTGCTGTTTAGTGACTTGCAGCCACATTTCATTTACCCGCTTCTCTTGCAACGTCTTAATATATTCACAGATCCTCAGCGACCCATGAAGGCAGAACCTGGATTTTATCCAATTAATAATCCTGATGAAAATTCCCCGATTCTTGTCACCTGCAACTTTTCTCTTACTTACTTTATTGTTGCTGGCGAAATTGAAGCTAGCCGTATGCCAGCGTGGTTGGTGGTTAAAGATACTGAGGGACTTTCAGTAATGACTGCTTGGGCGGCTGGTAAGTTCTCTGGAGAAGATGTTGGAGCCTGGATCAAAAAATGCGGTGTGCTTGATAAGGTTAAACATAAGAGTGTTGTAATTCCTGGCTATGCTGCGGCTATAAGTGGAGAACTTGAGGAAGAGCTTCCTGGGTATCACGTTGTAGTAGGTCCTAGAGAAGCCAGCCAGATCACGAAGTTCCTCAAAGTCTTCACTCCTAAATAGTTCTCCAAGTTATAAGGTAGGAAATAAACATGACGGGGCGATTTCCCCATCGCCCCTGTTTAAGAAACGGGTACCTCTAAGAAGGAGGAGAGATTCTCATGAAACTTATTGGTGAAAATCTTAACATTGTAAGCAAAAAATATGGTAAAGCTCTTAAAGAAAGAGATGCCAAGACATTGCAAGAATTGGCCATCCAGATGGCTGAAGCCGGTATGGATTATATTGATCTTAATATTGGTCCTGCCGGAAAATTTGGAGAAGAGTTAATGTCCTGGCTGGTGCCAGTGATTCACGAAGTTGTTGATCTTCCACTGGCCCTGGACACTTCCAATATAAAAGCAATAGCTGCCGGTCTTAAGGCTCATAAGAAGGGAAGAGCCATGATTAACTCAATTATGGTACGTCCTGAAAGAATGGAGGCTCTTCTCCCGTTGGCTAAAGAATATGATGCTGAATTTGTCGGTCTCCTTTGGGGACCTGAGGGCATGCCCAGAGACGAAAATGAACGTGGAGCGCTTTGTGCTGAGCTTCTCTTCAGAGCTTCTGAGTATGGAATCCCACCTGAAAGAATTTATATCGATCCTATTCAAACGCCTGTTAATGTCCAGCAGAGCCAAATAATGAGCGCACTAGCTTTTATGAAAATGTTGCCTGATATAGCACCTGGGTGCAGCTCCACCATAGGACTGTCTAACGTTTCCAACGGAGCTCCTGAACACCTTCGCCCGATTCTAAACCGAGTAATGCTTATTATATGGAAACGTTGGGGTATGCAGTCAGCAATCGTTGACTGCTTTGACAAAGAGCTCCATGCTATAGCTCGGGGACAGCGACCAGAATTGGAAGCCCTGGTTCATAAAGTAGAAGACGGTGAGCCTATAGATATGAGTTCTCTCACCAAAGAAGAGCAGGATTATGTAAAGACTGCCCGAGTTATTCTTGGTCATACCCTTTATTCAGATTCCTGGTTGGAACTCTAGGCTTTATTTTCTCAGAAAAACTTTCTATTATAAAACCCCACCCTTGGCTACTAAGGTGGGGTTTTCTCGTTATTTCAAGGTGGTTGGCTTGGTGGGCTAAACTTTCTCATAAAACAGGAGAAGAGATATGACTAAGAAATACGTTTACACTTTTGGAGGGGGAAAAGCCGAAGGAAATGCCAAAATGAAGGGACTCTTGGGTGGCAAAGGTGCTAATCTTGCCGAGATGGCAAATCTAGGTATTCCTGTTCCACCTGGTTTTACTATTACCACGGAAGTTTGTTCATATTTCTACTCCCATGGTGAAACTTATCCTGAAGATTTAAAACCCCAAGTAGAGGAAGCTCTACGATATGTGGAATCCGTTATGGGACGGCGGTTTGGAGATCCTTCTAATCCTCTTTTGGTTTCCGTAAGATCTGGCGCTCCGGTAAGCATGCCGGGAATGATGGACACCGTGCTCAACTTAGGTCTTAATGACGATACCGTTAAAGGATTGGCTGCTCAGGCAAACAATGAAAGATTCGCCTACGATTGTTACCGCCGTTTTGTCGCAATGTACGGAGATGTGGTTTTGGGACTTAAACCGGCAGCTAAGGATGAGGTGGATCCTTTTGAGGAGATTCTTGATAGAATTAAACATGACCGGGGTGTAGTTTACGATTATGAACTTACAGCAGATGATTTGAAAGAACTCGTTAGACTCTATAAGCAGCTCATAAAGAACCGACTTAATGTAGATTTTCCAGAAGATCCATGGGAACAACTGTGGGGTGCTATCGGAGCAGTCTTTAAGTCATGGAATAATCCTAGAGCTATTGCCTACCGAGAACTTAACGACATTCCTTCGGATATGGGCACAGCCGTTAACGTTCAGGCGATGGTTTTTGGAAACCTCGGAGAAGATTCAGCTACAGGTGTTGCGTTTACTCGAAATCCCGCCACAGGAGAAAATGTTCTTTACGGGGAATACCTCATAAATGCTCAGGGTGAAGATGTTGTTGCCGGTATTCGTACTCCTCAGCCTATCAATAAAGCTCAGAAAGGTGATAATCCCAATGTGCTCTCACTAGAAGAAGCGATGCCCGAAGTGTATGCTGAGCTTGAAAGGATTCGCCGCCTTCTTGATCGTCATTATAGAGACATGCAGGACATTGAGTTTACAATAGAGAGAGGCAAACTGTGGATGCTTCAAACCCGATCTGGTAAAAGAACCGCTTTTGCCGCTCTTCGAATTGCTGTGGAGATGGTTGAAGAGGGAATTCTTTCAGAAGAAGAAGCAGTGCTTAGGGTTGAACCACAACAGCTTACACAGCTTTTAAGGCCTACGTTCGATTTGAAGGCTAAAGAGGAAGCGATTAAAAAAGGTGCTCTTATTGCCAAAGGATTAAATGCAGGACCTGGAGCCGCTACTGGTAGAGTGGTCTTTAACGCTCCTGATGCTGAAGAATGGGCAAGCCGTGGTGAGAAGGTTATTCTTGTGCGTATGGAAACATCCCCGGAGGACATCCGCGGTATGCATGCCGCTCAGGGGATTCTTACCAGCCGCGGTGGAATGACCTCCCACGCAGCTCTTGTAGCAAGGCAAATGGGCAAAGTTTGCGTTGTGGGTTGTGGCACTCTGGATATAAACTACAAGGCTCGGCAATTTACCGTTGGAGATCTGGTTGTTAAGGAAGGCGATTGGATCTCACTTGACGGAACTACAGGAGAAGTCCTGTTGGGACAAATTCCTACTCAGCCGTCTGAAATTGTTAGAGTGCTTGTTGATAAGACCGTTAAGCCCGAAGATTCGCTAGTATTCCAGAATTACCAGAAGTTAATGTCATGGGCAGATAAATATCGCCGTCTTGGAATTAGAACAAATGCGGATAAGCCTGATCAAGCCGCCATCGCCATTGCCTTTGGCGCTGAAGGAATTGGACTTTGCAGGACAGAGCACATGTTTTTTGAGGGTAATCGTATTGATGCGGTGCGTGAAATGATTCTTGCTAAGGACAGAGAAGGAAGAGAAAAAGCTTTAAGTAAACTCCTTCCCATGCAAAAGGAAGATTTCAAGGGCATCTTCCGAGTGATGAATGGACTTCCCGTGACTATAAGAACTCTTGATCCTCCGCTTCATGAATTTCTACCCGCTGATGAAAAAACCGCTAGAGATCTTGCAGAAAAGATGGGAGTTTCCTTTGAAGAGCTGTGGTCTAAGATACAGAGCCTTCATGAAGCTAACCCGATGCTTGGCCACCGAGGTTGTCGGCTTGGGATTGTTTATCCGGAAATTACTGCTATGCAAGCCAGAGCAATTATTGAAGCTGCCTGCGAAATTGCAGCAGAGGGAATACCCGTGCATCCAGAAATCATGATTCCTTTAGTAGGACATGTGCTCGAACTTCGCCACCAGAAAAAAGTGGTTGATGATGTTGCAAAACAGGTTTTCCAGGAGAAGGGTGTTACTGTTACTTATCACGTTGGAACGATGATTGAAATCCCAAGAGGTGCTATCACTGCTGGGGAGATTGCTAAAGAAGCAGAGTTCTTCTCCTTTGGAACTAACGATCTTACTCAAACAGTTTATGGCATTAGCCGAGACGATGCTGCAAAGTTCCTCCACCATTATATAGAAATAGGCATTTGGGATCATGACCCCTTTGAGCGTATAGATCGAGATGGCGTTGGAGAAATGATGAGAATGGGAGTAGAACGAGGTCGAAAAACCAGACCGGATCTTAAAGTTGGTATATGCGGAGAACATGGCGGAGAACCTTATTCGGTCGCTTTCTGCCATGAAATAGGGCTCGATTATGTAAGTTGCTCACCGTATCGTGTTCCGATAGCTAGACTTGCTGCGGCTCAAGCTGCTATTAGAGAAAAACTAGCAAAGAAATAACAGATTGAAAATCTAAAACGGAGAGGATCCTTGGTTCTGTGGTTTGAAAGATGCAAAAGTGGGGGATCCTCTCTTTTGGTTTGCGCTTACTGTGAGGAATTTCCCAGAAATTCTTCACGGGGCGTTAAAAATTAAGGAGTTTAAGTTATGAACCGTCCTTTTAGGTTGCGTCGTTGCATACTTTCGGTGCCAGGCAATAGAGAAAAAATGCTGGCAAAGGCTAAAAACATTGCCGTTGATGTTCTGATGTTTGATCTCGAAGATAGTGTACCTGTGGATGAAAAGGCTAAGGCGCGACAGATGGTCAGCGAGTGTCTTCTTTCCGAAAAGGATTGGGCAAGCAGGAGTCGTTCTGTGAGGATAAATCCCATGGATTCCCCTTATGCTTATCGGGATATTGTTGATGTTGTTGAAAAAGCAGGCGAAGTTATAGATTCAGTAGTTATTCCCAAGGTTAATCATCCCTGCGAAGTAAAGGCTGTAGATTATATTTTGACCCAGATTGAGCAATCCATGGGGTTTCCTGAAGGTCGAATTGGGCTAGAAGCTTCCATAGAAACCGCAGAGGGACTTCTTAGAGTAGAAGAAATAGCCTTCTGTTCAGAAAGGTTAGAAACTCTTGTATTTGGCATTGCCGATTACGCTGCTTCGGTTGGAGCGATGAGTCGAGGCATAAGTGGACATGGAGAATCGGAGGACTTTTACCCGGGACATAGATGGCATTTCCCCTTGAGCCGTATGATAATGGCAGCCAAGGCTGCAGGACTTTCTGCAATTGATGCACCTTATGGGGATTATAAAGATCCTGAAGGGCTCCGAAAATCATGTCTTCTTGCTGCAGCTCTGGGGTGTGATGGAAAATGGGCAATTCATCCAGACCAGATTTCAATTATTGAGGAAGTTTTTTCTCCGACCGAAGAAGATATTGAAAGAAGTCGTAGGATTATAGAGGCCTATGAAGCATCTAAAAAAGAAGGACGAGGCTCGCTTGCACTCGACGGAAAAATGATAGATGGAGCATCGCTTCGTATAGCCATGAAAATCAACGCTTATGCCGAACTTATGAAGAATCGCCTCCAGGAAAAATAGAAAGACAATGGATCTCTGTGCGCTCCGCGGTTAGATTTTCGTTCTTTACCACAGAGAGCACAGAGTTTTTTCTTTGTTCAGAAAATAAAAAACCAAGGGAGGTGCTAGCATGTCTTTAAAAAATTTCTGGGGCTGCATGGTTGTTATCATGATGGGGGTTTTGTATCCAATTTTATCTGAAGCCAAAGTGGTAGTTTGTGAAAGCCACAAAGGGCGTTATCGTTTTTGTGAGGCAGAGGTTAACGGACCAGTTCGAATGATCAAGCAGCTTTCAGATGCTCCCTGTATTGAAGGGCAAACCTGGGGATATGATCGCTACGGTATTTGGGTCACTAATGGGTGTAGAGCCAAATTTGAAATAGTAGAATACGGCGAGGGAGTAAAGAGAATATCCTGCGAAAGCGAACATGAAATGTACAGATACTGCCCGGTGAGTGGTGTCGTTGGTGAGGTTAGACTCATAAAACAGTTTTCAAAAAGTCCCTGTATAGAAGGGCAAAGCTGGGGATTTGACAGGCATGGCGTGTGGGTAGATCGAGGATGCAGAGGAGAGTTTGCTATATATCCTCCCGGAAGAGGGTATTGGAGACAACAGACCGTGCCGACCCTTCCGCAACCAAATGTTGTTCCTTATGGAACCGAAGGGCCTGTCAAAAGGAAAGAATGGTGATCTGGTTACTGTGATTCTGTTTTTAACCCGTATTTTGCGGCTTTATATTGGATTATCCTTCGAGTGGTTTGGAGGAGTCTAGCGGCTTTGGAGATATTGCCGCCAGATGCCTGTAGAGCTTCCATGATGATAGATCGTTCGTAGGCTTCGACCATTGATTTTAGAATTCCAAAGGATTTTTCAGATGGGGTAATGTTTTGGGGTTGAAGAGTTGGTGGCAGGTGGAAGACTTCTATGGTGTCACCCGTGGACATTAGAACAGCTCGTTCTATTGTATTTTCAAGTTCTCGCACGTTTCCCGGCCAGTGGTAGTTGAGCAAAATTTCGGCCACTGTTGGTGACATTCTCTTTACGGATTTTTGCAGCTCCTGCGAATACTTGGAAATGAAATATTCAGCTAGCAAAAGAATATCCGCCCCTCTGTCTCGAAGCGGTGGGATATGAATGGTGAATGCGTTAAGCCTATAATAGAGATCCGCTCTAAACTTCCCACTCTCTACCTCTTTCTGTAAATCTCGATTGGTAGCGGCAATAATTCGGACATCAACTTTAACTGTTTTTGAGGATCCAAGAGGTTCAAATTCTCGTTCCTGTAAGACTCGGAGCAGTTTTGCCTGAGCCCCTAGCGGTAGTTCTCCCACCTCGTCGAGGAATATGGTGCCTCCATGGGCTTCTTCAAACCTTCCTCTTCGTCTTGTAAAAGCGCCGGTAAAAGCACCTTTTTCATGACCAAAAAGCTCGCTTTCAAGGAGTGACTCAGGAATTGCAGCACAGTTTACTCTCACAAGCGGGCCTGATGCTCTAGGACTGTTTTCATGTATGGCCTTTGCTACCAGCTCTTTGCCCGTGCCGGTTTCTCCATAAATCAGAACTGTCATATTAGATGGAGCCACCTGATCAATAAGCTTTAGAACGTCCTGAATGCCTTTTGATCGCCCGATAATGTTTGTTTTGGGGCGTCTGGGATCGGCTATAATTCGCTTTAATCTGAGGTTCTCTTCTTCAATAGCTCGAACATAGACGGATTTGCCTAGTAGGTCAGCAACGGCTGTAAGCAGATTAAGCTCCCGCTCCAGGTCATTTTCATCCTTTTTGGATACGGTATCCGCAGAAAGAACCCCAACAACCTTTTCCTGGTACTTGATTGGAACGCAAAGGAAGGCAAGTTCTGATCTGTTAAGATGCTTTCTAATGCCGGTTCGATCGAGGAAATGGATCTCCTTTCCCAGATTGGCTACAGCAACGGGGCGACCTGTTTGCGCTACCTTGCCTGTGATGCCTTCCCCTGGACGGTAAGAAATCATGGCGGGAGGAATATCTACTCCCTGTATTACATCGAGCCAAACCTCACCTGTGGAAAGATCCAGAATGGAAATCATGCCGCGTTTCATGCCAAGGTCTTCGCTTAAGATGTCAAGCACTTTTTTGAATTGATCTCGAATCTCTCGACCACTGGTGATGATTTTTGCTATTTTGTAAAGAGCTTGAAGTTCTTCATAGGAATAGGTCATAATGTTTTTGGCCCTAACCTCCTTTTGTTGGGTTTTTGCAGAAAGTATTTTACTTGTGCTACAAGATTTTGAAAAGGGGAGTTTGTTTTATGTCTTCTTTCGTGCATTTGCATGTCCATACGGAGTACAGTCTTTTAGACGGGGCTATAAAAATAAATGATCTGGTAAAAACCGTTCAGAGCTACGGTATGCCTGCTGTTGCCATAACCGATCATGGCAATATGTTTGGAGCTTTGGAATTTTACGAAAAGGTCAAGGATGCAGGTATAAAACCGATTATAGGCTGTGAAATCTATATTACGCCTTACAACATGAAGGATCAAGCGGCTGAAATTAAACGTGCCAGGGAGGAAGATGACGACAGAAATTATCACCTTATTCTTCTGGCGGCGAATTACGAAGGCTACAAGAATCTTCTAAAAATTGTGTCCATAGCTCATCTTGAAGGTTTTTATTACAAACCTTGTATAGATAAAGAACATCTTGCCGCTCATGCTAAGGGGCTAATTGCTCTGTCTAGTTGCTTAAAAGGTGAGCTTGCACGTAACATCTTAAGAGATTGCCCTGATAAGGCTCGGGAAGCGGCAAGCCAATATGCTGATATCTTCGGCAAGGAGAATTTCTATATTGAACTTCAGGCTAATGGATTGCTGGAGCAGGCCCGGGTAAACGAAGAGTTAATCAAGCTCGCCAAATCTATGGGATTCAAAGTGGTCGCAACCAATGACTGTCATTACTTGAAAAAGGAACATGCTAGAGCTCATGAAATCCTTCTTTGCATTCAAACTAATAAAACGATTTTTGATGAAAGGCGGATGAAATTTCAGACCGATGAACTTTACTTCAAATCGCCAGACGAAATGGCTAAAGCTTTTCGACATATACCAGAAGCTTTGGAAAACACAGTTGAAATTAGTGAACGGTGTGAGCTTGAGATTCCGCTAGGAAAGTATGTATTTCCGGAGTTCCCTCTTGATAATGGAGAGACTGCAGAAAACCGGTTTGAGCAGCTTGTTAGAGATGGGCTTGAGAAAAGATGGCAGAGAATTCAGCAGAGATTGCCGGAAGACCAGAGAGAGGCTCAATGGCAAATCTATAAGGAAAGGCTAGAAAAAGAAATATCGGTTATAAAAAAGACGGGTTTTGCACCTTACTTTCTTATAGTGGCGGATTTTATCGGTTATGCGAAAAGCCGTGGAATTCCTGTTGGTCCTGGAAGAGGATCGGCTGCAGGAAGTCTTGCGGCTTATGCCATGGATATAACAGACATTGATCCTATCGAACATGGTCTTCTATTTGAAAGATTCCTTAACGAAGAGCGGATCAGTATGCCCGATATTGATGTGGATTTCTGCCAAAAGAGACGAGAAGAAGTTCTTAAATATGTAACGGAAAAATACGGAGCCGATCGGGTTGCTCATATAACCACTTTCGGAACAATGCTGGCGAAACAGGTAGTCCGAGATGTAGGTAGAGCTTTGGGGCTTCCCTATGCAGAGATAGATAAAATTGCTAAGTTGATACCAGACTCTCTGGGTATGACTCTCCAGAGGGCTTTTGAGTTAGAACCTAAGCTGGAAGAACTCAGAATGCAAAATCCGCAGTACAGAGAGCTTTTTGATATAGCCTTTGTGCTGGAAGGACTTGCTCGTCATGCATCAACTCATGCTGCAGGTATTGTTATAGCCGACCGCCCCATCGTCGAATATGTGCCGCTTTACCGAGATCAAAAAGGTGAGGTTGTGACTCAATATTCCATGAAGTATGTGGAAAAAGTTGGTCTTATAAAATTCGATTTTTTGGGGCTGAGAAATCTTACGGTTATCACCGATACGTTAGAAATGATCAAGAAGAATCACGGAATAGAACTTGATATGCTTAATATCCCTCTGGATGATAAGAAAACCTATGAACTTCTATGTAAGGCTGACACAACAGGCATTTTCCAGCTAGAAAGTGCGGGCATGAGGGATATTTTGGTCAGGCTAAGGCCAGAACGTTTTTCCGATATTGTGGCTCTCGTTGCTCTCTACCGACCCGGGCCTATTCAGAGCGGGATGGTGGATCAGTATATTCGAGCGAAACATGGAGAAATACCCATAAAGTATGAACTTGATGAACTGCGCCCAATTCTCGAAGAAACCTATGGAGTTATACTCTATCAGGAACAGGTTATGCAGATAGCCAGCACCCTTGCTAATTACTCACTAGGAGAAGCTGATATTTTACGACGGGCTATGGGAAAGAAAATACCGGAAGTAATGCAGGCTCAACGTGACCGATTCTTGCAGGGATGTAAAGAAAACAACATCAGCGAGGAAAAAGCCAATAAGATTTTTGACCAGATGGAGAAATTTGCTCTCTACGGTTTTAATAAGTCTCACAGCGCCGCCTATGCTTTTATTACCTATCAGACTGCTTATTTAAAGGCGCACTATCCCCTGGAGTTCACAGCAGCTCTTATGAATAGCCTCGTAAATAACTCCGATAAGATAGTTAAGCTCATAAACGAATGTAGAGAAAAAGGGATAGATGTTCTTCCTCCCGACATTAACACCAGCGATAGTGGTTTTACCGTTTCTGATGGAAAAATTCGTTTTGGTCTTGCTGCGGTAAAAAATGTGGGGGAAGCGGCTGTTGAAGCTATCCTGGAGAACAGAAGGAAGGATGGCCATTTCAGATCGATTTTCGATTTTTGTGAACGTGTTGATTTGCAGAAGGTAAACAGGCGAATTATTGAACAGCTAATTAAATGCGGAGCCTTCGATTCAATCCATCCTCAGCGAGCTCAGGTTATGAATGTTTTGGACGAGGCGATAGAAAAGGCTCAGGCTTTTCAGAAGGAACGTCAGGGAGGCCAGAAAACTCTATTTGAACTATTAGGGAAGAGAGTCCCAAAGAGCAACAAACCGATTTTGGCTGTTCAGCTTCCTGAATGCCCTCCCTGGGATGAAAAAACATTACTTCGTTATGAAAAGGAGACACTTGGGTTCTACGTATCATCTCACCCTATGAACCTTTATAAAGACCGACTGATCCGTATATGTACCGGAACTTCTCGTGATGTAGAAACCATGCAGGATGGGACAGAAGTAGTTCTTGCTGGTATTCTTTCTCTCGAAAAAGAGGTAACCACGAGAAGGGGTGAGAAAATGGGATTTTTGCGGCTTGAGGATAAAGAGGGCGTGGTGGAAATGGTGGCATTTCCTGAAACTTATGCGGTAGTAAGAGAGCGACTTCACGATGAGGATGAACCGGTTGTGGTTATTGGCACTGTTCAGAATCAGGCGGGAGGCTTTGATTATGACGACAGTGGAAATAGTGAGGATACTCAACAGCAAGCTGGTTGGGGAAGACGAACAGGGGTCAAAATCATTGTGAAGGAAGTTCTCGATATAGAGGAAGCTGAGCGAAGATCGATAGAAAAGCTGGTATTGCATTTGAAAGCGGATAGGCTTAAAAGAGATGATTTATTTAGGTTACGCAATATAATTGTGGATAATAAAGGTGATTGCCCTGTGTTCTTGAAACTGAGGAACGTAAAGGGAAATGATGAAGTGATAGTGCGTCTAGGCGACGAATATAAAATCAATCCTTCCAGTGGCTTGCTGGAGGAGTTGAGGAGGTTTTTTGGAGGAGATTCTCTTGAAATAATTTATGGATAACCATGAGATATTTACTGTTTGCGTAGGAGATGCTCATGATAGAAAAGTATAGTTTTGGGTCCATTGTGGTTAATGGACAAACTTACAAGGCTGATTTGAAGATTATTGGCGGGAATGTCGTTACTAATTGGTGGAGGAAGGAAGGGCATCGGCTAAGAATTGAGGATATAAATGACATTTTGGAATATAAACCGGAAGTCTTGATAGTTGGGACGGGTTTTTTCGGCATGATGAAAATAGATGAAGCGTTGAAAAAGTTTCTTGAAGAAAACGGCATTAAGGTCATTGCTGAAAGAACCGGTAAAGCTGTTAATGCTTTTAATGATGCTTACAGAGAGATCAAAAAGGTAGCAGGAGCTTTTCATCTTACGTGCTAGAAGGGTTCTATGGTTATATTTTTCGAAACGACAATTAGCAGGAAAGATCGGGATTTCTGCGATCTTGTAGAATCCATAACAGAACGATTTTCCCGATCCGTTCATGTAATTGCCTCTTCTACAATAGAAGCGGCCAAGATTGATAATCTGTTGTGGACATTTAAAAAAGATTCTTTTGTGCCTCATGTTATACTAAGGCCTGGAGAATCTATTGAAGAACGATTTGAAAAGGTTTTTATTACGGTTGGTTTGAGTTTTCTAAAGGGATGTAGTGTTGCTGTGCCGTTAGATACTAGCTATGTCGAAGATATTCTGTCGTTTTGCGAAGTTTGCATTGTGTTAGTTGTTGGGGATGATGAAGCTCAAAAGAAATGGGCACGAGAATTATGGCGTAAGCTTACAAAGGCTGGTATTCCAAAGCAACATGTTCTTGCTAACGATAGGAACTCATGGTTTGAGATATTTGGTAATATTTGGGAATTGTGCTAAGCATATGAGTTGAAAACGGTAGGTCTACGCCCCAAAGACAAAAACCAAAGGAGCTTATGCTGAGAGAGGTGGTAAACTTGCAAGATGATGATCTAATGATTCTAAAAAAGAAAATAGCCTACCATGTTTCAAGACGAGCAAACCTTGAGTTAGAGACCCTTTTAAAGCATTTTTGGGGCCAGTGTGGTCAAATACTTAGTCCTGACCAGTTAAAGAAATTTGAAGAACTTTTGAGCACGGACGATATGGATCTTCTCGAAATGATACTCGGCTTAAAGCCTGTGCCTGTAAAAGAATGGCAGGAAATAATTGCTCTTATTCGCAAATCCTGGAATTCAAGAAGGTCGTCTTCACAGTAGAATGGGGTCTAGTCTTGCGTTCTGCAGGATTGCCCAGTGTAAGCAGGGCATTTCTTGAAGAGACTTATCGCTATCGCCCAGGGTAGCAGTGTTTTTTACCCGAGTTCCGTGGGACGAGGCATTCTATGAGGATGGCTCTCACTGCGTCGTTTTGGCAACGGATAGGGATGACCTTCAGCTATTGAGGTTGTGTCGCAACCAATTAGAGAAGGGAGTAGGGGCGACCCTTGTGGTCGTCCCCTTTTCTTCGAGACAACGCAAATAAAAAGCTTCCAACAACAGAATAACCTTTCTTTTTCCGGTTGTTGATATGTGATTACTTGATGAGGTGCCCAATCCTATTCCATCTTACAAAAAATTCATTAGGGTTTAAGCTCATGTGGCCGTTTGAATTCCAAGACCAGTAGATTATGAAAGCTTTTCCTTTTACTGCTGAAAAATCCACGAACTTCCAAAAACGGCTGTCGTAACTTTCATCTCTGTTGTCACCCATGACGAACAGGCTGTGAGGTGGAACTTCTATAGGTCCCATGTTGTCTCTAGGGCTTAATTCTGCGGGAAGGATACGAGGGTCTGTATGGTTAACGTAGGGTTCATTGAGTTCACGGTCGTTAACATAGACGTGTTTGTTTTTTATGAACACTTTGTCTCCGGGGACACCAATAACTCTTTTTATGAAGTCTTTACTTGGATCCAGCGGATACTTGAAGACGATTACGTCTCCCCGAGAAGGGACATTCCTGTGCCAGATGGTTGCATCAATAAGAGGAACTTTAACATCGTAGGTGAACTTGGTTACCAAAATGTGATCCCCTATAAGGAGGGTGGGAATCATTGATCCAGATGGAATCTTGAAGGCTTGTACGATGAATGCCCTAATGAGCAGAGCAAGTATCAGGGCGATGACAATAGATTTTGCATACTCCAGAACGATTTCTCGAGGTGACTTTTTCGCTTGAAGTCGTTCTTCCATTCAAAATACTCCTTTGGTAAATTTTTGTTGCCTTTCAGTTGGCTCTCAGAATATATATGAACTAACATCCAATTTGCAAGTTTGGGGCTATGATGATGGGTTAAAAAATAAAGGAGAGGATATGTCCTTCTTTAAGTTAGGCGCAAAAAGGGCGTTAGTGGGCTTAGATATAGGGTCTCATTCTGCAAAACTTCTCCAGCTTAAGCAAACCAAAAATGCCTATATTGTGCAAAATATTGGTATAGCTCAGTATCCTGTGGGTTCCTTTGAAGGTCCTCACATAGCTGATATTAAAGCGGTAGCTAAAACCATCTCCAGATTGTGGCAAAATTTGGGGCTTAAAAACGAGAAAGTTGTTCTTGGTGTTCCAGGAAATGAGGTAATGACAGAAATGCCCCAAATCCCAATGATGAAGAAATCCGCGGTTTCTTCCTATGTTGATTCTAACATAAAGAACTTCATTCCATATTCGTTGGATGAGATTTTTTATGGAATAGATGTGCTCGCCGACAATAATGAGGAAGGGACCTTAACCGTGCTCATAGCTTATGTAAGGCGTGGAATTGTCTATGATTATGAGAAACTAATGAGCTTATCTGGGCTCGATCTTGCTCTGCTTGATGTAGATTACTTTGCGCTCTTCAATGCCTTTGAAGCAACAGAGGGGTTTGCTTCTGATGATACGGTAGCTCTATTGGATATAGGCGCATCTAAAAGCATTTTGGTTATTATTAGGAATAGACTCCCGGTATTCACAAAGTCATTTTTGATTGGAACAAATGAACTTGTTTTTCAACTGATGGATAAGTTTGGTATTTCCAATGAGGAGGCTTACGGTTTCGTAACTGGCGCTTTGGATACGACCATAATTCCCTATCCAGAAGATGATGTTAAGGCATTGCTTTTGTTTTTTGTTGATCAAATGACTGCGGAAGTTAGGAGTATTTTTAACTATTTTTATGAGCACGTCGAAAGGGAAAAGATCAGGCGGATATTTCTAAGCGGAGGGCTGGCCAGATCGCAGGGAATATCCTTCCAGCTTGAAAAAAACCTTGGTATCCCGGTGTTTGTTTTTAATCCTCTTGCTCACGATAAAGTTAAAGTAGAGTCTTACATAGATCAGGATTATGTTAAATCCTTAGGTCCTCAAATGGCTGTGTGTTTTGGCTTGGCCTTGAGACAGGAGGAGGACAGGGGGAAATGATACGATTAAATCTTCTTAGAGAAAGAAAAGTCGAAAAACCGAAAAGCCTTATGTGGCAGTTCTGGCTTTATATTCTGGTGGTTGTTTTATCTCTTGCGGGGACTGGTGTTGTTTGGAAATTTCAGAAGGAAAAACTTTCAAAATTGGAAATGGAGAAAAGCCGTCTTGATGCCGAGATAAAGACTTATGAAAAGTACGACAAACTTTTGAAAGATCTTCAGGCTAAAATGAAAGATGTGCAAAAGAGGAGCGAGGTTATATCAGCACTTATATCTGATCGAGATAATGTAGTTAGATTTCTTGCTCTTCTGGCAATTCTAACACCTGAAGAAAGTATGTGGTTTGATGAGGTTAGATTTTCAAACAATGCAGTTACAATTATAGGATTTGCCAAAAGTAATGAAACGCTTGTAGAATTTATGCGAAACTTGGAAGCATCGTCTTTTGTTCCTCAAGAAAGCGTAAATCTTGTTGTGTCAAAGGCGGAAGAATATTTGGGAAATGTTCTGCGCAAATTTGAGCTAAGGTTTCAATACAAAAATTTTTCTCAAGTTATAGCTTCTGCCGACAGTGACAAAGGTAAAAACAAGTCAAAAGATTTACCAAAGCAACCCTGAAACTATTTAAAAGGATGTGAAAGATGAAGTTGAAGGAAGAACTTGCTAATACAAAAAAATCCATCGAGTCTTATCTTAAAGCTCTTTCCAATAGGAACAAGGTTCTGATATTGATATTAACGGTGCTGATTATAATTGGAGGCTTTTGGTATTTCATATATCAGGATAATGAAGCAATGATTGCTCAAAAAACAAAGGAAATAGAAGAAGCTAAAAATCGGCTAGATCAATTAAAAAGAGCCGAAAAAATGTCCAAGGATCTTGAAAAACAGTTAGCTGAAGCTGAATCCAAGCTGCAGGAATTACTTGCGTTGCTTCCTGATATTCGCGAAATTCCGTCTATTCTTGAAAATATTTCAGGATTAGGAGGGCGAGTTGGATTAAAACAGTTGATTCTTTTTGAACCAAAAGGGGAAGAGTTGAGAGAATTTCATGCTGCTATTCCTATACATCTTACGATGCTGGGGGAGTATGGCAAAATGGGCATGTTTTTTGATGAGCTTGCTCATGGGAAGCGTGTGATTAAAGTTAGAGAATTTACCATGAAACGCAAGGGTAATAGTGGGGAAGTTGATGTTGATTGTATGGTTGAAACTTATAGATATGTAGAAAAACCACCTGAACAACCTAAAGATAAGAAGAAAAAGTAACCGAGGTGGAGGTATAAAGCAATGAGAGAAAAAATAAGGCAAGTGGCTAAACTTCGGGATTTATATTATCGGATAGGTTTATTAGTGTTTATGATTTCATTGGGAGTTGTTTTAGTCTCATCATCCCTAAGTAATGCTGGAGATGTCGCTCAAATTCTTAAAGTTTCCGGAATTGACAAAGATGGAGCACTTCTTCTGTCTATAGAAACGGATAAGCCGTTTAAGGATTGCAAGATACTGGATCAGAAAGATAAAACTCATTTGCGCATTTTGCTGGAAGGAGTAGGTTTAGACGGCCGCATGGCATCTGTACCTCTTCAGTCTTCTTATTTAAAACGTGTTGTGATGAAATCACATGAGAGAGGAGTCCTAATTACTGGAGATCCTCAGACAGAGTGGGAGGGATTTACAATAAACAAAGAAGGAAACACTGTGTATGTTCGGATTTATCCATCCACCAGAAACGCTGCAAATCAAAACACGTCTTACAATGATTATGTAAAAAATGCTTCTTTTCACCAAGGTTATTCCTCTATTCCCGTGGCTGACAAAGGGCCTCTTTATAATGCTCCAGCGGGTGGTGGAACTCCAGCTATAGGCACGGAAGGCATGATTGAACAACCAAAAGTTTATTCAGGAAAACCGATCAGCCTTGATCTGGTGGATGCTGATATTAAAAACGTTATCCGTTTAATTGCTGATCTTACCGGCATGAATATTGTTGTGGATCCTGATGTAACGGGTAAAATCACTCTAAAGGTTGAGCAAGTACCGTGGGACCAAGTGCTTGATATGATTCTTAAGGTTAATGGTCTGGGAACCGAGCAGGCTGGTGATGTATTACGTATTGCAAGAAAGGAAAAACTCAGAAAAGAATTGGAAGAACAAAAAGCCCTTGTCGAAGCAAGAAAAAAACTAATAGAAGAACAGATGAACCTGGAGAAGTCTAAAAAGAATGTCGGAGTACTCGAAACTCATTACTTAACTGTTAATTACGCCGATATGGAAGTTGTGAAAAGACAAATAGAAAATACTGTAAAAAGCAGCGATGGAAAGGTTGAACTTGATCCAAGAACTAGAACCATTATTTACACAGATTACGCTCCAAGAATAGAGGATGCTAAAAGGCTTATTGCCATGCTTGATAAGCCGCTTTTGCAGGTTTTACTTGAAGCACGCGTAGTTACAGCAACGTCAAATTTTGCAAGATCCCTTGGAGTAGATTGGGGGTTTAATTATAAAAATATAGGTGATACCACGTTCAATCCTGACAATCCCAAAAATAAGGCTACTTCCTATACACCCGGATTTGCTATAAATAACACTCCCGCAACGACAAGTGCACCCCTTGCTTCTACGCTTGGATTTGGATGGCAACTTTTAAGGGGAAGAGATCTGTTTTCTATTGATATGAGCCTCAAGCTGGGAGAGAAAAAAGGCTCTGCAAAGTTGGTTTCGTCTCCTAAGGTTCACACATTAAATAACCAGCAGGCGAAAATAAGCCAGGGACTTGAAATTCCTTACACGGTACAAGGAAGGGACCAGGAACCAACCACTGAGTTCAAAGAGGCTAAACTAGAACTTAACGTTACTCCGAGTGTTACACCGGATAAGAGGATTTTGCTTGATTTGTCGGTGGAAAAATCAGATCCAGATTTCTCTGTTGTTTCGGCAAAGGGAGAACCGTCTATTAAAAGGAGAGCGGTTACAACAAAGATTCTCGTAGAAGATGGCTCTATCGTGGTGCTTGGCGGTGTTTTGGAAGAGTCAATGAGCACAGCTAGTGTTTCAACTCCGGGAATGTCAAAAATTCCAATCCTTGGGAATTTATTTAAATCTAAGGACGTCAAGGTTGAGAAAAATGAACTCTTGATTTTCATCCGCCCAAAGATTATAGAACTCCCGCAGGTTCAACTTTCAGCTCAGTAGCTTGATCTAATTTCGATAGGGGGTTGTTAATGCGAGTTGCAATAGGGTTTTTGCTATCGGTTTTTCTGATACTTCCTGGTTGTTCCCTTTTTTCGTCTTCACCCAAGGAAACCAAGGTAGAAAAGCCTGTCGTGCCTCCCAAAGTTGAACTCAAATTTGATTACCTTCGCCCAGCTTACATGGTTAAGAATCCCAAAATTTTTGTTTATAAGTCTAAACGCAGGATGTACGTCTTTGATGGCGATACGATTGTTCGCGATTATCCAATAGGCTTAGGGAAAAATCCCCAAGGTGATAAGGAACGGGAAGGCGATGGGAAAACTCCCGAAGGCATGTTTTATGTGTGCACGAAAAATGAGCGAAGTAAATTTTATAAGTCTATTGGTTTAAGTTATCCATCGCTTACTCATGCTGAAAGAGCTTTGCTAAACGGCCTAATTTCGGTGAGCGATTATCGTAGAATAGAGGATGCTCATCGCCGTAATGATATTCCTCCTTGGAATACGCCTCTTGGAGGTTATATATTCATTCACGGCGGAGGAGCTCATTCTGATTGGACGGAAGGCTGTATCGCTCTTTACAATTCAGATATAGACGAGTTGTTCGAAATGGTTCGTATAGGCACTCCTGTGTATATATACCCATAGAGTTGACCTTTTCTGATCTGACTTAACGGTCTTTATACCACCGTTTTTTGTAGAAATGGTTTAAACCATCCTTACGATTTCAAGAAATTTGTCTTCGTTTTTGCGACACTAATACGGTTTGCCCATCGGTTTAGATCGGCTATAATTTCCCTGTGAAAAAAGCGACTGATTGTTCTTTGTGCGAGGTTTAAACAAATGGGTGCTGATTCTATCAGGCGAGAGCCTCTTGCTGAGCGTATGCGCCCTGCTTCTATTGACGAGTTTGTTGGACAGGAACACCTTCTTGCTCCAGGAAAAATTCTTTGGCGGTTTTTCCAGAGAAAAGATTTTCCTTCTCTTATACTTTGGGGACCTGCCGGATCCGGCAAAACTACTCTGGCTAGGCTTATTGTTAAACATTGCGACGGTCATTTTATTTCATTTTCGGCAGTCACTGCTGGAGTTCATGATATACGTCGTGCAGCAGATGAGGCTGAGGCAATATGGAAGACCAAAGCTAAACGTTCCTGGCTCTTTATAGACGAAATTCACAGGCTTAATAAAGCTCAGCAGGACGTCCTCCTGCCTTATATAGAATCAGGACTATTACGACTTATAGGAGCTACCACAGAAAATCCCTCTTTTGAACTCAATAGCCCCCTACTTTCTAGAGTCCACGTGCTTTTGCTGAAGCCGCTTTCCGCAACAGATCTGACTATAATCATGGACAGAGCACTGAATGATAAAGAGCGGGGACTTGGAGCTTACCCTGCAAAGATTACCGAAAATGCAAGGAATATGTTAATACAGTGGGCTGGTGGGGATGCTAGACGACTTTTAAATGTTTTGGAATCAGTGGTTATGACTACACCACCAGATTTGGAAAAAGGATTTCGTATCATTGACGAACAGGCTGTAAGAGAAGCTATGCAAAGACCGGCTATTCGCTATGATCGAGCCGGGGATCAGCATTACGATTTGATTTCTGCTTTGCATAAAAGCATCCGAGGTAGTGATCCTGATGCTGCTTTATACTGGCTTTCTCGAATGCTTGAAGCTGGTGAAGATCCTCTTTATATTATGCGGCGGGTGATTCAGGCAGCTTATGAGGATGTGGGGCTTGCTGATCCTTTTGCTTTGGTGGAAGCAGTGTCGGCCTTTCATGCTTATCAGATTATGGGCAGTCCGGAAGGTGATCTTGCGATCGCTCATGCTGTTGTATATCTCTCCATGGCTCCAAAAAGTAACAGTGTATATAAGGCTTTTGGGAAGGCCAGAGCCTTGGCGGCTCAGACAGGTACTGCTCCCGTTCCTTTGCATCTAAGAAATGCCCCAACAGAACTTATGAAAACCCTTGGCTATGGAAAAGACTATAAGTATCCCCACGATTATACAGGTGGATGGGTTCCAGAAGCTTATATGCCAGAAGGCTTGGAAGATGTTTATTTCTATGAACCAACAAATCGAGGTTGGGAAGGAAAGTGGAGTGGGTTGCTTTTAGAACGCCGTAGGAAAATCAAGGCCATCATTAACCGTTTGAAAAAAGGAGACCTTTCCGATGACACAAAACAGTAAAAGCATGCTAAGCCTTGAATTTGACTGGTCATTTTTTGATTCTCAAGTTGTGGGCAAAGAACATGGCGTGGCTCAAAGTGACCTAGAAAAATACTTACCTGAAGCGGAACAAGCCTGGCGCAAAATTATTGAAAGCCGTGATAAATATCAGCTTGCCTTCTGGAATATACTCCAGAGCGACTCGGTTATAAAGGAAGTTCGAGGTATTGAAGAAATAATTCGTCGGAAAAACTGGGAAAATGTGCTATTGCTTGGTATTGGTGGCTCCGCCCTGGGAGCTACAGCTATTTTTAAGGCTTTACGACATCCCTTCCACAACCTTGTGTCTGCTCCGCGCTTCTTTGTGATGGATAACATTGATCCGGTTACCTTTGGGGCTCTTCTGGATATGCTCAATTGGGAATCAACTCTTGTTATTGTAATAAGCAAGTCTGGCACTACGGCTGAGACAATGAGCCAGTTTCTTATAGTGAGAGAAAAGCTTAAAAAAGCTGTTGGAATGAATGCCATCAAGGATCACATTATTGCTATTACCGATCCGGAAAAAGGCATTCTCAGGTCGATTGCCGGAGCCATGGATATTCCATCTTGTGCAGTTCCACCTCTTTTAGGTGGCCGATTTTCAGTATTGTCTCCTGTGGGCCTGGTTCCTGCTCTGTGTATTGGGATTGACATTGAAGCTCTCTGGCAGGGAGCCGTTATGGCAGCCGACGCCATGAATAATTTAGATTTTATGAATAACCCTGTTATCAAAACCGGCTTATACCAGTTTATATTTGACCGTGAAAAGAAGAAGCCAATCCATGTTTATTGGGCCTATGCTGATGGATTGTATTATTTTGCCGATTGGTTACGTCAGCTCATTGCTGAAAGTCTTGGCAAGATAAAACCTGACGGTTCTTTTGTAGGAATCACCCCTGTTAAGGCTCTTGGTGTTACAGATCAGCATTCTCAGTTGCAACTCTACAGGGAAGGACCAAATGATAAAGTGATAATTTTTCTTGGAATTAAGCATTGGGATTGTGATGTACAAATTCCTCAACCTGAGGAAGGAGAATCTGCTCTGGAATATTTGGGCGGACACACTCTAGGTGAACTATTTCATGCTGAGCAACATGCCACTGCCTGTGCTTTGGCTGAAGCTGGTCGCCCAAACATGACCGTGTGGTTTCCGGCTTTAGACTCATTCACTTTGGGTCATGCCTTCTTTATCTTCGAGCTTCAGACAGCGTTTATGGGATTTCTTTACGGGATAAATCCTTTTGATCAGCCAGGTGTTGAACTGTCCAAGATGATGACTTATGGGTTGATGGGGCGCAAAGGGTTTGAAGAATACGCCGCTATGGTGAGGAATTTTGCTGCATGGAGAAGGTGATCTCCGATTCCCATGACGTTAGTGTAGCTAAATCAAAAGAGATGGAAACTATAAAACCTTTCCAGTTGGTGAAATACTTATCGGTGGTGGGGTTATGCGTTGTTCTTATAGGAGCCTTTGTCTTTTCAAGTTTTATAGCTCGTGGTGCGAAAAAGATTGTTTTGAGAAAAAGCGAAGAAAATGCAACTCTATTAGCAAAGAATCTAAATTATCGTGTTGTTAAAGAGTTCATTATAGATGCCCTTGCTACAGAAGGGGAGATTCGGTTAAGCAAACGGCAGCAATATGAAAAACTTGACGCGATAATTAGAAGTACCATCTATGTATTTCCTGTTAAAGAGGTAAATATTTACGATTTGAAGGGAGTTTTGACCTATAGTACGTCCAAAGATGCCCCTTTAGGTGTTAAGAAGCTATCGGGGGGTCCGTTTCAGAGGGCACTCGATGGCGAGATTGTGTCAGTTTTTGAAGGTGATAGATCTTTTCTTGGGTTTGAATGGCCATGGGGGGATAAAAAGCGCACCCTTATAACTTACATTCCGATGTGGATTGAAGTGGTAGAACTAAAGTCACATCAGGAAATGGTTGGCACAGTGGCTATTTTTGAAATTGTTCAGGATATTTCTGGGGATTATGAGAAAATTTTTCGATTTCAGTGGATCGTTATCGGTTCAGTTACAGTGTTTGTAGCTGTTTTACTTTCTGCTTTGCTGTTTTTTGCAAGGCGAGCAGAACGGATTATAGAAAAGAGAGCCATGGAGCGTATAAGGCTCAAGGAAAAATTACATAGAGCTGAACATCTTGCCACTCTGGGAGAGATGATTGCTTCGGTATCGCATGAAATTAAGAATCCTCTTGGCATTATTCATAGCACAGCATCACTGTTACGTAAGCGTCTTGAAAATGAAAAAAATCAGCGACTTGCCAGTATTATTGTGGACGAGGCCACAAGGTTAAACAGCATAGTAACGGAATTTCTTGATTTTGCTAGACCTAAAGATCCTCAGTTTGCTCCTGTTGTTTTGGAGGACCTGCTGGATGAAGCCGTATCTTTTATAGAGAATCAATGTAAGGATCGAGGGGTAGCGATTCATAAAAATTACAAAAACATTTTACTAAAGCCGCTTGTGATTCGAGCAGATTCCGTGCTTCTTCACCGAGCTTTTTATAATCTTTTTGTTAATGCTTTGCAGGCGATGCCTAACGGCGGTGATCTAACCATAGATGTTGATTTAAACGGCTTTTTCTGTGAAGTGAGGATTTCAGATACGGGTTGTGGCATTTCTGAAGACCTTAAAGATAAGATTTTCAGGCCTTTCTTTACAACGAAAGAAAAAGGAACAGGATTGGGGTTGGCTATTGTGAAATCAGTGATTGAAAACCATGGTGGTGAAGTGGCCGTTGAATCAGAAAAAGGAAAGGGAACAACTTTAATTGTAAAGCTTCCTATTAACAATCCAGATGGTTCTTCAGCGTTTTATGGTTCTAGTTAATATAAGGTTGGGCGGAGAATGGAGAATATGTAATGGACTCCGCCCTTTTGTTCTGTTTATTTACAGAGATAATTTGCTCACCAGGTTCTTAACAGCTTCGACTGATCGTTTAAAGGCTGCTTCTTCTTCTGGTGTTAGTTTTATTTCTACGACTTTCTCTACCCCGTTTCCTCCCAGAATAACGGGCACTCCCACAAAATATCCTCCAACTCCATATTCCTTGTCACAATAGGCAGCGCATGGGAGGAGACGTTTTTTGTCCTTGATAATAGCTTCCGCCATTGTAACTGCTGAAGCTGAAGGTGCAAAGAAGGCGCTTCCTGTTTTTAAGAGATTTACAATTTCAGCACCGCCATTTCTGGTTCGTTCTACGAGTTCATTTATCTTTTCGGGACTGAGTAACTCAGTGATCGGAATTCCTCCAACAGTGCTGTATCTAGGTAAAGGTACCATTGTATCACCATGACCGCCAAGCACAAAAGCTGTAACATCCTCAACCGATACTCCAAGTTCCATTGCAATGAAAGTTCTAAAGCGAGCGGCATCAAGGACACCAGCCATACCCATTACTCGATTTGTTGGAAATCCACTGACCTTATGAGCTACGTAAACCATAGCATCCAACGGATTTGATACGACAATAAGGTATGCGTTGGGAGAATACTTGGCGATTTGCTCTGTGACATTCTTTACAATTTCTGCGTTCTTAAAAAGAAGGTCATCTCGGCTCATGCCCGGTTTTCTCGGGAGACCTGCTGTAATGATTACAACATCCGAATTTGCTGTATCGGCGTAATCATTTGTGCCGATGATTTGCGCATCAAAACCTTCAACCGGGGATGACTCAAGAAGATCAAGAGCCTTTCCTTGCGGCATGCCTTCGACTATATCAACCAGGCAAATGTCGCCCAGTTCTTTAATTGCCGCCCAATGAGCAGCTGTAGCCCCTACAAAGCCTGCTCCCACGATGGTGATTTTTTTTCTGGTCAATCCCATGGATTCAATACCTCCTTGTGATAAAAGGCAGACACCGTCCTGTGTGCATGTAAGACGGTTCTGCCTTTATGTGATCACTCAATCATTCGATAATCGCCAACACGTCACCTTTTTGCACACTGTCACCAGGCTTGAAATTGATTTTCTTCACCGTTCCGGATATCGGTGTCGTGATGGTGTTTTCCATCTTCATTGCTTCTAGAACCAGTATAACGTCTCCCTCCTTGACTTGAGCTCCCTCCTCCACTTCATAACGGACAATCATGCCGGGCATAGGAGCTTCAATTGCAACACCAGTTGTAGGTGCTGCCGCCTTTGGTTTTGGAGGTGCTGCAGGTGCTGGTGCTGGAGGGGGTGGGGGAGGTGGGGGTGGAGCCACTGAAGGTTGTGGCTTTGCGGCTGGCGTTGGTGGCGGTGCTGGTGCTACAGTTATGGCTGAAGGAACACCACCAACTTCTTCCACCTCAACCTCAAAATACTCTCCATCAACAAACACGTTAAATTTCCTAATGCCAGGACCTTTTGCCGGTGCTTCTTTCTTTACCTTTTCCACGAGCAACCCCGCCTTTGCTTTTTTAATAAGTTCTTCTTCCCTTTTTACATCTTCCAACGTTTTTGGTTTAACTTCATCAGGTATTGGTTCAAGCCCGTATTTCCACCTCAGGAATCGTTTTCCCGTTGTTGGAAATAGAGCGTAAATGAGCACATCGTCAATATCTTTAGCTAGTCCTTCTACTTCTTTTTTGGCTTTCTCGAGTTCTGGCTCTAGAATATCCGCTGGCCGACAATCTATAGGTGTTTCGCCTCTTGGATAGCCTTTCAATGCTTTTTTCTGGACTTCCGGGTCTATAGGAACGGGGGTTTTACCGTAAAGTCCATAGCATAGATCTTTTACCTGAGCTGTTATCATTTTGTAGCGTTCTTCTGGAGTATCAAAAAGAACGTTGTTTACAGTTTGGATACCGACAATCTGGCTTGTTGGTGTAACGAGAGGTACCTGACCCAGTTCGCGACGCACAATGGGAAGTTGTTTGAACACTTCATCAAGCTTATCGAGAGCGTCCATCTCACGAAGTTGGTTGATAAGGTTGGAGAGCATACCACCAGGAGTTTGATGTAGAAGGACATTGATATCAATGATAGACATGCGGTCATCGAGAAGATGACGATATTTGGGAGAGATCTTTTCCAAATATTCACTGCACTTAGCGAGAAGTTTGAGATCGAAGCCGGTATCACGATTTGTGCCTCTAAGAGTTACTACAAGAGGTTCAATTGCAGGATGCGATGTTCTGTAAGCCCATGGAGATAGACAGGTATCAACAATGTCCACTCCAGCTTCAATCGCTTTCAACAGAGTCATATCGGCCATACCGGACGTAAAATGGCTGTGTAGATGGATAGGAACTTTAACAGTTTCTTTTAATGCCTTTATTAGTTCGTAGGCATCATAAGGAGCAAGAAGTCCCGCCATGTCTTTGATGCATATAGTATCTGCCCCCATGTCTTCGAGTTCCTTGGCTTTTTTGAGGTAATACTCGAGGTTATAGACGGGACCACCCATCCTTGGTTCCGTAAGCGAGTAACAAATAGCGCCCTGAAAATGTTTCCCGCATTTTTTAATAACCTTAACAGCAGTTTCGAAGTTTCTAAAGTCGTTTAATGCATCAAATACTCGGAAAATGTCTATTCCGTTGATACAAGCTCTTTCCACAAATGCTTCTACTACATCATCGGGGTAATTCCTGTAACCTACAAGATTTTGACCTCGAAGGAGCATGGAGAAAGGAGTATTTTTGATGTACTTTTTAAGAGTTCTAATCCTCTCCCAGGGGTCTTCTGCCAGGAATCTATGCATTGTGTCGAAGGTGGCACCGCCCCACACTTCCATTGAGTAAAATCCCACTTTGTCCATATCTTCGGCAATGGGAATAAAATCTTCTGTTCGCCCTCTAGTAGCAAATAGGGACTGATGCCCATCCCGAAAAGTAAGGTCTTGAACCTTAACGGGATTAGTAACTTCAACCTGGTCTTTGTCTAAAAGTCCGGCAACAAGAACTCCATGTTGCTCAGCCATAATGTCCACTCCTTTTCAAATTTCGTTCAATTGCAATCAGATGTTATCTAAACAACCTCATCTGCAACATTCGCCTCATTTCCATAGCTGCCTGCCGTCCCGAGATTGCCCATAAGCTAGGAGTTACAATAGGTCTCGCAGGTGTATACATTTGAACCGGTTCTTCTCGAGGAACTTCCACAGGAATTTTTGCTTCACGTTCAGCTTGAAGATACATAGTAATCGCTCCGGCAATCGCAGCTACTACCTTTTCTTTGTGATTTTTCATGGTAATGTGCTCCTTTAATTTTACAGTCCTAAAACGTGAGATATTCCTTTCATTGCTTCAATGCTCAGCTCAATAAAGCGCACCAGGTCTATTCCTATACGTTCGCAAAGCATAATGTGGTCTCTGTTAACATTTCTTGCAAAGTCTTTGCTTTTCATGCGTTTTATGACCGATTTTACTTGAAGTTTTTCGATTTTCTTTTCAGGATGAACAAGAGTTGCGGCTACAATAAGACCGGTTATGGTTTCTGCGGCGGTTAAAGCAAAATCCAGCGTGGTTTCCCGAGAAAGATTGAGAGCTTCTGCATTGTGACGCATGATCGCAAGAATGAATTCTTCTGGAAGATCAAAAGTCGCCAGCAATTCGGCTGTTTTCTTTCCATGTTCATGAGGAGAGTCTTTCGTGAGTTCGTAATCTAGGTCATGGAGGAGGCCAGCAAGTCCCCAAAGATCCTGATTATGCCCAAGTTCCTTAGCAAGAGACCTCATAATAGCTTCTGTAGCAATGCAGTGTTTCCTGAGATTATCGGACTTTACATAAGCCGAAAGAAGTTCAATCGCTTGGTCTCTTGTTATGTTAAGAGCGTTACTCATCGTTCATTTCGCCTTTTTAACATTATGCAGCGGCACGTCTGGTTTTCTTTTTAAGTTTGCTTATTGCTTTGCGAAGTCTTTCTACTGCCTTCCTGTCGCCAGCCGCCCGAGCTTCTTCTCGTTTGGCTTTTAATTCTTTTATCTTAGCTTTGATCGCTCTTACATCAACTGTTGTTGCCTTCTTCTTTTCGTCAACAATGCCCCGAGCTTGTTTGATTACTTTGATCAACTCTTCCTTGTTCATTCCGTGAACACCGGTGACCCCTTCGATTGTTAATGCGATTTCTCTAAGTTCTTTAGCTGTCATCTTCTCCAGAGGTTTTTCTTTTTGTGCCTTTTCCTTTTTGCCCATATCGATTCACTCCTTTCTAACGGTTAAAATAGTGTTGCAGTGCTGTATGTTTCATTCGCCGAGTTTTTGCTCACCTGCTTTATCCGTCATGGTTAATTTTTGCTTTAAAAAAGGAGTGATTATATCTATCGGGATAGGAAAGAGCGTAGTGGAGTTATTTTCTGAAGCAATTTCCCTCAAAGTTTGTAGATATCTAAGTTGTAGAGCTACAGGATATTGTTGAATGATTGCTGCAGCATCGGCGAGCTTTTGTGCAGCTTGATATTCTCCTTCTGCACCTATAATCTTTGCTCGCCTTTCTCTTTCAGCTTCCGCCTGTTTTGCCATGGCTCGCTGCATTTCCTGAGGAAGATCTATGTGTTTTAACTCCACAACCGTGACCTTGATACCCCACGGATCTGTGTGTTTATCGAGAATTTCCTGAAGATGAGCATTTATTTTATCTCGTTCTGCAAGAAGCTCATCAAGTTCTGCTTGTCCGCACACACTTCTTAGAGTTGTTTGAGCCAACTGGCTGGTGGCAAAAAGGTAATTCTCTACCGAAATTACGGCTTTTACCGGATCGATTACTCTAAAATACACTACTGCATTGACCTTAATGGAAACGTTATCCCTTGTTATGACATCCTGGGGTGCTACATCCATGGTTACAAGTCTAAGACTTACTTTTTGCATGCGATCAATGAGGGGAATAAGCAGAATAAGGCCTGGCCCTTTTGCTCCAATGACTCTACCAAGTCTGAAGACTACTCCACGTTCATATTCTTTTAACACCTTTATAGCGTTTGCCAGAAAGATTATGCCAAGTATCACAAGTAAAATAATTCCATACATCTTCATCCTCCTTTTTGGCTTTCCCGCCCAATATTTTCCTGGACGGTTAGCCATCTAGAACAAAGGTTAACGTTATTTAACACCGATTTTTTTTACACGCAACCTTAAATTGCGAACCTCAACAATTTCCACTTCTGTGCCTTTAGGAAGAAATTCATCGCTTTCGGCGTTCCAGAGTTCTCCTTCGACAAAAACCTTTCCTATTGGTGCAAGAGGTTCCTCCACGATGCCTTTTGCGCCGACGAGAGCTTCTATTCCTATTTTAGGTTTCATTCGTTGAGCTCTGTAAGTAAGCCAGGCTACTACCAGGAAAAACAGGCTGACGCCAATTACTGACGGAATAAGGACCGAGTAAGGTAGCATGAGATCACCTGATGGTGAACGGAAGAGCATAATGGAACCAAGAGTTATTGATATCAGTCCCGCTATGGCTAACATGCCATAGGAACTGACCTTGATTTCCAGTATGAAGAAAATGATGGCGAGAAGAATAAGCAAAATACCGGCATAATTAACCGGTAGTGTTTGCAATGCATAAAATGCCAGGATGAGAGCAATGCCGCCAATTACGCCAGGCAGAACGGCTCCAGGTTGGGAAAGTTCGAAGTAAAGCCCTGCAAGGCCAATCATTAACAGAATGTAAGCAAGGGTAGGGTTGCTTATGGTCTTCAGAATTTTATGGCTTACCCCTGGTTCGATTCTTCTCGCTTCTAGTCCGCTGGTATGAATGACTTTTTTGAAATTTTTGCGCTCAATCTCTTTTCCATCGATTTTCTGCAAAAGGTCTGGAATATCGTGAGCTACCAAATCAATGACGTTTAATTTGTAAGCTTCTGTTGCCGTTGCTGATGCACTTTCTCGTATTGCTTTTTCGAGCCATTCAGCATTTCTGAATCGCTCTTCTGCAATACTCTTTGCGAAAGCCACCATATCGTTTAAAACCTTTTCGTTCATGGTTTTGGGGACATCTTCTCCGGAGCCGGTTACAGGATGGGCTGCTCCTATATTCGTTCCGGGAGCCATAGCAGCAATATCGGCTGCAACGGTTATCAAAACTCCGGCTGAGGCTGCCTGAGCCCCAGATGGATAGACAAAAACCACAACAGGAATTGGCGATGTCATGATTGATTGAACCATCTTCCGCATTGATGTTACGAGACCACCGGGTGTGTCTAGAAGAATAAGGAGAAATTCTGCACCACTTTCCTTAGAACTTTTAATGGCGTGTTCTAGGAAGTCCTGTGTGGCGGGGTTAATGGTGTCCTGGATGGAAATAATGCAGTAGTGCTTCGGGGGAGTTGGAGTCTTGGATTTTCCCGAATCGGCGGCGTAGAGTAGTTTTGAAGAAATCGCAATTAACACCAAGAGCACAATTAGGATGAATCTTACGCCAGAGTTCAACTTAGGGATCATATTCCTAAACCCCCTTTGACTGGAATGCTGGTTTGTTCCCACTTCTGGCTTCTTAGGTTTACAAATCATTGTGTCCCCTTTGCTTACAGGAATTTAGCCTGTAAGGTGTTTACGGATCATTAGAAAATCCTCCCAGGCTTTCCTTTTCTCTATAGGATTTCTAAGTAGATAGGCTGGATGAAAAGTCGGGATTACAGGTATGCCCTGCCAGTTAAAAATTTTACCTCTTAGTCTATTCATGGGTTGCTTTGTCTTGAGAAGAGTTTCTACGGCACAGGCGCCAAGAGCGCATATTACTTTAGGGCGTATGATTTCAAGCTGTTTGAAAAGAAAGGGGCTACATGCGGCGATTTCATCAGCCAGAGGAGTTCTGTTTTGTGGAGGGCGACATTTGACAACGTTACAGATGTAAACGTCCTTACGGGTTAAACCAATGGCATGGATCATCTTTGTAAGAAGCCTCCCAGCTTGCCCAACAAAAGGAAGACCTTGAACATCCTCTTCATAACCAGGCCCCTCACCAACAAAAACAAGCTGAGCATAGGGATTGCCATCTCCGAACACGATATGAATTCGACCTTCCGAAAGTCTGCAACGTTTGCAACCTTCAATGGATTTCGCAAGATTTTTAAGTTCTTTTTCTTGTTCGTTGCTTGCTGTGAATTCGAAAAATATTTTTCGAGGAATTGTGTCTACTCCAAAAAATTCCCACGACCTGCACATTAACTCAAGCCATTTAGCTATTTCCTTTTTTTCTAGATGCGATGTTGTGTTTCCTGGCATTACGCTTTTTGCCTTAGTGTTTCGATGATATCGAGTATTTTTTCCGCTACTTCGTCTTTCGGAAGACAGGGAAGGTCGGTTACTTGACCCCCCCTGAATATTATCTTTACTCTGTTTGTATCCACACAGAAGCCAGAATCTGGTCTGGAAACATCGTTTGCAACGATAAGATCCAGATTTTTTTGAGCGAGTTTTTTAGTAGCGTGTTCCACGATATTTTCTGTTTCTGCGGCAAATCCTACCGTGATTTGATGCGATTTTTTTATTTTCCCTATTTCGGCTATGATATCCGGGTTGGGAATAAGCGTAAGAGTAAGACTTTCTCCTGTTTTTTTAACCTTCTGGGAGTGTATTTCTTTTGGTCGATAGTCTCCCACTGCTGCCGCCATTATTATAACATCCATTTCTGGAGCAAGCTTCATGGCTTTTTCATACATTTCCAAAGCCGATGTTACGGAATAAATGGTGGCTCCAGGGGGATGAGCAAGATCTACTGGACCTGATAGCAGGTGAACTTCTGCCCTTCGCCTGAGAGCGGCTCTTGCTATGGCGTATCCCATTTTGCCGCTGGATGGATTGGATATAAATCTAACAGGATCGAAGAATTCCCTCGTTGGCCCGGCTGATACAAGCACTTTGATTCCCTTCCATGTTGGAGGAGTAATACTGGTTGCTATGGCTTCTACAATAATATCGATGGCGGGGAATCTACCTTGTCCTTCTTCTCCGCAAGCCATGAGACCCGATTCCGGTTCCACCACAAATACTCCACGATGCCGAAGGATTTCGATGTTTTTTTGAGTGGCTGGATTTTCATACATTGCCGGATTCATCGCAGGGCACATAACAATCGGTGCTTTTGTCGCCAGTAAAATCGTTGAAAGGTAATCATCGGCTATCCCATGAGCCGCTTTGGCGAGAATGTTTGCTGTAGCTGGAGCTATGACGACGACATCAGCCATGCGAGCTATTTTTATATGCCCGATGTCGGCTTCTTCTCTAAGCGAGAAAAGATCGGTTGCTACGGGATTTTGGGAAATAGTTTGTACTGTAAGCGGAGTTACAAACTGCTGAGCAGCTTTGGTCATGACAACATGAACATCTGCTCCCTCGCCTTTTAGAGCTCTTATGAGTTCAATAGCTTTGTAGGCGGCGATACTTCCTGTTATGCCAAGAACTATAGTTTTACCTTTAAGAATCGGTTGGCTCATTGGTTTTGCCTCTCTCCCTAAAACCTGCTCCCGTAGGTCGGGGCAACGTAAACTTCAAGGTATGTGTAAAAAAGACGAGAGTATATGATAATAACACAGGTCTTCTGAGGTTTTTCAAAAACAAGCACTGACCGATTGTAACGAAAACCGCTCTTAAGTTGCCATTTTTCTCTGACCATGGCTGCTTGGAAAAAATCCACCAGAGAATTTGGTTCTACTCTACCTTTGAAAACGAGTACACCGCTTTTGAATTGGCCAACCATGAAAACTCTAGATTCGTCAGCTATCATGTCCATTTCTTGAGGAATCGGTATGTCTTCAAAGTCGTAGAAAAGCGGGGCTATAGGATAACCGGATGTGCTACCACCAGTGGGTTGAGTCGTTGAACCGGGGGTTGTCTGTCCTGGAGTAGTTCCGTAGGGGGTTGATAATGGTTGTGCCGTTGCTGATGTAGGAGGTGGTGGTGGCGGTGCAAGAGCTCTGCTCTGAGAACATCCTGTTAGCCCAATTGTTATTAGCATTGCCGTTAAAAATATCCACACCAGGCTGTAATGTTTATTCATATTGATCTTCCTCCTTTTTTAGAAAAACGGGTTCGTTCTTCGCTCTTTTCCTACCGTTGTTGCAGGGCCATGCCCTGGATATACTGTGACATCATCCCCCAATGGGAAGATTTTTGTGCGAACCGAAGTTATGAGCTGTTCGTATGATCCACCTGGAAAGTCTGTTCTTCCAATAGAACCATCAAACAGAGTATCACCCACAAAGATGAGCTTCTGAGATGGAACATAAAAGGAAACATGACCGGGAGTATGACCTGGGGTTTCTATAACGTGAATTTCTGTGTTTCCTAATATGAGCACGTCACCTTCCCGCAAGGGTTTATCGACGGAAAAACCTGTCGAAGGGATTTTCCCCATGAGAAATGCACCAAGTCCTACCATGCGGCTGTGAAGTAAAGGCTCGTCTAACGGATTAAGGTAAATCTCTCCGCCAGCCAGCTTTTTGAGATTCCATGCGTCCAGAACATGATCAAAATGGCCATGGGTAAGCAAAATGGCTTTGAGTTTCAAACTATGGGATGCTAGGAAACTATGTATGCGTTTTGCTTCTCCTCCTGGGTCAATAACGAAGGCTTCATTATACGATGGTTCCGCAACAATATAACAATTTGTTTGTAGCATACCCACTACAAGGTGTTCGATTATCATCTTTTACTCCTTGGTTTTTTCATCGTTCGAAAATAATCAGTTCTACCAACGGCTTTCTGGTGGATGTTTGATTTTTTGAAGCTGGATGGCCGATGGCCACGACTGCCATGAGTTCAAGGTTGTTTGGCAATCCAAGCGCTTCTCTTACAGCTTCTTTATTTTTCAAGATTTCGCCAATCCAAACCGCTCCAAGCCCCATGGAATGTATGGCGAGAAGAAGATTCTGAATGCAGGCGCCCACAGCCTGGCAGTCTTTTATGTAATCGTAGGAAACATCTTTGTCTAAGAATACAGCAACCGCCACAGAAGCATTTCTTATGATTTGACCGTAACGGGTAAGGGAGCCGATTTTATCTCGTAAATCTGGATCCCAGATGATAGCAAAACGCCAGGGCTGGTTGTTCAAACCGGATGGCGCCCAGGAAGCCGCTTTGAGAGCTTCTAAAATTATTTCTCTCTTGACCGGTTCTCCAGTGTAATTCCGTACACTGCGACGCTCATAGATTGCTTTGAGCACATCGCATACACCACCATGTTGTTCCATTTTGTTCTCTCCCCAAAAGTTTTGCCGATTTCCCAACAACTTTCAAAATTTTTGCTCTCTCGCCTTTTATACACTACAATGGTAACGGTTAAAATTGAAAATTTACCTGTGCTATGGCTTATTAATTAAGCATGGCGCTCCCACTTGTATTTTCCAGACTAATGTGACAATGTAGAAACACGGTGGCGCTATGCTCGATAAGGATAGGTTGTTGAAAGGATTGGAGATAGAATCATGCAAAGCCATTGTCCCGATAGTCATGATGTAATGGATAATTATAACCGAGTGCTTAAAGAGCTTTACCTTTTGCAAAAGATAGGAATAAAGTTCGGGCTCAATCGCACTGAGAACATCCTTGAAAGATTAGGGAATCCCCACATTGGCATTAAGTATGTCCATATTGGTGGCACTAACGGCAAAGGATCCGTTGTGGCAATGATTTCATCTATCCTTAAGGCACACAACTATAAAGTTGGAAGTTATACGTCTCCTCATTTGCTACGCTTTACAGAGCGGATTCGGATAAACTGGGAAGAAATACCGCCTTCTAGAGTTGTTGAGCTTTACGAAAAGGTAAAATCCGTTTTGGTGCCAGAAGTTCCTCCCACTTTTTTCGAGTTTGTCACAGCAATGGCTTTTCTTTGCTTTAAGGAAGAAAATGTTGATTGGGGAGTAATTGAAGTAGGTATGGGAGGTCGTCTTGACTGCACCAATGTAATTACCCCTCAGGTTAGCGTAATCACTAATGTTGGCTTCGATCATCAGGAATTTCTCGGGACTTCCCTTGCCGCTATAGCCCGCGAAAAAGCCGGTATTATTAAACCAGGTGTTCCTGTGATAACAGCGGCGAAACAACCTGTGGTGCAGAGTGTAATTAAAACCACTGCTAATCGTCTTGGAGCTCCTTTACGGATCTTTGGCAAAGATTTTACAATCAAAAAAAGTTCCCCACAAACCTTTCATTATCAGGGTAAAACGAGAACGTTTCGGGATTTAACTTTGCCACTTATAGGAGAACATCAGAGGGAAAATGCGGCTTTAGTTCTTGCGGCTCTGGAAGTTTTGGAGGAGCGAGGATTGATTGAGCTTAGAGAAAGCGAAGTTAGGTCTGGCCTTGCTTCGACTTCATGGCCTGGAAGAGCAGAAATTATTTCGCGAAACCCCACAATAATCATAGATGGAGCTCATAATCCACAGGGTGCTGAGAGTCTTAAGCATATGCTAAAAACATCTTTTAGTTACGACAAGCTTTATTTCGTTATAGGCATAATGGGTGATAAAGACGTAAGAGGAATTCTCCGCAGACTTCTTCCGCAAGCCGAAGCTGTGATTTTTACCAGACCTAGGTATTCGAGAGCGGCAGATCCAGAAGCATTGAAAAAAATAGCTCGTTCTTACATTTCTAGATGTTACGTCATCCCTGATGTGTCTCAAGCGATTGAGTATGCGAAAAGCGAAGCTGGTCCCAACGATCTCATCTGTATCACGGGATCCCTTTATTTTATTGGTGAAGTCAAAGCATTGTTTGGGGAACCGGCTGATGCTGTTACGAGCCTTTCTCAGTAGGCATGGTGTGTCCTGGGAAGGCGTGGACTCTTTACGGCCATAACACCAAAGAAGGTTATCCCATGATAACGGTGAAAAAAACTTATATAGTTCAGCTGGTGGTAAGGAGGCGGCTTGTTGGTTTATTTCTTATGGGTGTTCTTCTTTATGGGGTGCAAGTATTGTCTGCTACGTCTCCTGACTTGCTGACGCCGCAGGGATTCATCCACAAGGATTCCCTTCCATGGACTCTTATGGCTGATAAAATCGAGTATCTCAAAGATGAAGATGCTTATAGAGCAGAGGGACATGTTTTGTTGCAATCCGGTTCCAGAAAGATTGAAGCTGATAAAGCGGTTCTTTACAAAAAAGAAGGACTTGTGAGGCTTGAAGGTAATGTCTTTATCAGTTACGGAGAGGACTGGCTTAGAGGCGACTTGGTTGTGTGGAATCTGGATCGTCATACTGGTTATGTCGAACATGGAAAGGGTTATTTTGCGAGGAACCATTTTTATGTGGAAGCCGAACGTATTGAAAGGTTGAGCGGTGATGAATATGCCCTGGATCGAGGATTTGTAACCGCATGCACGCCTCCTTCACCTGATTGGTCAATCCATTACAAACACCTATACGTTTCACCTACAGGCATGGCGGAAGCTCACAATGTTGTTTTCCGAGTTGGTTCAGTTCCGGTTATTTTTATTCCCTGGCTTTTGGTGCCGGTAAATACCGAACGCCACAGCGGAATATTACAACCTGTTGTTGGATTTTCTGACCTGAATGGATTCTCGCTGGAAGTTCCTTATTACTGGGCAATAAGTCGTGATCAGGATGCAACATTCTTCGGTCAGATACTTCAAAAACGAGGATTCATGGGTGGTATTGAATATCGCTGGAATGACATTAAATGGGGTGAAGGTATCTTTCTCGCTCATTATTTGCGAGATATTGCTGATTCAGAGAGCGTTAGAGCTCATGGGTTTTCCCTGGATGAGAGGAACCGATTCTGGATAAGGGGACGTGCCCTAACTGATTTGCCCTATGATATAGAAGCCCGGCTGAATCTGGATTTGGTTAGCGATCGGGATTTTTTGAATGAGTTTACTCGCGGATCTTCTTCCTATGAATATACAAGTTCTGAATTGCGATCCTTTCTTGGGACTGGCCTTCTGATAGATAAAACTAGAACAGCTCGAGAATCGAACGCTTACTTTTTCAAAAAGTGGGAAGATGCTGATCTATCTCTTGATCTTCATTACTGGGATGAAAATGATCCTTTGTTAAAAGATGTTACACTCCAGGAACTGCCTTCGGTTGCTTTTTCTGTAGGATCTTCACCTTTTTCTGCTTTTCCGCTGTACTATAAAGTGCGATCATCTGTGACGCAGTACTGGAGAGACGAGGGAACTCGAGGCACAAGGATTTTTACGGCTCCTGAAGTTAGTCTGTCCGAATCTGTAGGTTCAATCGTAAATACCAGTACCACTCTCGCTTTCCCCAGTACACTTTATAAAACAGAGGGAGAAGATACGGAAAGTCTAGATGGCAGAACGGTTCCCTATTTCACTACGGGAGCAAATATTAGAATGGAAAGGCGCTACGATTTAGGTTTTTTTGGCGTTTCTTCGGTTACACATAGCTTAAGTCCCGAGATAGCCTATGAGTATGCTCCCAAGGTTAACGAAAAGAAAGTGCCGTCTTTTGATGAGTCAACGAGCATTTTCTACACCAATAGAATTCGCTACGGTATTCAATCCTTCGTAATGGCTAACAAAGAGAATTCGAGTGAAGAGTGGGGCAGAGTGAATATATTTCAGTATTACCGAATTGGAGAACAAAAGGTGCCCTTTTTTGAAAATGGCTTATCAAGTCCTATCACCAGGGATAGTGGTTTTTCAGATGTTTATGTGGATGTGGAATTTACACCGCACAAATATTTGGATCTTTCTTACACGGTAGCGGCTAGCCCAGATGATGCCTCAATACGCCAGCACGATGCTATGCTTACTGTACAGACGTTCACTGGCCAGCGGCTTGGCATGGAATATCGCTATAGGGAGAATGCCAGTGTCGATGAGATTATCGCTTCCCTTAACTGGGATGTTCGTCCATGGCTTTCTCTGGGGACCTACCATAATTACTCATTTGCCAGACACGATATGTTTAAACAGGGATACAGTGTGACATACAGGCGAAATTGTTGGTCTTTGAGCGTTTCCTACGAAAGAGAAGGTGAGGATAGGCGATTCTTTGTGAGTGTGAACCTTTTGGGACTCGGCCAGGCTGGTGTTGTAGGACATTAGAATGAACATCACACATTGCAAACGCTGGCGATTTTTCGAACACTCCCTGCAAACGCTTGACAAAATAAGTTTCATTTCCTATAAGCAATTGCTCCGAAGGATTTTTTTAACTGGTTGAAGTAACGTGGTTGCTTTGATAGCAACATAGCCATAAAGGGTTGGAGAGAGGAAAAGATGAAAACGGAAAGTGCTAAGTTTGATCCAAACGGTCGTAAATGGATTCTGGTAGATGCAACGGGGCAGGTATTGGGTCGGCTTGCCAGCCAGATTGCAGCACGCTTGAGAGGTAAACATTTGCCCACATTTACACCCCATGTAGACCTTGGGGATTTTGTGGTGGTGATCAATGCTGAAAAGGTTCGTCTTACGGGGAAAAAATGGGATCAGAAAATTTACCGCAGACATTCCGGATACATGGGTGGGCTCAAGGAAACCTCAGCGAGAAAAATGTTACAGGAACACCCTGAAAGGCTTATTTATTATGCAGTAAAAGGTATGCTTCCCAAAAATCGTCTTGGTCGCAAGCTTCTAAAAAAGCTGAAAATTTATGTCGGCCCTAAGCATCCTCATGAAGCTCAGCAACCTCAGTTGGTTTCGCTTTAAAACGCTGTTTAGTGCTCAGGGTGACATAAGAAAAGGAGAAAGGTGAAAGATGGTGGAGCAAAAAAGATTTTATGCAACAGGCAGACGTAAAACCTCGGTTGCTAGAGTGTGGATATCCCCTGGAGAGGGAAACATTATTGTAAATCACAGACCGATAGAAGAATTCGTTAAATTGGAGACTCAAAAAGCTCTTATATGTCAGCCTCTGATGCTAACCGGCACTTACGGCAAGGTTGACATTTACGCTACGGTCTCTGGTGGTGGTTATATGGGACAGGCAGGTGCCCTCCGGCACGGTATTGCTAGGGCTCTTGTCGAATATAATCCGGAATTGAGAGATATTCTTAAGAAGCAGGGATTGCTTACCAGAGACGCTAGAGTAAAAGAAAGAAAGAAATACGGACTTCGAGGAGCAAGAAGGGCCTGTCAGTACTCCAAACGATAAAACTACTTTCTTCGAAGTTAAAGTTGAGGTTCTGTTTTTCTATCACGAGGCGCCTTTGAGGTGCCTTTTTATTTAAGGGTGGTTGAAATGAGCGGGCAGGAAGTTAGAGTGGCAATATTAGGGGCTTCTGGTTATACGGGTTTTGAGTTGGTGAGAATTTTGGTAAGCCATCCAAGGGTAAGAATAGCTTTTGCTTCGTCAAGAACCCAGGAAGGCACCATCCTGTCTGACCATTATCCTGCTTTTAAAGGAATGGCAGATATATGCTATTCGCCTGTGGATGTAGACCGCATTGCTGAAGAAGCTGATTTCGTCTTTGCTGCTCTCCCTCACGGTGCCTCCATGGATGTGGTGCCCGATCTTCTAAAACGAGGTCTTAAGGTGGTAGATCTTAGTGCCGACTACCGATTGCGAAACAAAGATCTCTACCAGGAATGGTATGGAACACATAAAAATCCGGAATTACTGGATCTGGCAGTGTACGGCCTTCCGGAACTTTATCGAGGTGCAATAAAGAGAGCCAATCTTGTAGCCAATCCCGGCTGTTATCCTACAAGCATTATCCTTGCTGTGGCGCCGCTTCTTAAGTATGATCTCATCGAACCTGATTCTATAATTGCTGATTCTAAGTCTGGTGTGACAGGTGCTGGAAGAGCTCTTTCTCTCGGCACACATTTTTGCGAAGTGAACGAGTCTTTTAAAGCCTATAAAGTGGGAGGGGTGCATCGCCATATTCCCGAAATAGAGCAGGAACTCAGTTTGATTGCGAGAAAGCAAGTTCGTATAGCTTTTACTCCTCATCTTGTGCCGATGTCTCGAGGGATTCTCAGCACAGTTTATAGCCGACCGCGTGACGGTGTTGGAGAAAAGGATATAGAAGAGGCATTTCGAACCTTTTACCGAGATGAGCCTTTTGTGAGGCTTTTTGGACCAGAGGCTGAACTGCCGTCCACTTTGCAGGTTAGGGGCAGTAACTACTGTGATATAGGCTGGCGACTGGATAGGCGAACTGGAAGACTTATTGTAGTATCAGCGATTGATAACTTGACTCGTGGCGCTTCAGGACAGGCTGTTTGGAACATGAACCTTATGGTCGGATTCCCCGAAAATATGGGACTCCAATATGCCCCATGGCAGCCGTAATAAGCCTTTACTATGAGCCATTATCAGGAGCGGAATTTTAAGCTTGTGCTTGAATATGATGGCAGTGGTTACCATGGGTGGCAGAAACAAAAGGGGGTTTTGACTGTTCAGGAAGTGGTTGAATCATGCCTTTCAACTATTTTGGGTAAAGAGGTGCATGTGCGAGCAGCGGGCAGAACGGACGCAGGAGTTCACGCTCTTGGACAGGTTATTAATTTTTACGCTCGCACAAGACTTCAACCCATTGATATTCAACGAGCCTTAAATAGCCTGTTGCCTGATGATATTGTAGTGAAAGACGCTGAAGAAGTTGACGTTTCTTTCCACGCTCGTTACAGTGCAAAACGTAAAGTTTATCAATATTGCGTTTTAAACCGTCCTCTTCCTTCCGCATTGTGGCGTAAATACGCCTGGCATGTGCCTTATAAGCTGGATTTGGAAAGCATGAAAATAGCGCTTTCATACCTGGAAGGAGAGCACGATTTTTCATCATTTAAGGCTGCTAGATCATCTGTTAAATCCTCCGTTCGCACGCTTTATCACGCATCTTTTAAGGATAATCCAAGCGGTTTAATAGTTTTTTCATTTGCGGGTAATGGTTTCCTCAGGCATATGGTGCGAATTATCGTGGGAACGGTTATAGAAGTGGGGATTGGCAAAAGATCCTGTCACGATATGCCAATAATTCTTGAAGGAAGAGATCGTAATCTTGCTGGAATAACAGCCCCTGCTCATGGGCTTTATTTGGTGAGAGTAGATTACGATAGCAAAGAAGTAACAACGGAAGGGGAAGAAAAGAATGAAGCTAGCAAAGAGAGTGTCGGAAATTCGCCCTTCGGCTACTTTGAGTATTAACGCTAAGGCGCAGGAATTAAGAAGACAGGGTGTTAAGGTAATAAGCTTTGCTGTGGGAGAACCGGATTTTGATACGCCTACCAATGTAAAGCAAATGGCTGTTCAGGCTGTGGTGCGTAATCAAAGTAGATATACACCTGCAAGTGGAATGCAGGAGTTGAAAGAAGCTGTATGTTATTGGATTGCTCAAAATTACGGACTTCATTATAGCCCTTCAAATGTGCTTGTAAGCTGTGGAGGAAAGCACGCTCTTTATAATGTTTTTCAGGCTATACTTGATCCAGGAGACGAAGTTCTTATTCCGGCACCTTACTGGGTTTCTTATCCTGATATGGTTATTCTTGCAGGTGGAGCGCCTTCAATAATTTATACGTCTTTTGATGATGGTTACAAAATTACGCCCGAACTCCTCAGAAAATCTATTACAGAAAAAACCAAAGCCCTGATCATAAACAGTCCTTCAAATCCCACAGGAGTTCATTATCGCAAAGACGAGCTTAAGGCTCTTTCAGAGGTCCTCCTTGACTACCCTGATTTATGGATTATTTCCGACGATATTTATTCTCACATTCTTTTTAGCGGTTCCAAATGGGCGAATATAGTAATGGTGGAGCCATCTCTAAAAGATAGAACGATCATAATTCACGGGGTCAGCAAAACTTATGCAATGACCGGATGGCGCATTGGTTTTGCTATTGGAAATGAGGAACTCATAAAGGCTGCGTCGAAAATTCAAAGTCAATCCACAAGTAACCCCTGTTCCATTGCTCAGTGGGCTTCACTGGCGGCACTTTTAGGGGACCAAAGTGATGTTAAGATTATGGTTGAATCTTTTGAGGCTCGTTGCAATTACGTAATGAACCGTCTCAAGGCCATCTCGGGAATTCGCTTTGTTGAGCCTCAGGGGGCCTTTTACATTTTCCCGGATGTAAGTGCTTTCTACGGACGAAGTTGGGATGCTGGAAAAGTGGAAGACTCAATGGGTATGGCAAACTATCTTATGGACAAAGCTCATATTGCTGTGGTTCCAGGAGTAGCCTTTGGAGATGATCGATGTATAAGACTTTCCTACGCATTATCCATGAGACAGCTTGAAGAAGGATGCAACCGCCTGCAGAAAGCTCTTGAAGAGCTTCGCTAGATTAAAGGGCACGGCAACGCCGTGCCTGATTCCTAGAACAAGTTAGCCCTGGTTAATGTTTACCTTTTTATCTCAAGCAAATTGTTTACCTTTTTTACCCCAACGATGGATTCCGCAATCGCCTTTGCTCGATCTTTTTCAAACTGATTGTCCACAGCTCCTGTAAGAGTTACTTCTCCCTTAAATGTAGTTACTGAAATAGCAAAACCGCTAAGATAGGGATCTTCAAAAAGCTTTCTTTTGATAGTTGCCGTAATGTTGGTGTCATCTATTACTTCACCTGGAGTTCTGCCTGCTGGCGTCATACAGGAGGTAAGAATCTGTAGTAGGATGAGCACTAGCAAAAGTTGAAGCAATCTTTTCCCCATCATACCGATCTCCTTTTTTGCTGAATTTATACTTTTCCAAAGGTCAACACACCTGTTCCCTGAATAGCATCTCGTTTCAATAATATCAATGCTTCATTCGCCCGTTCCAGTGGAAAGGTGGTAATGTGGGGCTTGATTGGAATTTCAGCGGCGATTTTTAGGAGTTCCTGACCGTCTTTTCTGGTGTTTGCCGTAACGCTGTGCACGTTTTTTTCATAGAAAAGATGTTGTTCATAATCGAGCGTAGGGATAGGGGTCATGTAGATTCCCGCAAGAGCAAGGGTGCCACCTTTTTTGAGATGTTTTAAAGCTTGCGGAACCAGTTCTCCTGCCGGAGCGAAAATAATTGCAGAATCTGCTTTTTCTGGCATTCCTTCAGGAGATGCTCCTACCCAATGAGCTCCCATCGAACGAGCCAATTCCTGATGCTTTGTGCCTCGAGAAACCACAAAAACCTTACACCCCCAGTGAAGCACTATCTGGATTACAATGTGAGCCGAGGAGCCAAAACCGTAAAGAGCTATAGTATCCCCAGGGCGACAACCACTTCGTTTGAGAGACCTATAACCTATTATTCCGGCGCAGAGAAGAGGTGTGGCTTCTGCCGGTTCGAATATAGGCGGTATTGGATAAGCAAAAGCCTCCGACACAACGGCATATTCGGCGAATCCTCCTGGAGCATGATAACCGGTGAAACGTTGATGTTCACAGAGATTTTCTCTATCACTTCGGCAGTATTCGCATTCCCCGCAGGTGTGTCTTAACCAGGCAATTCCTACTCTATCGCCTTCCCGAAACCGCTTAACGCTTCGCCCAACCATGTCAACTGTTCCAACTATTTGATGTCCGGGTATCACCGGATGTGGAAGTGGTGGCAGTTCTCCTTCGATAACATGAAGATCGGTGCGGCAAATCCCGCAAGCTTCAACCTTAACCCTGATTTCTTCCTCCCCGGGCTGTGGATCCGGTACTTCTTCAAGTTCAAGAGGGTGAGACTCAATGGGAGCGCATTTTTTCAAAACCATAGCTTTCATGCCAGTTACCTCTCTTTGTATGGTTGATATGCTTTACTTTGATGTGAGATTTGCTATAGTTTCTAACCATCTTCGAAAAAACCGTAATACTTATACCAGGGAAGGTGCCGTATGGGCAATGCTAAGAAAAATGTTTTGGTCGCCATTGGATGTTTGGTGGTTCTTTTGTTTTTTGGAGTTTCGATTATTCAATGGGGATCTTTTCAGCAATATTTGGCCAAACGGATAATTGATTTAGTGACTCGGCAAGTAGGTTGGTACGTCGATTTCAAAAAGGTTACGTGGCATCCTTTGTCCGAACTTCGCCTGACTTCTATGGCGATTTATGCTAATGGCAAACAACTAGTGTCTGTTCAGGAAGTTGCTTTTTCCTACAGCTTATCGTGGAGAAAGCCTTTTATTGTTCCCAGGGTGGTGTCGGTTGATAAACCGCTGGTCGTGGGCGAGTTAGACGAATCAGGAAAGGTTATCAACCTTCCAGAGATTTCTAAAAAAGACTCGTCCGGAGAAAAACCTTTTATCAATATCCCATCGCCTGAGCTGGAAATAAAAAACGGCCGAATTGTGGTCATAAAAAATGGGGGCATTGTTGCTTCATTAAAGGATGTTTCGGCAAGAGCGAAAGTCGCTGTTTCACCAGGTGAAAATAAGATACAGGTAAAAATTTCTGACGGAAACTTTTTTGCAGAAAAGCCACTTCTTGAAACTTTGCGATGGAATGGAGTTGTAACGATTTCCAAGGATGGCATTGTACTTAGAAGCTTTAACGCATTTTCGAAATACTGGGGAGTATTGACAGGATCCGGGTTTTGGGGACCAATGGATAAACGAGGCTTTTTCAGGTTTTCGGTTCAAAACCTTACATTTTCCGCCCTCGTGCCGTGTCATTCCGAGGCACGAAGTGCCGAGGAATCTTGTGGGGAGCCCCCTCACTTCGTTCGGGGTGACAGTACCCTCATCAAAGAAATTCCATTTGCTAAGTATTTGGGCGTTACATCGGTTGATGGGGAAGTTACCATATCGCCTTCATCTTTGGAAATGAACTATAACATTGTGGATTCTCATCTGGGGCAAGTAAGAGGAACTCTATTAGTCAAGCAGGGAGAGAAGCTTCGTATTGTTAACAGGGCTAACTTTAATCTGACTTCATCTTTTGAAAAAGGTTCTTTTGATTTGCACGGTAGAATTGCAAGCAATTTAGAAATGGTTTCCGGAGAAGATATTGCCGGATATGGGGATGTCTCTCTGGGGTCTTCTAAAATTGCTTTAAACACGTTAAGTCCTGTTTTTATTGATCGTGGTTTTGTGAAATGGAAGTTCGGTAAAGAGTTTTTGGAGCTGGATAAAATTGATGTTGTTGGACCCTTTGGTAAACTGGTTGCCAGAGCATACCTCCAAAGAAATGAGGGACTTAAAGCGTTATTAGAATGGAAAGTTGTAGCAAATCAGAACGGACAATCTGGAAACATTTTCTTGGCGAAAAGTAAAATCCCGGTCAATCAAAGTTCAGGCTTAATAAATCTTCATTGTGGTGATTTGCTGTGTCGTGACATCAGGTCTATTAAAGCGTCCGGTAAAATACTTTTTGCGTCTTCTGGATCAATGTTTCTTGCTGAGGGTGATGTTTCAGAGAAAACAGTTGCTCTTATGGTTCGAAGTAAAATCGATAATTTTTCAGAATGGGCATCCGTTTTGGGGCTGCCCTTTGATGTTGCGGGGCTATTTGAAATGGATGGAACTTTCAACGGTTCAATTGATGAAGTAGATTTTCAACTAAAAGGCAATCTTGTAGACAGTCGCATTAAGGACTTTTTCGCAAAACGCCTTGGTTATGAATCTAAAGGGCGGATACGAGCGTGTCGCTCCAGTTCAATACGTCAGTGTCAGGGGATTGCTGTAGGAAATGTTACTTACAGTGTTGAACAGGATGCTAAAGTTGTGTTCGATAAAATCCAGACCCCCGCTATATATGGGGCTAGAAAGGTATTTAACGGGCTATTAACGATTTCCCAAACAGGGGGTAATATAGAAATTTCCGGAAATGTTAAGTCAGATGATGGAATTCCTTCTGGTAAGTTTGTTGCCAGGATAGAAAATATCTGGAAACGGCCCTTATTTTCCATTACAGACGCAAGCCTTGTTTTGCCCAAGGTTGGGAATCTTACCTTGAATCTTCGTGGTACCTTGCTGAATGACGGCGAAGTTGACATTGAGAGTTTCAGAATTAACAAAGATGATCAGCTTGTAGTGGGTTCTTTTAGTGTTTCTAGAGCCGGAAGACTTAAAGGTAGAGTTACAGGGGAAAATATAGCCTTGCTTGAGGATTTTTTAAGTTCAAAGGGAGTAAAGTTGTCAGGCGGTCGAATTGGTGGAGAACTTTTACTCGGTGGGTCATTGGAAAGCCCTGAAATTCAGGTTTCAGTGAATGTTAAACCCGGGAGTCTTATGTGGGAAAGGGGAACATCCGATCATCTGAGCTGGGACAGGTTTATAGTTGAAGCTCGACTGGAACGAGGTAATATGTCCGGTAAAGTTCTTTTTGAATCTCCCAATGTTAGTAATCCACTGCAAGCAAAAGGAAGTATTCCTGTTCAGTTTAGTTTACGCCCCTTTCGGCTCGCTGTTCTTAAAGATAAGCCAATTTCGGGCACGGTTGATCTTTCCGAACTCGATCTTGCTTACATAGCTTTGTGGTTTTTACCTGCAGAACGAGTAGAGGGTACTTTCAGCCTCCACGCTAATTTTTCAGGCACTATCGCTAATCCTAAAGTTGACGGTGAGGGTTTCATTCGCAGAGGTAAAGTGGAAATTAAAAGAGGTTATGTAATTTCGGATATTGATGGACTGATAAAATTCGAACAACAGGGGATAAATATTGCCAAAGTGTCCACTAAAGGCTTTAATGGCGAGGCTATTTTTCATGGCTTTATACCATACGATGATTGGCGCCGACTTAAAATTTCGGGCCTACTTAAGGATGTGGCGGTGCCAAGGTTTTATGGTATTACAGGACGAGGATCGGGAGAAGCTGCTTTGACAATTGTTCAGGGACATCCTTTTATAGAAGGAAATTTTAAAATTAGCGAAGCTTCTCTGGATCTTGCCGTTTTGAAGGATACTCTCAGGAAAAATATCGATGTTGTAAGTGCCTCAGATAGATCTTCGTCTAAGCAAAAGGAAGAATCATCCCTGGACTTTGCCCTTAAACTCTTTCTTGATCTTTCAGATGCTAAGGCTAAAGTTGTAGGCTTGGGGCTTCATGATGAAGTGACGGGTAAATTGTGGGTTGTAAAAAATCTCGGTGGCAGAGTAGGACTTGAGGGGAAAATTGAACATCGTAGAGGCTGGTATGAATTTGGCGATACAAAGATTGAATTTTCCGAAGGTTACGCTCTTTTCAAAGGTTCCCCTGATCCAGATCTTTTTCTTGTTGGAACAAAGAAGATCAGAGACATCGAAATTACGGTTAAGGTTATAGGCAGGGGTTCGGAACCTGAGGTTGTCATGAGCAGCGACCCTCCGCTTGATCGAATTGACATGGTCTCTTATTTGCTTTTCAATAGACCTGCTACAGGCCTTACGGGTAGCGAAGGTTTGGCTTTGCAAACCCAGGCGGCCGCTCTTATTGGCTCGCAGGCTTCAAAAGTTTTGAAAAAATCAATTGGTGATACACCTTTTACGCCGGACGTGGTTCAAATGAGGGGAAGTGATTCGGGACAGAGTAGCGTTATTGAGATTGGCAAGTATATTACACCTGACTTTTACGTAACTTACGAAAAGGACTTGAGGTCAAGCGGAGAGGATAATTTCAAGGTAGAATACAGGTTAAACCGCCACCTTTCCATTCAGACTCAAATAGGCAGTCAGAACAAAAACGGCGTGGATTTGCTGTGGCGGTATGATTTTGGTAAATAAAATTAACAAACTAGCACAATAGCAAGGAGAAAATTATGAGTCGAGGCGTTAATAAAGTAATTCTTGTAGGGCGATTGGGTTCAGATCCTGATATTCGTTTTACTCCCAATGGAGCGGCTGTTGCCAGGTTTAATATTGCCACCACAGAGCGGGTGCCTGTGGGAGAGGGCGCCTGGGAAGAGAGAACAGAATGGCACAGGATTGTGGTGTTTGGAAAGCTGGCTGAAACCTGTGGAAATTACCTGGCCAAGGGACGACTTGTTTATATTGAAGGTCGTTTGCGCACTCAGCAGTGGGAGGATAATCAGGGCATAAAACGTTTCACCACCGAGATTGTTGCCAGGGATATTCAATTTCTTGATTCGGCAGTCGGTGCACAACGAGAAGGTGGAGTGCCTCAAAGGCAAGGTCGAGATGTCACGGAGGCTAATGTTATGCCGGAAGATTTACCCAGCCTTCCACCAACTGACATGGAGGATGATATCCCGTTTTAAGTAAACTTTTATGGATCCGGGATTGTTTGAAAATTGCCGGCTTCGGTGAGTTCAGTTTGGGTAAACCTATATGATCTTACACCTATGCCAGATGTGCTGCATTTTCGAACATTCCTTTAAAAATATTGACCCTAGGGGTATTGTTGGATATTTTCCTTACTCTGGTTGTTTTGTTTCGGCAAGAAAAACGTGGTGCTAATAAATAGGTAGTTGTTAAATGAAGGTGGCTGTTATTTCCGATACTCATCTTACAGATGTAACTTCCGAATTCGAAAGAATATGTCAGAGCTATCTCAAAGATGCTGATCTTGTTATTCATCTTGGAGACTGGACCGATGCGAAAATATTTGATTACCTTAGCCAATTCAAATTGATAGGTGTTTCTGGCAATAGCGATAATGAGGCTATAAAAAGAGCACTTCCAGCAAAAAGAATTGTAAGAGTGCACGGATACCGAGTGGGTATTACTCACGGTTGGGGATCTCCTTACGATCTTGTGCCAAGACTGCGGAAAGAATTTAAAGACGTGGATATAATACTTTTTGGTCACAGCCATATTCCATTTCAAATGATGGAAAATGGGGTTCTCTGGCTAAACCCTGGGTCGGTATTCCATGGAAGGGGTAATGTAGAACGAAGTTTTGCTCTTTTGTATCTTGAAGAGCGGGTTTGGGCAGAAATAATAATGTTGTAGATGGAGGAGAAGGGGAAAGTGAAAAATCTCTGGGCACCATGGCGAATTGATTACATTCTTGGAGAGCGAGAACCTTACTGTATTTTTTGCCCCGAAGGAGGGGGTAAGAGTGATGAGGAGAGACTCATTCTATATCGAGGCGAGCTGGTTATGGTGGTTATGAATAAATACCCCTATAATAACGGGCATCTCCTTGTAGCTCCCTGGCGGCATATAGCAGATATTGAAGATTTAACCGAATTTGAGATGCTTGACATTATGAAAACCATCAAAAAATGTCTTAGTGTTCTACGTAAGGTTATGAAACCCGATGGATTTAATGTGGGAGTTAATTTGGGAGTAGTGGCCGGTGCTGGGATAGAAGAACATCTTCATTTCCATATTGTGCCAAGATGGAATGGCGATACCAATTTTATTGCAGTTCTGGGAGATGTTAGAACCATCCCTGAGCATATTAGAGAAACCTACAAAAAACTACTTCCGCATTTTCAAGGAGGAGTCTGAGTCATGAAAACAATAAAGGTTATTTTTTGGCTTATGGTGATTAGCTTCTTAGGGCTCGCAGTTTATCAAAATCGCCAGACTCTTACCATAAACCTTCCGTTTTCCCTTAACGTTTATTTTCGCCCAGAAGTTAGATGGTCTTATACTGTCGGTCATATCATGGGATTCTCGGCTTTCGTAGGTTTCCTTGTTGGTTCATGGACATTTTTCAGGCTGTACTGGAGAAAACGCAGAGAGCTGAAACAATGTATGGATTCTTTGCGTGAAATATCAATCACTTCTAGTTCTGAAAGTAGCGTGGGTGGTAAAACCGAGTCTAAAGATGAATCTTTTACACAATCAAACGGTTCTTGAAAATAGCCTATGAACTTGCCAGCGCTTCTTAAAAAGATTGTGATGTTAACCGGGGATCTTCCCACTATCCCTTACACTTCTCAGGCAGTGCTTCAAAAGCTTTCTGATCCTGATGCAACTCCAAAAGAGATCGAAGATATTATTATTCGTGATCCTTCCCTAACTGCTCGTGTTCTTAAACTTGCAAATTCTCCCTTTTATGCTCAGGCAAGAACGATTAAGACCATCAGTGAAGCTACGACAGTTATAGGATTTAACACTCTAAGGTCTTTGGTTATAGCTTCCGCTGTTAGGGAAATGTTTAAGACTTTTGGTTTGGTGGAAAAACTCTTGTGGGAACATTCTGTTGCTGTTGGGTTTATTTCCAGATACATCGCTATGAAAAGAGTTCCTCGAAATAGTGAGGAGTATTTTGTTGCTGGTTTACTTCACGATATTGGAAAAATTGTGCTTCAGATAAAGATTCCCAATCGGATGGTTCAGGTGATAGAAGAACTTTATGGGGAGGGACGTGACGATTCAACAGCAATTGAAACCAAAGTTTTTGGGTTTACTCATGCTCATGTGGGACAGCTTATTGCAAGAAAATGGCTGTTCTCGCAGGAAATAGAAGAAGCCATTGGTTATCACCACTGGCCAGGGCGAGCAAAAATCAATCCCATGATGTGTTATACGGTACATTTGGCAAATGTTATGGCCCATAAACTTGAAATTGGACCTATCAGAACTCCTGATGCTGATTTGTCTAAAATAATTAGTGCTGTGTTCCTTGGGTTTTTCCAGGAAGAGCTGGACAAAATGCTTGAAGAATGCCATCAGATGCTGAAAGTTGAGGCTGGAGATATATTTTCATGATCGAAGAGAATGGAAAAATTGCGATTGAGCTTGTTAATCTTTGCAAGAATTACGGTAAGCTGGAAGCTCTCAAGGGAGTCAGCCTAAAAGTTCTAGAAGGGGAACTCTTCGCTTACCTTGGTCCTAACGGTTCTGGGAAAACCACAACTATCAAGATTCTAACAGGTCTTGCGCGTCCTTCGGCAGGGACCGCCTATGTGAACGGTTTTAACGTGGAAAAAGATTCCATCCAAGCTAAACGCCAGTGTGGTTATGTGCCTCAAGCCCTTAATCTGGATAATGAGCTCACAGTCGAACAAAATCTATTTATACATGGCTGGCTTTTTCATCTGGATAAGAAATTCATTAAGGATAGAATTTCCGCACTTCTTGATTACATCGGACTTTCAGATAGAGCAAAAACTCCGGTAAAAGAGCTTTCAGGCGGAATGAAGCGTCGGGTTATGATTGCTCGCGCTCTCCTCCATGAACCTAAAATCTTATTCCTTGACGAACCAACAGTTGGTCTTGATCCATCAATACGCCGTAAAATATGGGCTCTGATTAAAAGAATTCAGATGGATGGCACAACGATTTTTCTGACCACCCATTACATTGAAGAAGCTGAATTCCTTGCAGATCGAGTAGCCTTTCTTGCAGAAGGGAGACTTATCACCGTGGGGACTTCTCGTGAACTTATTGAAACTCTGGGAAGATGGGCTCTTGATATCGTTGACGGTGAACACATGAAAACTCTTTATTTCTCAACTCAAGAAGACGCTAAACAACAGGCTCTTCAATATCCCGGTTCGTTTTCAGTAAGACCAGTTAATCTAGAGGATGTTTTCATTTCTATGACAGGAAAGAGGGTGCAGGCGTGAAGGGATGGATGGCGATATACTACAGAGAAATTTTGATTCTCAAGCAGAGGTTTTTTCGCCAGCTGGCGTCTATGTCTGTCATGCCGCTTCTTTACATGGTGGCTTTTGGTTATGGAGTAGGTGAAAAAGTTACAGTTGATGGTGTTAACTATATGAGCTTCATGATCCCGGGACTGCTTGCCATGAACAGCATGGTGCAAGGATTCAGTATTGCCGCTGAGATTAATATTGCTCGGTTTTATTGGAGGGTTTTTGAAGAGTTTCAGTCCGCTCCTATAAGACATGTGGCTTATGTTATGGGAGAAGTGCTTTTTGGAATTACCAGAGCCGTAATGGGGGCTGGAGTTATTATCATCCTGAGCTGGTTTTTCGGAATTAGTTTTTCCTACAATGGATATTTTTGGCTAGCTCTTGTGCTGAATGCCTTTTTATTTGCATCAATTGCGGTATGTCTTGCTATGCTGGTTAAATCACACGCAGACCAGGCTCTTCTTGTTAATTTTGTTATAACCCCTATGGGTTTTTTGGGAGGTACCTTTTTCCCGTTGGAACGTATGCCCTTTATTTTAAGGGAAGTGCTTGCCTATTTGCCTATAACTCATGCAGCAAAGGCTATTCGTCAGGCACTATTTAATCAACCTCCGCCTATCGTTTCCTATTTGGTTTTGCTGATTTTAGGGATTGTTTTCTTTATGGCGGCTATTTGGTGTGTAGATCGAGCTAAAGAATGATAAAGGCGCAGGCCCAATGCCTGCGCGATAGAAAGGTAAATTTTTAGCTGTTAAAAAGGGTGTAAACCACTTTATCTCCCTGCTTGGAAGCTTTACAAAGTTCCATGTGCCTTAGCACGGCAAAAGCTGTGCGGAAATCTTCTTCGGTGATGGAAAGTTCAGAACAAATAGTTTCCATGTCTGCAGGGCCACGATGAGAAATGAAATCGTATATTTTTTGTTGAAGCGGCGTAAGAGTTGGGTTCTTTTCAACTGTGCGCTTGGCAGTATAAACAGCCCAAGGATCGCAGGTTTTTGGAGTTGCCATGCGGTCTATGTAGCAATCTTCGCATAATGTCTGCCCTCCAAATTCGTAAGTGTTCCCTTCGGAAAGTTCACATCCACAACGAGCGCACCTCATACCTTATTTCCCCTCCTTTCTTGTTATCGGTTTCCATAAAGAAAATAATGTTTTCCCTGATCATTTGCAAGTTGGTTAGGGACTAAAATTAAAAGGAAAGGGGAGAGGTTGGGTTTAGCTCTCCCCTTGCGTGTTTGGGATGCCTTGATAAGATTTTTGCTCTTATTTAGCAGGTTTAATTTCACTTACTCTGATTGTGTTTGTTCCATGTATAAGCAAACCTTTTACCTCAACTTCTTTACCGACATAATTTTTGAAGTCTTTTCCTTCAAGTTTGAATTCCTTACTGCCTTCGGTTTTTAGCACAAAATCTCTGCCAACAACCTCAACTTTACCAAACATTATAACTCCCATTGCTGGGTGTTGCTTGGTTTCCGTTTTCATTTCAGATTTTTCACCTGCTTGAGTTGGTGGAAGGTTTTTGACTTCCCCTGCTCGCGAAATGTTGAAACTTAAAGCAATGGTAAGCCCCATCATAATGCTTGAAACAACCATCAGGTGTTTTTTCATGTTTACTTACCTCCATCTTTTTGGCTATATTTACTAACGAGCCTTTTGTGTTAATACCACTATGTTTCGACTTTGAAGCTAAGGCAATTGTTGTGCCAACATCATGAAGTTTAAAGTGGACCTAGGTAGATTAGGGACTTGCGATGTCTCATTGCTTTGTTTGGGGATGATAGAAGGAAAAAAGAATTCTCAAAAGACAGGGAGTTTTTAGGAATTTTGTGTTCTTAGCAATCAAGGTTAGTCAAAACAAGTTGCTGCGCTACATAATAGAGTAACATGGGAGAGGCACATAAAGATTTGACTTTTTATGTTTTTGGGTATTTTACGTGAAAATTGCGAAGTCAAGTTATCTTACGAGGAGGTTTTTTGAAATGTGGGATGGTAAAAGCCGTCGGGAGAAGGGGTTTACTCTTATTGAGCTTCTTATTGTTATGATTATTCTTGGGTTGCTTGCTGCTCTTGTTGCTCCTAAGCTTTTCCAGAAAGTTGGAAGTTCGAAGCAGAAAGCAGCAAAGGCACAGATTGCTCTTTTTGAATCGGCTTTAGATGCTTTTAGATTGGATGTAGGGCGATATCCAACTACAGAAGAAGGTTTACAGGCATTGGTAAAAAATCCTGGACTTCCAAAATGGGATGGCCCATACCTTCCCAAAGGTGTTCCCAAAGATCCATGGGGAAACGATTATGTTTACAAATGCCCTGGTGAACATGGTGAATACGATCTTTATTCTTTGGGAGCGGATGGGAAGGAAGGCGGTGAAGGAGAAAATGCAGATATAGTAAGTTGGGAGTGATGCCAATGGATTTGATACTTACTGAAGAAAAGCAGGCCAAAATTTCTGAAATTATTGATCGAGAGCTAATTAAAAATGGAGTTGAGCATGTTTTCTTAGTTGATACGGCTGGTAATTTAATTGTCGAAAAAGGTAATTATCCTCTAGAAGATGTTCTTCCTCTTGCGGCTCTTTCCGCTGCTAATTTTGGCGCTACTGCCGAAATAGCTCGTCTGGTGGGTGAAGAAGATTTTACACTTCTATTTCATAAGGGTGAGAAATACAACTTGCATTTTACTAAGGTAGGTGATCAGTTCATATTAGTTATCCTTTTTGATAAGAGTGTCTCTTTAGGATTGGTTAGGTATAAGATAAGCAAGATTTCGGATGATTTGTTGGACATACTAATGAGCTGATGCTATGGCTTTTATCGATCTTGCCAAGAAAGAAATTCAGGTAAAAATAGTGTATTATGGACCAGCTCGAAGTGGCAAAACCACAAATCTTCTGTATCTATATAAAGCAATGAGCAAAAATGTTGCCGGCAAAATGGTAACTATTGACACCAAAGGTGATAGGACGCTGTTTTTCGATTTCCTCCCGCTCAATATTGGCAAGATTAAAGATCTTAGTGTTAGGATTCAGCTCTATACTGTTCCTGGTCAGGTGATCTATAATGCAACGAGAAAACTTGTGTTAAAAGGGGTTGATGGGATTGTTTTTGTTGCTGATTCTCTAAGGGTTCAGCGGCAGAAAAATATTGAAAGTCTTATAAACCTTGAAGAAAATCTTAGGGACTATCATATTGACATAAATTCATGTCCTCTGGTGTTTCAGTATAACAAACGAGATCTTATAAAAGCCAATTTCCCACTTCTTTCCATTGAAGAACTTGAAGAGGATCTCAACGCACGGTTTAAAGCACCCGCTTTCGAGGCAAGTGCCACTGTTGGTTTTGGGGTTTTTGAGACTCTTAGAGAGATTACAAAAATCACGATACGAAGTGTGGCTAGAAAGTTGTTAGGTTAGAAGTCTTTGTGAAACAACATTATGAAAGAAAGGGTGCATTATGTCAGGAAAAGACGATCAAATTAAAAAGGTTGGCTTTGTAGAGTCACAAAAAAATCTTGAATCGTCTAAAACATCCTCTGTCAGTGAATTAGATATCAATGTTGATGAACTTACTAAAACAATTGAAGAACGAATTGATCAACTTTTTAGACCGGAGGTTGAACTCTCTTTTGATTTCGAGGCTAGAAAAGAAGAGGATAAATCTCCTATTTCTGAAATTATTTCATCCGAAGCCCCTGAGAGCAGGATATCTGAAGATATTAAAAAGTTTGAGCCACTTCCTGAACAGAAAGTTGAACTTGAAACTCCTGAAGTTAGTAAAGTTGCGGAGGAACCTACCTTACTGGAATTGCTTGAACGAGCTACAGTAGCCTATCTGAGTTTGGATTGGGAGTTTACGCAGGACAATTTACAAGCGATGGCTAATTCTGTGTTGGCTATAGAATCAAAAGTTGATCCAGTCCCAGAGACTCGTGTACTTTTTACGATACTGAAGAAATTGCTTGAGTGGTTTTCTTCTTATGAACAGACTGTATCGGCAAATTCTCTAACCTTATTCAGAGAAGTTTTGCAATTCCTTAGCAAAACACTTCAAAGAGGTCAGAAAATAGGTGACAAAGAACAAAAAATTATAAACCAATTTTGCAAGAGATTCAATATCTTGAAGAAACAGTATAATATCAAGGAACCTGATTTGACAATGCCTCCTGTTCCTTCTGAGGTGTCCGTTGAACTAAAAGTTGCTGAAGGTATTGTAGAAACTAAACCTGAAGCTCGGGTTGTTTCCAAGATTACTTCTATACAGGATCTAGAACTAGAAATTAGGAATCTTAGAAAAACTTTAGAGGAAGAAAATTTAAGGTTACGTCGGATTATCGAAATTCTGAATGATAGACCAAAATTGAAACCTCTAGGGGACAGATTGTTAAAGGTGGTTCATAGGTATGAATCTTATGTTGATCGTATTCAAAATTTAGAAGTTGCTCTGTCGTCATTTAAAATAGATTTTCCAAAGGGGATAATGTCTGATAGGGATAAAGAAAAAACATCTCCTGCTAAAACACTATCAGAAGGCACATTTGTCGAACCCGCTGTTGCTGAACCCGATTTTGTTGGAAAGGAAAAGGGTGAGGTTGATAGCCATATAAAGGAAGAAGCTGTATCAGAGGCAATATCTCGACCGTCTGATGAGTACGAATCAGTGAAGAAAATTTATGTCTTTTTGTATCAAGGTAAATATTTTGCCATACCTGCTGATCAACTGGTAAAATACGATCAAATTTCGTTTAAAAAGGCGGGTAGTTTAATGTCTAAAGGTTTTGGAACACTTAAAGATGTAAAACCTTTCTTTAAGAAAATTACCCATGGCGTTCGTGGCCAATGGCTTTATAAACCTCAGCAAGAACTAAAGTCTATGATTTTCAAATATGTGAATATTAGACGACTGTTCGATCTTCCTGAAATTAAAGAAGAATATGGTGGGGTGGTTATCTTTGCTTCTGATGGTGTTAATAATGTGATGTTTCTCGTGGATTCTGTGATTGAGGGAGATCCTATTTTTGTGAAAGAAATAAAACCTGCTAAAAATCCAAAATTATTAGGCGTTGCTAACGTTGATCAATATAAGAATGTGGATATAATAAATATTAAGGCCTTAGCTTAAATTATGGTTTTCTTAAGTTAATTAAGGCAGGCGAAGGCTGATATGGCAGAAAATATCAGAGACGCAGTATTAGATCGACTGAAAGAGATTAAACTATATAAAGATCAAGGGATTGATGACGTAGTCAAAGAGCTTGTGAATAACGTTTATAGGGAAATTGTTGAAAGTAGTTTGTCAGAAAAAGAAAAAGAAGAATTTATATCTATGTTAGAAAGTGAATTAGGCCCTCTCCAAAGATACATTCCCCACTTGGGTATTCAAAAACTGGATAAACATCTAGATTCTGATAAGGTAATCCCTCTTGATATCGAAAGTGGTATTATTGACAAATTGAACGAAATCAAACTTTACAGAGATCAGGGAATGATTGATATTGCTAATGAGTTGCTCCAAAAAATTATTGGTGAAATTGATAATTTGCCTGGGTTAAGTGATATTAAAAAGAGAGAACTTCATACTTTGATTGAGGATGAATTGGGATCGCCTGAAGCTTTGAGTTTGGATAGTGGGCCTTCTACTTCTGATAAAGTCGAGTCTCTGGAAATTACCGAGGATCCAGAAAAGCAGTTTGTTTACGCAAAGAATCTTATAAGCATTCATAATTGGGATGAAGCTATTGCTGTACTGAAACTTGTTGCAGCAACAGGATATAAATATGAAGAATGTTATGAACTTTGTGGTGATTGTGCTCAAAGAGCCGGACGTTATCAAGAAGCTATAGAATATTACGAAATTGTTTATTCCGTTCCAGGACTTTCAGAAGATGTAAAAAAAAGAATCTTCGATAAAATTGTAAAATGTCGACAAAAGAAATTTATGGAAAAATTTCCATCGGCTAAATCGTCCCAGCTGGATCGGCTTGAAAAGGAATCTTCTCTATTGGTGGCATCTTATGTGGGTGACTTAGCACAATATGTAGGTGTTGTTCTGAGATCATGGAACTGGGGCAAGGATTTGCCATGGAAACCTAGAATTTGCAGTTATAAGCTTGAAGAGCTTATGCAAGTCGGAAATACTTGGGCAGTTTTTGAAGCTACTCGACAAGCTGATGGTCGCCCCTATGCTGCTATTACTTTGATTCCGTCATGGTGGGAGTGTGTTAGCAACGAATCTTTTGCCGAATGGGTTTATACAAGCATCATGATGGAGTCTGATTATCTTTTAGTGCCAGTTGATCTTTCTGTAGCTTCGGATGGCAAGCTTTTTGTTATTTGTCCATATTATAGGCAATCTCTATCTGAATTTTTAAGTAACCGAACTGAGAAAATCAGTCTTGACGAAGCCCTGGTTATAGGTTACCAAATCCTGGAAGGGCTTGGATATCTTCATCTACATCTGGGGAGGGATAAGCAAAAAAGAAAAATTTATCACCTTGATTTAAGGCCATCTCGTATATTTTTTTCTGACCAGTATAAAGTAAAGGTCGCCTACGGGGGACTGTGGCGTATGTTATCAACTTCTTGTCCTAACTTAACAAATTATCGAATGTTGCCTCTGTCTTATTTGGCATATAAAGCCCCTGAGCAATTTAGACCGTATTTGTGGAATCCTAAGAAACCACTTATATGCACCGATGTTTATCAGTTTGGGGTTGTTTTCTATGAGATACTTACAGGTGTTAATCCCTTTATGGGCGAGTCCATAGAAGAAATTGAGATGCTTCATTGCGATCAAAAACCTATACCGCCTCAAGTCTTTCGGCCAGATTTGCCAGAAGCGGTTTGTGATTTAGTTATGGGTTGTCTAAATACTTTCCCGGCAAAGCGATGGCGTAGTACGACTCAAATACTTCTGGAAGTTGAAAAAATGTTGGGGGGAACCTCCCGTATTAGAGAAATAATGAGTCGTAAAAAGGGGGAAATAAATGACCGGATCAGTGAAATGTAAGTTATTGATAGGAATTCTAATCGGCTTGATGTGGATGTGTGTATGTGTTGAAAGCGTTTTATCCGCTGATGCAAGGGAATTTTCTTTGGGAGTTACTTACATAGATGAGCCTGTATCTGCGTTTAAGAGATGGGAGCCTCTTGGAGGATATATCTCAAAATTGCTCAATGCTAATGTTAAAGTTGTTCCATTAGACTTTGCAGCGACCGTTCAATGGGCTGAAACTGGAAAGGTTCAGATGCTACTTACAAATCCATTAGCATTTCTCATTTCTAAAGATAAAGCACAGCTTCTTCCTGTTGCTATTGTTGTTCAAAAACTAAAGGGAGAAATGGGGGATAAATACGGTTCTGCAATTATTGTTAAGTCTGATAGCCCCATCAAAACCGTTCAGGAACTTGTTGGGAAGAATATCGGTATAGCCAGTAAATTTTCCCTCGGTGGTGGTCTGGGAGGGCTTGCTTTACTTGAACAGGAGGGCGTTAAAGTTGAACAGGTGGTTATTAAGGAATTAAAAACTCAGGACAATGTCGTGTTTGCTGTCCTGAATGGAACTGTAGACGTGGGGATTGTGAGAACCGGTCTACTGGAGAAACTTGCATCTGAGCGGAAAATTAATATGGGCGATTTGAAAGTCTTACATAAAATTGACGATACATTTCCTTTTGTTCATTCAACGCCTTTGTGGCCTGAATGGATTCTTGCTGTTCGATCTTCTGACATTAATCAACAGGAGAAAGATCAAATAAAGAAAGGCCTACTAGGACTATCTGGAAACCAGGAGGTGCTTCTAAAGTGTAATATTGCTGGTTTTAAAGATCCAACTGAAGCGCTTAGCTCCAATGCTCAGTTTTTTGATACTTTATTAAAAGTCTATCATAAGCTCTCTAAATAGAAAAATGAGACCAATGGGGGTCTTGTAGTATGAAGAGAGGATTTGTTATTATAGGGCAGGAGTCTTTTGATGAAAATGAATTGGCTTTTTTAAAGAGGCTTTGTGAAACCATAAAAACTTCTGATGAGGAAGTTAGGGTCTTATTTGCTAAGGTTACGAAGAAAGATATAGCCGCTTTTGAAAAACTTTTGGATTTCCGGTTCGATCCGAATAGCTATAAAGTACCTTGTTGTATATGGGGAGATGGGATTGCACCGTTCCTTTCTTTCTTATGGCCTAGAAGCCCTAGGGATAAAATTTCTCTAAGATGGGATTCTGTGTTGTGCCAAAAATGGATTGACTACGTACTCGAAAAATCTTTTAAGGTCCCTTCCTTTGATCGCTCGCATGAAGGTCGCTTAAGCGAAATAAGCGCTTTTGAACTACTTATGACAATGGGCCTTGGGAATGTTTCTGGTGTTTTGAACGTTGTTAGATCTGATGGAGCCAATGCTAAGTTTAGAATAAGAAAAGGATGTGTAATTGAAGCTCTGTCTAGAGGAATTGAGGGAATAGATGCTTTATACGATTTTGTCTCGTGGCGTGATGGCGTTTATATATGGGAGGTAAGCTTGTCTGACGGACTAATTGGTGTTACCGAATATTTCCAGCCTGTCCCGATTTTGCAAGTCCTCGAAGAGTATAGGAAGTTACTAAACGAAAATATTCATATTTTTGAGATCATCGATTCTCTCGAAACAGTTATTGAACTGAAGCCATCCCATTGTGCACTGGATGATCCCGCAGATCCTTTTTTCAGTCATTATGCTAGAATTTGTAATATTCTATCTAAACAGAATGTGTCTATTGATGCACTACTCCAGATTTCTACAATGAGTCCTATTAGAACTCTCTTTTTCGTAAATCGTATTATTTCGCTAGGAGATGCTGTTCCCATTTCATCTGGAGGAGATGAAGTACCTCGCACTTATATTGCAAGCATTGACGGTATTCCTGATGACGTGCCTTCAAAACCATATCGAACACTTATAGTTGATGATGCCCCCTTTTTCCTCAAAGTTTTAAAACGTATAGTGGATAAAGATAGTAGATTCGATGTCGTTGCTACGGCAAAGGATGGAATAGAGTGTTTGGAACTGTTAGATGAGAAAGATCCTGATATTATAACCCTTGATCTAGAGATGCCTCGTCTGGATGGATTGAGTACTCTAAAAAGGATTATGATTCAGAATCCCAAACCTGTGGTAGTGCTAAGTGCCTTCACAGGGGAGAGTTCTAAAATGACTTACGATGCTTTCAAATTTGGAGCCGTAGATGTTATAGAAAAACCTAAGAATTTCAGTGTTCAGGATATGGAACAAAATACCAAAAACATTCTAGATCGTTTGGTGAGAGCAGCTAGAATTCAGCTTGAAGAAGTGCGATATGTTAGAACATCACGAGAAGGTGCAATAAAGACCGACGAGGACGTCTCAGTTGCAAAATATGTACAACCTCACGATAGAGTATTTGTAAATGTTTTTGGACCTGGAAGTTTTTCGCACTTCCTTAAGGTGCTTTTTATGCTTGATTCTATTGATCTAGATATTGGAATGATTTTTTATTTGCCTGTGCGTTTTGAAGCTCTTAAAGAACTTGCAGCATATATTCAGGCAGATTGCAATAAATATGTGAAATTTATCGATGAAAATCCAACAACCCTTATAAAAGATTATCGTTATATTTGCCCTCAGGATCGTTTGATTACCGCTTTTGCAACGTCTGATGGCGTTGCCTTAACTACTAGTGATAGGGAACCGTCCCAAGAAGGTAAAAATATTTTGTGGACTTTTCTCGATTCTGTGTGGAGTATTTTTGGTTCTAATGTTGTGTTATCTGGAATATCTGGAAATGAAGAAGATGCTGATGTTTTTGAGCATTGTGCACGAAGGGGAATTCCAGTATTCTATTTGAGCCCTGAAAAGTGTCTTTATGCTGGGCTATCCATTAAATTGCGAGAAAATGGAATAGGAACGGAGGTTAAAGGGCTTAATTCATTGATCGAAATGTGGAAAGAAATGATTAATACATAAACGAAGGGAGTTTTTAAGATGCAAACAAATATAATAAATCAGCCTCGCTCCACTAAACCAGCTATTGTAACCCTTAAGAACTTTGTTTGTTTTACCGTTGCTGGAGAGGAGTTTGCCGTTGATATTATGAGAGTTCGGGAAGTTATACGTCTTCCGGCTATGTCTCCGGTTCCCAATGCTCCCGAGTTTGTGGAAGGAATTATTCATCTTCGAGGACGCATTGTTCCCGTAATAGACCTTAGAAAACGCCTTAGAATATCAGGGCGTGAGTATAAACCAATTGATAAGTTCACTCGAGTTATCGTTATTACTCTTGATGGTAAATGGACTGGTTTTATAGTGGATGCTGTTAGTGGAATCATTAAGGTGCCACAAGATTCTTTAAAGCCAGTTCCTGACGTTTTAAAACAACAGGTGGGAGGTGAGTATTTCGATGGAGTAGTACGTCTTGATGAACGGCTTATAATTGTTCTCAATCTTCATAAGATTCTTTCTCCGGAAGAACGAGGTAAACTGCAGGAACTTGATATGGAGAGCGTAAAAAAGGTATTGGTGGAAGAGGGACTAATAAGCCATAGTAGTTAAGCTATAACAAATATAAAGGAAGGAGTGTCCAATGGCAAAGGTACAAATGGTATCAGAAGGGGGAATGAGTGTAAGAACAAAACTTGTCGGTCTCTTCCTTTTAACAATTATTCCTCTAGTGTTGCTCCAGATACTTAACTATCGCACTTTTAAATCTCAAATAGACAGGGATATTGAGTCTCGTCTTGTAGCAGAAGCAACCAGAATATCTAATACGATAGACCTTATCATGCATGAACGTGTTGCGGATGTTAAGTCCTGGGCGCAGTTGGATGCTGTGAAAACGGCTCTTGAAATTGGTGGAGGTCAGGCTGGTTGTGATGATCTTTTGAAAACTCTTGTGGAAAATTACGGCACCTTCTACGTGTTGATGGTTGTTGATTCTGGTGGGCGAGTTATATCGGCAAGTATGCCTGAAGCTCTTGGGTTTAGTGTTAAAGAAATGCCGTGGTTCGGGGAACTAATGGGAGGCAAAAGTATTGCCCTTAACTGGCAAAAATACGATATTTTGGAAAAACTTATTCCACCATCTAGGGGTTATTCAGTGCTTTTTGCAGAACCGGTAATGTCGGGAGGAAGACCTCTAGGTGGTATTGTGGGGTTTGTTAACTGGGGTATAGTCGAAAACTTAATTAAAGCTTCGAAAATTGGATCTACTGGTTATTCTTACGTAGTACGCCAGCCGGAATATCAAGTTATAGCCCATCCTGTTGAGGCTCTTTTGGGGAAAACTGGTTACGATTTGGGTGTTCCTGGATTAGTTGAAGATGCTAAGAAAGGAAAAACTATATCTAGATATCGCTGGAAGGATCCTAGAACTGGTGAAGAAATAGATAAAATTGCGGGATTTGCTACCAGTACCGGTTATGGATTGTTTAAAGGATTTGGCTGGGGCGTTGCTGCTGGGGCTGATATTTCTGAAGTCTATGCTGCTCTTCCAAAGGTGCGTAATCAGTTTTATATCGTAACTCTCATTTATGTGGTCTTTATTATAGCTATTGCTTTCCTGGTTAACGTGCTTGTTAGCCGTCCAATTTCTGAGATGGTCCGCACTATGGTTGACATTACCCACAATCTTGACATGACCAAACGTGTGGCTGTTAAGTCAATGGATGAACTTGGTCAAATGGCTATAGCTTTTAATGGCTTACTTGGGCGGCTCCAGCAGACCTTCCTTGGCGTTTTGCGAGGTCAAAGACACGTATCTGAGGCTGTAGAACAGGTCAAAACTATTGCTTCTCAGATTGCAGAAAACGCTGAGCAACAGGCAAACCAAATTCAGGACGTGCTTTCTCAGGTTGAAGGTCTTAGAAAGATGGCGGAAGAAAGCCAGCAAAACGCTCTGGAAAGCCAGTCTTACTACGAGGGAATTGCGACGGCTCTAATGGAAATGTCCACAAGTATTAGGGAAATTGCAAACTCCGCTTCCAGGCAGGTAGAAAAAGTCCTTGAAGCTCTGGACTATATTCAGCAGATGAGCGAAACGGATGAAAAAGTTTCAATCCGAACTGCAAGCCAGCTTGAAGCGGTTGAAGATACATCCCAGGCTATTGCCCAGGTGCGAGCAGCTATTCAGAAAATTGCTGAGCGAACACAGGAAACCGCTCAGCGCTCGCAGGAAGCTCTCGAAACAGCTTATTCAGGACAACAGACCATTGAACAGATGGTCGATAGAATGAGAGTAATAGCGGAAAGTGCCGAACGTGTTACAGAAATCGTGGAAGTTATTTCTGATATTGCAGACCAGACGAACCTTCTGGCATTGAACGCCGCTATCGAGGCTGCTCGAGCTGGTGAACATGGTCGAGGTTTTGCCGTGGTTGCTGAAGAAGTTCGAAAACTGGCTGAACGAACCAGTGAAGCGGCACGAGAAATTGCTGTTCTTTCTCGAGAAAGTTACGAAAAGGTTCAAGAGGGAAGAAATCTTGCTTCGGCGAGCCAGCAGGTACTTCAAAACGTAGTTTCAGCATCCGATAAGGCCAATGCTCTTACACACGAAATTAATCTGGCAACACAGGATCAGACCAGGGAAGTCGAAAGAATTGTTGTGGCAATGGATCGTTTGAGTGCTCTTGCTGAAGAAATAACAAATCTTACAAGCGATCAAATCGTTCGACGTGATAGAGTTGCTGAAATGATCCAGGAAATCCAGCAACTTTCTCAGGATGTTGATGCTGCAACTAAAGAACAGGCGAGAGGTACAGATCAGGTAAGTCGCGAAATAGCAAAGGCTAATGAGCGTGCGGCACGTATTGCTGAACTGACCACAAGACAGCAAGAGTTTGCTCAGAAATTGGAGTTAGTTATTAGCCAGGTGGCAGAACTTGCAAATACCAATGCTGCTGGAGCTCAGAACTCTTTCGAACTGAACGAACGACTTGTAGGTATTATGAAAGAATTTTCCGAATTGCTGGCTCAGTTTAAAGTTAACGGAGAGGAAATACTGAGGACATTTGCCGAAGATAAGCAAGATTAGAGCTAAAGTTTACGGCTTACTGGATAGTTATGGGTTTAAATAAGAGTGAGCCGAAGGATTGAGATGTAAGGAGAAGGAGTGTTTTATGAGCATATCAGAGATTGTGGTAGATTTTTTAGAAGATGCAAAAGATCAGCTCAGCCGTTTTGAAGGCTCACTCCTTAAGCTAGATCAGGAGCCTGAAGATAAGACCGCTCTATCTACGCTCTTTCGGGCAGCTCATAGCTTAAAGGGATCTTCTTACTACACGGGTTTTCAGCATATGGGGAAATTTATCCATAAGGTCGAAAACTTGCTTGAGCCGATAGCAAAAGGTGAGGGGAAGCTAAAGAAACAGGCTATTGATGCACTATTTTCTGTGTTGGATTTCGTAAAACAGAGCCTCCATAAGATCCAGAATGAAGGTGAAGACCTACCCGTGCCGCCAGACCTCGAAGCCAAGCTCGAAAAAGCTTTTTCCGAAGGTGAGTTGTTGCAGCTTGATTTTATGCCAGCAGATGTTAAGCCTATTGAAGGAGAAGATTCAGATCCTGAACTCTTCACAATCTATATCGATACTCTGCATGAACAGCTCAAGCTTATATGTGAAATCGTAGTTTCTGCAGAAGCTATGCCTAAAGACGAGGCAATTCAGGCTATTGAAAGGCCCTTTAAACGCCTTGTAAGTTCTAGTCGCTACATGGATTATGAAATTCTGGTGAAATTTTTTGAAGGATGGCAAGAAACTTTGGTTGAATTGATACAAAAAGGCTCTCCCTCAAATGAATTGATTGAGGTTTCGAATCAGTGTGTAAACTATCTTGCCAAGATTTTGCCACCTCTTAATGCCCAGTCTCTTATTGAAATTCTTATGGAAGAAGGAGGTAAGCCGCTTGAAGCGGCGCGCCCTTTTTCCGATCAAGAACTAAAGATCATCGACGAAGAACTTGAATCAGCCTTTGCTCGGTGGATGGAGGACGTTTCTCAAACAGAAGTTCCCGGTGAAGGATTTGAAGAAACTGTTGCTGAGCATGAATTAGAGGAAACCGCTGTTGGTCATGAATTGTTGGAGGAAATTTCTGAAGAAAGTGCTTCACATGAGGAGTTCTGGGAGGAAATTGTAGAAGAGGAAGGAGAAGCAACATTTATTGCTTATCAAGAGGAATTAGCTCCTCCCGATGAGATTCCTGCTCAACCTGTAGAAATGCTCCGGGTTGATCCTGCTAAGGTAGATCATCTCCTTAATGAGGTGGGAGAACTGGTTATAAGACGGTCACATTTTGTAAATCTAACGGCAGAGCTTAAGAAGATTACCGATGAATGGGCGATGGCAGGTATTCTGGATGCAGAAAGGAGAAAAGTATTAACCGATCTTTGGCAACGATATCGTGATGCTGTGTCCAGTCTTGGGCGTGTAACAGCAGATCTTCAAGATGCAGTTATGAAAATTCGTATGTTGCCTCTAATGCAACTTTTCCAGCGTTTTCCAAGAATAGTGAGAGATCACGCTGCCCAATATGGTAAATCGGTGCGCATGGTGATCAAGGGCGGTGAGACGGAAGTAGATCGTCGCATTTTGGAACAGCTTTATGAACCAATGATTCATATTCTGAGGAATGCTGTTGCCCATGGAATAGAAACGCCAGAAATTCGTAGAAATCTTGGTAAACATGAAGAGGGTACCATAACAATTAGCGCGTATTATCGAGGGCAGCATGTAATTATAGAAGTTACGGACGACGGAGCCGGGGTTCCTATAGATCGGCTTAAGCGAGTTCTTGTGGATAAGGGGTTTTTCAAGCAGGATGAGGTGGATAGGATGGATACCGAAGATTTGCTCGATACCATTTTTCTGCCTGGGGTTTCCACGGCTCTCGAAGTTGATGAAACGGCAGGTAGAGGCATAGGTCTCGACGTGGTGCGTGATGAATGTAGAAAAATAAACGGCCATGTTTTCGTCAGATCGTGGCTAGGTCAGGGCACACAGTTTGTTATCCAGATTCCTCTAACTCTGGCAATTATTCCTGGCCTTCTTGTTAAAATTAGGGGCGATATTTATACTCTTCCTCTTGCTTCTGTCGGGGAGGTTTATGCCTTTGATGAGAGAAAAGTCAAAAAAGTCCATAATGCCTATTTCTTGACTCTTGAGGATAGAACTGTGCCAATTATTTTTCCTGATTATCTTTTCCCCAGAAAAGCTAACACTGGAGGGCTTGTAAAAGGGCATTACATCGTTTTGTTGCGAACCCCAGCAAAGGAAGCAGGTCTTGTTGTGGATCAATTTTTAGGTCAGCAAGAAGTTGTTATTAAACCTATAGAAGATGTTATGGATGTTATTCACGGTTATGCTGGAGCAACTATTCTTGGAGATGGTACGGTTTCTTTAATCATCGATGTTCCAGCAGTGATAGATTACATGGAGAAGCTTTATAAATGATCCTCTAAAGTGCTTATGGGAGCGAAAGATTTTAAGCCAATCTGATCAATTATGCTGTAGGGATTAAGTTTATGACTGAAGAAAAACGCTCAAATACCACTCAAAAAGGACTGAGGGGCACTATCTCGAATGTTAGTATTTCTCAGCTTCTCCAAATGGTTTGCGTGGGACAATCCCCTTTGATGATCAGGGCTGTTTGTGAAGGAAAGGAGGGAATTCTTTACATTAGAGATGGACAGGTTTTTCATGCCGTTACAAATCAAAAAATAGGAGAAGATGCTTTTTTAGAAATAGCCTTGTGGGATGATGTTGTGTTTGAGATAGTCCCTTATGTAGATGATGTTCCTCAAACTATATTAAAACCGTGGGAATATCTCGCTCTGGAAGCTGCTCGAATAAGAGATGAATATGAAAAGGAAAAGCTTATACATGTATTGATTGTTGATGATTCAGCATTTTTTGCGCGGCAGCTTAAGAGGATTATTGAGGAAGATCCTGAATTCGTGGTTGTAGGGGTGGCTAATAACGGTGAAGAAGCTATAGGATATATGGAAGATGAAATAGTAGATGTGGTTACTCTTGATGCTTTTATGCCAGTTATGCCAGGTGACACGACTTTGAAGCATCTTATGATTCGCTACAGTGTTCCTGTGGTGGTGGTAAGTGCCTTTTTGGAAGGGGCAACTGATATACTTTTTGATTTTATGCGTCTTGGAGCTGTGGACGTTTGTTCTAAGCCTCAAAACCGAGGTGAAGGCCTTGAACAATACGGCCGCATCCTGCGTTCGGTTCTTAAAAAAGCTTCAAAAGCAAAAACGGATCGTTTCAGACGATGGAAGCCTGAAGCGGAAAATAGTGATAATGAATTTAGTGGCGAATTATCAGAATCTAATAAGAAACTTCTCATCATTGTTGGAGCTGAAGGTTCTCACATGGATTGGTTTAGATTGCCCCTATGGGATTTCCTATCAGCCGGATATGTGATCTGCTTTTCAAGTATGGATAAAGAATTCATTCCTGCTCTAGCTGAACTTGTGAATAAATATAAAAGGTGTAATGTCGAGGTGTTTTCTGGAAAAGAGCAAGAAAGCATAGCTCTGAATAGAAAGGCTCTCAATTTTCTATACGCAAGGGCTAGATGGAAGTTTGATATATCTAATCCAGAAGAATATAAAGTTCTGCCCGATGTTGTTTCTCAGATTGATTGGCGGGAAGGTGTGGAGACAGCTATTCTAAACATTGTAGATTTGTTGCATGAACGCTTAGAGATAGGCATTTTATGCCTATCGGGTGGTGATGCTTTTTCTGATGCATGGCTCGATTCCATGGTTGAACGCAAGGTAAAGTGGCTTCTGCCTCCTGAAGATGTTTTGTTGTTTCCTGATTTGGTTGAATCAGTACGGAAAAAAATCGAGCACTTTATAAGTGCCGGACATGACGTTTGTATTATTAACGGTGAATATAAATCTTTAGGATCAGCATGGAAACAAGTTGGTAAATAGCCTCGGCTCAGGCAGAGTCAATGGGAGAAAATCTATGAAAATATTGATTACCGGTGGGCTTGGTTTCGTGGGAACACAGGCGGCTAAATATTTTCTTTCAAAAGGTCATAGTGTGACTTTAGTTGATCATTCCCCTTCACCGAAACCCTATACTCCCAAAGAAGCTACTTATGTATTTGGTGATACAACTGAGAAAGGATCATGGCAAAATGCAGTGGCTGAGCACGATGTGATAATAAATCTTGCTGGAACCTCTATCTTCCAGCGCTGGAATGAGTCCGTCAAAAGAAAAATTTACGATTCCAGAATCAAAACCACTGAAAACGTCGTGGAGGCTCTTCAAAGTAGCGCTGTTCTTCTCAGCACTTCAGCTGTGGGATACTATGGTGATGGGGGTGAAAAAATACTTAGAGAATATGATCCACCTGGTAGTGACTTCCTGGCTCGAGTCTGCATAGACTGGGAAAAAACGGCATTGCGAGCTACTGAAAAGGGAGTGCGTGTGGTAATAATGCGTTTTGGAATTATTCTGGGAAAAACTGGTGGAGCCCTCGGGGAGATGCTTAAAGCCTTCCGCCGAGGATTGGGAGGCCCTTTAGGGAGTGGTAATCAATGGTTTTCCTGGATTTTCATGAAGGATCTTCTGAGAGCTATGGAATTTACGGCTGAAAAGTCGTCTCTTGATGGGGTCTTCAATTTTTGCGCTCCTAACCCTGTGAGAAATAAAGAATTAGCTGGTGCTTTGGGAAAACTCCTCGGCAAGCCGGCTTTTTTCAGAACCCCTGGTTTCATCCTGAGAATAGTGCTCGGAGAATTCGGGAAAACGCTTCTAATGAGTCAAAGAGTAATTCCAGAACGTTTGCTTAATGCTGGCTTTAAGTTTTTGTATCCCGACATTCATAGCGCTTTGTCGGCAGTTCTTTTTGAAGAAGGTTAAGCCAATTTTTCAATGTGAGGTGGATAAATGCAGAAAAATACCTTGAAGTTCATTCTTGATGCGCTTCTTTTTGTTAGTCTCACATCAACCGCTGTGGTAGGACTTTTGCTTGCATTTGTAATACCTGGTGGGGGTAATGTGCCTCATGAGGAAAAATTATTTTTGGGACTTCATCGGCACACCTGGGGAGATATTCATTTGACGCTCGCTCTCATTTTCCTTGGGGCTTTGGTTGTGCATATAATTCTCAACTGGTCCTGGATTGTGGGAAGCGCACAAAAATATTTTGGTGAGCGATGGAAGCAGTTTTTGTGGGCTCTCTGTGGAGCGTGGCTTGTGGTGTTGATAGTTGCCAGGATTATTGCCAAATAAATGACAAAGTGTTTTGGGAATTACTTGCTGGTTTTCTCCTTGTTGGAAATAGGGAAGGCCTGGCCTTTGATAGTTATGTAATAGCATTGAGCGCTTTCGTCCCAGCTGATGTGGTTAGCAATCTCATAGTAGGCTATTTTTCCAAAGCGAGCCTTTAGATTCTTACGAGTGGCAAGACAATATAGCGAAGATTCGGCTTCAAGCCAAAGCGTTTCAGGCCGTAAAGTCTCTTTTCTCCCGTCAGTCAGTTCAATATCGATAGCCTCAATTTCCCCTTCTGCGTTTTTCGAAATGTAAACATACTTGATCCAGAGCGGAGCATCTTCTACATCCACCGGGTGAATTTCACCTTCACACCGAATATAGTAACGGCCTTCTCTTTCAAAGAGCGATGCACTGAGGATTTTCAATAGTTCACGATCCAGCACAGGATTGCCTTCACAAAACCAGTCCCCGTTTTTGTCGATGACATAATGATAAACGTGCTTCTGATGGCTTGGAATTATCGGGTCTTTGTTTGCTACTGACATAGCCGCCTCCTTATTTTGAACATAGTTCTTCGGGAGTGAATGCTACAACCCAATCGATGGACGGCGCATTGGAGAGAATCATAACCAGGCGATCCACGCCCATAGCTATGCCCGCCGATGGAGGCATTCTGTCAATAACGTCTAGAAAGTAAAACGGAATAGGAAGTTGATAATGCAAGCCATGACTTGCCGTTGCTCGATTTTTGTATGCCAGAACATCTAGGAAGCGTTTTTCCAGAACATTTCTCTCGGTTATTTCTGTGTTGCCGTTAGCGAGTTCAATACCACCCCAGTAAACTTCAAAACGTTCGCAAATTGTGCCACGGCACTTAGCAAGAGCCGCCTCTGATGGTGGGTAGTCCTTAAGAATACATGGAGCTGAAAAAGTCGAAAGATATGGTTCGATTTGTTCCACTATTGCTAAAGAAAAGGCTTCTGAATCAGTGTGTGAGAAAGGATTCCAGCCCACCTTCTGCTCGAAGAGTTCCTTTACCGTGAATACATGCCATTCCTGTGAGTAGCTTAGCCATCTGTCTCCGTATGGAAACGGATCAGGAAGGGAAAGCCTCATTCCTAGAAATTTTATGAGCTTTATACAGTCGTCCATGAGCGCTTCATAAGAACAGCCCCGTCGGTACCACTCAAGCATCGTAAATTCAGGAAGATGCTTCTTGCCACGTTCACCCTTTCTGAAAACTTTTGTGATCTGGTAGATCTTTTCATAGCCTTCTGCCAAAAGCATCTTCATTTGAAGTTCGGGGCTTGTGATGAGGAACCATTCTTCAGATCGAAAAGGATCTATATGATATTCCGGCGTAACAGCAGGAACTCTGATAGGAGTTTCCACTTCAAGGAAACCTTCAGCGTCGAAAAACTCCCTTATCGTCTTGATAATATCTCTACGTAACTCAAGATAGAATCTTTTGCTAGCCTTACTCTGACAAACGGTAGTCTGATTCATGCTTTTATAAACCAGAAAAGTAGGGGCAATCCCTTTTCGGCGGAACCCCTACTTTAAATCTCAAACTCGCTCAACATAGGCTCCTGTTCTTGTGTCTATTTTCAATATATCGCCTTCTTCAACAAAAAGTGGCACCTGAAGTTCATAGCCGGTTTCTAAAACCACAGGCTTTGTAGCTCCAGAAGCCGTATCCCCTTTTACGCCCGGCTCAGCTTTAATCACTCTGAGATTTACAAAATTAGGGAGAGTTATGCCGATAGGTTTTTCCTTAAAAAAGAGCATGTTTACTTTAAGGTTTTCCGTCAAGTAATTTACAGCATCCCCGAGTTGATCTGCTGACATTTCAACCTGTTCGTAAGTTGATGTAACCATGAAATGGTATTGTTTTCCTTCCTTGTAAAGGTATTCTGCCTCCTTTTCTTCAATATCAGCTTCCATGAAGCGATCTCCCGATCGGTATGTACGATCAAACTGGATGCCCGTCAGAAGGTTTTTGAGCCTACATCGGTAAAGCGCCTGTCCTTTTCCTGGTTTTGTAAATTCGAAATCAACAATAAGATAAGGTTCACCGTCAATTTCAAGTTTAAGACCTTTTCTAAGATCGCCTGCGTTGATTACATTTCCCATTTTTTCACTCCCTCGCTTCTTAATAAAAATTCCAATTCAACACGGGCTATGATAGATAAGCATACGAAGAAGGGTCAAGTTTATTTGTATTCTTACCTGTTGTTCAAAATCAAAAAATAGGAGGAGGCCATGGGAGAAATAGTTGCTATTAAGGCTAGAGAGATTCTTGATTCCCGAGGCAACCCGACAATAGAAGTAGATGTGTGGCTTGATACGGGTTATATGGGAAGAGCCGCTGTGCCTTCGGGAGCATCAACGGGTTCGCGGGAAGCTCTGGAGCTAAGAGATGGCGATCCTAAGCGTTACATGGGTAAGGGAGTTCTTCGGGCAGTGCAGAATGTTAATGAAGAAATAGCTCCTCGCATTATTGGGCTTAACGCTCAGGATCAAACAAGCATCGATAGAATTCTTATTGCTCTCGACGGAACAGAAAATAAAAGCCGTTTAGGAGCCAACGCCATTCTTGGTGTCAGTATGGCTGTAGCAAAGGCTGCTGCTGAAGAAGCCGGTCTTCCCCTTTATCGTTATCTGGGAGGAGTAGCAGCAAATCTTCTTCCTGTACCGTTTATGAACGTCATAAACGGTGGGAAACATGCCGACAATAACCTTGATATCCAGGAGTTTATGATTGTTCCATTGAATGCTCCATCCTTTCAGGAAGCTCTGCGAATGGGTGCAGAAGTCTTTCACAGTCTTAAAAAAATCCTAAAATCCAAAGGACTCAACACGGCTGTAGGCGATGAGGGCGGTTTTGCTCCTAATCTTGCTTCTAACGAAGAGGCGCTAAAGGTTTTAGTGGAAGCAATTGAAAAAGCCGGTTACGAACCTGGTAAAGACGTATTTTTAGCAATGGATGCTGCGGCAAGCGAGTTTTACAAGGACGGAATTTATGTAATGAATGCAGAAAAAGAACCAAAAAAGAGTTCAGCCGATCTTGTAGGATACTATGAGGATTTGGTAAAACGGTATCCGATTGTGATGATTGAAGACGGTATGGCAGAGAGTGATTGGGAGGGCTGGAAACTTCTGACAGATCGCCTTGGACGGTCAATACAGTTAATAGGTGATGACATATTTGTGACTAACACCAAGATTATCGCTAAGGGAATTCAGGAAGGCATAGCTAATTCAGTGCTTATCAAACTGAATCAAATTGGAACCGTAACGGAAACATTTGAAGCTATAGATATGGCACACAAGGCTGGTTACAAGACCTTAATTTCCCATCGTTCCGGTGAAACAGAAGATACCATTATAGCCGATCTTGCTGTGGCGGCTAGGACTGGGCAGATCAAAACGGGGTCTCTTTCGAGAATAGACAGAGTGGCAAAATACAATCGGCTTCTCCGGATCGAAGAGGAACTTGATAAAAGTGGTAAATATGCCGGTATTGTGAGATAAACTATCTTTTGAGGAAGCCTGAATCTAATGGTGGATCTTCAGACGCTTCATGCAATTGTGGTTGATACGGTAAATTCAGTTCAGTCTCAGGGTGCACGTATCTGGCGTGATCCTCTTATGGCATGTGCTGTAGCCGATGATCCCCTGTTTGAACGACTCAAAGAGGCAGTTTCACCGGACCACCTTATGCCAGAAGATCTTCTTCCTGGTGCTAAAACCGTTTTAGTTTATTTTCTTCCCTTCATGCGAGAAATTGGAGTGGATAACGCTAAATCCCATCCTCACGCATCAAGACTCTGGGCTGAAGTTTATGTTAAAACCAACGCTTTGATTGCTCACATTAACCAAAAACTGTCTGATTTTCTGGCTCTTCACGGTTATCGGTCTGCAGTTACTCCTGCTACTCATAACTTTGATCCTGCTCGGCTTTTAAGCCGATGGTCGCACAAACATATTGGATTTATTGCGGGACTTGGAACCTTCGGTCTTAACCGGTTGCTTATTACTAAGGCAGGCTGTTGCGGACGGCTGGGAAGCTTTGTAACCGATGCTGAAATAGTGCCCACCAAGCGCCCCGAACAGGAGTTCTGTCTGGAGAAGAGAGGCGTGAAATGTAGCAAGTGTGCCGATCGATGTCCCGTCGGAGTTATTAACCCCGATGGGAATTTCGATCGACATACTTGCTACCGAATCCTCCTAGAAAATGACAGCCTTTACAGAGACTTGCCTCTTACCGATGTTTGTGGCCAGTGTTCATGCGAAGTTCCCTGTAGCTATGGGATTCCTATTTCTCAAGGTGTTCCAGAGCTTCCTTGAGATGATCTAGCCAGATGTTAACTATTTCAGGATATTCTGCCATGCCTTTAAAGATGGGTTCACAGGAAAATCCCTTTGAAGTTAAGATAGATTTCCAGCTTTCGGGGGAATCCCCGGCCATATCATTTCTTGCATGATCTCCGGCTACGGTCATGAACGGCACAAGAAAGACCTTTTTAACCTTTTTAGCTGTAAGTTCGGGAATAATGTCATCGAGAGTTGGATGGCCCTCGACAGTCGCTAGGTAGGCATAGGGGTCTTTCTTATTCAGTATAGCATTCATGGCAATGTAGATACTATCGGCCGGGTGTTTTCCACTTCCATGTCCCATGAATAAGACGGCGTCCTGTGGTTTTCTCGTCTGTGGTAAAGTCTTCAGCATAACGTCGGCGGTTCGCTCGAGATCATTGTAAGATGAAAGAAGCGGCTGAGCCACAACTATACGTTTGAACCCGCCGTCCATTAAGCCAAAAAGCGAAGCGTTGTGGTTAAGAGCGTGGAATTCTTCGCCCGGGATGACATGTAGCGACAGGACAGCTACGTGAGTGTACCCTTCCTCCATAAGCTTTGCGAGAGCGAGCTCGGGAGAATCGAGCTGTTTCCCCTGTTTGGCTAGTTTAGCTCGAATTATCTTAGATGTATAGGCCCAGCGTATGGGAATATCTGGAAAAGCTTTTTTTGCCATTGAGTCTATGTTGTCAAAAGCTTTTTGAGCTTCAGGAATACTTGTTCCAAAGGTGACAAGAAGAATAGCTTTTTTGTTTCCTTCTTTGGATTCCTTCATGCTGTGAACCTCCATTGCAAAACCAACTGTAAAGATAAAAGCAAGACCGAGCATTGCAATTTTTTTGAGCATCTTTTAACCTCCTTTTTAGTTTTGCCCCGGAATGCTGGGGGACATTCCGGGGGTTAAGGTTTGTGAAATGGTGAGGAGGGACGGTGCATAATAAAAAACCCCAGAGCCTTTAAAGACTCTGGGGATTGCACCCTGTTTCTTCATCCACCAGAGGGCACTAGATCGCATCGTCCGTGCGAAAGCCCGCTCAGCCTCAGGCAGGTCTTCTGGCTCCCTCCCTACTCTCGGCAGCCTTCCCATCCATCTACCGGACAGTGGCTTCTTTTGCCGAAAGCTTTGCTTCCTTTCTGAAGCAACGGGAGGTTACAGCGGCGGGACCGCTCCCGATTTTCACGGGATTCCCTTTTAAGCTCTAACGAGCACCTGAGCTGTATTCTTATGTTTCTTACACCAACCCTTTTACTCTTTGTTAAAAGACCTTGTCAAGGAATAAAAGTGACATTCGAAAAATAACTTTCTATGCTTCTGAAACATTGACGGTTATGATATCGGCCAGGCTGTAGCTTCGAGGGTAAAATAACAAGAACGACTTAAACGATAGCCACAACCAGTTCAAGGCCACAGTAACTTAATAGAAAGACATCCTTCCCTGGTTGAAAAACACTCCACTGGAGTGCAAATTGTAACCCCCTTTATCGAACAATAAGCAAGAGATGATGTTCGCTCCCTTTTTAATACTTCGTTCCACTGGTATTTCCCTCCGGTGTAGTATGCTTCCGTTTCGGAATCGGTTCGAGCAGAAAAATGGGAGAACTTCCATAAAGGGTAACATTTTATTTCAACGAGTCTTCCCGTCACAGAATTTACAAAACTCACTTGAATTTTGCTCCAGATCCAGAGCCATGCTATCCGTTCGGTTTTCCCATCTCGCATAACAAGTATGGGTCTTACTAGCAAAATGGCCAGAATGACAGCCAGGAGAGCAAATAAGAACTTTTCTTTGGTGAGATGTGACAGTATGTCAGAAATTCTTAAATGGGTTTTCGGCATCTTAAGAAATGAACAGGCAGAGAATATAAAGCATTCTCTGCCTGCATTTTGCATTTGATGGTGTTTTATGTTACTTCACTGCTCCAACTTCCTTAAAGTATTTTACAGCGCCATCGTGGAACGGGATTGTTCCTTTGATGAATTTAACAGTGTTTTCTACCGTTGTGTCCTTAGCTGCTTTCACACCTTCGTGAAGTTGTTTGACGTTTTCAAATAGGGTTTTGGTCATTTTGTAAGCCACTTCTTCCGGAAGTGAAGCTGAGCAGAGAAAAAGGTTCCAGAAAGCAAGAGTGGGCACGTCATTTTCAGTGTTGTAAATATTTTTGGGTATGGTGTTGGCTTCCATGACTCCCGAGTAGTCTTTGAGTAGTTTTTGAACGATAGGATCATTTGGTGACAGAGGGATAAGCTCCATTTTTGTCCCTTTGCGGCTCAGAGTAGTGCTAAGCTCTGTAATTGATGCTGTAGGTAATCCCCCTGACCAGAAGTAAGCATCAATCGTTCCGGCGGCGAGAGCTTCCGCGGATTCGGCTGCTCCAAGCCGTTCGTGTTTTGCAAAATCTTTAGGGCTCAGTCCTGCCGCTTCTATCACCAGCAGTGCTTCAACTTCGGTTCCAGAATTAGGTGCTCCTGTGGATACTCTTTTGCCCTTTAGGTCAGCAAGAGTTTTAATCCCTGAATTAGATGTTGTTACGATATGAAGAAAATTTGGATACATTGCCCACAACACTCTGAGATCCTTAGCCGGGTTGTCTTTAAACTTTTCGTGTTTCCCGGTATAGGCGAGATAGGCAGAATCCGGCAAAACCGTTCCACAATAAAATGTTCCAGCATTTGGATCCGTCTTCTTCTGAATTAGCAAGATGTTATCCACCGATGCCGCTGTTTGTATAGCTGTTGCTTTGAGCCCACCTTTCTGGGAGAGAATTTCTGACACGGCTGTGCCGTAGTAATAATAGACCCCACCAAGTCCTCCCGTAGCTATAATGATGTTAACATTTTTTTCTTCGCTCGACGCATTGCTTGCAAAAGCTCCCGCCACCAAAACACTGCACAACAACGCTATAATTAACTTCTTCATGGTTCCCTCCTTGTGTTTACAACTGTCTTACCGCCTGATTTACCACTAAAAGTTTACCCTTTAAATGGCGCTATCCTTTACCTTTTCACCCCCTTTTGTCTTTTTGAAAGCAAAAAGTAATAATGCTGCCAATATGGCTGTTCCTATGTTCAAGCTCCAATTAGGCCAGAATAGTCCAAGAGATATTACGCCCAGTATCCATTGCTCTTTGCTACTTAGAGGTTTGAAAGCGTATCCCGCTGTTGCCATTGACAGAATCCAGCTTCCACCGATTGCAAATATCAATCTTCCTAGAGCTAAAATCAAAACCTCATTCCACGGCAGCACTTTCCATACAGGCATAATGAGTAGCGCTGTGCCAGAGAAAGAAAGTATAAAGGAAAAACCCACAATGTACTTAGGAAGAGCAACTCGAGCAGCATATATACCGGTAGTTAGAGGGTGAGTGCCGAAAACACTGGCGGATGCATAAGCAGAAAGCGCTACTGGAGGAGTTACATCAGCAAGGATTGCATAATACATTAGGAACATGTGAGTTGCAAGCAAAGCTGCTTCGCTTGGGATGCCGTTTGATATGGCTATTTGGCAGATAGCAGGGGCAGTAAGTGATGAAGCAATTACGTATGTCGCTGTTGGTGGGACACCCATACCTAAGATAAGGCTGAAAATAGCCGCAAAGGACGTAGCAATAAGTAAGTTCTGTCCGGCAAGATGACCAAGCAAAAGGGAAAATTTTGTGGGAAGACCTGTAATAACCATAAGAGTCATAATGATGTTTGCGGCAACAACTGCGGTTCCGATTGGTAGCAATGCTCGAAAACCTGTTGCCAACCCGTTTATAATTGTTTGTAAAGATGGACGGCCAATCCGTTTGTCAATATATGCAATTGCTATAAATGTTCCAGTAGCTATAACCACACCAATATTTACCGGGTAGCCCAAAAATATCGTCATGATTATGAGAATTATGGGTAGAAAAATATGAGCATGACTTAGGAAATATCTATAATTCAAAGCTTCTTCCGTTTCTACCGGCTTGAGATTTTGACGAATTGCGTAGGAGCGATTGTAGCTCCAGATGGCTACAAGATAAAGAATCATGGGTCCCAGTGCCATAACACATACCCAGGAGTAAGGAATGGAAAGAATCTCCACCATAATAAAGGCCATGGATCCCAGAACTGGCGGAGTTATCATAGCAATAGTGCCAGCGGTTGCAGCGATACCTGCGGCAACATGTTTGTTATAGCCAGCTCTTTCATACAAGGGCTTTGCTATCGTGCTGACAAATTGAGTGTCGGCAGCACCAGATCCACTGAACATGCCCATAAATACACTGGCTACGATGGTTACCTTTCCTGGAGCGTCCCGTCCTTTGCCCACTATAACAGATGCGAGATTTGCAATAAGGCGACCAATTTTGAGCGCTCCCACTATCCCGCCGAGTATTGTAAAATACACTAAATACTTAGAAGATACCCCTGTAATTAGCCCGAAGAGACCTGCTTCTGTTTCACAATAAATTTTCCCCAGCAAAAGTTCAAAATCAAAGGGAGCGTGAGCGAGCATCTTGGGAAAGAGCTCTCCGTGAAGATTATAAAACAGAAAAAAGAGCACCAAACATGGAAGCACTGGCCCGGTTAACCTATAAACAAGTCCTAAAAGCCCGATGAACATCGTAAAGGACATAACTATATCCGCAGGTTCAGGGAACATGGCTCTCAGAATTAAATCCTCAAACATCCTTATTTCATAAAAGTAGGGCACAATCATTATTATCGCTACCAGCACATCAACAAACCTTCTTGTTTTTGGCAAAAATAGTGGCAGCATGATTAGTAGCCATATTAAAAGACATAAGATTTTGACTGCTATGGACAATTTGAGCTTGTACAGAGCGACAGCAGGAACAAGAGCAAAGATCAAAAAAATGAAAGTTCCTATGGAAGGTCTAGGAGGGTAAGGGTGAAGGGACGAAATCAGGAAACCGGCAAGTAGCAAAAGAAAAACGTGAGTAGCTCTTTGGAGCTGGGTAATATCAAGGATGGAAATTTGGAGCTTTGACAGAGGCGTGTGAGGATGAATGACAGTGTAAATGCTGTAAAGACTGGCTATAACTAGAACCGCTTTTAGAATTTTCGATACAGCTAAACCAAAGCCTTTACTTTGCAGTTCGAGTCCTGAATCAATATCCATGACGTCCTCCTCGTTCTGCATGCCCGGTAACTGATGTCCGTCTAGGTGAAAATTGAAAAACCGGGCGGGAGAGTGAAACCTTCAGGGTGAGATAAAGCCAAAGAGCTTAATGCGAAAAATATCGATATGATTCTATGTTTTGTTATGTGGAACATTATTTTACAAAACAACACTTAACATTTATTGACAAGTGCTGTCAAGATTTTTTGATATGGTGAAATCAGGATGCAGCCATTTCGCTGTTAATCTTTTCACAACATCTTGAAACTTCATAAATGAAAATTATTTTTAAACAGCAACAAGTGAATTCAAGGTTAACCTGTTACGGATAAGGAGAGAAAGATGGGAGTTGTTGTTACAGTTAGAGGGACACCTTTTGAGCTGGAAGGAACGTCTGTAGATGTTGGGCAGAAGGCCCCTAATTTCGAAGTGGTAAAGACGGATCTTTCCCCCGTTAGTCTGGATAGTTTCCGAGGGCAAGTGCTTGTTGTGGCATCTGTTCCATCGCTTGATACTCCCGTTTGTGATATCGAAGCCCGAAAATTCAATGAGGAAGTTACAAAGTTAGGAAAAGATGTTAAAGTTCTCGTTATAAGCATGGACCTGCCCTTTGCTCAAAAAAGATGGTGCGGAGCGGCAGGTATTGATCCTGAATCGGCTCAAGTAATCACTCTTTCAGACCATCGCCATGCTTCCTTTGGAAAAAACTATGGTGTGCTAATAAGAGATTTGCGACTTCTTGCCCGTGCTGTGTTTGTAATTTCGAGAGATGGCGTCATAAAATATAAGGAAATAGTTCCGGAAGTCAGTCACGAACCTAACTATGAGGCGGCTTTAGCATCCGCTAAAGCTTGTCTTTAATCAAACCAAAATGTTTCATACATAACAGGGAGGTTAAGAAATGGCAGAGAAGCTCCAGGTTTACAAATGCGAAGTATGCGGAAACATCGTTGAAGTGCTCCATGGTGGCAAGGGAGAATTGGTTTGCTGCGGCAAGCCCATGAAACTTTTTGTAGAAAACACTGTGGATGCAGCAAAGGAGAAGCACGTGCCGGTTGCTGAAAAAGTAGCCGATGGGCTTAAGGTCAAAGTCGGAAGCGTTGCTCATCCTATGGAGGAAAAGCATTACATCGAGTGGATCGAGGTTATTGACGAACAGGGCAAAGCTTATCGCCAGTTCCTTAAACCGGGCGATGCTCCTGAAGCAGTTTTCTGCTTACCACCAGGGAAATATACCGTGAGAGAATACTGCAACTTGCATGGACTCTGGAAAGCTGAGGTGTAATGCCATGCTGTCCGATAAGATGGTCAAGGCTTTGAATGAGCAACTGAAATGGGAACTTTATTCTTCCTACCTTTACCTCTCCATGGCAACATACCTTAAGAGCAGAGGTCTTGAAGGATTTGCCACATGGATGGAGGTTCAGGCTCTGGAAGAACTTTCCCATGCAATGAAGTTTTATTCTTATATCAACGAACGAGGAGCCAAGGTGGATCTTCAGCCTATTGATGGTCCTCCGACTACATGGGACTCCATAACGGCTGTTTTTGAACATGTGGTTGAACATGAACGACACGTAACAGAGCGGATACATAGCCTTGTAGACCAGGCTCTTCAGGAAAGAGATCACGCCACCAATAACTTTCTCCAGTGGTTTGTGGCTGAGCAGGTTGAAGAAGAAGCCAGCGCTGCCGACGTTCTCAATAAAGTTCGATTTGTCGAAGGTGGCCACGGTCTTTTTATGGTCGATCGCGAACTGGCTCAGCGTAAATTCAACCTTCCTCCTGGAACTACCATCATAAATCTCACTGCTTCCAAAGCTTAGGGTTATTTGAGTTTTGCCTCGCAGGGGGTTTTCAAATTAAACCTTCTGCGAGGTGCATAATCAGGAGAAAAGACTATGAGCGCTAAAGAACAGATCGAGAGTTTTTTCTGTGAAGTTCTTGAACTTAAAGAACAAAAGGCAAAGTTTTATGGTGAATGGGCTCAGAAATGTGACGATTCTGTCGGGCGTGATATCCTTATAGCCCTTCAAGATGCCGAATCTCGCGATGTTGAAAGGTTAAAGACTGCTCAGGAAGAATGGTCTAAAACCAACGAGTGGAGTAGTGTGTGTCGCTACGTCCCAGAGCGAACTTCTATTGCTGACGTGGTTCTTCAAAAAGTTCGTGAGTCTCATAAAAATGCAAGCAAAGCTGGATGTGGATCCGTTAAATTTCCCTTAGATGTTGCACGGGAACTTGAGGAAAAAGCTATAACCTTATTTAGAAAACAACTTGAAAATGCCAATAGCGAAGATGAGAAGAGTTTTATAGAAGCTTTTATATCCGAGGAAAAGGAACACCTGAGATTACTTGCTGATTTGAAGTATTACTACGAAGATCCTCAGGGGTGGTTCATGGAAAAAGGACGTGGGGGGCTCGACGGAGCCTAGATATTTAGTGAGAAAACCTAGAAAAGGAGGACTGGTTATGGGTAAGAAACGTTACAAAGTAAGAGGGCAGTGCCCACAGTGTGCCTGTGGAGATGTGAGTTTTCTGGGACCTGAAAAGTTGCGTGAAAAATATATAGGGCCTGAAGATGAAATTGAAGTGCTTTGTCCTGTGTGTGGCACCAAGCATTCCGCTAAGGTTGAACATGTTGAAGATGCTGAGGAGAAATAGCTATGAGCAAGAAAGCCTTGATTATCTATGCCACCAGAACTAACCAAACGCAAAAGATTGCCGAGCTTATCGCTGAAGGTATCAGATTCGGTGGCGTTGAAGCAAAGGTTGTGAACGTTAATGAATTTGATCCGGAAAAAGATAATCCCAAAGACTATGATGCTATTGTGATTGGTTCGCCTACCTACCACGGAGAAATGGTTCAGTCTATAAAGACACTTCTCTTTAAGCTGGAATCCATTGGTGTTGAAGGTAAAGTTGGCGGCGCTTTTGGAGCCTTTGGCTGGAGTGGTGAAGCGATTGATCGTATCTATAACACCATGCTTCATGTTCTTAAAATGGATATGGTAAAGGATGGGCTGCGCCTAAAATCTGCTGATCTCGGCGGCGGCATACAAATGGCTCAAGGCTATGGAAAAGAAATAGCAAAGAAACTTACCGCCTAACTAAGGAGGCTAACCATGGCAACAACCCCGAAACATTGTCCCGGTTTTGAACAGGTTAAAAATCTTAAGTCTTTTCTATGTCGCTCTATTCCAAGTAAAACCCATTTTTCCGTTTAACCCCTTTTCAAATGTGGTGAACGCCTGAATCTTGCAGGTGTTTGCCACAATTAATACCATCTGAGACTGACGAATATACGACGTCGTGCCTTGGAATGACAGAAAAGGGCTGTTACCTCGTGGGGATGCCTCCCCTACATAAACGCACATCGAATTGCGACACAGTTTCGATAGCGAGGGGTCTCCTCAAGGGATGCCTCGCTTACGCTCGGCGTGACACTGCTGGCGATTTTTCGAACATCCTCAATTCCATTTGCCGTGCCTGTGTGTTATGATGCAACATTTGAATCTTGGAGGATGATAATTTATCAAAAAGGGGCAGGCGAATGGGAAGGCGGCTTTCTGGAATTTCAATAGTTATTTTTCTGGGTGTGGTTGTTATCTTGATATTTGTGGTTATAGGACTTATCAGCTTTCGCCGTAACAGCCTTCCTGAAGGACTTATTCAGGCAAACGGACGTATAGAAGGTGATAGGTTCACGGTTTCCAGCAAAATTCCCGGGCGGGTAGTAGAACTTCTCGTGCGAGAGGGAGATTCCGTTAATGAAGGTCAGGTGGTTGCTAAGCTCGATGATGCTCAAATCTCGGCTAAAGTCGATCAAGCTAGAGAAGCCGTTTCGACTTTAGAGGCTCAGTTGAAAGCAGCCCGCCTTGCGCTCGATGTTCTTAAAAAGGATGTCCCTCTTGCTGTCGAAACCGCCCGTGCTGTGCTTTCTCAAGCCAAGGCTCAGCACTCTTCGGCTCAAAGCCAGGCTAAGCAGGCAGAACGGGATGCCGCCAGGCTGGAGCGTCTATTCACAGCAGGAGCGGTTGATCGTCATCGATACGAACAGGCTGATCTCTCCCGTCAGATTGCTCTAAATCAGCTCAGATCCGCCGAAGAGGCTGTGAAAACCGCCGAAAAGCAACTCGCTCAAGCTATGCTCGGCTACGATAGAATTAAAGCAAAGGAAGCCGAAGTAGAGGCTCTCTCAGCTCAGCTTGCTCAGGCCAGAGCATCTCTAAAGGAAGCCCTAGCCACGTTGGAGGATCTGACCATACGAGCTCCTACCTCCGGAATCGTTACAACACGTATGGTTGATGTGGGCGAAGTAATAACCGCCGGATCACCTATCTTCGATATAGTAAATCTCGACCGCCTGTATTTGCAGGTTTATATTCCCGAAAAGGATATTGGCAAGGTTAGATTAGGCCTGCCTGCTCGTATCTATGCTGATGCTTTCCCCAACACTTTCTTCCCCGCCACAGTGCGGTATATTGCTTCTCGAGCTCAATTTACTCCCAAGGAGGTGCAGACGCCTGATGAGCGAGTAAAGCTTGTCTTTGCCGTTCGACTTTATCTGGATGAAAACCCTAACCATTGCCTTACTCCCGGTCTTCCCGCCGATGCTGTTATCAGGTGGAAAGACGATGCTCCTTGGGTAAAGCCAAGATGGTAGATACGTTGACCAGCCCTATTGTTGTTAAGGTTGACGGATTTAGTAAAACATATCGTCATCATAGAGCAGTTGATAACGTAAGTCTCGAAATCCACCGGGGCGAGATTTTTGGGCTGATTGGCCCAGATGGAGCAGGCAAGAGCACCTTGATGAAAGCCATAGCAGGAGTGCTTTCTTTTGATAAAGGGAGTATCGAAGTTTTTGGTGTGTCTGTAGATTCGGAAGCTTCCGCAGAGCTCATCAAACACCGTATTGGTTTCATGCCACAAGGATTGGGACTGAACCTGTATCCTGAGCTTTCGGTGGAAGAGAATATCGATTTTTTCGCAATGGTTCGAGGAGTCAAAGGGCAGGAGCTTGATGATCGCAAGAAAAAACTTCTTGCCATGACTCGACTCGATCGCTTTAAGAATCGGCCAATGAAACATCTTTCCGGAGGCATGAAGCAAAAGCTGGGTCTCGTTTGCACCCTTATCCACGAACCAGAACTCATCATTCTGGATGAACCCACCACAGGTGTCGATCCTGTATCACGGCGTGATTTTTGGGAGATTCTGGCCGAGCTTTTACATGTCCGGGGTATTACGGCTATAGTTTCTACGGCTTATCTCGACGAAGCCGAAAGATTCCAGAAACTGGCGTTTATGCACGAAGGAATAATACTTGGAAGCGGTGACCCTAAAACTATGCGATCTCTCGTTCTGGGTACGGTGGTCGAAGTAACGACCAGAGAACAGGTGAAGGCTCTTTCTCTGTTGCGACCTATTTTTCCACAGGTTGATAGTGTGGGAAATCGGCTTCGAGTTTTTGTTGAAATAACACCGACGGACGTAAAAAGTCCTAAAAATCAGGTGGTTGAGGCACTGCAAGGGATAGAGATTGAAAGTGTGGAAGAGGTCGAGCATGCTTTAGAGGACGTTTTTGTTGCTTTGCTAAGATTGAGGCAGGAAGGTCATAATAAAAACACTGTAGAGGCGACAGGCTTGTCGCCTTTGCTTGATAAATCTGTTGATACTAGCGGGGCATTTGTAAGCGATAACGGTAAGGTTGTTATTGAAGCTAGAGAGCTTACGAAAGATTTTGGTTCCTTTCGTGCGGTGGATAAGGCGAGTTTTGTGGTGCGTGAGGGAGAAATTTTTGGGCTTCTTGGTGCTAATGGAGCCGGCAAGACCACTCTTATAAAAATGTTAACCGGTATCCTTCCTCCTACCGGTGGTGAGGGAAAAGTCGCCGGAGCCGATATGCGCCGAGCCGGGAAAACCATTAAAGAGCGGATTGGTTATGTGTCTCAGGCGTTTTCTCTTTATCAGGATCTTACCGTTGCTGAAAATATAAGGCTGTTTTCCGGCATCTACGGCGTTACGGGTCAAAGAGCAAAAATTCGTATTCCTGAGGTTATTGAACTTACAGGGCTTAACGGATATGAACACGATCTTGCCGGTAAGCTTCCCATGGGTATTCGTCAACGACTCGCTCTTGCCTGCGCCATAGTTCATTCCCCGAAGATTCTTTTCCTCGATGAACCAACCTCTGGAGTTGACCCTCTTGGGAGACGACGTTTTTGGGATATCTTGCTCTATCTTGCTCGTATCGAGGGCGTGGCAGTGCTTATAACAACTCATTACATGAGCGAGGCGGAGCATTGTGATCGTTTGGCCTTGATGCACGCTGGACGCATTGTGGCTGACGATTCACCGGCAGTGCTGAAGGATGAATTGAGAAGAAGAGTAGGGGAACTTCTTGTTATCTATTCCCTTGATCCCGGTAGAGTTATAAAAATTCTTCGCCCCTTTTATCCGAAAGTTACGATTTTTGGGGATAGAGTCCATCTGTTCGCTCGAGATGTAGAACAAGCAGTGGAACATATCAAAGGGCTACTCAAAGAGCTGGAGCCAATAAATATTACCATGCAGCTTCCGACTCTGGAGGATGTCTTTGTTTTTAGAATTACGGAGCTTGAGCAAGGGAGCTAGAGCTTTCGATTCTCTGAATTGCTTAGAATAACGGTCTTGCTGAGGCATTATTTATGAACATTAAACGAGTAGTAGCAATAGCTTACAAGGAATGGCGAGAAATCGTTCGGGATCGCTTCTTTCTGGCTCTTGCCTTTATTGTTCCTACCGCGATGCTTCTTGTCTTCGGTTATGGATTGATCCTCGACGTAGAGAACATTCCTTTTAGTGTGGTAGATTATGACAAAACTCCCATGAGCCGAGAATATGCCTATCGGTTTATAGGTTCTCGGTATTTCGATTTTAAAGGTGAAGTGGAACATGAACTGGAGCTTAAGCCCCTTTTTGAGAAAAGTAAGATTCGCTTTGCTCTGGTTATTCCACCTCACTTTGAACGGGATTTAAGAGCGGGTAGGGCAGTGACGGTTCAGAGCCTGATAGATGGTGTTTTTCCTTTTAGAGCGACCACCAGCAAGGGATACGTGCTGGCTATGAATACGGCGTTCAACGCAGAACTTCTTACGGAGCACTTCTCAAAACGGCTTGGACTTCCGACGGATCAGGCAGAAAAGTTGGCTCAGCCTGTAAAGGTTCAGCTTCGCTATCTTTATAACCAGGAGCTTCGCAGCACATGGTCGGTTGCAGCCGTTATGATCATGTTTGTTCTTATGGTTTCTCCACCTTTCCTAACGGCAATGGGTGTTGTGAGAGAGAAAGAAAGCGGTTCCATTTATAACATCTATTGTTCAACTGTTACTCGAGCTGAATTCATCCTCGGAAAGCTCACACCCTATGTGGCCATTTCTACCATCAATAGTCTTATATTGTGGGCCTTATCGGTGTTTCTTTTTGGTGCGCCTTTTAAGGGCGATCCGCTTTTCTTTTTCTTCGCCTCATTTGTATACGTTGTATGCACAACGGGAATAGGTCTTCTCGTATCTCTTATGGTTCGGACTCAGGTTGCTGCTATGATGGTAACCGTTGTGTTGACCGTTGTCCCATCTGTGCTGTACTCAGGGCTTTTAATACCGATTTCTTCGATGGAACCAATGGGTCAGTTTCAGGCTCATCTGTTTCCCGCTATGTATTTTACGAATATCGCTCTGGGTAGTTTTCTCAAAGGCGTGGGCATGAAAGAACTCTGGGTTGAAGTGACGGCTCTGGCAATTTATGCCGCTATATTGTGGGTGTTAAGTTTTATGCTTTTTTCCAAAAGGCCAAAATCGTGATCGGTTATATTGGGGTTGGCATTTATGATAGGTGAAGAGCTTAGGATTTGGTGGATCCGTCTGTGGTCGCTTACACTTAAGGAGCTATTACAACTCTCGCGGGATGGCTTTCTGATTATTGCCATAGTTTATATGTTCACGCTGGATATTTGGCTTAGCGGGAATGTGCATCTTGAGCTTCATAGAGCTACTCTTATTGTGCGTGATGCTGACCACAGTGAAGCATCTAGAGACCTTATTGCACAGTTTCGCTATCCCTATTTCAGGCTAGGTGGAGAAGTTTTCGGAGAGCATGAAGGCATATCAATGCTTGATCGCAATCAGGCTATAGTTTTGCTCGATATTCCAGAAAACTTCATGAAAGATTTAAGATCGGGAAAGACTGTAGATGTTCAGGTTATGATAGACGGCAGTAATACCATAATCGGAACTCTTGCGTCGAGCTATGCTGGTCGCATTATCGGTGAATACGGATTGGATAGGGCTCTCGACAGAATGAAATTTCATCCAGATATGCTGGAAATCGTGCCCCGGGTAGATGTGAGAGTCAGAGTCTGGTATAATCCAAATCAGGATGATTTCTGGTTTTTGCCCATTTCAGAACTTCTTACAGTGATCACCATTTTTGGGCTTATGCTTCCTGCTGCAGCAGCAGTGCGTGAAAAGGAACGGGGCACCATTGAACAACTGCTTGTGTCTCCTCTTAGCCCGGCTCAGATTATGATTCCAAAGGTTGTTTCCATGACGTTTGTGGTTCTTGTTGGTACAGCAGTTTCTCTGTTTGGAGTTATTAAGGGGATTTTTGGTGTGCCTATAAAGGGAAATCTTGCCTTTTTCTTCCTGACCGTGGCCCTTTACACTGTTGCGGTTTCCGGGATGGGGCTGTTTATCTCGACTTTTACGAGAAATCTGGCTCAGGTTGCTATGCTTGTCCTTGTGGTTGCCATGCCGGTAGTTCTTCTTTCAGGCGCGTGGACTCCGCCGGAGGCCATGCCGGTATGGCTTCGTAGAGCTATTCACTTATCGCCGCTTTACTACTTCATTGAAATGAGCTACGGGATTTTACTTAGAGGTGCGGGCTTCGGTGCATTGTGGCACTCTTTTCTAGGACTTTCACTGCTCGGATCCGGAGCTTTCATCTTCGGAGCTTATAGATTCAGGCGCCAGTTTAAATAATTGGATCAGGTTATGTGTCTCGTCATGCCTTTAGATGTGGCACAACCGTTTTTGTTGCGAATAAACTAATTGATTCGCACGATAATGAAGCGATAATAATGATGTAACTAATCTGAATCTAGGGCAATAATGAAAAATGATTAGACAGCAGACGTTGTTTGGCTTGCGTTTACCTCACTCGTTAGAAGCTTTCATATTTGATGTCAATCCATGGTGGCAGGGAAAGCCCACACGTCCGTTACCTAAGTATAAGCGATGGTTGTTTGACTCTATATTACAGCGGTTGAAAAGCAATATAGCTCCTATAACTGTGCTGCGTGGTCCACGACAGGTTGGTAAAACCACCTTGCAGCAACAAATTATCCAGCATTTACTGAAAGAGGAAGGCATAAGTCCAGAGCGTATTTTCCGCATTCAATTTGATGAAATTCCATCCCTTAAAGCTGTGACCGATCCGATTCTTACCCTTTCTCGGTGGTTTGAAAATCAGATTCTGAAAAAAACGTTTAATGAATCCGCCAGAGAAGGAAAACTTGTCTATCTGTTCTTTGATGAAGTGCAAAATATTGCCGATTGGGCTCCACAGGTGAAGGCTCTGGTTGACCACAACGAAGTGAGAGTGCTTCTTACGGGAAGTTCTGCTTTACGGATAGAGCATGGGCGGGATAGTCTGGCCGGGCGGATTACCACTCTTGAATTGGGAACTCTAACTTTGCGAGAGATAGCAGGTTTGCGAAACTTTGGCGAAATACCACGGCTGTTGCCACTCAACGGACTTGAGGAATTCAGACGTAAAGATTTTTGGCAAGAGTTGGTTGCGCTGGGGAGAAAAGAGAAGGAAATACGAGATAGAGCCTTCGAGGCCTTTTCTGAACGTGGAGGATATCCTATAGCTCAGACTTCGACGGACCATCCATGGGAAATGATAGCCGATCAACTCAATGAAACAATTATCCGACGTGTAATCCAGCATGATTTACGGCTGGGAGAACGCGGTCGAAGACGTGATCAATCATTATTGGAAGAGCTTTTCAGACTCTGTTGCCGTTACGCAGGGCAAGCGCCAGGGCAAGCCGTTTTCATCCAGGAACTTAGACGTGCGCTGGATGCTGATGTTGGCTGGCAACGTGTTATGGCTTATCTGCGCTTTTTGAATGATACCCTATTGATCCGACTTGTGCCTCCTTTGGAGATTCGACTAAAGAAAAAGAAAGGAAATGCCAAAATTTCCCTGTGCGATCATGCTTTACGGGCGAGTTGGCTTCAGGAACTTGTGCCTATTACACCTCAGGCACTCAAACGCAGTCCGCATTTGAGCGACTTGGCTGGTCACATAGCCGAAAGCATTGCAGGATATTACTTGGGTAGCATTCCAGGGCTTGACCTTGCGTGGTTTCCCGAACGAGGAGCAGAACCCGAAGTAGATTTCGTTATAACCGTTGGCGAATATAGGATCCCCATAGAAATCAAATATCGCTTTCACATTGACCAGCATCGCGACACGATAGGCTTACGTGCTTTTATTGAAAAAACGGTTTATAACGCCCCATTCGGATTACTAATCACACTAACCGACGACGTTGCAATCGATGACCCACGCATCATCCCAATACCGTTGTCCACATTGTTGCTACTGAGGTAAACGCGTTTATATTCGTTGAAAGTTTCATGTTCTAACATTGATGGATGTGGGAAAATTGGGGAAATTAGCAGGTCTTTGTTTTATTTCCCTCCAAGGTAAGCTTTCTTCACATCAGGATTGTTTAGTAAGGATTCGGCACGATCTGCAAGCACAATGCGACCCGTTTCCATAACGTAGCCTCGGTGAGCTATACTCAAAGCCACACGGGCGTTCTGCTCGACAATTAACACCGTTACTCCCTCGCTGTTTATCTCTTTTATGGTTTGGAAGATGTTTTTTACCAGAAGCGGAGCAAGACCGAGGCTTGGTTCATCCAGAAGAAGCAGTTTTGGATTGCTCATGAGCGCTCTGCCAATAGCAAGCATCTGCTGTTCTCCACCGCTTAATGTCCCCGCCAATTGCGATCGCCGTTCTTCAAGGATGGGAAACAGTTTGTAAATGCGCTGTTCCATATCCAGAACCTTCGATTTGTTTTTCTGCGTGATAGCTCCAAGAAGAAGATTTTCCCGCACGGTGAGAGTTCCAAAAAGCCGTCTTCCTTCGGGAACCTGTGCTATGCCAAGTTTCACAATATCGTGGGCTGGAAGTTTGTGGATTGGAATATCACCGAAAAAGATAGCCCCGCTTGCCGGACGTAGAAGTCCACTTATTGTCAGAAGAGTTGTGGATTTTCCTGCTCCGTTGGCTCCAAGAATCGTCACTATCTCGCCTTCATCCACATGGATGTCAATGCCATGAAGAGCTTCAATATGTCCGTATTTGACAACAAGCCCTTCCACTTTCAGAAGCATTTCTTAAGCTCCATCGTCGTCTGTTCCCAGATATGCTTCGATAACCTTTGGGTTATTTTTGATCTCTTCAGGACGTCCTTCGGCAATCTTCGAACCGTACTCCAGCACTACCAGCTTTTCGCAGACATCCATTACGACATTCATATCGTGTTCTATAAGAAGAATGGTTATGCCGTGATCACGAATTCTGCGGATAAGTTCTATCAGTTCCGCCGTTTCTTTTTCATTCATACCGCCTGCAGGTTCATCAAGTATGAGGAGGCGAGGCGAAGTAGCAAGAGCACGAGCGATTTCAAGAAGTCTCTGATTACCGTAGGAAAGACTCCCTGCAGGAAGATCATAGTAACGTTCAAGCCCGACGAACTGTAATAACTTGATAGCTTCTTCTATCTTCTGCCGTTCTTCCCGGCGTTCTCCCGGAAGACGCAATATAGCCCCGAAAATCCACGATTTTGTCCTGCAGTGAAATCCAGCCAGCACATTCTCCAGAACGCTTAACTGGGAAAAAAGTCGGATGGTTTGAAAGGTTCTCGCTATGCCAAGTTTAACGATTTCGTGGGGTTTTTTCATTACTATAGATTGACCGTTAAATACGATATCGCCTTTGTCCGGCTTGTATATACCGGTGATGACGTTGAAAACTGTTGTCTTTCCGGCTCCGTTTGGTCCGATAAGTCCAACAATGGATCCAGATTCAACTTCAAAGGAAACGTTGTTTACAGCTACAAGTCCACCAAAGGTTTTTGTTATGCGCTGGACGGTTAGCAGTGTCATGGGGTAGTGTCCTTGTTTACTAACATTTTCAGATCGTAGCGCCTCAGCTTCGGTGGGATAAGTCCTCTCGGTCTCAGTATCATCATTACAATCATAGCAAGACCGAAAACAAGCATCCTGGCGCTCGAAAGCTCTCGGAAGATTTCCGGAAGCCCGATAATCAGGAATGCTCCAACGATCACGCCTTCAATACTTCCAGCACCACCCAGAATAACGAGAGTGAACATTATGACAGATTCCCAGAAACTGAAGGATTCTGGAGAAATAATGGTCATTTTTGCTGCAAAAATGTTTCCCGTCATGCCAGCCCAGATAGCTCCGATAACAAAGGCCGTGAGCTTGTAGGACGCTATGTTAATCCCGCAACCTTGAGCCGCAATTTCGTCATCTCGAATACAGTTCAATGCTCGACCGACTCTAGAATGTTCCAGACGCTTGAAAATAACAATGGTGATCGCCAGAAAAATCCATATAAGATAGAAAAACTGATGAGGCGATTTTATAACGTAGCCAAGGACTGCCGGTCTTGATATACCAAAGATTCCGTTTGCGCCCCCTGTGATGCCGAAGATGTTATTAACAAGAGCTATCCTGACGATCTCCCCAATTCCTATGGTTACTATGCAAAGATAATCTCCCCTAAGGTGAATTATAGGGCGCATGACAATAAACGCAAAAAGCCCCGCAGCAATGCCAGACAGTGGCATCAGCGGTAGCATGGGGAGGTGGTAGTGAGTATTGAGTATAGCAGCCGTGTAGGCTCCAATAGCGTAAAAGGCAGCATGTCCAAGATTGAAGAGCCCTGTATGACCGACGATAAGGTTAAGGCTTATCCCTAACGTGGCGTAAAGACCTATATTGTTGAGCACATCCACCCAGTAGGGATCGAGAAAAGGGGGAAGGGCACAAAGAACTACAAAAAGGATCAACAATGGCGAAATGGGCACTGAAGGCTTTTTCATACCTTTTCTGCTACTCGCTCACCAAGAATTCCCGTTGGTCTGACGGTTAGGATAAGGATCAGCACAAAGAAGGTTACGGCATCTTTCCAGGCCACTGATAGGTAGGCTGAAGACATGGACTCAATGACCCCAAGGATAATTCCTCCAAGCATGGCTCCGGGGATATTCCCTATTCCACCGAGTATTGCTGCCGTGAAAGCTTTAAGCCCATAAAGCCAGCCCATGGTAAACGTAATTTGACCGTAAAGAAGCCCAACCATAAGCCCCGCTAATCCCCCGAGCGCAGGCCCAATAAGAAAGACCAGCGTTACAACTCGATCTACGTTTATCCCTACAAGCTGGGCTGCTCTGTGGTCTATTGCCACAGCTCGAATAGCCGCTCCTGTCAGTGTTTTTTGAATAAAAACATAAAGCAGAGCCATCACTATGAGAGATGCGAAAAGAACGAAGACTTTGACAAGAGGCAGGTAAAGGCCGAAAAGAGAGAGACTAGACTTTGTAAGAATGCCCTGTGGGTAAACATGGAACTTGGCGCCGTATATGAGCATAACGGCGTTCTGGAGGAAAATAGATGCTCCTAAAGCCGAAACAACAGCAGAAAGTCTTGGAGAGTGGCGAAGAGGTCTGTAGGCGGCTCTTTCCAAACAAGCCCCCAGAAATGCAACTGAAAGCATAACGACCGCACAAAGCACAGCAAGAGCGCCTAGAGGCCCTGTGATGTCGGCAAGACCAAAGGAGACCAGAAGAGTAAATCCAATGTAGGAGCCAATGGTAAAAAGATCGCCGTGAGCGAAGTTGATGAGTTTCAGAACGCCATAGACCATCGTGTAGCCTAGAGCTATTAGAGCGTAAATTCCGCCGAGCGATAGGCCGTTCAACAACTGCTGAAAAAAATTTTCCATCTCCTTAGTGTGTTTCCCCTTTTTTCATATTCTCTGCAAATAGAGGTAAAGGAGAGCCCAACGGACATATAAGGGCTCTCCCTTTTGCAAAGCGTTATGGCTGTAAAACAAATTGACCGTTTTCGTCAACCTTATATACGCGATAAACTTCCCCTACTCGATCGCCTTTTTCATCAAAGGCGATGGTTCCAGTAAATCCTGGGAAGTCTTTTAATTCTTTGTGTAGGTAATTAGCAAGTTTATCCGGATCGGTCGATTTGGTTGATTCGATTGCTTTTACGATAACTCTGAAACCATCTCCTGCCAGAACAGCATAAATGGAATTTGGAAGATGTCCGTATTTCTGATTGAACGCATTGAGAAGAGTTTTTGCTTCTCCACCAGGAAGATCCTTTGGTAGAGGAGCGCTCAGGAAATAAAAACCTGCTGCAGCTTCCTTTCCTGCTATTTTTACAAGATCCGGGTTATTTGTAGCATCTCCACCCATAAAGGGCACATCCCACTTCATTTCTTTCTTCTGCTTAAGAAGCAAACCGGCTTCTGGGTAATAACCAGTGAAGAAAACCATGTCGGGGTTTGCGCTTTTGAGCTTTGTGAGAATCGCCGTATAGTCCTGCTCTCCAGGGGTTAAGGCATCGAAAAAGACAACCTTAATAGCTCCACCTTCTTTTTCAATAAGAGTTTTGGCTTCTTCTGCCAAACCCTTTGCATAGGTGGTGTTATCGTGAAGGATGGCGATGTTTTTAACGCCTAGCTTTTTGATAGTCTGAACAGCAACTTTTGCCTGTTCGTCGTCTCTTGGGCAGGTTCTAAAGAAATAGGGAAGTTTCTTTTCTGTAAGCCTTATAGCGGTTGATCCGTTTGCTATCTGGATGACCTTAGCTTCATTGAAGATGCCCTGAGAAGCTTCTGTTACCGATGAGCCGTAAGTTCCTATAACGGCAACCACTTTCTGAGTTACTAACTTTTGAGCGGCGAGTGCGGCTGTGCGAGGATCGCCCCCGTCGTCTTCTGTTATGAGCTCGATTTTTGCTCCGTTAACACCGCCTTTGGAATTCACATCTTCAACCAGAATGTCGAGCACCTGCTTCATTTCTTGGCCTTCACTTGCCCATTTCCCAGTCATGGGAGCCATTAGGCCTATCTTGATCGTATCAGCACTATAGGATGTTTGAAACAGCAGGAAAACACTTAGGATAGCAATATAAACAAAAAACAAGGCTCGTTTCATAACCTCTCTCCTTAGTTAATGGTTTTTCCCAAAACCAGCCTTTGCCTAAGATCGCCTTAATAAATCAAAAACTGTTTTGGATTGTCAATCAAAGAGGAAGGGAGGTGAGGTTAGAAAATCGTAGGAGCGAACGGCCGGTCGCCCCTACCTCTTTTTGTTGCTTGTCTTTGCGTACCATGAATGATAAAATCCCTGGCGGTTTTAAAACTATCAGGAAATGGATGGTGGTAAGCATGACTGGCTTTGTAGATTTAATTCTTCATGTAGATGTCTACTTGGAGAGCCTGTTACAGTTCATTGGAACATGGGTTTATGCGGTGTTATTTTTTGTGATTTTTTCTGAAACCGGTTTTGTTGTTACGCCTTTTTTACCCGGGGATTCACTGCTTTTCGCCGTTGGAGCTCTTTCAGCTAGAGGACTCCTCGATCCATGGGTGGCTTTTTCGGTTATGAGCACTGCTGCCGTGCTTGGCAACGTGGTCAATTATCACATTGGAAGATTTGTCGGTCCGAAGATTTTTTCCAAGGAAAAATCCCTTCTTTTTAATAAAAAACACCTTGATGCCACTCACGCTTTTTATGAACGTCACGGGTCTAAAGCTGTGGTTATCGCAAGGTTTTTGCCCATCTTTCGAACTTTTGTTCCCTTTGTAGCCGGTATAGGACGAATGAATTACGGGAAGTTTATGTTTTACAACGCTCTTGGAAGTCTTCTATGGACGTTGTCTCTTACCTGGATCGGTTACCATTTTGGAAATCTTGACTTCGTGAAAAAGCATTTTTCGATGGTTATTGTTGGTATCATAGTAGTATCGTTTCTTCCTGTGATGATTAAAGCCATAACCAGTCGAGTATCGAGAGTTAAAGAAAAAGCAACATTTTCCTAGGACGCTACGGATTTTCTGAACAGTCTATAAAACAGCCAGAAATCTAATCGAAGTTTGTTTTCAGATTAATGGCGATTTCTTTTAGAAGTGCCAGATGCGATTGCTCCTCTTCGATTATTTGCTCTAGTATTTGAATGGAGTCGCTTCGATTGGAGAGAGTCTTGAGCAATTCGTAAAAGATTATAGAATCCTCTTCCAGATTCATAGCTAGCTGGATAGCTTCTTCGAGACTTCCTATGGAATTTAGCTCCTTAGGTTCCAGAGAAAATAACTTTGTTCCAAGAGCTTCTGCTGTGAGAAATCTAGAAATTTTCTCCACTGCGTCCGGTCTATAAGCTTCATCAACAGCTCGTTTCAGTTCAAGAAACCGTTTTCTATGTTCGCTTTCTTCTTTTGCAAGTTGTTCCAGAAGAAGTTTTATACGTCCATCTTTGGTAAGACTTGCTACATCCAAGTAAAAATTTTCTCCGTTTTCTTCAATTAACATCGCCAGATTTAGTATTTCTCCGGGACTGTACATACCGAAGTCTCTCCCCCTGGCAACGATGTTTGTTTTCGCAAAGGTTGCTCACCACACGAAGTAAAACGGAATGGTGAGCAACCGTTTTTACTATCTAGGTGGCCTTCTTTCCGGGACATAAACATGTGGGATCAGGCCATCATTCCACTCTTTAGACACATACAAACCGCAGTAACAACTGCCGTATTCCTTAACATCGGGTTCTCGATAAACACAGGGACAGATAATGTCTTTGTCTTTTTCTCGATCGCCGCTGGCCAATCTGCAGGGACAACTCATGTATCCATACCGTTCCTTGTTAATAATTAGCCCTTCAAGAAGCTGCATAACCATATTTTTGTCTTTATTGAAGAAATATCCCTTGGCTTCCTGAATAGGTTTTAGCTTCTCATAAAGTTCTTCAGGAGTCATTTTTTCAAAGCCTCCTCAATCTTATCTTTCCTGAAGCCTACAATTACTTCGTCTCCAATAACCAACGTAGGAAAAGTGAGGTTTGGATTAAGTTTTCGCACTTCTTCTATAACTCGCTCTCGTTCTTCCCCGCTCAATGTATCTACATCAATGCAATCGTAATCTACTCCACATCCTTTCAAAAATTCTTTGGTGTTTCGACAGTGAATGCAGGTGCTTAAAGCGTAGAGCATTACTTTCTTTGCCATTGTTCATCCTCCGGTTTTGGGTTTGTTGTCATTCCGAGGCACAAAGTGCCGAGGAATCTCCCGGGAGCCCCCTCGTCTCGCGTTCCGCTAGACTCGGGGTGACAAGCATGATGTTTTTTAAAGATCCGGGAAATTGTCCATACTCCATCTTGTAAGAGAAAAATCGTATTTTACTGGATCTTCAGGATCAATTCGTTTTAGCGATTCGGTGATTTCCACAGCCAGTCGCCACCCTATGCTTCGGTGAGATGAAAGTTCAAGTTTGCTGGCGACTCGCTCCATGTGAACATCCACAGGCACAATAAGATCTTTAGGAGCAAGGCATGTCCAGCCTCCAGGATCTATTTCATCACACCGAACCATCCATCTAAGGAACAACATCCATCTTTTGCAAGGGCTTTTTTTAGCAGGATCTGGAAGAAACATTGTGGATTTTAAATCGCCGTTATTTCCTATGAGAATAGCCCTGAAAAAGCCAATGGCTTTATGAAGATTGTATTCGCTCTTTTTCCATGATTCTTCAAAACAGGCTTCAAGGCTTCCCCAATGCTTAAGAATTTTTTGAATCCCGGCAAATATCACCAGAAGATCGTCCCATTTTACAAATCTATGGCAAAAGTCAATATGTTGCCATCTTGCGGGAACAAAACATTCTATCCATTCCCTGGGGCTTGGGTGCATCAAGTTCAGGACCTTGCGGACTTTTTCGTTAATCTGTTCAACTCGCCCGAAAGCCAGCAATGCCGCTATCAGTGCAACAATCTCCCTATCTTCTTTTTTAGAGTAGGGCTCTAATAGACCAACGGGATCGAAACCGATGAATTCACGGCGGTGATAGACGTGATATACCCGATTTACGATATCGTGAATTTTTTGAAGCCCTTGAGCATTCATTGATTTTTCTTCATGGTGCGAAGGAATTCGACAAAGGCTCTTCCGGTTGCGTAAGCTTCTTCGATGTAAGCAGGCTTTTTCAGTATGTCATCTGGAGCGTCGAGTTCACGATAAAGAAGGCTCTTCCACAGAGTAGCATCTATTGCATCCAGGAAGTAACGCACGGTGAGAAGGACGCCATCAAAAAGCTTTTGTCCTTTTGTAGCCCCAACAGATATAAAAAGCCCGGCTCTTTTGTAATTGCGGCTTCCAAAAGGCACTCTGTCTATCCAGTATTTTTTTACCCAAAAAGACTGGCATCTATCCATGAATGCCTTCGTATGAGCGCTTACAGTGTAGAAAAAAACCGGTGAAGCCAGAGCAATACCGTCGGAAGCTTCAATCGCATCGGCAATCTTTTGAAAATCGTCCTGGATAACGCATCGGCCCTGTTGCTTGCAGCCATAAATTTCCAGGCATGGACTGATATTCATATCCCGAAGGAAAAATTCCGTAACCAATCCTCCTTCGTCCACTATCCCTCGCACAGCCTCACGTAAAAGCCTGGCGGTATTGCCTTCCCGCCTGGGACTTCCGTAGATAGCCACCACACGAATTTCCGCCATTCTGTCTAATCCTCCTCCGTCCACCTTCCTTCAAGCGCAAGCCGCTCAAGAAACTTTCTGTCTTTTATTGTAATGTCTCGGCCGGATATGTCTATACATCCAGTTTGTTTCATTTTAGCGAAAACGCGGGAAATAGATTCCGGTGTCGTGCCCAAAAGTCCTGCCAGAAGGTTTTTGGGAATATCAAGATTTACGACATTGGCTCCCTTTTCCTGGGCGCTGCGATAAAGAATGTAAGATGCAAGTCTTGCAGGCACTTCCTTTAAAGACAGATCCTCGATAAGTCTTGTGAAGACTCTCAGTCGTTCTGAAAGGATTGCAAGAAGTTGGATAGCAGCATCACCGTGTCGGCGTAAGAAGTTGATAAAGGAATCTTTGGGAACAAAGAGCACATCGGTATTGGCTAGAGCTTCGGCGGAAGCTGGATAGGTTTTTCCGTGGAAAACAGGCACTTCGGCAAAGATTTCATAAGGACCGAATACATGAAGTATTTGTTCCTTTCCTTCCCAGGAAGTTTTGAAGATTTTTACAAGCCCTGAAAGAACAGCAAAAAAACCGTTGGCTTTTTCTCCTTCGTGAAATAGGGTTTCTCCCTTTTCATAGTGTTTTATTGAGCAAAATTCAGCCAACTCTTCCTTAGAAGCAGAATCCAGAGCGGCGAATATTGGGACAAGCTGGATAGCTTCACGGACTCTCATGAGTGATGCCTGTTAATATACCTTTTACCCATTTGGGGATGTCTCCCGGCCTGGGTGCTACACCCGAAGGAGGATATTGAGTAACACCGGCATTGACCCATGCGTCAAAAACAAACTCGGAACAGAAGTATCTCGCAGCATCGGCTGAGACCCTACCGAGCATATTCTTAAATAACGACTCATAATCATAAGGAATGCCCGAAGCGCATTTAGTTAGAGCAAAATCCAGAATTTTGGTGCGTTGCTCTTCGGTCATATCTATGTGAAACCAGAAAGCTTCACCGTCGTAGTGTTCAAGTCGTTTAGAGAGAAGTCTTAGTTCAAGCCCTGTTTCTAAGGCTTCTACGAGAAAGACTCGCTGTTCAAGAGTATCGTAACGTTGAAATCTTAGCACCAGGGACGCATGATTAAAAGGTGTCCACAACCTTATAAGACGAGCCAGAAGACTGTTTCCTTTCCACAGGATTGCGTCACCTGTGGAAACGTGGTTACGAATGTTTTTATACGGAAGCGTCTGACTCTCTGTTGTTTGCACGACTTATCCTTTGCAAGATTTGTTACCTTTTCAGGGGCAACTTTGGTTGCCCCTTAGCAGAACTGAAGCTATATGCTGCGATTACGGCAATTGCAGAGTTGAAAATTTCTGTTAGGCTGCCAGGACAGATTCAATTTTTTCGACGATTCTCGAAGGGATGGGATAATCATCACTTGCAAGATAGAGTTTTAAAATGTTTGGATCGAAACTCATTTTTTCTGCAACTTCGTCAATACTTAGCCCTTTTTCTTTAATTTTCCCTAGAAGCTCCATCTTTTTTTCTTTCATGAATTACCCTCCTCTGAGTGGCAACAACATCTAATGTTCCCATTTACACACTCCAATCCAAGCAATTTTTATCACAATGTTTTAAGTTGGGTCAATGAAGGCAAAAGGGTTAGATGAAAAAATGTGCGGATGTTATTGTAAATGTGTTTCATTTCATACAGGACGGCAAAAGGGAAGACGAATGATAACCATAGCCTTTTCTACTCATAGGCTGGAAGTTTTGGGAAAAGCGGAAAAATTGATGGCTGAACATGATACTATTGCTCTGGAGGAACCACCTCATCCTCTCTTCGAGTCTATGCTCCGGGGGGAAGTGGCAGTTGAAGATTATATCAACGAAACAGAGTATGAATTTCCTCGTTTTGCCAAGGCTTCTTGTGAGCTTTACCGTCGTCTTTACAGTCAGGGCAAGTTACTTGTTCAGGTAGATCCCTATATGGAATACCTGGCCTGGATCCATGATTTCTTCGCAGGTGGAGGTGCTTCGGACGATATTGATCCGCTTAGTCCTATTTACAGAGTTTATCAGCTTGAGAAAAAAGCTACGGCGGCTTTACTTCGATTTTACCAGATGTCTTTGTTAGGCTCATTTGAAGATGTGGTTCAAGCGGTTAAAGTCTTTGCCAAAGCTGATGCTGAAAGGATTAATTTTAGAGACGAAATGAGAGCCAGAATTCTTGCTGCCGAAGCTAACAATGCAGAAAAGCTTTACGTGGAAGCAGGATATATCCATCTGGCTCTACCGAGGCATCTTAGAAAGCTTATTCGTCCAACAAGACGAATGCGAATTATCTTTCTTTTACGTCAGGAAACAGAACGGCGAATTAAACTAAAGCAAGTGCTTGGTCCCGGTGACTTGTTAACCCTTCTTTTTATGTTTCATCCTAACTGGAATGAGCCTCTTGCTGATCTTTTAGCAGCCAGAAGTCTTATTTTTGTAAAGCTACTTAACAAAGACGAATTGGAGCCTCAGGAAGAATCCTATCCTCATCTCGAAGATGAAGTTACAGCCTATTTGTTGACTAAACATCTTACCTTAGATGATTGCCAACAACTATGGCATGCTGTGAAGTCTCGATCCCCAGAAGAAGCCAAGGATGTAGTTAAAACCTATTGTGAGAAAAAGTCCCGCCTTTAAGATATACGCTCCACCTCGTAAATTTCCCGCTCACTCTTAAGCAAGAGGAGCACTTTCTTTAGATGTTCAACGTCTTTTACGGCAACTTTTAGATGGCCTTCGTGAGTTCCATCAGGAAGAGGACGAATATGAACATCAACGACTTCGGCATCCATAGAACCAAGAGACAGGCTTATGGTTGCAAGAGATCCTTTTTTATTGGAGAAAATAATTCGGAGTGGAACTATGTATGGAGTCTGCTCAGATGGAGTTTTAACCTTGGTTCCCTGTTGTTTCCACAAAAGGGGATCCCATTCCACGTCAATAAGTCTTTCCTTTTCGGCTTGCTTTACATTATGGCAGCTCTTTCGGTGTATTGTAACACCGCGACCTCGAGTTATATATCCCACTATGGGTTCACCGGGTAAGGGATTGCAGCATTGAGCGAAACGAGTAAGCAAATCACCACTTCCTAGAACTTTTACAAAAGATTGAGGGAATTTTCGTTCTTGAGGCGAGACCTCTTTTTTTGTCAGGATGAGTTCTTCTGCCTGAAGGCGAGCATCGTCTCCAGCCTTACGATCTCTGGTTTCTGGAACGAGGCGTCCCAAAATCTGTAGCGGCGTTATCTTTTTGAAGCCCACGTTCGCTATTAAATCGTCTATCGATCCCAGTGAGAAACTCCGAGCTACTTCGAGTAGTTTGGGAGAATTGAGATATTCGTTAAAGGATAAGCCCTTCTTCCTAAACTCTCGCTCACAAAGTTCCTTTCCTTCTATAAGAGCCTTCTCGTAAGCTTCAACTTTGAGCCATTGCCGAATTCGGCTTTTCGCCTTTGAAGTTTTAACAAAGCTAAGCCAATCCCTACTGGGTCTTTGTTTTTTCGATGTGATGATTTCGACTACATCGCCGTTCTGTAATTCATACCTTAAGGGTTTTATCTCGCCGTTTACTCTGGCTCCTATACACCTGTGTCCTAGCTCTGTGTGAATATGATAGGCGAAGTCCACAGGTGTTGATCCCTTGGGAAGCACCTTTATGTCGCCTGCTGGAGTAAAAACGTAAACCTCATTTGGGAAAAGCTCTTTGTCCACAAGCTGACGGAAGGCTTCTTTCAGATGTTCAGGCGTGTTTTGTGCTTCAAGGATATTTCGAAGAGTTAAGTAGCAGGTCTGTTCAGCTATTTTCGACGGGTCTGCCTTGCCTTCTTTGTAGAGCCAGTGAGCCGCCACGCCTTCATTTGCCACTTTGTCCATTTCTTCAGTTCGAATTTGGATCTCCATTGGTTCGCCGTGAGGGCCTATAACCGTTGTGTGAATGGACTGATAGCCGTTTGGTTTAGGTCGTTCGATAAAGTCTTTGTATCTTCCGGGAACTGGCTCCCAGTGGCTTTGAATAATACTTAGAACCTCATAGCAGTCTTCAAGCTTTTTAACGATAATTCTGAAGGCTATAAGGTCGTAGATTCTATTAAGATCAATGCGCTGAGCAAGCATTTTCCTGTAAATACTGTAAATGTGTTTCGGGCGTCCCAGGACTTGCGCTTCAATGCCATGCTGAGCCAGTATAGTGTATAGGAGTCTTTTTACTTCTTCTATGTAACGGTTGCGATCCTCTTCCGTTGTTGCTAGCTTCTGGACTATGTTGTTGTAAGCTTCTGGATCGAGAATGCGAAAAGAAAGGTTTTCTAAATCTTTTTTTAACCATTCAATGCCCAATCTGGCAGCGAGAGGAGCATAGATGTCCAGCGTTTCCCTGGCGAGATTTATAAGTTCAGGTGTTCGCAAATTTTTCCCCGAATTTTCATCTAGCATCTTTACGGCTCTTTTTATTTCATCAAGCCGATCCGCCAGCTTTACAAATATGACTCGCACATCCCTGGAAATAGCCAGAAGCATCTTTCGGAAGTATTCTGCCCGATGCTCCTTTTCCTCCTTTGAGTCTTCCTTATGAACGTAGTTCAGGCGATTTAGTTTGGTAACTCCATCTACGATCCTGGCAATATCGGGCGAAAAATGTGAACTCAAGACCGTGATGGGATCGTTTTCTGCAGATCCAAGCTTTTCAGCGGCATCGTGAAGAATACCAGAAGCGATGGTTTCTTCGTCTAGTTTCATATCGGAAAGAATTGATGCTACCGAAAGATTATGAACCAGGAAACCAGCTCTATTACCGTTTAGGGACTTGACATCCTTGAGGCGGAAATGAGGTCTGTGGATTCGTGCGGAAAATACATAAGCCTTTTCGAGAAGGCGTATATTAGCCTCTGGATGATAGTCCAGGATCTTATCAATTATTTGGAAGAAAAAGACGGGTTCTTGATTCACAAAACCTTCTCCCCTGTAATGCTTTCAACTTCTTTGATGAGCTCAACTATAAGCTCGCTTTCAGGCACACTTCGGATATGCTTGCCATGTTTAAAAATAACCCCTTTTCCACGACCTCCGGCTATTCCTACATCTGCTTCCTTAGCTTCTCCAGGTCCGTTTACGACACATCCCATAATAGCGACTTTGATGGGAGTTTTTACTCTAGCCAGACGTTCTTCCACTTCCCTGACAATTTTGATTAAATCAATTTCCGTCCGACCGCAAGTTGGGCAACTGATGATTTCTACACCTCGTTGCCTTAGTCCCAATGCCCGCAGGATGCCGTAAGCTATAGGAAGTTCTTCTTCAGGTGGTCCAGTGATGGAAACTCGAATTGTGTCCCCTATGCCTTCGTAGAGAAGTATGCCGATACCCAGAGCAGATTTGACCGCTCCCTGAACCGGAGGACCAGCTTCGGTGATACCCAGATGAAAAGGGTAGGGTGTCTTTTTTGCCAATAGTTTGTATGCTTCTATAGTGTCCAGCACATTAGACGACTTTAGAGAAATTTTAATCAGGTTAAAGTCTAAAGACTCCAGCATATCAACATGCCGAAGAGCGCTTTCAACCATAGCTTCCGGTGTGGGGCCGCCGTATTTTTCTATAAGATCCTTCTCTACGGACCCGCTATTTACTCCTATCCTTATGGGCACCTGCCTGTCTTTAGCTTCTGTGACTACTTTTTTGACTCGTTCAAATCCTCCAATATTTCCAGGGTTAATCCTTAGCCCGTCAACTCCACCCTTCAAGGCTTCAATAGCAAGGCGGAAATCAAAGTGTATATCGGCGATTACAGGTATGGAAACCGCTTTTTTGATTTTGGGAATTTGTTCAGCCGCTTCCATATCGGGGATGGCGATTCTCACAATTTCGCAGCCTCGTTCTTCTAACCTTTTGATTTGATCCACAGTAGATTTCCAATCCCTGGTATCCGTATTGGTCATGGATTGGACGACAATAGGTGCGTCACCTCCGATGGCAACATTTCCGATGTAGATTTTTAGACTCTGACGGCGTCTGTTTGCAGTCATGTTACGCTCTCCGTTAGCAATAGTAAGTGCCTTGTCATTCCGAGGCATCTCCCTCCTTGTCATTCCGAGGCACGGAGTGCCGAGGAATCCCAAAGGAGACCCCTCGTCCCGCGGGACTCGGGGTGACAAGGGCGAAGGAGACACCTCGCTTCATGCGGAGTTTCCGAAAGTATTTTAATGATAACCCTGCCTCTTATCTTCCTTTCGTTTTTATTGTGTGCTAGAGATAAAAAATCGTAAAGAAGAAAAACTCGGGAAGTGAAAGGCTTTTGAAGGGGGAGCGCCGATGAAGAAAGATCCATTGAAGGTTCTCATGTGTGCATCGGAGATGCTGCCGTTTGCCAAAACTGGTGGATTGGCTGACGTAATGGGAAGCCTTCCTAAGGCTTTAAGAAAGCTTGGGTGTGAAGTTAAGGTATTCATGCCGCTGTATAGAGAAGTAAGGTCGCAGTGGTTTGAACAATACAGAAATCTTGAGATGATAGCCGATAAGATTTTCATTCCCGTCGGTATCCATCATTTTACCGTCTATCTCTGGCGAACTGTCGTTGATCCGGACATTGAAGTTTACTTTTTGGAAAAGGACGAGTTCTTCGATCGTTCCTATCTTTACGGCAATCCCGATCCTCAGCGTGGTGATTATGAAGATAATGCTGAGAGGTTTATACTTTTCTGCCGAGCAGTTTATGCTCTTTGCGTTCATACCGATTGGTTTCCTCATATTTTTCATATCCATGACTGGCAGGCATCTCTTGTGGCTCCCTACCTGGTTCATCATTGGCGCTCCGATCCTCGCTTTGCCTCTACGGCCTGTATTCTAACAATTCACAATCTGGCTTTTCAGGGTATATTCCCAGGAACTTTCTTCTCTCTTACGCATCTTCCTCCCCATGTTTTTACAATGGAAGGCATGGAGTACTGGGGGCAGTGTAATTTTCTTAAAGCGGGGATTGTCTATAGTGATTTTGTGACGACGGTGAGTCCTCGATATGCCGAACAAATTCAGACCGCGGAACATGGCTACGGACTTGATGGAGTGCTTCGGAATCGTCGCGATCGGCTTGTGGGGATACTTAATGGTATAGATGCAGAACTTTGGAATCCTGCAACCGATCCCTTTATTGCCGCTCATTATAGCATTGATAATCTTGAAGGGAAAAAGGCTTGCAAAAAAGATCTGCTTCAGACTCTTAGGCTTCCCCTTGATTTAATGGATGCCCCTCTCTGCGCCACCATTGGAAGACTGACTCGCCAGAAAGGTTACGATCTCATTTACGAAATTGCTCCTCTTCTCTTTAAACATAATGGAGCTCTGGTTATCCTCGGCAAAGGAGAGCGAGAGTTAATGGAACTTTTTATTCGGTTAAAACGGGATTATCCTACCAGATGTGCCGCTGTGTTCGATTTTGATGAGCCTCTTTCCCATAAGATTGAAGCCGGAGCGGACATTTTTCTTATGCCTTCTCGTTTTGAACCCTGTGGTCTGAATCAGATGTATAGCCTTCGTTACGGAACTGTGCCGGTAGTTCATGCCACAGGTGGGCTGGATGATACTGTTGACGATGTGTTGTTACACCCAGAGGGAGGAACAGGGTTTAAGTTTTATGCTTATGGAGTTGAGTCTTTCTGGGAAGTTTTGAAGGAAGCTTTAAAGCTTTACGAAAATAAGGCTCTGTGGAGAAAAATCCAGATAAACGGCATGAAAAAGGACTATTCCTGGGATAGGTCTGCAAAGGCTTATTTAGAAGTTTATAAGGCGGTTCAGCGAAGTCCTTCGTAGGGGCAGGTCTATTGACTGCCTTTCGGCAAAATTGTAGGGGCAGGCCTGCGTGCCTGCCCTAATGCAGGGTAACCACATAGGGTTACCCCTACGGGCAACCACGTAGGGTTACCCCTACTTCATCATTTCCTGAACTTGCTGACGCATCAGTTTCTTATCAAGCTTTCCTACGCTTGTTTTGGGTATAGCGTCCACAAAAAGAATCCTGTCTGGCACGCCCCATTTGGAGATAACACCCTGCTCAACAGCTTTCATGTAGAACTGTTTTAGCTCCTCTTCGGTGACTTTTCCGGCATATTCAGGTTTTAAGACAACGAGAACCACAGGACGTTCACCCCATTTTTCGTGAGGAACTCCGATAGCTGCGGCTTCGCTTACAGCTTCGTGTTTTAGGATTATATTTTCAAGATCGAGCGATGAAATCCATTCACCACCGGTCTTTATGACGTCCTTTATGCGATCGGTTATTTTTAGATAACCCTGTGGATCAATGTATCCAACGTCTCCGGTGTGGAGCCAGCCTCCACGCCATAGTTCTTCACTTTTCTCCGGATCTTTGAAATATCCTTGAGTAAGCCACGGACATCTAACAACCACTTCACCAGTTGTTTTGCCGTCGTGTGGGAGGGGGTTTCCTTCTGGATCAACAATCTGAATATCTACAAGAGGTATTGTCATACCGGTTTTGGTTCTAATTTTTACCTGTTCATCTATATCCCAGTTGAGCATGTGAGGCTGAAGGTAAGCAAGAGTCAATACAGGACATGTTTCGGACATTCCATATCCTGTTGTCACGTCTATTCCCCGCTGCATAGCCGCTTTGCACAGCGCCTCTGGCAATGCGGAACCTCCAATAATAACTTTCCACCCGCTCAGATCAATATTTTTGGATGCTGGATGAGAAAGAAGCATGTGTAATATGGTTGGGACACAATGGCTGAAAGTCACTTTTTCTTGACTTATAAGCTTAAGGAGCATTTCAGGTTCGTATCGTCCAGGATAGACCTGTTTACATCCCATCATTGTTGCTACATAGGGAAGTCCCCATGCGTGAACATGAAACATAGGGGTTATGGGCATATAGACATCTTTTCGATGAAAGGCGTCTCCACCAGGCTTTAGAATTGCCTGAGCTGCTGCGCCGAGAGTATGAAGCACAAGCTGGCGATGGCTGAAATATACACCCTTTGGAAGTCCTGTGGTTCCGGTGGTGTAAAATAAAGTTGCCATGGTGTTTTCGGGAAGATCTTCGAAGTCATAGTGAGGGGATGCTTTTGAAAGGAGATCTTCGTATTCACCGGCAAGTTCAACGGATGTTTGCACAGGTTGAGGAACATCCTGAAGGAGCACAATTTGTTTTACAGTCTGAAAGTGAGGTTTTAATTTTTCAACTAGGGGTAGAAAATCTGAGTGAACGAGAAGAATTTCATCTTCCGCATGATTTATAGTGTAGAGAATCTGCTCTGGCGAAAGTCTGATATTTACCGTATGTAGAACTGCTCCCATCATGGGAATTGCGAAGTAGCATTCAAGATACCTGTGTGAATCCCAGTCCATTACCCCGATGACCGTTCCAGGTTTGGCGCCAAGAGAAGTCAGCACATTAGCCAGGCGTCCAATGCGCTCAAAAAACTCCGAATAGGTCATTCGTTTAAGATCTCTGTAGACAATTTCCACATCTTTTGCTATACGTTTTGGTGTGTTTAAAATATGTTTGATAATAAGCGGAAAATCATAGGCAGATGCGGTTTTTGTGATAATTCTAGGCGGCATGGTCTCCTCCCTTTGTAAAGTTTAAGCATAGTTTATAAGTTATAACTGAGCTTAAATTATGGGAGCACAAAAGAACATTTTGGATTAGAACTGCACTCCTCCCCTCCCTAGCTCAATTTGCCTTTATAAAAATTTTCACATTAAGTCAAGGATCAACGGGGAATTTTCGAAAATATTAGACGAAGAATTGAGGGGCTTTCTTATGGGATGCCTCGCATTCGTTCCATAACAAGTAAAAAAGACTGTCACTCCGCGCCCTCTTTTTGTCATCCCGCGCCCTCCTTTTTGTTATCCCGAGCGAAACGAGGGATCTCCCGGAAAGGATGCCTCGCTGACGCTCGGCATGACAGTGCTGGCGATTTTTCGAACATCCCTAGAATCAACGAGTGCCCTTTGGAAGTTGTTCTCGAATAGTCAGGGAAATAAAGCCTTATGAAAAATTAAAAAGGGGAAACCCGCACTTTGCGAGTTTCCCCTATAGATCCTTATCTTCTAGGTTAAACTAGAACTTCCAGAGAAGCTGAGCACCAACTTCGTAAATGTTATCATCTGTAGAAGATTTTGTAAGAGCATCGTCAGCGATGAGATAAGCGCCAACGAGTCTTAATTCGAGGCCATCAACGACTTTCTGGTCGATGTAGAGGTTAAGTTCATGTCCTAGAGAATTATCTTTCTTGCCATTTTCGTCAGCTATAACTTTCTTATAGGTTCCGAGGTAGTAGTAGTTGAAAGTAACTTTTGTAGTATCAAGAGCCTGCCATGCAGCGCCTACTTTGATGGTCCAGAGGTTCCTAGGAGCATCGCCCATGTCGTAGTTGCCACGATTAGCAACACCACCACCCATGTTATAGGATGAACCTTCATTCCAATTAGGCTGCCTTGCGCCTCCGACGTTGTCATCAAGAGTTCCAATACCGGCAATTTCAGACCAGTAATGGGAACGACCGGCAGGATAGGCAAACTTATCGCTTACTACAAAGCCACCCAGGCTGAGAGTGAACGGAGCCATGAAGTAATCAATATTTCCTTCTACCACCCAACCTTTGTAATCTTCGCTCTTATCAGTTTTTGCTATGTCATAGCCACCAAAATTTCTAACAAAATTCAAATAAGCAGCAAGCCAATCCATTTTGTAGCTAGCGGAAAATCCTAGATCCACCAGCTGGTTGTTCTTTTTATCAACAATGGGAGTTCCAGAAATAGACTGATTGCCAGCATAACTAATATAGTTGGGATAACCAAAATCTGTGTCATGCCCATTCTGGTAAAATACAACACCAGCCAGACTTAGAGGTCCTTCAGCGTACTTCAATTCCAGGAAGACATCGTCCATATCGTTGAAGTCATTGATAACATCCTGGTTAAGAGCTGCAATATAACCGAAACGAATCTTAATAGGATCTAGTGATGTGTTAAACACAGCCGCCGAAAAATCATCATCTACAATCCATCCACTAAGCAAGCTAAGTCCCTGAACACCCATCTGAGTTCTAACTGGAGTATTGGGAATAGCGAAGTCGATGTAAACATTCTTCATCTCAATGTTTACCGCATCAGCTCCAACATCACCACCACCATGACGACCGGGCATTCCAGCGTATGTCCGCTCAAGACCCCACAGGGTGTCTACTTCCCACTTGGTCACAAGCTTAAGATTTTCACTTCCTATGAAATCAAAGTACACACGGAGCCTCTGGTCAATCCAGTTAGCTGTATCATCCTTATCATCATTCGCATCCATCATGTTGTCCTTGGCTTGAATTCGCCAACGATACATACCGCCGTACTTAAACTCTACGGCAAAACTTGGCGCTACCAGCGCAACAACTGCTAGAATCGCTATGAAACTAATTAAATACTTACGCATCGCCCTTTCCTCCTCTCTTTACCGTTCAGCCCGTTCGCTTCTTGCGAAACCCTTTACACCTTTACCTTCTAACCATCTAAAACCTCTAAACTTTTGCCCCTTTCACCTCCTTTCAAACGCTAACTTCAACAAAGACCCCACCTTCAAAACCCAATTTTTTATATCTTGCAACGATTTGATCTGTCAATAAATTTTTGGCCTGAAAGGTTAAAGAAAGATGATCTTTTCGGTAATGGCGATTGGAATTCGGGAAAATTTAACATTTCCTGGGCGCGTTTCAAAAAACTCTGGAAGAATTCCTTTATGTGTGGCAGTAACAAAAAGTGACAGGTCGTTACAGACCTGTCATTCCGAGACACGAAGTGCCGAGGAATCTACTGAGGAGACCCCTCGCTAATGAAACTGTGTCGCAATTCGATGTGCGTTTATGTAGTGGAGGCATCCCCATGAGAAGGGCATGGAGACCCCTCGATGACGCTCGGGGTGACAGCCCTTTCTGTTATTCCGAGGCGCGACGTGCCGAGGAATCCCAGCACTTCTTTCGGGGTGCCGTATAGGAGAGACCCGCTGAAACGGGACGTCGCCCCTACAATGAATGATCCTGTGAATGTGATCATGACACGGTCTGTAATGCTTGGGGTGACAAAAAGGGAATTTGGGATGACAAAAAGGAGCAGGAACAGGCATTGGTTATCGACGTTAAGGATCTAAAAACTTACTTTTTTTCTGAAATCGGGGTTATTAAGGCGGTAGATGGTGTGAGTTTTTCACTTCCGCCGATGAGAATTCTGGCTCTCGTGGGAGAATCTGGTTGTGGCAAAAGCGTTACTGCTCTTTCCCTGGTAAGACTTATACCAACTCCTCCAGGAAAAATCGTGGGAGGAGAAGCCCGGTTTGAAGGAGTAGATTTACTGGCTCTATCCGAAGATCAATTGAGAACTTTTCGAGGCAACAAGATAGGGGTTGTCTTTCAGGATCCCATGTCGGCTCTTAATCCGGTTTTTACCGTGGGAGATCAAATAGCGGAGGGTGTAATCTGTCATGGCAAAGTCGATAGAGCACAGGTGAAAGAATACGTACTCGAACTCCTTTCTCAAGTGGGTATTGCTTCGCCTCAAAGGGTTTACGAAAGTTACCCTCACCAGCTTAGTGGCGGGATGCGTCAGCGAGCCCTTATCGCTATGGCCGTTTCCTGTCAGCCTAAAATGCTTATAGCCGATGAACCAACAACGGCTCTTGATGTTACCGTTCAGGCTCACATCCTAAGACTTCTTAAAGACCTCCAGGAAAAAAACGGCCTGTCTATTCTTTTTATAACCCATGACTTTCGTGTCGTTGCAGAGATTGCCGATGATGTGGCCGTAATGTATGCAGGCCAGATTATTGAATACGCTCAGGTGAATGAACTGTTCGATAATCCTCTCCACCCATATACCCAGGCACTTATGACTTCTATACCGGGTATATCTTCCGCCGAAATGAAAAAACTAAAAGCTATTCCTGGGAACGTCCCTAATTTTCTGGATCTTCCATCAGGTTGTTACTTTCATCCTCGATGCTCTAAAGCCCTGTCTATCTGCCGTTATGAATCTCCTCCTTTTTTCCAAAAGGAAAATCACTCTGTTAAATGCTGGCTCTACAAAGGAGAAATGCTCGATGACACTGGAAATCATTAGAACTGAAGGGCTCTCTAAGTCATACGAATTTTCGAAGGGTGTCTTTTCTCGAAGAAAAGCCGTTATTAATGCTGTAAGCGATGTAAATCTCATCATTAAGGAAGGGGAAATTTGTGGCGTTGTGGGGGAAAGCGGTTGCGGGAAGTCCACTCTAGGACGTCTTTTGGTGGGGCTTGAGAAGCCCACAAGCGGCAAAATATTGTTTCGAGGTGAAGATGTGGCCGCTTTATTAGGCAAGACTTTAAAAGATTTTCGTAGAAAGGCTCAGATCATTTTTCAAGACCCTTCCGCATCCCTTAATCCTCGCCAGCCTGTAGGGTCTGCTATTGAAGAAGGACTTGTGATTCATCGCATGGGATCTAAGAGCGAAAGACGAGAACGGGTTAGGGCGATAGCTGAAATTGTAGGACTTAGCCCCGATCAGCTAAAACTTTATCCTCACGAGCTGAGCGGAGGCCAGCGCCAGAGAGTTTGCATTGCTCGAGCGATTATACTTAAACCGGAGTTTCTTATCTGTGATGAGCCTCTTTCGGCTCTGGACGTATCAATTCAGGCTCAGATTATAAACCTTCTTCTGGATCTTCAGGAAAGATATGGGCTAACCTATGTTTTTATAAGCCACGACCTTTCGGTTGTGCATCATCTGGCGGATAGAGTGGTGGTCATGTATATGGGACACGTGGTAGAAGAAGCCAAAAAAGAAGAACTCTTTTCCCATCCGCTTCATCCTTATACTAAACTTCTTTTGGGCTCTATCCCTGCAAGTCATCCGTCTTTGAGGAAGAACTTTAAGTATACAGCAGGGGAATTTTTACGTCCCTACGGGGATCAGCAGGTCGCGGGTTGCATCTTTGAACCGCGATGTCCCATTAGGCAAAAGAAATGCCAAACCGAAATGCCCCCCTTGAGAGAAGTACTCCCTTCCCATTATGTTCGTTGCACGTTGATTTAGTAACTCCCCTGTCACCCCGAACGAACAGACTGTGTCATAATCACATTCACAGGATCATTCATTGTAGGGGCGACGTTCCGTTTCAGCGGGTCTCTCCTATACAGCACCCCGAAAGAAGTGCTGGGATTCCTCGGCACGTCGTGCCTCGGAATGACAAAAAGGGCTGTCACCCCGAGCGTCAGCGAGGGGTCTCCATACCCTCATCATGGGGATGCCTCCCCTACATAAACGCACATCGAATTGCTACACAGTCTCGAAGTGAGGGGTCTTCTCACAGGAGATTTCTCGGCGCTTCGTGCCTCGGAATACGATGACAAGGAGGAGGTGCCTTTCCAAACATTTGGATAGCTCAAACTGAAATCCGTGCTGGGAATGTTCGAAAAAACTACAGCGAAGGCCTGTAATTACGTCCAGGATTGATGTAATGAGTAGGGGGATCCCGCTGAAGCGTGAGGGTAGCCCGTGCGGGCAACCAGCCAGTTGCCCTTACGTGTAATTTTCGAATACCCTCAGTCTGTGCTTGACTTTGTTACTGGTTTTCCATAAACTTTGGTTGATTATTGATGCGCGCCTGTAGCTCAGGTGGACAGAGCAGCGGACTTCTAATCCGCGGGTCGGGGGTTCGAATCCTCCCAGGCGCGCCATTTTATTTTGGTCTTATTTTAGATCCGGAGTAGGCGAGAGCTTTCTCATTTATCCAATAGCTTCTAACGGCAACTAAGATAGCATATACCATCGGGAGTTTCTACAGCATAGGGGAAGAATTTGCGGCGAAGCCAGAGAGCAACGTTAACAAGGCTTATGAGCACGGGCACTTCAAGTAAGGGGCCTATTACTGTTGCGAAGGCTTGATTAGATCCGATACCAAAGATGGCAACGGCTACGGCAATTGCCAACTCAAAATCGTTGCTCGCCGCCGTAAATGACATAGCTGTAGCCTGCCCATAGTTTGCCTTCATTTTGTAAGTGATGAAGAAAGTAATGAACCACATGAAGAAGAAATAGATCGTAAGAGGTATGGCGACTCGGACTACATCGAGCGGAAGTCTTATTATGTATTCACCCTTGAGAGAGAACATCACTATAATGGTGAAAAGTAAGGCGATCAGAGTTATGGGGCTGATTTTGGGTATAAAGACATTATCGTACCAATCGTAGCCTTTTGCCTTGATTAAACTAAAACGAGTTATAACGCCCGCTATGAATGGGATGCCAAGGTATATAAAGACAGTTTTAGCCGCTTCGGCTATGGATATGGACACCTGAAGACCTTTTATCAATCCCAGCCAGTTAAGCCCCAGAGTGATGAAGATATAGATATACACAGCGTAAAACAAAACTTGGAAGACAGCGTTAAAGGCTACAAGGCCGACAGCAAGTTCTCGGTCTCCTTCGGCAAGTTCATTCCACACGATGACCATGGCTATACATCTGGCAAGACCCACCAGGATAACCCCAATCATGTACTCGGGATAATTTTTAAGCAGAACGACGGCGAGGATAAACATTACTATAGGTCCAACAATCCAGTTTTGTATGAGCGAGATTGCTAGAAGTTTTTTGTTTTGGAACACGCGACCCATTTTTTCGTATTTTACTTTAGCAAGCGGTGGATACATCATAAGAATGAGGCCTATGGCTATAGGGATGGAAGTGGTACCCCATTGTAACCCTGCTATAAACTGAGTTACCCCGGGAGCGAAATAACCAATGGCTATTCCGACAACCATGGCGAGAAAAATCCAGAGAGTTAGAAAACGATCTAGCAAAGAAAGTTTTTTCTCCATAGTGATCCTCCTTGTTTTTCTGCGTCTGTTCATAGATTTTCTCACATTTGTTCACAAGGTTCGTATGCATAAATGGAAATATATGATAGATGCGGGATTGTCAAGAAAGTAAAGACAGAATGAAAAAGAAAAAAGACAGTCTTACGGCTCTTCGGGTAGCACTCTACAAAGCATTTCACCAAATCTTTGATGATGTTATAATCTTCATGGATCCGCTGGCTATCCGGATTCTTTTGCCTGATGAACAGGCATGTTTTAAGCATGATCCGCGATTTGTTGTAAAACAGTATCAAGCCATCGTTAGTCGTGATAGGTCGTGATTATGTCGTGAATGTGTCGATAATGTGGATTGATATTGTTTTGGAAGAGTGAGATTTGCTGGTTTTATGGGGTTTTAAGAATGTGGCACGGCAATTGCTTAAAGATTCTTTCAGAAGAAGGAACAGAAACTCTTTCCTCCTCGTCTCGCTAACCGGTATAGCCCCGCCGGTTAGCATTTTTATTTGTTCACGCGGAAAATCTGGGTATGTTTGGAAGTTTCCGGTGGTTGTAGGGGTGACCGGTTGGTCGCTTTCATTAAATCAATCCCAGGCTTAGTTTTTTCGAACACCCTCCAAAAAGTCTTGACTTCGTTAAAATCTTAAGCTAATAAAATTAGCGATATTGGTGAGCGGGAATAACTCAGCGGTAGAGTGCAACCTTGCCAAGGTTGAAGTCGCGGGTTCGAATCCCGTTTCCCGCTCCAGTTCTTAAGAAAGAAAATCAGAATGTTAAGCAGAAAAGAGTGTCTCCGCCGTTTTTACCAACGATTCCAGTCAGATGATCGAGTCTTAATAACCATAGATCCTGATCCAGACGCTATAGCATCAGCCTTAGCCGTAAAAAGGCTTTTGTGGCGTCATGTTGCTTCCACCGATATTGTCTTTATAAAGCCGATAAGACGTTGGAATAATATAACCATGGTCAAGCTTCTAAAAATTCCTCTGAAAGAAATGTCCTCTATTTCAAGGAGTGACTATTCTAAATTCGTTCTTGTAGATGCTCAGCCACATCATAACGATGTGTTTAAGTCTTTTTCGTACGACGTGATTATTGATCATCATCCTCTGCCCGAAGTATCCTATCCATGTGTTCCATCAGAATGTAGCCTTGAAGAAAGCCCCTTTGTGGATATACGTCCTTCGTATGGATCCACATCAACCATTCTTACGGAGTATTTGAAAGCCGGTAAGATAAAGCCATCAACGTCTCTTGCTACGGCTCTTGCTTACGGTATTAAGACAGATACAAGAAATTTCGAGCGGCAGACGCTAGAAGAAGATATAAGGGCTTTCCTCTTTTTGTACCCTTTTGTGAATCGCTATGTCCTAAACAAAATCGAAATATCAGATCTTTCGATCGAAGATTTGAAATTCTTTGATGATGCTCTTAAGTATTACACAATTTCCAAACATCGAGTTCTGGTGTGTCTTGATGAAGTGCCTTCCCATGATATTTTGGTCATTCTTTCTGAGTTTTTCCTGAAGCTTCACGAAATTTCTCTAAGCATTGTAGCCGGAATAGTTGATAGTACTCTTGTTATTGTCGGCAGAAGCGACGGGAAGAAGCATGTAGGAGAATTGTTAAAAAAAGCCTTTGGAAACGCTGGATCTGCGGGTGGTCATGCGGCAATGGGAAGAGCTGAGGTCCCTTTGGAGTACATAAAGAAAAAGTATGCTGTTCCCAGGTGTGGACGTCGTGTTATTCAGCAATTTCTTTTTTCGTCTATAGACTGAGGATGACGGTGAACGAAAGAATGCCGGAGATAGAAATTTACACCGACGGAGCCTGCAGCGGAAATCCGGGTCCGGGAGGATGGGCAGCCATCATCAAACACGGAGATAAAGTTGAAGAACTGTGGGGATTTGATCCAGAAACCACCAATAACAGAATGGAACTCACATCGGTCATCGAAGCTCTTAAACGGCTCAAAAGACCGAGCCATATAAGTATATACACCGACTCTCGCTACTTGAAGGAAGGAATAACTTCCTGGATCGATAAGTGGCAAAAAAAAGGTTGGAAGACAGCGGCGGGAACGCCCGTAAAAAATATAGATTTGTGGCAGACTCTTCTCGAACTTGTGCGCCATCATGACATCGAGTGGCACTGGATCCCCGGCCATAGTAATCATCCGGAAAATTCTCGATGTGATGAACTTGCAAGAAAGGCAATCAAGGAAGCTTTTAAGAAAAAACAGCGGCTCCAAACGTAAAGTTTCGAATTTTTATAGGGTGACAGCCCTTTAAAGATTGCAGGAACATTTCCCAGCCAAAATCGAAGATTTTTTACTGGCAAAAAGCCATAAGGACAAGGTATAATTCATCGTAAACTCAACTATAATAGGGCAAAAATAAAAATGGAAGCTCTTGTAGCAAGACAGCCAATTTTTGACAGAAACAAAAAACTCTGGGGCTACGAAATACTTTATCGATCTGCTCCGGGGGGCAACCAAAGCCTGTATAAACGACCCTGATGAAGCTTCCTTTACGGTTCTACACAATCTGCTTATGGTTATGGACTTCAAAGAATTGATTCAATGAGAAATTGCGGATATCATCAAGGTTGACCTCGTTAACCAGATAGAAGAAGTCATAAAAATCGCAGCAAACCTTTCCATGGATATACCAAAAGTGAACCAGCTATATCTTGAAGCTATTCGATGGGCTCAGTCGATATAACAGGGAACCTACAAATTACCTTTCTGCTAAATCAGGAATCTTCTGGCGCTCTGTCTCTTTTTTCAAGTATTGCCAGTCGTTGAGTCAACCTTTTAATCTCCCGTTCCTGCCTGGAAAATTCTATATCCATCCGAAGAATTTTTATAAGCATGGCGGCAAATCCAACAGAGAAGAAAAAAGTAGGCGGATAATTTACTCCAAACCACCGCGCAACCAAATCCACCGTTTCAGGAAAAAATCCGACAATAACGGAACAGGCCGCCACTACAAGCCACCAGATAGTATGCCGAACGTGGATATAATCCTTTCTCACAAGAAAAATGATGGTAACGGCAATAAACAGTCCAATAACCATTGAAGTAATGCGATATGACATCATTGAGAAACTTCCTTTTTCGAGTTGTTCCCAAAACATCTTTTGGAAACACCGTAAACACTTGAGTGCATCATGTACCTAATAACATCCCCCCAGTTGTTAAAAACTCTTGAGTGCCCAGATTGTTTAGGCCGTTCGTACATTCTCACTGGAACTTCTACAATAGGAATCCCTTTGTTAGCCAGCATGAGAAGCACTCCCACATCCTGATAGTCTAAAAGCAGAGCTTCCTTGCTAGTGAGAATTTCAACAGCTTTCGGACCGTATAGTCTAAAACCAGAGGTTAGGTCCTGCACAGAAAGTCCTGTTAGAGTACGCAGAAAACGCCATGCTATCTTCCTCAACTTGCTGGCTCTTTCTGGACAAGAGCCTATAACAACCTGAGCTCCAGTCCTGCGATAAGTATCATAAAGCACAGAAATATCTTCTATTTCGTGCTGCCCGTCCCCATCAAGCGTCACAACGGGAGCGATACGGTGATGTCTGGCGAAAAGAAGGCCTGTCTGGATAGCCGTCCAAGCACCAAGTCGTCTTCCATGGGAAACCACAATAGCACCGCCGATTAGAGCCTCCTGTGCAGTCCTGTCAGAGCTGCCATCATCTACCACAACAACAGGACATCCCACCACATCCCAGATCCGCTCCACCACTTTTCTGATGGTTGTTTCTTCATTATACGCCGGCACCACAACAATCACAGTTTCATCCTTACATAATTCAAGATATGAGCCTGCAGTCAAAGGTTTTGTAGACTAAGAGGATGTCAAAGTAAAGCTTTTGTGAAGGTATTCAGAACACAAAAAAGGCGTAGCCTCCCATTACCGACAAGGCTACGCTATGACTGTCACCCCGAACGAGGTGCGGGATCTCCTCGGGGGATTCCTCGGAGTTCCCTCGCTTCGCTCGGGACGCCTCGGAAGGACAAGAAGGAAGTGCCTAGAAATGACAGGAAGGGCTATCGCCCCTCATCCTGCAAAATGCGGGATGAGGGGATTTACTCGGAGGAGATTTTATTCAGTTACTTACCGAGGATTTCTTCAAGATCCTTCTCAGGTGTTGAAATGGGTTTGATGTTATAATTCTCAACGAGAAAGTTCAAAACATTAGGCGTAAGAAAGGCAGGAAGTGATGGACCAAGGCGCATGTTCTTTATCCCGAGAGCCAGAAGTGTAAGTAGAATTGCCACGGCTTTTTGTTCGTACCAGGAGAGGATAAGAGAAAGTGGCAGGGAATTCACATCAGTTTGAAAAGCCTGAGCCAGGGCTAGAGCCACCTGAATTGCAGAATAGGCATCATTACACTGTCCCATATCAAGCAGTCTGGGAAGATCCCCTATGGTTCCGAGATCTTTGTCGAAAAAGCGGAATTTTCCACAGGCAAGAGTCAACACCACACAGTCCTTTGGGACCATTTCCACGAAGCGAGTATAATAATTTCGTCCAGGTTTCGCTCCATCACAGCCAGCAACCAGGAAAAAGTGCCTGATCTTCCCGGCTTTCACAGCCTCAACTATCTTATCAGCCACGCTAAGGATAGCATTTCTCGCAAATCCGACCATGACGTATTTGCCATTGCTATCGTCTGGATAACCTGGGAGTTCCAGCGCTCTCTTGATTACCGGTTCGAAGTTCCTATCTTTTATGTGCTCGACACCAGGCCAACCAACAAGACCGCACGTAAAAATGTTCTTTTCATAGACCTCCCGAGGCTTCTGAATGCAATTTGTCGTCATCAGAATAGCTCCGGGAAATTCCGCAAATTCCTTCTGCTGATTCTGCCAGGCAGTACCATAGTGACCGTAGAAGTGGGTATATTTTTTAAGCCCTGGGTAACCATGAGCCGGGAGCATCTCACCATGAGTGTAAACATAAATACCCTTACCTTCGGTTTGTTTGAGAAGCTCTTCAAGGTCCTTCAAATCATGCCCGGAAATCAAAATTGCCTTACCCTTTTTGTGTCCCAAAGGAACTTTTGTAGGCACCGGATGTCCGTATGTGCTGGTGTGAGCGTCATCAAGAAGTTCCATTGTCCTGAGATTTACTTTGCCACAGCGCAACACCCAATCCACCGCTTCCTGAAGCGAAAGATCCTTACGAAGGGTTGTAGCAAGAGCTTCATGCAGAAACCTATACACTTCGTCGTCACTTTTGCCAAGAATTTGTGCATGATCAGCATAGGCTGCAATACCACGACAGCCGAAAATCAGGGTGTGCTTGAGAGATCTAATATCAGGATTTTCATCGCCATTAGCAAGGAATCCCACCTTCTCACCTTGTGCCACCATTTCGTCTTTAGTAGAGGCGGGCACAAAAGTGGCTGGTCCTTCTCCGAAATCGGTTTTTCCTCCAGCAGCTTTGACCTTCTCCTTCAGTCGCTCCCTGAGTTCAACCGCTTTTCTTATAAGCGGTGGGAAACGATCCGGATCGAAATTCACGTTGGTTAATGTAGAAAAAAGCGCTTCACAGGTAAAAACGTTCACTTCTTCATCTTTGATTCCAAGTTTCCATGCCTCCTGAGCTACTTGGCTGAGTCCTTTAGCAGCATATACCAAAAGATCCTGCAAACTTGCCACATCAGGTTGTTTGCCACATACGCCTATTTTCGTGCAACCTTTGCCTTGTGCCGTTTGCTCACACTGGTAACAAAACATAGTCCACTCCTCCCTTTTGGTTAAAATTTACACTTTAACTCCCATCCCTAGTCTGCCACAGAAAGGCAGCCTGAATATCTCAGGATGAGAACTTCTCTCTTACGCTGCTAATCATTTCATAATGAACAGGGTAAAACCTTGACCTAGATCAATCGAAGAAGAATTTTTGATTACAATTCTGCCATGTCTTCTTCGGAGGCAATGGAGCGTCTGGCGTAAAAGGCTTTTCTCCACTCTGAAAAATTACCCTTCTCAATGGCTTCTCGAATTTCCTGCATCATGGAAAAATAAACGTGAAGGTTATGGATGGTGTTTAAACGGTAGGAAAGAAGCTCACGAGCAACATAAAGATGTCGCAAATAGGCTCTGGAAAAATGCCGACAGGTGTAGCAGGAACATTCCGGATCTATGGGTCTATCATCATCGGCGTAACACTGTTTTTTTATGTTTATCTTGCCCCAGGAAGTAAAGAGAGTTCCATTTCGAGCATTTCTGGTAGGAAGAACGCAGTCAAACATATCCACCCCGAGAGCTACTCCTTCTACAATGTCCTCCGGAGTCCCAACTCCCATGAGATATCTCGGAGCATCGTCCGGGAAAAGAGGCAGAATATTTTCCAGCACTTCAAGCATAACTTCCTTAGGCTCTCCTACCGATAGACTCCCAACGGCGTAGCCGTCAAAACCGATTTCCATAAGCCCTTCCAGAGATTCTTTACGAAGATCTGGGAATACACTGCCCTGAACGATTCCAAAAAGGTATTGACCATGATGGCGATGAACTTGCTTGCATCGCAGTGCCCAGCGGAGAGATAGTTTCATTGATGATCTGGCGTAGTCATATTCTACCGGGTAGGGTGTACATTCATCGAGCACCATAGCGATGTCTGAACCGAGAGCTTCCTGGATTTCTATTACGCGTTCGGGGGTTAACACATGTCGAGAACCGTCGATATGAGACTGAAATTCTACGCCTTCATCCCAAATACGTCTTATTTTTGCAAGGCTAAAGACCTGATACCCTCCACTATCGGTAAGTATAGCTCTATCCCAGCTCATGAACCGGTGAAGCCCGCCAAGGCGAGCAATTCGCTCATGGCCAGGGCGCAGGTATAAATGATAGGTGTTTCCTAGAATGATGCGGCAATCTTCGGCGATAAGATCGTGCGGGGTAAGACTTTTTACCGATCCCTGAGTCCCTACAGGCATAAACACAGGGGTTTCAACGACACCGTGAGACGTTACAAGTCTTCCTCTGCGAGCCAGAGTTTTAGAATCTCGAGCTATTATCTCAAACTTAGCCACGTGTCCTCCATCTTACACAATGAACATCGCATCGCCATAACTGTAAAACCTATAGCGACGAGAAATAGCCTCTTTATAAGCCGCAAGAATCAATTCTCTTCCGGCAAAAGCTGACACTAGCAAAATAAGGCTGGACTTTGGAAGGTGGAAATTTGTTATCATGGCATCCACTATTTTAAATTGAAAGCCAGGCACAATATAGCAATCACAAAACCCACGGTAAGGAAAAACATCCATGGAGTTGAGTGATGGGGCTACGATCCCTTCGAGCGTCCTCACGACGGTTGTCCCTACAGCTATCACTCGCCTACCCGTTTGTTTAGCATCCCTAATCAGTTCGGCCGTTTCTCTTTTTACCTCGCACCATTCACTGTGCATTTTGTGATGGCGAACATCTTCCGTCTTGACGGGTTCAAAAGTTCCATATCCTACGTGAAGAGTCACAAAATCTACCGTAACGCCCATGGCTCGAATTTCTTCAAGAATCTTCTCCGTAAAGTGAAAACCTGCCGTAGGAGCTGCAACTGCCCCTGGATGCTTTGCATATACGGTTTGGTATCGTTCAAGATCCTTAGGACCTGGAGACTTGCTGCGGCGAATATAAGGAGGAAGCGGAACTTCGCCGTAACGGTGAAGAAGGCTCATAATGTCCCAACCATCTGGAAGAAGTAAACGTGCCCTTCCCTCCTGAGAAACTTCCACAACGGTGAGGGAGGGCGGGCACGGGGGCTTGCCCCTACACGGCGGGACTTGCCCATAATCATCAGGGCCGACTATCTTAATTTTCATGCCCGGTTTCAATGGTTTTGCTGCCTTTACCAGACATTCATAACCCTTTTCTCTTGCCACTTCAGGATCAGCAAATGGATCAAGGACAAGAAGTTCAACTCGTCCTCCCGTCTCTTTTCGTCCATATAGCCGAGCTGGTACCACTTTGGTGTCATTCATAATCAGCACATCGCCTGGACGAAGGAAATTGACAATGTGCCTAAATATAGTGTGTTCCATCAGCCCCGTAGATCTGTGGAGCACTAAAAGACGAGATTCATCGCGCTGTGGCGAAGGGTCAAGGGCTATAAGATCCTCTGGAAGGTCGTAATCATAGTCTTCCAATCGATAAGAAAATCTTTCATCCTGTGAATTCACTCTGCCACCTCTTGTTTTTTAGCGCCATCTTGAATCGCATCACGCAACATGTGGGACTCGCCCGAAATTTCCAGCTTTATTCGGCATACAGTACAAACATCCTGATAAGAAACGGCACCGCAGATAGTACAGTTCTTCATCGGCACTTCCTCAGGCTGAGGCGGTTTTTTGTCGGCAAGATAACCAAAAAGAAAGTCTCGCTTCGTGCCAGGCATTTTAACTTCAAGGAGTTGCAATGCTTCAAGAAACATGTGGTTTGTCGCTCCCTTGGAAAAGGGACATTTCTCTGCAAAGTAGGATATGCCTTTGATTCGGCAATAAATGCGAATTTCTTCAGACTCCAGTCTAAAGAGAGGCTTTATACGAGCGGGCATTACTCCTTCAAGGGCGGGAAGAAAAGGATAGGTTTTCTCCAGATAAAATTCCTTATGCCTTAGAATATTTCCCAGCAAACGGCTTGCTTCATCGTCTAAGTTATGTCCTGTGGCGATTACAGAAAAACCATCTTTAAGAGCCAACCGGTTAAGAAACTGCCTTTTAAGAATACCACAAACTGAACAGATAGTCCTGTGAGAGCGTCTTTTAATTTCGGGAAGACTGTAACCCATGAGTTCCTTCAGTGTAAACACCTTAATCGGTAAGCCTCTGGATTTAGCAAATTCTTCGCTGGCTGTTCGCGAAGCTTCGGAAAAGCCGGGAATGCCCAGATCCATATGGATTCCCTGGGTCGAATAACCAAGTTCTGTGAGAATCGACCATAAAGCCAGAGAATCCTTGCCACCTGATACGGCAACAAGAATGGTTGTTCTAGGGGTTACAGGAAATAGCTTCATAGCTCGCTTTACGGCGTTACGAAAAAACACAAGGAAACAATCCTGACAGAAGTTTGCGTGATGGCTTGGAAGATGAACCACAGCTTTTTTACGGCACCTAGTGCATTTAGCTTGCGTTGGTAAACGTCCATAGGAAGCATGATCAAGCTTCATAACTACTCCTTTAATCGAGTTTTCCAGAATCATCTATTCTGGCGGCATTTATCCCAAAAGAGTATCGGGATTTATAACTATACCTGGATTTGTGGCATTTATGGAAGTCAGTTTAAGGTCTAATCGTTGTAACGAACGTCTATTTCTCTCTGAAGCGCTTCAAATTTTTTGTCCATCGATTCGAATCTTTTATCTATCAACTCAAATCTGGCATTCATTTCTCCCAAAAGTGCTTCAAATCTTTTTTCTGAAACTTCAAACCTATGAGCTTCTATTTCTCTTAGAGCCTTGAGCTCTTCTTCTACTCTGACGATTCTTTCCATAAGAGACAGTTCTTTAGCTCTTTGATCATTTCTCCGAACAAACTCTTCTACCGCTGTCTCGACACTTTTCTGAACAATACTTCTTACAATCTGCTCTATTTACTCTCGAGAAATTGCCTCCTGCATAATAAACCCCTTCCCAAGATGTTAATCCGGCGCACCGATTCCATTATAAACGGCTCAGGGAACATCCTCAAGTTCCACCTACAGCAGGCACGTAGGGGCAACCCTATGTGGTTGCCCCGTGTTTAGCCGTATTGACACCGTATTCTTCTATGTGTCATAGTGCCATCGGTTTTCAGGTTCTTCCTGAGGGCGAACACATAGATTCGCCCTTACAACCGCTCGGGGTGACAATATGGTTTTAATTGCCAAGCTGAGGAAAGTTAAGACACTTGACCATGAAAATTGTTGATTCATGCTGGATTGACGGACAGGAAGTAAAGCCAAACGCTGATCTCGTGATTGAAGATCCTGCCGAAAGGACTTCCATAGCGGCGGTTCCCCTTGCCGGGAAAGAAGATGTCTGGCCTGCTGTAGAAGCCGCAAAAAGAGCTTTTTCTACGTGGAAAAACATGCCTGTGGAGAAAAGATCGGAAGCACTCTATCGCCTTGCCAGCGCAATAAAAAATCATCGAGACGAACTGGCCCTTATTCTTTCCCGAGAAGTAGGAAAACCCCTTAAGGCTGCTCAGTCGGAAGTGGAAAATTCTGTAGATTTCCTGCTTTACTGTTCCGAAGAAATAAAACGTCTTCGAGGCGTAGTCGGAGATGAGTTTTTCATCATCCGAGAACCTATTGGAGTCTGCGCAATAATTACTCCCTTTAATTATCCTCTTAGCACTCTCGTAACCAAGATAGGTCCCGCTCTAGCTACCGGTTGCACGGTTGTAATCAAACCAGATGAACACACGCCTCTTTCAACGCTTTTTGTGGCAAAGCTTTCTCACGAAGCTGGCTTTCCCCCAGGAGTTGTGAATGTCATTACAGGGCCTGGCATTCCTACAGGAGAAGCTCTTATAGATCATCCTGCAGTACGAGTCGTTTCCTTTACCGGAAGCACCGAAACGGGAAAGGCGATTTATGCCCGAAGCGCTCCCTTCGTGCGGCGCCTTGTGCTTGAGCTTGGTGGTAACTGCCCGGCTATCATCGCTCCCGACGCAGAGTGGAAGAAAAATCTTAAAGCCATGGTTCAGCAAACTTTTAAAAACAGCGGACAGTATTGTTACCGAATTACACGGTTCATTGTGCACGAATCTATCTATGAAGAATTTGCCGAAAATTTTATCTCAGCTACAAAAGAACTGAAGGTAGGGCATCCCAGGAATCCAGAAACAGATCTGGGACCGCTAAATAATCGACGTGTCTATGAAAGATTTTGCCACCAGGTCGAGCGAATTTTCTCAGAAGGTGCAAGGCTTTTGTGTGGTAATGTTCCTCGCATAGAAGACGCATCCAGGAGCTACTACTGCAGTCCTATTGTTTTCTCGGACATACCGAAACATATCACTACTGTTTCTCAGGAAGAATTTTTCGGTCCAGTGGCATTTCTGTTTCGCTATCGAGATGACGAAGAAGCTCTCAAGCTTGCAAACGACTCTCGTTTCGGGCTGGCTGCCTACATCTTCACAGAAGACGCAAAGAGAATATCATTCTGGATGAAGAACATTGAAGCCGGAAGCGTATGGGTAAATACCATCCATCAGGCAAGATTTGAAGCCCCCTTCGGAGGTTACAAAGAAAGCGGTCTGGGGCGAGAAAAATCAGCCGCAGGCTTTGAAGCCTTTACCGAACTCAAGACGGTTTATTGGCATGTGTTTAGGGCGGCAATGCCGCCTGAAAGTAGTTTCGGCTAAAACTGATTTACACGTTCGTTTTGAAGTCATGTCCCAGTTCGAATTGCATTGGTGCTGCGATGGAGGGGGGCAGTGCCCCCTGCCAATTGTGCCCGCCTTAACTGGTTGCCATTTCGTTTTCACCACCCCGCTCGTTCGATATGCCTTTAGCAAATTTGTTGTTGGTGATATAACCAATAACGCACAGCCAGGGGAGTAAAAACCATGATTCCTATCATCTGTGTGGTGGGTTATCACAAAAGCGGAAAAACGACCTTCATTGAAGCTTTGATCCCAGAACTAAAATGCCGTGGCTATAAAGTTGGAACAATTAAGCATGATGTGCACGGATTTGACATAGACATAGAAGGTAAAGATACATGGCGTCATCGTAAATCAGGAAGCGCCGTTGTGGCTTTATCGTCCCCTTCCCGGCTTACCGTAATTAGAGAACTAAAGGAAGAAATGTCTCTTGATGAACTGGTCATGAGATTCTTCTGGGATGTGGATATTGTGCTAGCCGAAGGTTTCAAAAAACTTCATTATCCGAAAATCGAGGTGTTTCGAAAGGAAATTGCCGAAAAACCGCTGGCAACATCCCTGGAAAATCTGATAGCTGTTATTTCGGACGATCCTGTAGGGGCAGACCTATGTGTCTGCCCTTCAGACCTACGTGTCTACCCCTTCAGGGATGTAAATCTTGTAGCGGACATGATTGAACAAAGGTATCTCGTCAACAGGAAATCATCTTCGGTAACCGTGCTTTTTGATGGCAAGAAGGTGCCCATGAATGACTTTGTCACAAAAATCGTAGAGAAAACCATTGAAGGTCTATGTAGTACTCTAAGGGGTTGGAACGATCCTGCAGAACTTACTATATCCATAAAACGCCAGCAACCACGATGAAACCGATAACCGGCGTAATTCTTGCGGGAGGAAAAAGTAGCCGCTTTGGAAGGAACAAAGCGCTAGAACCTTTCATGGGAGAACGACTTATAGACCGCTCAGTGCGGCTCATCAAGGAATGGTGTGATCCAGTCTTTGTTGTTTGTCAGAAACCGGAGGAATATTTCGGCGTGGAAGCAAATCTTGTGGCCGACATCATCCCAGATCAAGGCCCCCTCATGGGGCTTTACACCGGACTGTTATTCAGCCCTAACGAATGGATTTTTTTACGAGCCGTGGATATGCCCTTCCTTGAAGGAGCATTTGCAGAACTTCTTATAAAAAGGGCCACCGAAGGAAACGCCGATGTGGTCGTGCCTCTCAAGGGCAGACACACAGATCTGCCCCTACAATATGAACCCCTATGCGCTTGCTACAATGTAAGGTGTATCCCGCATATCAAGCGAGTTATAGAGAGTGGTGGAGGACGAGTAATAAGTTTTTTTTCAAGAGTGCGAGTCGATGCCGTTCCAGAAGGCACCTGGAGGGCAGTGGATCCAAAAGGGAGAAGCATTCTTAATATAAACACAATTCAGGATCTGAACGAGGCAGTTCGTGAACTTTCGTGAAGCCTTCCTTACAATAGCCAGAAAAACAAAAAGGCTCGACACCGAGGTCGTTTCTATTGATGAAGCTTTAGGAAGAGTTTGTTCAAAAACCATTAAAGCCTCTTTTCCAAATCCACCATTCCCTAATTCCCGCTGGGATGGTTTTGCCATCAGAGCAGCGGATGTTAGCAAAGCAACCAACGATCATCCTGTTGAGCTACGGATAGAGAAAGATCTAATTATCACGGCGGGGTCAAAAGATCGGCGAAGGATCGAGCCTGGGTGGTGCTGTGCTATTATGTCGGGGGCGCCCCTTCCTGAAGGAGCCGATGCGGTGGTGAAGTTCGAAGATGTGGAAATTGGAGAGAAAGTCATACAGGTGAAGTTCCCCGTATCTTCTGGAGATGGACTCTGGCAACCCGGAAGCTTTTGGGATATTGGGGAGACGCTCGTTGAACAAGGTGAAAGGATTCGCCCGTATAATATCTTCAAACTGGCTGAAGCCGGAATTGGAACGGTAGAAGTTTTCAGAAAGCCCAAGCTTGCGATCTTCGCCGTGGGAGACGAACTAATCACTCCTGGCATGCCGTTGAGAGAAGCATCTCGCTATGGTGGGCTTCAGTACTTTATCAGAAGCATTGCCATAACTTTTGGAATGCATGTTAGCCTGGAAGGCATTATACCGGACAGTGTGGAAGCTATCGAACAAGCCTTTCATAGAGCATTCGCTCACGGCGTCGATATAGTAATAACTACCGGAGGAACAGGAAAAGGGGTTAAGGATCTCATCGTAAGCACTTGGATAAAGTGCGACGGGGAAGTGTTTTTTCAAGACATTTCTATGATACCGGGGAAAAGCACCGCAGGAGGAATCACGGCCAACACCCCATGGATTGCTCTTCCTGGTGGCGCCATGGGCGCTTTAGTATGCTTTGTGGAAACCTGTAGAGCAATCAGTCTGGGATGGTATGGTTTTAGGGATGCGTTTGTTAAATCCTGCAAGGTGCTTCTGGGGATGGATGTCGAGAGACACAAATATATGCACAGAGCTTTGTGGGGGCAAATTGAAAATCGCAACGGAAGTTTAATCTTTTTGCCTAAGCTGGCAAATAGTGCTACTCTAGAAAAGGTTGATGGCTATATTGTAATTGAACCGGGAGATGGTGTGGTATCAAAGGGAAGTCTTTGTGAAGCGGTGGTTTTTGAACATTAAGGTAAGCTAACTGGCGAAAGAGACGATGTTAAAGGGCACTGTTATAGAAGAACGTTACTACGACATTTTGAAAAGATTTTTCGTCCCCATACTGGTGAAATTGAAGCTAGAGCCGAATCATCTGAGCCTTCTAGGGCTGTTTTTCAGTATTCTTGCGGGAATAAGCTATATCTATTCGCCTTTTCTGGGCGGTGGGTTTACACTTCTCTCAGGACTTATGGACACCCTGGATGGATCCTTAGCACGAACTACGGGAAAATCTAGGAAAGCGGGGGCATTTCTTGACTCCGTGCTGGATCGGTACACCGAACTGTTCATATTTCTTGGTATATGGGGTTATTTTTACCGCATCAATTATGCCGTACCGCTCGTATCTGTCTTGATTATCCTGATATTGTTCGGATCGCTCATGGTGAGCTATACCAGAGCCAGAGCAGAAGGGTTAGGAGAAAAATGCATTGTAGGATTGTTCCAGAGAGGTGAACGAATCGTTATTCTTGGGTGTGCAGGTGTAGTTTATTTATTCCTGCCGCACCCAATGGTCTTGTTCGTTACTCTCTGGATTTTTCTAATAGGAACCAACGCCACAGCCTTCTGGCGTTTTGCTCACGTCCTGAAAAAACTCAAACAAAACGAATAAAACTTTATTTGCTACCAAACGATTCGATTTTCTGGAGAACTATCTTATCATCCTCCCGGTAAATTTCAAAGGTATCACCAATAGAAAACCCAAGCTGATCAATAAGAAGAGCCTTGTTTAGAGTGATACTTCCACTTTGGCCAATGGTTCTGAAATTATCAGTCTTGATTAAGATGGAGGGCTTTTTCTCCTTTTTACGAATAATAACAGGCCTTCCAGTTCTTAGATCACCAAGTTCCGAATGATGAACCCCTGGTGATGAGGTTTCCTCTTCCTCTTCTTCCTTAATGGCCGATCCAGGGTGATAAGTTTCTGGTGCCAGAGCTGGAGCAGAAGCAGACACTGGGGAACGATAAGTGGTTGTTGTTGTCTGCCTTGGGGTGGACTCACGTTTTTTACCAAAATCTAGCGGTGGTATCTCCCCTAGTTCCATCAAGCCTCGCATGTAAAGATCTTGAACTTCACTTTTGAAACGAAGCCCGAAGAGCTTTTGCACAGCTTCAATAGAACGACCATTCCTGATCTCATTCACTATAAGTTTTGGATCGATGTTTTTGTATTCTACATCCATGGTTAACTCCCTCACTCCTCAAAAATTTCTTCCTTGCTAACTAGTAAGTATAAACCACTAGTTGGGCAAAATCTTATGAAACCATTTGTTTCACAGTGTGGAATTTTTAATGTAGATATCATCCTTAACGGATCGCATATATTTTAAATATAACGATGGGTTTTGTCAATCATTTGTGTTTTGCAAAGTGTTTTTGCAAGAAACCCAGACTAACTACTCAACATAACTTTATAAGGTTAGAGCACCCCACAGTCAATTGCACAACTCTTTCTGCCATGGGTTCACTCAAAGTTCCACATCCGCAGCTTGGCGTGATCATAGACTGAACCAGTATTTTTTCTATAACCTGAGATGTAAAATGCTCTTTCAAGAGATTTATAAGCTTGTAATAAAGGGTATTTTCGGTTTCATGTGCTGTTTTATTTGGATCATCCGTAGGAACTATACCCCAGGCGATTATACCTCCACGATTTACAAAGGAAAGAATGTCATCACCGTAAATACAAAATCGATCACCGTAATTGTAGGCATCGCAATTCACGATATTGATCCTTGATTTCAAAAGAAGCGACCAGTCGGTATTTGCGCACACGTGAACCCCTATGAGAATTCCGTACGGAGACAAAAGCTCGCAAAGTTCATTAAGAAGCCTTTGAACATATTCAGAAGAAATTCCAATAAAAGCCGAAGAACCAAAACCAGCAAGAGCTGGTTCGTCAAAGAAGATAATGATTCTCTGAGCAAAAGGTTTAAGGAGCTGAGCCTGCCACAGAGCTTTCATAGCCAAATGTTTAGGGACGGCGTCAACCATGCGATCATCGTACAGCAAAAGTCTTCCATCAGGAGATTTAAGGGCGCTAAGGAGAGTAAAGGGACCCACAACCTGTCCCTTTATAGCCTGATATGGCACCAAGGGCGAACTCGCTACCATTTCGATAAAACGTTGAAAAGTCTTGCCAGATTCTGTCCCCATTCCAAAACGGCTTCCTCTTACGTCAATGCGTCCTTCAATTACGTCAAAATAATCAGAATAAAACCTGTACAGTTCATCATCAAAATTGGGGGCATCGGTGTGGATAACGTTTTTCCCCATATCTTGATCACTATACCCAGGAAGCCCTTCCAGATACTGGTTCATCATTTGTTCATGAGGGTAAGCAGGCAATTGAGGCCATACAGGCACTTCCTTAAGATGATCCAGGATAAAGGAAATTACATACTCACGGTCTCTGTGAGGCATGGAACCCACAAGAGTTGCGGCTCCACAAGGTCTCCACTCCATAAACGTTCTCCTTTTATGGCGTTCACAATTCTTTGGAAGAATACTACAACCCGACAATTAAAGCAAACATAAGCATTCATAATGTCCCTTGACATGGCCTCAATGTAAAAATTAGATTAACACCGCTATCATCCCGAACGGTTGTAGGGGCGAACCTACGTGTTCGCCCGGGGTGTTCTCAGGGATGCAGGGCAACCACATAGGGTTGCCCCTATGTGCCTGCTCGGGACGCCTTGGAATGACAAGCAAAGGGATACAATATGCCAGTCACACGAAATGGTTAAAAATGCTGAAAAATCTATGGTTAAAACTAAAAGGCAACAAAAATCGGTCTGATAAGGACATGCTAGAAATCGCCCTTGGCTATGAATGCCCAGGAAAACCTTCGGTTCCTTTACAATTTCTCCTGGAAAAAATGATAGCCATGGGCACCATGCCGATCGACCAACAGAAAACCCTTGAGTCACTATCGCAGCAAGGGACTATCATTTACGCTCTCAAGTATCCATCTGCCTTTGACCTTTTTTATCTCAAAACCCGTCTATATCAACTTGGGCTTCCCGATCCCGCCTTTGTTTTCGACATGAAAACCTACCGTTTCCTCCCTTTTTTCAAGGCTTGGGGACTAAGGCTTAAACATTTCTTTTCCTTCATCAAAGATGGGGGAAGTCCCGATCCTTACGATTCCGGATTTTATGCCAGATATGTGGCTCAAGGTATACCAGGTTTAATGTTTTTGCTTGGGAAAGAAGCCTATACTAAGCGAGTTCTATTCTTTGGTCATGATCCACTTCAGTACCTTCTGGACATTCAGACAAATCTGGAAAAACCTATTCTCGTTGTTCCTTGTAGCATTGTCTACGTAAGGCATCCTGGCAAAGAAAATACTTCCAAGCTCTTTCGATGGTCTGGACGAGATAGGATTGGAAGCATTAGAAAACTTATAGATTTCATTCGAGGCTACAGGCATGCCGCGCTGGAAATCGGTGAGCCAGTAAATCTAAAACAGGTGCTACCTGAGCTTTCTCCCATAAGTGTAGAGAGGCGATCACAAATATTCCAGCTCAGAAATTCCTTAATTGAATCTATAAACCGTATCAACAGAGCTATTGTAGGACCGACTTTAAAATCGAAGCTAGAACTAAAGGAAATGATTTTAAATAATCCCCGACTTCAAAAGGTTATTCAGAGAAGAGCAAAATCCAGAGGATGCGAAGTTTCGGAAATTCAGAGAGAGGCCGATCAATACCTAGAAGAAATAGCGGCTGACTATAGTTATACGTTCATTAAATGGATGGAAAGATTTTTTGGGTGGGTTTGGAACAATATTTTCGACGGTATTGAGATAGACGAAGAAGGACTCCGCAAGGTCAAAAAGCTCGCCCAACATCATACCATCATATACGTTCCGTCCCACAAAAGCCATCTCGACTACCTTCTGCTTTCCTATTTACTCTTTCGCTATAACCTATACCCGCCATTTATAGCGGCAGGCCATAATCTTTCTTTCTGGCCTGCAGGACCTATTCTAAGAAGAGCTGGGGCCTTCTTTATTCGTCGAACATTCGGAGGGGGCCAGCGATTCTATGCAGAAGTTTTCTCTACCTACGTAAAAACTCTCATACGCCTGGGACATAACATAGAGTTCTTCATAGAAGGAGGCCGAAGCCGAACAGGCAAGTTGATACTTCCTAAAATGGGGCTTCTTTCTATTATCGTTCAGGCCTATGAGGAGAAATATTGCGAAGATCTAATTTTTATCCCAACATCTATCTGTTACGACCGAATACCAGAAGAGGAATCCTACGTTAGGGAATTAAAGGGAGAAAGCAAGAAACCAGAAGACATTAAGCAACTTGTAAAAGCAAGGCGGGTTCTAAAAAGGCGATATGGTAAAGTCTACGTACGTTTCGGAAAACCTATATCGCTATCTCAGTATGTGGCGAGACAGGGCATCGATCTTTCTAACGCCTCATCCAAAGATCGCCATGCTCTCTACCGAAATTTAGCCCTTGCAATCATAGAAAACATTAACGAAGCCTCTGTAGTGACACCCCATGCTCTGGTTTCAACAGCCCTTCTCACTACATCACGCTCCGGCATTACCTCACAAACCTTTCGCTCTATTGCCAAGCTTTTCCACGATTACTTGGAATTCGTGGGCGCACATTTTGCAAGAACATTCATGCATTACGAAACGGTTCTTTCGGAAACTCTTCAAGACTTCGAAAAAAGCAAAATCATATCCCAGATAAAAGAAACCGACGACCCCGATGAAGAAGAAATCATTCTAATTGATAGCAAAAAGCGATATCTTCTGGAATATTACAAAAACAATGCCATACACTTTTTCCTACCAGTTGCCTTCGTTTCGTTAGCCATTCTCTCTCAAAAGACATTTGAACCCTCTATGGAAGAAGTCCGCAAGGACTATCAGTGGCTGAAGGAACTTTTCAAGTATGAATTTGCCTATTCTCAGGATGAGCATGCAAACGACAAAGAAATAGACAAGGTCATACATTTCTTTGATTCTCACAAACTTATTGTCAAAATTTCGAGCCCGGAGGTGAGAGGGCTCCAGTCTGTCACCCCGAGCGATGTAGGGGCAGGCCTATGCGCCTGCCCTGATGTGGGCAATCACACAGGGTTGCCCCTACAGGCGCCTCGGAATGACAAGAATGACAAAAAAGAAAATCAGCCTCGATATCAGCTAACCCATGAGGGCTTGCGTGGAATTGAGGCTTTCGCATCGATCCTTTACAATTACCTTGAGGGTTACCGCACTTGCCTTTACGGTGTAAAACTTCTGGAAAAAAAGAAAGCTATTTTGGAACAGGATATCATCAAAAAACTCCTCAACCAAGCTCAAAAGATGCTCTCCATAGGGGTAATTGAGCGTCACGAATCTATATCGAAAGTCATGTATGAAAACGCCTTAAGATTTTTTGAAGAAAAGGAAATTTTTGCGAAGAAGACACAACAGGACAGCGAGTCTTCCAAAAAACCACCAAAAGAATACTTTGTTCTCGGACCCAATAAACACCTGGCAAGTTTCTATTTCAAGGAAATTTCGCGCTTCCTGCGAAGAGATACTCTATAATTCTCGCTCTTTAATCCGCTGATCTATCCAGCAACATAGAGACACGATGGCGCGCGACCGAAAATCTCCGTCTAAAAAACCACGTATTATTTCAAAAAGTTCTCTGTGATAAGCCATTACAGGCTCTCCAAGACCGCTAATTTCGTAAAACTCCTGAAGCAGTATTGCTGCCTTTCGCGCTGAAGAAGCAAAAATTCTCTCTCGAGGATCTTTCGGCTCCTGGAAAGGATCCCAGTTTTCGTAACCCATTTTCAAAATTCTTTCTTGCCCTCGCTTGGACATGGATTCGAAAATCGCTCTCTTTCTGCGTTCATACTCCTCGCGATCTATATCTTTTTGGCTCATTTTTCTTCTCCCTCGCTATAGTCCCAGAAAAGCTTTAATCTAACTTTCTTAAATTCACGAACACTAAAAAGCACCTTGTAATCCGAAAGGTTAATAGCTTGAGACAAATTTTTGGCGATGGTTTCGCATTTTTCAAAGGTTCTACTGTGTACCATAGCATAAAGGTTATAAGGCCATTGTGGATAGGCAGGACGATGATAACAGTGGCTAACTTCGGGAAATGAGGCAAGCTTTGTCCCTGCACTGTCTATTTGTTCATCAGGGCAGGTCCAGACAACCATCCCGTTTGCCATAAAGCCGGCTTCTCTATGGTTCAAAAGACCGGCAAAGCGCCGGATAATACCTGCTTTAAGCCATGACTGAAGAATTTCCAAAAGAGTTGACTCATTTATGTTCAACTTTTCAGCCCAACCTTTAAAAGGCTTTTCCACCAAAGGGAGATCTTCCTGCACGCATTGAACAATTTTAATATGATCTTTTGTTAAATCAAAGAAACCAGTTGATGAAGCCAGAAGAGGCTTAAAAGCTGTATAAGTGGGAAGATCGGGGGAATCTCCGTCATCAATCATATCGAGCACCATAGCAAGCTTGTATTTTCTAAGAGCTGGCAAAATAAGGAAAGGAAAATCGCCAGCGCTCCTTACAAGGTCTCTTACTACATGTGTCATATTGTATCCAGGCGGGACAGCGATAGTAAACCACAGGTTGAAACTGGCGGGTCGAAGATAGTTATGGCTTACTCCGGGATAAGAGTTTATCACTTTAGCTGCTGATTCAATAAATTCATCTGGAACGGACACAGCCACAAGAGCACTTTTGTACCCAAGGGCGCTAGTGTTGAATATAGCGCTTATCTGTCGTAGTATCTGTCGCTCCTTCAGAAATCTGATTCGCTCTATTACTTGCTCCGAGCTGATGTTAAACTCTTCCCCAATTCGCCTGAAGGGCTCAGAAACCAGAGGAAAAGATTGCTGAAGCCTGTTTAGGAGCAATCTGTCAAACCGTTCCAGATGAACATCAATCATTTTTCTTACACCTTTTACCACTTACATGATCATCCATTTGCAACCTTCTTTATCTACTACGGCAATTCCTCAAAAAATCGTAAATTTCTCTCCGATACCACCATCGTTAAAATATCACAGCTCAGCTCGAGAGAACAACCAAGAAGCTCTTCTTCGCAGGTTATCCAGAGGAGCAAGCTACACGGCGGTTAGACCTGGGTATTGAACATCATTATTTTGCAACCTTTAGTTCCTGGCACCGGCCAGGTTAAGTCCCACAACCCCTATGATAATAAGAATGATGCTCACAATTTTCAGAACGGTTACCGTCTCACGAAAGAACAGAATGCCAACTATAGTTATGAGAGCTGTTCCAACCCCTGACCATACTGCATAAGCAACGCTTATATCGATTTTCTCCAATGCAAAGGTAACCGCCACAAAAGACGCTGCATAAAACACAAACAAAAGGATTGAAGGAATCAACCTAGAAAACCCTTCAGAAAGCTTCATCGAAGTTGTACCGGCAACTTCGAAGAGTATTGCCAGAATAAGAAATATCCACGCTTTCACGGAGACCTCCCATAGACTTTACAGCAAGAGTGCCACAAAATGAACATTCACACCCTAAATCAAGTTTTGTCTAATAACACTTTTTGTCAACCCTGCAAATATTGTCCACCAAGTTGCAACAGAATCAAAACCATTTTAAAAATGCAGGGAAACCCGCTGTTAAAGGGGGGCATTGCAATGATACAGTCACCCATAATAAGCTTTCACAGCAAGATAACCGAAGAACCCGCATTTTTAAGAAAGCCCTTAACTAGCAAGGAATGGCAAAAAGTTCGGGAAGTTCTTGCCGATCACATTGAAAGGCTTGCCCCAACCGACAAAAAAATTCTTGTTGAGTCAGCACTTTCAGTAGCGAAGCTTTTAAAAGAGCTCGATGATTTCATGAATTTTCTGTGCCTCCATACTTGTCCACGTTGCACCGATATTTGTTGTCATGCAAAGGACGTCTTCTACAACGAAGTGGACTTGTTCTTTTTGACGATTTACGGCGATTTTTATCCGCCATCCCAGACCCGCTCCTCACTTTCCCAGGAATTTTGCTCTTACTGGGAGCCGTTCCATGGTTGCCGTTTAGAAAGGCTTTTCCGCCCTTACGTCTGCACGTGGTTTATATGTGAGGATCAGGTGAGAATAATGGAAACCCTGCTACCGCCCAGAAAACGTCGAAAAATAGATGCCATTTACGCAGACATCCGTCATCACAGGTTAATTCTGGCATCTTTCCTACCCCCAATTAGACTTACCTTCAAAAAATATTTGACAAACTGAAACTTTAAGGCTGTTATATCGAAAAGTCAGAAGAGGGACGGATAACTAACAATCACGGTGGGAAAATTAGATCTGGGAGGGAAACAACAATGAAGAAACCGTTATGGGTACCATCAGAAGAAAGGATTGCTCAGGCAAACATTACTGCCTACATGAAATTTCTCAGTGAAAAGTACGCAAAACAGTCGTTTAAAACTTACAAAGAACTCTACGAATGGTCGGTTAACAATATTCCCGACTTTTGGGCAAGTGTGTGGGAGTTCTGCGGAATCGTTTTCAGTAAACCTTATGAAGAAGTGGTGGATGATCCTTTCAAAATGCCGGGGGCCAAATGGTTCAGAGGTGCTCAATTAAATTTCGCAGAAAACCTTTTGAGATACCGGGATGATCAAACAGCCATAGTCTTCGTTGGCGAAACTCAGCAAAGAAGAACCATAACATATCGAGAACTTTACAAACTGGTAGGGAAAATATCCAAGGCGCTTAGATCTATGGGGGTCAAGCCGGGAGATCGAGTCGTTGCTTATATGCCCAACATGATCGAAACAGTAGCTTTTATGCTTGGAGCTACCAGTGTTGGAGCAATCTGGTCATCCTGCGCTTCTGATATGGGACCCGAAGCCGTCTATGACCGGTTCGGGCAAGTCGAACCCAAGGTTCTTCTCACGGTTGATGGCTATTTCTACAAAGGCAAACAATTCGACACATTTGCAAATGCTTTAAAACTCGCTAGCAAAATTCCATCTCTGGAAAAAGTTGTTGTCGTATCCTATGCAGGCAATCCGATAGATCTTTCCCAAATGCCAAAAGCAGTGACATTTGAAGAATTTATAGGCACTGAGGATGCAGATCCCGTATTTGAACAACTCCCCTTTGATCACCCAGTTTATATCATGTTCTCTTCCGGCACGACAGGAAAACCAAAGTGCATGGTTCAGAGTGCTGGTGGAGTCTTAATAAACCATCTGAAAGAATTGATAATCCATTCTGATCTCAAGAGGGAAGACAAGATATTCTACATAACCACCTGTAGCTGGATGATGTGGAACTGGCTTGTGAGTTCTCTAGCTGTAGGCTCAACCATGGTTCTCTATGACGGCAACCCGCTTTACCCGGATGCCTACGCCATGTGGCAAATGGCCGAACGAGAAAAAATAACCATATTCGGACTTAGTGCAAGCTACATCAATGCGTTACGAAAGGAAGGTGTAAGTCCGGGCAAAAAGTGTGATCTCTCTGCTCTAAAACAGATTTCCCAAACCGGTTCTCCACTCTCGGCAGACGGCTTTGAATACGTTTATTCAGATATCAAAAAAGACCTTCACTTCAATTCCATTTCAGGCGGCACCGATATAAACGGCTGCTTCGCTATTGGAAGTCCCATCCAGCCGGTCTACGCTGGTGAATTACAGGGACCTGCGCTGGGGATGAAAGTAAAAGCTTACGACGAACAGGGGAATCCTATATGGGACAAAGAAGGAGAGCTGGTTTGTGAAGCTGCCGCCCCCTCAATGCCGCTTTATTTCTGGAACGACCCAGATGGATCCAAATATCGAGGAGCCTATTTTGAATTTTTCCCCGGCAAGAATGTATGGCGCCATGGTGATTACGTAATCTTCCATTCAGATACTGGAGGTATAACATTCCTTGGGCGATCAGACTCCGTGCTGAAACCATCGGGTGTCCGCATAGGAACAGCAGAAATTTACAACCAGGTGGAAAACATCCCAGAAATAGCAGACAGCCTAGCTATAGGACAAAATTGGCAAGGGGATCAGCGTATTATCCTTTTTGTAAAAATGAAAGAAGGTTACAAGCTAACCGAAGAGATCAAAGAAAAAATAAGAACAGTCCTCCGCAAGAATGCTTCTCCAAGACATGTGCCAGCGAAAATCATCGAGGTGCCTGATATTCCATACACAAGAAACATGAAAAAAGTCGAAAGTGCTGTAACAAATCTGATCCACGGTCGCCCTGTAACCAACGTGGAAGCTCTCGTGAATCCGGAATGTCTGGAGTATTTCAAGAATATTCCTGAACTTGAAACATAAGGAGATTCTTCGCATGAAAAGGGGGATATATAACGTTTTCCAGTCCTGCCTATAGAAAACGTTATTAAGTCCCCCTTATTTGCAAAAACGGTTTTGATTTTCGATCCTAAGCGGAGCATGTTTTCAAGCGCCCCGTAACCCAACTTTCTTTCCGAGTCTCTTGATTTTCTTTTTTTTAGAACTTACAAAAAATCTCCGCCTAAATATCTCCAAATAGAAAGGAGAACGTCAGTTGAGCAATACTGTGCATCGAGCAAAGTTAGAACACTTTGCTGTCGTTTTGCATCGCCCTCACTTTCCGGAAAACATTGGCTCAGCAGCAAGAGCTTGCAAAAACATGGGCATATCTCGACTTATTGTGGTCGATCCTTTGAACTGTGACCTTACTCGAATCCTGACCATGGCAACTCATGCCGCCGAAGATATTGTGGCAAATATGGAAGTCTACGATGATCTTGAAGAAGCTCTGGGAAATTTTCAGTACGTTGTGGGAACAACAGCACGTCAAGGATCCAACCGCCCGACAATAAAGGATGTCAGAAGTCTTGCTCAGGAACTTGTTGCTATAAGCCAGAATAACCACATAGCATTACTCTTCGGGCCCGAAAATCGGGGTCTTGCCAATCGTGAACTTAAATATTGCCACACTCTGCTGACCATACCAACAGCAGAATTCGCTTCCCTTAACGTAGCACAGGCGGTGGTAATTGTGCTTTATGAGATTTTTACTGCATCCCTTGAGCGTCCGCCAGAATTTGTGCCCAGGCTGGCTAATGTGTTTGAGCTTGAAAACATGTATCGCCATCTCGCTACAACTCTGGCAAAAATTCACTTCATAAACCCAGAAAACCCAGAATACTGGATGATGAATATACGTCGCTTTTTCGCGAGGATGCAACTTCGAGCCAGGGACATTAAAATTATTCGAGGCATCTGCCGTCAGATCGAATGGTATTGCGAACAACAAAGGAAAGAACAAACAAATTGTTAGCAAAAATATGTGCAGATTTGAAAATATGTGATATAAATCATCTGTGCAAGTCACTTGAGTGCGTAAATAACCTATCAGGAGGGGGATAGGGAGATGGATTATCGTGTAGTGCCAACTATTTGTACTTATTGCGGATGTGGATGCGGTATAAACCTGGAAGTAATGGAGGGAAAAGTCACTAGAGCTTTACCTGTAAAAACGAGCCCCGTTAATGAAGGAAAGTTGTGTATCAAAGGATGGAACATCCACGAATTTATTCATCATCCTGAAAGGCTAACAAAGCCTCTTCTTCGCCGTAACGGTCAGTTTGAAGCTGTTTCATGGGATGAAGCTCTTGATTACCTAGCAAAGGAACTCGCCAGAATCAAGGAAACCTACGGTCCTGACAGTATCGGATTTCTTGTAAGTGCAAAATGCACTAACGAGGACAACTATGTAGCTCAAAAGTTTGCTCGAGCGGTCATAGGCACAAACAACGTTGATCATTGTGCCCGTCTCTGACACTCTTCTACAGTGGCAGGTCTTGCCGCAGCGTTTGGAAGTGGAGCCATGACAAATACGTTTCGGGAAATAGAAGATGCCAACTGTATATTTGTCATAGGATCCAATACAACCGTTGCCCATCCACTTGTAGCCACAAGGATTTACAGAGCAAAAGCCAAAGGTGCAAAACTCATTGTGGCAGATCCCAGAAGAATTCATCTCGCAAGATTTGCGGACATTTACGTCCAGCCGAAAGCTGGTACCAACGTCGCACTTATAAACGGCATAATGCACGTAATTTACAAGGAGGGGTGGTACAACAAAGAATTCATAGAAGAACGCACAGAAAACTTTGAGGCGCTCGTCGAGGTCATTGAAAAATATCCGCCATCTCTGGTTTCTCGAATAACAGACGTCCCCGAGGAAGACATAGTAAAGATAGCTGAATATTACGCTCGATCCGAAGCAAGCTCGATTCTTTACTGTATGGGCATAACTCAACACACAACGGGAGTGGACAACGTAAAAAGTCTTGCTAATCTAGCAATGCTTTGCGGCCATGTAGGAAGGCCTTCCACGGGAGTAAATCCCCTTAGAGGCCAGAATAATGTTCAGGGAGCCTGTGATGTAGGTGGATTGCCAAATGTTTATCCCGGCTACCAGGCTGTTAATGTGCCTGCTAACAAAGAAAAATTTGAAAAGGCCTGGGGAGTAAGTCTATCCCCCAATGTTGGACTTACCGTGGTTGAAATGACCAACGCCGTGCTAGAAGGAAAACTTAAAGCTCTTGTAGTAATGGCGGAAAATCCCATGGTCAGCGATCCAGATACTCATCATGTAGAAGAAGCTCTCAAGAAGTTGGAACTTCTTGCTGTAATAGACATATTTCCAACCCCTACTACCGAACTTGCTCATGTGGTGCTTCCAGGAGTTTCTTTCGCAGAAAAAGATGGAACTTTTACGAATTCAGAACGGCGAGTTCAGAGAGTTCGCAAAGCTATTGAACCTATCGGGGAAGGTAGAGTGGAATGGGCTATCTTTCAGGATCTGGCAAACCGTTTAGGCTACCCCATGAATTATGCTTCGTCAGAAGATGTGTTCAACGAACTCGCTTCATTGACACCATCCTATGGTGGCATTTCCTACGAAAGGCTTGATCGAGAGCCAGACGGTTTGATATGGCCCTGTCCTACACCAGACCATCCAGGAACACCTATCCTTCACCGAGGGCAATTCGCAAGAGGCAAGGGACTGTTCCATGCTATCGAATACAAAGGGCCTGCAGAAGAAATCGACAGTGAATACCCCTTCTGGCTTACAACCGGACGGGTTTACGTCCATTATCATACTGGCACTATGACACGCCGATCTATTCACCTGGTGCGAGAACTTAACGAACCATACATGGAAATTCATCCACAGGACGCTGCACAGCTCGGTATTTCGAACGGGGAAATAGTTAGGCTAGAAAGCCGCCGTGGAGCTATAGAAACCAGAGCCATCATTACCGATTCAGTTAAGCAGGGGCTTATCTTTATGCCTTTCCACTTTGCAGAAGCAGCGGCAAACAGGCTTACAAACGCAGCATTGGATCCTGTAGCTAAAATTCCTGAACTCAAAGTTTGTGCGGTTAGGGTGGTTAAACTGGAAAAAGAAATAACAGAAATAGAGGCTGCAGAAGCAACAGCTTAGTGACGTTTTCTATTTCTCGAATTACTTAACGGAATTTGTGGAGATTCCTCGCTATCGCTGCTAGGAATGTGAGTATCTCCGCTGCACTCCCCCTTTGTCATCCCAAGCGAAGCGAGGGATCTCCCGGAGGGGATGCCTCGCTCACGCTCGGCAAGACAGTGCTGGATCCCGCGGAACGCGGGTTTAGGATACCCCCCAAATTGCGTTGACAAGAATCGCCATTACGGTAAGTTATAAGATGGCTTCCGTCGGGGTGTTCACAAAGGGAGTTTATAATGTCTAGACGCTTTAAAAGCTTTCTTCTTATATTTTTGGGCATTATACTTGCCTTTCCTCTTTTTTCAATCACTTATTACACAATGGTTCGAACATCAACGCCTTCTTTTTGTGCATCATGCCATGAAATTCAATTCGCCTACAACACCTGGAAAACTTCTTCCCATGTTAATAATAGCTCCGGCTTCATCGCCGACTGCATGGATTGTCACCTTCCTGCTCCCCAGGATACGGTAAACTTCTTTTATTCAAAAACTCTCCATGGCTTTAAGGACATCTTCGTACATGTGGTCCAAGGATCAGAACGTTACAGTCACAAAGAAGCCAGAAAGAAAGCTTACGAATCAATGAAAAACGAACAGTGCTTGAAGTGCCATCGTAATATACTCTATCTGCCTGATAAAAGAGGAGCCATGCTCGCTCACAGAACGGTCATGTTTCCTAGAGAAGGTTACTCAAAAAGATGCACCGACTGTCATTACAACCTGGTGCATAATGAAAGAAGCGCCTACTCATACCGGCGTTAGATCATATTTTGCGAAAACCACGAAATAAAAAACAGTTTTTTTCAGGCACTTAACCGTAAGGTTTATAAGGGGGTGGGATCATGAAAAAAGTAGGAATAATCGTTGTGATACTCCTTGCCGTGGTTATCTCTATAAAAATGGGACTTAGCCAGGAATCAGGGGAGACGAAAAACTACGCCAAGGTTAAAGAATTTAGAATTGAGCGAAGTATGCCGAAAGAAGCGATTGCCTGTATTGAATGCCACAAACAGGAAACTCCTGGGATTTTTGCCGACTGGGCGCAGAGTCGTCACGCAAGTGCCAATATCACCTGCTTTGATTGCCATAAAGCCGACGAAACCGATCCAGACGTCAGTATTGATCACTTCCAGCAGTATGGAAGAAGTGACCGCCCTTACGGATCAAAGGAATATAAGGTGCCTGTCTCAGCCGTGGTTACTCCCAAAGACTGCTCACGATGCCATCCAGACGAAGTTACCCAATACAGCCGAAGCAAACATGCCAATACTCTCGAAATCATCTGGAAGATTGACCCATGGCTCACTCTCGGTATGAACAGTGAAACAGAGCGAGAATCAGGCTGCTATCATTGTCATGGAACCGTTCTTAGAACAAAAGACGGAAAGCTCGATCCCAGCACATGGCCTAATGTAGGCGTTGGACGTATAAACCTTGATGGCAGCAAGGGAAGTTGCACAAGTTGCCATACAAGACATAGATTTTCCCTGATGGAAGCACGAAAACCTGAAGCTTGTGGGCAGTGCCACCTTGGCCCAGATCATCCTCAAATCGAAATTTATATGGAATCCAAGCATGGTAGCCTCTACACCGCATTCAGAAACGAATACAACTGGAATGCCGCCCCGGGTACATGGACTCCCGGTGTAGATTACCGTTCCCCCACCTGCGCATCATGCCACATGTCGGGAGCTTCTACAGTACTTACAACACATGATGTAACTGAGCGTCTGTCCTGGGAATTACAGGCAGCTCTTACCGTAAGACCTTCCGAGTTCGCTCCCTTCCCGGCAAAGACAAACTGGGAAGTAGAACGAGCCAAGATGAAAACAATATGCATGCAGTGTCACGGAAAAAATTGGGTTGATGACCATTACGCCAAGTTAGACAGGGTGGTCAAGGAATACAACGATGTTTATTACACTCCCGCAAAGAAAATGCTGGACGAACTTTATGCTCAGGGCATCTTAGATAAGACTCGGTTTTTCGATGAAAATCTGGAAGTAGAGTTCTACGAACTCTGGCATCACGAAGGACGTAGAGCACGCATGGGAGCCGCCATGATGGCACCTGATTATGCCTGGTGGCATGGTTTTTACGAGTGCAAGAAGCGATACAACAACTTCATGGAAGAAGCTCGCCGACTACTGGAGACAGGGCAGAAAGCATACAAAGCCAAAGATTATCCAAATGCCACAGGAAGCACTCAGAAACCACCAGAAGTATCGGCGGAAACACCCAAAGGCGAGTCAAAATAACCAAAATTAAAAAAGGGTAGTTCCGCCACGGCGGGACTGCCCTTTTCCATATATAGTTTTTCTTTTCGTAGAAGGGGCGACCGGCCAGTCGCCTCTACAATTATGACAATTGCGTGAATGTTATTATGACAACACGGCCTAGACGCTTGGGGTAACAAAGGAGGCAGGAGATCCCTCAGTGCGTCCGGGATGACAAAAGAAAGAACGCTCTTAGATCATCAATATTTGCTCGGATTTCTTCAAGGCTCTTCTTCAATCTAATGCGCCAGCAAGGGTATTGAGTTGTTGTTCCGGGAAGATTGGGTTGATCCTCTTCTCCAATAAGATCGTCTAGCTGGAAAGCCGCAAATTTAGCCTTTGAACGCAAAAGATAACGATGCACGGCAAGCACAAGCTCTCTGGAGGGAGGTTTTATCGCAATCTTACCATTATGCTGAGCGTCTTGATGTTCGGGACATTCAAAGCCTTCGGCAGAAAGGGCTTCCAGAATTTTCAACCTATCCCTTGACCGTTCTTCCCGAAGTTTTTCCTCAAAAGCTTTATCAATCATTCCCAACTTAGCCCTTACGTCAATATCTCTTTCAGTCCAATACCCCACAAATGTTGGCAAATCATGCGTTGTAACCGTTGCAATGGCTCTTTCGGGATATTCCTCAGGGCTTTTGAAAGATCCATCATGACGTTTTTCAAAATAAAATACCTTGTATGACAAAAAGCCTCTCTTGCTCATCTCTTCCCGAACTTCATCTGGCACAGTGCCGAGATCTTCTCCAATTACTACGCAATTGTTAATGGCGCTTTCAAGAGCCACTATCCTGGCAATATCATCCATAGGATACCGCACATAGGCTCCATGGATAGGCGAAAATCCTTCTGGAATCCAGAAAAGTCTAAAAAATCCCATAACATGGTCTATTCTAAGAATGTCAGCATAGCGCATAACTTCTCGAAGTGGCTCTATAAAGGGCTTATAGTGAGCCTCTTTAAGCTTGTGTGGCACCATGGGCACAACACCCCATTCTTGTCCTCGAGGATTAAAATCATCAGGAGGAGCACCAACTCGAGCATCCAGAGTATAAACATCCCGGTCATACCATGCATCAAACCCTCCGGCATCAACACTTACCGAAAGATCAAGATAAAGCCGAGGTGTCTTCTTCCCGTCATTCTGAGGCGTCCCTATGGTAGGGGCGGTCCCCCCGTGGCCGCCCCCAATGATGGGCAACCACAGGGGGTTGCCCCTACGCTCAGGATGACAGGCAGGGAGATCCTTCGCTTCGCTCGGGGTGACATTCAGGATCGAGCTTAGTTGTTCGTGAGCAATAAACTGAAGGTATTGGAAGAAAGTCTCGCCTTTGGTGGGATCTTCGGCATGTGGCGGTACAGAATGAGGCCATTCCCACCAGGGGCTTTGAAAATGTTCTCGAAGAACTTCAAAAATGCCGTATTGTTTTAGAGCATCTCCTCGTTCTTCGCAGAAATGCTTAAAAGCCAACGCTCGTGGAGTGCCAAAATCAAGGTGCCTTTTCTTAAAAACACCGAAAAGTGCCTTAAAAGCTTCATACAAGGATGGCACTACGGTGCCGTAATCAACCATTTTAAGTTCACGACAGCGAAGTATTTGATTCAACATACTGTCAGGCAAAAGCTTGCGAGCTTCCTCAAACTCGGGAACATCCTCAACAGAAACATACCAGGGGTTCAAGAAACGCCTGCTTGATGGACTGTAGGGACTTATATGGTGAGGATTTTCGGGGAACAGAAGGTGAAGAGGATTTAAGCCCACAAAGCCGGCTCCTAAAGACGAAGCGATAGAGACTAGCTCCTTAAGATCCTTAAAATTGCCAATGCCCCAATTATTGTTAGACCTAACAGCGTATAGTTGAAGACTCAAACCGGCTTTAGATGGCGAAAATATCCCGGCTTCATGTTGTAGACTACTAAAAGCAGATGACGGTGAAGGAGCAACAATCACGAGTGATTCATCAGTGGATTTTCTATCAGACGCTCGAAGAAAAAGCTTATAGTAGCCTGGGGAAAGGGCAATCTGTAGAGCAAAAGAACATTCTTTGATATTTTCAAAATTCTCCCAAATCGCAACTTCGCGAGACAACCCCGCGGGAATTTCCCCAGTGGGTTCCAAAAATGGCCATGGAGAAATTTTCAAATCATCCCGATAAAGCCGTCCTTCTCCAACTAACGTTCCGTCTTCTCTGAAAATGCTCCAATCCAGCCATTGGGGAATAAGCCCTTCTGAACAGTTCAGACAAACAACCAGAGGATTTCCTTCGTCAATTGAAACTACCGGAGGCACTTTCCAGCGTAGCTCTTCAAGGATGTTCTCAAATTCCCTTCTCAACCTAGTTTCGTCTGATGCATCAATTCCCATAGCATTAAGAATTGCCACCCTGGTTTCCATAGAAGTTTCATGATAGGAACCCCAGATATCCCAATAACCAGGAAGTATGCCATAGTAGTGGGCAAGGAAGGCAATCAACTCTTGCGATATCATTTCATACCAAGTCCTGTCTTAGTGGGTTTAGCAATACTATGGTTTTATTACAAAACGTATCAGCGTTAGCTAGCAAGCTGTAAGTGAGCTGTTAGCAGGATAGTAGCCGTTGGGCACCACAACTCCAGGCCAAACTAAACTTCCAGGTCCAATAAGAACTCCTGGATTGGTAACGCTGTTGCAGCCCGTTTCCACGCCGTCCCCAAGCACAGCGCCAAACTTATAGAGGTTCGTGGAAATTTCTTCACCCTCCAAACGGATAGTCACAATACGGCGATTCATTTTCAAGTTGGCAAGCTTGGTGCCAGCTCCAAGATTCACGCCTTTTCCAAGAATGCTATCCCCAACATAAGCAAAATGTCCGGCCTTTGCTTCATCAAGGAATATGGCGTTCTTTACTTCTGTAGTATGACCCACGACACATCGTTCGCCTATAAGCACACGACCACGTATATAAGCTCCTTGCCTAATTTCCGAACCGCTCTCAATAACCGTCGGTCCCTTGATTAAAGCCCCCGGCTCTACAACCACACCTTCACCAATCCATATCTTATCGTCCCACAACACCACACCTGCGTAGAGAACCGAAGCTTCCGTTGTGCTTTCCCCATCAATCACCACTTTAAATGTACCTTTAGTCGGGTCTCCTCCTTTGATTTCAAATCCTCGGTGGTAAACCCTTCCCTTCCAAAGAACAACCGTTTCTGGTAGCGGTCTTTGAAAACAAGCGATTTCTTTAACTGAGCTGCCCTTTTCATTCACAAGCTCAGAACATATATCTCTGATGTCCCGAACTATTTCCCACACCAGGCTATACTTCCTTAAAACCTGCCCATACTTAACCGATGACAAGTCAAAGAACGCCCCAGGCCTAAAAATATCCATAAAAGCCGTCTCCTTAGCTCTAGGCTTTATTATCTGCCGACGACAAAAGCCGCTGGTGTTCTATTTTCATGCACTTGTTCATAACCACCTTAAGACCAGCCTGACGGGCTTTCTCCGCCGATTCATTATGAGCAAGCCCAAGCTGCATCCATACAGCACCTGCCCCAACGGCTATAGCCTCATCCACTATGCCAGGAATAGCATCAACTTTTCTAAAAATATCAACCACATCAATTTTTTCAGGAACAGACTTCAAATCAGGATAGCAGGGTTCACCGAGCACTTCCTTATATTTCGGATTCACAGGGATAATTTTGTAACCGTGTTCCTTAAGGTACTTTGCAACTTTGTAACTATCTCGATCCTCCTTATGCGAAATACCAACCACAGCAACGGTTTTTGCCGACTTTAACAGCTCCACTACTTCCTCATCAGGTGGATTATAATCGGGAAGTTCACATCCCATTGTCATAGCTTTCCTCCTTCTTTTCTGATGTTGCGTTTCTCTTCTAGGTCCCAGTTAAAAACCGAAAATGGCTCATCATCTCGTTCACGCTTAAAACCGCTCAGGAGCCTTGGAAGTTCATTACTCAAGTCCCAAGGACCTTCACTAATATCAATTGCGAAATAATAATATCCCATTCGCTTCAATTCTCCAAGCTTTCCAAAAAGGCTGACAGGCCTATCTGCATAAATGAAGGTGATGTTTTTGGATCTTCTGTAATAATACCCTTCTCCTTTCTCTGTCAAAAAAGGTTTTCCTTCCATAAGTTTCGGTTCCAGAACGGATGTCATCAACGGAAGCCATGAGAAAACGGTAACCACAGGAACTGCTGGAAGTGGATATCTCATAAGTTCTCGAAGTTCCTCCTTTGTCATCTCAGGAGATAACGTCACAGCGAAAAAACCTTCTTTAGCCCAGTGAGCAATCGAAGCAGCATTTCTTACATTTAGCCACGTGCCTCCGAATAGCCCAATGCGATGGCCATCCTGCACAGGTTTATGAAAAAGCTCTAGGTGGCCTGGATTATTGATCTCCCACAGCAAGAAACCTCGAGAAATTAACCATTCCACAGCTCGTTCATAGACTTTCATTCGTTCAGTCCAGCCAATCACGGGGGTGGGGATAGAAAGCACCAGACGTTCTTTTTGGGCCGTCAGGAGACGCATGCGAGAAAGCGTTTCCAAATTGGATAGCGTTGCTTTAAGAACGACCCATCTGGCGGGCGAATGAAAAGCAGCTGGAAGATCTGATGGAGACGAGATCTTTAATATAAGATTGGTTCCACTTTTACGAATAGCCTTACGCCGATCGGGTAGATCTTCCCAAACATTTTCCGTCAGCTCGTAAGGAGCAAAAAGAATCGGGTTTACAATTTCAGATCTAATCCGTTTCCAAATAGCCTGAGGATGTTCAAATTTATGGCCAATCAAGAAAAGTTTTGTTCCAACCGGCATATCGGTTAGACCATCAAGTTCAATCCAGGCGCAGGAGGTAGAGCCACCATTTTGATTGTTCCCAGGCTCGATTTTTATAACCCGCCTAACAGGCTCTTCCTTACCCCTCCACGATTCAGGTCTTACGATGTCACCTGTTCGCAGTTCTCCCCTAAGTCGAACCAGAAAACGATCACCCTTTTTGGCCTCAACCGTTGCCACCCAAATCCCACTCGATCCCGAACGGTTCGGATCAAGGACTCGTTGTGATGGGTTCGGATCCCAGAATCCAGCACTGACACGTCTCGATGGAGCTGCCCGAAGTAGATCCTTAGCCTGAGCAATCACTTCTGTTTCTTTCTCCGGTTCGGCATCAAGAACCATTCGATAAGCCTTTACAACATTTGCCACATAATCGGGGGATTTCATTCGACCTTCAATCTTGAGAGCTGCAACGGAGGATCTTTTTAAGCGAGGAATGAAGTCAATAGCGGAAAAATCACCACACGAAAGGAAGAACCCTTCACGTTTACCCTGACGAAATCTAAGGCGACAGGGCTGAGCACACTCACCTCTAAGCCCGCTCCTGCCACCTCTAAAACTGCTCGCAAGGCACAAACCTGAAAACGAAAAGCAAAGCGCTCCGTGGATAAAAACTTCTATTTCTATGGGAGACTTTTCAGAAATGGCTATGGCTTCTTCAAACGGCACCTCCCTTGCCAGCACAACTCGGCGTATTCCCCACTTTGCCGCTCTTTCTACGCCCTGGAGATTATGAACACCCGAAAGAGTGCTCAGATGAAGAGGGATTTGAGGGAAAAGTTTCCGCGCTATAAATACTGCGCCTGTATCTTGCACTATGAGTCCACCAAAGCTTTTCGCCTGAGCGAGTTCTGCAACATGCCCAAGAAGAATCTGAAATTGATCCAGTTCTCGAGAAAGCAAGAGGCTATTTACTGCCAGATGGATCTTTATGTTCTTCCTTTCTGCCCAGGCAATAATATCGGCGCACTCTTTAATGCTAAAGTTCTCAGCAAAGGCTCTGGCGTTCCAGCCTTTAACGCCAATGTAAACCGCATCGGCTCCGGATTCAACCGCCGCCCACAGGGATTCAACAGACCCAGCGGGAGCCAGTAGTAGGGGCTGGCCTTGTGCCTGCCCTATGTGCCTGCCCATAGGCGTTTTACTAGCATTAGAGTGATTCAAGTGACCTGATGACGTCAATCAACGCCTCCACAGATCTTTCCAGCAGTTTTTTGCCTTTCTCCGCCGAAGCTTTGGTTGGATCTCCCCATACGCCTCCAGGCCAGAAAGCACGTTTATTCCTTACTAGCAAGAATTTAGGAAAAGACGGATATTCCTGCTGTGGCCGTCCTTTTACCTTATCGGGAAAAAGGTATTCTATAACGGAAGTTTCCACTTCACCGGCGTGAGAATCCCCGGGGGTTTCCACAATGCCTTCCCACGCTATGCGTCCGAGATCGTTAATGGAAACAACGGCGATACGAAGATCCGCCATGTAGGGGCAGGCCTTGTGCCTGCCCAGTAGTTCCTCACATGCATCAATGATCATGGCAATATGAGTTCCACCGGCATGACCGCTCAATACGAGGACATTTTTTAATCCATTGAGATACAACCCACGAACAATGTCCTGAATGAGGAGCCTCAGGGTCGTTCCTTTTATGCTGACCGTTCCGGGATGTTGAGAAGAGCTTCGACACAACCCATAAGGAACCGGTGGCGCCACCCAGACGAATATCTTCTCGGCAACTAGCCTGGCAAGCTCAACGGCATGCCAGGTATCGGTTCCCAGAGGAAGGTGACTACCGTGTTCTTCAAGGGAACCACAGGGCAGTATAACGGTTCTGCTTTTTTCAAGCCCTGAAGCAAATTCTTCCATCGTGACCGAATCCAGCATCGGCATTGGTGTGCTTCTCCTTAATGATCGTTACCGAATACTCTTTTGAAAATGGTATCTACGTGGCGAACGTAAAAGCGAAGATCAAAAAGCTCTTCAAGTTCATCTTTTGTTAGATAACGCATAACTTCAGTATCCGCCATAAGCCGTTCTTTAAGGTGTCCTCCCTGCTCCCATACCTTCATGGCGTTTCTCTGGACGAGTTCGTAAGCTTCATTGCGGGAAAGGCCTTTCTGAGTAAGAGCGAGCATCACACGCTGGGAATTAAAAAGTCCTCCCGTAAGAGCCAGGTTTCTCTGGATATTTTCAGGATAAACCGTAAGTTTTTCAATGATCCCGGTCAGGCGATTAAGCATGTAGTCCAGAAGGATCGTGCTGTCAGGAGCGATTATTCGTTCAACGGATGAGTGGCTTATGTCTCGTTCATGCCACAAAGCCACATTTTCCATAGCAGCAAGAGCGTTGGCTCTGAGCACTCTAGCAAGTCCAGATAGATTCTCGCAACCTATAGGATTTCTCTTATGCGGCATAGCCGAAGAACCCTTCTGCCCAGGAGCGAAATACTCCTCCGCTTCACGCACCTCGGTTCTCTGAAGATGCCGAATTTCGACGGCAATTTTTTCTATGGTACAGCCAATCACTGCCAGGGTGGTGAAAAATTCGGCATGGCGGTCTCTTTGAACGATCTGAGTGCTGATAGGATCCGGTTTTAACCCCAGCTTTTCGCAAACGGCTTTTTCTATTTCAGGATCGATATTGGCGTAAGTTCCAACGGCTCCGGAAATTTTTCCGACTCTTACGGTTTCTCGAGCTTTTAAGAGTCTTTCTCTGTTACGTTTCATTTCTTCATACCAAAGAGCGAACTTAAGGCCTAGAGTAATCGGTTCAGCATGAACGCCGTGAGATCTTCCTATCATAATGAGATCTTTCCAGCGGAAAGCCTGCTTTTTCAACGCCTCCATCAGGCGATCAATATCTTTCAGAAGAATGTCGGAAGCTTCAACCAGGAGCAAAGCTAGGGATGTATCCAGGACATCTGAAGAAGTAAGCCCTTCATGGATAAACCTCGAAGGTGGCCCTACATATTCTGCCACGTTAGTGATAAAGGCTATAACATCGTGTTTTGTTATTTCTTCTATTTCCTCAATGCGATTCGGATCAAAATTGGCTTTTTCCTTAATGACCAGCCAATCCTCCCAGGGAATTTCTCCCCGTTCGGCTCGCACCTCGCACACCGCAAGCTCCACCTGTAGCCACTTTCTATAGCGATTTTCCTGAGTCCAAAGTTGTCCCATCTCTGGTCTTGTATATCGTTTGATCACTGGCTCGATCCTCCTTTGTCCTGTCAGTGTTTTTCGGAAAGTCTCTCCATACCTTTCTGAGATCCCAGAATAATCAAAATATCCCCCTTTTCAATTGAGTATTGACCTCGAGGGATGAATATAAAAACTTCCTTCCCGGTTTTAGAATCCAATTTTCTCACGGCGATAACCTGTAAAGCATATTTGTTAATGAGGTCCAGCTCCTGGAGAGTTTTCCCAACGAAGGATGCAGGAGAAGGAAGTTCAAAAATTGCATAATCTTCGTGGAGAGGAAGATAATCTATCATGTTGGGATTGTGGATTCGCCGTGCAACCGTGAGAGCCATATCCTTTTCGGGGAAAATAACGTGATGAGCTCCCACATATTTTAAAATCTGCGCATGTTCTTCACTTAAGGCTTTGGCGTATATGAGTTTTGCTTCGATCTGGCGCAAGTTAAAGGTCGTTAGAATACTAGCCAGCATATTGGTTCCTATGGCAACCACTGTCACATCCAGATCTTGAAGTCCCAACGCTCGGAGAGTTTCCATATTTGTCCCATCTGCCACTATCGCTTCGGTCACTTCCTGGCGAATTTTCTGTATTGGCTCTTTTCTGACATCTATGGCAAGGACTTCATGGCCTTTACTGTAAAGTTCTCGTGCCAGGTAGTACCCAAAGTTCCCAAGGCCGATCACAGCAATCTGAGCCATAAAAATCGCTCCTTCTTGTCATTCCGAGGCGTCCCGAGCAGGCACGTACACGTAGGGGCAACCCTATGTGGTTGCCCTGCATCCCTGAGGAGATCCCGGACGAACACGTAGATTCGCCCCTACAACCGCTCGGGGTGACAGCCCTTTCACCGTTATCCTATCATGATACGTTCCTCAGCATAGGTAAATTCTCCACCGGTGCTGACACGAGGACTTAAGGCGGCAGCTACCACCAAAGGCCCCAATCTTCCAACAAACATGGTAAACACAAGTGAGAGCTTTGCAGGATCGCTAAGCTCTGGGGTAACCCCCATGCTGAGTCCAACGGTTCCAAAAGCTGAGATTACTTCAAAAAGGTATTTCAGGAAAAGACCATTAGTTTCAGGATAAGGCTTCGATCCAAGCTCCGTAACAAGAAGACAGGCTGTAACGGATATGACTATAACGATACCCAGAGTTAACACTCCAAAGGCTTTGTTCACGGATTCATCGTCCAGACTTCTTTTAAACATCGAAGCTTTTTCTCTGCCCATAAACTTTGAAATGCCCACAGCTATCAAAGCAGCTATCGTGGACGTTTTAACACCACCGGCGGTTGAGCCTGGAGACCCACCGATAAACATTAGAATCAGCGTTCCCAAAAGAGTAATCGGAGCCATGGAGGCAAAGTCGAGAGTGTTAAAACCAGCAGTGCGAGGTGTAACAGACTGAAAGATAGCGGCAAGGACACGTTCAGATAGGCTAAACCCTTGCATCGTAACATTCCATTCGGCAACAAGAAAAAGCAAAAAGCCAGCAACGATGAGCCAGCCAGTTGTGGACAGAACGATTTTGGAATGAAGAGAAAGCTGGTGCCAGAATTTTCGGGGAGACAGTATGAATTTCGAAAACCAATAAAGCTCATTAAGAACAAGGAAGCCAAGACCGCCAAAAACGATGAGCGCAGAGATGGTCAGGACAATTACCGGGTCAGCTCGGTATGACATTAAAGAATCCGGAAACAGGCTGAAACCAGCGTTACAAAAAGCGCTTACAGCGTGGAAGACGGCAACCCAAAGGTTACCCCAAATATCACCTCTAAGGCTTACAAAACGCAAAAAAAGTAGTGTAGCTCCAATAAATTCCAGAATGACCGTAAAAAGGATTATGCGTTTAATAAGGCTTACGATGTCCGGCTGAGGGATGTGAGTGAAAGTATCCTGGAGGATGAATCGAGATTTTATCGAAATACTTCTCCCTGCGATAGTAAAAAGTCCTGTGGATATGGTCATAATGCCTAATCCACCAACCTGAATCAAAATAAGCATGATAATTTGTCCTGACAGAGGGAAGTAGGAACCTATGTCCAACACTGAAAGACCGGTTACGCATGCGGCAGAAGTGGACATGAATAGGGCATCTACAAACGAAAGATGAAGTTTTCCTGCCATTGGGATTCTTAGGGGAACCAGCATAAGAGCTACAGCTCCAGCAAGGATAAACACACCAAAGCTGAGAACGGGCAGAAACCAATCTGATGTAATCTGTCTAGACACAATTTTACCCTGCCAACCTTTGAATTTTAGTAGCAAAATTCCACCTCCAGCCTGTCATTCCGAAGCACGAAGTGCCGAGGAATCTCCCGTAGGGGCAACCTTGTGTGGTTGCCCGCATCAGGGCAGGCACATAGGCCTGCCCCTACATGTCATACCGAGCGAATGCGAGGCATCCCTTCCGGGAGATCCCTCGCTTCGCTCGGGATGTTCTATGTCCATTGTCAAGGGGTAATCTCTTTCTCCACGACCTTGAAAGGCGTCCTGCTTTTTAGCACTCCATAACATTGCCTTAATAACTTATGCGCCACCGCTACAAGCGCCTCAGTCTTCGACTTTCCCTTCCCAAGTAGCCTCTCATACAAATCCTTGCAATAACGATTAGATCTCACCGCTGACAATGCGCACATATAAAACACCTGCCCAACATAAGCATTCCCTCTCTTCTTTATTGACCCCTTCCCCTTCACACTACTTCCGCTCTCAACAGGGCTCGGACGTATCCCTACAAAACTTTGCTATCTCCTTCGCCCTCTTAAACCCTTTAAAATTCCTCAAAATAGATACTACCACCGCTATCGCCCTATCTCCAATCCCAGGTATGCTCTTAAGCAATCTGTATTCCCCAGGAAAATGCTCCTTACAAAGACGCCTTATCTCCTTCTCAAGCTCCTTGATTTGCTCCTTTAAAAATTCTATCACTCGGTCATAATAGGCTAAATTCTTCTTGAGCCCCTTCATAGGCCTCAAACTTAAAGCTTCTCTCTGGTTCTTAACCCTTGTCAGCTCCTTATAAAAGTCCTCTAATATCTTAACTTTTGCCTCGATCTGTTTCTGAGCCTCTGTCTTTGGTCTAAACAAAGGGCCTTCAAATATTTGTCTTCCATATTCTGCTATAAAGTAAGAATCAACCTTATCAGTCTTAGCACGAGACATCTTGGCATCCATAAACCTCTTCATAGAAAAAGGATTTACTAATCCTACATTGTATTGTCTCTCAGCTAAGTATTCAGCAAGGTGTAAGTGATAGTTACCGGTGCTCTCCATAAGGATAAGCACATTTGATTTGTCCACGCCTATTTCATTGAGGTGAGGTCTAAACTTGTTTTCAAATTCTTCAGGCTTAGATGAGACATTGAAGGTTTTTCGTATTTCTTCAAAAAGAAGCGTAGTGGTGAAGGAGTGTTTAGAGATGTCAACTCCTACATAGACAGCATAGTTGTTCATTGGTTCTCCCTCCTTAGTAAGATTTTAGAACTTGACATGAGAGAGAGCCTTCTGTAACCTATCATCGTGTTGTGATGCAGGCTTTTAAGCCTAATGTTCTGATTCAGGTTAAGGAAGGGGAAGGACAGCCCAAAACATCCCGAACGGTCTCTAAGGACCAAAGACAGTATGTTGGTGCTGTCCTTCCTTCTTTCTCTCTCCATGTCCTTCATACTATAACTTGGTTTTAGAGTCCAACTAACTAAGATAAACATACGATGACAAGAAGGAGGGCTCAGAGTGACAGTCTTTTTTACTTGTCATGGAACGAATGCGAGGCATCCCATGAAGATGCCCCTCGCCTAGTTGTTCGGTGCGGCGGATAGGAGAGACACTCCATTATTTCTAAGAAGGCAATAAAAAAGAAGCTTCAAAACAGCGCGAATAATATTCTCGAACCTCCCACGCAATTAGGCTAAATGGTTTAGTAAGTTTGCCCTCCATTGGATAGGCTTTCTTTAAGCTAAATATCTCATGGTTGTATTCTCCAGGAAAACTGTTATAAAAACTTTGGGAGTTTGGCTTTTCCAACCATTGAGGAAAGAACGGAGTCGTCCACATGATCAATACCTATGCCTTATATGAAGAACTTGCAGTAAGCCTGGGTGAGTCTCCCGCTAAGGCTATAATGAGGGTTGTAGGGCGGGTCTATGAAGATTTAAGCCAAACGGTGACTAAAGATGATTTCAACAGGCTGGTTAATGCTGTTAGTGAACTTGCAGAAGCTCAGAAACGAACAGAAGAAAAAATAGAAGCTCTTGCGGAAGCGCAGAGGAAGACAGAGGAACGACTTAATGAGCTAGCGGAGGCTCAAAAAAAGACAGAAGAACGTATTAACGAGCTAGCGGAAGCTCAAAGGAAGACAGAGGAGCGATTAGATCGTTTGTCCCAGCGAGTTGAAGAGCTAGCGGAAGCGCAAAGGAAGACGGAAGAACGACTTAACGAGCTAGCGGAAGCTCAAAGGAAGACAGAGGAGCGATTAGATCGTTTATCCCAGCGAGTTGAAGAGCTAGCGGAAGCGCAAAGGAAGACAGAAGAACGACTTAACGAACTAGCGGAGGCGCAAAGAAAAACAGAAGAACGACTTAATGAACTAGCGGAAGCTCAAAGGAAGACAGAGGAGCGATTAGATCGTTTATCCCAGCGAGTTGAAGAGCTAGCGGAGGCGCAAAGGAAGACGGAAGAACGACTTAACGAACTAGCGGAGGCGCAAAGGAAGACGGAAGAACGACTTAACGAACTAGCGGAGGCGCAAAGGAAGACGGAAGAACGACTTAATGAGCTAGCGGAGGCGCAAAGAAAAACAGAAGAACGACTTGATAGTCTTTCCAGGAAGGTGGAGATGCTTGCCGAAGCTCAGGTAAAAGTAGAAGAGCAAATTAGGGAGCTTGTGGAATCTCTGGGGAAGTTGGAAAAGCGGGTTGACGAACTTGCGGAAGAGCAAGAAAAAATAAAGGAACGCCTCGAGGGTATTTCTAACTCTGTCGGCTATTCTCTTGAAAACAGCGCATACAAAGCTCTTCCCTCTATTTTGGAGAAATACGGCATTAAAGTTCAGGGGAGATTGATCAGACGATATATAGGGGAGCACCAGGTTAATATATACGGTAAAGCAACTCGTAATGGCCAGGAAGTAACCATATTGGGAGAGTGTAAGGTACGACCTTCAAGAAGAGAGATTAAACGTTTTGAAAGATTAACTCAATATTTCCAGAAAACAGGGGTTATTTCTGGCGATGTAGTTCTTGTTTTTGTTGCTCACGACTATCCACCAGAAATCGAAAAATACTTGTCTAAAAAGAACTTGCTTTACTTCTGGTCGTACGAATTTGGTGACTAGGTTGATATGTCCCTTTATTGTGGGTTAATGGCTGTTGTTATCTCTCGTATTGGAAAGAATAAAGAATTAGCAAAAGGAGTAAAATCATGAGAAGCGATCTTATGAAAAAAGGGGTTGAGAAAGCTCCACATCGTTCTCTTTTTAAAGCCATGGGTTATACCGATGATGAACTGAACCGACCTATTATTGGTGTGGTTAATTCGGCAAATGAAATTATTCCCGGTCATATCCATCTCGACACCATAGCAGAAGCAGTTAAAGCTGGCATTCGCATGGCTGGCGGTACCCCTGTAGAATTTCCCGTCATTGGAGTCTGTGACGGGATTGCTATGAATCATACCGGGATGAAGTATTCTCTCGCCAGCCGTGAGTTAATAGCCGATTCCATCGAAATCATGGCCATTGCTCATCCCTTTGACGGGCTGGTCCTGATCCCTAACTGCGATAAAATAATCCCAGGCATGCTAATGGCCGCTCTTCGTCTCAACATACCGTCCATTGTGGTAAGCGGAGGCCCCATGTTGGCTGGGCGGGTTCATAATACCCCTGTAGATCTGATTTCAGTTTTTGAAGCGGTGGGGAGTTTTAAGGCGGGTAAAATCACTGAGGAAGAGCTAAAGCTTCTTGAAGATGAAGCCTGTCCTGGATGTGGTTCATGCGCTGGTATGTTCACAGCTAATTCCATGAATTGCCTTACAGAAGCGCTCGGATTAGGCTTGCCAGGAAACGGCACCATTCCTGCAGTTCATGCCGCTCGGGTCAGGCTTGCTAAATGGGCTGGCAAAAGAATAGTCGAAATGGTTCAAGAAAATATCCTTCCGAGAGATATAGCTACTCTAGAAGCCTTTGAAAACGCCATTGCTGTTGATATGGCTCTGGGATGTTCGACTAATACTGTTCTCCATGTCCCCGCTATCGCTCATGAAGCCGGAATAGAACTCGATCTCGATCTCTTTAACACCATCAGCAAGCGCACTCCACACCTGTGTTCTCTGCGCCCTGGTGGTCCTCACTTTCTCGAAGATCTTAATCGAGCAGGTGGAATTCCTGCCGTTATGAAGGAATTGGCAAAGGGAGGTCTCATCCACGAACATCTTAAGACAGTTAGCGGTCTTACGGTTTCTGATATTATAAAAGCCGTGAAAGAAGTAGACCATTCCGTCATAAGACCTCTCGAAAATCCCTATCATTCAGAAGGAGGCATCGCCATCCTTTACGGAAGTCTTGCACCTGAGGGAGCCGTTGTTAAGCAATCGGCAGTTGCTACAGAAATGCTTAGGCGAGTAGGACGAGCTCGAGTCTTCAATAGTGAACCTGAAGCGGCTTCAGCGATTCTGGAAGGACTTATCAAACCCGGTGATGTTGTCGTAATCCGCTATGAAGGACCAAAGGGTGGACCTGGCATGCAGGAAATGCTCACACCCACGGCAGCCATTGTGGGTAGAGGTCTGGATAAGGATGTTGCCCTTATCACCGACGGTAGGTTTAGCGGAGGTACAAGAGGCGCTGCAATAGGCCATGTGTCGCCAGAAGCCGCAGCAGGAGGCCCAATAGCTCTAGTTGAGGATGGTGATGAGATACTTATCGACATCCCAGCTAAAAAGCTGGATCTTCTCGTTGACGAAGAAACCCTTGCTAAACGTCGTGCTAATTGGGTTCCGCCTGAGCCCAAGATAAAAACCGGCTATCTTGCTCGTTACGCCTCTACGGTAACATCGGGAAGCAAAGGTGCTGTGTTTAGAAATCCCTAACATATCCGTAGGGGATTTTTGATGAATCGATATGGTAGGACTATGTTGAGCCCTGAGGATTATCAAAGGTTTGAAAATCGCTACCTCAGGGCAGGTGAACTCTGGGATGCGGTGGTGTGCGCAATAAGCCGTCTCTGGTCTCCTCCCTTGCCTCAGAAGGTGCTTGAAGTTGGATGTGCCTCAGGACGTTTTCTTCTCTGGCTTTACAAAGAAAAACATATACCCTGCGGAGTTGAACCATCACAGGAATTGCTGGAAGAGGCTCGCAAAAATCTTCCCGACGTGATTAAACTGTGGCATGCGCCAATCGAAGATTTGCCTTTCGAAGATAAAAACTTTGATACGGTCTTTTTCATGCTGAGTCTTGAATATGCCGTAGATCCTATAAAAGCCCTTCGGGAGGCCTTTCGAGTTGCCAGATCCACCGTCATTATCGCATCGTTTAATGCTTATTCCCCTTCCTACTGGTTTGCTAAATTTTCTGCATGGGTTGAGAAAAATCCTGTCGCTTATTGCCGCACCATTCGCCAGAGTAGTCTCATTGCTATGACCGAATTGGCTGCCGGCGTTCCTCTTCATGTCACACGTGAACCAGCCACATGGAAAGAAATCGGAGTGGGAGCTCTTATTTTTTCTCCTATCATTGTTAACCGTTTTGATCTTACTCAGTGTGTGACCCTTCGTAGTTCTTCACCATATCGGTTTATTCCATCAACGGCACATTCCCCCTACGAAGGGATCTCTCTTCAAAACAGAAACGTACAGCAAAGAGGGGCAAAGCCATGAGAGAAGTGCTCCTTTATGAAACGCTTGATAATGAGAAAGTGCGCTGTAAAACATGCGCTCATAACTGTGTTATAGGACCAGGAAAGCGTGGGATTTGCGGGGTCAGGGAAAATCGTAATGGCAAACTTTATGCTTTGAATTATGGTAAAGTAGTGGCAGAACACATAGACCCCATAGAAAAGAAGCCACTTTTTCATTTTATGCCAGGGTCAAGAAGTTATTCCATAGCCACAGTAGGTTGTAATTTTAGATGCCTTTTTTGCCAGAATGCCGATATTTCTCAGATGCCCCATGAAACAGGAATTATTTATGGAAAAGATCGCACGGCAGATGATATTGTCCAGCAGGCCATTGTTCACCGATGTGCATCTATTTCCTATACGTACACCGAACCCACAATATTCCTTGAGTTTGCTCTGGATGTTATGAAACCTGCTCGATCCAGTGGAATAGCAAATGTTTTTGTATCCAATGGATTCATGAGCCCGGAAGCCTGTGATGAGCTAATTCCGGTGTTGGATGCTGCTAACATTGATCTCAAGTCCTTTCGAGACGAATTTTACAAAAAAATGTGCGGCGCAAGACTTTCCCCCGTTCTTGATACTCTCACTCGGCTTAAAAAAGCTGGTGTGTGGATTGAAATTACGACTCTTGTTATACCAGGCCACAACGACGATCCGGCCGAACTCCGAGACATAGCCCGTTTCATTGTTTCGCTAGGGAAGGATACTCCCTGGCATGTTACACGTTTTCATCCTGCCTATCGACTGCTGACTGCTCCCATTACGCCCGTTTCTACGCTTGTCAGGGCTAGAGAAATAGGGCTTGAGGAGGGGCTTGAGTTTGTCTATACAGGAAATGTTCCAGGAGAAAAAGGCGAAAACACATATTGTCCTTCCTGTCAGACTGTGATTATAGAAAGGTTTGGTTTTATGAGCAAATTAGTTCGGCTTGATAACGGTCACTGTGGAAATTGTGGAAAGGTGATAGCCGGCGTATGGAAATGACCATGAAATCGGTTAGTGAAGCTACTTTCCTGCCTGTCACCCCGAACAAAGTGAGGGGTCTCCTCAGGAGATTCCTCGGAGTTCCCTCGCTTCGCTCGGGACGCCTCGGAATGACAGGAAGACGGAAATGACCATGAAATCGGTTAGTGAACCTACACAGGGAAATCTGCTGCTCTGTGATAGCATTCAAGCCGATCTTGAAGCGATTTTTCAACGGCTTTTTGAACATTTTGGCCCACAGCACTGGTGGCCTGCTGAAACAGAGTTTGAGGTTGTGGTTGGAGCGATCCTTACTCAGAATACCGCATGGAGCAATGTAGAACGAGCTATTGACGCTTTGAAGAAAGCGAACTTGCTTTCGATGGATGGAATCTACCATTGCAACGAAGATAAACTGGCGGAACTCATTAAGCCCAGTGGTTTCTTCCGTCAAAAGGCTAAACGACTTAAGCACTTCGTGGATTATGTTGTTAACCAGTGGAACGGATCTATTGAAACTTTTCTATCTCAGCCTATGGCGGTTCTAAGGGATCAGCTTCTTAAGTTAAATGGCGTTGGTCCTGAAACTGCCGATAGTATCATACTTTATGCCGCAAAACAGCCTTCTTTTGTTGTCGATCGGTACACTCACAGAATGATGTTCCGTCATGGATATGCTCCCGAACATTATCATTACGAAGAATTAAGACGGCTGTTTATGGACAACCTGCCTCAGGATGTTTGGCTCTTCCAGGAATATCACGCACTTTTTGTGCGTCTCGGTAAGGAATATTGTACTTCAAAGCCCAGATGCCAGGGTTGTCCATTAAACAAAACGGGCATTCGTTTATAAGAAAGGAGCAAGCATAATGATTCAGATACGCAACATTTTGATTCCCGTAGATTTTTCGGAAAATTCCCAGAAAGCTGTTGAATACGGACTTTTCATGGCGAGAAGCCACGGAGCAAAAGTTTATATGATGCATGTTATCAGTCAGCGTGTTGTGGATGCCATTCATGAACTAAGCATTAAAGGTTATAAAGGCGATTTTGTTGAAATTATGAGAAATGTAAGGCAAGATAGAGAAAAGGAAATGCGTAGCCTGGTTGCTTCATCCATGGCTGATGGATTGGAAATTGAATTTATCCTTAAAGAAGGCAAACCTGGAACTGAAATTATTGATGTTGCAAAAGAAATCAAAGCCGATCTTATTGTCATAGGTCATCAGGGAAGATCAGCTCTAGGGGATATTCTTCTTGGCAGTGTAGCTCAGTATGTTGTCAATCACGCCCTATCCCCTGTTCTTGTTGTTCCGTATAGGGAAGACTAACTACGGTAACACGCCATAGAAGTCTAGTTCTGCGGCTTCTATGGCGATTTTATCATTTTGTTGATATAGATTAGCACCTGTTCCACGCATTGCGCGGGAGAAAATTTATCGGTTTCGAGCACAAGGTCGGGGGTTCGGATTATTCCTAGCCAAAATTCGCGCTTAAAAGTCGAGGCTATTATCAGTATTTTGATGTTTCGATTGATTTTATTTATGGTTGTTTACACGTGAGGGAAAAATGAACCATAAGCTAACATTCTCAACCTTTTCTTTCCTTGTTTACCGCTTTACGCTTAGCCCATTTTCCAAGATGCATATGCCAATCTTAAATAAAGGCTCAGTATTAAGAGGAGCACTGGGGTATGCATTGAAAAAATTGGTTTGCACAAATCAGAATATCACAGCATGTCCACAATGTGTTATGTCCACTCAATGCTCTTACAATATGATATTTTCTCCTTCAAATGTTACCCATTTCAAGCGTATTAAAGATATCCCAAGGGGATTTGTGATAAAACCTCCCCTTGATGTAGAAAGTTCTTACGACAAGGAAAGACCGTTTGTCTTTGAGCTGGTCATATTTGGCAAGCACTGTGTATCATTTCCTTGGTTTATAGTTGCACTGAATCTGCTTTCAGACATAGGGATTGGGCTAAATAGAGCAAGATTTAGCATCTCTGATATAAGCATTTGGGATGGGGATTCTTTTGTTACAATATACAATCCTGAGACTAGGATGATTCAAAACGAACAATACTTCATCACAGCAAAAACATTGATGAAAAATATGAAAACGTTCCCAGATATTATCACATTGAAGTTTCTTACACCCACAAGGATCAAATATAACCCAACGGGAGAAAAGGGCAAAAGCACAATTGTAAAACGCCCGGAATTCCATCACATAATTAGAAGACTTGTTCAGAGACTCAACATACTTTCGACTATATATTGTGACTGCAAGTTTATGGATGATGTGGATTCTTTAATAAAAACCTCAACACAAATAAAAACTGTCTCATCAGATCTCATCTGGCATCACATGACAAGAAAGAGCAAATCTATGAAGGACAAAGAAGGCATGCCGGCCACTCACGATCAAAGTGGTTTTACAGGAAGCATAACCTTTGAAGGTAATCTGGAAGGTTTCATGCCTCTCTTATTATTAGGCCAGTATGTGCATGTAGGTGAAGATACGGTGTTTGGAAATGGTTGGTACGAGGTTGTCACAGAAAAGGAGACAACATGAAGACATACAGGAAAGAACTGTGGTTCAATGTGCCATCCAGGAGAGGATTCATAAACATAACGCCTCAGGTGGAAGAATGTGTGAGGGAAAGCGGCATAAAAGAGGGTCTTGTGCTTGTAAATGCCATGCACATAACCGCATCGGTCTTCATAAACGACGACGAACCGGGACTGCACCAGGACTTTGAAAGATGGTTGGAGCAACTGGCACCCCACGAGCCTATATCCCAATACCATCACAACAGAACAGGTGAAGACAACGGGGATGCGCATCTAAAAAGACAGATCATGGGCAGGGAAGTGGTGGTGGCCATAACAGAAGGCAGGCTGGACCTTGGCCCCTGGGAGCAGATCTTCTACGGCGAATTTGACGGCAGGAGAAAGAAGAGGGTGCTTGTGAAGATTATAGGGGAGTGATGTGGTATGCATTTAAGGGTCCCACGAAAGCAAGCCGTGTAATGAGCCAATGTATTCTCTGTGGAGGGATGGATGGAAATAACAATTAGAACCTTGACGCCTGTCTGGACCGGCGGCGTGGATGGGAGCTGCGACCGCCTGCACGAAACCGGCCTCATCGGCTCGCTGCGCTGGTGGTATGAGGCAATTGTGCGCGGGCTGGGAGGCTATGCCTGCGACCCGACGAGTGAGGATCGCTGTCCTGATAAGGATGGCAGGCACTGTGTGGCATGTGAGTTGTTCGGCTGCACGGGCTGGGCGCGCAAGTTTCGGCTAAGAGTATTGAATGCGCCAAAAGTCAAAAACAGAGCGATTGCAAAAGGTCAATTCCTTCAAGTTGAAATTATCCCTCTCCGAAAAATTGAGAACGAAGAATGGTGTTTGCTGAGCGCCACTTTTCGCCTAATTTCCAAATATGGTGCTATTGGCGGTAAAACAATCTTCAAGCCATCCGATGAACAAGCCCGGCAGCATAAATTTCACCATTTAGATTTTGGATTGGTCACAATCGAATGGCCCGAGGAAAGTCGGTATTGTACTCCAGATTTAGAGAAAATCAGGGAATATGTAATTTCCAGACAATGGCGCTCAGGTACCCATAAGTACCAAAAAGATGGCAAAGAGCATGATTATTCTTGGGCTTCCCTGCAAAATTTTTGGTTTGTAGGAGGACGGTATCTGGCAAGAAAGGATATTCAACATAGCACATATAACCGAGTGTTGGGCAGAAAAGAAGATAAATCCGTAAAAGAGAAACGTGGTAGTCGTCTAATACGGTGGAGCGATCTTTTAGCAAACCCAAGCGATGATATATCCCGTTGGCTTGCAGGAAGTCAGCAAGAAAGCAAAAAAGTTTTTAGTTTCAAAGAACCCGCGAGAACATTTGGCTTTGTCAAGCCAGGTTTGGTAGAGTTCGAAGAAGTAAAAAAGCGTCTTAAACAAGCCTGGCCAGATTTTGATCCCCAAAAAGAATTTCTCACGGGTGAGGAAATTTTGAAAGATATTTTCACAGCAGGAGGAGGTGCTGCATGAGTTATGACTTGTATGTAGAAAAACCGCAGGGCAATATTGTGACGCAAATACAGTTGTTGGTCTGCGAAGACAGCGTAACGGCTGCCAGAAAGTTTGTTCAAATGGTACATAGCCGCCGCGACCGAAATGGTAATCGGTCACCAAGCGAATATGAGCGTTTCATAGCACAAGAAAAAAGCCTCTACATAGACCGATTGGGATTTATTCCATCCTCACCCGATCTTTCTGCCCTCCCTCCCGGCTCCTGGTTCCTGCAATTCACCTTCACCCTCGCCAAGCCCTGGATCAGCAAAGACGATGACCCCTTCTACGTCGCCGAGAGCGTCAACCCGGTGCGCAAGGACAAGGTCTTCAAAGTCCCGATGATGTCGGCAGCGAGTTGGAAAGGGCTGTTGCGCTGGACCGCCATGCACACTCGCCTGGCGTTGCAAAAGGATACACTTTCTCCCGAAAAATTTGCCCAAGAACGCTTTGTTCAGACTTTACTCTTTGGCGATGAGAAGGGCGAAGAGCCGGGGGAGACGAAAGATTTTGCGGCTCATCTCGATGCGCTCAAGCCCGAAGCCCGCCAGGAATACGAGCGTCTCTTACGCGCCTATTACGAACTGGAACCCGATGAGCCTCTGCCCCATCACAGCGGGCGGCTGATGTTCTATCCCACATTCTTCGACCTGATTGACGTGGAAGTCATCAACCCGCACTCGCGCGAGACCAGGGCCGGCACACATCCGATTTACCTGGAATGCGTGCCGCAGGGGGCAAAAGGCACCTTCACCCTCCTCTACGTCCCCTTTGACCTGATCGGCGCGGACGAAGCCGAAATCCGCAGGCAGGCGCTGGAAGACCTGCAACTGGTCGCCGACGGCCTGCAGGCGA
>Ga0080004_1112769_pt1 | contig 199482 bp, 206 predicted proteins | sample WasSprMetagenome_FD_69207 | JGI IMG/M metagenome (GOLD analysis project Ga0080004, IMG submission 69207) | Sulfidic aquatic microbial communities from Washburn Spring, Yellowstone National Park, USA - WS (SPADES assembly) (version 2) | ecosystem: Environmental > Aquatic > Thermal springs > Hot...
CCCCTCCCTTCACCCTTTCCCCTGAAACCATCAAGAAAGAGCAGGAGAGGGGGAAAGAGGTGTTCCGGGAAGTCTACAACACCATCCCGGTGATGCGCAAAGCGTGAGTGCTCTCCGTATGACCCTCAAGGCCTTGACCCAAAGTATGTCCTGGGTTCCTGTGATATGAGGGACTGTAATCTGGATGGGTGAGGGAAAGGAAGGGAGATCAGGAAATGAAACCATGGAGAGGGTTTTCAAAAATATCCCTACAATAATAAGTTGACGCTATCTTCCTCCCGTGTTCTCTTGACGGAAAGGCCCTGAGATGGTATAAAATACGCAAAGTGAAAAGTGGCAAGAAGCGATGATGAGGGGGAGTAGCCTCTCGTCCGGGACTGAGAGAGAGCCCGGGTCAGGTGGAAGCCGGGTAGTCCCTGAGGGGTGAATGGGCCTCAGAGCTTTTCATCGAAATCCCTTCGGGGAGAGTAGGTTGAAAAGGGGCTTTCCCTTTAAAGGAAGACGGGTATCACGGCGTACCCGGTTGAGAGGATGGCGCACAAGCGCTATCAACAAGAGTGGCACCGCGAGGAAAAAGGCCCTCGTCTCTTGGCGAGGGCCTTTTTGTTTGGAGTGATGACCTTGAAGGTACACCCGGAGAAAGGGGAATTCCTCCGACTCGGCGAAAAGTATGAGTACGTTCCGCTGTATGCGGAACGCCTTGCCGATCGTCTAACCCCGGTTGTGGTCCTCGAGTGTTTTCGAGAAAAGACCCCTCTTTTCCTTTTAGAGAGTGCCGAAAGGGGAGAGACCTGGGGCCGGTACTCCTTCCTGATTTTCGACGTGGAGGAGGAAGAGTACTTCTTCGACTTCATCGACCTTGTTGCCTTTCTTGAACGCAAGTATCCTCGCTTCTTCGTACATCCGGTGCCCGACCTTCCCTTCCTGGGAGGAGCGGTGGGATTCCTGAGCTATGACGCCGTGAAGACCTGGGAGCGAACCGTTCCCCGAAAGGCCCTGGATTTCCCTCTTGCCTATTTCGCTACGGTGCGGAGGTTCCTCTTCTTTGACCACCTGAAGCACCGCCTTGGAGCCGTCTATGTTGCCCGGGGCGGAGACGAGGAGGATTTCTCCCGCGGCTTGACCTGGATTCGGGAGGTCATGGGGAGGGTCGAACATCCCTGGATCATCCGGAAGGAAGAGAGGTTCCGCCTCCTGGGTGACGTGCAATCGAACTTCACCCGGGAAGCCTTTGAAGCAGCAGTCCACCGGGTTATCGAGCTCATCGAAGAGGGACACGCATCGCAGGTTGTCATTTCCCAGCGCTTTTCCGTACCGTATATGGGTGATCCCTTCCGGGCGTACCGCTTCTTGCGGTCTCTCAATCCTTCGCCGTATCTCTTCTATTTTGAAACTCCTTCGTTCACCCTCCTTGGTTCTTCTCCCGAAATGATGGTGAAGGTCGAGGGAAGGAAAGTCACCACCCGTCCCATCGCCGGGACGCGGCGGCGCCTTGCCCATGTTCCTGAAGAGGACATCATCCGGGACCTCCTTGAGGACGAGAAGGAGAACGCCGAGCACGTTATGCTCCTTGACCTTGGAAGGAATGACCTTGGGCGCGTGTGTGAGCTCGGAAGTGTCCAGGTTGAGGAGTACATGAAAATCGAGCGGTACTCCCATGTCTTCCACATTGTTTCCACTGTGTCCGGGGTACTCCGGGAAGACATGACCCCCTGGAGGGCACTGCAGGCCTGTTTCCCTGCGGGGACGGTCAGCGGGGCTCCCAAGGTGCGGGCGATGCAGATTATCGAGGAGATTGAGCCGGAGAGTCGGGGACCGTACGCGGGAGCCCTGGGGTATGTGAGTTTCCAGGGGAATATGGACACCTGTATCGTGATTCGGAGCATTTTCTGCAAAGACGGCATTGCTCGAGTTCAGGCAGGAGCAGGAATCGTGTATGATTCCGTGCCCGAGCGGGAGTATGAGGAGACGCGAAGCAAAGCGGAGGCTTTGCTTCTGGCATTACAACTTGCGGAAAAGGAGGAGAGCCTATGATTCTCGTCATCGACAATTACGACTCTTTCACCTATAACCTCGTGCAATACCTTGGGGAGCTGAGCAGGGAAGAAATCCGCGTATTCCGGAACGATGAAGTAACCCTTGAGGAGATCGAGAAGATGCGTCCGGATCGCATTGTGATTTCGCCGGGCCCGAAAGACCCCACAGACTGTGGCATCACCAATAGCGTCATTGCCCGTTTCGCCCCCTCTATTCCAATTCTTGGGGTGTGTCTTTGGCCACCAGTGCATTGCTTACGTTGAGGGTGCACGCATCGTCAAGGCAAGAAGGCCCTGTCACGGAAAACGGTGGAAGGTTTTCCTCTTGCCCTCTTCCCTCTTCCGGGGACTGCCGGAGGAGATATGGGTGGGACGTTACCATTCCCTCGTAGTTGATCCGGAGAGCATCCCACCCTCACTTCGGGTGATTGCCTGGACTGAAGAAGGGGAAGTCATGGCTTTAGAGCACCGGAAGTATCCCCTTTTTGGCGTCCAGTTCCATCCTGAGTCTGTGTTAACTCCTCAGGGGAAAGTCATCCTGCGGAACTTCCTGGAGGTGGGGAAACCATGACGGAGGAAATCCTTCTGCGCGTTCTCCATGGAGAGGTTCTTGGGGCTTCGGAGGCCTATACCCTCATGCACGGCCTTATGAGCGGGGAGTTCACCCAGGCCCAGATGGGAGCAATCCTTGGGGTTCTGCGGGTTCGGGGCGAGCGCAAAGAAGAGCTCCTCGGTTTTGCACGGGCCATGCGCGATTTCGCCACCCCCTTCCTCATCCCTGCGGAATGCCTTGCTGCCGACAACTGTGGTACCGGGGGCGATGGACGGGGTACGCTGAACATTTCCACAGGAGCAGCGCTTTTGGCCTTTGCATTGGGTGTACCCGTTGTGAAGCACGGCAATCGTTCGGTTTCAAGCCGCTCAGGAAGCGCCGATTTCCTGGAGCATCTCGGCTTTCCCATTGACCTTGCCAAGGACGCCATGGAGCGCCTTTTCGCAGAAACCGGTTTTGCCTTCCTATACGCTCCTTTGTACCACCCCGCCATGCGGGCAATTCAGGGAGTACGAAGGGAGCTCAAGGTGCGGACGGTGTTCAATATCTTGGGTCCCCTCACTACACCCTGCTCCGTGGCGTACAAGATGGTCGGAGTATACGATCCAAAGCTCCTTGAACCGGTGGCCTATGTGCTATCCCTCTTTGGGGTGCGGAGGGGGCTTGTGGTGTGGGGCGAACCCGGGGTGGATGAGGTCAGTGTGAGCGGAAAAACTCGCTGTCTCCTCGTGGAGGAGGGGAGGATCTCTCCCTTGACCTTCCACCCTCACGAGGTTGGTTTTCCGGAATACCCTGTGGAAGAAATCCAGGGAGGGGATCCTGCAGAGAATGCCCGTCTCTTCCTCGACATTCTCTCTGGGGAGGTGCGGGGAGCCCATCGCGATGCCCTGGTTGTGAATGCGGCGTTCCTTGTGTGGTTGAGCGAGAGAGCCAGGACCCTGACCGAAGCCGTGCAGAAGGTCGAGAAAGCCATTGACAGCGGACGGGCCCTGGAACGGGTGGAGGAACTGCTTGGAGTGGCACGGAGAATGAGGGAGGGTGGAGAGCATGGAAGGCATTCTTGAGGCCATTGTGACGGCAAAAAAGCGGCGGCTCCTTGCGCGGGAAAGGCCTTACCTGCCTTCCGAAATTGCCCGAATCTTTGCGACTTCGACGAAAAGCAGTTTCCTTACCTCCCTCCAGGATCCCCATCCCCACATCATCGCCGAGATCAAGCTTGCCTCACCCTCAAGAGGGAGATTCATCACACTTCAGGACGTTCCCCGTTTCCTCGCCCTCTACGAGGAAGGAGGTGCCCGGGCCATCTCTGTGGTGACCGAGGAAGACCATTTCCAGGGGAGTCTTGAGTTGCTCCGGGAGGTTGTGACAAAGACCCGCCTTCCGGTACTACGAAAGGATTTCGTGCTTGAGGAAACCCAGATTTATGAAACGGCGGAAGCCGGTGCTCGGGCAATCCTTCTCATTGCCCGCATTGTCTCCAGGGAGCGTCTGAAGCGCTTTGTGGAGCTTGCGGAACTCCTTGGACTTGTTCCGGTCGTTGAGGTCCACGATGAGGGGGATCTCCAAAAGGCCCTCTTTGCCTCTGCCAGAGTCATCGGCATCAACAATCGGGATCTTGCGACTTTTCGGGTGTCGCTTGCAACAACCCTCAGGCTTCTTCCCCTCATTCCCGAAGGGACGGTGGTCATTGCCGAAAGCGGCATCCACACCCGTGAGGACGTGGAGATGCTCCTTGAGGCGGGGGTACGGAACTTCCTCGTCGGAGAAGCTCTCCTAATGTCCCGGAATCCCCAAAAGACACTCCTTGAGCTGAGAGGAGAGAGGGAAATTGCCTGCTGTTAAGGTGTGCGGGATCACCCAGGCAGAAGACGCTTTGGCCCTCACTTTCCTGGGGGTGTGGGCATTGGGATTCATTTTCGTCCCCGAAAGCCCTCGCTTTGTCCATCCGGAAACGGTACAGGAGATTGTTGAACGCCTGCGAGGAAAAGTGCTCACGGTAGGAGTGTTCCAGAATTCCAGCATTCGGGAAGTTCAGGGCATTCGGGATTTCTGTGGGCTTGACCTCGTCCAGCTCCATGGAGACGAGGACCCTGCGTTCTGCGAGCGCCTCGGGGGTAGAGTGATCAAGGCCTTCGGAGTTGGCGAAGGGTTCTCCCTCAAAGAAGTGGAGGAGTACCTCCCCAGGGTGTCCTATGTGCTCTTTGATACCCTGAAGGGCGGAAGGCGAGGAGGTACGGGGGAAGTTTTTCGGTGGGAGGTGGTCGCTCCTTTTATTTCGGCCGCTCCCTGCCCCGCCATTGTTGCCGGAGGGCTTACCCTCGAGAACATTCCCCATCTTTTGCGCGTTTTCCGTCCCTTTGCCCTTGACGTGAACAGCGGTTTTGAGATTGCTCCTGGAAGGAAAGATATCCGGAAAGTACGGGAACTCCTTGGACTTTTGCGGGGAAGGTGAATTGCATGGAGAAGTGGTTTTTCGGCGAGTTCGGAGGAAGGTTTGTGCCGGAGACGCTGGTACATCCTCTTGAAGAGCTTGAAGAGGCGTACGAGTACTATCGGAACGACCCGGAGTTCCAGGAGGAGCTCAAGCTGTACCTCACGACGTACGCTGGACGGCCTACTCCCCTCACGTACGCCGCAAGGCTTAGCAGGGAACTCGGGGGAGCAAGGATTTACCTGAAGCGGGAAGACCTCAACCACACGGGATCCCACAAGTTGAATAACACCCTGGGGCAGGTGCTTCTGGCCAAGAAAATGGGCAAGAAACGCGTCATTGCTGAGACGGGAGCTGGACAACACGGTGTAGCCACGGCCACGGCCTGCGCCCTTCTTGGGCTTGAATGCCAGGTGTACATGGGGGCTGTGGATGTTGCGCGGCAGAAGCTCAACGTCTTCAGAATGCAGGTCCTCGGAGCCCAGGTTATTCCCGTGTATTCTGGAAGCCAGACTCTGAAGGACGCTATCAACGAGGCCTTGCGTGATTGGGTTCGGAACGTGGACACTACCCATTACGTCATTGGGTCTGTTGTTGGTCCTCATCCATACCCCACCATGGTTCGGGATTTCCAGTCTGTTATCGGTAGGGAGGCGAAAGAGCAGTTCCTCGAGCGAGAAGGAAGGCTTCCGGATTACGTCATCGCCTGTGTCGGTGGGGGAAGCAATGCAATAGGGATATTTTCGGCCTTCTTGCCCTATGGAGATGTGCGCCTTGTGGGTGTTGAGGCGGGAGGTCTTGGTCTTGAGACGGGGAAGCATGCCGCAAGCATCGGGCGGGGGAGGAAGGGTGTTCTTCACGGGAGTATGAGCCTTCTCCTTCAAGATGAGTTCGGGCAAATCCAGGAAACCCATTCCATTGCTGCTGGTCTTGACTACCCTGGGGTGGGTCCCGAGCATGCCTTTCTCGCAAAAACAGGAAGAGCGCAGTACGTGACGGCCACCGACGAAGAGGCTCAAGAGGCCTTTTGTCTTCTTGCCCGCACGGAGGGCATTATTCCGGCACTGGAGAGCGCTCACGCCCTGGCGTATGCCGTAAAGATTGCTCCTTCCCTGCCGAGGGAGGCTACTGTGCTCGTGTGCCTTTCCGGCAGAGGCGATAAAGACGTCGAAGTCGTTATGCGGTCTCTGGCAAAGGAGGAGTAATCATGGACCCGCTACGCGAAGCCCTCGAAAAGAAGAAAAGGAAGCTCTTCGTTCCGTATCTGACCTTTGGATACCCCGACGTTTCGAGCTTCTGCACCCTTCTTCGAATCTGTGAGGAAGAGGGGGCCGATGCGGTGGAGGTTGGCATTCCTCACTCAGACCCCGTGGCCGATGGACCGGTGATTCAGACGACGTCTTTTGCAGCCCTCAAGCAGGGTGTTACGCCTCCTCTTGTCGTTGAGGTGATGGCTGGTGTCAGTCTTTCCATCCCCCTCATTGCCATGACCTATGGGAACATCGTGCTCCAGTACGGGGTGGGGAGGTTCGCCCGTGATTTCCGGGAGGTCGGATTTCGAGGCCTCATTGTCGCTGATTTCCCCCTTGAGGCCTGGGATTTCCTCAAAGAAGCCCAGGGGTTGCTCTCCCGAATCCTCCTTGCCTCGGTGACCTCTCCTCTCGAGCGGGTCCGGCGTATTGCTGAAGTCAGCGAAGGTTTTGTGTACCTTGTTTCGGGAAAAGGTGTGACAGGGAAGACGGAGGTGGATTTTTCGGCGCTTAAGGAGCGCGTTGCCTGTATCCGGCGCCATACCTCGGCGCTCGTTCTTCCTGGATTTGGCATCCATAATCCTCGCCAGGCGGCGACCCTTGCCGAGTACACTGATGGGGTTATTGTAGGGTCGGCACTTCTTGAGTACATTATACGTAACAGAGACACAGCAACCTGGATGGAGGGATTCGCTGCTCTCGTGCGGTCGTACCGCCGTGCCTTGGATGGAGCAGCATAACGTCCTATGCAGTTTGAGGAACGTGGAGGTGTTCTGGTCCTTCGCTTCACATCGCTTCTTCGTTTTCCGCAACTTGAACACTTCTTTGTGACCCGCCGCACGCCTTACGATGTTTGCACGGAGAGCGGCCGGGAAGCCATTGCAAGACTTTTCGGTACAGGTCCTATTTTCGTTCCTTCCCAGGTTCACGGGGCGGATTTCCTCGTTTTCGAGGAGAAACTGTGGTACAATGCTTCTTGCCGTATGGTTGATGCACTGCTTGCCGGAAAGAAGAACCAGTACCTCGGGATCCTCGTTGCCGACTGCGTACCCCTTTTGCTCTTTGCTCCGGAGCAAGAAGTGGTGGCTTTAGTCCATGCCGGGTGGAGGGGGGTTGCCCGGGGAATTCACATCCGGGTTGTGGAGGCGATGGAGAGGCTGTTTTCCGCTTCGCCCTCTGCAATCTGGGCTGGTGTAGGCCCTGCCATCGGTCCGTGTTGCTTTGAAGTTGGGGAGGACGTCCTTGAAGCTCTGGGAAGGGAACGCGAGGCCTTTGTTGAGCGCCGGGCGGGGAGGACCTTTGTGGACCTGAAGGGCATCGTGGCAGAGGATCTCCTGGCACGGGGACTTTTGAGGGAACACCTTGAGGTGAGTTCGCTCTGTACATGCTGTGAAGAGGACCTCTTGTGTTCCTTTCGCCGGGATCGCAGTGCAGCAAGATGTCTCCTTGTTGCGGGAATGAGGGGGTGAGGATATTGCACGCAGAGGCGGTGGCGCGGCATCTTCTGGTGGAGATTGTGAGGTCCCGGCTCCTCAACGATGCTCAGCGGGTTGAGGATTTTTTTCGGGACCTTGCCGCCACCTACGGGAAGGAAATTCTTGCGCTTCATGTGTATCAGTTCGAGCCGTACGGTCTGAGCGGACTTTTAGTAATGCCGGAGTCTCACGTTGCCATCCATACCTGGCCGGAGTACGGGTACGCAGCGCTGGATGTTTTTCTTGGTGCATCTTGTGACCCCAAAGCCAGTGTGCCCCTGATTGAGCGGTACTTTGTGCCTCAAGACGTGAGGGTTGTGGAGCTCGAGAGAGGAGTGGGCAAGCGGAATGGAACTCTGGTACGTCCAGAACTACATTGAGAACTACCAGATGGCTCTCAAAGTGAAGGAGACGCTCTTTGTGGGGCGGACGAAGTTCCAGGAAATCGCTATTATCGATACCTACCTCTACGGAAAGGTCCTCCTCCTTGACGGCATTGTGCAGACCACGGAGAGAGACGAGTTCATGTACCATGAGATGCTCGTCCACCCTGCCATGGTGACGCACCCTCATCCTCGCAGAGTCTTCATCGTTGGGGGTGGTGATGGTGGAGCAGCGCGGGAGGTCCTAAAACATCCCGTGGAAGAGGTTGTGCTTGTCGACATCGACGAAGGGGTCATCGAGCTCTGCCAGAAGTACTTCCCCCAACTTGGCAAGTGGGACGATCCCCGTCTCCGGGTCTATATCGGAGATGCGGCAGAGTACATTACAAGGACCGATGAAACCTTTGACGTCATCATCATGGACTCCACAGATCCTCTTCCTCGGGGTGTTGCTGAACCCCTCTTTTCTCCGGAATTTTACCAGAGAGCTTACGACCGCCTTTCTCCCGATGGGATTCTCGTTTCCCAGATGGAACCGCCCTTTTTTGAGGCTGAACGGGTCAAAAAGCTCTGGAAGCACCTTGGGGTTTTTCCCATCCTCCGCCTGTACTGGGGTCTCGTCCCCACGTACCCCGGAGGTGTGTGGAGTTACGTCATCGCCTCCAAAAAGTACGACCCATCCCAGAGCGGGAGAGACCTCCCCTTCCCGACCCGGTATTATTCTTCCCGGATTCACCGGGCCGCTTTTGTGCTCCCGGTTTTCCTGGAGGAGATGTTCCAGTAGGGAGAGGACCCTCAGGTCCTCTCCCATTCCCGTTCGATGTCCGTGAGGAGCTTCTTTCCCACCCGGGCGAGTAGAGACCTCCGGTGGAAAAAGAGGCCTTCTTCACGGGCAAGGTGAGCGTAGGTTTCGTACTCGAAGGTGGGGTCGTGGGGGGAGGGGAAGATAAAGGAAGAGAAGGTGTAGAAGTCCCGCACAGAAAGGGGCGAAGAGAAAACAGCCGTCCCCCATGTGGGCAGTACGTGGTTCGGTCCGTACCCGTAGTCTCCCAGGGCCACCGGAGCGTACGGCCCGAGGAAAATCGCTCCTCCTTTCTGAAGGCGCGGGAGAAGGGCAAGGGGGTCTTTGGTCATGACTTCCACGTGTTCGGGGGCAAGGAGGTTCACCGCAGCAAGGGCAACCTCCAAGTCCTCTACCTGGTAGAGGAAAAGCGGTTGCGTCTGCCCAAAGGATGAAGGGGCGTTGGCGATTTCCCGCTCAAGGTGTTTTTTCACCTCAAGAAGCAGAGCCTCGCTTGGAGAGAAAAGCACACTTGTGGCAAGAGGGTCGTGCTCGGCCTGGGCGAGGAGGTCCAGGGCAACCCACTCGGGAGGGGCACTGTGGTCGGCGATGATGGCCACTTCCGAAGGACCAGCAAGACCGTCAATGCCCACGATGCCCTGAAGGCGCTTTTTGGCCGCGGTGACGTAGATGTTCCCCGGTCCCACGATTTTCTCTACAGGAGGGATACTCTCGGTCCCAAAGCAGGCTGCTGCTATGGCCTGGGCGCCTCCAACGCGGTACACCTCCTGTACGCCGAGGAAAAAGGCAGCGGCAAGGACTTCCCTGTGGGCGCTTCCGTCTTTTCGAGGAGGGGTGAGGAGAGCGATTTCCTGAACGCCTGCAATCTGTGCTGGAATAACCGTCATGAGGCAGGAAGACGGATAGGCGAACCGCCCTCCGGGGATGTAGCAGGCGACTCTCCGGAGCGGGCGGACGAGTTCTCCAAGAATCGACGATCGACGTTCCAGGAAAAAGGAGGTCATCTTCTGGGCTTCATGGAAAGAACGGATGTTCCTGGCGGAAAAGGCGATGGCCGCCTTCAGCTCTTCCGGGGTTTCCCGGAACGCACGCTCGAGGTCTTCCGGAGGAACCCGAAAAGTAGTAAGACGACAGCCGTCAAACCTCTCGGTGTACTCCCGTAAAGCGGCGTCACCCCTGTCCTTGACGTTTTCAATAATTTCTTCAACCGCGCTTTCTGCTTCTTTCAGACTCTCATAGAGCTTTCGGCGACCTCCCACAAGGTCCTGTGTAATGTCCTCAGGATTGCTCAGGGGCTTCAGGACGATTTTCACCAGAGATCACTTCCTCCAGGGTTTTGACGAAATCCTCAATTTCCAGGGTTCTGGTTTTCATACTCACCCGGTTGGCCACAAGACGGGTGGAGATGGGAGCGATTTCCTCAAGAACGTGGAGACGGTTCTCCCTCAGGGTCTTTCCAGTGGAAACGAGATCCACAATAGCGTCGGCAATGCCGATGGCAGGAGCAAGCTCGATTGAGCCATAGAGGGCAACGATGTCGGCATTCAGGCCCTTCTCCTGCAGGTACCGACGGGTGACGTGGGGGTATTTCGTGGCGATGCGAAGGCGTTCCCTCCGAAAGAGGATTTCCCTTGTCAGGTGTTCGGGTCCGGCGAGGACCATAATGCACTTCCCAATGCGCAGGTCGAGGAGCTCATACACCTCGTTTTCCCGCTCAAGGAGAATGTCCTTTCCAACAAGACCGAGGTCCGCCGCTCCGTGCTCAACATAGGTTGCCACGTCCTTGGGGTGAGAGAGGATGATGCGCCAGGGTAAGGACGGGTCATCGACGACAAGCTGTCGGGAAGGAAGAAGGAGGGGCCGGGAGAGCACCCGGGAGAGGAGCTCCACAACGTCATCTTTCAGCCTTCCTGTGGGGAGGGTAAGGGTCAGCCTCTTCATACGTCCTCCTTGTAAGGAGATTTTCCACGGCTTGCTCATCGAGGTCCTCGAAGACTGAGGAACCCCGGGGAGTGATGAGGAGAATCGTCTCCTCTTCGTGTTCTTCCATCACCAGGGGAATCCCCTGGGACCGCAGTTTTTCAGCTAGCTCAAAGACTCTCCTTCGAAGGCGCGGTGGGTAGAAGAGCACCGAAGGAGTGGCGTTATCCCCTTCCTGCCAGGCGGTCTCCTTCTGGAGGGCTTCCAGAACTCGCTCGAGGAAAAGGGCAAAACCACAGGCAGGGACATCTTTCCCGAAGACCCGGAAGAGCTCGTCGTACCTTCCTCCCGCAAGGAGAGGATACCCCACACCGGGGGAGAACCCCTCAAAAACCACCCCGGTGTAGTAGTCGAAGTCCCGCACAAGCCCGAGATTGATGGAAAGGTGCTCGGTCATACCGAAGTCCTCAAGGATTTCCCAGGTTTTCAAAAGGTCCCAGACGGCTCTCTGCCATTCCTCGCTCTCTGAAGAAAGGCAGGAGAGCCTCTCGAGGAGGTCTCTTTTCCCCCGCAAGAAGGGGAGTTGTAGGAGGAATTGTGAAAGAGGCGAGGGAAGGGGTTTTCGGGAACAGAGGGTCTGCAGGGCGACAAAGTCCCGCTTCTTCAGGGCAATCCGCGCTTCTTCTTTTTCTCCGTTCTTAAGGGGCAAAACCTCGAGAATTCCCCGGAAGATGCCAGCATGACCGATATCCACCTCAAAACTCCGTATCCCTGTCTCTCTCAACGCCAGGATGGCCAGGGTAATGATTTCGGCATCCTGGGCGGAGCCACTCTGGCCGATGTGTTCAAGGCCAACCTGGGTGAACTCGCTCTCTGTACGAAAGGGTGAAGAGGGATAGCGGAAAACCTTCCCGCTGTAGTAGACCCGAAGGGGCAGGGGAAGGGCATTTCCTTGGGCGAACATCCGGGCCACCGAGGTGGTGAACTCGGGGCGAAGGCATACGAGTTTCCCATCGCGGTTGAGGAACTTGAAGATCCGCTCTTTCATCTCCTCGCTCATCGTTTTCTCGAAAGTGGCGTAGTACTCGAGGGTTGGCGGTTCCACCTCGGCGTATCCCCATCGTTCAAAGAGCGTTCTGAGCCGGGCTTCGATGCTTCTGCGAACTTTTGCCTCCCAGGGATACACGTCTTTCATCCCGAAAACCAGTTCCAATTTCTCGACTCCTTCCCTATAATGTTGAGAAAAGTATAGAAACAATCTCTGTGCTTTGCAAGAAGCCTCACATCAAGTCGCGCTGTGGAGGGAGAAAGTGGGCAGCGTCAAAGACCTTTGTGTTCTTTCCTCACCAACGGATGAGGAGCCTGGGCGAGGGAAGTTCGTCTTCTCCGATCGATATTCGGTCTTCGACTGGGGGGAGATGCCCGATACCATTCCCCTGAAGGGGACTTCTTTGTGTCTTATCGGTGCGCACTTTTTTGAGAAGCTTGAAAAGCTCGGAGTTCCAACCCACTACCTCGGCCTTGAGGAAGGGGGAGAGGTGAAACGGCTTGCAGAACTCCGGGAACCGGTGAACGTCATGCATGTTCGGCTGGTGCGCGTTATTCTCCCTTCTTTGGGGGAGGCAGGCTATGATTACGGGGTATACCGGCACGTCCGGGGGAATTTCCTGATTCCTTTTGAGTTCATCTACCGCAATACCCTCCCCGAGAACTCAAGCCTCAGGAGGCGCATTGCCGAGGGGAAAGCCACCCTTCAGGAATTCGGGCTTGCAGAGCTCCCCCCTCCGGGAGAATTCCTGAAGGAACCGATTCTTGATGTTTCCACGAAACTCGAGGAGCAGGACCGGTACCTGAGCTTCTCAGAGGTTGAGTCTTTAGGCATCCTTTCTTCCGAAGAGATCCAGAGAATTCGGGAGCTTGTGCTTTTCGTCAACCGTTTCATTACAAGAGAAGCACGCCGGATTGGGGTGGAGAACGAGGACGGGAAAATCGAGCTTGCTCTGGATAAAAACCGGAACCTTATGCTCGTTGACGTTGTGGGGACTCCTGATGAGTGCCGTTTCACCTTCCGGGGTATGCCGATGAGCAAAGAAATCCTCCGTTCTTTTTACCGCAAAACTTCCTGGTACGAAGAGGTACAGAGGGCTAAGGCGGAGCACCCCATTGGCTGGAAGGCCTACGTTATGAGTCGACCTCCCTCTCTTCCCCCAGAGCTCGTGCAGCTTACAAGCTGGATGTACCAGCGTCTTGCCATGGATTTGACCCAGAGGGAGTGGTTCCCCGGGGTACCGTCCTTGGAGGAGATTGTTGATAAATTCCTCCAGCTTGTTTAAAATATTCATGAGCGGTGCGCCCGTAGCTCAAAGGATAGAGCAGCGGTCTCCTAAACCGCAGGTTGAGGGTTCGACTCCCGCCGGGCGCACCAGAAATCCCCTGAAATCAAGGCTTCCGGCGACCGCTACCTCGAGGGAAACACTCTTTTGACAACAATTTGACGACAACGCCATCAGAAGACCCCCTTGAGGAGACCATGGAGGAGCTCCATGGCTGTCTCTTTCCGGTATGGGATCACCTTGTGGCCTCAGAGAGAAGCCTGGCAGAACAGGTTGGGGTGTGGAAAGGAGTATCTCCAGCTCTGACGAGGAGAGCGGTTCTGAAGGAAGGTGAAGTGGGGATGAGTCTCCTTTTGGTGCCGAAGGCGGGAGTCGAACCCGCATGAGCTTTACGCTCACTGGAGCCTGATTCCAGCGCGTCTGCCAGTTCCGCCACTTCGGCACAGGCAAGATAAACAATAAAATATTTCCCCACTCTTGTCAAGGAGTCTACCCAGGACGATGTTATAATATCCCCGGGAGGGAGAACTATTCCTGTACCCAAAGGAAGGCTTTTTCGGCTGTACATCGAAGAGCACTACCCTTTTGGGGAATTTGCCCTCATCAGGGTACGGGGGGATGTGGCAGAAGTTGGCTTTGTCCTCGCCGATGAGGATATGGCAAAATACGTACGCCTGAAAGAACAAGCGCTGGACATTGCCCGCCGCCTGCAGAGGAGACTGAAGGAGGAAGGTCTGAATCACATCGCGCTTCCCAGTGTGGGGAAAGACCTGGATTTCATCACGGTCTCTCTCGTTGTGGATCTGTCGGGATTCGGAGAGGAAGAAATAGGGGAGATTGCAGATCGCATCATGCAGCTCCTTGGGGAGGTCAATCCTTACAGAGAAAGGGGGAACGAAGATGAGTGAGAAAGTCGGATTTGTCGCCATGGGAGAAGTCAAGGGAGCGGGAGGAGAGATTCCGGAAATTGGTATTGGTATGCTGGGATACGCCTTTATGGGGAAGGCTCATACGAATGCGTACAAAAAGTACCCTTACATCTTCTGGCCCCCTGTGGCCATTCCGAAGCTCGTGGCCATTTGCGGAAGGAACGAGGCTGCAGTGAAGGAGGCCATGCAGCGTTACGGGTACAGGAAGTACTACACGGACTGGAGAGAGATGATTAAGGACCCCGAGGTGCAGATTCTCGACAACGGCGGGCCGAATTCCCTGCACCTTGAGCCTTCGGTGGAAGCCCTCAAGGCAGGAAAACACGTCTTTTGCGAGAAACCCCTGGCGGGGACGGCAGAAGAGGCGAAGATAATGTGGGAAGCGGCGAAGAACTCTCAGGCCAAAGCCATGGTCTGTTTTAATTACCGCTTTGTTCCTGCGCTTCGCCTTGCCCGGGACCTCATTGCCTCTGGGGAGCTTGGAGAGATTTACCATTTCCGGGCACGGTACCTCCAGGAGTGGATTATGGACCCGAACTTCCCCGCAGTGTGGCGGCTTGACAGAAACGTCGCCGGGTCTGGAGCGCTTGGGGACCTTGGGTCCCACATCATTGATCTTGCGCGGTTCCTTGTGGGGGAAATCGTCGCGGTGAGCGCGGTGACCCGCACGTTCATCAAAGAACGTCCTGCTCCTGATGACCCGTCAAAGAAAGTACCAGTGACGGTTGACGATGCCTTCGCTGCCGTTGTTGAATTTGCCAACGGGGCTATCGGGACGCTCGAGGCCTCTCGCTTCTGTGCGGGGAGGAAGAATCACCAGGTTATCGAGATCAACGGATCCAAGGGGACCATCGTCTTCAACCTGGAGCGTCTGAACGAGCTTGAGGTGTATCGTGCGGGAGAGGAACCGAAGACCATCCGGGGTTTCCACAACGTTCTGGTAACCGAAAGTTACCATCCCTTCTGGGAGCACTGGTGGCCCCATGGGCACATCATCGGCTGGGAGCACACCTTTGTCCATGCCATTGCCCATTTCCTTGAAGCCATCGTTTGTGGGAAAGACATTGCTCCGTATGGAGCGACCTTTGAAGACGGGTACCGATGTGCGGTCGTCTGTGATGCCATTCTCCAATCGGCTGCTTCCGGAAAGCGGGAGGAAATCACGTACGAATAAGGGGGAAAACAATGAAGTACTGTGGGAAGGTCGTGGTTACACTCAAACCCGGGGTTTTTGATCCCCAGGGGATGACCATTCGGAACGCCCTTCATGCCCTCTCGTACCGCGAGGTCGAGGAGGTGGAAACGGGAAAGTACTTCAAGGTGACTCTCAAGGCGGAGACAAAGGAAGAGGCAGAGCGAAGGATCCGGGAAATGTGCGACCAGCTTTTGGCCAACCCGGTTATTGAACAGTACGCCTTTGAGGTTCAGGAGATTCGGTGAGATGCGTTTCGGCGTTGTGGTCTTCCCAGGCTCAAACTGTGACTACGACTGTTTCTACGTTCTCCGGGATGTGCTCGGGCAGGAAGTGATGTTCCTCTGGCACGGCGATAGAGACCTCCGGGGATGCGACTGTGTGGTCCTCCCCGGGGGATTCAGTTATGGTGATTATCTCAGAACCGGAGCCATCGCTCGGTTTTCTCCCATTATGAGGTCTGTGCGGGATTTCGCACTTTCTGGGGGTATTGTCCTTGGCATTTGCAACGGATTCCAGATTCTCCTTGAGAGCGGACTCCTCCCCGGGGCACTCCTTCCCAACCGGAGTGGGCGGTTCATTTGCCGGCACGTTTTCCTCCGGGTGGAGCGTACGGACACTCCCTTCACCCTTCTCTTTGCTCCGGGAGAGGTCATCCGCATTCCCATTGCCCACTATCAGGGAAATTTCTTTCTCCCTCCAGACGAGCTTTCTGAGCTGGAGCGAAGAGGACAGGTGCTCTTCCGGTACTGTGGCCCCTCAGGTGAGGTGGAAGAAGCCTGGAACCCCAACGGTTCGGCGAACAACATCGCAGGAATTGTTTCTCCGAATCTCTGCGTTATGGGAATGATGCCCCATCCAGAAAGGGCCTCTGAGGAACTCCTTGGCTCTACCGATGGGCAGAGGATTTTCCTTTCTGTTGTGCAATGGTTGGAGGAGAAGCGGCATGCACGCTGTGGAACTTGAAAAGGTGGCCCGGGAACTGGGCCTTCGAAAAGAAGAGTACGAGCGAATTCTCGCCATTCTCGGCCGTGTTCCCACACTCACGGAAGTGGCCATGTTCTCGGTGGAATGGTCTGAACACTGTGGGTACCCCCATTCCCGGAAATGGCTTGAGCTTTTGCCTCGTGAGGGTCGTTTTGAGGTGCTTGTGGGAGAAGACGCTGGTGGCATCGTCTACGACGACGTGGCAATTGTCTTTAAGATGGAGAGCCACAACCATCCCTCTCAGATTGAGCCAAAGCAGGGTGCCGCAACGGGGATTGGGGGAATCATCCGGGATATCCTGGGAAGCGGTGCCCGTCCCATTGCCTGCCTTGACTCGCTCCACTTTGGACCTTTGGAGGATCCCCGTTCCCGATACGTCATGCGAGGGGTGGTGGAAGGGATTGCCTGGTACGGGAACTGTGTGGGCGTTCCCACCGTTGCAGGGGAAGTGTGGTTCTATCCGGCTTTTCGGGGGAACTGCCTGGTCAACGTCATGTGTCTTGGTATCGCCCACAGGGAGAGACTCGCCCGGGCAAGGGCTCAGGGTGTTGGGAACGCCATTCTGTACGTGGGAAACAGAACCGGACGGGATGGCATTGGTGGGTGCAGTATCCTGGCATCCCAGGAGTTTGCTGAAAACGAGGAGAAGCGCCCGAGCGTGCAGATTGGCGATCCCTTTACCGAGAAGTGCCTCATTGAGGCGACCCTTGAGGCCCTGGCCACAGGCTTTGTGGTGGGCATAAAGGACATGGGAGCGGCTGGGCTCACCTGCTCTTCAAGCGAGATGGCTGCTTCGGGAGGAAGTGGCGTTGACATTGATCTTGATCGGGTACCAGTCCGGGAAGAGGGAATGGAAGCGTGGGAAATCATGATGTCCGAGTCCCAGGAACGGATGCTCCTTTGCGTTGAGAAAGGACACGAGGAGGAGATTCGGAGTATTTTCAGGAAGTGGGGCCTTGAGGCCGAGGTGATCGGGCGGGTTACCGGTACCGGACGGGTGACCATCCGGTACCGTGGTGAGGTCGTAGCCGATATCCCTGCAAAAGAGCTCGTGCGACCTCCGGTGTACACCCCCGAGAGGGTGCGACCGGCTTACCTTGATGCCATCAACAACCTCACCCTCGACGACGTTCCCCTTCCAGGGGATCTCCGGGAAGCCTTTGAGAAGCTCCTCGGTTCCCCTAATCTTGCCTCGAAACGATGGATTTTCGAGCAGTACGACCACATGGTGCAGACCAATACCGTCATCCTTCCGGGGACAGGAACGGTGGTGCTCCGGGTGAAAGGGAAACCCTGGGGGATTGCGGTGACCACGGATTGCAATCCCTTCTATTGCTACCTTGATCCCTACAGGGGAGCACAGATTGCGGTGGCCGAGGCGGCGAGAAACCTTGCGTCCTGTGGGGCCCGTCCTGCTGGTGTTACGGATTGCCTGAACTTTGGCAATCCTGAAAAGCCAGATCGCTACTGGCAGTTCGTCGCTGCCATTTTGGGTTTGAGTGAGGCCTGCCGGTTTTTCAAAATCCCGGTGGTGAGCGGGAACGTCTCCTTCTACAACGAGAGCCCTCTTGGAGCTGTGTACCCCACCCCAACCATCGGTATGGTGGGCATCGTGCAGGATGTAACCAGGGCCTTGCAGGGCTGTTTCTCAGAGGAAGGGAGCCTCATTCTCCTTTTTGGGGAAACCAAAGAAGAGCTTGGAGGAAGTGAGTACCTTCGTGTTGTCCACGGTATCGAAGCCGGTCCTCCTCCCTCGCTTGATCTTGGGTTTGAAAAGCGCCTTCAGGAATTCCTCATCCAGTGCATCGAGGACGGGCTCTTTCTGTCCTGCTGTGATGTCAGTGAAGGGGGGTTGGCCATTGCCGTGGCTGAAGCCGCCCTTTCAGGAGAAAGGGCCTTTGGGGTTGAGGTGGATCTTGCTCCCCTTGGAGGGCTCCGGGAGGACGTCCTGCTTTTTGGGGAAAGCTGTGGGCGAGCCCTCGCCAGTGTCAGTCCTGCGTGTTTTGAGGAGATTGCCGGAAGAGCAAAGCGGTGGGGTATTCCCTGTGCCCTTCTTGGTCGCGTTGGAGGGGATTGTCTCGTGTTCCGGCAAGGTTCCCGAGTGCTTTTCTCCGTCCCGGTTGCCGAAGCCCTGAGGATCTGGGAGGGAGTGCTGGCCAAGTATGCATGAGAAGTGTGGCGTCTTTGGGGTCTACGGCCTTGAGAATGCCGCCGAGGTCACCTATCTTGGCCTTTTCTCTCTGCAGCACCGGGGTCAGGAGAGTGCAGGGATTGTGGTCTCGGACGGGAGGAGTTTTCGGGAGCACAAGGGTATGGGCCTTGTGAGCGAGGTCTTTGATACAGAGGTCCTTCGCAAGCTCACCGGGCACATTGCCCTGGGGCATGTCCGGTATTCGACCACCGGTTCCTCTTCTCTGAGGAACGTCCAGCCTTTTGTGGGAGAATGCCGGTTCGGAACCCTGGCCATCGCCCATAATGGGAACCTGGCGAACACTCTGACGCTCTGGAAGAAACTCAGCAAGCGAGGAGCTGTTTTCCAGTCGACCATGGACACAGAGCTCATCCTGCATCTTGTCGCCCAGAGTTCCTTTGAGGGCTTTGAAGACGCGCTGAAGGAAGCCCTCTGGCAGGTGCGGGGAGCTTTTTCTTTGGGGATTCTCTCTGCGAATGCCCTTGTGGCTGTCCGGGATCCCTGGGGATTTCGACCGCTTGCCCTTGGGAGGCTTGACGAGGGGTACCTGGTGAGCTCTGAGAGCTGCGCGTTTGATGTCCTGGGAGCGGAATTCCTTCGGGAAATTGAACCGGGAGAGATGCTCGTCATCGATGAGAACGGTCCTCGCTCGTTTTTCTATGCCTACTCCTCAAGAAAGGCGTTCTGCGTTTTCGAGCTCATCTATTTTGCCCGTCCCGATAGTACCGTCTTTGGTAACCACGTCCATGAGGCGCGGAAGCGCATGGGTATGGCCCTGGCAGAGGGGGAATTTTGCGAGGCGGACATGGTGGTTCCTGTGCCGGACTCCGGGCTCTTCGCCGCTTTGGGGTTCTCCGAAGCTTCAGGCATTCCCCTTGGGTTTGCCCTTGTGCGAAATCCCTATGTGGGCCGGACGTTCATTCAGCCTACTCAGAGCCTCCGCGACCTGGGTGTGCGACTGAAGCTCAACCCCCTGCGGAACCTCATCCGGGGGAAACGGGTCATCGTCATCGAGGACTCGATTGTTCGGGGGAGTACCTCCTCCCAAAGAATCGCCACCTTCAAGGAAGCGGGAGCCAAAGAGGTTCACCTCAGGGTGAGTTCTCCCCCACATCGTTTTCCCTGCTTCTATGGCATCGACTTTCCCACAAAAGACGAGCTTCTTGCCGCACGGATGGACCTTGAGGCAATCCGGAAGTTCCTCGGTCTCGACAGCCTCCGGTACATCACCCTTGAAGGGTTGCAGAAGAGCCTCATGCCGCCTGCAGAACAGTACTGTTTTGCCTGCTTTACCGGGGAGTATCCTGTTTCTCCGGAAAAAGATATTGGGAAATTCGTTCTGGAAGCGACCCGTGTGGTTCCTGGGTGTTGACCTGGCTTGGGGGTTTCAGAGGCCTTCCTGGGTGTGCATCCTTGAGCGGGAAAAGAAGTGCCTGTGGAGGGGATTTTTTTCCTTTGTGGCCCTCGAAGCATGGGAGGAGTACCTCCGTGCTTTTCCCCCTGGAAGCATCGTTGCCTTTGATGCCCCACTTCTTGTAACCGTGGAGAAAGGATTACGGGCTGCAGAGAAAGAACTTCTTCCCTGGCTTCGTCGAAGGCGCTCTGGTGTCCTACCCATCAACCTCAGTATTGTCCGCAGGAGGTATCCGGCGCTCTTCCCCTTCTGGGAGAGCGTGAGACGGAACTTCTCCCTTTCCCTTGATTTCTCAAAGAAGCACCGCCATGCCCTTGAGGTCTTTCCACCCCTCTCGATCCTCGGGTTCTTCGGAAACACAGGACTTGCCCTCTACAGGTTCGGGCGCCTCCGGGAGCTCGGGGAACTCTTCAAGGGACAAGGCTCCCCCCTGCACATCGAGAACCTCGAAGAATGCCTTTCGGCCTGCCTGTGTCCTTCCCCGGGAAGGAAGGACCGCTTTGACGCTTTTATCTGTGCCTGTACGGCTCTTTTTGCCGGTCAATACGGAAAAGATGCACTGCGAACTTTTGGAGACGAGGAAGGTTTTATTGTCCTTCCTTCCTGGGCCGAAGAGCCTTCGTGAGACGGGCAAGGTCTCTGGCGTATGTTCGGCATTCTTCTTCCGCCCGCCTGTCGAACTCCTCAACAGCCACAGGACCGTAATGGCTCCCCTCGGACATCCCCTTGACGACCATTCCGTGAATGAGCAGGGCCTCAAGAATGGAAAGGACAGTCGTTTCGTTGCCCCCTGCAGGATTTGCCGAGGAGGCAAAGGCCCCGCCAATTCTTCCCTCGAGGTCTCCGTGGAACCGAACGCTCTCGTCGAGGAATTTCTTCACTTCCGCCGCCATGGTTCCATAGTACGTCGGAGAACCCACAACGATGAGGTCGTAGGAGGGCAGGCTCTCAAGAGGGAACTGAGTGACATTGAAGAGGTCTACAGGAATTCCCTCTTCCTGCAGAGACTGGGCGATGGTTCTGGCCATTTTCTCCGTCACCCCTGTCCGGGAATAGTAGAGCACAAGCGCCTTCATCGTATCGCCTCCTTCTCTTCCTTTTCTTTTGATGATACCATTTCTTGTCAAAAACTGGTCCTTCTGGTAATATACTCTCCGAATTTTGCTTTGGGGGTTCCTGCAATGATCGGGGAAGTTGTGGAACGCATTCGAAGGTTTGAGGCCGAGAAGGAGAAGGAGATTCGGGAGGCGGAACGGGAAGCATTGAGGATTCTCGGTCAGGTAGAATCAGAGGTTGCTCGCCTCCGGGAAGAGATGTTCCAGGAGGCGATGCGAAAGGCCGAAGAGCTGAGGGTAGCCATTCTCACTGAGGCAGGGAAGGAAGCAGAGGGTATTCGGAAAGAGTTCGAAGAGAGAGCCCAGAGGCTGAGAGCAACCCTTATGGAACGGGTATCAAAGGTTGCCGAAGAGCTTGTGGGGAAGGTGCAAAAGGCCTATGCCCATAAGTAGTATGCAGCGGGTGAGCATCGTTGCTCACCGCAAGAAGGAAGCGGAAATCCTCACCCTTTTGCAGGATCTTGGGGTTCTGGAAATTGCGGTGGAAGAGGGGTTTACCCTCGAAGGCGAGAAGCCTCCGGTCGCTACGGAGGAGATAGAGCGAACCTTAGGCGAAATCCGATACTGTCTTGATTTCCTGGAGCGGTATCGCCAGGACAAGCCTTCCTTTCTCGAATCGTTCTTCCCCAAGCCCTTAGAAGTCACGAAGGAAGAGTTCCTCCAGTGCCGTTTTCACCACAGTCCGGTATACCGGGCCTGTGCGTCTCTTGAAGAACAGCTGAACGGCATCCGAACGGCGCTCAACCGCCTGATGGCGCACATTGAATTTCTGAGCCGCTTTGAACACCTTCCCATCCCTCTTGAGGATCTTGGGGAAACCCGTTGCACCCGGAGTATCCTTCTCGAAATCCCCCTGGAGAAGAAGACACGCCTTGAGTCGAAGCTTCAGGAGCGGGGCTCGCTCTGGTTCTGTGAAACGTTCCCCTCTCGGGGGCGAAATGTGGTTGTTTTCCTCGTCGTTCACCGGGACTTCCTGCCTCACCTTGAGGAGATCCTCCAGGAGATTGGCGCCACCCCGGTGGTTTTGCCTCAGGCTTTTGAGGGAACCCCAAAGGAGGCCAGTGAGAGAATTAGAGTCCGCATGGCGGAGCTTGTCAGAGAGCGCGAAAGGCTCCTTGGAAAGGCGGTCCTGTACGCCCGTTTTGAGCGAGACCTGAAGCTTGCTCATGATTACTATGCCTCGCTTCTTGAGCGCCGGCGAAAAGAGCAGGAAATCCTCCACACCCGGGAGACTGTGGTCATCAGCGGGTGGGTGCGCGCCGAAGATATAGGAAAGCTTGAACAATCCCTGAAGGCTTTGGGGAACGAATGGGTGCTGTTTGTAAGGAATCCGCAACCAGGCGAGAATGTCCCCATAGATCTCAGGAACGGTTCCTGGACAAAGAATTTTGAGGTTCTGACGAGACTCTACGGCCTTCCGAACTACTGGGAACTCGACCCCACGCCTTTCCTGGCCCCCTTCTTCTTCCTTTTCTTTGGCATCTGTCTTGGAGATGTCATCTATGGTCTTATCCTGGCGCTTCTTGGATTTCTGGCTCCGGGGTTTTTAAAAGTTCCCGAAGGCACAAAGCGTTTCTTCCACATGCTTGGCTGGGGTGGGGTGGCTTCCATCCTTGTGGGCATGGGGACGGGCTCCTGGCTTGGAGATACCTTTGACTACCTGCCGAAGGCTTTACGTGCTGTAACGAGTTTCAAGCGGTCGCTCACCATCATTGACCCGATCACAAATCCCCTGCCCATGCTTATCTTTTCCCTCCTCCTTGGGCTTGTGCAGGTGCTCGTGGGGCTTTTCGTGAGCTTTGTCAAGGAGTGGCGAAGGAAGAACTACGCCTCGGCCATCATGGATCAGCTCGGGTGGTTTGCCTTTCTCCTTGCCATTGTGGTCTACATCGGATCGACGCAGTTTGCCCCGCTGAAGCCCTTTGCCCTGCCATTTCTTGTGGGGACAGCGCTGTTCCTTGTGGCCACTCAAGGAAGGCAGAAGAAGAACCCCGTCATGAGGGTACTCTCAGGGATTCTGAGCCTCTATGGGGTCATCTCTTACCTCGGAGACGTTCTCTCTTATTCCCGACTTTTCGCCCTTGGCCTCTCAAGCTCCATTATCGCCATCCTTGCCCGAACCCTGGGAGTGCTCTTTGGGAGTTCTCCGTATATCGGCTGGCTCATCGGGCTTCTTGTGGCTTTACTTTTCAACGTTTTCAACCTGGTTATGAGCAGCCTCGGGGCCTTTGTGCACTCGGCTCGCCTGCAGTACGTGGAGTTCTTCGCCAAGTTCTACGAGAACGGGGGGAAAGAGTTCCAGCCCTTCAGCTACAGGACAAAGTACGTTAAAGTACAGTAAAGGGGGTTGTTGTCTGTGCTTTTGGATGGAATGGTTTTTGCACTGCTTGGCTCGGCGCTGGCCATTGGTCTTGCGGGTATCGGTTCGGCGATAGGTGTTGGCATTGCCGGGCAGGTCGGCGCAGGAGTTATGACCGAAGATCCTGGAAAATTCGGTCAGATACTGCTCCTCCAGGCTATTCCTGGAACACAGGGTATTTACGGGCTCCTTGCAGGATTCTGGGTGCTCATTAAGCTTGGCCTTTTTGGAGGAACACCGGTTCCGGTGACCGTTGCCCAGGGAATGCAGATTATGTTCGCCTGTCTTCCGGTTGCCATTGTAGGATTGCTCTCTGCCATCGCTCAGGGGAAGACTGCTGCAGCTTCCATTGGCCTTATTGCTCGCCGTCCTGAAGAGACCGGAAAGGCCATCATTCTTCCGGCGATGGTTGAGACGTATGCCGTTTTGTCTCTCCTTGCCACGATTCTTCTCCTCAACTCCATTAAGCTCTGAGAGGGTGAGGATATGCCTCTTGAGGATATTCTGAGGCGCATTGAAGAGGAAGCGGCGTCTCGAAAAGAGGCCATCCTTGAAAGTGCCCGAAAAGAAGCAGCCTTGCGGAAGGAAAGGGCAAAAGAGGCCCTGGAGAAAGAGGTGGCCGCATTTCTTGAAAGCAAAAAGCGTGAGGCTGAACTCGAGGCACAGCGAATGATTGCGGAGGCGAGACTCTGGGGAAGGAATGAGCTGGCTAAAGTCAAACAGGAAGCTTTGCAGATGCTCCGGAGGGAACTCGAAACTCGTCTTCTTGCAGCCGTCGAAGCAGAGTACGCATCCTGGTGGAAGGAAGTGCTCTCCCGTTCTGTGGAGAGCGGTGACGAAGAGGTGTGGATGTTCCCTGAAGAGGCGAGGCGCTTGGGGCCCCAGTTCGTGGAAGAGGTCAACAGGAGCCTGGGGTACCGTCTCTCCTTTGGTGGAGTGCTTGAAGGCCAGAGTGGACGGGGCCTTCTCCTCAGAAAGGGCGGCGTGACCGTTGACCTGAGCTTCCGCACGCTCCTTGAAGACTTCTTCCGGAGTAGCGAGCGCGATGTGCTCCTTGCGCTTTTCCAGGGTGTCGAGGCATGAGTGCAAAGAGAGATTACGCCTACCTCATCGGTCGGGTACGGGTGCTTGAACGAAGCCTTCTGTACCCGAGGCTTCTTGAGGCGCTTCTTCGTGCTGAGGACCTGGAACAGGCCCTTCGGGTGATGGCCGAGGTTCCTTACCTTGGTGAAGCCTTCCAGGGGATTCTCCCCACACCCCAGACCATCGACAGGATACTGACGGACCATTTCTTTGGTCTGGTGAGTGACTTTGCAAAGCAACCAGGTGGCGAGGACGTCACTGCCTTCTTCCTTCTTTGGTTTGACGTTGCGGCAGTGAAGCTCGCGGTGAAGCATTTCATGGTGAAGAAACCCCTGGAAAAGACGTATCCTGCCTCTTTCGATGTCCGAAAAGTCCTTCGTTTCCTCGGTGGGGAAGTCAGTGAGTATTTCCCCGCTCCCCTGGCGCAGGCGCTTCAGGAAGTTCAGGAGTTCCTTGAGAGCCATCCGGGAAATGCCCAGGGTGTGGAGTTCATCCTTGACCGCTTCTTTTTGCAGGGAGTATACAGACTTGCTGAGCGTGCCGAAGGTCCCCTCAGGAAGTGGTACCATGCGTTTCTTGTGTTTTCGCTTCTGCGGGGGGTTTTTCGTGCTCGTTATCAAGAGAGGAAGCCTGATGCCCTTCGTCTTTTGTACTTTGAGAATACCCTTCTTGGGGAGAAGGAGTTCCTGGAGCTTGGTGTGCTTCCTGAGGACAAGGTTCCAGAGTACCTGCAGTACCTCGGTTTTGCCTTTGTTCTCCCTGAGGAGGGGGTGTTTCGTAATGACCCATACTACCTTGCGGAGATGGAGCGGAAAATGGATAACCATCTCCTCGTGTGGGTTCGCCAGTACCGGCGGGAAACTTTTGGTCCTGAGCCGGTTTTCGGCTTCCTCTTTGCCAAGTCCATCGATGTAAGGAATCTCCGCATCCTCCTTGAGGGGAAATACTTTGGCCTTGAAGGAGAGGTTCTCCGGCGGAAACTCCGGGAGTGTTACTATGAGTAGGGCATATCTTGCTTTTGTTGGTGGGGAAGAGCGGGCCTTGTGTTTTCGGGGCATGGGTTTTGATGTTTTCCCTGCTCGAACCCTTGAGGAACTCTCCGCCTTCCTTCCCACCTTGCGGAAGAACCAGTACGCTATCATCTTCACCGAGTGGCGGTTCTACGACGCCATCAAGGCCCACTTCGAGGACCTTCGCGGGGAGGCGCTACCAGTCATTTGCGCCATTCCCACAAGTAGTGTTGAAGTGGGCAGAGGTGGGGATATTGTCCGAAGGCTTATCGAGATGGCCATTGGGAGTAGCATCATGATTCAGGGAGAGGAAAAATCGCCATGAAGGACGTTCAAAGAGGAACCATCCTGAGTGTCAACGGTCCGGTGGTTGTGGCGGTTGGTCTTCCCGGGGCCAAGATGTACGACATGGTGAAGGTCGGTGAGAAGCGGCTGGTTGGAGAAATCATTGGCATCCGGGGAGACAAAGCGACGATTCAGGTGTACGAGGAAACAGCTGGTCTTCGTCCCGGAGAACCCGTCGAGTCGACTTATGAACCTTTGAGCGTTGAGCTTGGGCCGGGACTCATTGGAAGGATTTTTGACGGGACTCAGCGTCCGCTTGAGCTCATCCGGGAGAGGGCAGGCGATTTCATCGCCCGGGGAGTGGAGCTTCCAGCTCTTGATCGCTCAAAGAAGTGGGATTTCGAACCTCTGGTGACTCCGGGGACAGAGGTTGAAGCGGGCGACATCCTGGGGACCGTCCAGGAATCAAAGACCATCGTCCACAGGATCATGGTTCCCCCAGGGGTGTGGGGACGGGTCCGGGAAATCCGGGCAGGTTCCTTCACTGTGGAGGATGTCATTGCCATTATCGAGCGGGACGGGAAAGAGATCCCTGTGACTCTCATGCAGCGCTGGCCGGTACGGACACCCCGTCCATACCGCCGCAAGGTTGAGCTCGATGAGCCGCTCATTACAGGGCAGCGGGTCATCGATACGTTCTTCCCCATCGCCAAGGGCGGTGTGGCCTGTATTCCGGGGCCTTTTGGGAGCGGTAAGACAGTTGTGCAGCACCAGCTTGCCAAGTGGTCCGATGCGGACGTCATCGTTTTTATCGGGTGTGGGGAGCGGGGGAACGAAATGACCGACGTGCTTATTGAGTTTCCCGAGCTCATCGACCCCTACACCGGAGAGCCGCTCATGCAGCGGACGGTTCTCATCGCCAACACATCGAACATGCCTGTAGCTGCAAGGGAGGCGTCTGTCTACACCGGTATCACCATTGCCGAGTACTTCCGGGACATGGGATACAGAGTTGCCCTTATGGCGGATTCCACGTCCCGGTGGGCAGAGGCCATGCGAGAAATCTCAGGGCGCCTTGAGGAGATGCCAGGAGACGAAGGTTTTCCGGCATATCTCGGAAGCCGTATCGCGAGTTTCTACGAGCGGGCCGGAAAGGTCCAGTGCCTCGGGAGAGACGGTCGTTTTGGTTCTCTCTCGGTTGTTGGTGCCGTTTCTCCTCCGGGAGGCGACCTTTCAGAGCCTGTGACGCAGAATACCCTGCGTGTGGTGCAGGTCTTCTGGGGTCTTGAGGACCGCCTGGCGTACAAACGGCATTTTCCGGCTATCAACTGGCTGATTAGCTACTCTCTCTACCTCAAGCACCTTGAGGAGTACTGGAGGAAAAACGTTGCCCCGGATTTCTCCGAAAACAGAGCTCTGGCGATGCGTATTCTCCAAAAGGAGGCCGAGCTCGAGGAAATTGTGCGCCTTGTTGGCGTTGAATCCCTTTCGTTCCGGGAGCGGTTCATCCTTGAGGTTGCCCGGTCGATTCGCGAGGACTTCCTCCAGCAGAACGCCTTCCACGAGGTGGACACCTTCACCTCGCTCCGGAAGCAGTACCTTATGCTGCGAGTGATCCTCACCTACTACCGTGAGGGGATGAAGGCTCTGGAACAGGGGCTATCGCTCCGGGACGTTTTGAGTATCCCCGCTCGAGAGCGAATTGGGCGAATGAAGTACATTCCGGAGTCAGAGCTTGAGCGGATTGAAAGGCTCGAGGAGGACATCAAAGAGGAACTCAGCGCAAAGCTCAGGGGTGAGGTCGAGAGCAATGTATAAGGAATTCACGACCATTTCCGAGGTGGCAGGACCCCTGCTCACCGTGGAACAGGTTGAGGATGCTCGATACATGGAAATCGTGGAGATTGAGCTCCAGGATGGAACCCGACGTCGGGGTCAGGTGCTCATGACCAGCAGAGGCAAAGCTCTGGTGCAGGTTTTCGAGGGGACTGAGGGCATCGGTATCGGGCAAAGCAAGGTTCGGTTTTTAGGAAGAGTGATGGAACTCCCCGTTTCTCCGGATATTCTCGGGCGAATTTTCAGCGGTTCGGGAGTTCCCATTGACGGCGGACCAGAAATCGTTCCTGATGCCCGGCTTGACATCAACGGAAACCCCATAAATCCTGTTGCCCGGGACTACCCCACGGATTTCATCCAGACAGGCATCTCGGCCATCGATGGTTTGAACACTCTCGTGCGGGGACAGAAGCTTCCCATCTTCTCGGGTTCGGGACTGCCCCATGCCCGTCTGACTGCCCAGATTGCCCGGCAGGCCCGGGTACTGAGTGGGGAGGAGAAGTTTGCCGTCGTCTTCGGCGCGCTGGGCATCACCTTCGAAGAGGCCAACTACTTTATCTCAGAGCTCCGGAATACGGGAGCTATAGAACGCTCTGTCCTCTTTATGAATCTTGCCAGTGACCCGGCGGTGGAACGGATCATCACCCCTCGTATGGCGCTCACTGCTGCAGAGTTTCTGGCTTTTGAGCTTGACATGCATGTCCTTGTTATCCTTACGGACATGACGAACTACTGTGAGGCGCTTCGGGAAATCTCTGCTGCTCGCCGGGAAGTTCCGGGACGGCGAGGATACCCCGGGTACCTCTACACCGACCTGGCCACGATGTACGAGCGTGCAGGCCGGATTCGGGGAAAAAAGGGATCCATTACGCAAATTCCCATTCTCACCATGCCTGAAGACGACAAGACCCACCCCATTCCCGACCTCACAGGGTACATTACTGAAGGGCAGATTATCCTGAGTCGCCAACTCCACCGAAAAGGTATCTATCCTCCCATCGACGTTCTTCCGTCTTTGTCCCGGCTTCGGGACAAGGGTATCGGTCCGGGCAAAACACGGGATGACCATGCCGATGTGGCGAACCAGCTTTTCGCGGCCTATGCCCGCGGGCGAGAGGCTGCAGAACTCGCCACAATCCTCGGGGAAGCTTCCCTCACCGAACTCGACCGCCTTTACATGAAGTTCGCCGATCGGTTCGAGGAACGCTTCGTGCAACAGGGAGAATATGAGAATCGCAGTATCGAAGAGACGCTGGAAATCGGCTGGGACCTCCTGCGCATGCTCCCGCGGGAAGAGCTCAAGCGTATCCGCGACGAGTACCTTGAGCGGTTCTATGGAAAAAGGCAGGAGAGGGGAGCCGAGGCTCCATGAGACTCAATGTCAATCCCAATCGCATGGAGCTCATGAAGCTTCGGAACCGCCTCGTAATGGCGCGGCGGGGGCACAAGCTCCTCAAGGACAAACTTGACGCGCTCATCCAGGACTTCGTCCGGGTCGTACGGGAGAACGCCAACCTTCGTCGAGAAATCGAAAAGGAAATCGTCAAGGCCTTTGAGGCGCAGAATGTTGCTTCCCTCATGCTCTCTGAAGAAGACAAGGAGCTCGTCACTCTTGTGTCCCAGCAGCGACTGCTCCTTGAGGTTCGTACAAGGTACTTCACCGGGGTTCGGGTTCCCCACTTTGAGGTTCAGGTTGAAGGAGACCCGTACGCCTATGGTGTAGTGCACACTCCTGCAGAGCTCGATACAGCATTCCGGTTGTTTTCCCGAGTACTGCCCCTCATGATTCGCCTTGCCGAAGCCGAGAAAACCATTGAGCTTCTGGCCGTGGAGATTGAAAAAACCCGCCGCCGGGTGAATGCCCTGGAGTACGTGCTCATCCCCAACCTCGAGGAGACTATCAAGTACATTCAGTTGAAGCTTGAGGAACTTGCCCGTTCCGCTATCACGGGGATTATGCGGATTAAGGGGTCGATGTCGTAGTTGCGAATTGCGGTTCTCTCGGACATCCACGGGAACTTTGACGCTCTGCAGGCGGTAGCGCAGGAACTCTCTCCGGGTGATGCAATCGTTGTTCTCGGGGACATTGTCGGGTATGGTGCAGAGCCAGAACGCTGTGTGGAATGGGTGCGGGAGAAAAAGGCAAGGGCAACCCTTGGGAATCACGAGGCCTGTATTCTTGGTCTTTTACCCGTTTCCTGGTTCAATCCTTTTGCTGCTTCGGCTATCCGCTGGACCAGGGAACATCTGGGACCGGGGAGCCTCTCCTTCCTCGGGACCCTTCCGCTTTCTTTTGAAGATTACGGATGTCTCTTTGTCCATGGAAGCCCTCGTTCCCCCGTTGACGAGTACATCACCGACCCCTGGCAGGCCCGGGAGATCTTCGAAGAACAGGACTTCTCGGTGTGCTTTTTTGGTCACACCCATGTGGCCGAAGGATATGTGTGGGACGGAAAGAGAACAACGCGTGTTGTTTTTCTGGATGGCGGGGAACTTTTGCTTGAGGAGGGTAAGAGGTACCTCGTAAACTGCGGGAGCGTGGGGCAGCCAAGGGACGGAAACCCAAAAGCGAGTTTTGGGCTCTTTTTCGTGGAAGAACGGCGGATAGTAATTCAGCGGGTAGCATACGATGTTCGCGCTGCAGCGCGCAAGATTCTCCTTGCTGGTCTTCCAGAAGTTCTGGCCTACCGTCTTGAAGTGGGAGGCTGAAAGTGATACCTTTAGCCTAATAAAGGAAGGGAAGGGGGAGTGTCTGTGCGAAAGCTTTTTGTGGTTGTGCTTTGTGTCGGACTCCTTTTGAGTGGAGTAGCGTCTGCTCAGGAAACCATCCGTATTGGGGCAAATCTCGAAATGACCGGTGCTGTGGCAGCGTACGGCCAGATGATCTGGGAGGGTATTAACCTCATTCGGGAAATCGTCGGCGACACGGTTCTTGGAAAAAAAGTGGAGCTTGTCTTAGTGGACAACAAGAGCGATAAGGTCGAGGCAGCCAACGCCACCACGCGGCTCATCGACAAGGAAAACGTTGTGGCGATTATTGGCCCTGCCATAAGTGGCAGCATGCTTGCAGCGGGTCCGATATGTGAGGAAAAACAGATCCCCATTATTTCTGCCACTGCGACCAATCCCCTTGTCACCCAAGGGAAGAAATTCGTTTTTCGTGCGTGCTTCCTCGATCCCTATCAGGCGGCAGCTGCAGCGCAATTTGCCCGTGAGGACCTGAAGGCCGAGACCGCGGCTATTCTCTCGGACATCGCTCAGGACTACTGCGTGGCCCTGGGGAACTTCTTTAAAGAAGAATTTGAGAAACGGGGCGGGAAGGTTGTTGTCGAACAGCATTGCAAAACCGGCGATCAGGATTTCTCGGCCCAGCTCACCACCATCATCAATGCTAACCCCGATCTCCTCTACGTTCCCAACTACTACACGGAAATCGCCCTTATCTGCCGGCAGGCCAGAGACCTGGGGTATGAGGGGGTCATTCTCTCCGCTGACGGAGCGGATGCTCCCGAACTCTTTAGTGTAGGAGGCGACGCTGTGGAGGGCCTGTACCATACCGCCATATGGGATGCCACAAAAGGCCTCAACGACATCGGTCAGAAGTACATCGACCGTTACAAGGAGAAATTCGGAAAGGACCCCAACATGTTCGGAGCCCTTGGGGCTGATGCATACCTCATTCTCATCAATGCCATCGAACGTGCTGGATCCACCGATCCTGTAAAGATTCGGGAAGCCATTGAGGATACCGAGAACCTTGACGTGGTTACGGGGAAGGTGACCATCGAAAACGGAGATGCCCTCAAGCCTGTGGTTGTCAGGAAAGTCGAGGGTGGAAAGTTCGTCTTTGTGAAGACGGTAACTGTAGAGTGAATCGAAAAAGGGGCAGGTTGATCCTGCCCCTTTTTCCCTGAGGTGCTATGAGCTGGGTAACCTTTTTCCAGCAACTTATGAATGGAATTTCGGTGGGGAGTCTTTATGCTCTTTTGGCCATTGGGTACACTCTTGTCTATGGTATCCTGGGTCTCATCAATTTCGCCCACAGCGATGTCTTCATGCTCGGGACATACTTTGCCTTCTTCATGATGGTCATTTTCCTTCTCCCCTGGTGGCTTTCGGTCCTCATAGGAGTGGCGCTTTGTGCCGTTGTGGGTATGAGCATTGAACGGGTGGCGTACCGCCCGCTCAGGAATGCTCCCCGGATATCGGCGCTCATCACCGCGGTGGGCGTTTCCTTCTTTATCGAGAATCTCGGTCTTGTTACGGTGGGTGCCCGACCCAAGGGTTTCCCACGGCCAGACCTTATGAAGAACGTCTATGTTCTCCTTGGAGCCCGCATTCAGGGTGTGACCTTTTGGGTTCCAGTCATCAGCATTCTCATCCTTTTTGTCCTCTTTTACATCGTGTACCGGACAAAAATCGGCATAGCCATGCGGGCCGTTTCCAGAGATATGGAAACGACGCGCCTTATGGGGGTCGATGTCGACCGGATTATCCTCTACGCTTTTGCTCTGGGTTCAGCTTTGGCCGGGATTGGAGGGGTGCTCTGGGCGTGCAAGTATCCCCAGATTAATCCTCTCATGGGCATCTTCCCCGGATGGAAAGCCTTCACCGCCGCGGTCGTGGGTGGCATCGGGAACGTGGTTGGGGCAATGCTTGGAGGGTTCATCATTGGCCTTGCAGAAATCCTGATTGTGGCCTTTTTCCCGGGTCTTACGGGATACCGGGATGCTTTTGTCTTCACTATCCTCATCGTCTTTCTCCTTGTTCGTCCCGGTGGTCTCATGGGGGAGGTGGTGAGGGAGAAGGTATGACGGTGGAAAAGATTTCAGCGCGCTGCCGCCTCTTCCTCACGGTGCTCCTTTTCGGTCTCCTTATGCTCGGTGTGGTTCTGGCTGAGAGATATCTCAACGCTTACCTTGTTCGAATTCTCAATACTGCTTGCATTTACGTCGTTGCGGCAGTGGCATACAACCTTGTGAACGGTGTCACCGGCCAGTTCTCCCTGGGTCCCAACGCCTTCATGGCCATCGGAGGGTACACGGTGGCCCTGCTCATGCTTCCTCTGGCTCAGAAAAAGGAAGTGTACTTCCTCCAGCCTTTGATTTGGCCTTTGAACGCCTTTTCTTTTCCTCCCTCGCTGTTCATCGTGGCGCTTTTCCTTGGAGGGCTTCTTGCCGCGCTCTTTGCGTTGCTCATCGGTATCCCTACACTCCGCCTGCGAGGAGATTACCTGGCCATAGCAACTTTTGGTTTTGGAGAAATCGTGATTGTTCTGGCCAATAATCTCATCCCCATCACCAACGGTGCTCTTGGGATTAAGGGAATCCCTGAGTACACGAATCTGTGGTGGACGGCCAACTGGGCTTTCTGGACGGTCTTTGTGGTGAAGAATCTAGTGAACTCAAGCTTTGGCAGAGCTCTGAAGGCCATCCGGGAGAACGAGATCGCCGCCGAGGCCATGGGGGTGAACCTCTTTCGCCACAAACTCCTGGCCTTCGTGCTCAGCAGCTTTTTTGCTGGAGTTGCGGGAGGGCTTTTCGTCACCCTCATCAGTACGGTCTCGCCTACACTTTTCACCTTCAGCATGACCTTTAACCTCCTCATCATCATCGTCCTTGGAGGTCTTGGAAGCATTACGGGATCAACAGTCACCGCAATCCTCTTTGCCTTTCTCCAGGAGCTACTGCGAGAGGTTGAGGCTCCCCATACCATTGGTTCCTGGACCTTTCCTGGAATCCCCGGGATGCGGATGGTGGTCTTCTCGGTTATCCTCGTGGTCCTCATGATTTTCTACCGGAGAGGGCTTTTTGGGCAGAGAGAGCTCTCTTTTGAGGACGTGTTGTACCTGTTTCTTGGGAGGAAGGCCCGTGCCTGAGCGAGAAGAAGTTCTCCGGATCGACCGTGTGACCATTGCTTTTGGGGGACTTGTGGCGGTGAACGACTTCTCCCTTACCCTCTGGGAGGGGGACCTTGTGGGACTCATTGGACCAAACGGGGCGGGAAAGACCACGGTCTTCAACATCGTGAGCGGTCAGTATCCCCCCACCCGTGGTCGGGTCTTCTTCTTTGGGAAGGACATCACCGGCCTCTCCCCGGACCGTGTCACCGCTTTGGGCATTGCCCGGACATTCCAGAATATTCGCCTTTTCGGGCGTTTGAGTGTTCTTGAGAACGTTCTCGTCTCGTTTCACGTCCGCTTTCCCCACTCTTTCCTTGAGGCTATGCTTGCTCTTCCTACCACATGGCGTACAGAGAAGAAGCTCCGCCAGGAGGCGTACGCGCTCCTCGAGGCAGTGGGGCTTGCAGATATGGCCCATGAGGAGGCTCAGGCTTTGCCTTACGGGGAACAGCGGCGTCTGGAGATTGCTCGGGCGCTGGCAACCAGGCCGAAGCTCCTCCTTCTTGACGAGCCTGCGGCGGGCATGAACCCTCAGGAGACTCTGGAACTCATGCGGTTTATCGAGCAAATTCGCCGGGATTTCGGGCTGACTATTCTCCTCATTGAGCACGACATGAAGGTAGTTATGGGCATCTGTGAGCGGGTAGTCGTTATGGATTTCGGACTTAAGATTGCTGAGGGGACGCCGGAGGAAATCCAGAAGGACCCGCGGGTGATTGAGGCGTATCTGGGGGTCCAGAGCGCATGAGAAACGATGCCGTGCTCCAGATTGAGAATCTCCACGTCTTCTACGGGGGAATCCACGCCCTGAAAGGCGTAAGTCTCCTTGTCCCCCGGGGAACGATTGTGGCCCTTATCGGCGCTAACGGTGCCGGGAAAAGCACGATGTTGAGGACTGTTTCCGGGCTTGTCCGGCCAAGGGAAGGAAGGATTCTCTTTGAAGGGCAGGACATTACCGGAGAATCACCCCATCGAATTGTGGAGATGGGTATTGCCATGGTTCCTGAAGGACGCCGGATTTTCCCGAATCTCACCGTCATGGAGAATCTCCTCCTTGGTGCCTACACCCGCCGGGACCACCAGGGTTTGAAGAAGGATCTCGAGTGGGTGTTCTCGCTTTTCCCTCGTCTGAGGGAACGAACTTGGCAAAAAGGGGGGACCCTGAGCGGGGGCGAGCAGCAGATGCTGGCTGTTGCCAGGGCCTTGATGTCTCGCCCCAGACTCCTCATGATGGATGAACCTTCGCTGGGTCTTGCGCCTTTACTCGTTCGGGAGATCTTCCACATCGTCCGAGAACTGCTCCAAAGCGGGGTAACCATTCTCCTTATTGAGCAGAACGCAAAGGCGGCCTTGGAGATTGCTCACTACGCCTATGTGCTGGAGACGGGTCGCGTCACCTTAGAAGGAGAGGGGAAAAAGCTTCTTGAGGATGAGCGAGTGCGAAAGGCATACCTTGGGGAGGAATAGGAGGTTGAGAGCATGGAAGCCCGTGGAGAATACCGGGACAAGGGTGTGGAAGAGGTATGCCGAACCCCTTTTACTGAGAGAATTGCCCGCTGGCCCTGGATTCTTGACAAGAGGATCCGGCGCCGGTACCTCACAAAAGACGAAGAAGAGGCGTACCTCGCCCAGCTTGTGTGCCTGAAGTGCGGCAAGCCCTGTGGTGGATCGTGTGAGAGTTAGTGATTTTCCCGGTGCCCCGGAGTGGGTTCTTCTTCCCGGGATGCGCTCTCCTGGGCTATTCTGAAGACCTCCTGGAGAGGTAAGCCTGTCTGAGCGGCGATTTTTTTGCAATCCTCGTATTCAGGGAGAATCACCACCCTCCCGTGTTTTGTGACTGCCTTTCCCCGAACGGTCCCCCAGGGAGTGGGAATCTCCGCTGCCATCCTGGGAAGTACCCATTTGGTGACCTCGTACTCCCGGACGCCCAGAGTGGTTGTCTCCTCGAAGATAATCGTTCGCAGAAGGGGCGCAAGGGAAAGGGGTGAGAGCACGGACAGGGTGAAAGCAGGGCGCTGCTTTTTCATGTAAATGGGTGTGACAAAGACGTCGAGGGCTCCGGCCTTAAAAAGGCGCTCGGTGAGATACTCCAGAATCTGCGGGGACATGTCATCGATGTTGGTCTCAAGGAGGACGTTCTTTTCGGGAATTGCCCTTTCCTCCCTTTCGCCGAGAATCACCCGGAGGACGTTGGGAACCTCAAGGTCTCGCATTCCCGCCCCGTACCCCACTTCTTGAACCACAAGGGGAGGACATGGCCCAAAGGATTGTGCAAGGGAAGACACAAGGGCTGCTCCCGTGGGTGTGGTGAGTTCCCCCTCCAGGGTTCCGGTGTACACCGGAACACCCTGTAAGAGCTCGAGGGTGGCTGGAGCGGGAATGGGGAGAACTCCGTGGGTGGTGTGGATGAAGCCTCTTCCTGTAGGAACCGGTGAGGCGTACACTGCCTGTACCCCAAGGAGGTCAAGGGCATACAGAGTTCCGACAACATCCACCAGAGTATCTCCTCCTCCAATTTCGTGGAGGTGCACGTCATCTGACGGAAGACCATGGATTTTTCCCTCAGCTTCGGCGATTCTCCGAAGAACCCTCAGAGCCCTCTCCCTCAGGGCTTCGGGAAGCGAGCTTTCTGCAAGAAGCCCAAAGAGCTCTTTGGCCTTTCGCTCCTTTGGGGGGTCAGGCTCAGAGACTATCACCTGAGTCGCTGCAATGCCCTTTTTGTGCACCTTTCTGATGTCCACGGCAAAGGACAGGGGGAGGAATTCATGAAGTGAGGCAACGAAAGAAGAGATGTCGATTCTCCCAAGGTCAAGGAGTGCTCCAAGGAACATGTCTCCGCTTATGCCCGAAAAGCAGTCCAAGTACAGGACCTTCAGGATTTTCTCCTCCCTTCGGCGAGTTGGTTGACGAGATGGGCGAAAAACCCTGCACCGAATCCGTTGTCGATATTGACCACCGCCATTCCAGGTGCGCAGCTTGCAAGCATGGCAAGAAGCGGCGCAAGGCCAGAAAGATGAGCTCCGTACCCGATACTCGTTGGGACGGCAATGACTGGGGCGTTCACAAGACCCGCGAGAACACTCGGGAGCGCCCCTTCCATGCCCGCCACGGCGATTACCGCGTTGGCACCCTCGAAGACCGAGAGATGGGCCAGAAGGCGGTGAATCCCAGCAACACCGACGTCAAAGAGTCGTTCCACACGGTTCCCCGCAATTTCCGCGGTGACAGCTGCCTCTTCCGCAACAGGGATATCCGCCGTTCCTCCAGTAACCACGACGATTTTGCCCACTCTGGGCTGGGGTTCCCGTTCGGCAAAGATGAGACGAGCAGTGGGATGGAAGGAGAGAAAGGGGAGGTGTTGCCGGAGAAACTCATAGGTCTCCTGGTCCGCACGGGTGGCAAGGAAGTTCGGAACACGCTCTGCCAGGTCCTTCAGGATGGCCAGGAGGTGTTCTCGGCTCTTCCCCGGACAGTACACAACCTCAGGGAAACCCTTTCGCAGGTTTCGGTGATGGTCGACCTTGGCAAAACCAAGGTCTGTGAAAGGGAGATTTTTCAGAACACCGTACGCCTCCTGTGGGGAGATTTCCCCCCTCGCAACACGTTCAAGAAGTGGAAGGATATCCATACCTGACCCCCTTTTAGGAACATAAACCTATGACGCAGGAGTCTTTTTTCGACCTGGAAGGACCATGCGTGTTTTTCTTCACAAGAAACGACTGGAGGTCATCCCACGCAACCTCACCCCTGGCCTGGTAAAGGACCCGACCCTCCGTGTTCACCAAAAAGAGCGCAGGGGTTTCCCAGATCCCAAGGAGTGCAGGAAGGAGAGGATGGGCGAGGTAAATGGTGTATTTTCCTCCCAGGGAATCCTCAAGGCGCTGGGCATCCCGGAAATCACATTGCAGGCACACCGGATAAAGCAAAACCTTTCCCTCAAGGTTCTCCATGCGTTCATAGAGCTGGACGAGCTCGGCAAGGCAAGAAAAACACCTGGGGTCGAGGAAGAAGAGAATCGCCAGCGAGGAAGGGCGAAAGGGAGTCTCTTCTCCTCTGAGCGTATAGAGACGAAAGGAGGGGAGTTTTCGCACTGATGCCTCTGCTGGGAAAAGGCATAAAAAGAGCGCAGCAAGAAGGCCCAGAACGGTCACGCCAAGAATGTTCTTCACGACATATCCCTCCGGTTCAGTACATGGGAAGAGGCGCAAAAACCGGACTCTGTTCTCTGGCCCAAGAAGCGGTGAGCCGCGTGGTTCTTCTTTTCACCAGGTCGAGAACGACTACGTCCCAGTTTCCGGGGTCTTTCTCCACACAGAAAGTCAGCCTCTGACCATCAGGGGCTGCTGCAAGGTACGCCTTGGAAAGGCCATCGTCCGTCAACCTAACCCAGGACTCCTGGGGAGAGAACTCGTACACGTCATACCTTCCCTCCTTTTCTCCGATGAAAAAGAGCCGCTCCCGTCCTCCAAAGGTGGGATAAAGGACATTGCCCGGGAAATTCAGGATGTCTTCCCGTCCTTCAAGGAGATTCCAGAGCACCAGTTTCCACCGCCCTTCCCGGTATTCGGAAAACGCAAGGGTTTCGGTGTACCGGGACGCAGAGAGCCACCCCAAAGGAGCACCTCGCACGAGGAGCTCCCGCTGCTTAGACCCGTCGAGGTTCATCTCGTAGATGCCCTTTTTTCCTCCCCGCTCTGAGAGGAAGAGGATGGTTCCCCGGCAGGGAGAAAAGGTGGGGGAGAAGTCTGAAAACTCTCGGAGGCTCAAACGCTGCACCCTGCGGGGGTAAAGGTCAATCCGGAAGATATTGGAGACACCTGCACAGGAAACCACCGCAAGAAGGGATTGTCCATCGGGAGTCATGGTGATGGTCTCGAGCATACCCCCGCTTTCCGGAAAGGGGAACGAGGTCTCCCGTTCTCCTGCAAGATCCGAGAAGACAATGAACGAGCGTCCCCCCTCCTGGCGGACGAAGAGGACCTTCCATTCTTTTGCCCGCCTGAGTATTCCAGGAATCCGGCGCTTGATCGCCTCAAGAAAAGCAGCGCTTTCCTCGAGGCGGCGAACCATGCCCAGAACCTTCCGGGAGGCCCCAAGGTCCCAGACTTCGAAAAAAAGCCAGCCCTCCTTGGCGTATCCGAAGAGCAGAACATCTCCTTCGGTCATCAGAGTGTCCGGAAACACGCCTTTTTTCAGGTCCTCAAGGGGTGGCTTGGGGAAGGACCTGGGCTTTCTGTGGAGCGCGTCTTCGAGGAAGCCTTCAAGGGGAGCGAAGACGTGCTCAGGAGTGTAGTCGAAAAAGAAAAGATCATCTTTTGCCCATCCCGAAGATACAGGCAGAATGGACAGGATTCCCCAAACGGCAAGGCAGAGGAATCCTACGATTGCACGTTTTTTCCAGCTTCTCATCTTCTTCCCTGGGTTTTCCATCCTCAGGATAGTATAATAGAAGCCGGTGAAAAGGGGAATGGGGAACTTCTCGGTTATCACCGTTTCTCGAGAGGTTGAAAGCTTGGGGGATGAGGTGGCTCTGAGGCTTTCAAGAGTTCTAGGCTATGAGCTCATCAACAGAGAGCAGTGGATGGCTCTTCTTGAAGGCCATTCCCCTGCGCTTTCTCCCGAACCTCCCGAGGAAGAGGGAGAGCGAGAACGCTGGATGGCGGAGGTTGGCAGGCTCCTTGAGGAGCTTGCCGAGAAACGGGCCTTTGTTCTCCTTGGACGGGGAGGACAGAAACTCCTCGCCCGCTGCGCGAGAGCGTTCCATCTCCTTGTGGTGGCTCCGGTACCCGTGAGGCTTCGGCGCATTATGGAGCGGTACCGCCAGGATGAGGTCACGGCCTCGCGTATCCTTGCCGAGCAGGATCGGCAGCGGGAGAGATTCCTCCTTAGGTTTTTCGGGGTGGACTGGCGCAACCCCCTCCATTACCACTTTGTCCTCAATACCGCCTTTTACGACGTTGAGGAATCTTGCCAGCTCGTTCTTGAGGCTATGAAAAGGACGCGACCTCCCTCATCGGGTCAGCAGGAGTCGTTCTTCACCAGGGAAGGTTTCTTGGAAAAGCCTGTGGTGTTCTCTCACCCTTCAGAGGAGGAGTTTGCCCGAATTCTCGACTTCTACGGTATTCGCTGGCTCTACGAGCCCCGGACGTTCCCGCTTGAGTGGGACAGCGAGGGGAACGTGGTGGAGGCCTTTGCTCCTGATTTCTACCTCCCGGACTTCGACCTTTTCATCGAGCTCACCACTCAGAAGCAGAGGCTTACCTGGCGCAAGAACCGGAAGGTTCGAAAGCTCAAGGAACTCTATCCAGAGGTGAAGATCAAGGTCGTGTACGCCCGGGACTACGAACACATCTTGAGGAAATTCGACCTCGAGGACAACCATGAGTGACCCCCGGTTGGGAGTACGGGTGTTCACCCGTGAAGAAATCCAGCGGCGTGTCGAGGAGGTTGCCCATGAGATTGACCGGGATTACAGAGGGGAACGACCAGTCCTCATCGTTATTCTTCGGGGAGCAGTGTACTTTGCCGTGGACCTCACAAGGGCGCTCACAATTCCCTTTGACCTTGACTTCATGGCCCTCTCTCCTTTCCGCCTGGGACTTCGACGGGCCGAAATCGAGAAAGACGTGGACGTGGACCTTAAGGGGCGCCATGTCCTTATCCTTGAGGACATCGTGGACACAGGGCTTACGCTGAATTTCCTCGTGCGAAACCTTGAGCGGCGGCTTCCCCAGAGTGTCCGGGTATGCAGCTTCCTGAACTGTCCGGTTCGCCGTATCGCCGAGGTCGAGGTTCACTACTTCTGCTTCGAAATTCCGGACATTTACGTTGTGGGATATGGCCTGGATTTTCGGGGGGATTTCCGGAACCTCCAGGAAGTCTACGCTCTTTATGACCCCTCCGGGAGGAGCACACAGGTTCTGAAACGGATGGGGAAAGGACGGTGAACGTGGTGGAGTTTCGCAGAGCCATTCTCGCCATGCAGGGATATACGCCCGGAGAACAGCCAAAGGAAGGAGGATTCGTGAAACTCAACACCAACGAGAATCCCTATCCTCCATCCCCAAGAGTCATTGCGGCGCTTCAGGAGTTCCTTACCTCCTGTTCTCTGGCGCTGTATCCTCCTCCACTGAGTGACGCAGTGAGACGGAAGGCCTCCGAGGTGTACGGGATTCCGGAGGACTGGATTCTCGTCGGGAACGGTTCGGATGAGCTTCTCGACCTCGTGGTGCGAATCTTTGTGGATCCGGGGGACAGGGTTGCCTATCCCGTCCCCACCTACACATACTACCGGGTTCTTGCACTCCTCCAGGGAGGGGTGCCTCTGGAAATACCCTTCCCCGAAGACTTCTCCCTTCCTGAAGCTCTCGTTACGGCTTCTGCACGGTTGAAGTTCCTCTGTAACCCTAACTCCCCTACGGGAACGTTCATTCCCCCCAGGGACATCGAGAGGCTCGTGCGGGATTCAACCTGCCCTGTGGTGGTTGACGAGGCCTATGTCGATTTTGCTCCAGAAAGCGCCCTTCCTTTCCTTAAGCGGTATGAAAACCTCATCCTTGTCCGAACCCTCTCGAAATCCTTTTCCCTTGCAGGGTTGCGTGTTGGTTTCCTCTTTGCCCACCCTGCGGTCGTTCGAGAGCTCCTCAAGGCCAAGGCTTCATACAACGTGAACATTCTCTCCCAGGTTGGGGCCTGCGCGGCCTTAGAAGACCTCGAGTACGTTCGGGAGAACATCGCCCGCATAAGAAGCACTCGCGAGTGGTTCTCGGAGAGAATGAGGTCGCTGGGGTTTTTTGTCTACCCTTCCGAGGCGAATTTCGTCATGGTGAGAAAAGCAGGGGTTGACCTCCGTTTCCTGTACGAAGCGCTGAAGCGCCGGAAAGTCCTTGTCCGGTATTTCCCCGAATGGCCTGATGCTCTTCGAATTTCCATCGGGACCGAGCGGGAAATGGCATTGCTCGTCCACCATATCACTGCCCTTTTAGAGGAAGCCCATGTTTGAACTTTACATCTGGGATCTCGACAACACCGTCATCGGGAGTTCCAGGCTCCTCTGGGGAGCTTTCCAGTGGGTGGCCGAGCGTTTTGCCGGGCGTTCCATGACTCCTCGAGACATCGTCAGTCTCTACGGTCCTCCGGAGGACGTGGTTATTGAGCAGATTGTGGGACGGGAGAAAAAGGATGAGGCTCTGCGGGCATTCTATGAGTTCTACGAGCAGGAACACGACCGCCTTGTGACGCCTTTTCCTGAAGTTCTGGAGATTCTCGAGTACCTCCGGAGGAAAGGAGTGAAACAGGCGCTGTTCACCTCCAAGGGGAGAAAAAGCGCTTCCATAACCCTTCGGAGGTTCAACCTTGAACGCCTCTTTGACTTCGTCCTGTGTGGGGACGAGGTGCAGCGAGCTAAACCCTACCCTGATGGGGTGGTCCGGATTCTCGAGTACTTCGGGGTGTCTCCACGGAATGCCCTCTATGTGGGGGATTCTCCTCTTGATGCCCAGGCTGCACACGGGGCTCAAGTAGCCTTTGCCCTGGCGCTCTGGGATTCTTTCCATCGCGCTGAGGCAGAGCGTATCGCAGCAGAGTACGTTTTCGCCACACCCCGGGAGATGTTCTTGTGGGTTCAGCGGCAGCATGAAGAGGAGGGATAGCAATGCCTTTTGAGTATGTACGAAAGCGGGACGGAACCCTTGAGCCCTTCCGAGAGGAAAAGATTGTTTCAGCCCTTTCCCGAGCACTTTCTGCCTGTGGGAAAGAGGATCCTGAGCTTGCCCACACCCTGGCTGAGAAGGTCGTTCACCTGCTTTCTGAGCGGATCAGCGACATTCCCGAAGTCGAAAAAATCCAGGACACGGTTGAAGAAGTGCTCATGCGAGAGGGTCTTTCTGAGGTCGCCCGGGCGTACATTCTGTACCGGGAGAAAAGGCGTTCTCTCCGAAAGGCAAAATGGGAGCTCTTCGGGGTACGGGACGATTTGAAGCTCTCCCTGAACGCAGTGCGGGTACTGAAGGAACGGTACCTCTTGAAAGACAGTGAGGGGAACGTCGTTGAAACCCCGAAGGGGATGATGGAACGGGTCGCCCGTTCCATCGCCGAGGTGGACAGGGCCTTCGGAGAGGATGCGTCGAGGACCTTCGAGGAATTTTTCGAACTCCTCACCTCTCTTGTTTTTCTCCCCAACTCCCCTACCCTCATGAATGCGGGCACGTCCCTTGGGCAGCTTTCGGCGTGTTTTGTTCTTCCCGTTGAGGATTCCATTGACTCGATTTTCACGACCCTGAAAGAGATGGCCATCATTCACAAATCCGGAGGGGGAACAGGATTCAGTTTTTCCGCTCTCCGTCCGAAAGGCGACATCGTGGTTTCTACAGGTGGACGGGCCTCAGGTCCTGTGTCGTTCATGCGGATTTTCGACGTGGCTACAGAAGTGGTGAAGCAGGGTGGTCGCCGCCGGGGCGCAAATATGGGAGTCCTCCGCTTCAATCACCCCGATATTCGGGAATTCATTCGGGCCAAGGAAAAGCCAGGGTTTCTGGAGAACTTCAACCTCTCGGTGGCCATAACGGATGAAGAGATTGAAAGGGTGAAGCGTGGTGAGAAGGTGGAACTCGTCAACCCCCGGGATGGGAAAGTCTGGGAACGGGTGAACGCCCGAGAGCTCTTTGAAACGATTGCTGAGAGTGCCTGGAGAAGCGGGGAGCCGGGCCTTCTTTTCCTTGACACAATTAACCGTGCGAACCCCACCCCTCACCTTGGAGACATCGTGGCCACTAACCCCTGTGGTGAGGTTCCCCTTTTGCCTTATGAATCCTGTAACCTTGGCTCCATAAACCTGGCGAAGTTCGTCAGAGGAGGGAAAATCCAATACGACCGCCTTCGGGAAGTGGTGTGGAAGGCGGTACATTTCCTGGATAACGTCATCGAGGCCAACCGGTATCCCCTAGAGGCCATTGAGAAGATGGTGAAGGGGAACCGGAAAATTGGTCTTGGGGTAATGGGGTTTGCAGACATGCTGGTGCAGCTTGGGATTCCCTATTTTTCCGAAGAGGCCCTCAAGATTGCTGCCGAGGTGATGCACTTCATCGCCCTTGAAGCCCGGATGGCCTCTCTGGATCTCGCTGCGCGACGCGGCACCTTCCCCAATTACCCTCAGAGCATCTGGGCAAAGAAGAACCTTCCCCTCCGCAACGCCACCCTGCTCTCCATTGCTCCCACAGGATCCATAAGCATCATTGCATCCTGCTCGAGTGGCATTGAGCCCCTTTTTGCTCTGGCCTTTAGAAGATATGTCCTGGAACATACCGAACTCGTTGAGGTCCATCCTCTCCTTGAAGAAATGTTCCAGCGCTTTGGCATTCCTGAGGAGATTCGGAAAGCTGTGCTTGAGCGAGGGACCATGGCGGGCATTGAGGGCATTCCTGAAACTCTGCATCGCCTTTTTCTCACCGCCTTAGAGATTCCTCCGGAATTCCATGTCCGGGTTCAGGCAACCTTCCAAAAGTACGTGGACAACGCCGTTTCGAAAACGGTAAATCTCCCAGAGTCTGCAACCCCTCAGGACGTCTTCCGGGTGTACCTTTTGGCCCATGAGCTTGGATGCAAAGGCATCACCGTGTACCGTTACGAGAGTCGTCCACAGCAAGTTCTGTACCTTGGCGTTTCGGAGGCACAGTGCGAAGAATGCTGAGGAGATCCCGGGCAATGTTCCTTGCTCCCTCCCCCTGCCCTTGCCAGGTTACCCTGGCAAATTGCTGCGCCCTTTCCTGAAAGGCATGGAGGTTCTCCAGGACCTCCTGCAGAACGCGGGCGGTTTTTTCCGGAGTGTCTCCCCCGGGAATGAGGGCCTCCCGAAGGAGCAGAGCCTGTCGTGAAGCGAGGAAGTGGGGGTTTGCCTGAATAGCACCTTTGAGGCAGGGCTCAATGCAGGGGATGCCACAGAATGCCGCATATTCGAGGGCTGTTCCTGCAAATCCCACAATGAGGGAAGCGCTGCCAAGGCGCGCAAAGTAGTCTCCCTGGCTGAAGGAAATGGATTGCTGTCCCAAAAGGAAAGAAGACGGAGCAGCGAATTCCCCGCGGGCCTTCTGGATAGCACGAATTACCTGCGTGGCGCTCTGTTCCGGAGGGAAGACGAAGTGGAGGGCAAAGGAGGCCAGGGCGTCCCGGGCAAGAAGTATTGTTTCTGTAAGGAAGAGGAAGTTCCTCTCCCAGTCCCTTCGATGCCCGGGAAGAAAGAGGATGTTCTTCTCCCTGCAGGAACCCGGAGGGGTTTCCGGGCCCACGAATCCAAGGAATTCGGCCCGAATACCCAGACTCTGGAACCACAGGGCGGTTGGGGCATCCCGGGTGTAGACTTTTGCCGTTCCATGCCGGAAGAAGAGCGCCGTGATCCTTCCCAGGCGCTCATAGGGTTTCTTTCGAACCCGCAAAAGGTCCGTGTGGGCACAGGCGAAGAGATACACCTTCCTTCCGGTGCCCAGAAGACCGAGAAGGAGAGGAAGAATGTCTCCAACGCCAATCACCATGTCAAAGGACAGGGGGCAGTTCCTGAGAAGGCGAAAAACAGCCAATGCATTCCTTGTTCCTCCCCGGAATGCGTCGGTGAGAAACCGAAGGACGCGCTGGGGAAAGCTCCCCAGGTACACCCCGCCATATGGGAGGGTTGGAGAAACGTGGAGCAGGTTCACCCGGCCCGGAAACCTCTGCGCCGTGCCCTCAAAGGCTTTGCCTTCCCCCACCAGGGGGACAATGCCCACCTCAAGGGCAACACCCTGGGTTTCAGCCAGCTCCAGGAGTTCTTTGAGAATAAGGGCTGCGAAGGAATCCTCTCCGTATCCGTTGCTGATAAGAAGCACGTGCTTTTTCTCCATATTTTTTTATGGTATGCTAAAAGGAACTCAGAGTAAAGAAGGGGGAGTTTTTCTTGCGCTGGCCGGGAATTCTCGCGTACTTCGCTGAATACCTACCTGTGACGGCGGCGACACCGCTTCTGACCCTTGAGGAGGGCAACACGCCCCTCATTCGCTCGACGTCTTTAGAGAAACGCCTCAGGGTAGGAGCGCTCTTTTTCAAGTTCGAAGGAATGAACCCCACAGGGTCTTTCAAAGACCGGGGTATGGTGGTGGCCATTGCCAAGGCCAAGGAAGAGGGAAAGAAAGTCGTGATGTGTGCTTCGACCGGGAACACCTCTGCTTCAGCCGCAGCGTACGCCCGCAAGGCAGGGCTTTCCTGCATTGTCCTCATCCCTCAGGGGAAGATTGCCCTGGGGAAGCTCTCCCAGGCACTGATGCATGGAGCGAGAGTTCTGGCAGTACGTGGGAACTTTGACGATGCACTGCGTATTGTGCGCTTTATCACGGCCAACTATCCGGTGGCGCTCGTCAACTCTATCAACCCCTACCGTATTGAGGGGCAGAAAACCGCAGCGTTTGAGGTTGTGGAGTGGCTTGGAGGTGTTCCCGATATCCTTGCGCTTCCCGTGGGGAATGCAGGGAACATCACGGCATACTGGAGGGGTTTCAAGGAATTCTTCGAGCTGGGGAAGACTCGTGCCCTGCCGAAGATGTTCGGCTTCCAGGCCGAAGGTGCCTGCCCGCTTGTTCTGGGGAAGCCCGTGGAAAATCCCCAGACGGTGGCCACCGCAATCCGCATTGGCAATCCGGCCAGCTGGAAGGGTGCCATTGCCGCCCGGGATGAGTCTGGTGGTCTCATTGACGCCGTGAGCGACGAGGAGATTCTCCTTGCCCAGCGAATGCTCGCGGAAGAAGAGGGGCTTTTCGTGGAGCCTGCTTCCGCGGCCTCCCTTGCGGGCGTCATGAAGAAGGCCCGGGAGGGAGTATTCCGGGGGAAAGAAACGGTAGTGTGTATCCTCACCGGGCACGGCCTGAAGGATCCTGACATTGCCGTCAGGCAGAATGAGGGGAAGATTGAAGAGGTTGAGCCACGAGAAGAAGCGGTAGTGGAACTCCTCGGACTCAGGGGGGAGAGGCCTTGAAACTCCGTGTCTGTGTTCCCGCGACTTCGGCAAATCTCTCTTGTGGATTCGACGTTTTAGGCCTTGCCCTTGACCTCACCTACGAGGTGGAGGTGGAAACCACGGAGGAACGATCCTTCTTTCTACGCCACCGAGGGGAAGGCGAAAAAGAGGTTCCGCAGGACGAGCGGAACCTCTTTTTCGTTGCCGTGCAGAAAACCTGGGAGCGGCTTGGCTTTGAGGGAGTTGGCCTTAGGGCCTGTGCCACAAATAGCATCCCCATTGCCCGAGGGCTTGGGAGTAGTGCCGCGTGCATCGTTGCCGGGGTAACGGTAGCGAATGCGCTCTGTGGGGGGAAGCTGAAATTTGAGGAGATGCTCGAGCTTGCCGTTACCCTTGAGGGGCATCCTGACAACGTCATCCCGGCCTTTGTGGGGGGGTTCACCATTGCCTTACGGGAGGAGGGCAGGGTCTTCTACCAGCGGTTTTCCTTTCCTCCGCTTTTCTCTCTCTTTGTGCTCATTCCCGACTATACTCTGAGCACCGAAGTCATGCGGGGTGTGCTCCCCGCTTCCTATCCCAGGGAGGATGTGGTGTTCTCCCTTTCCCACCTTGCCTTCCTTCTGGGAAGCCTCTTTACCCGGGACCGTGAAGGGTTCTTCCGTGCCCTGGAGGACCGCATCCATGAACCGTACCGGGGGAGGTATGTGGTTGGTTTCCCTGAAGTGAAGGAGTACGTGAAAGGAAAGGGCCTGGGGAACGTGGTCATCAGCGGTTCCGGTCCAACATTGCTTCTTGTCCTTTCCCGACCCCTTGAGGAAGAGGAAAAAAGAGAAATCGCTGGAATTTTCGCTGCTCGGGGTGTGGCGGTGAGGATTCGGGAAGTGCATCCCGAGGAAAAGGGCGCGAGGGTTGAAATCCTGTGAGTCTTGTCGTCCAGAAATACGGAGGGTCTTCAGTCGCCGATTTGGAGAGGATTCGCCACGTGGCTTCTCGGGTCCGCCGGTACTTCCTCGAAGGTCACCGACTGGTCGTGGTGGTCTCGGCAATGGGGAAAACCACTGACACCTTGCTTGCCATGGCCCGGGAACTCCATCCGTTTCCTCCGGAACGAGAAGTGGATACGCTTCTTGCCACAGGGGAACAGGTCTCCATTGCCCTGCTCTCTATTGCTCTCTTTGCCCAGGGAGTGCCCTCGATTTCTCTTACTGGGGGACAGGCGGGGATTATCACCACCGACGTGCATACCAAGGCCCGCATTCTCAGGGTCGAGGTGGAGAGAATTTTCCATCACCTCAACGAGGGGAAGGTGGTCATCGTCGCCGGTTTCCAGGGCGTTACCGAAGACGGGGACATCACCACCCTTGGCCGGGGAGGGAGCGATACTACGGCCTGTGCTTTAGCGGCAGCTCTTCGGGCCGATGTATGCGAGATTTACACCGATGTGGCAGGGGTTTTTACAGCAGACCCCCGCGTTGTCCCTGAGGCAAGGAAAATCCCTCGCATTTCTTACGATGAGATGTCAGAGATGGCAAGCCTTGGTGCGAAAGTCCTGCAGCTTCGCGCGGTGGACTTTTCAAGGCTCTACCGGGTTCGGGTTCACGTTCGTTCGACTTTCCTCGAGGAGGAAGGAACGTGGGTGGAGGAGGTGGAGAATATGGAAGAGGCCAAAGTACGGGCCATCACCCATAGTCTTGAAGTTGTCAAGGTTGTCCTTCTTGGGGTTCCGGACGAGCCCGGTGTTGCTGCCCTCGTCCTGCGGACTCTTGCCGACTCTTCGGTGTTCCTCGACATGATTATTCAGAGCGAGGGGCGGGAGGGCAAGAAGGACATTGCCTTTGTGATCCCCCGGGAAGACGAGGGGAAGGTGCGGAGGGCTCTCGAGGACCTGCGGAAAATACTCCCCCTTGAAGGGGTGAAGTTCGACGAAGACGTGGGTAAGGTATCGGTGGTGGGAGCAGGGGTGGCGAATGACCCCCGAATCGCCTTTCGCATGTTTGACACCCTGGCACGGTGTGGGGTGAATATTGACATGATCAGCACCTCAAATCTCCGGATTTCCTGTCTCATCCCGAAGAACAGGGTTGAAGAATCGGTTCAGGCGCTGCACAGGACATTTATCAGCGACAGTGAGGTGATTCTCCGTGAAGGCTCTTAGGGTTGCCGTGGTCGGTGCAACAGGAGCGGTTGGGCAGGAGATGCTCCGCATCCTTGAGGAGCGGGAATTTCCTCTCCGGGACTTGAAACCTCTGGCTTCCCCACGCTCTCAGGGGAAGACGGTGCATTTCAAAGGGGAGGAAATCCCCGTCGAGGTTCTGGGTCCTTCGAGTTTTTCCGGATGTGACCTTGCACTCTTCAGCGCTGGTGCTTCCGTGAGTCGGGAGTTTGCTCCCAAAGCGGTGGAGAGTGGGTGCTTGGTGGTGGACAACTCTTCCGCGTTCCGTCTCGAAGACGATGTCCCTCTGATTGTTCCAGAGGTCAACCCCCACCGGGTCCACGAGGTGAAGAAGCGGGGTATCATCGCCAATCCAAACTGCACCACCATTATCTCCGTTGTTCCCTTAAAGCCCCTCCACGATTACGGGAGGATTCGCCGGATCGTGGCGGCAAGTTACCAAGCAACTTCCGGGGCGGGAGCACAGGCCATGAGAGAACTCGAAGAACAGGTTGTGGCCTATGCCCAGGGAAAACCCTTAGAAGTTCGGGTCTTCCCCTACCAGATTGCCTTTAACCTCATTCCCCATATCGACGCATTCTTAGAGAACTTCTACACGAAGGAAGAGATGAAAATGGTCTGGGAAACACGAAAGATCATGGAGGATCCTTCCATCCAGGTGACGGCAACTTGTGTTCGGGTTCCAGTGTTCCGGGCTCATTCCGTGGCCATCAACATTGAGACGGAGCGGAAAATCACCCGGGAGAAAGCGGTGGAACTCCTTTCGAATTTCCCCGGAGTGGTGGTTCAGGACGACCCGCAGAATCGTCTCTACCCGATGCCCCTTTTCGTTGCCGGAAAGGACGAGTGCTACGTTGGGCGGATTCGGGAGGACATTTCTCTGGAGCGAGGGCTGAACCTCTGGGTGGTTGGAGACCAGCTCCGCAAGGGGGCGGCGCTCAACGCCATCCAGATTGCCGAACTCCTTTTGCGGGAAGGGATTCTCTAAAAGGAGAATCCCAGGCGCCTCAGACGTTCTTCCTCGCTGAGTACACGCCCTTTTTCATCGACAGGGTAAAGCATGCCCTCAACGATTCTCGTCTGGACCTTTCCTTTAGCCCAGGGGTTGCCGAGAAGATGAGGGGCGTCAAAGAGACCTCTCGCGACTGCTCCAGCAAGGACCCCTGGGTCAAGGAAAGGGTCTTCCCCCTGGCCCAGGCTCTTTAGGGCCTTAAGAAGGAGGAGTGCTTCGTGCTTTATCCGTGCCCGGTGTTCTGCAACGTAGGGGTCTTTCGTGACATCGGGAAGGTCAAAAAGGGCGTCTTTCAGGACTCCCTGAACAATATGGGCGCTTTCGATGACCTCTTCGGGTCGGGCCAGGTGGTCGCCTTCGGAGAAGTTCACCACGTGGACAATATGGGGGCGGAGGAAAAGCCCGAGGAAGGTCGAAGCCGCAAGCTGTCCTTTGGCAATCTCAGGATGTGGAGAGAAGTGGGCCAGCCCTCCCCGGATCTGGGTGAAGACGGTGAAGGTTGTATCTTCAAGAGTCTGCACAAGGTCTTTTTTGGCAAGCATTTTGGCAAGATCCGCCCGGGGAGCAACGCCCGGAGGGGTGTTCAGCATGTATTGAGCGACGTAGTACCGGGCGCCGAGCTTTTTGGCAATGTACGCCCCAAGGAAAAAGGAGGCCACGGCGACACTGTCTGGAGCTCCCCTGAGGCTCCACTGGTGCGCGTCGTTCACCTCCACGGGAACGCCAAGGTCGATATAGGTCTTCATGGCTTCCAGGTTCTCTCCGATGGCCTCAAGGAGTGGCCGTTTCGATCGTCCGTCGAGCTCGCTGTACCAGAAAATGGGGACTGCTCCCCAGGCGATGCGGATGGTTTCGTGCAGAAGGTGTGCCCACTCCTTGAGGTGGTTTGTTCCGCTGTAGCAGCGAAGGAGGGGAAAGTTCCCCCTTCGAGAGGCTTCGAATATGGCCACGAGGTCTTCTCTCCGTCGCAGGGGAACTCCTCCTGCTCCTTTGTGGGTCTCGTCCATCCTGTGGGGTTCGAAGAAGAACTCCTGGGCGTTCTGATCCGGGCCGAGGGAAATGACGTCCACCACTTTCGCCTCGCTTATGCGGCGCACCCCTTCCACCGTTTCCTCCACCGTGGGGAGGCCAAAATGGTGGCGGAGAAGGGGAAAGGGGTACCTTGCGGCAACGCGCTCAGGAAGGGTTTCAGGATAGGTGTCCTTCCTGCGTTCTTCTCTTGAGCCGGTCAGGCTCGCCACAATCTCCGAAAAAGGTTCCCTTCCGGTAAAGATATAGGTGAAAAGGCCAGATTTGCGGGCTACGGGCTCAATCTGAGGGGTACAGCTCAAAATCCAGGGAATCTGGGAGAGGCCATGCCTGGTTGCGAGGCTCTGCAGCTCCGTAAAGAGCCTCTCCGCCACACATTCTGTGAGACGGTATCCAACGACGACTATCGACGGGCGTTCCTGTAAAACTGCCTCGACGACCTCTTGGGGAGAGCGGGCAGGACCAAGAAAAATCGTCTGGTATCCGAAGCGCTCCGCAAGGGTCAGGAATCCGTACACTCCGGCAACATGAACACAGGTGCCCAGTGAGGCCCCGAGGACCTTTTTACTTTCCACCGGTCACCACCAGCTCGTGAATTTCCTTCACGCTCAACCCTTGCAACCCGAGCTTCTCCACCGTTCTCCCCTCCTTCCAGTAATCCTTTCCATGGAGAACTGAAGCAAGGTGAATAAGGCTATCGATGGTCGGTGTGGGCACACCGAGCATTTTCCCCAAAGAGGAGATGGGGACAAGGCTTGTGGGGACGTCTTCCGTGATGTACCGGTGGAAAATGGTGGAGGGTGCTCGAATCCCCTGGTATCCCGCATTGTTCTGGATGGCCTCGAAGAGGTTTCTCCCGGAAACGTCGTAGGCCGAATACAGCCATTCCCGGGCGGTGATGGCGCGGACTCCCAGGGCTTCCGCGACTTTCACCCTCTCTCTATCCACCTCTTCAAGGACAAGAGCAACAGAAGGCGTGACACCCTCGATGTAGTAATCGAATTCCCCACGGGTGCTCTCTATTCGGGCCGCGTTGAGGATGGTGATAGTGGGATGAAAAACAGCGCCGATATTATTGAAACTCGTTTTCAGGACGCTGTCCTCAGGAATAAACTGGGGCAGGGCAACTCGAAGCGTCTGGACGACCCTCACGGTCTCATACGCCGGTAGGGCAGCGACCGGGATGCTATTCTTCACCCGGAATATCCGGACTTGTGCTGGTCCGCTGATCCGGCTGGCGAAGAGAAAGGTTTGTGCTTCAGCGATGAGAACGTCTTTTGTGCAGGAAGTTTCTCTAAGCACCTGACGTACTTCAAGCGCGCCTCCTGTCCTCCCAGGATTAAGGACGATAATTTGCCCGTCTTCAAGGTGAGGGCTCAGGCGTTCGGCAATGTCCCGGTGCCCTGTGGCCGGGAGAACCACCATGATGACCTGGGTACCCGCTATAGCTTCCCGGATATCCGAGGTCGCAACCGGGATAGGAGCAAAGCCACTCACCTCTCCCTCAACCTGTATGCCTCCAAGAAGCTGTATAGGACGAAGGCGCTCGGTAGTTCGGTTGAAAAGCCGCACTGGAAAACCCTTGAGGGCAAGGTACCCTGCTAAAGCCTGCCCACCGTGTCCTGCCCCAAGAACGGCAAAAGTTACAGGATCAGGCACATGTTTTCACCCGTTTCATAGCAATGTGGAAGAGGCGCTGCACCATACCCGTATAGTCGATGTCCAAGGCAGCGCACATCTCCGGGAAAGGACTCTGGTGGTAGTAGAGGAGCGGAAGGGCATTGATTTCAAGAAAAAGCGGCAGGGCTTCTCCCTCAGAGAGAATCAGGCGAAATGTGGCGTAATCGCGCATGTTGAGTTCCTGGAAGATTTTGAGACTCATGCGCTGAATCTGAAGGACGATTTCCTCAGGAAGGTCCGCCACTCCCAGAACCCGTTCCCCCTTCCTGAGGGTTTCCTCGCAGGGAGGAAAATCTCTGCGGAGGGGAGTGATTTCGAGAATGGGCAGAGGAGCGGTTTCTTCATCGTTGCCCCAAAGACCAACAACGAATTCTCTTCCAGGAATGTACTTTTCGACAATCACTTTCTCCCCGGTCATCTCAAAAAGCTGAAGAGCGGCTTTCCTGAGGGCCTCGTGGTCATGGACCATGAAACCCCCAAGCTTCCTTCCCTGGTATTCTCGAAAACGGGGTTTTACAAGAACAGGGAATTCAAGGTTCTCAGGCCAGGGAGCTTGGGGAGCCCAGAGGAAAAAGGACGGTGTGGGGACACCAAGACCCCTCAGGGCCAGCTTCGTCAGAGAACGATCTAGACAAAGTGAATGGACCACCGCACGGGAACCAAGATAAGGGATGTCCAGGGCGTCAAGAAGCAGAGGCAAGAGTGCCTGGCTGTACACCGACGAGACACAGGTGGTGACGTTAAAGACGAAGTGGATGTCCTCAGACAGGAGACGGGTCACCACTTCCTCAAGAGGGCGTTCAACGTCAAAAAGCACCACTTCATATCCGGTTTCTCTCAGGGCCTCTTGGATAAGGGTGAGCGTCTGTCCCTTGAGTTCCTGCTGGGTTGCGTAGTATTCCTCTTCTTCTTGAGAGAGCACAGCCTGGTTGTAAGCCAAAAGCACCCGCGCTACAGGCAATAGCCTTCACCCCTCCCAACAATCATATTACCATTAGGGAGGGGTGAAGGCAAGGAAACTCAGACCGTGAAGCGCTTAACCTTCTCTTTGAGCTCTTCCGCAAGCTGAGCCAGAGCTCCGGTGGCCTTGTTGATTTCCTGAAGGGAAGCATTCTGCTCTTCCGCAGAAGCGGAGACCTCCTCGCTGGCTGCGGCGTTCTCTTCAGACACCGAGGCTGCGGCGGCAATTTTGTCCGTGATGACCTTGATGGCCTGGGCGATCTCGTTGAGTGCCCTATTGTTCTCTTCAGAGAGCCGAGCAATAGTCTCGGTTTCCTTGAGGGTTTCGTTCAGGGATTCCTTTGCCCGGTGGAGGGCCTGGTACAGTCCCTGGATTTCCTGAAGCGTCCGGTCAACAGAGGCGATGATGGACTCGAAGTTCCTGTTCACCTCGCTCTGCTGGGCAACCCCTCGTGCTACCTCTTCTTCCGCCTCGTTCATGCTCTCTGAAGCTCGGGCCATATCCTTTTTGATCTCCTCGATGAGCCGGGCAATGCGTTCTGCCGCCTGGGAGGATTCCTCAGCAAGCTTCCGTACCTCTTCTGCTACCACGGCAAAGCCCCGCCCTGCCTCTCCGGCCCTCGCAGCTTCAATCGCAGCATTAAGGGCAAGGAGGTTGGTCTGTTCGGCGATGCTCGTGATGATGCTGACGATACTGCTGATTTCCTCAGACCGGGCGTTCAGGGTTTGAATGGCCTGGGCGACCTCCTGGGCACCCCGGGAAATCAGCTGGATGCTCTCTCCAAGCACCTTGAGCGATTCTTTTCCTTCCTCCGCCGCTTTCTTGTCGTTCTGTGCCTCCTGGGCGGTCTTCTCGAGGGCTTCCTCAATCGCCGCCAATGCCTTCATGTTCTCTTCCATGTGGGCGGTAATGTTGAGCACCGCTTGAGTGTTGCGTTCCGTGGCCTCAAAGACCTGGTCGGCTTTCCTGGCGATGTTTTTGGTCTCCTCGTCAATGGCGTTGAGCTCTTCGCTCTGGCGGGTGGAACCTTCAGCCACCTGGGCGATGGTTTGAGCGATCTCTTCGGTGGCCTTGGCCACTTCTTCCACCGATGCGGACAGCTCATTGCTCGAAGAGGCCAGAGCGTCGGTCGTGTGGAAAACACTCTGGATCATATCCTTGAGACTTTCAACCATGGCGTGGAAGGCCTGGGAGAGCCGGCCGATTTCATCGCGCCGGCGAGAGACGGCGAGGCTGTTGGTGAGGTCTCCCTGGGCTACGCGTTCTGCGTGGCGGACGAGAGCCTCAACAGGACGGGCGATGGCGAAAGCCTGGAGGAGGAAGACGATGGCAAGGACGGCAACGGCAATGGCGATGACGATCACCATTCGCAGGGTCATTCCCCTCATGTAGGCCCGGACATCGTCGAGGTACACTCCGGTTCCCACAATCCATCCCCAGGGCTTGAAGAGTGCCACATAGGAAACCTTGGGGACGGGCTCGGTGAAGCCTGGTTTTGGCCAGAGGTAATCCACAAAGCCTGCTCCCTGTTCCTTGCAGACCTTCACCATTTCAACGAAGAGCCGTTTCCCCTGAGGGTCCTTGTAATCGGTGAGGTCCTGCCCATTGAGCTCGGGCTTTATGGGGTGCATGACCATGGAGGGTTTCAGGTCGTTCACCCACACGTAGTTTCCGCCTTCATACCGGAGGCGCTCGAGGATACTCAGGGCCTGGGCCTTGGCCTCGTCTTCGGAGATGGTTCCCTTCTGGAAGGCTTCATACTGAGCCTGAATCTGGGACATTGCCGCTTCAACGATGAACTGCGTTGCCTCCTGACGCTTCTTCAAAAGCTCCTTCTGGCTCAGAGAGAGACTGAAAAGCCCGACGGCAAGCGCTGAAGCCACAACCGCAAGGACTCCAAGAAGGGCAAGGCGAGCTTTGAGCGAAAAAGAGCAATGCCACCGTTTCATGTGTGTTCCCCCCAAAGTGAAGTACTGGAGTACTCGATGCCGGGGCTTGGCAACCCAGCCGCCGTGGTAGGAAACACCGTAGGCCTGTGGCTTTGCGCCCTCCCCTTTCGGGGAGTTTGCCCTTTCATCCCCGGGCTCCGAAGTATTATATCGGCTGAAGGAGCGTACTCTGAAGGGGATTAGAGGAAATCTCCAAAGAATTTTTTGTGCTAAGATAGAAAGAGGCTCTGGGGGGAATGCCATGGAAGCGTGGAGAGGGAAGGTCGCTCTTGTTACGGGAGCCAGCCGTGGGATTGGCCGTGCCATTGCCAGAACTCTTGCGGAGAAGGGATTGCACCTTGCACTTTGTGCTCGTTCTCAGGAAGCGCTGGAAGCCCTGAGGGCTGAGCTCTCAGCACTTGGTGCTGAGGTTTTCGTTTGCGCTGGAGACCTTGCGGATCCCGCTTTTCCTGTCCGCTTTGTGCACGAAGCCGGAGAATATTTCGGGCATTTGGATGTTGTGGTGAACAATGCTGGAGTGGCCCTTGCGAAGCCCCTCGAAGAGACAACGCTTGAAGAATGGGAGCTCCAAATGGCTGTGAATGTCCGCGCTCCCTTTCTCATCTGTCGAGAAGCCCTGCCGTACCTTCGCCGTTCTGCGCTGGCCACCATCATCAACATTTCCTCTGTAGTGGGAACAAAGGGCTACGTCCACCAGGGAGCCTATACGGCCTCAAAACACGCCCTCATGGGTTTCACAAAGGTTCTTGCCCGAGAACTACACCCAGAGGGGATCCGGGTGCATGTTATCGCTCCTGGAGGCGTAGGAACGGACCTCATTGCCGCCATGCGCCCGGACCTTCTTGGAGAACGGCTCATCACTCCGGAAGAGATTGCCGAAATCGTCTGGTTTTTGCTCACCATGCGGAGCAAAAACGCGGTCATCGATGAGGTGAACGTTCGTCGGGCTTCGAACGAGCCCTGGAGGTGAGACGATGCAGGAGAGGCTGCAGCAGGAGGAACACCAGAAAACGCAGGCATCTCTGGAGCTCCTGCTTGGGGTGAAAAGCGACCCCATCACGTACCGGTACTCATTCCAGTGGCTTTTCGACCTCATGGCTGAGGAGGGGGTCACATACCTCCAGCTTGGGACGTTCTTTGAGCTCTACTTTCTCCCCGATTCGTACTTCTTGAGATTGCGTGAGGAGGCAAAGAAGCGGGGTATCACCATATCAAGCGTCTTCTCGGCGTACCGGGAACTTGGGGGATTCCTCTCAGAGGACCCGGAGATGGTGGCCGTTGCAGAGCGCAACTACCGGAGACTCATTGAGGTGGCTGCCCTTCTTGGGGCTTCGTCCTGTGGTGCCTCTATGGGGGCTTTCCCTCGAGACCGTCTGGGTTTCCGGGAAAGGGGTATCCAGAGATACCTTGAGAAGATCAAGGAACTCCTGCACTATGCGAAGTCCTGGGGCCTTGAATGGCTCACCACAGAACCCATGTCGTGTTACGCTGAGCCTCCCTGCAATGCCTGGGAGGTCAGGGCAATCGGGGAGGAGCTGACCGCGTACTGGCAAAAGCACCGGGATACGGCAGCCCGTTTTGGTTTCTGTGCCGACGTCTCTCACGGCTGGGTGGATGAAAGGGGAAGACTCTGTGAGGACCATGTATCGCTTTTCGTGGCCACGTTCCCGTATCTCCATGAATTCCACTGGAAGAACACCGATGCCATGTACCACGAAACCTTCGGGTTTGAGCCGGAGAACCTTGCCCGGGGCGTGGTGGATGCGCGAAGCATCCGGTTCCTGCTTTTTGAGAAGTGCCATCTCCTCCCCGAACGGCGCATAGTGGGGTATCTCGAACTCCCCGGACCAAAACTCGGTCGGGACTACAGCGATTGCCTTCTTGGCCCTATGCTACGACAATCGCTTCGCTACCTCAAGAGGGTTCTCTATGGGGAGGATGAGACTCGGTGATACTCTGAAAAAGGAGGGAGAAACATGCGCGTGGTGTTGTTTCTCCTCATTCTGCTTTTTGTAGGGTGGTGGGGGATGCGAGGATACGCTGAGGAAAGGATTGTTCTACCTTCCCCGCGGCTTGATAGCGACACCTCTGTTGAGGAAGCGCTCCTGCAGCGCCGTTCGCACCGCTCTTTTGCCCGGTCCCCTCTGACCCTTCCAGAAATCGCCCAGCTCCTCTGGGCCGCCCAGGGCGTCACGGACAGGGCACAGGGTTTCCGCACGGCCCCTTCGGCAGGAGCGCTGTATCCTCTGGAGGTCTACATCGTCACTGGAGAGGTCGAAGGTCTTTTGCCTGGGGTGTACCGGTACCTTCCCGGAGAGCACGCCCTCTCGCGGGTTCTCGAAGGCGACAGACGGGAGGAGCTGTACGGAGTGGCGCTCTTCCAGCGCTGGATTCGTGAAGCGCCGGTGGTTCTCGTCTTCACTGCAGTCTACGAGCGTACAACCCGGAAGTACGGCGAGCGGGGCATCCGGTACGTGCACATGGAAGCCGGTCATGCCGCACAGAACGTCTACCTCCAGGCTGAGGCTCTTGGTCTTGGAACCGTCGTGGTTGGGGCTTTCCAGGATGAGGGGGTGAAGAAGGTCCTGAATCTTCCGCTAAGCGAGCGCCCTCTCTACCTCATGCCTGTTGGGAGAGTGCGGTAATCCCGAATTTTCTCGGACTCTTGTTGACAATTCCCCACCCCTGTGCTAAATTATCTCTTGCCCTGGGGGAACCAGGGCAAAAAGGCGCACCTTGACAAGTGAATATTCCGCCTACTTCCTGAAGGTGGTACCGTACAGAACCAGGAAATCAGGTCCTCTGTGAGGACCTTCAAAGGTTTGTCATGGAGGGTTTGATCCTGGCTCAGGACGAACGCTGGCGGCGTGCCTAACACATGCAAGTCGTACGCAGCTTCCCTGACTCTCTGAGGAAGGGAAGGCTGAGTGGCGAACGGGTGAGTAACGCGTGAGTAACCTGCCTTGAGGAGGGGGATAACCCCTCGAAAGGGGGGCTAATACCCCATACACTCCAGGGCCGCAGGGCTTCTGGAGGAAAGCTGGCCTCTGCCTGGCATGCTGGCGCCTCAAGAGGGGCTCGCGTCCCATCAGCTTGTTGGTGGGGTAACGGCCTACCAAGGCGATGACGGGTAGCTGGTCTGAGAGGATGATCAGCCACACTGGGACTGAGACACGGCCCAGACTCCTACGGGAGGCAGCAGTGAGGAATCTTGGGCAATGGGCGAAAGCCTGACCCAGCGACGCCGCGTGGGGGAAGAAGGCCTTCGGGTCGTAAACCCCTGTTCTGGGAGAAGAAGAGGGAAGGGGTGAACAGCTCCTTCCTGTGACGGTATCCCAGGAGAAAGCTCCGGCTAATTACGTGCCAGCAGCCGCGGTAATACGTAAGGAGCGAGCGTTGTCCGGATTCACTGGGCGTAAAGCGCTCGTAGGCGGCTTCCTAAGTCTCACGTGAAAGCCCCCGGCTCAACCGGGGAGGGTCGTGGGAAACTGGGGAGCTCGAGGGCAGGAGAGGAGAGTGGAATTCCCGGTGTAGCGGTGAAATGCGTAGATATCGGGAGGAACACCAGTGGCGAAGGCGGCTCTCTGGTCTGTCCCTGACGCTGAGGAGCGAAAGCCAGGGGAGCGAACCGGATTAGATACCCGGGTAGTCCTGGCTGTAAACGATGGGTACTAGGTGTGGGAGGTTCGACCCCTTCCGTGCCGCAGCTAACGCATTAAGTACCCCGCCTGGGGAGTACGGCCGCAAGGTTGAAACTCAAAGGAATTGACGGGGGCCCGCACAAGCGGTGGAGCATGTGGTTTAATTCGATGCAACGCGAGGAACCTTACCAGGGCTTGACATTGTGGTGGTAGGAGCCCGAAAGGGTGACGACCCCTGGTTTCCAGGGGAGCCACAACAGGTGCTGCATGGTTGTCGTCAGCTCGTGTCGTGAGATGTTGGGTTAAGTCCCGCAACGAGCGCAACCCTTGCCCTTAGTTGCTACCGGGGCAACCCGGGCACTCTAAGGGGACTGCCGGCGACAAGCCGGAGGAAGGTGGGGATGACGTCAAATCCTCATGGCCCTGATGCCCTGGGCGACACACGTGCTACAATGGCCGGTACAGAGGGTCGCGAACCCGCGAGGGGGAGCCAATCCCAGAAAGCCGGCCTCAGTTGGGATTGCAGGCTGCAACCCGCCTGCATGAACGCGGAATCGCTAGTAATCGCGCATCAGCCATGGCGCGGTGAATACGTTCCCGGGCCTTGTACACACCGCCCGTCACACCACGAAAGTCGACTTCACCTGAAGTCGCTGGGCTAACCCTCGCAAGAGGGAGGCAGGCGCCGAGGGTGGGGTTGATGATTGGGGTGAAGTCGTAACAAGGTAGCCGTAGGGGAACCTGCGGCTGGATCACCTCCTTTCTAAGGAGCCAAGAGGGAAGTAGGCGGAATATTTTCTTCTCAAGGTGCAGGATGTGGGGATGTAGCTCAGTTGGGAGAGCGCCTGCTTTGCAAGCAGGAGGCCACGGGTTCAAGTCCCGTCATCTCCACCAGATTTTTCAAGGCTTCCACCTACTTGGTCATCCTGTAAAACCCCACTTTGACAGCAACAGGAAACTGGACACCATTCTTCGAAATCCTCTCGATTTCTGAGGTAAACACTTAGGGTAATGACGACGACAAAGTGTCCAAGGCTTTCCCGAACCACCCAGGTTCTCCTATGCAGTCCAGGTATTATCCTTCCCCTGGACCGCTTTTGCCATTTTTCTCATCGGTGCAGAAGGACACAGGGTTCCCACTTGAGCATAGCCGGAGTAGCAGCGAGAAAGCAGGATACAAGCCGGGGAGAAGCTAAGGAAACACCGTAGCATTCAAGTCAAAATCGGCCACAGCTCTTGTTTCTCCTTTATTCCTCAGGGTATAATCAGAGCTGTATTTCAGGAAAGGCGAACAGCCAATGCGGCCAAAGAAAGAAGCACCTCCTGAGGGATTGTACTCGTTGTCCGAGCTTGAACGGGAGGCCCCTTCCCTTGAGGGTGTTCCTACGGGAGTACCGGGGCTTGATAATCTCTTCTTTCGCTTAATCTGGAAGGATGAGAAACCCCAGAGGGTTCCTCTCCCGGGATTCCCCCGCTTTGCCGTGGTGCACCTCACCGGAGTTCCCGACACAGGAAAGTCGCTCGTAGCCGAGCAATTCGCCCTCGCCCAGGCCCAGAGGGGGGAGAAGGTGCTCCTCGTCACCGTGGAGCTCCCGGGTCCTTTTCTCGTGCAAAGCGTTCGGGAACGGGCAAAGTCGCTGGGTGTCTCCTGGGAACAGGTCACGGAACACATTCTCCTTGCCGATGCCGCCAAGCACGCCGAGCTCCGGGACGATGTGCTCGCCCTTTCTTCCCTTGTGGAGAGTGTAGTGCGGCGTTACAAAGTGCGGCACGTCGTCATCGACTCTATCACCGGTCTCTATGAAGGAAAGGAAATGATGGCCAGGAGTATCGTGAGAAAGCTCTACCATACGGTGAAGTCTCTCTACCAGACGGCGATCTTCGTCTCTCAGAAGCGTTCCAGTCATGAGGAAACCTCTGCGGAGGCCGCGGGAGGCTATGCCGTCCCCCACATTGTGGACTGCACCATTGTCCTGTCCAAGTTTGTTGTGACGACGAAGCAGGCAAGCAGCATTTACGGAAAGGCTGTTGGAGATGTTGTGCGAACGCTACGGATTGATGGGTGCAGGGTGTGTGGGCACGATACGAGGACGTATCTTGCGGAAATCGATGAAAGGGGCGTATTTTCTCTGAAGGGACCGCTCTTTCAGGAAGGAGGAGGGACATGAAAGAAGTGTCTCTTGAGGGTTTTGGCAAATTCCGGAGCATTGTGGAAGAGGAACTTGCCTACCGAGTTTTTGAACGGAGCCTTCGCCTCCTTGGAGGACCGAGGAAGATTGTTCTGTACCAGCGTCTGACCTGGGTTTCTTCGCTTCTTGAAGCAGCCCTGGTTCTTGTGCTTCACAGGGTTTTCGAGCGAACAGCAGAAGAGATCGCCGAAGAACTCGGCATCAGCGTGCAGACTGTGCGGAACATTCTGCGAGCAGACCCGGAAAGAGCATTCCAGTACCTTGAGGAGAAAATAAAAGAGGAAGACGTCGAGACGAAGGGTGTCCATATCGCTGGTGGTCTGGCAAAGAGAGCTTTTGAAGAAATCGAGGCACGAGGGTGGTAGACTTTCCGGCTGTTCATGACCTGGAAAAGCACTTACTGTTTTGGGTTTTCGGTCCTTGAGGTCATCATCGGCCTTTCTCTCTGTGCCTTGCTTTTAGCCCTGGGAGTTCCTTCCCTCTCTCGTCTTCAGGGAGAATCCGTTCTTCTGGGAACGGCTCAGCAGATAGCAAGTGCCATACGTCTTGCGCGAATTGAGGCCCTTGAGGCAGCAACGCAGACGAGGATTATCTTCGATGTCGCGGGGAATCGTTTCCTCTTCCGGGGAAAAGAGGGAAAAACCAGAATATACCCCGTACCGGAGGGCGTCGCGCTCTACGCGACTAATTTCCCCTCTAACGAGCTTCGTTTTTTGCCCTCGGGAACCCCTCTGTGTGGGGGAACGGTCATCCTGAGAACGCCCAAAAAGCGGAAGTACGTCATCATCGCTCCAGTCACAGGAAGGGTGCGACTCAGTGACACACCGCCGCAATGACTCTGGTGCAACCTTTGTGGGCATTGTCGTTTCTCTGAGTCTGCTTTCGCTTCTTGTGAGTGTTGCTCTCCTTGAAGTCCGTACCCTCTCTGTGCTCAGAGTTTCGGCAGAACTCAAAACTCAAGCCCTGATGCTTGCGGTGAACACCATGGAGTCCATAAAGGGTACAGGGTATCCTCCCCCGTCCCCAGGGGAAACCGGTGGGCTTATCGTCCAGTGGGATATCAGGGAGTTCTCACCCACAACGTTACTCTGCGAGGTGACGGTCACCAAGGAAGATGGAGGGGAGATTCTTGCTCTTCGGACGCTCAAGAAACGGGGGATTCCTGCTCCTTGAGGCACTTCTCAGCATCACCATAGGAATCATCATTATCTGCGGCGCTCTTGGGGTTTTCGCCTGGTGCATCCGTCTTTTCTCTCTGACCCTCGAGCGGATTGAGGAGAAGGAGCAGGCGCTCTCGGCACTCTACACGGTTTTTCACCTTGCACGATACGGGGATAACGCCGTGGTTTCAGAAGGTGGGAGAAGGTTCTCCGTTCGCCTGAGGAGTGCCACGCTCTCTGTGTACGCGTTGCGTGGCTCTCTTCTTCTGGCGCACAAGGGGACTGCAAACCCCATCGCCGAGGGATGTACCGGTGTGGCATTTTCCTTTCTCCAACATTCCCTGACCGCCAGGATTTCCTTTGGGAATGAGGTCTACACCCTTCAGGTCCTTCCGGGGTACTTCAAAAGGTGAGGAAAAGGGAAGCATCGAGCTTGCTGTGTGCATCATGATCACTGCGGCTGCCATCGTGGTCATCCTTCTTTCCCAGGAAATCACCTTTCACGTTCGCACCATCAACGCGTACCTTCGGGAGTACCAGGAAGAATACACAAGGGAGGGTGTACTCATCGAGGCTGTCGCGCTACTTGAGGAAAAAGGAGAAGGATTTGTGGCCACGGACCTTCCTTCATCCTTTGCTCCTTCCTATGCATTCACCATCACAAGTGATACAATTACTCTCACAAAGGATAGAAAGGTTGTGCTGCGCGCAGGCATTCGATGGGAGGGAAAGAAGCTCTCCGTGGTATACGTAGAGAATAATTTCGTTCGTCCCTTCTCCCAGTAGGGCCATGCTTGGCATTGACACGGGATCGTACGCTCTGAAGTTTTGCCTGAGTGAGGCGCAAGGCAAGGATTTTGCTCTCCGGAGAGTAGGGGAGTTTGTGCTTCTTTCGGAGAAGGCTCCTCTGACAAGTGAGGGTATCCGGCTCTTTTTTCAGCGTAACCGCCTCCCCAGGGAAGTTACCCTCTCCTTCTCCCACCCCCGGATGGTCTTCCAGCGGGTGAGTTTCCCTGAGATGCCTCAGGAGGAACTCGAGAATACCCTCCAGTGGGAGGCCCGTTCCCTCATACCTGACGAAGAAAACTTCCAGGTCAGCTGGAGCATTGTCGGAAAAAACGGTGGAAAGATGGAGGTCCTTTTTGCCGCTGTTCCCCTCCAGGAGGTGGAAAGATACGTCGATGTCTTCTCCAGGGCAGGAGTGCGGGTAGAGGCTGTGGAACCCCATGTCACAAGCCTTGTGAAGGGGTTTCTGGGTCTCCATCCGGAGTTCTTCGAACAAGCTTTCACCCTGGTGGACATTGGTTTTGGGAAAACCACTCTCATCTGCTTTGCCAATCACCACGTTCTCCTTTCCCGGAGCTTCAGCTGGGGTATGAAGAGATTGTGGGACGCCCTTTCAGAGGAGTTCCACCTCTCGCCTGTTGAGGCTTTTGAAGTTCTCCGGAGAGGAGAGGGCACTGCAGGAATTCCATACCAGCTGGAAGAGGCCATACCCCTGGTCTCTCCGGACCTTGTTTCCGAACTCAAGCGTTCTTTTGCCTTTTTCCAGGCAGAGTTTGGTGCCAGGGTTTTGGAGCAGATCTTCCTTTTGGGAGGAGGGGCTCTGTGTCGTCCCCTCCGGAGCTACGTCGCCCAGGGACTTTCTCTTGACTTCCAGACGCCGCGGCCACTCACCCTGGGCAAGGATTCCATCGCTTCTGAGCGATTTCTTGCCGCTTTAGGAGCGTCGCTATGGAAGTGAAGGTGCCATACCGGGTTACCCTGAACCTTCTGCCGCGGAAGTACATTGCCCGACGAACGCCAAACTGGGCCCGTCTCTTTTTCATCGCCGTACTCCTTAGCTTCTCGGCCCTTTACCTTTTCTCCTACGGGGTGTTCAGCCTCAGGGTGCAATCCCTGGAACGGGAGGTCAAAACCCTTGAGCTTCAAGCCGTCCGTCTGCGGGAGGAGGTGGAGAGGCTGAAGAAAGTCCAGGACGAGGTGACGAAAATCGAACAGAGGGTGCGCCTCCTCAAATCGCTGATTGCTCGGGAGAAAGACTGGCTCCGCTTTTTCACCATCCTCGGGGAGTACATGCCTCAGGACCTCGCGCTCTTTGAGCTTCGTTGCTCTCCGGAAAGAGTGGAATGTCGGGGACGAGCAGCCACCGTGGCCAGCATTGCCGACTTTATCGGAAGCCTCTTGCGATACAGGGATTTCTTTTCCTCGGTGGATTTCACGTCCCTCACCCTTGGGCAGGATAACCTCTACGAATTCGGACTGACGATGGAGCTGAAAAGCCCATGAGGGACAGGGAACACTGGGCAGTATACCTTGTAGTCTGGGTTGGTTGCCTCTTTGCAGTCCTCTACTTTGTGCTTTTCCCCCTCCTGCAGCGAATGGCAACCCTGGAAGGGGAGAAGATGCGCCTTCTTCAGGAAATCACCGTCCTTCAGAGAAAGGCTGCGGAACTCCGGCGTCTTGAAGAGCGCCTCCAAGAGCTTGAGGCCCTTGCTCGGACACTTTCACGCCGCCTCCCTGAAGAGCAGGAAATCCCAGATCTCCTCATCACCATTGAGGATGCCGCCTTTCTCTCGCACCTCGAGCTCCTTTCTCTGAAGCCAGAACCCCCAAAGCCCCAGGCAGGGTACACTGAACTCCCCTTTTCCGGTTCGGTCCGTACTTCTTTTCAGAGTTTCCTCTTTTTCCTGAATTACCTCCGCCAGTCCCCCCGGCTTATTCAAGTTGAGGGGTTCTCCTTTGGGAAGGACCAGGAGGCCTTCAGGGTAGATTTTCTCCTCTCCACATATCTTCTTGGGGGAGGAAAGCCGTGAAAGAGCGGGAAATGGTCTTTGTCGCCCTTCTCGCCGTAGCCCTTGCAATCCTTGGCGTTTTGAGCCTTCGTGTCATCGAGAAGCTGAATACCCCTGCCTCCTTTGCCCAGGAAGGTACCGGAAGCCAGCCTGTCTTCTCTCTGCCGAAATCCGGGGAAACCCCGAAAGAACAGGAGGTCTTCCTTGCGCCTTTGAACGAAGAGGAAATCGCTGGCCTGCGGGACGTCTTCTCTTTTGCCTATCCCCAGGCCCCTGAAGGGCCAGGGGAGACCATTCCCGTTTCTGAAGGAAGCCCTGAGGAGCTCCTGGCTACCCCGGAAGAGACACCGCCGTCGATCACTCTGAAGGGTGTGGTGCTCTCGCCCACAAAACAGGTGGTTGTGGTGGAGGTGAACGGGGAAATTTTCTTCCTCACTCCTGAAAAGCCCTTGTCAGGAGAACTCCAGTTGGTTAAAGTAGACAGAAAGCAGGTTGTGCTCACGTATCAGGGGAGGGAGTTCACATTTCCGCTCGAAAAGTAGCGTTCTGGGCGCTCCTTCTGTGGAGTGTGGGACTTACCTCGGCATTTGCTCTGGAACTCAAGGATTTCTTCTTTCGGGCCGGCAACGCTGAAATTAAGCTCACCTTCAAGTTCGACGCTCCGTGCAGCTGGAAAGATGTTTCCCCTGATGCTTACCACATCGTCCTTGATGTCCAGGAGGCAAGGCGGGGGCTTCCTTACGCGGAACGTCCAATGAACGTTGGACCGGTGAAAAGCGTCATTTTTCGGGAAACCGAGAATGGTCTTCGCATCTGGATTGAACTTAAGAATCCTGTATCCTACGAGGTCTATGACGAAGCCAATCGGCGTCTGGTCAGCGTGCTCATTCAAGGACCCTTCGCCCCCGGAGTGGGAGAAGAGCGATTTTCTTTTGACTTCCGTGACGCGGACGTCAAGGATGTGCTCCTTGCCCTGGCCAAGGCCAGGGGCGTGAACATTGTGGTGGATGAGTCCGTTCAGGGAACCGTCACCCTGTCTTTCGAGAACCTGACCTTCGACCAGGCCCTGGGATACATCCTCACCATGAAAGGTCTCGGACAGGTACGCCTTGGGGAGAACATCATCATTGCGGAAAAGCGGAAACTTGAAGAGAACTTCGGACTCCTTGAGGTGCGGAGATTCCCCCTAAAGAGCATGAACCCCGAGAAGGCCAAAGAAATCGTAAGCCTGGTCATCCCTCCCGAGCGCATCGCCGTCGATACCACAGGCCGGGCTCTGGTTGTGCGGGGAAGAGAAGAGGAGTTCCAAAGGGTTCAGGATATCCTTGAAAAGGTTGACGTAGCGCTGGAAACGAGAACATTGTACCTCTCCAACAATATCTATGAGGATGAGAAACAGCTCGAGAAAATCCGGGAGCTCTTGAAAATCGTTATCCCTGAGGAAGAGCGCATCAACTATGACTTCACCCAGAAAGCTTTTGTCGTCCGGGGCACAAAAGAAGAGCTTGAGGCAATAGAGCAGCTCCTTGCAAACCTTGACCGGAAACTACCGCAGATTATGATTGACGCAAAACTAGTGGAGATTAACCGGGAGAAGATCAAAGACCTCGGGGTTACGTGGGCCGTTGGCGGCAAGGAGGGGGAAATCACGTTTGGAGAACTCAGCCTTGGAGGGACCATGGAACGCCAGGATCTGGTGGAGATGACCATCAAGGCTCTGGAGAAGAAAAACCTGGCAAGGCTAGTCGGGAACCCCAGGATCCTCACGCTCAGTGGCAAAACAGCCACAATCCACGTGGGTGATTCCATCCCTTACCGGAACCTCGAGACAGACGAAGAAGGTCGCCTCATTCCTGGAGAACTCCGGTTCCTTGAGGTGGGTATTACGCTTGAAGTCACTCCGGTCCTCACCCAGGAAGGAATGGTGGTGGTCCATGCGAAACCTGAGGTCAGCACCTACACTGAGCGGGAGTATGTCCTGGCCGGCTTAACCTTTAGAGATCCCCAAAAGAGCGTGAAGAACGCCGATACCACCGCACGCCTGCGTCCTGGGGAAACTCTCGTCATTGGGGGTCTCATCCGGAGTGAGGACATCGAGAGAATCACCCGGATTCCCATTTTGAGCGAGCTTCCTCTCATTGGGGATCTCTTTATACTCCGGAGTAGGACCCATAAGGAGACGGAACTCATTGTGTTCCTTACCCCCCACGTCATTGAGTACTGAGAGGGTGATCTCAGGAGGAGAGAAATGAGGGGAAAAAATCTGGTGCTCTACGCCTTTTTGAGCGTGCTTTTCTTCCTCTCGAGTTGCGGCTGGTTTTCGGATAACCCCATGTTTCCCAAAGCCAAAGTGAGTATCACCGGAGAGGTCCTTGTACCCTCCCTCTCCGTCGCCTCGGCTGAATCGAAAAACTGGGGATTAACTCGATTCACTTTTACCCCTCTCAACAGAGTTGGAGTGAAAATCACCCAGTGTCGTCTTGAGTACAGGAAAGCTGACGGAACTGTGCTCGCTGCACTGACACGAACTATAGGGACAAGCATTGACGTTATTCCTCCCCAAACACCCATGGCCTCTGTTGCCGGTATGGAAGATGCTTCGGTAACCTGGGAAGCTGACCTCCTGCCGCCAGACGTGGAAGCGTACATCCGATCCAATCGCATCCCTGTGGTGATAGTGACCGTGACGTTCTCCGGTACGGACTACGCAACGCACGCGGTGAGCTACCGAGGTGGCGATTTTGGGTTCAGCATGCTTGAAGGTTTGCCCAGTGTGGACCTGGAGTTCTTCTGCACAGTGGGTGGTGGTTGCCCATCCTGCGACACCGAATCCTCAGTCCAAGTTGGCTGTGCCTTAAAGGTAGACGATGCCACGGTCATCAAAAAAGTAGAGTTCTCCATCAACGGCCAGTCTGCAGGGGTGGACACAACCCCACCTTTTGTCTCCGAAAGCGTGGGAGTGAGCCTCAGCGATACCGTCACCGCTGTTGCTGCGGTTTACGACGTCAATGGAGGGGTATCAATAGCGACAAAAACCCAGAAGGCCAGCGAGATCTGTCAGATTCCCTCTCCATCGCCCTAAACACCGGGAGGTTCGTAACCGGAGACACAGACTGTGCGTTGCAACATCGCTCTCCTTGGCTTTATGGGCTGTGGCAAAACCAGCGTCGGCCGGAAAGTGGCCCAGAGAATTGGCTGGGAGTTCCACGATACCGATGCTCTCATCGAGGAAAGAGTGGGTCTCCCTATTCCTGAAATCTTCTTCCGTTACGGGGAAGAGTACTTCCGGACGCTCGAAACAGAAGTCCTCGCAGAACTGGCTACAAGGTGTCACCTGGTTCTTGCTACCGGTGGAGGCCTTCCTGTGAGGGAGAAGAACAGAGAAATCCTCAGGGAGCACTTCTTCACCGTGTTCCTTCGGGTTTCCTTTCCCCTTCTCTTCGAGCGCATCCGGCGTAGCACCAACCGTCCGCTTCTCAAAAAGTACAGAACCCCTGGGGAACTCGAGGCACTTTACAGAACGAGAATTCCCTACTACGAGAGCGCCCATGTTATAATTGATGCGGACTTTCTCACCGAAGAAGACATTGCTGAGGAGATTATTCGCCGTGCGCGAGATTACGGTGTCCTTGCCTGAGGGGAGATCATACCGGGTATTCATTGACCCATTGCTCTTCTCCCAAGATGACTGGTTGCAAGAGGTTTCTTTCCCCTCCCGGCGGGGGGTGATTCTCACCAATGACCTGGTGGAGGCACTCCACGCCGAGCGGGTGCAGAGGTTTTTCGTGCAGCGAGGGTATGCTGTTGACGTTGTTGCCATCCCTGATGGGGAAGAGCACAAAAACCTGGCCACAGTCGAAAGAGTGTACCACAGGCTCCTTGCCCTTGACCTTGACCGGAAGTCCTTCCTCCTTGCTCTGGGAGGAGGGGTGATCACCGACCTTGCCGGTTTCGTGGCCTCGACCTTTCTTCGGGGCATTGCCTACTACCAGATTCCCACAAGTCTCCTTGCCCAGGTTGATAGTTCTGTCGGAGGAAAAACCGGGGTGAACCTCGAAGAAGGGAAGAACCTCGTTGGTACCTTCTACCAACCCTCCGGGGTCTTTATCGACCTTTCGTTCCTTGAGACGCTCCCGGAACGAGAATACCGGGAGGGTCTTGCGGAGGTGGCTAAGGCAGCATTCCTTGAGGGGGAAGATTTTACCACTTTCCTCCTCAAGCATACTGAGGACATCCTTGGGCGAAAAGGGACCATCCTCGAAGAAATGATCGCAAGGTCCATTGCCTTTAAGAAAGCGGTGGTTGAAAGGGATGAGAGGGAAGGAGGTCTCAGGAGTATCTTGAATTACGGACACACCATTGGGCATGCCCTGGAAAAGGCAATGGGCTATGGTGTACTCCGCCACGGAGAAGCGGTGAGCGTGGGGATGAGAGGAGAAGCGCTCCTTGCATGTGCCCTGGGGGTAGGTACCGAGGAGGTTTACACCATCCAGAAGACGGTCTTGGAGAAACTCGGACTTCCTCTTCGGGCTCCCCAGAAAATCAACCTGAACGCTTTCTTCTCTGCTCTGTGGAGAGATAAAAAGAGAGAAGGCCAGAAGGTACGATGCACGCTCCTTGCGGACCTGGGGAAACCAGTCACAGGAGTCGAAGTTGAGAAATCGGCAATCCTTAAGGTACTTCCTGAAATTTGCGAGGTGGAAGGATGAAACTGCTCTGCCTTCTTGGGCCAAATCTCAATCTCCTTGGGGAACGGGAGAAGGATGTCTACGGTCAGATGTCCTTTGAAGAACTGGTGCAGCTCCTCCAGAAGGAAGCAGCACGACGGGGTATAGAGCTTGAAATCTTCCAGTCCAACCACGAGGGAGCGCTCATCGACAAAATTCATGAAGCTCGGGGAAAGTGGGATGGTATTATCCTGAACCCAGGAGCGTACACGCACTATAGCATTGCCCTTCGGGATGCCATCAGGGCAGTGAACGTTCCCACCGTTGAGGTCCACATGTCGAACATTTACGCCCGGGAGGAGTTCCGCCACCATTCGGTTACCGCTCCGGTCTGCTGGGGGCAGATCACCGGTTTTGCCTATCTTGGGTACATTCTGGCTATGGAAGCCTTTCTCTTGAGGGAGAGAAGCCGTGAACTTTCAAAGTCGCCTTGAAAGGTTGAGGAAAACCCTGGAGGGTCCGCTGCTTGTTCTTTCCCCAGGGAATGTCTTCTACCTCTCGGGGTTTCGGGGATCTCTGGGTTTCCTCCTTGTATTCCCCGGGGGGAAGACTTTCTTTTTCTGCGATGGTCGGTATGCCACCCAGAGCAGGGAAGAACTGGCTGTTGAAGCAGAAATCGTGGAGTTCGAGCAGGATGCCGTGGCTTCCATCTGTGACGTCTTTTTTTCTTCCCGTGAGAACCTTCTTTTCGTTGAAGACGTGGCCAGTGTGGGGTTCATCCGCCGCTTTGAGGAGAAGAAATGCCCGGTCATCCCCTGTCCCTCTCCAGTGAATGCCTTACGGGCAGTGAAGGACGAAGCAGAGATTCGGGCCATTCGGAGGGCCGTCACCGTTGCCGAAGAGGCCTTCAGAGATGTTCTTCCCCTTATTCAGGAGGGAATCAGCGAACACGAGATTGCCGTGGAACTCGAATACCGGATGCGCAGGCGGGGTGGCGAAGCCATAGCTTTTCCGACCATCGTGGCTTCGGGGAAGAGGGCTGCCCTTCCTCATGCCCGCCCGACGTCTGCGAGAGTCAAAAAAGGAGAGTGGGTCCTCGTTGACTGGGGCGTGAGAGTTGACGGGTACTGTGCGGACCTCACCCGAGTTGTCCCGGTGGGTGAGGTCCAGGAGACACCCTTCCGAAAAGCGTTTGCTGCGCTCCTTGAGGCCCAGGCTATTGCGCTGGAACTCATCCGGGAGGGGGTAGAAGCAAAAACGGTGGATCAGAAGGTCAGGGAGATTCTCCGAAAAAGCGGCTTCGAACGGTACTTCATCCACAGCCTCGGCCATGGTGTGGGTATCGATGTTCACGAAGAGCCGAAGCTCAGCACACAGAGCACCGCTATGCTCCACCGTGGCATGGTGGTAACCGTTGAGCCTGGGATATACTCCCCTGAGTGGGGAGGGGTGCGTTTGGAACACATGGTGCTTGTGGAGGAAAGGAGTTGCAAGGTTTTAGACACACTTCCGGAAACCTTTGACGAGAAAGGAGGCGAAAATCGTGCCTGAGTACATCTCGAGCAACGACTTGCGAGTGGGAACCTGCATCGAGGTGGACGGAACGCTATACGTTGTCACCGCCTTCCAGCACACAAAAGTCGGCAAGTGGGGAGCCATTGTCAAGGCAAAACTGAAAGACCTCAACACCGGTCTTGTGGTGGAGAAGAGTTTTCGGGCCGGTGAGAAAGTTGCCCGGGCAGTCCTTGAGGGGAAACGGGCTCAGTTTATGTATCGTTCCGGGTCAGATTTCCACTTCCTGAACCTCGAAACCTACGAGGAAATCGTGCTCCCCGAGGAGGTTGTGGGAGACAACCAGGACTTCCTTGTAGAGAATCTCGAGGTCGAACTCCTCGTCTATGAGGGGAGGTACATTGCGGTGAACGTCCCGCCCTTTGTCGACCTTGAAGTTGTGGACACTCCTCCGGGAGTTCGGGGTGATACAGCCTCTGGAGGATCAAAACCGGCCACCCTTGAGACGGGCCTGACCATTCAGGTACCGCTTTTCGTGAACCGGGGTGACCGGGTTCGTATTGATACCCGGACACGGGAGTACCTGGAACGGGTATAGGGAGCGGAATATTGAAGGGCTGTGAAGTTCTTTTTGAAGAAGGAAAAGTTACGTATGCTTTCCGGGTGCTGCAAAAGCTCATAGAGCGCCTTCTCCAGGGCATCCCGGGGGTGGAATCTCTGGAGAAAAACCGGGAGGAGAGCATTCGTCTTGACGCCCGAGGGGACCTCCTCTCGGTGAATCTCTTTCTCATCTTGACCCTCGAGCGGAGAGTTCCTGAAACTGCATGGGAAATCCAGAAAAGGGTCAAGGAAAAAATCGAGAAAGAGACCACCCTAAGGGTTGACCACATTAACATCTACGTTCAGGGCTTTGCAACCGGCCATCTCTCGTCTTTCTCCCTCCAGGGAGCCTTAAAGACATGAGGAGGAAAGCCCGGGAACTCGCCTTGCAGGTCCTTTTCCAGAAGGACTTACGCCGGAAAGGAGTTGACGATATCCTTCCCTATACTCCTTTGCCGGCTTCCTGGGATGAGGACACGAGGAGCTTTTTCCTCACCCTGGTCAGAGGGGTGGAAGAAAAAGAGAGGGAAATCGACCGTCTGATTGCGGAAATCGCCGAAGGGTGGCCACTGCACCGCATGGCAACCATTGACCGTAACATCCTTCGCCTCGCCACCTACGAAATTGTCTTCCTTCCGGAAATACCGGCAAGTGTCTCCATTAATGAAGCAGTAGAACTGGGGAAAAAGTACGGTACTGAGGAATCTGGACGGTTCATTAATGGTGTCTTAGGACGCCTCGTACGGCACCTTGGGAAGAGCAAAGAGCTTGAGGAGGTCAAGGGGAATGGAAGTTGAGGAACTCCTGGCTCGGAATGCCGAGCTCGTTGAGGAATTCACGAAGAACCATCTTTCCCGGGAGGGTGTACCATCGCTTCTCTGGGAGTCGGTGATATACGGCGCCACAGGAGGGAAAAAGCTTCGGGCTTCTCTCCTTTTTGCCACGGCAAAAGCCTACCACGTCGGCGAAGAAGAGGTGCTCCCTCTTGCCGCCGGAATCGAGATGATTCACTCGTTCTCCCTGGTGCATGACGATCTCCCCTGCATGGACAATGACGACTTTCGCCGGGGAAAGCCAAGTCTCCATAGGGCTTTCGGAGAGGCAATGGGAGTCCTTGCAGGGGATGCACTCCTTGTTGAGGGGTTGCGAATGTTCACAGAGAACCGGGAGTTCCAGCGTGCTTTTGGCACCCGAAAAACCCTTGCAGTGCTTCGGGTGTTGCTTCGCGCCTTGGGAAACCAAGGGATGGTCGGTGGACAGGTTCTGGATATCCTTTACCAGGGAAAGGAGGTCAGCGAGAGGGAAATCCTTGACATGTACCGTCGCAAAACTGCCCTTTTCATACAGGCTGCAGTGCTCTGCGGGGGCATACTTGGCAGCGCTTCCCGGAGGGAAAAAACCCTCCTTTCTCGTTTTGGCCTACTCCTTGGAGAGTGTTTCCAGATGAAAGACGACCTTCTCGATGTGACCCAGGAAAGCGCTCGTTTGGGCAAAACGGCAGGGAAGGACCTCGTCCAGGGGAAGGCGACTCTCGTTCGCGTCAAGGGCATTCTGGAAACGGAAAGGATGATGGAAGAGCGATTCCAGAAAGCCTGCCAAGTACTCGAAGCTCTCCCCCGGGATTTCTCTGAGCTTCTTGCCCTGTCCCGTTTCGTCATCACCCGCGACCGTTGAGGATGAAGAAAGTTCGCCTGGATATCCTCCTCGTCGAGCGTGGCCTCTGCGAAAGCAGGGAACAGGCACAGCGCCTCATTCTCGGGGGAAAGGTCCGGATCGAGGGGTTTCCCCGTCCTCTTAAACCCTCAACCCCTGTTCCCCCGAATGCCCCGGTGGTGTTGCTTGAACCTCCGAAATACGTGAGCCGGGGCGGGGAGAAACTCGAATGGGCTCTGAAGGTCTTCCAGATTACCCCTTCAGGACTCGTTTTTGCCGATATTGGAGCCTCCACCGGTGGCTTCACCGACTGCCTCCTCCAGCACGGGGCCCTAAAGGTCTACGCCATCGATGTAGGGAGCGGGCAGCTTCATGAAAAGCTTCGTGCCTCATCCCGGGTGGTGGTTATGGAAAAAACCAATGCCCGGTACCTCACACCCCTGCACCTTGGAACGTACGTTGATGGAGTTACGGTGGATGTCTCGTTCATTTCCCTGCGACTCCTCTGGGACGCTATTGCGAAAATCCTGAAAGATGATGGTATGGTCATTGCGCTCGTTAAACCCCAGTTTGAGGCGGGACGGGAAAGGGTGAAAAAGGGTGTCGTTAGAGACCCTGAAGTTCATGAGAAGGTGCTCAGAGAAGTTCTCGAGGCTGCACAGGCAAAAGGGCTGGGCCTGCGGAATCTCACCTTCTCTCCGCTTCTTGGACCTCAAGGAAACATCGAGTTCTTTGCGTACTGCCGCAAGGGTGGGTCACCCTTAACGGAGTCTGAGAAAAGGGATATAATACTGAGAGTGGTGCGGGATGCCCATGAATTCTTTCGGGTTTGAGGGAACAACCTGGACGTTTCTTCTTGTTGCGCTCCTTCTGGGGGTAGCGGTCTGGTTGACGCTCTGGGTTAGGAAGCTCCTTGAGCGGAGGGCCTTTCGGCGTCTCATGCGGCGCGCGAAAAGCCTTGAACGACAGGCACTGCAGTTCCTTGAACGACAGGGCTTCCGGTGCCTCCAGGAACAGGCTGAGAGGGAATCCTTTTTCCTCCTCAATGGAAGACGGATCCCATTTCGGGTTCGGGTCGACTACCTCCTGAGGCGGAAGGGGAAACGGTACATCGCAGAGGTCAAAACGGGAAAGCAGGTGGAAAGCCCTGAAAATCCCTCAATACGAAGGCAACTCCTTGAGTATGCACTCCTTTTTGCTCCCTGTACAGTGCTTTTCGTCGATGGGGAACATGAAAAAATGTACGAGGTTTCCTTCCCCTGGCTTGGATCTCTATCCAGAACGACGAGGTGGATGTGGATAGTGTGCTTTTCGGTCGGCTTCCTTGTGGGGCGATGGAGCAGAGGCTGGTGAAAAACGTCCACGTCTTCGTGCGAAGGAAAAATGGTCTGGTTTCCGAGAAGGCCCAAGAACTTGCTCTCCTTCTTGAAAAAAAGGGATTGCGGGTAACGCTTATCGCAGAAGGAGAAGGAGGGGTTGGGGATTCCGTGCCTGATCTTGCCTTTGTGGTTGGAGGAGACGGAACGTTCCTTGCTGCCTGCCACCTGTACGCTCCGCTTCGCGTTCCACTTCTTGGTGTCGACATGGGAGGGTTGGGATTCCTTGCCGAGGTCAGTGTGGAGGAGATGGAGCAAGCTACAGACCAGATTGTCTCTGGAGCGTTCACCCTCGAGGAGCGGATGATGGCCCACTGCCGGGTTGTCCACGAGGATGGTAAGGAAGAGGAAGACTTTGCCCTAAACGATGTTGTCATCTACCGCGGTCCTTTCGCACAGATGATTCGCCTTTCGACGTACATAGATGGAGAGTTTCTGGCCTCCTTCCCCGCCGATGGCCTCATTGTGGCCACTCCCACGGGGTCAAGCGCGTACTCGCTCTCTGCCGGTGGACCGGTGGTGTTCCCGGGGCTTGAGCTCTTCATCGTTACACCAATCTGTGCCCACACGCTCTACGCAAGATCCATCGTGCTCCCCTCTTCTTCCTGTATCCAGGTTGTTCTTGAGTCTCTGAAAGAGGGAACCATGGTGACGCTTGATGGGCAGAGGGGGTATGCCCTGAGGAAGGGAGAACGCATCATGGTGCACCGGTCGCCTTTCTCCGCCGTCCTTGTCCGGCTCCTGCCTGAGCGCCCTTTCTACGCCCTTTTGCGAAACAAACTCTCCTGGGGAATGGATATCCGGAAGCGAGTGGAGCAAGAGTGTTGAGGATGCTGGTCATCCGTGACTTTATTCTGGTAGAGCATCAGGAGATTCCCTTCGCCCCAGGGATGAACGTCATCACGGGAGAAACGGGTACAGGGAAGTCTCTTCTTGTGAATGCCCTTTCGTTGCTCCTTGGGGCTCGGGGGAAAGAGGAGTGGATTCGCCCGGGGAGCGTAAGAGCAGTTGTCGAGGGGTGCTTTGCTCTTCAAGGGGTTCCTGAGGTCCGGCAATACCTCGCTGCCTGCGGTATTCCCCCCGAAGAAGATTTCGTCGTCCTTTCCCGGGAACTCACCCAAGGAACAAAGAGCAAAGCCCGGATCAACGGGAGGTCTGTACCTCTCAACGTTCTCCGGGACGTGGCCGTCCTGTTCCTTGACATCTGCGGACAGAGGGAACACTCCCTGTTTTTCACCTCCTCAAATATCCTCCGCCTCCTTGATACCTTCCTCCCGGAAAGGGGGAAAGCCGTCAAACAGCAGTACGTGGCTCGTTTTGAAGAAAAGCGGGTCCTCGAAGAACGACTCTCTTCCCTTGAGCGGGGACAGGAAAAGGAGCTTGCAGAACTTGAGGAAATCCTTGAGGAAATGCAACAGTCGGAGCTCACTCCCGAGCTCATCCTTGACTATGAGGAAGAATTCGGAAGGATTTCCCAAGCTCAGCGGTACCTTGAGGCCGTGCAGGAGTTCCGCGAAAGCATCCTGGGAGATGGGGGAGTACTCTGGAGGATTTCCCGTCTCCGGGCACTCTTTCGGGAACTGTCCGGGACTTCAGCAGCCCCCCAGGAGGCAGAAGTTCAGGAAATCCTTGAGCGTGTGGAGCTTGAGCTTGAGGAGGCCTTGCGCCTTGTGCAGGGTCTTGAAAGGCTTTTCTCCTTCTCTCCGGAACGAGTAGAGAACGTAGAAAGGGCCGTGGCGGAAATCGAGCGACTGAAAAGGAAATACCGATTCCTTACTACTCCAGAGCTCGTGGCGTTTCTGAAAGGTCTCAAAGAGCGGAAGAACATTCTCGAGGAAGAGATCGCCCAAAAGGACATCCTCCGAGAACGCATTGCGGAACTATCACGGGAACTGCTCTTTCTCGGAGGGGAACTCTCCGCCGAACGCCGGAGGGCTTTTGAGGTCCTCAGAGAGCGGGTGAAAGAGGAACTGGCCACCCTTGCCCTCCAGGGAGCAAATCTCGATCTCGTCTTAGAGAAAAGACGAGAACCCGGTCCTGAGGGGATTGACGAGGCCCGTCTCCTCGTTTCTCTGAATCCTGGAATGCCCCTCCTCCCCGTTGAGGAAGCCGCTTCCGGGGGAGAAATCTCTCGGATTGTTCTTGCCTTAAAGAGTGTGGCTTCTGCTCTTTCCGGTACACCGGTTCTCGTCTTTGATGAAATCGACCAGGGGGTGGGAGGCGTGACTGCTTTCGGGGTGGGGGATAAGCTCAAAAAGCTCTCCCGGCAACATCAGGTCATCTGCATTACTCACTTGCCCCAGATTGCAAGCTTTGCTGACCACCACCTGAAGGTGGAGAAATTCTCCACTAAAGAGAAAGCCTGGGTTGAGGTGACTCCCCTCTCCTCCTGGGAGGAACGTCTCCGGGAAATCGCCCGCATGATGGGAGACGAAAAGAAACAGGCTGCAACCTTAGAGTACGCGGAAACCCTCATAAGGAGAGCACGAAGTGGAGGTTTTGAAATCCAGTAGTTTCCTCGAAGAGGTCATAACCAGCGGGGAAATCTTTGTTTTCTCTGGACCGGGAGGAACTGGTAAAAGCGAGGTGGCCGCCAATTTCGCCACTTTGCTCGCCACCCGGGGGATTTCTTGCACACTGGTGGACCTTGACTTCTCGAAGGGAGATTTCACCCTCCGGAGTGGGCGTTTCGCTCTTGAGAAATCTCTTATTCTGCAGGGGGGCAAAGAACGATACACTGAAGCACCGACCTTTGGGCAGGATGTGCTTGAGCTTTTCAGCCGTGCAGGGGGAAAGTTCCGCCTGGTGGTGGATCTCGGGAGGGACGAGAGAGGGCTACGAGTGTTCAGGAGTTTGAAGCCCTTCTGGGAGAAACGGAAAACCCACGTTGTGCTTGTGGTGAATTTCGCCCGACCCTTTTTTGAAGACGTAGAGAGCTATATCGCTTTTGTCCGTAACTTCAGAGAACACCATGGGGTTCCCTTCGCCTCCCTTGTGGCCAACACCCACCTCATGCATGAGACAGACCCTTTCCTTCTTGAAAGGGGATGGAAGAAAACCCAGGCCTTGGAAAAAGTTCTGAATCTCCCAATACTCTTTGCCAGCCTCTGGGAGCGGAATAAAAATTACTACCCCCTTGTTGACTGGGGAGAAAGCGCGGTTTTTGCCATTTCGCGATTCGTGGTGCTTCCGTGGGGAGAGGAGGACGAGAAATGCCCAGAGCACGGGTTGTGATCAACCGGGAGTTCTGTAAAGGCTGCGCACTCTGCACCTATGCCTGCCCACGGGGGGTTCTTGTGATCTCCCGGGATTTCAATTCCCGAGGGTACTACCCCGTCATGGTAACGGATGAAGAGCAGTGTGCTGGTTGTGGCTTCTGTGCCCAGGTCTGTCCTGATGTAGCCATCGCGGTATACCGGGAGTGATGCCTATGGAAAAAATCCTCATGCGGGGGAATGAGGCTGTGGCGGAAGCGGCAGTCCGGGCAGGATGCCGCCTGTATTTCGGCTACCCCATTACTCCGCAGAACGAGATTAGCGAATACCTCTCCTTCCGTCTACCCCAAGTAGGGGGAGTATTCCTCCAGGCTGAGAGCGAGGTTGCTGCCATCCACATGGTGTACGGAGCAGCTGCAACGGGTGCCCGGGTCATGACTTCCTCCTCTGGCCCCGGGGTAAGCCTCATGCAGGAGGGACTCTCCTGTCTTGCCGCGGCTGAGCTCCCCTGTGTTGTGGTGAACATGAGTCGAGGAGGGCCAGGAGTTGGGAATATTCAGCCTGCGCAAAGCGACTACTTTCAGGCGGTGAAAGGCGGAGGGCATGGGGATTACCGGCTCATTGTTCTTGCTCCCTCCACCGTCCAGGAGCTCGTTGACCTTACTTATCGGGCTTTCTACCTTGCCGACAAGTACCGGAATCCGGTGGAAATTCTGGGGGACGGGATGCTCGGACAGATGATGGAACCGGTGACCTTCAGGGAGCCGGAATTTCCTCCCCTTCCCCCTAAAGACTGGGCAATCCGGGGAAAGGGCAGTGGTCCCCGAAAGTGGGTTGTCTGTCTCGACCTTGACCCAAAGGGGCTTGAGGCATTGAACCTGAAACTCCAGCGAAAATACCGTCTCCTCGAAGAGCAGGAAACCGACTACGACACCTTTGGGGATCCCGAGCCAGAAATTCTCCTTGTGGGATTCGGAACTGTGGGACGAATTTTGAAGAGCGTTGTCCGGGAAGGGAAGAAAGAGGGATTGAAGCTCGCCCTTTTCCGACCGATAACGCTCTTTCCCTTCCCAAAGGCTGCACTTTTCGAAAAGGCTAAAGGAGTGAAAGGCATCCTCGTCGTGGAGATGAACCTTGGCCAGATGCTTGAGGACGTGGAGCTGGTGGTGCGGGGAAAGGTACCGGTGTTCTTCCTCGGGCACACAGGGGGTGTGATCCCCACTGTTTCTGAAATTCTCGAGTACGTCTACGGCCTCCTCAAGGAGGAGATACGGGTATGAAGGTGGTCTTTGAGCGGCCAAAGACGCTCCTTGAAAAACCATTCACCTACTGTCCTGGGTGCCACCATGGCCTGGCACAACGGCTCATTGCTGAGGTCATCGAGGAGCTGGGCATTGCCGACCGGACCATCGGAGTAGGACCCATCGGGTGCTCGGTGTACATCTACGAATTCATCGACGTCGACTTCGTTGTAGGAGCCCACGGGAGAGCCCCAGCCATCGCTACAGGAATCAAGAGGTCCCTTCCGGATCGGGTTGTCTTCTCCTACCAGGGTGACGGGGATATCGCGGCTATCGGAACTGCTGAAATCATCCACGTTGCGAACCGAGGAGAACTCATCACCTCCTTTTTCGTTAACAACGCGGTGTTCGGCATGACCGGGGGACAGATGGCTCCCACTACCCTTTTAGGACAGAAGACGAAAACCACCCCCCTGGGGAGAGATCCCCAGGTTCACGGTTTTCCTTTTCGCCTCGGGGAATGCTTGAGTGTCCTTGAAGGGAGCGCCTACATCGCCCGGGTGGCCCTCACTCGTCCTCAATTCATTCGTCAGGCCAAGGAATGTATCCGCAAAGCCTTCCTCACCCAGATGGAGGGGAAGGGGTTCTCTCTGATTGAAATTCTCTCTCCCTGCCCCACAAACTGGGGCATGAGCCCAAAGGAAGCGGTGGACTGGCTTGAGGAGAAAATGATCCCTTACTTTCCCCTTGGGGAGCTCAAAGTGAAGGGGTGCAACTCTCGTGAAACACCATGAGATTCTCATTGCCGGCTTTGGGGGGCAGGGTGTCCTTTTCTTGGGGAGGGTTCTTGCTGTTGCGGGGATGTTTGAAGGGTATGAGGTCAGCTGGTACCCATCATATGGACCGGAAATGCGAGGAGGAACGGCAAACTGCACGGTGATCATCTCTGACGAAGAAATTGGTGCCACTATTTCTGACCGACCCGGTATCTGCATCGTCATGAACGAGCCTTCCTTTTTCCGCTTTACCCCCACTGTGCGATCCGGGGGACTCCTTCTTGTGAACACCTCTCTTGTCCGGGCAAAATGCGAGCGAGAAGACCTTGAAGTCCTCCCTGTTCCGGCAAACGACCTGGCCAAGCTCTACCTCAATGGAGCGGAGGTCACAAACACCATCATCCTTGGAGCCCTCCTTGCCCGGTGCCCTGTTGTCCAGAGGGAAAGCGCTGAAAGGGCGCTCGTAGAGTGCCTGCGGGGAAAGCGAGAGAAACTCTACACCCTGAATCTGAAGGCTCTCGAGGTGGGGTGGGAGTTCGTTGCAAAGGGGGCCTGAAGTATGCTGGTGAGAGATCGCATGAGTAGGGACGTTGTTACCATCCCGAGTTCGGTCACCATCCTTGAAGCACAGAAAATCATGCGGGAAAGCCGGGTGCGGAGGCTTCCCGTGGTGGACCATGGAGAGCTCGTGGGCATCGTGACGTACAACGACCTCCTTGAGGCTTCTCCCTCAAAGGCGACCACGCTGAGTCGTTTTGAGTTGACGTACCTTCTGAGCAAAATGACTGTAGCCGAGATTATGACCCGTAACGTCATTACCGTCCCACCCGACGTCCCTATTGAAGAGGCAGCACTCATCATGCAGAGGCACCGGATTGGGGGTCTACCGGTTGTGGAGGGGGAGAAGGTGGTGGGCATCATCACCGAGTCAGACATCTTTGAGGTCTTCGTGGAAACCCTGGGAATCAAGGAGGGAGGAACACGGATCACCCTGGAACTCCCACAAAAGCCGGGAGCGTTGCATGAAGTCACCGGGGTGATTAAAGAATACGGTATCAACATCTTGAGCCTTGCCACTTTCTACGAGGAAGGCAAGCCCGAATACCGGTATGTCGTGGTAAGGGTCAATACAGTAACTCCCCAGGAAATTGTGGCTAAACTCAGAGAGAAGGGTATCACCGTCACCCACGTTTGGATTGCTCCTTTGGGGGAGAGAGGCCATGTTCTTCCCGTATGACGGAAAGGCTACTGAATTGCCCGAGCCTGAAACGGAGAAAGAAGAGATACTCCTGAGGACAAGGGTGTTCGATGTCGTTCGGAAAACATACCGTGGCGGTATGGAACGGATTTTCGTCCGCCACCGCGGTGCCGTGACCGTCATCGCCACCACCCCCCGGGAACAGGTGCTCCTTGTCAGGCAGTTCCGTGCCCCTGTTGGGGAATGGCTCTGGGAGATCCCGGCAGGGACCCTCGAAGAGGGAGAAGACCCACTGTTCTGTGCCCAGCGGGAACTCGAGGAAGAAACGGGCTTTTCCTCTCCGGAGTGGTCTTACCTTTTCTCCGTGTGCCTTGCCCCAGGATATAGCAGCGAAATCATCCATTTCTTCCGGGCTCGGAATGCCTGTCCCCTTGAGGGAGATATCCGCGAAGGAGACGCTGACGAGGTCATCTACTACCTTGAGATCTCTAAAGAAGAAGCGCAGGCCATGCTTGCGGAGGGTGTCATTAAAGACGCCAAAACCCTTATCGGTCTCCAGTACTGGCTCAGTGAGAGACCATGAGAGTGTTCATTGCGCTCCTTGATGGTGTTGGCGTTGGCGCCCTCCCCGATGCCTATCTTTACGGGGATGAAGGGAGTCATACTCTGAGGAATACCGCCCTGGCCGTGGGTGGGCTGTATCTTCCGAACCTTGAACGCCTGGGGCTGGGTCTTCTCGAGGACATTCCGCACCTTGGTCGGCCCAGTTCCTTCCTTTCATGGTACGGGAAGATGCTTGAGCAATCACCAGGAAAGGACACTACGAGCGGGCATTGGGAAATCGCCGGGGTCATTCTGGAACGTCCTTTCCCTGTGTACCCTCAGGGATTTCCCCAAAACGTCGTGGAGAGCATTGAAGAGGCCATCGGACGGCCAATTCTTGGAAATAAGCCAGCTTCAGGAACGGTCATTATCGAAGAGCTTGGGAGGGAACACCTCCGTACCGGATTCCCTATTGTGTACACCTCGGCAGACAGCGTGCTCCAGATTGCAGCCCATGAAGAAGTTATTCCCCCTTCCGAACTCTACGCGATGTGTGAGAGGGTTCGAGCCATCATGACGGGAGAGCACGCCGTTGCCCGGGTCATTGCCCGGCCCTTTTTGGGGAAACCGGGAGCCTTTTACCGGACCCCCCATCGCCGTGACTTCTCCCTCCCCCCACCCCGTGAAACCATCCTCGATGTGCTTTCCCAGGAAGGGAAAAAGGTTGTGGGAATAGGGAAAATCTGGGACATCTTTGCCGGGCGGGGAATTACCGAGAGCTTCCCCACCAAGGACAACGAAGAGACTTTTGCCGTTTTCCAGAAGATGGCCTTAAGGGACGATATCGCCCTGGTGTGGGCAAACTTCAACGATTTTGACACCCTGTACGGCCACCGCAACAACCCCCATGGTTTTGCTCAGGCCTTAGAGGCATGGGATAGAGAGCTTGGAGGTTTTCTCCCTTCTTTGGGAGAGGACGACATCCTCATCATTACCAGTGACCACGGGTGTGATCCAACCACCCCGAGTACAGACCATTCCCGGGAATATGCCCTCCTTCTTGCCTTCTCCCCCCGAACACTCCGGGGAGGGTATCTGGGAATCCGCAAGACTTTCGCCGATGTGGCAGCTACCGTTGCCGAGCTCTTCGAGGTGAGGTGGCATGGACCGGGAGAGAGCTTTGCTCCGCACCTTGTATCGCGATGACGTTCTCGAGTATCTCCAAAGTGTGGCAGGTGTTTCCCCTCTGCGCCCCCTATGTGCCCTTGTGGCGGGATCGGGATGGGGTGGGTGCGTTGAAGGAGAAACCGTTGAGGAATTCGCCCTTGCAAGGCTCCATCCTTCGCTTTGCCCAGGAGTTCCGGGGCACCAGGGAGTTCTTCGCTTTGTGCGTTTTCCCCAAGGCCACCTCCTCGTGGTTGAGGGACGCCTCCACCTCTACGAGGGGTACGGACTCCCTGAGGTGCTCCTCCCCATCACCTTTGCACGTTTTCTCGGCGTGCAGATTGTCATTCTCACCAACGCCTCGGGGAGTCTCTCTCCCTTTCTCCACCCGGGGAATATCCTCGTTTTGTCCGACCAGATAGACTGGACCTTCATCCCCGATTGTTTCCCCCAACCCGTCTTCGACGAAAAGCTCCGGCATCTGGCTCTTCGAGAAGCCTGGGCCTGTGGGCTTTCTGCCTCTGAAGGCGTGTATGTAGGAGTTCTTGGGCCTTCCTTTGAGACGAAGGCGGAAATCCAGATGCTTGGATTCCTGGGAGGACACGCCGTAGGGATGTCAACGGTGAAAGAGTCGAAGTGGGCGAGGGGCCTCGGCATGAAGGTTCTGGCCCTTTCTCTTGTGACCAACTGGGGAACGGGGCTCTCACCATCCCCCCTCTCCCATGAGGAAGTCTTATCCCTTGCGGAAGCCCGGAAGCCTCTCCTGAGAACATTCCTCCATCACGTTGTGACGGAGATTCTCTATGAAAATCGTTGTGAGTCATGAAGGAACGGATTTCGACGCCTTTGCCTCCATGTTCGCTGTGACCAAGATTTTCCCTGGGACGCACATCGTCCTCTGGGGGACAGTGAATCCCAACGTCCGGCACTTCCTTTCCCTCCACGGCACGTTCTTCCCCTTCCTCACGGAAAAGGACGTGGACTGGAACGCCGTGGAGACCATCTACGTTGTCGACACGGTATACCTTGAACGACTGAGCAAAGCAGGCCACCTCATTCGGGAAAACCGGGTTGATTACTTTGTCTTTGATCACCACCCGGTGGAGGCAAAAGACGTTCCCCCGCGTGCCCTCCTCAAAACCTGCGGTGCCTGCACCACCATCCTGGTAGAAAAAATCAGGGAGGCAGCTTTGCCCCTTTCTCCTCTTGAGGCCACCCTGCTCCTTCTTGGTATCTACGAGGACACCGGGTCTTTCACGTTTCCTACCACGACCGCCCTTGACCTTCAGGCTGCGTCCTTCCTGCTCTCCCAGGGAGGTATGGTGAGCTACATTCCCCGGTTCACACGGGTGGTGCTCACGAAGGAACAGGAAGAGGTCCTCAGAGCCATGGTTCGTGCCCTCACCGTCGAGGACATCAATGGTGTTCCTGTGCATTTCTGTGTGCTCTCTTTCCCACAGTATCTTGAGGGTATGTCGCTTCTTGTACACCGGCTCATGGAAATGGAAGACATAGAGGTCTTTTTTGGCATCTTTGCCATGGAGAACAAAGTCCATGTCATTGCGCGAAGCCGTCTTGAGGGAGTCAACCTCCATGAGATTCTCGGGGAAATCGGCGGGGGAGGGCATCAGAGCGCAGCCTCCGCCACCTTCCGCAACCGGAGCCCTGAAGAAATCCAGGAGGAAATCCGCCACCTCCTGCACCGGTCGGTTTCTTTCACCAGGGCCTTTGAAGTGATGTCGCACCCAGTGAAAACCGTTTCTCCAGAGACAACCATTGAGGAGGCCTTCGCCCTCCTCTTGCGTTTCGGCTTTTCCGGTCTTCCGGTCGTGGATAGGGAAGGGAAACTGGTTGGGCTCATTGCTCGAAGAGACGTGGAAAAGGCCATGCACCATGGTCTGCGCTGGGCTCCCGTGAGGAGTTTCATGTCCTCCCAGCTCGTCACGGTGGGTCCCGAGGAATCCTTGGTCCGGGTACGGAACCTGATGGTGGAGAAGGACGTGGGGAGAGTTCCAGTGGTGAAGGACGGAAGAATCCTAGGCATCATTACCCGAAGCGATGTCCTACGGGCCATGCACCAGAAGGAGAACCTTGTGCTCCAGCGCATGACTCGTGTGTCTTTAGCGGAAAAACTCTACCAGCACTTTGGACGGGAATACCTCCTACTCCTTGAGGAGGTAGCCGAAACCGCAAAGCGTGCCGGTGTTAAGGTTTACCTCGTGGGGGGGGTGGTCCGGGACATTATCCTTGGGGTACCCAATGAAGACCTCGACCTTGTGGTTGAGGGAGATGCCATTGCCTTCGCCCGTTTTCTTGGAAACCGCTTCAGGGGGAAGGTTGTTCCGTATCCTCCTTTTGGAACCGCTATGCTCTTTCTTCCAAACGGAAAGAGGATTGACCTCGCTTCAGCGCGTCACGAGTTCTACGCTTTCCCCGGGGCTTCTCCCCAGGTGGAATACGCCAACCTCCGACGAGACCTTTTCCGGCGAGATTTCACCATCAACGCCATGGCCATCAGTCTCCACCCCGATAGTTGGGGGGAACTTTTTGATTTCTTCGGAGGCCTTAAGGATCTTGAGAAGGGCATCCTCCGGGTTCTCCATCCCTTGAGCTTTGTGGAAGACCCTGCCCGGGCCATCCGGGCCGTTCGCTTTGAGGGGAAATACGGTTTCTCCATCGAACCTTTCACCTTGAGCCTTCTGCAGCAGACCGTACGGGAAAGCTTCCTCACGAAAATCAAGCCAGACCGCCTCAAAGAGGAACTCTCCCTTATCCTTGCACTTCCTGACTTTCCTCGTTACCTTTCACGAATGTACCAGCTCGATATGTTCCCCGCCCTTTTCCCTGGATGCATCTGGAAAAGGGAATTCGAGACCATTTACAGGAAACTCCTGGACATCCTGCACACCTATGACACTTCCTCCTGTGATCCTCTCCTCCTGAAGCTTTCGCCCCTTTTTGGTTCCATGGACCTACAGTTCCTCGAGGACCTCAAAGCCAGGCTCTCTCTGCCAAAAAAGAGCGTTCAAAAAATCGCAACCTTCCACGAAAAACGAGAGCAAACCTTAGCGGAGCTCTCCCAGGAATCTCTCAAAAATTCCCGGATTTACCTCCTGTGCTCTGCCATCCCCCTCGAATTCCTTTTCCTCCTTCTTGCCGAACACGAGGGAATGGTTCACAAACGTATCGAACAGTACCTCAGAGAATGGAGGAACGCAAGACCCATCCTTGACGGTCTTGCTCTCGAGGCCCTGGGCATCCCGAAAGGACCGATATATGGTAGAATTCTCCATGAACTTCTCCTTGCCCAGCTCGATGGAGAAGTCACAACTCCCAAAGAGGGGGAACACTTTGTACGGACTTTTCTGGAGAGGATGAGCAATGACCAGAAGAGAACGCATCTTTAGCGGTATGCGACCAACTGGACAGATGCACATCGGACACTATTTTGGGGTTCTGAGGAACTGGGTTCGTCTGCAGCATGAGTACGAGTGCATCTTCGGGGTGGCCGACTGGCATGCCCTGACGACGTCTTTTGAGAACACAAAGGACCTTGAAATACACATGATCGACATGGTGACGGACTGGTTGAGTGTGGGGATCGACCCCAAAAAGTGCCTCTTCATGGTCCAGTCCCTTGTGCCAGAGCACGCCGAGCTCCATCTCCTATTTTCTATGATCACCCCCGTGGGATGGCTTGAACGAAATCCCGTTCTCAAACAGCAGCTCCAGGACATGGGTCTCAAGGAAGTTGTAGGGTACGGCCACCTGGGGTACCCGGTGCTCATGGCCTCTGATATCCTCATCTACAAGGCGAGCAAGGTCCCCGTGGGGGAAGACCAGGTTCCCCACATTGAGATTACTCGGGAGATTGCTCGCCGGTTCAACAGTCTGTACGCTCCAGTTTTCCCCGAACCCCAGGCTTTGCTCACTGACTCCCCCCGCATTCTGGGAATCGATGGGAGGAAGATGAGCAAAAGCCTTGGAAACCAGATTGGGCTCTCTGAGCCCCCCGGGGAGGTTCGCCGAAAGGTCCTGGCAATGTTCACAGATCCCGAGAAAATCCGCAGGAACGACCCGGGGCATCCTGAGCGGTGCAACGTTTTCACCTTCCACAGAGCCACTGGCAACGCAAGGGCGGGAGAAATCGAGAGGGATTGCCGGAGTGGGGCTCTGGGGTGTGTAGCCTGCAAGCAGGAACTGGCAGAGCACCTGGTCCAGTTCCTTGAAGCCATTGCTCCGTATCGAGGAGAATACGAGGGCAAAAGGGAACTTGTGCGGGAGATTCTCATTGAGGGAAGCAGGAGAGCTCGTCTCCTTGCCCGGGAGACTCTGGAAGAGGCCCGAAGGGCCATGGGCATTCATTATGGAATCGCGCGATAGAACGTACTGGGAGTATCGTCTTGCCCAGTGTTCTTCTTTCCTTGAGCGAGCGGATGTTCTCGAAGAACTCCTGAACTTTCTCCAGGAGGAGCTGGCGAAGGCCCTTGGGGACAGGGAAGGAGAGCATGAAGAACCTTACAAAGAGCAGCATGAAAAGGACTTTTTCGAGCTCTTCGTGGAGGCTCTGGAGGCCCTCCAGAGGAGAGAAGAAAATACCATAGGCGCCCCGCCAGAGCGCCGGAAAGCCCTCGGTGCAGAGGTGGCTCATGATCCCTGCGCCCTTAGCCTCCAGGACCTTCTGGAACTCTACGGACTGTACCTTGGGGGAGGGGCAGAGGAGCGCCTTCCACTTCCCGACACTGAATTTGCACGCCTTCTTGAAGAAAGGCGCAGGGTGATTCTCTCCCGGTGTCGCGAAGACCTCCTCCTTCCCATGGGGCACTTCTTCAGCGACTGTGCAAACAGAAGAATGACGATTGCCACGTTTCTCGTGCTCCTTGACCTGGTTTTCCGAAACATTTTGTTCATGCGGCAGGGAAGAAACGGAGAGATCCTCCTTGGATTGGCAGGATCAGAAAATGCTGCAGAATCTCCTTGAGGGGTTGCTCTTCTCTTCTCCCCACCCTGTGAGTCTGGGGGAGATGGAGCGGGTAACAGGGAGGAACGAGGAGGAAATCCTCCGTGCTCTTCAGGAGCTCAAGCAATCCTATGAAGCCCGGGAGGGAGCATTGGCCATCCGAAGGGTGGGGAAGAAGTGGCAGATGGTCGTCCGTCCTCAGTACGGGGCACTGCTTCGGGAACGTCTCCGTCGCAGTTTCTCAAGAACGCTTTCCCGCAGCGCCCTTGAGACTCTGGCCATTGTGTCTTTGTACCAGCCCGTGACAAAGGTCGATATCGACCTCAAAAGAGGAACGGACTCCGCCCAGGCTCTCCGAACCCTTCTCAGAACAGGCCTTGTCACCGTCTGCGGAAGGAGTTCTGCTCCTGGTCGACCGTTTCTTTACCGGGTAACAGAGAAGTTCTTTCAGGCCTTTGGGCTTGAGGGAGAAGAGGAACTCGAGAAGCTGAAGCGTCTTCTTGGGGAGAAAGGCTATGGAACGGCTCAACAAATTCTTGGCCCGGGCCGGAGTGGCCTCGCGGAGGAAATGTGACCAGCTTATCGCAGAAGGAAGAGTGACGGTGAACGGCATCGTGGTGACGAACCCCGCCACCCGTGTCTCGGAGAACGACCTTGTCCTTGTGGATAACGTCCCGGTGCGCCCGGTGGAACGCCATGTGTACATTGAGCTCCATAAACCCCGTGGGTACCTCACAACCCTCAAGGACCCTTACGGACGGAAGACCATTGCTGAGCTCCTCCAGGATATCCCGTACCGGGTGTTCCCGGTTGGTCGCCTGGACCGGGACAGCGAGGGGTTGTTGCTCCTCACAAACGACGGGCTCCTCACGTACGTCTTCACCCATCCCAGGTTCAGCGTGGAGAAGAGGTACCTTGTCCATGTTCAGGGAGAGGTTCAAGCTGAAGACCTCGAGAAGCTCAAAGCAGGGATTCCTCGGGGGGAGGAATTCTACCGCATTGTGTCTGGTCGGGTGCTTGAGAAAAAAGGAGAAACCTCGCTCGTTGAGGTGGTACTGACAGAGGGGAAAAAACACGAAGTTCGAATTCTCTTTGATGCCTTAGGCTTTCCCGTGATACAGCTCATCCGTGTGGGCATGGGGCCTCTTACCTTGGACCCGGAACTTCCCCCGGGGAAATGGCGGTATCTCCGGAAGGATGAGGAGGAGAAACTCAGGGCGTACCTTGCGGAGCGGATGCAGATGTGAAGGAAGAGAAAGGCCTTGTGCAGCTCTTCTTTGGAGATGGGAAGGGTAAAACCTCTGCGTCCTTGGGGGTGCTTTTGCGAGCCTCCGGGCACGGAAAGAAAGTCCTTTTCCTCGCCTTCTTTAAAGGGAGGTTCTCGGGAGAGGTTGCGGCGGTTCAGTTTCTTCCGGGAGTGGAATACTACCAGTTTGGAACCGGAACATTCATCCGGAACGGGAGTCCTGGACCTCTTGAAAGGCAGGAATTCCTCTGCGGCTGGCATATGGCCCGTCTGGCCCTCCTTGAAGGCACTCATGACCTTGTCATTCTCGACGAGTTCCCCTATGCTTTCTTATGGGGGCTCCTCACCTTTCAGGAGTTCTCCGAGGTCCTTGCTTCCCGAAAACCCTGGGTGGAGGTCGTCCTGACGGGGAGAAAGGTCCCCGAGGAACTTCTTGAGATTGCTGACCTTGTCTCTGAGATACGGAACATTCGCCATCCTCTCGAGAGGGGAATTCAGGCTCGAAGGGGGTTCGAATACTGAGTGAAGGTCGTACGCGGAATCCGGGGGGCAATAACGGTTGACCGGGATGAGCGGGAAGAGATCAAACAAGCAAGCCTTGAGCTCTTCACCCAAATCCTCACAGAGAACGAACTTTCTCCCGACGACATCGCGGGGGTCTTCATCACTGCCACACCGGATCTCAGGTCGGTTTTCCCTGCGGAGGTCATCAGGGAACAGGAATGTTTCCGCTACGTTCCTATCCTCTGTGCCCAGGAAATGGATGTGGAGGGGGCTTTACAAAAGTGCATTCGAATGCTCGTCCTTGCCCACACCCCAAAGGGTCCACAGGAGGTTCGTCACGTTTACCTCCGCGGGGCCCAGTCTCTAAGGAAAGACCTTTACCAAGGAGGAGGGAAGACGTGAGACGCGCACTGGTTTCGCCCTTCCGGGGTACTCTCCAGGGGACCATCCTGTGTCCACGGGATAAATCCCTGAGTCATCGAGCAGCGTTCATCGGGGCCCTGAGTGAGGGAGAAACTCGCATCAGCGGGTTCTCCTTCTGTCGCGACTGCCTTGCAACGCTCTCCTGCATCCGCGCTCTGGGGGTTGAGGTCCGCGCTTTCCCCGAAGAGGGGAAGGTGGTCATCCGGAGTGGAGGGTTGTCTGCGCTCAGGGAACCAGAGGATGTCCTGAACGCAGAGAATTCGGGAACAACAATCCGTTTCATGGCAGGGATTGCTTCAGGAATCCGGGGATTAACGGTCCTCACAGGGGATGAGAGCCTTCGCCGCCGACCGATGCGACGGGTTATCGAACCCCTCAGAAAAGCTGGGGTGGAGATTGGGGGAAGAGGGGGAGACCGTTTCCCCCCTCTCTTCATACGGGGGAAGGGCAGCGTCCTGCCTTTCCACCATGTCCTCGAAGTTCCCAGTGCTCAGGTGAAATCCGCACTCCTTTTTGCTGCACTGTGGGGGGAGGGGAAGTCCACCATTGTTGAGCCCCTTCCATCACGGAACCATACCGAGAATATGCTCCGGTATGTGGGCGTACCGCTTCACGAAAACCATGGAGTCATCACCGTTGAGCCCCCCGGGAGAATCTCCGCCTCTTCCTTTGACCTTCCGGGAGACATTTCTTCGGCCGCCTTCCTCATGGCTCTTGCGCTCTGCATTCCCGGGAGTTCCCTCCTCATTCAGGATGTAGGGCTGAACCCGACACGGACAGGGTTCCTCCGGTGCCTTGAACGGATGGGTGGAAGGTACCGCGTGCTTGGGCGACGAAAAACCTTTGGAGAAGAGCGGGGAGATATCCTCGTTGAGTACTCCGAGCTTGTGGCCACATCTGTGGAGCCGGAGGAGATCCCCCTTGTGATTGACGAAATCCCCATTCTTGCCGTGATTGCAGCCAAAGCCAGGGGGACAACGGTCATCTCCGGCGCTCAGGAACTCCGAGTAAAGGAAAGCGACCGCCTTTTCGCCATTGCCCGGGGCCTGCAGTCCCTGGGGGTGAACGTCGAGGAAAAAGAGGACGGCCTCACCATCCATGGCCCATGCGCCTTTCGGGGTGGAACCGTGCAGAGCTTTGGCGACCACCGGATTGCCATGAGCTTCATCATCGCCGGCCTTCTGGGCGAAGGAAGCGTGGTGGTTGAAGACGTCGACTGTGTGGATGTGAGTTACCCTTCCTTTTTTACAGACCTTGGAAAGCTTGGCATCCAGAGTGTCACCGTCGAGGAGGCTTGCTAAAGGCCGTGAAACAGCACATCGCCATTGATGGCCCTGCCGGAGCGGGGAAAAGCACGGTTGCCCGGCTCCTTGCCCAGCGGCTTGGTTACCTCTACCTCGATACCGGGGCTTTCTACCGGGCCGTAACGCTGCACTTCCTCGAACTCGGTCTGGGAAAGGAGGACCTAGAAAGGGGAGAAATTGCCCGTTTCCTCCAGTCCGTACGCATCGACATTTGCCCCGGGGGCGAGACCAGGATTCTCCTGAACGGTCGAGATGTTTCCCAGGACATCCGGACTCCTGAAGTCGACGCACTCGTCTCCTATGTGGCAAAAGCACCCGAAGTGCGGGACTTTCTCAGGGAAGTGCAGCGACACATTGCGCTCTCCCGGCCCTCGGTGGTTGAGGGAAGAGACATTGGAACGGTTATCCTTCCTGAAGCGGACCTTAAGGTTTTCCTCACCGCCCTTCCGGAGGTTCGGGCCAGGAGGCGATGGCAAGAACTCGCCTTGCGGGGGAAGAAAGTGGATTACAAGGTGGTTTTGAAGAACCTCCTGGAGAGAGACAGCATCGATTCCCAGAGGTCCTGTGCTCCCCTGCGGCAGGCTCAAGACGCGGTGGTCGTTGATACCTCACACCTCACCGTAGAGGAAGTGGTGGAGAAACTCTACATCCTGGCGACGGAGGGAAATCATGAGGGTTCGTGTGGCCACCTCTTTCGGATTCTGTAAGGGGGTACGGCAGGCCTTCGCACTTGCGGAGCGCTCTTTCGAGCTTGGTAGCCCAGTGTACCTTTTGGGAGAGCTCGTGCACAATCACGACGCCATGGAAACGTTCCGTGCCAGAGGCGCCCGCATCGTCGAGAATCCCGAGGAAATTCCCTCCGGGGCTGTTGTGGTCACCCGGTCCCACGGGATACCGAAGGATGTACGGGAAGAACTCCTGAAAAAGAACGTAACCATCGTCGACACAACTTGCTCGAAGGTGAAACGGGTTCAGGTTCTGGCCCGGCAACTTGAGGAGGAAGGGTACCACCTTGTGGTCTTTGGAAAGGCTTCGCACCCTGAGGTCCAGGCCCTTCTGAGTGTCCTCAAAAAACAAGCGCAGGTCGTTGCAGCTCCGGAGGAGTGGCAGAGGGTCTTTGCTGCGGACCACCAGGGCCCCTTTGCCGTGCTGGCCCAGACAACCTTTCCCAGTATTCTTTTGCGACAATTCGAGAACTGGATTCGGGAGCAAAACCTCTCTGGAGTCCGAATAATGTACACCCTCTGCGATGAAACCGAAAAGCGCCAGAGGGAGCTCGAGCAAAACCTGGAACAAAATCCAGAAGATGTGGTTATTGTTGTTGGAGGAAAGCACAGTGCCAATACTTGTTCACTCTTTGTCCTCGCCAGAAGGCGAGGAGTGCCGGTGTTCTGGGTGGAGAATGCCACTGAGCTCCGATCGCTTTCGCTCCCAAAGAAGGCATCGTTTTTCGTCACGAGTGGTACGTCAACTCCGGACTGGGTCGTTCAGGAAGTCGTCGCTTACCTCCGGTCACTGTAGTGCTGGGGTTCTTTGGCCATGAGGGATAACCTTCCTCTTTGCGTCCTTGTCGGAAGGACGAACGTAGGCAAGTCGACTCTTTTCAACCTCCTTGTGGGTGAACGGGTCGCCATTGTGGACCCCACCCCGGGTGTTACCCGGGACTGGATTGAACGCGTGGTGTCGGTGAAAGGTCTTGCAATACGCCTGGTGGATACCGGAGGGATATCCCTGGGAGAGGAAGGATTGCAAAAAGCAGTGGAGGAACGTGTCTGGCGGCTTGTTGAGGAAGCCCAGCTTGTCCTTTTTCTTGTCGACGGGCGGGTGCCACTAACGAGAGTAGAGGCCGAGGTTATTACCGCGCTTCGCAGGAAGCAGCGCCCATTCTTCGTGGTAGTGAACAAACGCGAAGGCATCACTCATGAGCCACCTCCTCCCGAGATTCTCGAGCTTGCAGGAGGAAAGGTTTTCCAGATTTCTGCAAAGCATGGAGACGGCATTGCCCGCCTCAAGGAGGCTATTTTCCGAGAGCTCAAAGAATTCAGAAACCCTAAAGCCTCCGCGATGTCCCCCACAGGAGGCATTCCTGTGGCCATTGTGGGAAAACCCAACGTGGGCAAATCAACGCTTTTTAATAGCCTTCTTGGGGAGGAGCGGGCTATCGTGAGTCCGGTGCCTGGAACCACAAGGGATGCTGTTGAAGCCCCGTTGCGGGGGTCTTACGGCCACTACCTTCTTGTGGATACCGCTGGCCTCCCCAGAAGGAAGAATATCCGGGATCGGGTCACGCTGTACGCGACGTTCCGAACCGCGGAGCGTCTTGCTGACGCTGAGCTCTGTCTTCTTGTCCTTGACCCCTTTCAGGGTGTGACCCGCCAGGACCGGAGAATTGCCGGAGAAATCGCCCGACTGCACAAATGCTGCATCGTGTTCGTGAATAAAGTTGACGTACTCCTTGCCAAAAACCCAAACCTGTCCCTATCGGAACTCTGTAAGAGGGCCCGCATTGACCTTCCCGCCCTCCACTATGCAGCATTCCGCGCCGGCTCAGCCCTTGATGCCTCCTCGGTCCGGGAGGAACTCCTCCCCCTCATGGCCGGTGTGGTCACCCGTTTCCACCAGACGGTTCGAGAGGACGTCCTCAACGGAAGAGTCCGGGAAAGGATTCACCGGCAGTTCTCCATACTTCCCAGAAGGAGGAAACCTCGCCTTGAGCTACTGCTCCAGCAGGGTATAGCACCACCCCATTTCCTCGCGGTGGTGGAGGGTATCCGGGAAAAGGACGAGGAAGAACAGTGCCTGAATATCATCGAGAAGGCCCTGCGAGAGGAGATGGATTGGGAAGGTGTACCGCTTCGAATCACAGTGCAGCGAAAAGGAGAGAGAGTACCTCAGAGCATACTGGAATTATCTCCAGAATGAGCGACGGTGTTCTCCCCACACCTTAGAGAACTACTTTCGTGTTCTCGGCCAATTTGTGGAGTTCCTGCGGGCCCGGGGGAAAAACCTCTGTTTTGTGGACGCCCAGGATGTGAATGACTTCTTCGTGTACCTCCGTGTACACCGCCAGCTGAAACGGATTTCCCAGAGCCATCGTGCTTCAGTTCTTCGGAGCTTCTTCCGGTTTCTGCGCCGCCGCGGCTTCCTCTTAGAGAATCCCTGCGATGGCCTCGGACAACTCCGTGTAGAGAAAAAGCTCCCCCAGTTTCTGACCCAGGAGGAGGTCACAAGAATCCTTGATACCCTGAAACGGGAAAGGGACGAACATCCCGGGGATTTCTTCCGTGTGCGAAACTGGGCGCTCCTTGAACTCCTCTACGCAAGCGGCGTGCGGGTGAGCGAGGCTTCCCGGATACAGCTCGAGGACATAGACTTCACAAAAAACACAATCCGGGTGCGAGGCAAAGGGGGGAAAGAGCGAATCGTTCCTTTCAACGAAGCCACAAGAAAAGCCCTGGGGACGTATCTTGAGCTCTGGAGCACCGCCTTCCCGAAGGCTGAATTCCTTTTCGTGAACCGCTCTGGAAAACCCCTCACGCCCCGGGGGATCAGGAACATTGTGGAGAACGCAGCGAGTAGAGCCGGCATCTGGGGGAAGAGGGTTTTTCCCCACATCTTCCGGCACAGTTTCGCCACCCACTTCCTCGCCGGTGGGGGAGAACTGCGCGTGATCCAGGAAGCTCTGGGGCACTCAAGTTTGTCCACAACGCAGGTGTACACTCACCTTGATTGGGATAAAATGAAAAAGGTGTACGAGAGTGCCCATCCTCACGCCTGGGGAGCGAGGGAGAACAAGACGTGATGCGCGCAACCACTGTTATTGCCGTCCTGAAAGATGGAAAAGGTGCAATGGCCTGTGACGGCCAGGTGACTATGAACGAGGCCGTTCTGAAACGGGGAGCCAGGAAGATCCGGCGGCTTTACCAGGACAGAGTGCTGGCGGGTTTTGCAGGAAGCGGGGCTGATTGTTTGACGTTGCTTGAACGCCTTGAGGAGAAGCTCAACATGTACGGTGGTAATCTCCCCCGTGCAGCGATAGAACTGGCGAAGATGTGGCGTACCGATAAAGTGCTGCGCCAGCTGGATGCGCTGCTTTTGGCCATGGACACCTCCCATATTTTCCTTATCTCTGGTCGGGGTGATGTGGTTGAACCCGATGAGCCGGTGGCCGCCATCGGCTCAGGAGGAAACTATGCCTTAGCAGCGGCAAAGGCGCTTCTGCGCCATACCAACCTCGAAGCCCGAGACATTGCCCGTATTGCTCTCCAGATTGCCTCGGAAATCTGCATTTACACCAATGACAACGTTTTTCTGGAAACCTTAGGGGAGGAAAGAACGTGATGGAGGAGAGTCTCACCCCGGAGGAAATCGTACGGGAGCTCGATAAGTACATCGTGGGGCAAAGTGAAGCCAAAAAGTGTGTGGCTATTGCCCTCAGGAACCGGATGCGGCGGCGGATGCTCCCCCCAGAAATCGCCGAGGAAATCACCCCAAAGAACATCATCATGATCGGTCCAACAGGAGTTGGGAAGACAGAAATCGCCCGTCGTATTGCAAAACTCACCAATGCACCGTTTTTAAAAGTGGAGGCGACAAAGTTCACCGAGGTCGGGTATGTGGGTCGGGATGTGGAGTCCATCATCCGGGACCTCACTGAGCTTGCCATTCGTATGGTGAAAAACGAACGCATCAAGACTCAGGAGGAGAGAGTGAGGGAAATTGTAGAAGAAAGAATCCTCGACGCTCTTATGGCCCAGGATGCCGGAAGGGATGAAGAACCAGACTTCGAAAGCTCGCCCCGGGTGGATGTAGTATGGCCGACGGTCCCTGCTTCACTCACTAGGACTCGAGAAAAACTCCGGGAGAAACTCCGCAGGGGAGAACTCGAGGAACGCATCATTGAGATCGAAGTTGAAGAGAGCTCTTTCCCGGTGGAGTTTGTGGCCGCAAGCGGCATGGAAAGCCTGGGCATTGACCTGCGGGACGTCTTCGGAAGCCTCTTCCCACCCCGAAGGAAGCGAAGGCGCATGAAGATCAAGGATGCCCGGGAGGTTCTCTTCAACCAGGAGGTTCAGAGAGCTATCGATATGGACGATGTCGTGCAGGAGGCCATCCGACGAGTGGAAGAAACGGGCATCGTCTTCATCGACGAAATCGACAAAATCGTCTCCCCTCCGGGAGGGGGATACGGCCCGGACGTCTCCCGGGGTGGCGTACAGCGAGATCTCCTTCCCATTGTTGAGGGTTCGACAGTTCTGACGAAACACGGTCCTGTTCGGACAAACCATATTCTCTTCATCGCTGCGGGAGCCTTTTCTCAGTCCAAACCCTCGGACCTTCTTCCCGAGCTCCAGGGACGTTTCCCTATCCGGGTAGAGCTCTCTCCACTCTCTGAAGAGGACCTCTACCGAATCCTTGTTGAGCCATACAACTCTCTGGTGAAACAGTATAAGGCTCTCCTGTCCACCGAAGGGGTTTCCATCGATTTCACCGAGGACGCTCTCCGCGAGATTGCCCACATCGCCTACTCGCTGAATGAAAAGATGGAGAACATTGGAGCACGGAGGCTGTACACCGTTGTGGAAAAGGTCCTCCAGGACATCTCGTTTCATGCACCACGTCTTAAAGGGCAACACATCGTGATCGACCGGGAGTACGTCAGAAAACAGCTCCAGGATATCCTCAGGGATGAAGACGTCACAAGGTATATTCTCTGACCAGGGGGGACTTGTGGCGTTCCTGCCCTTCGTGCTATACTTACCCAGGCTTTGAGCACGCATGCGGGGAACCCTCCGGTGCCTTTTATGGTTTTCCCCGCAGAGGAAAAACCGGAAGGAGGATCAGTCTATGGCCGTTGTTACCATGAAGCAGCTGCTTGAGGCGGGGGTCCATTTCGGCCACCAGACCCGACGATGGAACCCCAAAATGAAGCCGTACATCTTCACCGAGCGGAATAACATCTACATTATCGACCTGCAGAAAACCGTTGAGCTCACTGAAAAAGCGTACAACTTCGTGAAGGAACTTGCCCGCCAGGGTGGTACAGTGCTCTTCGTGGGGACGAAAAAGCAGGCTCAGGAAGCCATCCAGCAGGAGGCTCAGCGCTGTGGCATGTTCTACGTCAACCAGCGCTGGCTGGGCGGCATGCTCACGAATTTCGCCACCATCCGGAAGAGCGTTGAACGCCTGAAGAACATCGAAGCCATGGAGGCCAGAGGGCTTTTGGAGAAGCTCCCGAAAAAAGAGGTCATGCAGCTTCTTAAGAGAAAAGCCCGCCTGGTGAAGTACCTGAGTGGTATCCGGGACATGGAACGTTTACCCGATTGCCTGTTCGTCGTCGATCCCCGTAGGGAGCGAAATGCCGTTCTTGAGGCTCGTCGTCTGGGAATCCCCATTGTTGCCATTGTGGACACCAATTGCGATCCGGATGAAATTGACTACGTCATTCCGGGCAACGACGATGCCATTCGCGCCATCCGTCTTTTCGCCTCTCTCATTGCCGATGCCGTTATTGAAGGCCGACGGCTGGCCACAGAGGGCGCTGATGTCATGCCCACCACAGGAGTCGCCATCCCTGAGGAAACCCAGGAGGAGGCTTCAACCATCCTTGAAGAACTTGAAGAGCTTGAGGAGGAAGAACAATGAACGTCAAGAGCAAAGACATTTTAGAACTCAGGAATCGAACCGGTGCAGGGGTCATGGATTGTAAAAAGGCCCTCCTTGAGGCCGGAGGAGACCTGGAAAAAGCTTGCGAGATTCTCCGCCGGAAAGGCATTGAGATTGCAGCAAAAAAGAAAGAACGTACCGCCCGGGAGGGATTGATTGGCGCCTACGTCCACACGGATGGAAAAATCGGAGTGCTCGTTGAGGTGAACTGTGAGACAGACTTTGTTGCCCGAACAGAGGAATTCCGAAACCTTGTCAAAGAGCTCTCACTGCAGATCGCTGCGCAGGCACCTCGCTGGATTGCCCCTGAGGACGTTCCTGAGGACGTCCGAAAGAGGGAGGAAAGCTTCTACTGGGAAGAGCTCAAAGAGAGCAACAAGCCTGAGGAAGTGAAGCGGAAGATTGTGGAAGGGAAGATGAAAAAGTTCTACGAAGAGCACTGCCTCCTCGAACAGGAGTACATCCGTGACCCCGAGAAAAAGGTGAAGGACCTTCTCGTTGAGGCCATCGCCAAACTCGGGGAGAACATCGTTGTGCGGCGTTTTGTCCGCTTTAAGCTGGGTGAAGGAGATGACGAGTGATTCATTGCGCTTCAAGAGAATTCTTCTGAAACTCTCGGGGGAGGCACTTAAAGGGTCTCTCCCTTCGGGAATCGATACGCAGGTGCTTGCTTACCTTGCGGCAGAAATCGACGCTGTTCGATCTCTGGGTGTTGAGGTTGCCGTGGTGGTGGGAGGAGGGAACATCTTTCGGGGAAGGAGTGCTGGAGAAAAGGGCATCAGTCGGGTTACAGCAGATTACATGGGCATGCTGGCTACAGTCATCAACGCCCTGGCTTTGCAGGATTTCCTCGAAGAGCGAGGAATCCCAACCAGAGTGCAGACGGCGATTGAGATGCGGGAGGTAGCAGAACCCTACATCCGGAGAAGGGCCATCCGGCACCTCGAGAAGGGAAGAGTAGTGATCTTTGCCGGTGGAACGGGGAATCCCTACTTCACCACCGACACCGCTGCAGCCCTGCGGGCTGCAGAAATCAAAGCCGATGCCCTCCTGAAGGCCACAAAGGTTGATGGGGTGTACGAGGCAGATCCTACTTTCCACAAAGACGCCACGAAGTTCGACACTCTTGATTACCTTGAGGTCCTCAATCGGGGACTGAAGGTTATGGATTCCACTGCTGTTTCCCTGTGCATGGAAAACCACATCCCCATCATCATCTTTAATATCAACCAGGCAGGAAATCTCCAGAAGATTGTCATGGGGCATAAGGTTGGAACGCTTGTGGGGAGGGAAAAATATGAATGAACTCCTGAAACCCCTTCTGAAGGACGTTGAAAAACGCATGAAGCAGGCAGTGAACGTTGTGCGGGAGGAACTCTCCCATGTTCGCACCGGTAGAGCGTCTCCTGCGCTCGTTGAACACCTTGAGGTAGAGTACTACGGCACGACGGTGCAACTCAAGCAAATTGCCTCCATCACTACACCTGACGCTCGAACCATTCTCATTCAGCCCTGGGATCGCAACGCCCTGCCGCTCATCGAGAAGGCCATCTGGAAATCCGATCTTGGCTTCAATCCCACGGTTGATGCCACCGTCATACGGGTGAATCTCCCCCCGCTCACCGAGGAGCGAAGGAAAGAAATTGCCAAAATGGCCAAAAAAATTGTGGAGGATGGGAAGGTGGCGGTACGAAATCTCCGCCGGGAAGCCAACGAAGAAGTGAAGAAAATGGAGAAAGAGGGCAAAATCTCTGAGGACGAGAGCAAATGGGCCCAGGCTGAGATTCAAAAACTGACTGATGAGCACGTCAACGAACTTGACGGTCTATGGGAGAAGAAGGAAAAAGAGATTATGAGCGTGTGAGCGCTCTCCTGCAGCATGTGGCCATCATTATGGATGGTAACGGGCGGTGGGCCGAACGCCAGGGGCTTCCTCGCCTTGAAGGGCATCGAAGGGGTCTTGAAACGGTACGGGTTATCGTTGAAGAAACGGGACACCTGGGCATCCCGTTCCTGACGCTGTACTCTTTCTCAACCGAGAACTGGAGGAGGCCGCTCCAGGAGGTTCAGGGGTTACTTGCGCTTTTTGAAGAAGCGATGCTCCGCTACGGAGAAGAGCTGAAGAAGAACAACGTCCGCGTTCGCTTCCTGGGGCGTCGGGAGGGTCTTCCAGAACATCTGAGGGCCATGATGCACGAGCTTGAGGAGCAAACGGCGACCAACCAGGGTCTTACCCTGAACCTTGCCCTGAACTATGGAGGAAGGGATGAAATCCTTCGGGCGGTGCAGCGTTTCCAAAAGGCACGGGGAGACTGGTCCGCCTTAAGCGAGGAAACGTTTCGCGCCTTCCTGGACACGGGGAGTCAACCTGATCCTGATCTCCTCATCCGTACTGGAGGCGAACAGCGCATCAGTAATTTCCTCCTCTGGCAAATCGCGTACACCGAACTCTGGTTCACCGATATCTTGTGGCCAGATTTTACCGTCTCCCATTTCCACCAGGCACTCGAGGATTTCGCCCGGCGAAAAAGGAAGTTCGGAGGTCTCTGTTGAGAAAAGCCGTGGTTCTCCAGGCCGACCTCAGGACACGAACGGCAACCATTGCCATCTTTCTCCCCCTCTTCCTGGTACTGGTTCTTGTCAGCAGAGTCACCCTTGTGGGGCTTTTTGCTGTCCTTTCCTTCCTGGCCTTCCAGGAATACTGGAAGATCGCCATAGGCGAAAGGAAATTCCTCGTTGTTCTCCTTTCGGGCATTGTGCTTTTCTGGATGTACGCGTCACCCTGGATCACCCGGAACCTGCAACTTCTCGGGTGGTACGGTATTACCCTTTTCCTCGCCGGGTGGGCAGTGCAGGACACCAGAAAGTGCCTTGAACGGATGAGCTTCTTTCTCTTTGGGAGCCTGTACTGTTTTGGTCTTCCCCTCTTTTGGGTGAGAACTGGTTTAGAGTTTTCCCCCTGGCTTCTCCTTTTCTTTGCCCTTCTTGTGTGGATCAACGACACCTGCGCCTACCTTTTTGGAATCCGATGGGGAAAACACAAAATTGCCCCCTCCTTAAGCCCTGGAAAAAGCTGGGAAGGATTCCTTGGGGGAGCGGGGAGTACAGTCCTTGGAAGCGTCCTTGTCGGTTTTCTCGGGAGATTGCCCCTCTCATGGTCCTGCCTCTGTGGAGCAACCATTCCTCCGGTAGCCCTTCTTGGAGATATGTTTGAGTCTGCTCTGAAGCGGAGAAGCAGTGTCAAGGATTCCGGAGGGTTGCTTCCTGGACACGGAGGTATTCTGGACCGTTTTGACGCCTTTTTCGCCGTTGGACCTCTGGTGTACCTTCTTGCTTTATTCGGGAGAGGATGACCATGCGCATTGCACTCCTTGGGTCTACAGGCTTTCTCGGAGAACAGATTCTCGAGGTCCTCAGCACACACCGGGACTTTGAGGTCGTGCTCCTTGGGGGTTTCCGCAATGTCGCGAAACTCCTTGACCAGGCAACTTCCTTCCGCCCCCGGTACGTTTACAGCCCTTACCTTGAAGGGCTCTCCACCCCCTTCCATATCCTTACTTCCTGCGAAGCACTTGAAGCGGTTCTTCTTTCTGACGAAGTTGAAGGGGTCTTCTTCGCCGCAAGTGGTGTCACCCTTTTTGAGACTTTTCTTAAGCTTCTGCGAACGGGGAAAACTCTCTGGGTGGGGAGTAAGGAGCTCCTGATTCTTGCAGGGGACTTGGAGGGCAGTGGATTACTTTTGCGGTATCCCCATCTCATTCCCCTGGACAGCGAGCACAACGCCCTGTGGCAGATGCTCCGGTTGCTCCCCAGGAAAGAGATTGCCAAAGTGTACATTACCGCTTCAGGAGGACCCTTCTACGAATGGCAGGGGTCCTTTGCCGACATCACCCCCGAGATGGCCCTGGCCCACCCGAACTGGAAGATGGGAACCAAAATCACTGTGGATTCCGCAAATCTGGTGAATAAAGGCCTTGAGGTGATGGAAGCCTTTTTCCTTTTCGACATCCCCCAGGAGAAAATTGACGTGCTTATCCAGCGCGAGAGCATAGTCCACGCTCTGGTAGAAATGAAAGACGGATTTACCTTCGGGGTTTTTGCCCCTCCTGACATGCGCCTTGTCATCCAGAACGCCATTTCCCCAAGAAGACTCGAACATCCTTTCCAGCGCCTTCGCTTTGCGGAACTCCATGCCCTGCGTTTTGATTACCCGGTCCCCCAAAGATTCCAGGGCTTTTACCTAGCGCTGTATGCCCTCTCCAAGGGCCAGGGTTATCCCACGCTTTTTTGTGGTGCCGATGAGGCGTGCGTGCATCATTTCCTGACACGGAATATTTCTTTTGAAGATATTCCCTCGATTCTGGAGCAGGTTCTCGACCACGACATATCTCCTCCTCGGAGTGTCCCTGAGGTCCAGCGCCTTTTCCAGCTGGGGTTCTCTCAAGCTGAAGCACTGATTCGTCAAAGGAGTATCCTGCGGTGATTACCGTTTTCGCCTTTATCTTCGTCCTGAGCCTCCTTGTTCTCGCCCATGAGTGCGGTCACTTCTTCATGGCTCGTCGTTTCGGAATCAGGGTCCTGCACTTCGCCCTGGGCTATGGGCCGAAAATCGTCTCCTGGATGTGGAGGGGTATAGAGTTCTCCATCCGGATGCTCCCCCTTGGGGGATATGTCCGCATGGCAGGGATGGAGGGGAACCTCATCGAGGGCCCAGGGGAATTCTCTGTCCCTTCTTCGGAGCGCTTCGATACGAAACCCCTCTGGCAGAGAAGCCTCGTCGTCCTTGCCGGTCCCCTGATGAACCTCATCCTTTCGGTGTTTCTCCTCTTCATCGTCTTCAGCATTTCGGGCATTCCCACAGGACGAATCGCGGTTCTTGAGGTGATGCCTGGTGGTCCTGCCGAAAGGAGCGGTATCCAGAAAGGGGATGTTCTCATCGCAGTGGACGGAAAACCGGTGGAACGTATAGAAGAGGTTACCCAGACTATCGCCACAAGTCCAGGGAAGACCATAGTCCTCACCCTGGAGCGAAAGGGAAACATAGTGGAAATTCCTGTAGTCCCCGAGTGGAGTCCGGAGGAAAAACGGGCCCTTATCCGGGTGGTATTCGGTGGGGAGAACAGGAAATACCATCCCTTAGTGACGGTGGTAAAAAGCGCCATGACGGTACTTGAGTGGTTCGTACTGAGCCTTCTTGGAGTTCTGTACACCATCACGGGGAGATTCCCTCTTGAGGTCACCGGGCCCTTAGGTATAGCGCAGATGGCAGGACAGGCAGCGGCTTTTGGTTTTGTGAACCTCCTGGCCTTTGCAGCAGTGATCAGCGTTTTTCTGGCCCTTTTTAACCTCTTTCCTATCCCGGTCCTCGATGGAGGTCACCTTCTCATTTTCCTCTACGAGAAGGTAAGGGGTCGGCCTCTTGAGGAGGAAAAGAAAGGTATAATATATCTCATCGGTATCGTTTTTATCTTTCTTCTCTCCATTTTCGTCACGTACCAGGATGTTCTCAGAATTGTAGCGGGGAAATGAAGCGGCGGAGAACTCAAGAAGTTCCTCTCGGTTCCCTGACAGTTGGAGGGGATTCCCCCGTCTGGGTAGAAGCCATGGGAAGGAAGCACCCGGGGGAATGGGTGAGCTGCCTGCGGGAGATTGAGGAAGCCTTCTCCCAGGGCTGTGAGATTTTCCGAGTTGCTGTTTTCGACGATTGCGGTGTTTCGGGTCTTCGGGAAATCAAAAAACGAAGCAGAGACCTCCCTCTTGTGGCGGACATCCATTTCACCCTCCAGCTTGCCTTCCAGGCCATTGAGGCTGGAGTTGACGCAATCCGCATCAATCCTGGCACCGCCCGTGACGTCGGCCTTTTGGAATCCTTGATCGACTTTGCCCGAGACCGGGGGGTTACACTTCGCATTGGGGCGAACACAGGTTCTCTTCCCCCGTCCCTGCGCGGCAAGAAAAGGAGCGAAGCGCTGGTCGAAAGCGTTGGTCTGTGTGTGGAGTTAGCGGAAAAGAAAAACATGCGCCGCCTGATCCTCTCAGCAAAGTCCCCTGATATCGAGGAAACCATAGAGGTGTACCGGAGGCTGAGTAGAATCTTTCCGTATCCTCTACACATTGGGCTGACCGAGGCAGGAGGTGGACTTGAGGGCATCGTGAAATCTTCTGTAGCGTTAGGGGTGCTCCTTGCCGAGGGCATTGGGGACACCCTCCGGGTGTCCCTGACGTCACAAAGCCCTGTTCTTGAAGTGAAAGTGGGATGGGAAATCCTTGAAGCCCTCAACATACGGTCACGGGGCGTGACCGTTATCTCTTGCCCAACCTGTGCCCGGGTCAGGGGAAATGTGGTATCATGTGTCCAGAGGTTCAGAAGGGCTATTGCGCCTTTGGAGAAGGTCGCCAGAAAGACACCGCTTAAGGTTGCCATTATGGGGTGTGAAGTGAACGGTCCGGGAGAAGCCAGGGAAGCCGATTTTGGTCTCGCCTTGAGTTCGGGTGGGAAAGCAGTGCTTTTTGCTCAAGGCATGGTAACCGCTGTGGTACCACAGGAAGAGGCTCTGGAAAAGCTTGTTGATCTCGTCAGGGAAGCAATCCGGAAAGGGGAGGAGAGAAGCCGGTGAGGATGTCCTTGCTTTTCGCCCCAACCATGAGGGAAGACCCCCAGGAAGCGGAGGTTGTGAGCCACCGCCTGATGCTCCGAGGGGGTTTCATCCGCCAGCTCTCAGCCGGGGTGTACACCTTTTTGCCCCTGGGGTGGCGAACACTGGAGAAAATCATCCGCATCGTCCGGGAAGAAATGAACCGGGCGGGGGGTCAGGAACTCCTCATGCCCGCCATGCAGCCCGCAGAACTCTGGAAGGAGACCGGTCGCTGGGATCTGTACGGACCGGAGCTTGTCCGCTTCCAGGACCGGAGGGGAAGGGACTTTTGCCTTGGCCCCACTCATGAAGAGGTCATCACCGACCTTGCTCGGAGGGAAATCCGCTCGTACCGTCAGCTTCCCCTCATGCTTTACCAGATCCAGACGAAGTTCCGGGATGAAATCCGCCCGCGTTTTGGCATTATGCGGGCACGAGAGTTCATCATGAAAGACCTTTACAGCTTCGATCGAGACGTGGAAGGGCTACGGGTGAGCTATCAGAAAATGTACGAAGCGTACTGCCGCGTTTTCAGCCGCTGCGGGCTCCGGTACATTGCCGTTCCAGCGGAAAGCGGGGTGATTGGAGGAGACGTTTCTCACGAATTTCTCATCCTCGCAGAATCTGGGGAAGAAAAGGTTTTCGTTTGTCCAAGCTGCGACAATGCCACCACGGCCGAGGAAGCCGTGTGCCCCCAGTGTGGGGGGGTTTTAGAGGAGAAGCGGGGCATTGAGGTCGGCCACATTTTCCAGCTGGGAACAAAGTACAGCGAACCCATGAAAGCCTATTTCGTGGACCGGGATGGGAAAGAAAAACCCCTGGTCATGGGTTGCTATGGAATAGGGATTGGGCGGACCATGGCAGCAGCCATTGAGGCCAACCATGACGAGAAAGGCATTTGCTGGCCGATCTCTCTCGCGCCCTATGAGGTTGTGGTCATTCCGGTCAACATGAAAAAGGAAGGGCATCGCCAGGCAGCTGAAGAACTGTACGGGAAGCTGTGTCGGTCTGGTTTTGAAGCTGTCATCGACGACCGGGAAGAAAGTGCAGGATACAAGTTCACCGAAGCAGACCTTATCGGCTTTCCTCTCCATATCATTGTGGGAGAAAGGATGGAACGGAGCGGAAGGGTTGAGATCAAGCTTCGCAAAACTCACGAGCGCTTTGAGGTCCAGAAGGACGATGTGTGTGAGCTCCTTGGAAAGATTCGAAAGGAGCTTCTGGAGTAGCGATGGAAAAGAGAGAAACCTCGAAGAACATGAAAACCACAGCCATTATTGCTGCGTACAACGAGGAAAAGACCATTGGTCCTATTCTTGACGTGCTCCGGGAGAGCCCCCTGGTTGACCAGATTGTGGTGGTCAGCGACGGATCCACAGACCGAACTGTAGAGATTGCCCGCAGCAAAGGGGCAGAAGTTGTTGAGCTTTTACATAATGTCGGAAAGGGCGGAGCTCTGTACCGCGGACTCGAGTACATCCGCAGTGACGTGGTGCTCCTCCTTGATGCTGACCTCATTGGACTGAACCCAAAGCACGTTGAATCCCTTGTTGAACCAGTACTCCAGGGAGAGGTCGATGTAGCCATTGGAGTCTTTGAGGAGGGGAGACTGGCCACAGACCTTGCGCAAAAGATTGCTCCTTTCTTGTCCGGGCAGAGAGCCATTCGCATAGACATCCTGCAGAATATCCCGGACATGGAAGTCGCCCGCTACGGAGTCGAGGTGGCCATTAATAGGTACGTTCGGAGGAATGGTGTCCGAGTGAAGCTGGTGAAGCTTCCTGGACTCACCCATGTGATGAAAGAGGAGAAACTTGGGCTTGTTCGGGGTCTGCGGGAACGGATGAAAATGTACTGGGAGATCTTCAAGAACCTCTACCGGAGGGTTGACGGAGACAAGAGATGAAAGGCAACCGTTCTGGCATTCTTGTGTTCGTCGAGCGCCCTCCCTTCCCGGAATCTCTCGAGCCCCTTGTGGAGGAAACGATAGAGATTGCAAGGAGTGCGGGTCGGAGTATCGCCCTCGTTGTTCCCTGTAGGGTACGAAACCCCTTTCCCCGATATTACCTCAGCAAGGGCAAGGTAGAAGAAATTCGTGAACTCGTCGCAGTTCATGATCCGGACTTTGTCCTCATCAACGTTGAAATCACCCCTTCCCAGCAGCGGAATCTCGAGGAGGCGTGGGGGATTCCAGTATACACCAAGCAGGCAGTGATCCATGAAATCTTCGCCCAGCGAGCCAGGACAGCCCAGGGGAAAATCAAGGTAGAACTCGCTCGCCTTCGTTATGAACTGAGCCGCCTCACGGGGAAGGGAACGGAGCTCTCTCGAACCGGAGGTGGCATCGGGACAAGGGGCCCGGGAGAACAGAAAATCGAGGTGGAGCGGAGGAAAATTAAGGACCGCATTGCCTTCCTGACCCGGGAACTGAGAAGAATTGAACAGCAGGCCTTCACGCAAAAAAGCCTTCGAAGGAAGCTGGGGGCACTTCAGATAGCCATTGTGGGATACACCAATGCTGGGAAGTCCACGCTCATGAACGCCCTCACCGGTTCCAAAGTCCGCGCTGAAGCACGGATGTTTGCCACTCTTGACCCTACGGCAAGAAGATTCTTTGTTCCTGGTATCGGAGACGTTATCCTTATCGATACAGTAGGGTTTATCCGGGAAATGCCGGGAACCCTCAAGGATGCCTTCCGGAGCACCCTGGAAGAGGTGAAAGAGGCAGATGTGATCCTCGAAGTCATTGACGTTGCGGATCCCGATTATGTCAACCACTTCCGAGTGGTCAGTGAGACTCTCCGGGAGATTGGTGCCGAAAATCTCCCGAAGATTCTCGTTTTGAACAAAATCGACCTTCTCGATGAGCTCCCCTTACTTGAATACGACATGCGAACTGCGCATCCCTATGTATTTGTCTCCGCAAAGAAAAAAATCGGCCTTGACCGTCTTCTTGAAGCGATTGCTCAAGCGCTTCAGCCGAAAGTCGCGGAAGTCCACCTTGAGGTTGCCCCAGAGCAGCTCCCCCTTGTGCGGCAGCGGCTGTCTTTCCGGGGGTACATCCGGCACCTCAAACCCTTAGAGAACGGAAGGGTTGCCTTGGACTGCATTGTCCAGCGCGAGTTCCTCACCGGGCTCCATACGCTTGTGGCTTCCCGATAACCGTTACTTCCCATAATGTATATTATGTTAAATCTTTACTCCTGAGCAAGCTGCCGCATCTTCTCCACAAAGTTCAGCTGCAGATTGGAAAGGTGGAACTCAAGTTCCCGAACCTCTTCCGCCTCAAGGTCTCGCTTCAGGGCCTCAAGGACAACAGAGAAAAGGTCAATAGCCTTTCGAGCCTCCTCAAGGTCCACAAGGACCTGTCCGTTCTCGGGATGCACCATGAGCCCGAGATACTGCCAGGCCTTGGCCGAAAGGAGGTTCAGGAAGTAGTAGCCGAGGTCTTTGATCTTCCCGGGTTGTGCAGTCTTCTCTTCCACGGTCTATCCCTCCTCAAGATGGGTCCTGACAAAATGATACACTTCTTCTGCAAGCTTCAGGAAATCCCCATCCTCGGGAGAAAACCAGGTAATGGGCATTTTCCGGAACCAGTTCATCTGCCTTTTCACAAACGTCAGGGTTCCCCGAACAATCTCCTCCTTCGCGGCAGCGAGAGAACATCGACCTTCGAGGAAATCAACAACAGGACGATAGGTGAAGTTCTCAAGTGCCGGAATCGGCAGGTGGTATCCCCGCTCGAAAAGGCGCTGCACTTCCTCGACGATACCCTGGCGGAACATCTCCTCCACCCGTTCCCTGATTCGCTCCCTGAGTTTTTCTTTGCTCCAGGAAATCCCGACAAGAAGGTACCGAAAAGTCCAGGATTTCTGGCAAGGTGTTCTCTTCTCTGAAGGCATTCTCAACGTGAGCAGGAAAATCTCAAGAGCGCGAATGAGTCGTTTTCGATCCCTTTTCCCTATCTTTCTGGCCCGATGGGGATCAACACTCACAAGGAGTGCATAGAGTTTTTCCGTGGACATTCGCTCAAGGATCCAGCGGAGGTTGCGATCCTGCGGCGCTCCCCATCCCGGAATACCGTAAAAAAGCGTACTCAGGTAGAACGCCGTACCGCCCACAACCACCGGAAGACGCCCTCGCAGGGAAATCTCACGGAACAAACGAAGGGCTTCCCTGCGGAATTCGTAAGCGCTCCATCGTTCCCGGGGATCCAAGAAATCAACAAGATGGTGGGGAATGCGCTGCCTGACCTCAAGAGGAGGCTTTGCTGTTCCGATGTCAAGGTACTTGTACACCGCCAGAGAATCGGCAGAAACAATCTCCACGTTCTGGAGACGCTCGGCAAGGTCTATTGAAAGCGCCGTCTTTCCACTCGCCGTGGGACCAAGGATGCAAAGGACGGGCTTAGCTCTCTCCACCATCCTGACACAATACGGGAATACCGACACACTTCCCCTGAGGATTCCTGGCAAGACGAACCTCCAAAAAACTCCCTGCCCGGAGGTTCCCTCCACCCTCCAGGAAAACCCTCAGATTCTCTCGAGTCCGGGCCACGAGTTCTCCATCTTCCTCAAGGAGCAGAACCTCTGTCACCCTCCCCTCGTGGACACAGAGGCGGCGAAGATACGCCTCTCGTAGCCTATCATTCAGCGCCTGCAGCCGCTCTTTTTTCACTTCCTGAGGAACGTCATCGTTGAGCTGCGCAGCCTTTGTACGGGGACGAGGAGAATACACGTAGGTATAGGCAATTTCAAATTGCACTTCCTGAACGACCCTGAGGGTTTCGGCAAAATCGTCCTCGCTTTCTGTGGGGAACCCCACGATGATGTCCGTCCCAATGACCGCTTCAGGAATACGTTCACGAATGAAGGAGGCTATCCGCAAGTACTCCTTCTGAGTGTACCCCCGGTTCATGAGGGCAAGGATTCTATCCGAACCGGCCTGGAGAGGGAGATGGAAGTACGGACAGAGCACACGGCTTCCTCGCACGATCTCCACGATTTCCCTTCGCATATCCCGGGGGTGAGAGGTGATGAAGCGAACCCAGATTTTCTCTCCTCCAAAACGGCGTTCGATATCTTCAAGAAGGCTCTCAAAAGCCCGGGGATTCCCAAGGTCCTTGCCGTAACTGTTGACGTTCTGCCCCAGGAGGATGACTTCCCGAAAACCCTCACGAACGACTTCGTCGAGCTCTTCAAGAATCACATCATGGGGCTTGCTCCGCTGAGGGCCAGTCGTGTACGGTACAACACAGTAACTGCAGAAATTATCACACCCGAAGGCAATCGGGAGGTAAGCGGAAACCTTTCCTTTCCGACGGTATCCCCTCTCGGTGAAGTGCGGTGAGGGAGGTGAGAAGACAACTTTCCGTTCCCCAGTAGCGCAGGCCTCCCGAACAAGGGAGGGAAGCTCTTCGATGTTGTGGGTTCCGGTGAGCACCCTCACACATGGGAGGCGAACAAGAAGCTCCTCCCGCAGGAGCTCGCTCATACACCCACAGAGAACAACGCAGGGAGGCTGCCCTCTCCTCCGTAACGCAGCGTGATAGAGATGGGTAATAACCCCAACAGCCCTTGCCACAGCGTGTTCCCGAACAGCACAGGTGTTGAAAACGAGCACATCTGCCTCCTCTTCCTGGGCCTCGGAGAAGCCATCCTGAAGGAAGAGGTGGAGAATATGCTCAGAGCGGCTCCTATTCATCTGGCAGCCAAAGGTCACCAAAGCAACAGAAAGCCTATCTCCCATAGTTTTCCCAGAAGAAAGAAACGAAAAGAAAACCCACCTATTCCTCGGGAAAAGGCGGAAAAAGAGAAAGCCTGCTCAAAAAGAGCAGGCTTTCTCTTTCTTAATCGTTCCGGGGCTTGACGATGAGTTTAATCGCCGTTCGCTCTTCCCCGTCGATGGTCACGTCGGTAAAGGCGGGAATGCACACAAGGTCAATGCCGCTTGGCGCAACGTATCCCCGGGCAATGGCGATAGCCTTAATCGCTTGATTCACTGCCCCTGCCCCTATGGCCTGTATCTCTGCCACGCCCTTTTCCCGGATTGCACCTGCCAAGGCACCAGCAACTGCATTGGGATTGGACTTTGAGGATACCTTGAGAACGTCCATCGTCGACTCCCCCTTGTCCACAAGATGAAAGATTTCGTTTCTCCTTCCACATCAAGTACTCAAACGTGCTCCACAAGAGGTACGGAAAGACGGAAAATCTTCTGCGCTTTCCCTGTAGTGTCATCCACCTCCACGACAATGCCATTGAGCTTCACGTTTTCCTTCGCCACTCGGTACTTCACTGGCATTTGCGTGAGGAATCTTCCAACGATGTCTGCTACCTCAATTCCGATAACCGAATCGTGAGCACCCGTCATACCGATGTCAGTGATGTACGCTGTCCCCTGGGGAAGGATACGTTCATCGGCCGTAGCCACATGGGTATGGGTTCCAAACACACACGAGACCTTGCCGTCCAGAAACCACCCCATTGCTATCTTCTCCGACGAGGCCTCAGCATGAAAATCTACAAGGATAAGCCGCGTCTCTTCGTGGAGATATTTGAGCTCCTCTTCCATCCTGCGAAAGGGGCAATCCAAGGGAGGCATGAACACACGGCCACTGAGATTCACAACTGCCCAAACCTTCCCCCCCTTCTCCAAGATGAGCGATCCCCTCCCTGGAACACCATCGGGGTAATTCAGGGGACGGAGGAGACGGGGCTGATGCTCAATGTAAGTGACAATCTCCTTCTTGTCCCAGATATGGTTGCCCGTAGTGATCACGTCCACCCCGTACCCCAAAATCTCCTCACAGACCTCCGGCGTTATCCCCAAGCCTCCTGCGGCGTTCTCGCCGTTGACGATGACGGCATCAATCTGCAGCTCTTCCCGAAGCGACGAGAGCTTCTCCCGAAGCACTCGTCGCCCTGGTTTCCCTACCACATCCCCTACGATGAGGAATCTCAAGCACTCATCCTCCTCACTACTTGGCGTATTCAACAGCCCGGGTTTCCCGGATAACCGTCACCTTGATCTGCCCTGGGTACTCCAGCTCTTTCTCAATCCGCTTCACCACGTCTCGAGCGAGCTTCGCCGCACCAGCATCGTCAATCCGGTCTGGCTTCACAATAATGCGTACCTCGCGGCCCGCCTGAATGGCATAGGCCTTTTCCACACCCTCGAAAGAATCCGCAATCTTTTCCAGACGCTCCAAACGTTTAATGTATGCCTCAAGGCTTTCCCTTCGTGCTCCAGGGCGCGATGCCGAGATAGCATCTGCCGCCTGCACAAGCACGGCCTCGAGGGTCTGGGGTTCGACATCACCGTGGTGCGCCTCAACGGCATGAATAACTTCCCACCTTTCCCCATATCTTCCAAGGAGCTCTGCTCCAATCCTTGCATGGGGTCCTTCGACTTCGTGGTCCAGAGCCTTGCCGATATCATGCAGAAGTCCTGCTCGCTTCGCCACCTGCACATTAGCCCCAAGCTCTGCCGCCATCATGCCGGCAAAGTGCGCCACTTCCTTGGCGTGTTGCAGAACATTCTGCCCGTAACTCGTACGGAAGTAAAGTTTCCCCAAGAGCTTCACGAGCTCCGGGTTCATGTTCTTGATGCCAGTATCAAAGAGGGCCTGTTCTCCCTCCTGGAGGATCTTCTCCTCAACCTGGGCTTTGGCCTTCTCGATGAGCTCCTCGATACGAGCAGGATGAATACGACCATCCATGATGAGTTTTTCAAGAGCGATGCGAGCAACCTCTCGTCGTATGGGGTCAAAGCACGAGATGATGACAGCTTCCGGCGTATCGTCAATGATGAGATCAACCCCAGTCATCATCTCAAAGGTCCGGATGTTCCTTCCCTCGCGGCCAATGATGCGCCCCTTCATCTCGTCGTTGGGAAGTGCTACCACGGATACCGTGCTCTCCACCGTGAAGTCTGCAGCGTAGCGCTGGATGGCCTGACCAACGATATCTCGAGCAATCCTTTCTGCTTCTTTCTTCGCCCGTTCTTCGGCCTCCTTTATCCTCAAGCCAACTTCGTACTCCAGGGTTTTTTCCACGCGTTCCAGAAGTTCTCGTTGCGCCTCTTCCACAGAGAGCCCTGCAATACGAGAAAGCTCCTGAATCTCTCTCGCCTTCAGGGCTTCGACTTCTTGTCTTTCCCGCTCAAGGGCTTCCTGAGCCTTCCGGAGAGCGTTCTCCGATCTCTCAAGCTGCTCCATCCGGCGTTCCAGCATCTCCTCCCGTCGAAGAAGACGGCCCTCGAGGTTCTGCAGTTCTTTCCGCTTCCGCTGAATTTCTTCTTCAAGTGCCTGTTTTTCCCGGAGGACCTCTTCTTTCGCCGAAAGGAGCGCTTCCTTCTTCAGGCTCTCTGCCTGACGGGCAGCTTCCTCAAGCATTTCCCGAACCCGAAGCTCCACGATCTCCTTTCGTCTTTTCAGCTGGAAGTTCACGAAGAACATACCTGCTACGAACCCTATTGCCGCTCCTAAAAAGATGTATATCGGCCCCATAGGCTGGATTCACCCCTTATTCACTTTTCAATGTGCGGAACAAGCCTTGGAAATATTCTAATCGCACCGGGAGGGCAAGTCAAGGACGGAAAGAACCGAAAAAGCGCGACCACCCCTGCTCGATGGCCTCTTCTGCAAATCCCCTGGTTCTGAGACGACGCCAGAACCGCTCACGGTCTTCCTCTCTGGCCTGCCAAAAGGACAATAACCCCACCACATCCTCAACTTCGGCCTCAAGGGGGTAGACACTGCGGAGTTCAGCAAGAAGCAGCGAGGGGATGCCCCTTTTCTTGAGTTCATGACGCAGCGCAAAGAACCCCCTGGGGCTTCTCTGACGCCGCTCCTCAACATACGCACTCACGTAGGCTCGATCATCGAGGTACCCTCTCTCAGAAAGCAGGGCGATCGTCTCCTCCAGGACTGCGTCGGGAAACCCCTCGCGCCGCAGAGCCTCCCGGATTTCCCAGGAGGTGCACATCCTCCGGGCAAGTTTCTGCAGCGCCCGTCTTAAGGCTTCATCAGTCGTTAAGGGCAATTTTCGGGTCAATTCCCATCTTCTCCAGGGAAGCCAAAAGAATCTTCTGGGCGACTTCGGGATTCTCTTTCAGGAACTGGCGCACTCCCTCCCGTCCCTGTCCCAGTCGGTACTCGCCAAAGGCATACCAGCTTCCTGAACGCTTGACCACTCCTGCTCCCTCGGCGAGATCCAGGATTTCCCCTTCTCTCGATATGCCCTCTCCATAGAAGAGCTCAAGGTCCGCATCCTTAAAGGGGGCAGCGAGCTTGTTCTTGACCACCCGCACCTTCGTCCACGCCCCGACAATCTGCTCGCCTCCCGTCCGGATGTAATCCTTTTTGCGAACATCGAGCCGGACTGAAGCGTAGAACTTGAGTGCCCTTCCTCCCGGAGTGGTTTCAGAGGGACCATAATTTGTCCCAATCTTCTCGCGGAGCTGGTTGACAAAAATGGCCACAGTTTTCGTCTTGCTGATATACCCTGTGAGCCGGCGAAGGGCCTGAGACATGAGTCTTGCCTGGAGGCCAACCGTGGGCTCCCCAATGCCCCCTTCAAGCTCCATCCGTGGAGCAAGCGCTGCCACAGAGTCCAGGACCACAATGTCAATGCTGCCACTGCGCACCAGGGTATCCACGATATCCAGAGCCTCCTCAGCTGTCGTAGGCTGCGAGATGAGAAGCCTGTCTATCTGAACCCCTATGCGGCTGGCGTAGGCAGGGTCCAGGGCATGCTCGGCGTCGATGAAAGCCGCGATGCCACCCTTTTTCTGAGCCTCAGCAATGGCATGGAGGGCAATGGTGGTTTTGCCCGAAGCCTCCGGTCCGAAGATTTCCACCACCCGTCCTCTGGGAAACCCCCCGACCCCTAAGGCGATGTTGAGGAGGATTGACCCGGTCTTGATCACCTCCACGTCAGCAGCAAGCACGTTCTGAGAAAGGAACATGATGGCTCCTTTTCCATACTTCTTCTCTATGATACTCATGGCCTGCCTGATGATTTCTTCCCTGCTATCCCTTCCCGCCTCGTTCATGAACATCACCCCTTCAAAGGAACCTGCACAAGTTTTTGGTACACCGGGCCCGAAGGCGTGAGGGTACTCTGGAAGAGCGCGATCTCCCTGAAAACCACCGGAAACGGTGACCATCCTGCAAGCGCTGTAGCGCACAGCGCAAGGGGCGAACGAAACCGGGCAAGGGTCACGTGGGGAACAAAGTCTTTACCCTCGTCCCAGGAGATACGAGCCTCACGGAGCTTTTGGAACAGGGCCCTCGCCACCCGGATGGTCGCCGTCTTTCCCTCGCCATCAAGGCCTATCCAGAGGACCCTCGCCCTCTGCCAGGAGGGAAATACCCCGACTTCCTCAAGAACCACACTGTACGAAGGGAAGGCACCGCCAAGATGCTCGAGAATCCCACGAATGTCCTCAACACAGGGAGAAGGCAGTGCTGGAAAGAACGCAAGGGTGAGGTGGAAATGGTCTTTGCTGACCCACTTCCCCTGGGGATAGGCACTCTTCTTTCTCTCCACAAAACGCCACAGGGCATCTTTAGCCTCTTCAGGGAGAGGAAGAGCCACAAAAGCACGAATACTCTCTCTCACCGGGTATCCCTCTCTCGCAAGAAAGTGAAAAGCACGGTCAGCGCTGCCTGGGAGAAGAAACGCTTGTTCATCAGCCGGTCGCCCCGGAACTGGAACTTCCGGACCTCCGTACACAGAGCGTCACTCACGGCGACGTACACAAGGCCCACTGGTTTCTCCAGGCTTCCTCCTCCGGGACCAGCGATGCCTGTAATGCCCAGACCAATATCCACTCCAGTCTTCTTTCGCACTCCCTCCGCGAGATACCGTGCTGTTTCCTCGCTCACCGCTCCAAAACGGTAGAGGACCTCTTCGGGAACCCCTACGTCGGTGAGCTTCGCTTCATTGCTGTACACGACATACCCCCGCTCGAAGTAGCGCGAACTTCCCGGAACATCGGTTATGCGGCTTCCTACAAGGCCACCTGTGCAGGACTCAGCCAGGGCCACCCTCCACCCCCGCTCAAGGAGTAGCCTCCCCACCGCCTCTTCAAGCGTCTCACCGAAGGGAGAAAAGAGATACGGCATAAAGGCGCTCTTCACCGCCGCAATGGTTTCCTCTGCCCTTTTTTGGTCCTCTAGTGGAACATCCTGGCCGTAGAGGAAGAACCAGACCTCTCCGTAGTTGGGGAGAAAGGCAAGACGGAGCGACTGCGGAAGCCCGGAAAGCAAAGGAAGCATTTTCTCCTCAAGCTGCGATTCTCCGATACCGCAGAACTTCAGGATTTCGCTGCGGTAAACCCCGCCCTGAAGCGTGGGAATCTCTTGCTCCAGAAGACCCCAGAAGAACTCCACCTCCCTTGGAACACCAGGAAGGACAAAAATCCTGGTACCTCTCTCCTCAAGGATGAAAGCGGGAGCGGTACCCACCCCATTGGGGAGAAAACGGGCACCCTCGGGAAAGAAAGCCTGTTTCCGGTTACTCTCCGGTGGTTCAATGCCCCGAATCCGGTAGAACGCCTGACGAATGCCTTCCCAGGCTTCTTCACAGAAAACGAGCGGCCTCCCCAAGGCCCGGGCAACTGCCTCCCGGGTGAAATCGTCAACCGTGGGTCCCAGACCTCCTGAGATGAAAAGGAAGTTCACTCCCTGCTCCAGAAGAAAGCGAAGACCAGAGGCAATCTCCTCCATGCCATCGGGAACAAAGAGTATCCACTTTGGGAAAATTCCCTTGCCCAGAAGTTTATACACCAGAAAACCTGCGTTGATATCCCGCACCATGCCGGTGACGAGTTCTGTCCCCACACAGAGAACCGCAGCGTTCACAGAACCTCTCCCTCCAGTTCGTAAGCAGAAGTCGTTGTGATACGCACCGCAACCCTTTGGCCCCGCCGAAGATGCACCCCACGAGCCCACACCTTAACCTGACAGTCGACCTCAGGAGCGTCTTTGGTCGTACGCCCCAGAAAGAACGGCCCCCGCTCACTCCACAGCGGCCCCTCGTCAAGGAGAACTTCAAAGGTCATCCCACGGTATGTCCTGTGCACGCTTTCCATGACAGCCCTCTGCGCTTCCATAAGCGCAGCATATCGCCTTTCCTTCACTTCCTCAGGGACCTTGGGCTCAAGGGCAAAGGAGAGTGTGCCCTCTTCATCGGAATACATGAAGGCTCCCATCCGCTCAAAACGAAAAGCCTGAACAAAGTCAAGAAGACGGAGAAAGTGCTCCTCTTCCTCCCCCGGGAACCCCACCATGAAGGTCGTTCGAAGCGCAACTCCAGGGATACGATCCCGTATCTTCTCAAGTCTCCTCCGGATTTCTTCAAAGGAGGAGAAACGGTGCATACGCTGGAGAATATCGGGCACAACGTGCTGGAGGGGGATATCCAGGTATTTGACAACCTGGGGAATGGAAGCAACCGCCTCGATTAAGGTGTCGTCGATGCCCTCGGGAGAGAGGTAGAGCAGCCGGATCCAGGTATCCTCTTGGAGGGCTTCGCCGAGGGCCCAGAGAAGCCTTCCCAGGCTTCTTTGACGATAGAGGTCAAGACCGTAAGAGGTCAGGTCCTGAGCAACAAGGATAATCTCCCGAACCCCTCCTTGCTCCAACAAGCGAGCTTCCTCGACTATAGAGGGAATGGGCCGACTCCGGAGGGGTCCACGGAGGGCCGGAATAAGGCAGAAGCTGCACCGGTGGAGACACCCCTCGGCAATCTTCAGATAGGCATAATGAGGCGGCGTGGAGAGGACCCGAGGGTCGGTGTGAGTGTATATTGAAGGGGAGGATCCCAGGAACACCCCTCTTTCCCTGGAGGAAATAATGTCCGGAAGGCGGAAGATTTCGTGCACTCCGACCCAGAAATCCACTTCCCGGTACTGGGAGGCAGCTCTTTCCCGAAAACGTTCCACGTAACACCCCAGAACCACGATTTTCTTCCGGGGATCTTTCTTCTTGAGGCGAATAAGCTTCCGAATCCATGCCTCCGCTTCCTCACAGGAGGACCGGATGAAAGCACAGGTATTGAGGAACACCCACTCGGCTTCCTCCGGGGGAACCACGGCGTTGTACCCGTGGACAAGGAGCTTCCCCAGGACAACCTCGGAATCCACGAGGTTTTTATCGCAACCCAGGGTGACGAAGGCGATGCGCTTCATGGAACAAAAGTCTCACGGAAAGGTCCAGGGGTCTCAGCAAGGTACCCTCTTTCCTCCCCGTTCAGCCATACTCGAACGGCACTTCCATCATCTCCAGAGACCTCAACAGGACCCTCGCTCCGGAACACATAGGTCTTCCCGGGGACAAGAACCCCCGAGAACATTGTGACCCCCAGGGAAACGACATCAGCCCAAGTGACCCTTTCCGCCACAAGACGCAGAACAACGGGGAAGGAGGCAGGAGGACTTTCAGAAGGAAGGGGTGAGGCAAGGTCATCGGCAAGGAGGGTTTCCTCACTTTTTCCAAGATTCTCCACCACAGAGGAACGAAGAGGAGCAAAAAAGAATACGAGGAGCACGCCGCAAAGCGCCACAAGGGAGAAGAGGATGGCAAAAAGTACAGTTTTTCGCTTCTTTCTCGGCCCTGGGGGGAACGCCTCAACAGGTTTTCTTGCTTCCCTGAGGTGTTCGCGCTTTCCTCCCTCCCTGTAAGCTTTCAGGAAGAGGTCAACGACCTCTTCCTGTTGAAGGCCAAGAAAACGAGCGTAAATCTTCACATACCCCAGTGCATAGGCTTTCCCAGGGAGCTCTTCCCATCGTCCCTCCTCAAGGGCCCGAAGGAAGCGTCCAGAGACGAACGTGGCTGCTTCAACCTTCTCGACAGGCACGCCCTTTTCTTCCCGAGTACGCCGCAACAGGTCCCCAAGTTGCTTCGCTATTTCCCGGTTAAATTCCTGCACCCTTCTCCCCTCGCTTCGCAATAACCCTACGGGGTTTACTCCCCTCATAAGGACCGACAATGCCCTCTCGCTCCATCCGCTCAATAAGCCGGGCAGCCCGGTTGAAGCCGATGCGAAGCCTTCTTTGGAGAAGCGATGTCGAAGCCTTCCCCGTCTCAAGGACAATCCTCACAGCTTCCTCATAGAGCTCGTCGTCTTCCTCATCCCCCCCCATGGTAGTTTCCTCTTCCTGGACAACGAACTCCAGAGGATAGGAAACATCGCCTTTCTGACGCGCCCAATGTTCCACAATTCTCTTCGTCTCTTCCGTACGGATGAGCGCTCCTTGACCGCGGATGGGTTTACCCGCCCCCATGGGGGCGAAGAGCATATCGCCATTCCCAAGGAGTTTTTCGGCCCCCGGGCCGTCGAGGATGGTCCGGGAATCCACCTGCGAGGAGACGGCAAAAGCCAGGCGGGAAGGAAAGTTGGCCTTGATGAGCCCGGTGATGACGTCCACGGAGGGTCTCTGGGTTGCAACAACCAGGTGGATACCCACAGCTCTTGCCATCTGGGCAAGCCGGCAGATATAGGTCTCAACGTCCCCAGGCGCAGTCATCATGAGGTCAGCCAGTTCGTCAATAACCACAACGATATAGGGAAGCTTTTCTCTATCTTCCACAATGCTGTTGTACTCCTCTATGTTACGACAGGAAACTTCTGACAGAAGCTCATACCTTGTGTCCATTTCCCGGCAGAGCCACTTAAGGAATCGCACGACCAGACGGACCTCAGAAATGACTGGAGCGCAGAGATGGGGCAAGCCAGCGTACACTGAAAGTTCGACCCTCTTCGGGTCAATGAGGGCAATCCGAAGCCGCGTCGGATCAGCCCTGTACAGGAGGCTGGCAAGGATGGCATTGATGCAGACGCTTTTTCCTGAACCTGTGGCACCGGCGATGAGCAGATGCGGCATGTCCCGAAGGTCCCAGAAAATTGGTTTTCCACCCACATCTTTCCCCAGAGCAAGGAGCAACGGAGAGGGGTGACCGGTAAATTCTCCCCGCTCAAGGAGCTCTCGCAGGACGACAATGTCCTTGTGACGGTTCGGAACCTCAATGCCTACGGCTGCCTTCCCGGGAATCGGAGCTTCGATGCGCACCGCTGCCACGGCGAAGGCCAGCGCAATGTCGTTCGAGAGCCCAACGATCTTATTGACTTTAATCCCCGGAGCAGGCTGGAACTCGTACCGGGTAACTGTGGGGCCAACCTGGACATGCACCACCTTGCCCATCACCCCGAACTCCGCAAGGGTTTGCTCGAGTTTTGCCACCTCCTCCTCAATGTCCCGACGGCTCTTTTCGAATCGCTTTGGAGGAGGGGGGTTGAGAAGTTCCACCGAGGGCAGAACCCAGGAAGACTTCCTTTCCTCCTGGGGAGGCTTTGGTTTCGGCTTCCTCCGGAGAGAAGGCTCAGGTTCTGGGTGCTCGAAAAGCTTAGGAAGACTAAAGGTCTCTACTACCTCGATGTTTTCCCTCCTTGCAGGTGCGGGTGACGGACTCTCCGGCTTCTTCGAAGGAGCCGAAGGGGTGGCCTGTGTGCTTCCCCTACTTTTGACGAATTGCACAAGGGTGGCAACCTTTCGCAGGAGCTTTCCGTCGCTCAAAAGGTAGGTACCAAGAAGGGCCACAAGGAAAAGAAGTAGCGCCGTCCCCAGGTCTCCGAAATACCGCCGAAAAAAGCCCAGCAAGACGAAACCAACCACACCCCCCACTTCTCCTGTAGGGAGGGAAAAGCCCCTGCGCAGGGCCTCCTGCTCGGAGAGGGCAAGGAACACGAAGAGCCACAAAAGAACACCAGCGAGTCTCCCCACAAAGCGGTATTTCTTCGCGGGGTGGAACACCACGAGCTCGTAGACGACAAAACCCAGCAAAAAGGGCAAAACATAAGCCCCAAGGCCAAAGACCCGGAGCGCTTGGTATCGGAGAAAACCCCCAACCACCCCCATTCCCGAGGAAAGGAGGGCAAGGAAGAGGTACACCGCCGTCAGAGTCAGTATCGACAGAACGAAGAGCTTTCTCTTCGATTCCACGATGCCCACACTCGTCCTTATTTTCTCCTCTGAGGAGGCTTTGTGTCCTTGGGGGGAGAAACTGCCGCAATGGCTTCCTTATGGCTTAAGGTGATGCGTCCCAGGGAATCAATACCGATAACCTTCACCAGGAGATCCTCCCCTGGTTTGACGAAATCCTCCACCTTCCGGATACGTTCAAAGGAAAGCTGGGAAATATGGCATAACCCTTCTCGACCGGGGAAAATCTCCACGAAGGCCCCAAAGTCGGCAATCCTTGTCACCTTTCCGAGGTAAATTTTCCCAACCTCAACGTCCTGAGTCACATTCCGGATCATCTCGATGGCCTTCTCTTTACCTTCTTCGGTACGGGAGAACACGAGAACCTTCCCATTCTCCTTGATGTCTATGGTCACCCCAGCCTCTTCAACAATGCGCTTGATGATTTTCCCTCCCGGACCGATGAGCGCACCGATGCGGTCCGGATTGATCTCCACAATACCGATGCGAGGCGCATACGGCGAAATGGAGCTCCGCGGTCGGTCAAGCACAGAGTCCATGATATCAAGAATGTACATTCTGCCCTCTTTTGCTTCCTGGAGAGCTTCAGCAAGAATCTCCCACTGCAACCCCTTGTTCTTGACATCAAGCTGAATAGCAGTAATGCCCTTGCGGCTTCCTGCAACTTTAAAATCCATTTCTCCATAGTGGTCCTCTGAGCCGATGATATCCCGAAGGAAAACCTTCCTGTCACCGGAAAGAAGAAGACCAATCGAAAGCCCGGCACAGGAGGAACGAATAGGGACTCCTGCGTCCATGAGGGAGAGACTGCCTCCGCACACTGTAGCCATAGAGGATGAACCGTTCGACTCCAGAATCTCGGAAACCACCCGGATGGTGTAGGGGAATTCTTCCTCCGGAGGAATAAAGCACTCCAGCGCCCGCTCGGCAAGAGCCCCATGGCCAATTTCTCGCCGCCCAGGACCACGCATAGGACGAACCTCCCCGGTGCTATAGGGCGGGAAGTTGTAGTGGAGCATGAAACGTTTGGCCTCTTCCTCCTGGAGGCCATCCACTTTCTGCTCTTCGCTTGTTGCACCAAGCGTTGTGATAACCAGGGCCTGGGTCTGTCCCCGAACAAAAAGGCTCGAACCGTGGGTACGCGGGAGGCATCCAACCTCACAGCGAATAGGCCGAATCTCCTGGGGAGTCCTCCCGTCCTGCCTCCGTCCCGTGGTGAAGACTAGGTTTTCAATTTCCTCCTTCACGACTTTATCCCAGACAGGGGTCAAGAAGGAAGTATTCCCAAATCGCGCTTCGACCTCCTCCTTTGCCTTCTGGAAGAGGACGTTCATCTCCTTCTCCCGGGCTTTCTTCTCCGGAATGGTGATGACTTGAGCAATGGTTTTGCGGTACTCCTCGTCAACAAAAGCCTGAAGCGCATCCCAGAAGGGAGGAAGGAGAACCTCCCGTTTAGGCTTTCCAAAGGAGGCCAGAATGTCTTTTTGGGCAGCAATCATTTTCAAGATTTCCTCGTACCCAAGGCGCAGGGCCGCAACGATATTTTCTTCATCCACTTCCTTTGCACCAGCCTCAATCATGGCAATACCATACTCAGAACCGGCAACGACAAGGTCCAGACTGCTTGAGGCAAGTTCTTCCAGAGTAGGATTCACGACGAACTGGTCTCCGATGAGGCCTATGCGGCAGGCTCCGATAGGTCCCTCAAAGGGGATTTCCGAAAGCCCCAGAGCAAAAGAAGCCCCAACGATGGAAATGACATCGGGAGGATGGCTCTCGTCGACAGAGAGCACCGTGACGACAACCTGAATATCGTTATAGAGGAGCTTGGGGAAGAAGGGACGAATGGAACGGTCGATGAGACGAGCGCTCAGGATTGCTGGAACGCGAGGTTTCCCCTCCCGCTTGATAAAACCACCAGGAATCTTCCCCGCAGCGTAAAAACGCTCCTCAAAATCCACAAGAAGCGGGGTAAAATCCACCTCTTCACGAACCTCATCGGACATCGTGGCCGTCACAAGGACCACGGTATCGCCGTAGCGAACGGTCACCGCGCCGTGAGCCTGCTGGGCGAGTTTTCCTGCCTCAATGAGGAGTGTTCCTCTTCCAAAGCCTATTTCCCACTTGTAGGACACAATACCATCCTACCTCCTTAACCCGAGTTTTTCAAGGATGGCATAGTACCGATCAACGTGGTACTTTCGGAGGTAGTTGAGAAGCCTCCGTCTTCGCCCCACCATGATGAACAGACCCCTTCGGGAATGGAAATCCTTGGGGTGCTGCTTCAGATGCTCGGTGAGCTCGCGAATGCGTTCCGTGAGAAGAGCAATCTGCACTTCGGGAGAACCGGTGTCGGTACTGTGGATCTTGAACTGGTCGATGATTTCCTTCTTCCGCTCTTTTGTCAGAGCCAACTTCGCTCCACCTCCAGCCTATCTTTCTCTCAGACATTCAAAGGGTAGTTTATCACAGAAACACAGGTACTGTAAACCCTCAGGACGCGGGGGTTGGATATCCATTATTGACAGCACTCGTCTCTCCTGGTAGGATGATAGCAAAACTTCACTTCAAGGGGGGTAAGCTTATGCGGAAGCTTTTGTGGTGTGTGGTGCTGGTAGTTCTTCTTGCCGTCGCCTCTGCGCTTGCTGCAGAAAAAACGTGGGAATCCCAACCAGGAGAATTCAAAGGCCAGACCATTACCGTGCTCATCACTGACCCCCACTCCGCTGTCGTGGAATCCTGGAAACCGGAGTGGGAGGCTCTCACCGGAGCAAAAGTCGAAATGGTCGTTGTCCCCTACGCTTCCCTTTACGACAAAATGATGACGGACTTCATCACCGGAACTGGTGCTTACGACCTCATCTGCTGGCCCTCCACCTGGGCGGGAGACGTTATGGGTGGTGGATGGGTACTGCCGCTTGAAGACCTCATGAAAGAGTACGGTTACCCAGACTGGGACGACGTTGTCCCGGCCATTAAACTCATCGTCTCCTGGGGCGGCAAAGTTTACGCACTTCCTTATGACGGTGATTGCCACATGCTCTACTACCGGAAAGACGCTCTTGAGAACCCCGACTACAGGGCAAAGTTCAAGGAAAAGTACGGCTACGAGTACAATATCCCGCCGAAATCCTGGGAAGAGATCATGGACATTGCCGAGTTCTTTACCGGATGGGACTGGGATAACGACGGAGAAACGGAGTATGGCATTGCGTTCATTGCTCAACGGAAGACCCAGGCCATGTGGTCGTACCTTGATATTGCCATGCAGTACGCAGCCCAACCTGGTGTTGCTCCATTCTTCGATCCCGACACCATGGAGCCACAGGTTAACAACCCCGGATGGGTTGAGGCCATGGATGTCATCCAGAAGCTGACGAAGTTTGCCCCTTCAGGCCTTCTGAGCTATGGGTACAGCGAGCTCCGTCAGGCCTTTGTGTCGGGAAATTCGGCGATTGCCCTTGACTGGGGGGACATTGGCATTCTCGAGCAATCTCCGGAGAAGTACGGCAGCAAAGTCAAGGGGCTTTTGGGGTATGGTCCACTCCCTGGCGCCATGAAGACCTATGACTTCAGGGCAAAACAGTGGATTGAGGGATACAACCAGGTGAACTTTCTGAACTTCGGCGGGTGGGTCTTTTCAATCTCCAAATTCTCAAAGAATCCCGTTCCGGCGTACAAGTTCGCCACGTACTTCACCGCTCCTGAACGGAGTCTCCTTGACGTCTGTGGTGTCCACGGATACACCGGAGCCAACCCCTGGCGCTTCTCGCACTTTAAGAACATTGACAAGTGGATTGAGGGCGGCTGGGGTAAGGATTCCGTCACAAAATACCTGGAAACCATCCAGACCATTCTTTCCGACCCCAAAGCCATCACAGACCTCCGCATTCCTGGAGCCGCAGAGTACTATGACTACCTTGACCTCTACCTTGCTGAGGTGCTCTCTGGAACCAAAGCACCCAAGGAGGCCTGTGATGCCATTTACGCCGAATGGGTGAAAATCACCGAGGCTCATGGAAAGGAAAAGCAAAAGGCCCTTTACCGTGAGTCCCTTGGACTGCCTGCAGAGTGAACGCCTTCTAAAGGGCTGGGGGTATTCCCCAGCCCTTTGCCTTTCAGGGCGTGAACACCCATGAGGAAAGAAGCCACAAAGTTTGGTTTCCTTCTGCCAGGACTTCTGTACCTTATGGCCATGGCGGTGTTTCCCCTCATCTGGTCACTAACATTGAGTCTCCATCGCTGGAAAGCCGCCACAGCCGCGCCAAGGGTTTTCGTGGGTATTGAGAACTTCCTCAACATCTTCTTTCGGGATCCCCGCTTTTGGAACAGCCTTCGCTTCACGGTGCTTTACGTCGCTATCGTCGTGAGCGTGGAGCTCTCTCTGGGCCTTCTTCTTGCGTACATTCTCAACGAGCGCATTCGTTTCCGGAACTTCTTCCGGGTACTCTTTCTCCTCCCCATGGCAGCACCACCCATTGCCGTTGCCTTCACGTGGCGAATGCTCCTCAACCCCGACGCGGGCATCGTGGTGAAAATCCTGAACTCTCTGGGTTTGAACATGGTTCGATGGCTCACCGATGCCCGGCTCACCCCTTTCGTGCTCATGGTGGTAGACATCTGGGAGTGGACACCTTTCATGTTCCTCGGTCTTCTCGCCGCCATGCAGTCGTTCCCCGTGTCCCTGTACGATGCTGCTCAGGTTGACGGAGCCTCTCGCCTGCAAATCTTCTGGTTCATCACCCTTCCCCTCCTTCTCCCTATTATGGTGACGCTTGTGCTTCTGCGGGCCATTGACGCCTTCAAGCTCTTCGAGCTTGTTTTTGGCATCACCGGCGGTGGACCAGGAACAAGCACGGAATCCCTCTCCTACTACACGTACACCGTGGGCTTTCAGTACTTTGACCTTGGATATGCCTGTGCCCTCTCGTGGGTATTCCTGGTGATCGTTCTCATCATGGCCAACTTTCTCCTCAAGAGGCTCCGCAAGGAGGTATGAAATGAAAAAGGGACGAATTACCGGATTTTCCGTCCTCGCCTGGGTGGTTCTCGTCCTCTTTTCGGCATGGACGGTCTTCCCGTTCTTCTGGGGTGCCATCACTTCCTTCAAGTCCCCCGGAGAACAGTACACCACCGCTTTCCTCCCTCTCGTCCAGTTCCGGCCCTCTACCTACGCCTGGCAGGTTGTGCTCGGACAGGCAGAAGGCGAGCGCACCCGTCAGGGGCTGCGAAATAGCGTCCTCATTTCTTCGCTCAGCTCACTCCTTGTTCTTCTCCTTGGATCCTTTGCCGGTTACGCCCTTGTCCGCTTCCGCTTCTATCGTTGGAAGAACAAAAACATCGCCAGCTGGATTCTCTCTAACCGCATGTTCCCTCCCATTGCCGTGGCCATTCCCTTCTTCCTTATCATGCGAACCCTGAGACTCCTTGATACTCTGCTTGCCATTATTATGGCCCACACGGTGTACAACCTCCCCCTCGCCGTATGGCTTATGATGGACTTCTTCCGCGAACTCCCCGAAGAGGTGGAAGAGGCTGCCCTTATCGATGGGTGTTCATCATTCCAGGCCTTCTTCCGCATTGCCCTGCCGCTTTCGCTTCCGGGAATCGTTGCGGTATACATCCTCTGCTTTATCTTCTCCTGGAATGAGTTCCTCTTTGTGGTGACGCTCTCATACCGGAAGACCATGACCATGCCAGTGATCATCGCCGGAACGCTTACCGTACGAGGACTGGATTTCTGGAAAGTTTCTGCGCTATCGCTCCTTGCCATCACCCCTCCTGTGGTCCTCGCTGCATTGGCTTCCCGCTTCCTCATTCGGGGGCTCACGCTTGGTGCCATCAAGGAGTAAATAGAGGAGGTGGAAACATGAACGTGAGACACATTCTGGTACCGACGGATTTTTCGCCCTTCTCAGACCTGGCGCTTCGGGTTGCTTCATCCCTTCAGGAAAAGTTCAACGCCAGGGTCACCGTGCTCCATGTGCTCACTCCCCTTGAAGCCGATGCTCTGACTGCTCAGCCCGGGAATCCCTGGGAGAACGTGGTGCTGCAAATTCAGAACGCCATAACCGAAGAGGTGGAGAAAAACGCTCCCTCCCTTCCCAGAGAATCCGTGAATCTTGAAGTCGTGGTGGGGGAGCCAGCAGAAGAAATCGCCCGCTTCGCAGAGGAAAACGACGTTGATCTTATCGTCATGGGAACCCACGGGAGAACGGGACTTGCGGGAATCCTCCTCGGGAGCGTGACCGTGGGAGTCATCAGGAGAACGTGTATCCCTGTGGTGGTGGTGAAGTGCCCGGAAAAACTGAAATAAAGCAATCCTTGCCCCGAGACCCGGGGCAAGGATTCACAGGAACTGAGCAAACTCCTCTTGAAGGACTCTCTGGAACTCTTCCTCTTCAAAAAGGTTTCGTCGCTTTTTCGCCCGCCCTTCCACCTTCATCTCGTAAGTCGGCTGAGGGTTACGGTAGAAAACCCCAAGAGGAATGCGGTCTCCCCACTCAAGGCTTTTCTGGAACGCCGCAATCTGGTCCTCGGGATTATGGTCCTCTCCAAGGTAGTATACCCGTTCTCGGTACCAGGCATAGGTGTTCACAGGGTTGAAGGTCACACAAGGCTGTAGGATGTCCACCAGAGCAAAACCGCGGAAGTTCAGGGCCTCTTTGAGAATCCCCTTCAACCCCTCTTTGTCCCCGGCAAAGGCCCTGGCCACAAGTCCTGCCCCCTGGGATATGGCCAAACTCAGGGGATTGAGTGGTCTTGAGAGGTTCCCCCACGGCTGTGCTTTACTCCTGAAGCCCTCCCCTGAAGTTGGGGAGGCCTGACCTTTCGTAAGGCCGTATACCTGGTTGTTGTGAACGAGAACGGTGATGTCAGGGTTGCGGCGAATAGCGTGCAGCAGGTGATTACCACCCTCACCGTACATGCATCCATCGCCCGATTCAGCAATGACGAGGAGCTCTGGCCGAATAGCCTTAATGGCGAAAGCCACAGGAATGCTCCTTCCGTGGAGACCGTTGAAAACATTGACCCTGAGGTAATGAGGAGCCTTGGCCGCCTGACCAATTCCAGAAACCACCACAACGTCCTGAGGACGGTACCCGAGCTCATCAAGGGTTTCCTTCAACGCCTGAAGAATGCCAAAGTTCCCGCATCCAGGACACCAGGCAATTTCCACATCACGAGCGTCAAAAAGAGTCGCCACGGTCACAGCACCTCCGCAACCCGTTCGATAAGTTCCTCAACAAGAAAAGGGAGACCATCGTAACGGCAAATCCTTTTGGGGAAAGGAAGGAGCGTTTCCTGCTCAAGGAGGGTGGCCAGCTGACCGCTGAAATTCTGCTCCACCACAACAGGATTGGGGGAACGCTTAAGGAAGTCCCGAAGACCTTCCGGAAGGGGATAAAGGTCGCTGAAATGCACCACCCCAATGCTTTTGCCTTTTTGCCCCAAAGCTTTGCGTACCTCAAGGAGCACTCCCCAGGTGGATCCCCACCCGATGAGCGTGGCGTCTTTCCCCTCAAGCACAAAGGGAAGACGCATTTCCTTTCGCATGACCTCAAGCTTCCTCATCCGTTTTTCCTGCATCGCCTTCCGGAGCGCAAGGTCCTCGGTGAGGTGCCCACGCTCGTCGTGTTCGTCACTGTCGGCAACCACAAGGGCTTCTCCTCCAGGGAAAAGCCTCGGAGAAACGCCATCAGGGGTCAGGGCGTATCTCCGATAGGGAGAGGCACCATCCCAGGACAACGAGGGTCGGATCGGGTGCTCCTCGCAGGACAACCGGTCGTAGGACCACCTGGTGTCTGCAAGGTACTGGTCACTGAGGATAATCGCCGGGACTTGGTACTTCTCGGCCAGGTTGAAAGCCCGGATGACCGTGTTGAGTGCCTCCTGAGGATCCCGGGGGGCAAAAACGAAACGGGGAAACTCATCATGGGAAGCATGGAGCACGAAAAGGAGGTCTCCCTGAGCAGTCCTCGTTGGGAGACCAGTGCTGGGCCCGGGGCGCTGCGCATCGATAACAACAATGGGGGTTTCGGTCATTGCCGCCAGCCCCAGTCCTTCACACATGAGACAAAACCCCCCACCTGATGTCCCCGTCATAGCTCGTGCTCCCGCATAGGACGCTCCAATGGCCATGTTAATGGCGGCAATTTCATCCTCTGCTTGTTCCACAATGAGACCATAGGCTTCAGCTCTGGAGGCAAGGAAATTCAGGATGCCCGTTGAAGGGGTCATGGGGTAGGCGCTGTAGAATGTACATCCGGCAAGGAGCGCCCCAAGTCCCAGAGCTTCGTTGCCGCTTATGAGGTACCGTCGGGAAACCCTTAAGGGATTCTGGTGCCCTCCGAGGAATGGAGAGGAAGAAAGCCCCGATGCCTCCACAAGCCTTGTCCCTTCCTCCAGGGCTTCCTCATTCTTTGCCACGATTTCAGGACCCTTGCGGGCGAACGTCTCCCGAACGTATTCTCGAGCTTCCTCAAGACCTATGCCCAGGATTGCCAGAACTGCTCCTGTGGCCACCATATTGGCGAAAACCCGGTTCCCAAGGCGCAAAGCAACACCTTCAAAATCAAGGGGCAAAAGACGAACATCCTCGCCAGGTGCTTCATTGCCAGTCTTCCCCAGAATCACCCCACCCTCCTTCACCTCACCACGGTGCAGGTGGTACGTCGCTTCGTCGAGACACACGAGGATGTCCAATGCCCCTTTTCCTCCTGAAACCCACTGTTCTGCAACACGTAGGAGGGTGAAGGTGTGACCTCCTCGAATCCGCGACTGGTAGTCCTCGATGGAGAACACGTAATACCCATGCCGGGCGAGGATGAGGGAAAGCACCTCAGAGACGGTTTGCACTCCTTGCCCTGCCGCACCGCCCACCTTCAGGGTAACGTCAACCATGGCCTCACCTCGTTGGTTTTTACCAAAGAATAACCGGAAACAGCCTTCAGGTCTTCCCAGGAGTGTCGAGGAAAACCACGTACTTCGGATAGGGAATCTCGATGCGCTCGGCGTCAAAGGCTTTCTTGATATGGTACAGAAGATCCCGCTCCACTTCCCAGTGTTTCTGGGGAAGCACCTGTACCACCACCCGCAGGACAACACCCGAGCTCTCCAGGCGAACAATACGCTGCACCGAAGGGTCACCAAGGAAGAGTTCAGGGCGACTCTCCCGATACGCTGCCACCACCTTCTGGAGGACCTCCGAAGCCCTGTCGATATCTGCTTCATAAGCCACACTGACCTCGACCACAGCCCGGCTGAACCCCCGATTGTAGTTCACAATACGGGAGATTTCCCCGTTGGGAATGGTCACCAGCGCCCCCGACAGAGTACGAATCCGTGTGACTCGCAGACCGATTTCCTCCACAGTCCCAGTGGTGTCCCCAATCTGCACCGTATCTCCCACCGAAAGGCTGTCCTCAAAGACCAGAAAAAGCCCCGTGAGGATATCCCGAATAAGGGTTTGAGCACCAAAACCTACAGCGATACCCACCACTCCCGCACCAGCCAGAATTGCCGTGGCGTCAACGCCAACCTCTCGAAGGATCAGTACCAGAGCAAAGAACGCCACAAGGTACGTCACTACATTCTGGAGGAGAGGGAGAAAAGTGTTGAGCTTGCGGGAGAGGTCAGCCCGCTTTTCCGGGGTTTTCAATCGTCTGAGGAAGAGCTGTCGGAAGACAAAACGACTCACATACGCCAAAACCCACGAAAACCCAACAATGGCTCCGATACGAAGGACTTTCTCAAGAAGAGGACTCACGGAAGCACAGCAATCTCCTCTTTGTTTCTTCTAAGGCTCAGGGAAAGGCCCAGGGCAGCCCGAACCTCCTCGTGGTACTCCTGGATTGACCGTATGGTCATCTTCCCGCCTTTGAGCCGCTCAATCGCGTAGACCGTAGCCTCCGCTCCTGAGAGCGTTGTGACACAGGGAATGTCACGCATAATGGCTTCCTTTCGAATGACGCTGCTTTCTTTCTGGGCTTTCCCTCCAGAAGGCGTGTTGATGATGAGATGAATCTCCCGATTCTTAATCATGTCCACGATGTTCGGTCGACCTTCCCCGACCTTCTTCACAACCTCAACCGGAATACCGTTGTTGCTCAAGACCTTCGCCGTGCCCCTTGTGGCTACGATCCGGAAGCCCATGTCCCAGAGCCTTTTCGCGAGGAAAATCACACCCCGTTTGTCCTTGTTCTTGACGCTGATGAAGACCGTTCCCTCAAGGGGGAGATACGACTGAGCAGCAAGCTGGGATTTCGCGTAGGCCATCCCGAAATCCCAGTCAATTCCCATAACCTCGCCCGTTGAACGCATTTCAGGGCCAAGCACAGGGTCAACTCCCGGGAAACGACGGAAGGGGAATACCGACTCCTTTACCGCAAAGTACGGGATTTCGATTTCCCGTACAAGACCAATGTCCCGGAGCTTTCGCCCCGCCATCACCTGGGACGCAAGACGGGCAAAAGGAACGCCAGTGGCCTTGCTCACAAAGGGAATGGTCCGGGAAGCCCGGGGATTCACCTCAAGAACGTAGACCTCATCATCCTTGACCGCGTACTGCACATTTATCAACCCTACAACCCTAAGTTCCCGGGCAAGAGCATAGGTGTACTTCTTCACCTGGTCGATGATGTCATCGCTCAGGGAGAAGGGAGGAAGGACACAGGCACTGTCGCCAGAGTGAATTCCCGCTTCTTCAATGTGCTCCATGATCCCCGCAACAACGGTGAGTTCACCGTCGCTTATAGCGTCGACGTCGATTTCGATGGCATCTTCGAGGAATTCGTCAATGAGCACCGGCCGACCAGGAGAAACTTCCACTGCCTGAGAGATGAACTCTTCGAGTTCCTCCTCAGTGTAGATAATCCGCATGGCCCTACCCCCAAGAACGTACGAGGGGCGGACCATGACCGGATACCCGATGCTCTGAGCAACACGTTTGGCCTCCTCAAAAGAGGTGGCCACACCATTTCTTGGTTGCCTGAGGCCCAGGCGTTCCACAAGACCTTTGAAACGATCCCGATCCTCGGCGATGTCAATGCTCTCCGGAGACGTTCCCAGAATCGGTACCCCGGCCCGTTCCAGGTCCTTGGCCAGATTCAGGGGAGTCTGCCCTCCAAGCTGGAGGATAACCCCCTCGGGACGCTCCTTCTCAACGACATTGAGAACGTCCTCAATGTACAGGGGCTCAAAGAAGAGTTTGTCCGAGGTGTCGTAGTCGGTACTCACCGTCTCGGGATTGCTGTTCACCATGATGGTTTCATGTCCCAGGTCCTGCAGGCCCCAGGTGGCGTGAACACAGCAGTAATCGAATTCAATCCCCTGACCAATACGGTTTGGCCCCGCCCCAAGAATGATAACCTTCTTGCAATTGCTGGGGTTTGCTTCGCACTCTTCCTCGTAGGTGGAGTAGTAGTAAGGGGTCTCAGCCTCAAACTCTGCGGCACAGGTATCCACCTGCTTGTACACGGGCTCAATCCCTAAGGATTTGCGAACCCGACGAACTTCCCACTCATCAGTCCCAAGGAGACGAGCAATCTGCCGATCGGAGAAGCCGAACTCCTTCGCCCGCCGGAGGAGATCCCTGTCAATCTGGTGGAGCGAGGGAACCTTTCGCAACTCTTCCTCCATCACGACGATTTCTTCAATCTGGCGGATGAACCATGGATCAATCTTCGACCACTCGTAAATTTCCCGAATGCTCAGCCCTTCCTTCAGGGCCATCTTGACGTAGAAGATACGGTCGGGATTGGGACGCGTGAGCTTCTCGTAGAGGATTTCCCTCCGTTTTGCCCTGGGAATGTCATCCCATCCCTTCACGTCTTCAAGACCGCACTTCCCTATTTCCAGGGAACGGAGGCCTTTCTGCAGTGCTTCCTTGAAATTCCGTCCAATGGCCATGGTTTCTCCGACGCTCTTCATGGAGATGCCAAGGTACGGCTCTGCCTCGGGGAATTTCTCAAAGGTGAACCGGGGAATCTTGACCACACAGTAGTCCAGAGCGGGTTCAAAGCAGGCAGGGGTCTTCTTCGTGATGTCATTTGGGATCTCGTCAAGAGTATACCCCACGGCGAGCTTGGCAGCGATTTTGGCGATGGGAAACCCGGTAGCCTTTGAAGCCAGGGCAGAGCTCCGGGAAACCCGGGGATTGATTTCAATGATAACCATGCGACCATTCTCGGGATTGACGGCAAACTGGATATTACACCCTCCCGTGTCCACACCGATTTCTCGAATAGCACGGATGGCGTAATCCCGCATCTTCTGGTATTCTTCATCGGTTAGCGTTTGCGCAGGAGCAACGGTGATGCTGTCACCGGTGTGAATCCCCATGGGGTCCAGGTTCTCAATGGAGCAGATAATCACTACGTTATCCTTTCCATCACGCATGACTTCAAGCTCGTACTCCTTCCACCCGATGACCGACTCTTCAATGAGGATTTCCCGAATCATGCTGCTGTCAAGAGCCCGCTGGGCGAGTTCTTCGAACTCCTCAATGTTGTAGGCGATAGCCCCTCCCGTCCCCCCCAGGGTGAAACTCGGCCGAATCACAAGGGGAAAGCCAATCTCCCGGGCAACTTCCAGGGCTTCCCTGAGGTTATAGGCCTGACCACTTCGAGGCACGTCAATGCCGATTTTCAGCATGGCCTCTTTGAAGAGCTTTCGGTCTTCGGCCTTCTCGATGGCTTCTGGCGAGGCCCCAAGGACCTTGACACCGAAACGATCGAGGACTCCTCGCTTTTTCAACTGGACAGTAAGGTTAAGTGCCGTCTGACCTCCAAGGGTCGGTAAAAGCGCATCAGGACGTTCCCTGGCAATGATGCTCTCCAGGACCTCAGGGGTTAAGGGCTCAATATAAGTTCGATCGGCCATCTCTGGATCGGTCATGATAGTCGCAGGGTTACTGTTCACGAGGATGACCTCATATCCCTCGCTTTTCAGGGCTTTGCATCCCTGGGTACCTGAGTAATCGAACTCACATGCCTGCCCGATGACAATCGGGCCTGAACCGATAATGAGAATCCGGCGAACATCCGTCCTTTTAGGCACGGCAGTCCTCCACCATCCTTATGAACCGGTCGAAAAGGTACGTGGTGTCATGGGGTCCGGGACGGGCCTCGGGATGGAACTGCACAGAGAAGAGCGGGAGTTCGCGATGGGCAATGCCCTCGAGGGTGAAGTCGTTGAGATTCACATGGGTGACCTCCACATTCCCCGGCAGGGTATCAACATCGACGCTGAAGCCATGGTTTTGGGTGGTAATGGCCACCTGTCCTGTTCGGAGATCCTTCACTGGATGGTTCCCTCCATGATGGCCAAACTTGAGCTTAAAGGTTTTCGCTCCTAACGCCTGGGCAATGACCTGGTGTCCGAGGCAAATCCCAAACACTGGAACCTTCCCAATGACCCGACGAGCGAACTCCACAACGTACGGCAACGCCGCAGGGTCTCCTGGTCCGTTGGAGAGGAGAATACCATCGGGTTTTTCTCGAAGCACATCCTCTGCTTGTGTAAAGGCGGGGTATACGATAACGCGACAACGCCGTCTGGCCAGCTGCCGCAGAATGCCAAACTTCACCCCGCAGTCCAAAACAGCAATGGTGTAGACTCCATCTTCACTCCACACATAGGGCTTTTGGGTTGTCACCTTCTGCACCAGGTCCTGTCCGGCCATTTCGGGAATGCTTCGCGCTTTCTCAACTAAAGACGCTGGATCAAGGTCAAGGCAGGACATCACCCCACGCATGGCTCCCCGTTCTCGGATATGGCGCGTGAGCGCACGGGTATCAATGCGCTCAAGTCCCATGATACCGTGGCGCTTCAGGTACTCCTCAAGGCTTTCTTCTGCTCTCCAGTTGCTGTAGAGGGAGCTCTTCTCCCGAACGACGAAGCCTTCCACCTGAGGCTTTGCTGATTCCACATCCTCGGAGTTCACGCCATAGTTCCCAATGAGGGGGTACGTCATGGTGACAATCTGGCCCTTGTAGGAGGGATCGGTGAGGATTTCCTGGTAGCCGGTCATGCTGGTGTTGAAGACGACTTCTCCGCTGACTTCCCCCAAAGCTCCGAAGGCGTAACCCCAGAAAACCCGCCCGTCTTCTAAAGCAAGCAACGCCTTCACAGCAACACCCTCTGCCTAATATACCATACCTGTCAAGGGGTGCCTGCCCTCCTGGGGAAGGCTTTTGGGGTGGGAAGCCACCCAGTGGTAGTAGAGGCTCGCGGGAAGAAAATAGTGGAGGTACCGCCAGTTTCGGAGGAGCCGTCGGGCAATGCGGGGCAAGGAGTAAAATTCGCGAAAGACAAAATTGTATCCTTCCTGAAGCTCCTGCGGTGTCATCTTCGCCGGTTGATACACCACATGGGCAAAGTCATACTTTGACCAGTCAAAAGAGAAGATGCGCCCCTGAGACCGCAGTCGATGGAAAACTTCCGTTCCAGGGAGGGGGGTAAGAATCGAAAACTGAGCGAAGTCGATTTTTGTGTCCTCAATGAACTGGAGTGTTCGACGAAAAACACCAGGGTCATCCTCATCAAATCCAAAGACGAAAGAACCTATCACCATGATGCCGTGCTGGTGGAAGCGATCGATAAGCCTTCGATACTGGTCAACCCGGTGAAAAGATTTGTGCATCTCCCGGAGATTCTCCTCATTCACCGACTCAAACCCCACAAAAAGGGCAACGCACCCGCTCTGGGCAGCAAGGCGCAGAAGTCCCTCGTCCTCTGCCATGCGGAGTGTCCCCTGGCTCACCCACTTTCTCTTCAGGGGTATGAGTGCCTGGAAGAGTTCCCGGGAATAGGCAGGATTCCCCACAATGTTGTCATCTAAAAACCCAATCATCCGAGAGGAGTACTGCCGGACCTCCTCAACAACTTCCTCCACCGGACGGTGACGGTACTTCCTCCCCATGAAGGTTGAAACGGAGCAGAAACCACAGGCGTGAGGACACCCCCGGGTGGTCTGAAAGACGTACTTCAGGAGATATCTCCCCTGCAGAAGGTCGAGCCTCGAGTGGGGAAGACCGACAAGAGAAGGGAAATCCTCCCTTCTGTAAAATGGCTGTAATGCCCCTCGCTCACAGTCTTCAAGAAGCCTCTCCCAGAGACCCTCTGCCTCCCCAATCACCACACTATCTGCGTGTTCCTTCGCTTCCTCAGGAAGCGCCGTGGGATGGATGCCTCCAAGGACAACCTTCACCCCTCTTTTCCTGAATTCATCGGCAATCTGATAGGCCCGGATTGCTGTGGCACTCATGACGGTGATACCCACAAGGTCATACGATCCGTCGAAATCCACGTCCTCAATCCGCTCATCCACAATGCGAACCTCGTGACGCGAGGGAGTCAGAGCGGCAAGAAGGGGAAGGCTGGCCTGAGGAAAAGGAACATACCATGCCTTCTTCCGACGTGGTGCATTTGGATCTGGAGCAACAAGGAGAATTCGCAAACAATCAACCCTCTTTCTCTCAATCTTCCTTGCATTATACATCACCCTCTTGGGATTGAGAATTGTGTTACAATGAAAACATGAAAAGGAGCGCAGGGGTATTCGGCATTGTGGGATGTCTTCTCGTGTTGACCTTTGCTCCCCTGGGAGCCCAGGAAAGGGTTTTTGGAGGGAGAATTATGGGTGTTATCACTCCGGTTCTTGAAGATTTTGTCGAGCGCGTTCTTGACCGCGCTCTTTCTGAAAAGGCACAGGCAGTGCTCTTCCTCCTCGACACCCCTGGAGGCCTTGAAGAGTCCATGCGGAACATTGTGCGAAAAATCCTCCAGTCTTCGGTGCCGGTTGTGGTGTACGTCCACCCCCAGGGGGCACGGGCTGCCTCCGCAGGAAGTTTCATCGTCCTTGCTGCCCATCGCGCTTTCATGAGCCCGAACACCACTATCGGAGCAGCCCACCCGGTGACCATTGAGGGGGAGAAAGTGAGCGAGAAAATCGTCAACGATATGGCCTCCTTTGCCCGCTCTCTGGCCGAGAGTCGAAACCGGAACCCCGAAATCGCAGAGAAAATGGTCCGGGAAAGCCTCTCCCTCACCGAGCAAGAAGCATATGCTCAGCAGGTCATCGATGGAGTCTTTGCGTCCGTTGAAGAGGTTCTTGAGGCTCTCCATATGGGGGGAGTCCCTGTCTTTTGGGTGGAGATGTCGGGAAAGGAAAAATTCCTCCAGCTTCTTGTCAATCCGAATCTGGCGTACATCTTTCTGGTGTTGGGAATCCTTGGACTCATCTTTGAGCTCTCTAACCCCGGTGCCGTCGTTCCTGGAGTTTTTGGAAGCATTCTCCTTTTGCTTTCACTGTATGCGTTTTCGCTTTTGCCCACCAATTGGAGTGGCATCGTTCTCCTGCTCCTTGGCTTCCTCTTTCTCGCCCTCGACCTTTTCGTCACCCCGGGCATCGGCGTCCTCACCGCAGGAGGAATAGTCTCCCTGCTCCTTGGTTCGCTTATGGTTTTCAGCCCTCAGGGGGGCATCCGTATTCCCCTTGGGCTTGTCTTCGCCGTCACTGGAAGCGTGGCTGCATTCTTCGTCTTTGCCCTTTTTATGGCCTTGCACGCCCACAAGAAAAGGGTGACAACGGGTGTAGAATCCATCATCGGGAAGACAGGTGTTGCCCGGGAGGACCTTGCCCCTGAGGGGTTCATCGTGGTCGACGGAGAGCTGTGGTGGGCAAAGGCCAAAACCCCGGTTCGAAAGGGGGAACGGGTGGTCATTCTGGGAAAAGAGGGAGCGATGCTCCTTGTAGAGAGGAAGGAGGGATAAACATGGTGGTACTGGGCACCATCATCGTTGTCGCGCTCATTTTCTTTCTTGCGTCCATCCGGGTAGTTCGGGAATACGAGCGAGGGGTTATCTTTCGTCTGGGGCGTCTTGTAGGGGCAAAGGGTCCGGGGCTCTTCTTCATCATTCCCTTCATCGACCAGCTGGTGAAGGTGGACCTCCGGGTGGTCACCATGGACGTTCCCAAGCAAGAACTCATCACCCGGGACAACGTCCCGGTCACGGTGGACGCGGTGGTGTACTTTCGTGTCATGAGCCCCGAAGACGCAGTGACCAAGGTGGAAAACTACATTACGGCAACATCGCTGATTTCCCAGACCACTCTCCGCAGTGTCGTCGGACAATCAGAGCTTGATGAGCTGCTCATCCATCGGGACAAGATCAACGAGTCCCTGCAGCGAATCATCGACGAGAAAACCGATCCCTGGGGTATCAAGGTTTCGGCGGTGGAAATTAAAGAAGTGGCCCTTCCCGAAGAGCTCAAAAGGGCCATGGCCCGGCAGGCAGAAACTGAGCGGGAACGCAGAGCCAAAATCATCAATGCCGAGGGCGAGTTTCAGGCAGCCGAAAAGCTTTCCCAGGCTGCCCGTATCATTGCAGAAAACCCCATTGCCCTGCAGCTCCGATACCTTCAGACCCTGAGCGATATCTCTGCAGAGAATGCCACAACCATTGTCTTCCCGCTTCCCATTGAGCTCCTTGAAATCTTCAAGAAAAGAGCATGAGCTGCCCTAAGGCTCAACCCTTTTCCAGGAGGCCTGGATTTCACCAAAGTAGATGGTATGGTAATCCCCCTGAGGATAGTAGGTCTCCTGGATAAGGGGCACAAGCGTTGAAGGTTCGACTCGCGTCTTCTCGACGACAGCGCACTGAACGGTGGCAACACACTCGGCAATGGAGGGAACGGGGAACCCTCCGAGGTAAACAGGGGTAAGTGCACAGTGAGTGAACTTGTTCATTGTCCGTCCTGAGTATTTCCCACACTCTTCAACGGCTTTCCGGAGGTGTGTAGGAGGAACGTTGATGGTGAAAAGGAGCGTTTCCTCAAGGAGGACATGGGTGAACCGGGAAGGACGAACCAGGACGCAGGCGACCGGTCGCCCCCAGACCACGCCAAAGGATACCCACCCGATGGTCATGACGTTCGTTGCTGCATGCTCCTTCCCCTGGGTCACAAGGAGCAACCCCCCTGTGGTTCCAAGGGCCTGGAATGCCAGAGGACACAGTTCTTCCCAGGAAAATTTTTCAAAATGCACAGGTCTCACCCCCATTGTACAGTGCTATGCGAGTGCTCCGCCCCTTTGACCCCTGGCAGGGAGAGCTCTGCACCTGCCCTCCAAAGTATACCCTGAATCCTTACACCGGATGCGCCCACCGGTGCCTCTACTGTTACATCTCCTCCTTTATCCCCCGGGCCTTTGAGGTTCGAGAAAAATCTCCCTTCCTCCACCTTCTGGAAAAGGACCTGAAAGAACGTGAAAAAACCCTCTATCTCTCCCTTGCGAACTCCTCTGACCCCTATCCCCCGGTGGAGGCAGAGCGGGAACTCACAAGGGCAATCCTCAAGCTCTGCCAGAGAGAAGGTATGCCCGTACTGATTCTGACCAAATCTCCCCTGGTGGTACGGGACGCTGACCTTCTGCAAGCAATGCAGGCAGCAGTGAGCATCACCATCACAACCCTGGACAGCCAAAAGGCCCGGCTTCTTGAGCCTGGTGCCCCTCCCCCAAAGGACCGTGTCCGCGCTCTTCAGGTCCTGGCGAAAGCTGGTATCCCCACAATCCTTCGCCTGGACCCCATTATCCCTGGCATCAACGATGCCCAAGAGGAATGGCACACCTTGCTTTCGCAGCTTGCCCCGTACATCCGGCAGGTTGTTGCCTCTACTCTGAAGCTCCGGTGGGATACAGGGGAAAGGATTGCCATCTCCTTTCCAGAAGTGCGACGCTTTCTGCCTCTTTTCTCCGAGAGAAAAGGGCGGAGTCTGTACCTTGAGCGAAAGACGCGGTATGCTCTTTTGGGAGAGCTCCGGGAAATCGTTCATGCTCACAATATCCCCTTCTCCACCTGTCGAGAAGGTTTCCCCGAATTCAACGACCTCACCTGCGATGGAAGTGCTCTTTTCAGTCGATGAGGTGTTCAATGTTGAAGGAGGCAATGTCTTCCTTCGTGTAAAAGTTCTCGAAATTTTCTTCTGCCGTCCCCACAATGGCCGCGGTAAGTTCTTTCATAAGGTCAAGGTCCCTGGGTTTTTCAAGGGGCTGGCCATTGGGGTCGCGGATGACCCGGACCACGGGGCGAATCGGGAGACCCTCGTTCAGGCGGACCACCACGGCAATCTCTCCGGTTGTGAGACGAACGGTCTCCCCCACGGGATAGGGAGCGATGTGGCGCACCATGGTGGTGACCACCTGGAGGTCGAAGAGTCGCGAGGCATTCCCCATGAGGTATTCCAAAGCCTCCGCATAGGAGAATCGTTTTCGGTACGGTCGGTCCACCGTCAGGGCATCGTACACATCGGCACAGGCACAGATGCGGGAGAGGAAGTGAATCTCCTCTCCTGAAAGCCCATAGGGGTATCCACTGCCGTCAAGGCGTTCGTGGTGCTGCAGGGCGATAACTGAAGCAAGGAAGTCGTAATCCGGGTTTCTCTGGATCATCTCCTTACTCCAGACAGGATGCATACGAACGAGATGTCGTTCGTCTTCAGTGAGGTTTCGTTCCTTTACCAGAAGGTCCTCGGGGAGACGAACTTTCCCGAGGTCGTGGAGAAGAGCACCGAGTCCGAGTTTCCTAAGCTGCAGACGGGAGAGGTTCAGGCATTTCCCTACAAGGAGACTCAGCACAGCCACGTTCACCGAGTGATGGAAGATAAGGTCATTGCGGCTCTGCATCTGGACGAGGTAGAAAACGGTGGTGGGATTGGTAAGAATTTCGTCGAGAATCTCCTCAAGCACCTGAAGAACCTCATGGTATGCTACTCCCCCACCACGTCTGAGGCGTCTCACGGTATCATGGAGTATCCTCTGCACCCGTCTCCTGGTTTCGACGCGTAGTGGTTCGCTCACCGCAATATCTTCGAAGAGCTCATGTTCCACAAAAATCGATTGAAAACCGAGCTCCTGAAGTTTTTGAATATAGGCCTCAGTGAGCACAACGCCTCTATTGAGGAGAACAGAACCGTCTTCCCGGAGTACCGGATACGCAACCTTCATTCCAGGCTTCAGCTCACTCACCGGAACCCGAATCATGGCCCGTACCACCGCCAAAGAAAACGAAAGACTTCTTCTGGGGTACCTCCCAGGTGACTTCTGCCGTCCCCACAATGGCCGCGGTAAGTTCTTTCATAAGGTCAAGGTCCCTGGGTTTTTCAAGGGGCTGGCCATTGGGGTCGCGGATGACCCGGACCACGGGGCGAATCGGGAGACCCTCGTTCAGGCGGACCACCACGGCAATCTCTCCGGTTGTGAGACGAACGGTCTCCCCCACGGGATAGGGAGCGATGTGGCGCACCATGGTGGTGACCACCTGGAGGTCGAAGAGTCGCGAGGCATTCCCCATGAGGTATTCCAAAGCCTCCGCATAGGAGAATCGTTTTCGGTACGGTCGGTCCACCGTCAGGGCATCGTACACATCGGCACAGGCACAGATGCGGGAGAGGAAGTGAATCTCCTCTCCTGAAAGCCCATAGGGGTATCCACTGCCGTCAAGGCGTTCGTGGTGCTGCAGGGCGATAAGGACGCTCTCTCCCTCCTCCGATATCCGCTCAGCCATAAGCTCTGCAGACCAGAGCGAGTGTTTCCTGATGAGATGCCACTCTTCTTCGGAGAGACTCTCTGGTTTATTCAGGATTTCAAGAGGCACGCGAATCTTCCCAAGATCGTGCATGAGACTCCCCAAGGCGAGTATCCGAAGCTGCTGGCGGGAGAGCCGCAGGAACTTCCCGATGAAGACGCTTAAAGCTGCCACATTCACAGAATGGGAGAAGACCGCATCATCGTGCTGCCGCAGCTGAATAAGGCTCACCACCGATTTTTTGGTACTCAGCACTTCATCGATAATTTCATCAACAAGCCTCTTGAGGGGTTCCACTGCGGCTTCCTGCCCCCGGACAATTTGGTAAAAGGATTCATTAAGGGTTACAAGGGCCTGACGGCGGATGTCGTAGGAAATGACCTCCTCAAAGTCGACATCGGCAAAATGGGGATCCCGGATGTAGATGTACTCGAATCCCAGCTCCCTGATCTTCCGGATAAGGCGGTCGTTCAAACGAACTCCTTCCTTCAGGAGGACTACTCCATCGTCCCGAACAAGAGGGTAACCAACGATCATGCCCGGCCTTAAGCGGCTTGTAGCAATACGAATCATTGTCCTTTCCCGTTGTCTTCTGAAGTATTTTTGTCTATTATACTGTCAAAAGGAGCGTGGCAAAAGAGACCTTGGTGAACTGGCGAGAACATCTTGAAGTGATGGACATCCCGCTTTACATCCTCCCTGCAAGGCTTTCGGGATGGTACGAAGAAGGGGCATGGGTTGCTTCCCCGCCCTGCGATATTGCGGAGCTTGCGCGGAAGGTTCGGGGGAAATTTCCTTTTGTGCTCCAGTGGGCGGTATATGCTCCTCCTTCGTCTCTGCCCCTGAGCGAGGGAGAGATGGAGAGCATCCTCTGTGCCCTCGAGAGGATGATTGACGAATTTCTGTACTCCCTTTCTTTCTACGAGAAGATTGCGAAGAACTACCGCTTCATGTTCTCCCTTTGCCTTGTAGCCTACATTATCGGACTCTTCAGTGTGAACACCTGGTGGTTCATCTGGTTCCGCCAGCCCTACCTTGCGCTCACGGGTATCGATAACTGGGCAAGACGAAGACGTTTCCTTCGTCTTGCCCAGTGTCGGCTTCAGACAATCACCCAGGGCCAGGATCCCAAGCGGCACGAAGCCCTTTCTGAGGTGCTGGACTTTTTCCTTACTCTCTCCCCTGGGGATCCTGCGTACCTCGAGAAAATCATGGGTTTCCTGAAGACAAAGGAAAAGACAGATTCCGTCTTTGGAGAAATTCGCAAGGCATACGAGAACCTCAAAAGACGCGAAAAGGACAAGAGCTACCTCCTCAAGCGCATCCCACACACCTCCTGGACCAAGGTCAAACGTTTCTTCCTTGGAGATCTCCTCCTTATCCCTGAGGTCTTCACGCCTTTCCTTTGCATCCCTGTGCGGGATCTCTCTTTTACCCTAGAAGCAGTGGAGGAACGTTATGCCCAAAATCGAGCTCTACAAGCTCTTCAATAAGAGCGGTTACACGCTCTTTTCCCCAAGACACCCCTTCTTTGCGGAAGAGCGATTTGCTCAGTACCTCCGGGCTTTCCGGGGCGAGGAAACGGAAATCATCCTCCACGTCGAGGATAAAGGAAAAGAGAGCTTCCTGACGCGCCTGCCCCCGGAGTTCCTGACCGTTGAGGAAACTTCGAGCGGGTACGCCATCACTCCCCGGAAATCCGCCAGAGAAGTGCAGGAGTACCTGAAAAACGTGTTCTTCGACACCCTCCGGAAAGACGATGCTCTCCTCCTTGAGGTACAGAGGCACCAGGACCTTTTCTACCACTACGGTCGTTTCCGTTTTCGGGGCTTTTACAGCATTCTCCACCGCCTCTTCCCCATTCTCTTCATCATGCATGGCATTCCGGGGTTCCAGCCAATGGCCTGGGACATGATTATCGGAGACCCGTACTTTGAAGACCGAAACTTCCTCGAGATTTCTCGGCACTACCAGCAGGTGTCCTGGGGCCTAGAAAGTGCCTTTGAAGATGTGACGCTTCGCGTTGTCGAAAACCACGCACTTCGCCTACTCAACGACGTGGTACGGCAGGACAGAAACGGTGAGGGTTTTGTGCAAGCCTTTCGTCTTGCTGCACGGCTCGGCCTTGGATTCCTTAAAGACTTCTTCTGGCCAGCAACCCAGGCGACAGAAAAGAGCGAATGGACGAAATTCCTCCGTCCTCCCGTACCCCTTGCTCCATGGAGCGATTCGCAGTGATGCCGGGTCTTGTTGATGCGACCTTTCTGGGAGCCTATCTTGAGCTTCTCGAGAGAGATTACGAAGACTTCCTGGAGGCGATGGAAACCCTCGCCCTCGAGCACCTGAACAAAAGTTCTGTCCCCGGGCGTTTCCTCTTCCTCCCCGACGCAACAGGGAATGAATTCCGAACCACTGGGGGGAGAAAAATTCCTGTTCTTGAAATCGGAAATCCCAAGGCACGAGGGAACACCCTGGTCTTTGAAGCCACATGTCATGGGGGGGAGAAGGTTCATTCCCTGACCCTATTCCTTGCCTTTCTCGCCCTGTGCCAAGGAGGTGACGAGTGGGAAACCCTCCTGGAAAAGGCGTACTGTATTTTTCTTCCCGTCATGGACCCGGATGGGTGGCACAAGGAAACCCGGGCGTACGTAGACCGCAGCGGCGAGGAAGTTCGTACCCCTGTGGTGGTCAACATGAACCATATCCGGAACTTCTTCGGCTGGGAGGATGCCAATGCGGCTTTTGGGAGAAAGACAGCGACAACCCGTGGACGGCGTATCCAAGCACTCCAGCAGTACCTTCTATCCCAACCGGGAAATATCCGGGTGTACTCCAGCCTCCATGAAACCGTAACTTTACCGAGCGAATACGTGTACAAGAACGCTGGCATCATGATCTTCCTCCACGAGCGTCTGTCTCCCGAAGAGTACGAGCGCATAGCCCGTCTCCGGTACCATCTCACTTTTTGTGAGAAGGTGGAGTACTTCTTGAGGAGCCGTTTCCCCTTCTTGCCCCCAAAATACCGGGGTGAGGTGTTGATGAGCTATCCTTCGGTGCAGAAGACGCTGGCCATACGGAATTTCATCCAGAAGTGTGGGTTGCCTATTTTCCAGGATGCCTTCGAAGCCGCTTTTCGGGGAATTCCTTTCCTCGTAGAACGAGACCTTCCTGTCTTCGAAGGCGTCTACCTCATCGGTCCCATCTTCCAAAAAGCAGGGATTACCCTTGCACCAGACTTTTACCAGTACTACACCGGATGCACGGGGCGAACCATTGAGACCTTTGCTCAACGTAAAGAACTGAGAATCCTCCAAGGCCTTGCCTTCGTTGAAGGAACACTGCGAGTTGAAGTGAAAGGAGAACGCTTCTGAAATGCGTCTGGAGCGAGCCTTTCTCGTTGAGATTCCCCATCCTCTCAACTCTGAAGAGAAAATCGTTATAGGTTCAAAGAGTTCCCTGAGAAAGCGTTACCAGAGGCTATGGGCTTTCTGGAGAAGTTCCAACAAGCCCTTTCTCCTCTACTGCGTGGACAGTGCTAGTCCTGATGGATCAACAAAGGAGCGAGTCCTTGAATACGAACAACGGCTTTTTGCCCAGTGGCGGAGAGAGTACGAAAGCGCTCTGGGCAGGGATCTGCTCACTCTGGTGCTCTGCATTCTCCTCTCCTACGCCATATGGAACATCGGCTTTATATTCCAGGCAGTGGATGCGCTCTTCATGCTGGCTGGGGATTACCTGAATCCGTACGCCCAGGTTGTTCTCATCATCGCCCCCCTCCTCTACGGGGTATACCACAAACTCCTTGTGGGGGATACCATCTTTGCCAAAAGAAAGGCCTTTGCCTTTCTCGAGCTTTCGCCGCATCTTGGGACCCTTCAGAAGGCAGAGTTCGAGAGAGACCTCAAGAAATTCATCGCCCGGGTGGAGGGTCCCCAAAAAGAAGCTCTCCTTGCCCTGCTCCACGCTCTTGAGAACAACGATTACGAGACGGCACAGCACATGCTTTCTGCCCTGGGTACCTATTCCCTCTCTCTCAAGGAAACCCAGCAAATTGCTTCTCTCTGCAGGGAGCTCGAACTCCTCCTTGAGGGGCAATTCTCCCACCGGATATGCCGAATTCAGCAGAATGAAGCCCTCGAAGAGTTCTTCTCCTCTCCCCTGTATCAGGATTTCGCCCTGCAGCTGCAACACCTTGCCCAGGACCTTCCCTCGTCCTCTCCCGCCCTTTTCGAAACGCTCCAGGCTCTCGAGCAAACTCTGTGCTCCAGGATGCGTGGAAAGGTGGAGGAAGAAGTACTCGAAGCTCTCCTGGAGTATTACCGGGAAATTCGCCATACCCTGATTTCCAGAGCGCGAAAAACCCCAAAGCTTTTCGAATCTCCCAGAGAGCTCCATTTCTTCCCGACACCTGTTCAGACTGCGCTTGTGAGCTTTTTGCTCATTGGTGTGAGCTTTCTTCTTTTCAGCACCCATCTTGTGGACCGGGAAGACTTCCTCATCGTGCGAAGCCCGAAAATTGGATGGCAGGGATTCCTTGGTGAACGGCTTGACATCGTCGAACAAGGTGTATCCCTGGGGTCGAAAAAACTCCTCCTCACCACTCCAAGACCGTTCGCATTTGCACACCGGGGAACGCGTCGTTCTCAACCCGTCGATGCGCTGTTGCTCTTGCGAGAGGTCGAGCCTGCTCCGCAGGGAGGCTTGCTGGGAACACTTCGGTATCTTTGGGAGAAGAGCATGGCATTCTTCAAGGAAGGGTACGGGAACGACTTTGTGGTACTTCGCTTTTCCTTTAAATTCCAGATTACTGACCCCGAGAGGTGGAAACGGTATGACTTTGATGGGAGAGGGAAGGAGCGGCTCTCGCGGGATTTAGAGAATTTCCTTTTGGCTTATGCCGACAGAGTACGGGAGAAGTACCGTCAAGCCTTCTTTGAGGAAGAGTACGAAACGGCACGGGCAAAGCTTGTGGAGATTTCCCGAAGCCGAACCTTCCGGGAGTGGATTCGCCGTTTCCTCTACCCCTCACCCCTTGATACATACCGAGTAGGGTCGGTGTACGACATGTACCTTCTTGGTCTTGAATGGTTGCGGCGCCACCCACACATGGAAAACAACCCAGAATGGCAGGCCTTTGTCGAGCACGAAATGGCACTTATTCGTGAGAAAATGCAGAACGAGCACGACGACCTTATCGCTAACCCCCTTCGCGTCCGAGACCTCGTGCGCAACCCTAACGTTTTTGAGCTTGCAAATTACCCCGGTCTCTACCAGACACTCCTTATGATGGCCATCAACGAAATCGCCATGGGCAAGCTCCTGGAAGACCTCAAGGACGAGGCTTACCGAAAAGGCTTCGAAGGAGAAGCTCTGCAGTACCTCAGAAGCGAAAAGCTTTTCCAGATCATCGGCGTTGATCTCCTTGAAGTTCGAACGTCCCTTGAGCGGGTATCGTACCTGTACTATCTGCGATACCTCCAGAAACGCCAGAATCTCCTGTAAGGCGAGGGAGCGGAGATGAGCGGTAAAAGGATCTTGAGTATTCTCGGAACTTGGATTCTCGGTTTCCTGCTGTTTCTGCTTTGTGTTCTGGGCTTTTTCATCTTTTTCGCCTCCTGGCACACTCTCCCCCCAGAAAGCGTGGCCATCGTGCGGGAGGTGTGGGTACGGGAAGGGGCACTCTTTGGACCCAGTGCACTTCCCTTCAGAATACGGGTCGTGGAGAACACCAAGAGCATTCCGGTTCGTCTCTTCGTCCAGCCCCCTCCTTTCGGAGTGATTGAGGAGGTCCTGCCCCTTCAGGGAGACATTGTTTGCTCTTTCCGTGTACCACTCTGGCGGAAGGACACCATCACCGGAAACCCTTACGATGGCAGCGTCGCCTTCGTGGGCGAAGTAGAGGCAAACCTCCGAGTGGTCAACCACGAGCGCTTTGCCAGAAGGCTTGACCCCGTTCTTGCCCGCTACGCAGGGGCAGGGCAAATTTCTCCCCTCCTCGCGGCGCCCGAACAGGAAGGTCAGGTCCTTCCTCGGAATCGACAGGACCTGCTTCGTGAAATACTCCGTCTGGACTTCTCACAGCGCATGGTGGGAGAGTTAGGAAAACTTTCCCAGAGCCTCCACTTCAAGCTCTATTTTGCCGAAAAAGTTCTGGAAGAAGCTCCTGCTCCTTCTCCTTCGGAACGGAAGATTGTGATCTGGAAGTACCTCGAGAGATACCCCTGGTACAAGCTCGAACCCCAGGAGATGGGGAAAATCATCGCTGAAAACGCAGAGATTTTCGAAAAAATCATGACCTACCTGCGTGAGGAACACACAAAAGGCGAAACCTACGAAAAACTCCGGGGAGAAATCCAGGAGTACTTTGCACAGTACATTACGCAGTATCCGCAAAGCTATGCCCAGGAACTCTGGGAGTACGCCATTGAGAAAGCCTCCTCAGGCCACCCTCTGCGCTTGACACCTGAGGTTCTCCGTGCCCTCACGTACCAGTACCTCCATGGGCATCCTACCTTTCTGGAAAGCCTCCTGAAGAACGAGGACTATATGAAGTTCCTCACCGCACAGTATGGCGTGGAAATGAAGAATCTCAGCATCCGGATTACCGAGGACTTGGCTTTCCGGTATCCAGAACTCCTCAAGTAGAGGTGAAAGAGAGTGCTCCAGAACATCAGGGTTTTTCTCTCTGATATGGACGGAACGTTCTACCTTGGTAATCGTCTGCTTCCCGGAGCTCTGGATTTCGCTGAAACCCTTCAGAAGCAGGGGAAAAACTTGTACTTCCTCACCAACAATTCCTCCCACCGGGCCACTTTCTATGTCCGGAAACTCCAGAAGCTGGGCCTTCGGGATTTCACCAAAGAGCACATCATCACCTCCACCGATGCCTGTATTTTCTACCTGAAAAGGCACCATCCCGGTTCCAGAGTGTTCCTCCTTGCTCCTCGGGAGGTGAGCATAGACTTCCTGCGGGCTGGATTCATCCTGGTTCAGGAGAACCCAGATATCCTCGTTCTCTGCTTTGACACAACACTCACGTACTCCAGGTTGGCAAAAGCCTGCGTTTTCCTCCGAAGGGGTATCCCGTTCTTCGCCACCCATCCCGACCTCAACTGCCCCACAGAAAGCGAGCCGCTCATTGATGCCGGATCCATTGTGGAGGCCATAAGAGCTGCAACCGGGAGAACCCCCCGGTACTTTGGGAAGCCCTATCCGGAAATGGTAGAATACGCTCTCTGGCGCACGGGAGCAAGCAAAGACGAAGTCGCCATTCTCGGAGACCGGCTGTACACCGACATTGCCATGGGACAGCAAGCCGGCATCACCACCATTCTTCTACTCACCGGGGAAACCCGCCGTGAGGATCTCAAGTCCTCTCCATGGCAGCCAGACTTTGTATTCACTTCCCTTGAAGAATTGACTCAAGCCATCAGGGGGTGAGAGAAATGGGGAAAGACTCTTTTACTCTCCTTGGAACAGCTTTCCCCTGTTCCTGTGGTAAAACCCACAGGATTCGGACGAAGAGGATTCTCGTGGGCAAGGGCGTTCTCGCCCATATGCCTGGAGTTCTCAGGGAGCTTGGCTTTTGCGGAAAAGCTCTGGTGCTTTTCGACGACGCAACCTATGAGGCAGCGGGAAAATCGGTGTGTGACCTCCTTTCCCGGAATGGCTTTGCCGTCATCCCTGGCCTTCTCAAAAAGCAGGAACGTTTCCCCTTCCTTGAACCAGATGAGGAAGCCAGAAGCCAGGTTGGGGAGTTCCTCTTCCATCGGCCGGACTTCCTCGTAGCTGTAGGGTCGGGAGTGATCAATGACCTGACGAAGTTCATTGCCCACAGGGTGGGTCTTCCCTATGTGGCTGTTGCCACCGCTCCATCCATGGATGGGTACGTGTCCCCCGGCGCACCGATGCTCGTTGGGGGGTACAAGGTGACCTATGATGCCACACCTCCGGTAGCGCTCTTCGCCGACACAGAAGTCCTCTGCTGTGCTCCCCTTTCACTCATCCAGGCTGGTTTTGCAGACCTTGTCGGAAAAATCACCGCCAATGCTGACTGGACTATCCGCAGGGTACTCTTTGGTGAGGATTTCTGCGACGCCCTCTGGGAACACACTGTTTCTTTCCTGGAAGCCCTGAGTGCCCACGCCGAAGGGGTACAGCAACGGGATGAGCAGGCTATCACCGTACTCACGCAGGCCCTCATCCAGTCTGGGCTCAGCATGGAGATGATCGGGGATTCCCGTCCTGCCTCAGGAGGGGAGCACCTCATCGCCCATCACCTTGAGATGATGGCCCTCCACAGAGGCATGCATCCCTCTTTCCATGGTCTACGGGTGGGAGCGGCAACCTGTATCGTGTGGAACCTCTTCCAGCGCTTCCTCGCCGAAGAACTCCCCCAGAGAGGAAGGCTGAAAGCCACCGTGGACCAGGAAACGTTGAAAGTCCACTTCGGTCCCCTCTTTCCCTTTATCGAAAAGCCGGCGCAAAAAAAGCTCAACATTCTGTGGCCAGAAATCAACTTCTCCACCCTCAAGCGGGCCGTGGAAGAGAAAATTGCCCTTCTGAATCCTCTTCACCTTCTCGAGCGGGCAGGTATCCCCACAAGTTTCGAAACTCTGGGGTTTCCCCCTGTGATGGTTCGTGAAGCCTGTCTTTTCGCTCGATTCCTGCGCGATCGGGTGACACTCCTTGACCTTTTGGACCACCTTGGAGCCCTTCAAGAATTCCTTGATACCACCCTCAGCGAATGATGCAGGAGGGACACTCATCGGTTTCCTTTTTGGACCCTCTGGGAACCTTCTTCCAAAGACCGACTCCTGCCTCATTGGCTTTTTCCTGCATACTTAGGAGATACCCAAGGAGGTTCCTCCCTGCGGTTTTCTCGTCAAGAGTCACAAGACCTTCGCAGAGAAGCACAGCGTTGACGATGCAGGGTTCTTCCTCTGGATCCTGCTGTACATAAAGGTACCCCACCCAGGGGTGTTCTTTCGGAGTATGTCCCAGGGCAAAGTCAAAGCGCACTCTCTGTCCTTCTACCAGTTCCCGCAGACGGAAAAGAGCCAGACGGTATATCTCGGGATTCTCAAGAGGAGACGAAACACCAGCAAGTTTCACCCGAACCCTCTTGAATTCCCCCCTTTCCAGAACCTCGGCAATGACAAGGTTTGGACGGACGCACCTCACAATCCGAAGTTCACGGAGTTCCTCCTCCCCAAAGGCTTCAAAGGGGAAGACGAGAAAAACCATCAACGCCATGCACAAAACTCCAAAAAGTGCGTTTTTCACTCTGCTACCACCCTCCCCCAAGCACCGGTGTCGTCAGCACCCTCCACAAGGACCGGGAGAATTTTCCCTATCCACGTTCCCTGGGGATTCTCCACCCGCACGACAATGTAATTCTCTGAGTGACCCACTCCCACACCATTCTCGCAAGATTCCATAAGGACCTCAAGCCTTTTGCCCACAAAGGACTGGTGATATCGCCGGGAAAGCTCTCTCCCCACCTCGATAAGGCGTCGTACCCTTCTTTCCTTTTCGGGCTTAGGAATACCCTCCCTCTTCTCCCATTCGAAAGCTGCGGTACCAGACCGAGGAGAAAAGGCGAAAACGTGCATCCTCGAAAAGCCCATGGTCTGACAGAAACGCACAGTTGCTTCAAAGTCCTCCTCTTCCTCTCCCGGGAACCCCACGATAACATCGGTGGTGATGGCCACATGGGGACAGAGTGCCCTTGCGGTCGTCACCAGTGCCTCGTATTCTTTAGAGGAATACCCGCGAGACATTTTCGCCAGTATCCTATCGCTTCCGCTCTGGAGTGGCAAGTGCAAATGAGGGCAGATTCTCGCTCCCAGGGCAAAGAACCTGCGAAGGAAATCCCTTGAGAAGAGGTAGGGCTCGAGAGAGCTCAGCCGAAAGCGAACGTCCCTGGTGTTCTGCACAAGGAGCTCCAGAAGGTCAATGAGCGTTACGGATTGCAGGTCCCTACCGAAGTACCCAAGGTTCGTTCCGCAGAGAACCACCTCCCGAACTCCCTGGGCTTCAAGGTACTGAACCTCTCGCAGGATGTCTTCGGGACTCCTGCTTTTTACCCCCTCCCGGAGATAGGGCACAAGGCAGAAACTGCAGAAGTGGTCGCACCCATCCTCGACTTTCACCCAGGCTCTGGACCGAGAAGGGAGAGGAAAGGGGGGGAGAGAAAGAGCAATACCCCAGTGCTCGGCAAAGAATCGGCAAATCTCCTGTTCTTTCTGGTCTGAGGCGAGCAAAACCACCCTTTCCTCAGAGAGCCTGTATCCACGACGCTGCCAGGCCTTGGCGCAGCAACCGATAAGGAGCACCAGGGCTTCTGGATTCCTCCGCAGTGCCCGACGAACGTACTGCCGGGTTTTGCGCTCTGCTTCACCGGTCACTGCACAGCTGTTGATCACGTAGCAGTCCGCAACCTCTTCAAAGTCAACCACTTCAAGACCTGCCTCGCGAAAGGCTGAGAGCAGGAGGTCACTTTCTGCTTGGTTCACCTTACACCCGAGGGTTTTCACGCCTACCCGCATGGTTGCCCTCCATAAAGGCCACAAGAAGCGATGCCCCAAAAAGCGCTGCGGTCTCACTGCGGAGAATCTTTTCCCCGAAAGACACCGGGTATACCCCTATCTTGGAGAGCGCTTCCTTCTCCCGCTCAGAGAAATCTCCTTCAGGACCGACAATCAGTGCTATTGAATCCTCTACCTCTCCTTTCCGGAGAACGTCAAGGAGTTGCTCTCCACAAGAGGCATCGGCAAGGAATACCCGCTGCCTTTTTTCAGAGAGATCACGAAGGAAGTCTTCCCACGACGCAAAAACCCGTACCGTAGGAAACCAAGTCCTCCCGGACTGCTTACAGGCACTCACAATGATTTTCTCCCATCTCGCTATGCGGTCCTTTGAAACCCGCTCCTTTACAGAGCGTTCCGCAGGGAAGAACCCAATCTCCGTGACCCCTATTTCAACGAGTTTCTCTATCATCCAGTCCATCCGCGCCGGGCTTCTGAGAAAGCCTTGCCAGACGGAGAGGGAAAAAGAAGGAACCGTATTTTCCACCTTTTCCTCAATAAATACCAGAGCATGCTCATCCCTTCTCTCGAGCAGTACCCCCCGATACAGCCCTCCCCTGCCGTCACCAATGAGAACAGGCGTCCGGAGGGGAATTCGCTGCACCCGGAGATGGTGGGTTTCCTCAGAAGAGAGCGCGATCACTTCTCCAACCTGGGGCATCGGGTGGAAGAGAAAACGACCCATGGGTGTTACTCCTCAGGGTGGATGAAGGCTTCCCGCAGACGGTCAAAAAATCCTCCTTTCCGGTTCTCCCCAGAGGTCCCCTCCTGAACACCACCACGCTCGATCTCAAGAAGCCGTTCTAAAAGCCTTCGGTGTTCCCCACTGACCCCCCGGGGGACATAAAGTCGTACCCGCAGAATCTGGTCTCCCCGAGTTCCCGTCCGTGGGTCAGGAAGACCCTTCCCGCGAAGACGCAAAAGCGTTCCGCTCTCTGTTCCAGGAGGAATGCGGATCCTCTCACTCCCCTGCAAGGTGGGAACCTCGACTTCATCCCCAAGGACGAGCTGGGCGTAAGTGACAACAAGGTCATAGTAGAGATCCTGCCCCCTCCGTTCAAAGAATCGATGCGGTCTCACCTTCACGAGGACATAGAGATCCCCTGGAGGACCTCCGTGCTCACCTGTTCCTCCCTCTCCCGGGATCCGCAGGCGATACCCTGTATCCACTCCAGGGGGGACCTTGATCTTCATCCTTCGCTCCCTCTGGACTTTCCCTCGACCCCGACAGGTGGCGCAGGTCTCCTCCACTACCCAGCCCCTGCCCTGACAGTACGGGCATGGACGGGATGTAATGATGGAACCAAAGAAAGAGGTCTGAGTGTGGCGTATTTCTCCCGTACCATGGCAATTGCCACAGGACACCTTTCTCCTTCCTCCTACCCCCTGGCAGTCAGAGCACTCCTCCAGGCGCCGGAAGGTTATCTCCTTTTCGGTACCGAACGCAGCTTCCTCAAACTCCAGTGTGATCTCAACCGTGACATCCTCACCCCGAACAGGCCGCGCCGCCCGTTCCCTCCGCCGGGTTTGCGTTCCGGATCCGAAAAAGAAATCGAAGATATCCCCAAAACCCGTGAACTCCCGGAAAATCTCAAAATCAGGCCCAAAACCGCCATACCCCGCCTGCGCCTCGCCCCCAAAAGCACTGTGCCCAAAACGGTCATACAGAGCCCGTTTCTCAGGGTCAGAGAGAACCTGGTAGGCTTCGTTAATCTCCTTGAACCGCTCAGCTGCTTCTTTGTCCCCGGGGTTCACGTCGGGATGGTACTGGCGAGCCAGGCGACGGTATGCCTTTTTAATCTCCTCCTGGGTTGCGTTTCGGTCAACTCCAAGAACCTCGTAGTAATCCCGTTTCATTGCCCACCCACCTTAGCACTCCCTACAAAAAAAGAAAGCCCATATCCCCCGGGATATGGGCTTTCTCTCTGTTACTTTCCTTCACCATCCACAACCCGGTAATCCGCATCCACAACGTTATCCTGAGTGCTCCCGGCAGTGCTACTCCCCGAGGAGTATCCACCCGAAGACCCACCCTGGGCTGCCTTCTGGTAGAGCTCCTGAGCCATAACGTGCGAGGCCGATTGGAGGTCGTCCATCTTTCGACGAATGTCTGCGATATCGGTGCCCTTCAAGGACTCCTTCAAGGCATTTAGTGCGCTCTCGACACGAGATCTTGTGCTCCCTGAGAGCCGGTCGCCCGATTCGCGGAGCGTCTTTTCCACCGTATAGATGAGGTTATCTGCCTGGTTCCGGAGTTCTGCTTCTTCCCTCTTGCGACGGTCCTCTTCAGCATAGAGTTCGGCTTCCCTGATCATCCGCTCGATTTCCTCCTTGGTGAGGCCGCTCGATGCCTTGATGGTGATGGCCTGCTCCTTACCCGTTGCAAGGTCCTTAGCCGAGACATGGAGAATGCCATCGGCATCGATGTCGAATTTCACCTCAATCTGTGGCACACCCCGTGGAGCTGGAGGAATCCCGGTGAGCTGGAACCGGCCAAGGGAGAAGTTGTCCTTTGCCATGGGTCGTTCGCCCTGGAGAACGTGAATCTCCACCGTTGTCTGGTTATCTGCCGCAGTAGTGAAGATTTGGCTCCGCGAAACCGGAATGGTGGTGTTCCGCTCGATGATTTTTGTGAACACTCCACCAAGGGTTTCGATGCCCAAGGAAAGAGGTGTGACATCAAGGAGAAGGACATCCTTCACTTCTCCCTTAAGGACTCCAGCCTGGATGGCCGCACCCATGGCGACAACCTCGTCAGGATTGACACCCCGGCGAGGCTCCTTCTTAAAGATTTTCTCCACGATTTCCTGGACTTTCGGCATCCGGGTCATGCCACCGACGAGAATCACCGCATCGACGTCTTCAGGTTTGAGACCAGCGTCACGCATGGCCTGTTCACATGGCCCAATAGTTCGCTCAATGAGGTCAATGGTGAGTTGCTCGAGCTTCGCCCGGGTAATGGTCATGACCAGGTGTTTTGGACCAGTGGCATCGGCGGTGATGAAGGGAAGGTTGATTTCTGTCTGCAGTGCTGTAGAGAGCTCGCACTTCGCCTTCTCCGCAGCCTCCTTCAGGCGCTGAAGCGCCATCTGATCGCCCCGGAGGTCAATCCCCGTATCTTTGCGGAATTCCTCGATGATGTAGTCCATGAGTCGACGGTCGAAATCGTCACCGCCAAGGAATGTATCCCCAGCGGTCGCCTTGACCTCGAAAACACCGTCGCCGATTTCAAGGATAGAAATATCGAACGTTCCGCCTCCAAGGTCGTACACTGCGATGATTTCTTCCTTTCCCTTCCCAAGGCCGTACGCCAGGGCTGCTGCAGTGGGTTCGTTAATGATGCGTTTAACGTCGAGTCCTGCGATTTTTCCTGCGTCTTTGGTCGCCTGTCTCTGGCTATCGTTGAAGTAGGCTGGAACGGTGATAACGGCCTCCTGGATTTTCTCCCCCAGGTATTCTTCAGCGTCTTCCTTGAGTTTGCGGAGAATCATGGCCGAGATTTCCGGAGGAGTGTAGATCCGATCTCCCACTTTGACACAGGCCTCACCGTGTTTCCCGGGGACAATTTCATAAGGAAGCACACGACGGGCTTTTTCCACTTCAGGGTCATCGTAACGGCGACCCATAAGCCGCTTGATGGAAAAAATGGTGTTTTTGGGATTCGTGATCGCTTGCCGCTTAGCGAGTTGCCCCACCAGGATTTCGCCTTGTTTAGTGAATGCCACAACCGACGGCGTCAAACGAGATCCTTCCTTATTGGGAATGACAACCGGCTGACCACCTTCAAGGTAAGCGACCACCGAGTTTGTCGTTCCAAGGTCTATCCCAATGACTTTGGGCATTTTCCTCAACCTCCTTTCAGGCCATTCTGTCCTGTAAGATGCGGTTTACCTTGACCTGCGCTGGGCGCAGGACCTCATCGTGGTAGAGATACCCCTTTCGTATCTCCTCGACAATCTCGAAATCCTCCCGGTCGGGGAGGGAAACCGTCATCATCGCCTCATGGTACTTGGGGTCAAACTTCTGACCCCTAGTCTCTATGGGTCGAACACCCTCCTTTTCAAGAACCCCCAGGAACTTCCGGTAAATGAATTCCACACCCTGGAGGAATGCTTCGTGAACTTCGTTTTTCTGTCCCTCAGTAAGGGCCTTTTCAAGGTCATCGAGAACGGGAAGAAGTTTCAGAATCAAATCTCGATTGGCAGTCTTCACAAACTGCTGCCTGTAGAGCATTTCTCGTTTCCTGAAGTTATCAAAATCAGCCTTTACACGCTTGAGGTCGTTCAGGTACTCACTGGCTAACTGTTCTTTCTCAAGAACCTTTTGCCTTTCCTCTTCAAGGGCTGCTCTGAGCCTTGCAACTTCTTCTTGCAATGACACTTCCCCAGTCTCCTGGAGTGGAGCGGATTGTTCATGGCCTGTCTCGGCGTGCAAGAGTTCCTCTTTGTTCTCCATGCTACCACCTCCTTTCCTTTACCTTCTTCGACTATTCACAGTTTACTGAGCAACCCTTCATTTGTCAAGTAAGGTCAAAAAATTTCTTCCCCCAAACGCAAAAACCCTCCCCCCGCGGGGGGAGGGTTGGTCCTCAGGAAACCTTTACCGTCACACGATATAGGGTTCAAGGAGCTTCTTTGCAAGAATGATTCCCCGGAGTTTGCTCTCAGTGTCCTTCTCGAAGTTCCGGTCCTCATGCTCGATGCTCACCACGTAGTCATACCCAACCTCGTGGAGTGCCGTCAAAAAGGCAGACCAGTCGATGTCTCCTGTTCCGGCCACCTTGTCCACATACCAGCCAAAACCGAAAATCCCCACTTCATACAGCTTGTCCCAGAGGATTTTCGTGTCCTTGGCATGGACGTGGAAGATTTTCTCTCTGAAGTCGTACACTGCCCGGACGTAGTCAATCTGCTGCCAGATGAGGTGGGAGGGGTCAAGGTTCAACCCAAAGGAAGAAGAGGGAATGGCCTCGAACATCCGTTCCCAGATATAGGGAGTCGTGGCGAGATTCGTCCCTCCAGGCCAGCGGTCCAGGGTGTAGAGCATGGGGCAGTTCTCAATGGCGAGCTTCACCCCATGGTCCTCGGCGAACTTCACAAGATCAGGGAAGACCTTGCGGAATTCCTCAAGGGCCTCTTCCACGTTCATCCTTGGATCCCGACCCACAAAAGTCCCCACCACCGGCACCCCAAGCATCTGCGCTGCCTTGATGACCTTCTTGAGGTGCTCATGGTAGAAGCGGCGGTTCTCGAGGTTGGGGTCGAGGTTATTGGGGTAGTACCCGAGGGAGGAGATGGCAAGCCCGTGGGAAGCAAAGAGCTCCCGAATCCGGGCAGCCTCCTCTTCGGTGAGACTGGCGACATCGATGTGCTGGGTTCCGGCGTACCTCCGTTTTTCATAAACCTTCGGCCAGCAGGCCACCTCAAGCATCTGGAAACCGTTGCGGCTGGCCCACGCAACGAGCTCTTCAAGGCTCATCTCGGGCAAACATGCAGTCATAAACCCCAGTTTCATGGCCTTCCCTCCTACCGTACCTGAACCCACGCGCCTTTTTGGGCACTCTCAAGGATCGCTTCGCACAGAATAACCTCCCGCAACCCATCCACAAAGGTGGGGAAGGTCCATTCCTCCCTTGGCTGGTCATTGAGGATTGCAGAGTACACTTCCCGGAAGAAGTGTTTCGAAGTGTCCGGGAAACCCTCATTGTGCCCTCCGGGGAAAGAGATGATCTGGCGTGTGGTTTCACTCACTAAAGACGGGTCCTTCATGAGAAGCTCGTTGGCCTTATCCCTTCTCCCAATCCACAGTTCGTTCGGTCGCTCTGAATCCCAGAAGAGCGCACAGAGAGACCCGTCAATTTCGTAGGTGATTCTGTTCTTCCTCCCCGCCGCTACCTGGTTCACGGTCATCACCCCATGGGCACCACCATCAAAATGCAGGAGCACGCTGGCGTAATCTTCGGTAGTGATGGGGACGGTTTCGTAATCTTCCGGTTTCAGAATCTTTCCGGCATATGTCTCTACAGGCTTCAGGGGTTTTTTCCGGGTCTTGTGAAAGGTGGCAAAATCGGCAAAAACCTCCACCACTTGCTGTCCCGAGATGTACTCCACAAGGTCCAGCCAGTGGGAGCCGATATCTGCCACTGCCCTTGAGGGTCCACTGAGTTCGGGCTCCAAGCGCCAGTTGTAGTCCGTCTCGTAAAAGAGCCAATCCTGAAGATATGAGCCGTGGATGGCAAAAACCTTCCCAACCTTTCCCTGACTCACCAGAGAACGGGCTTCCCGCACCAGGGGGTAGAACCGGACGTTGAAGTGCACCGCGTGAACCTTTCCCAATTTTTCGGCAAGCTCCACAAGCTCCTCAGCCTCTCTCCGGTTCATGGCCAGAGGCTTTTCACAGACCACGTGTTTCCCAGCAAGGAGGGCCTCCTTTACCATGGTGTAATGCAAGTAATTGGGTGTGCAAATATGCACGACCTCAATATGGTCTTGTCGGAGCAACTCCCGGTAATCTCCAAAAGCGAGTCCGACCGCAAGGTCGTTTGCCTTACGACGAGCAACATCTCCATTGATATCGGCAAGCGCCACAACCTCGGCAAGGAAGGTCCGTCGCGCCGCTTCGATATGGGCGGGACCAATGAACCCGGTGCCAATAACCCCAACGTTCAGCATCCTTCTCACCCTATAACCCCCTTTTCCAGGCGTTCCCTCGCCCAGGTCGCCGTCCCAATAACCCCTGCGTCAAGACCAAGCTGTGCGGGCACGAACTGAATGGTGTCAACCGGAACCATGAAAAGCCGTTCTCGGAGGCCTTTGCGGATACTCTCAAAAAGGAGCTCTCCCGCCTGGGCAACACCTCCACCGATGACAATCATCTCTGGGTTCACCACCACGCAAATACAGGAGAGCGCCTGTCCAATGTACGCCCCGCTCCGTTCGATGATTTCCAGAGCCACACTGTCTCCTTTCTGCGCTGCCTCGGCAATGACCTTTGGCGTGACCCGAGTGAGGTCATCGGCAACAAGGTCTCGAATCAAGGTATCATTCTGCTGTACCAGAGCGCGCAAGGCCTGAGCCACCATAGCTGGACCCGAAGCGTACGCTTCAAGACATCCCCGGTTGCCGCACCCACAGCGCACGCCGTTAGGCTCCACCGTGATGTGGCCGAATTCCCCAGCGCTCCCATCCTTTCCGATGTAGAGTTCTCCGTCGATGATGACTCCTCCACCGATGCCGGTACCGATAGCCACCATGACCATGCTGTTGACGGTTTTCCCTGCACCAAATCGTTTTTCCGCCAGGGTAATTGCCCGAACATCATTAATTACTGCCACGGGAAGCCCAAGGCGTTTCTCCAACCATTCCTTCACCGGAACACCGTGCCACTTCCCAGGAAAATTCGGCAGAAGAATGCCCACTCCGGTTTTCCAGTCGATAAGCCCCGGTATGCCGATTCCTGCCGCCCAGACCTTGAACCCCCGGGCTTCGAACCTTTGACGAAGCTGGAGCGCCTCCTGGGCAATGTCGTCAAGGACTTCCTGTGCGCTTCGCATGGCCCTTGTGGGGATGACGCTTCGCTCAAGCACCACTCCGTCCCTGTCCACAAGGGCGATTTTGGTATTCGTTCCCCCGAGGTCAATTCCCAGAAACAGTGCCTTGGCCACCATCGTCTCCCAACCTCCTACACTTCAACCTGGCGGCGAATTTGAGCCTGATCAGCAACAAGGAGAACCGTAAAGCGGAGGCGATCTCCCCGGGCCACGGATTTCGTCCACTCCACAGGGACCTCATTCCGGAGATAGGCAACCCGCTCAATGATGAATGCCGGAAGGCCAACGCGACATTCAAGGTGCTGTGCTTCCTCTTTTCTCACCTTTCCAACTTCGTAGGTTTCATAGGCGTGGTCGAGGAGAAGGCCATACTTTTCTCGAAGCACTGCATAGAGCGACCCCCGCTCGAGGTCTTCCTCGATAAGTCCCGGACAGAGATACAGAGGGATAACAGTGGTTTCAAGGAGAATTGGCTCGTTGTTGGCACAGCGAACCCGGACAATCCGGTTTACCTTTTCCTCTTGCGCAGGGAGTCGAAGGATTTCTCGTATCTTTTCATCCGCAGCAACCACCTCGCAGGAAAGCACCCGGGAACTCGGCTGAAGACCAAGCTCAAGCATATCTTCGGTAAAGCTGTAGAGCTTCGGCAACCTTCGACGAAGTTTCGGAGAGGTGACGAAGGTTCCCTTCCCCTGTTTCCGGTAGAGAAACCCCTCCTCCACAAGGCTGTGGATGGCCTGTCGAACCGTGATCCGGCTCACCCCGTACTTCGCGCACAATTCGGTCTCTGGAGGAATCCGGTCCCCCGGTTTGAGTACCCCGCTGAGAATCTGGCCCTTGAGAATATTCTTCAGCTGTTGGTACAGCGGAATGCCACTTTCTTCGAGAATCTCGGGCATTTCTCCACCCTCCTGTTGTTCAGGATTCTTTCCCCTCCCAAGAAGGGAGGAGTACGCCTTCTAAGTATACCGTACTCACCTTCTTTCAGCCATCATCCCAGGGGGTACCGGGAAAAGCTCACCACCCCTTGACTTCTGTAGGCAGGGAGGCCACCAGGGCAAGGTTTCCATTAAGTATGACATCCTCCTCAAGGAGGAGACCGGCGTTTGCTCCATCGGTAACGGCTCCCCGGAGATTACGGACTTCTTTTGCGTCGCCGATTTTCCCAACAAGAAGTCCTGCTTCGAGGCACTGCCTGTAGAAAGCATCGTTGGGCACAACCTTGGCGAGGATGACCTGGTCGACTTTGACCACCCTTCGCTTGAACTCACTGTCCTGGAGCACAACCTCTCCTTCGGGGCGAATCTCAAGCACTGTTGTCTGGGTAAAGACCGTTACCGGATGCTTATAGGAACGGAGAGTCAGGGCTTCACCATTCCCTCCTGCAAAACGCTTCATCATAACGTCTCGATGGCACGGTTCCATCCAGGAAGCAAACTCCTTGTTTTCGGTAACGATGTAGACCTTCTTTCCTTCGAACCCGAGCTTCTCCGCAGTGTCCGCCGCTCCAAAGTAGTCCCCCCAGATGAGCACCGTTTCCCCGCATTCCATTGGCTTTGGCCTATCACCCGGGTAGTAGGCGCACCCTCTGGCCTTACACCGGAGAACCTCATCAAAGGAAACCACAAAAGGCAGATCAATACCGGGAATATCAGGACGAAGAACCCTACTGCCAGTGGCCACAAGAACAACATCGAAAGCCCGCAAGTCCTCAACAGTAGGTTCGGTCCGAAGACGCACAGTGACACCAAGTTGCTCGACTTGCTCCCGCAACCAGTCGGCATACCAGCGCATTTTCGTTTTCCCCGGAACGGTACAGCAGAGGAGTATCGCTCCTCCCAGCTCTCCGGTCTTCTCAAATACCGTGACCTCATGACCCCGCAAAGTGGCAATTCTTGCTGCCTCAAGGCCACTTGGACCCCCACCGACGACGGCAACCCGAAGGGGCTTCCTGGCCTTTGGAAGATTGATAAACCGCTCGTCACCCATTGCAGGATTGATCGTACATCGACACTCCCGCTTAACCATGAGGGATTCCTGCCAGCATCCCACAAGGCACGAGATGCACTTACGGATTTCCTTCACCTTTCCCTCTCTGGCCTTGTTTGCCCAGTAGGGATCTGCAATGAGCTGTCGCGAGAGCCCAACCATGTCGGCTTTTCCTTCAGCGAGAATTTGCTCACAGTACTCAGGGTCCCGCAGGGTGTGGCTTGTAATGACCGGGATTTTGACGTGTTTTTTGATTTCCTCTGCGGTGTAGGTATTCCATCCCTGGGGGTAGTACATGGGGTCCATTGTGGGTCCGGGAACCTCAAAGGTTCCGGCACTTATGTCGAGAAAAGCTACGCCGTTCTCTTCCATGAGCTTTGCGATTTTGATGCTTTCATCAAGCGTTCTTCCACCCTCAATCCATTCTTCGCCCGAGTACCGGATACCGATGGGGAAGTTCTTTCCGCACTTCCGCTTGATACGGTCGATAATCTCAAGGACAAATCGCATCCGGTTGATGAAACTCCCACCAAAGCGGTCATTCCTCCGGTTGATGTAGGGACTCATGAACTGGGCAATGAGATATCCATGGGCTCCGTGAAGTTCCACCGCGTCGAAACCCGCCTGCTGAACACGCCAGGCAGCCTCGGCAAATTTCTCAACGAGATCATAAATCTCTTCGATGGTCATAGCCCGGATGGATTTCCCTTTCTTGGAAACTTCCTCAGCGTAGACGATTTCGTGTCCTGCGGAACCGGGAAGGGACACCACCATGTCGGTAGCGGAGAAAAGGTCTTTCCTCGGCCAGGCTGCCTGCCTTCCGGGGTGCTGGATCTGCACGGCGCATCGTGCTCCGTGACGGTGCATTGCTTCGGCAAGACGGGCAAGTCCGGGGATCATGGGATCTTCATCCGCCGCAAGGCAGGTCACGGTGGGTCTTCCCGTTGCCTTGTCGGGAGTTGTTGCTCCAACAATGATGAAACCGCAACCTCCCTTGGCAATCTCCTCATGGTACCGGATAACTCGCTCGTTCACCGAGCCGTCGGCGTTTGCCGAACTGATATCCGTAGGTACATGGACAATCCGGTTAGGAACGACAAAGTTCCCAATCTCGATAGGAGAGAAAAGATGGGGGAAATATGGATTCTTCACTGGAATGCCTCCTCTCGCTGTACTCAACAGCATTCTTCCTTCCCTTTTCTTCGATAACACTCCTCCATAATCTCTTCGGTTCTCGTTGCTCCAAACCTCGTGGCACCCGCCTCCCGAACCTTCAAAGCAGTATCGAGATCCCGCACGCCCCCCGCTGCTTTGACCTGAACTTTTGGAGAAACGGACTGCCTCATCAGGATAAGGTCCTCAATGGTCGCGCCTCCAGGGCCAAACCCTGTGGAAGTTTTGACAAAGTCAGCCCCCGCTTCTTCAGCGAGCCTGCACCCGATGCGCTTCAATTCATCCGTGAGGTAGCAGTTCTCAAGGATGACCTTCACGATGACTCCGTGCCGGTGGGCAACCTCGACCACTGCCTGGATGTCCCGCTTCACGTACTCAAAGTCGCGGGAACGGAGCTTCCCAATATGGATAACCATGTCGAGTTCCTCTGCTCCATCGCGAATAGCCTGTTCCGCCTCGAAGACCTTGGTTTCCGTCTTGTGAGTGCCGTGGGGAAAACCAACCACAGCTCCAACCTTAACTTCGCTTCCTTCAAGGAGCTTCTTGGCCAGGGCTACATCAGAAGGGCGACAGCACACCGAGGCAACGTTGTACTTCCTGGCAATCTCACATCCTTTCACAATGTCCTCATCGGTAAGGTCAGGCCGAAGGAGAGAATGGTCAATCATTTTGGCAATGTCTTGACAGGTGTAATCCACCACCACACCTCCTTTGTAATAACAAAATAAAAACATGATATCGCTATTCATTGTAGAAGAACATCGCCAGCCTCGTCAAGGGGGCTTTGCGAAAATCCCTGGCGGTGATTACTTCCGCTCTCCCCAGAGGAGATTCAGACGTTCTGCGAGAACCTTCTCATAACCACGCTGGGTGGGACGATAGTACACTCTTCTTCCCAGCGAGGTGGGAAAGTACTCCTGAAGCACAAACCCTTCCGGGAAATCGTGGACGTACTGGTATTCCCTGGCGTATCCCAATTGCCGCAAAAGCCCGGTGGGAGCATTACGAAGATGGAGGGGAACAGGGAGTGAGCCATATTTCTTCACATCCTCCAGGGCTTCCTGAAGCGCTCGGTACGAAGCATTGCTTTTTGGGGCACAAGCGACATAGACTGTAGCCTGTGCAAGAGCGAGTCGCCCTTCAGGCTCTCCGAGAAAATCAAAGGCCTCCCGCGCCGCGAGAGCAATAAGCAGTGCCTGAGGATCAGCATTCCCGACATCCTCCGAAGCGCAGGCAATGAGACGTCGCAGGATAACGTGGGGGTCTTCTCCAGCTTCAAGCATTCGTGCAAGCCAGTACAGTGCCGCATCGGGGTCACTTCCCCGAAGACTCTTATGGTAGGCTGAAAGGAGGTTATAGTGTTCCTCCCCTGACTTATCGTAAAGGTAGGAAACCCTCTGGAAAAGGCCCTGCAAGAAATCAACGTCAACCTGCTTTTTGCCTTCCTGCCTCGCAAGGAGGGCAGCGGTTTCGAGCATATTCAGCGCCTGGCGTGCATCGCCACCAGCAAGACGGGCAATCCACCGCAGGGCTTCCTCTTCAAAGGGTGGAGCCTTCCCTCGGAGGCCCCGCTCTTCCTCAAGGGCACGTCGAAGGAGATGCAAAAGGTCCTCAAGGGGTATTTCCCGAAAGACGACGACCTGCACTCGGGAAAGGAGAGGTGCGATGATTTCAAAAGAGGGGTTCTCTGTGGTGGATCCGATGAACGTGATAAGCCCTTCCTCAACGTAAGGCAGAAGGAGACTTTGCTGACCCTTGTGGAAGCGATGCACTTCGTCGATGAAGAAAACGGTTTTCTTCCCCTGGAATTTCAGGGCGTTTTCGGCTTCCTGCACCGCTTCCCGAATCTCCTTGACCCCTGAAGCCACTGCACTCAGGGAGGTCATGCGGTACCCACACGCTTCGGCAAGGAGAAAGGCTACTGAGGTCTTTCCCGTTCCCGGCGGTCCCCAGAAAATGAGGGAAGGAAGAAATTGGGCTTCCACAATTCGGCGCAGCAACCCCTGGGGACCCGTAAGATGGGGCTGTCCTACGACTTCATCCAGCGTTCGGGGGCGCATTCGAAAGGCAAGGGGCCTTGTTTCCTCCCGAACTCCAAAGAGCTCTCCTTCTCTGAAAACTGCCGCTCTCCCCTTCCTTTAGAACTCTTGTTCTACATGTAACATTATATTCCCCAGGGCAAAAGAACACAAGCTTTCATTCCTGCAAGGCAATAAAGACCCCTCCGGAATCCAGTGCTCGGGCTAGTCCTTCCCGGAGCACCCCGAGGGCCCTTTCAATCTCAGCAAGCCAAAAGAGCGTGAGATGGGAAAACTGAAGGAAGTATCCCCCGGTGGCCCGCTGCAGCATCCCAAGAAACGACGTTTCCGAGAGGAGTGCCCTCATGCTTTCTGCATCGAGGCACGAAAGGTCTGCAAGATACGCCTTTACGGCTTCCTGGAAGGCATACTCTTCGAAGGGAATGAATCCCTGTTGAGGACAGGCATCAATAAGGGAATGGAGAAGCTTCTTCACCACATTCTCCAGACGCCTCATCGCTACCGCAACACCTCTTTGATAACTTCCACCGTCTCGAGGATGTCCTCTCTTGTTACCTCTCTTGAGGTCACAAACCGGACAAGCGATGCAGAAACCGGAGTGGCCAGGACACCTCGCTCCCGAAGAAACTCAACGAAGCAATACGCGGTAAGGTCCTTTCGGTGCAGGTGGAGCAAGACAAAGTTCGTCTGTACCCGGGAGAGGTCCACAGAAAGTCCCTCAATTTCCACAAGTTTTTCGGCAAGGAGACGAGCATTCTTGTGGTCCTCTGCAAGACGAGCAATGTTCTCTGGAGAAAGCGCTACAATCCCACAGGCACAGAGCCACCCGGTCTGGCGCATCCCGCCTCCAAGCATTTTCCGGTACCGCTTTGCTTCTTCGATCAAATCTTTCGGTCCAGCAAGAAGTGAGCCAACCGGGGCACCAAGGCCCTTCGAAAGGGAAATCATCACCGTATCCGCACAGGCAGCAATTTCTCTCGCAGGAATCCCAAGGTACACCGCCGCATTGAAAAGGCGGGCCCCGTCAAGGTGGACTCGTAATCCAGCCTCTTCTGCCAGGCGTTTGATGGCCCTGAGCTTCTCAAGAGGAGGAACGATACCCCCGTAACGGTAATGGGTATTCTCAAGACAAATAAGGCGAGTGCGGGGATAGTGGATATCCCGCGGGCGGATGGCCCGACGAACGTCATCGGGATCCGGAGCGCCATCCTCTCCCCGGAGCGTTCGTACCATGAGTCCCGCTATGGCCCCGATACCTCCGGTTTCTGAGGTTCGAATGTGGGCGTTTTCTTCAAGAATAACTTCATCTCCTCGAGTGGTATGGGTGAGAAGGGCCACGAGATTCCCCATGGTGCCACTGGGGAGAAAGATGCTCGCTTCCTTTCCCAGAAGGGATGCTGCCAGGGATTCAAGCTCGTTCTGCATGGGGTCTTCGCCGTACACGGAATCTCCCAAGGGAGCCTGAAAGGCAAACTGCTTCATTTCCTCTGTGGGAAGGGTGATGGTATCCCGGCGGAGGTCAATGATCCTCTTCCTCATCGTCTCACCTCAGGCCAAAAAGGCAGTGAAAACCTCCTTGAGGATCTCCCTGTCATCCTGAGTAATGGTCCGCCCTTCCTTCAACTCCTCAATACAATACCCTCCAATGCTTGCGGCAACCATCCGCAAGAGTGCATCCCCCGGGATTTTCCTCCCGGTTCTCGTGGTCACTTCCCCAATTTTCTCTGCTATCCTCTTCCGAATCTCCTGGAACCTCTGGGCGGTTTCCTGAAAACGCCGACAGGCCTCGTCATGGCTCAGGAGGTCAAAGGCAGCGCGCTGGAACACAAGAAGGAGATCCCTTTTCTCTGAGAAAAACTCACAGTAGCAGTCCACAATCCTTGCCAGAAGTTCCTTGGCGTTTCCCCTGGGAAGGGCACTCTCTAAAGCCATGGCGAGTTCCTCAAAAACCTCCTGAATGACCTTCATGAGGAGGTCGAGCTTATTCTCAAAGTAATAGTAAATGGTGGATTTCTTCACCCCTGAAAGGGCAGCTACGTCTTCGAGAGTGGCATCGAAAAAACTCTTCTCGGCGAAAATCTTCTTCGCCGCTTCAAGAATCTTCCTCCTCGTGTCCTCCAATGCTCACCACCTCAGAAGCTGTACTTTACCTCAAGAGCAATACCCTCACCAACGCTACCCAGTTTGCTCCCCTGGGTGCCTGAAGAGACGGAATACGTCAGGGTGACGTTCCAGTTATCCTTCGGTTTGTATTCCGTTCCAAGCATCCACACCGTGCTTCTATCTTCAAGGCTCGTAACGCAATTCAGGAAAGGCTTCCACTTCCCGTTCTCGCTCTGCCAGTCGACGTGGAAATACCCGTACGGGGAAACCCGCTCGCCCTCTTCCCAGAGGTTCCCCAAAAGGTAGGCAAGGTTCACATAGGTGTTGTTCCAAGAATAGTCGACCCCAAGACTTGCCTTCCAGTACGGGGCATCGAAAACGGGAATGTGCACCTCTCCTCCCTGGGGAAGGGTCACGGTGTGCACCCACTTTTCGGGGACCACAAAGGCCACGTCTCCCCGGAGGGTAAGCCCCTCTATCCCGGCAAGGGTCCCCTGGAACTCTAGGCCAAGAATGGACCTCTTCGGATACCCCGAATGCACCTGCACGTCCCACAGACCTTCAGGAAGAAGGGTAATGGTGGTCTCTTGGGGGTACGATGAGAGGAAATACCCCTGAACGTAGCTCAAAGCGATGTCAAAGGAACCCACCGATCCCCGGGCCCGGAGAGCCCAGATAGGGAAAGAGAAACTCACCGGAGGCTCATCCTTGGTGATGACTATGTTCGTCCTTTGCGGGTCTATCCCAAAAGGGAGAAGGGAGGGGAGGAGAATTTGCTTTTCCACGAATTCGGGGACGAAGTTGGCCACAAACCTCGGCTGGTAGAAAAATTCTAAAGACCAGGTTGCGTTGAGATACCACTCAAGGTCAAGCGCCGGAACGGGAATCTTCTCCTCAAGGACGCTTGCGCTGAGATCCCGGGAGAACGGGCGGGGATTCAGGACATCCACAGGGCTCATAACGTCTGAGGCTCCCCAGGTGATCTCAAGAAGTCCCACCCGGAAGTCCACTTCTTCCCAGGGAGCTTGAACTCCCTGGAAACTGACCTCCCGTACCCGCAAGGGGCGAATATTGTTCTCATCCTGGTACTTCAGGAGGAGTTCCACATTGCCGAAATAGCGGCTATCTAAGGGTATGGTGGAAGAAAGGCTCACCTTTACACCGTAGTCGAGGTCCCCATCCTGGAAGCTGTAAGAACTGAAAGCCGTAATGCTTCCCTGGGTCTCAAGAGCCCAGGCCGGGTGCAGAACACAGCCAAAAAGGAGAATGACCACTCCTGCCAGAGACCGTTTCATTGGCGTCACCTCATAACGTCGGCCGCTGAATGGTGCGGACGCTGAAGAAATCGTCAGGTAGAGGGATGTCCTCCTCGATGGACGACACCTCCATGATGGTCGTGTGGTTTTCCTTCACGTCCTTCAGAGAAAGCTTGAGAATCTGAATGCTCCCGTCTTCCCTTTCCCGAACCTCGTGAACCTCCAACGTTTTCCAGAGGCTTCCGGCGGTATCGAAGAAGTCAATCTTTTTGAAGTAGAACTTCTCCTTGTCCACGGTCATGTCGAGCTTCCCATACTTTGAGTCCGCCTTCTTAGGGATAAGCTCAAGGTAGTAGTTGGTGTCATCCTCCCCTTTTAGCGTACTCTCGTAATCCTCCTTGCTGTAGCCTCCAGAGAGGTCGTCGTAACTGAAGTCCGTTCCCATGAATTTCTCACTCTTGCTTGAGCCGGCAATGAGACGGACTTTCTTGTACGCCGGCATGTAGAGGTAGATCTTCTCGCCGTTTCGAAGACTCAACAGCGTAACCCCCTTGACATCTGCAGGGCTCAAGAAACGGAAGATGATGGAGACCTTGTCTTCTCCCTCATCCTTGGAGTACATGACCATCTCCCGCGCTTCCTCTTTCCCCGAAGCGTCAACGAGCACGATTCTGCCCGCGGTCTTCTGAGTCGTGAATTGCGTCCGGCGCGCTTCCATTTCGTCGAGGATTTCCGAAGCGGTAAGGGCGAACACGCAACCTGTGACAAAAAGGAGAAGCAGTACAAAGAGCATCAAAACGATACCACGCTTCATCAGGCATTCCCCCTTCTCTGTGCTTTATTGTTTCCAAGGTACTCCTCAAGGTGCAGCAGGAGGGCCAAAGCAAGGAAGGTGTAGAAAACCCCGATGAGGAGCACCGTTGCCACCAGAGAGCCAAAAATCCGCAGCATATGGATGCGAGAAAGGGCAAGGACATAGAGACCTCCGGCAACACCCAAGGCGTTCAGCAGAATACCCCTGCCCGTATTGGTGAGCGTCGCCTGAAGGGCCCGGGTTCCAGGGTTCTGCGCAACCTCTCTGTACCAGCGGGCCGTAAAGTGAATGGCGTAATCAATCCCCGCACCGATGGCAATGCTCGCCACCATGAGGGTAGCGACATTGAGTGGAATGCGGAACCACCCCATCACCCCAAAGGACGTCACCACGGTGAGGAGAATAGGAACCATGGCGATGCTTGCCCGTCGCAGGGACAAAAGCTGCAACACAAGAAGGCCAAAGACAATCACCAGGGCGAGGAACATGCTCTTGAACTGCTGGCTGAAGAGCATTTCGTTGATGTGGTTAGAGATAATCGGGGTTCCGGTAATCCTGTAGGCAACCGTTATATCCCCATCCTCTGCCTCAAGGTACACCGCCTCGTCGAGAACCTCATACAGCGCGAAATCACAGCTTTTCTCAAAACGAACGCCTGCGAGTGCTTCCAGCTCTTCCCGCAGGGCTTCAACCTTCACTCTTTTGGCCACCCGCTCAAGGGATGTCTCAAGAACACTCCCCAGGTACTCAGCGCCCTCAGCATCAAGGCCAAGCTGCTCTTCAAGGACACTCTGGAGAGGGAGGTTCCCAGCGAGACTCTCAACAAGCGCCGCCTGAACTGCCTCTTCCTCAAGGCCCAGGTCTTCAATTTCAAGGCGAGCATCCTGGACAACCCGCGCGGCAAACTGGTCGTCTTTCCTGATAAATTCCTGCCAGGGTTTTCCCAGGAACTCAAGAATGACAGCCTGGGCTTTCTCCTGAGGAAGGGAAACGCCAAAAAGGGCAAGATCCTCGACAATGGTCTTTGCGAGGACTTCCCGAGCCCCGGCGGTCTCAAGGGGAACCCGCTTCACCCGCTTCGGACAGCTCTCGAGGAATGCCCGTGCTTTTTTGAGTTCTTCCCTAAGCTCTGCCGAGGTGGTTTCCCGGGCCTTGAATTCGACAAACGTCTCCCGCCCATCCTCGGTTATCCTCCCCTTCAGGTACTCATTATCGTTCACAAAGAACCACAGGTTGTTGATCTTCTCTTCTTCCAGGGGAATGGCTCGCCATCCTTCCATAGCCTCGTTGAGATCCAAAAGAAAAGAGGCCAAAGAAGAGGGTTCCTGGAAGTTCTGGAATCTCTTCAGGTACTGGGCAACCCGGATCATCTCCCGGAGCACAAAGGGTTCTCTGATGTTCTCTGTAGTTATGCAGAGGTAATTGTAGTCCGTACTCCCAAAGCGGTCCTTAAAGTACTCGATGAGTTTCGTGATGGGATGCTCTGCGCCCATCTGCATCCGGATGGTCGTCTCCACATGGATTCTGGGGATACCGATGCAGAGGATCCCCGTAACGGCCACAAGGAAAAGCACAACAGCGCGTTTCCGGTGGAGCAAAGAGTGACTCAGGAAATGCAAGAACCGGTGGAAGTAGTCCCCCTCGTTTTCTCCAGAGTGCTCCAGATGACGGGGAACGTACCGGATAGGGAAAACCGTATAGAACGCCCCCAGGGAAAAAGTTGCAAGGACCATGCCGAAGAAGACACCCAAAGCCGCATAGAGACCGAAATCGGAAACCGGCCGGATCTCGGCGGTGAGCAAAGACAAAAACCCGCCCATCGTCGTCAGAGCGCTCATGAGAATGGGCAGAAAAACGCCCTGCAGTGCCCGCTCGGCTGCCTCTCTACCCTCTGCGATTCTCCGCTCCTCGTAGTACCGATTGATGAAGTGTATGCCATAAGCACTGACCAGGGCGAGCAAGAGTACAGGGAGTGAAGCTGAAATAACGGTGAAGGATTTCCCCAAAAACACCGCAACACCCATAGCCCAGAGGGCTGAAAGCAGGGCCACAAAAATGGGTAAGAGCATTCCCCGAATGCTCCGAAACCCAAACCAGAGGATGGCAAGGAGCACGCCTCCCGCCACAGGCGTCAGAAGCCGCATATTCCTCTGGGCATCTTTTGACATCTCTTCCATGATGATGCGTGCTCCAAAGAAGGTCACCCGAACATCCGGGGGAATTTCGCTACGTACCACCTCTGCTACAACCCGGATAGCTTGCCCCTGGTCGACGTTGTCGAAAAAGGAGACCACAATAATGGTCCCCCTGCCGTCGGGGGTCACGATCTTCCCCCACACCAGGTCGTTACTCATTAAGCGTTCCCGGAGTGCCCGGGCTTCTTCCTGACTTTTGGGGAGGGCCTCCACGACTTCCCGGACCTCGATGCCGTATTCTGTGGTGAGGATTTCCGGCATATTCGTGAGGGCGGTAACCTTCTGAACCACGGGGAGACTTTCGATTTTCTCCACCACATTCTGGAGAAGGGCGAGGTGCTCGGGGGTGAAAAGGTCGTCAAACTCTAAAGCTACGATCATGCTCTTTTTCTGAAAACCGGAGAACTTCTCTTCCAGGGTGTTGTAGAACGATACTTCGGGGTCGCTTTCAGGAACATACTTGGTGACGTCATCCTCAAAGCGGATGCTCTGCAGCTTCCAGAGGAAAAGCAGGGTGAGGAAGAGGGTTGCCGCAAGAATAGGCCAGGCGTACTTCCGAACCCACCGGGCAAGGCGCTCCATCCATTACCACCTCCAGAAAACTGTAAACCGACCGTTCAGTCGAAAATTATACTCTTACATCTTCTTTTCCACAACCCTGGAGCTGGATGTCACACCTCGAGTTTCCAGGCGTTCCTGTAACTTCCCAGGACCCTGAGGAAAGTGCTCCGGGTTCTAAGTTCCTCAAGGAGTTGCCGGTACTTTTCCTCGACCAGATTTCCTTCCCAGTCCACGTAAAAGAGATATTCCCAGGGTTTTCCTATGAATGGACGGGATTCAAGCTTTAAGAGATTCACACCCCTTCGGGCAAACACCCCTAAAGCCTCGTATAACGCCCCCGGGTAGTTCCGGAGGGCAAAGACGCAGGAAACCTTATCGTGTTCAGGAAGGGGTTCAAAACGTGTGGCAATGATGATGAAGCGGGTGAAGTTTCGAGGGTTATCTTCGATGTCCTCTTCCACCTTCTCAAGACCATACTTGGCAATGGCCTCATCGCTTGAAATGCAACCGCTCCCGGGACCAAACTCGGCAGTCCTCCGGGCCGCCTCTTCCGTACTCCCTACGTTGATGACCCGCACATCCTTAAGACGCTCGAGAAATTTCCCACACTGGGCAAACCCCTGGGGATGTGCAAAGAGTACTCGAAGGGTGTCTTTCGCTGTTCCGGGGTAAAGCCCCAGGTGCTGGGAAACCCGGATGAAACGCTCTCCCACAATGAACGTTTCCGGAAACTCCAGAAGGAGGTCGAAATTGTGGTGAATGCTCCCCGTAATGGTGTTCTCTAAGGGAACCACTCCATGAGTTGCTTCACTCCTCACCACCCGCTCAAAAACCTCACGGAAGTTCTGGCAGGGAAGGAGTTCCACATCTTCCCCGAAGGAACGTCGAGCCACCTGGGAACTGAAGGATCCCTGCTCCCCAAGGAATGCCACTCTCGGCTTTTCAGGGTTCGGACCCCCAAAGGTCCTTCCAGAGTACGGTACGGTTGCAGCAATGTCCTCCCGCTTGAGTTCCCGGCCCACGAGAACGCTGATCACCTCGAGGTCCCTCATGAGCTTGCGGAATTGCTCAAAGCGAAGGCTCTGAGGACCGTCAGAGAGCGCTCGCTCCGGCTCTGGATGCACCTCAACCATGACACCGTCTGCTCCGCAGGCCACAGCAGCCCTCGCCATGGGGATGACCTTCTCCCTGAGACCTGTACCGTGGCTTGGATCCACCACAATGGGAAGATGCGAGAGCTCCTTCACCACCGGGATAGCGGTGAGATCCAGGGTGTTTCTGGTGAAGCGCTCAATGGTTCGGATACCCCGCTCGCAGAGAACTACCTGGAAGTTCCCAAGGCTCAGAATGTACTCTGCCGCGAGAAGCAGATCTTCAACAGTGGCGGACATACCTCGTTTCAGGAGAACGGGCTTTCGCAACATTCCCACTTTTTTAAGCAGTTCAAAATTCTGCATATTTCGAGCGCCAATCTGAATCATGTCCGCATACGCGGCCACAAGCTCAGCATTCTCGGGGCTCGTTGCCTCGGTAACCACAGGAAGACCAAAACGTTCCCTGGCCCTGGCAAGGATTTCAAGCCCTGCCTCTCCCAGTCCCTGAAAGCTATATGGGGAAGTGCGGGGCTTAAAGGCTCCCCCTCGAAGGATATGACCCCCAAAACGCCTTACCACTTCTGCGGTGCGGAAGAGCTGGTCCTGTGACTCCACCGCACAGGGTCCGGCAATGACCACTACGGTTTCCCCACCTATGGCAACATCCCCAACCCGCACCACAGTACCCTGTGGTAGGAAAGCGCGATGGGCCAGCTGAAAGGATGTCTCAAGGTCAATCACCCGTTCCACGAAGGAGGCGGGAAGGACTTCAGAAGCGGGGAAAGCCCGCTCACTGACCACAACCGTCTTTTTCCCGTCAAAATCCACAAAGTGCACCACAAAGCCACGATGCCGAAGGTTTTCCTGAAGCTCGCGCTTCTCCTTTTCATCAAGAACACGATTCCCGATGACGATCACGCGTCCTCACCCCGGAGAAAGAATCGGCCACTGGCTTTCGTTTCTTCCTGGCAAGTATGGCATACTCTTATCGAAGTAGGAGCATCAAAACCCCGAAAGAAGAGTCCTCCTTCGTACGAACACCGGAAGGCATCAAAGAAGTACCTTATAGTCAACACCACTCCCTCAAAAAGCCTTTCCCCCCTCGTTGCCCCTACCGCCAGGAGAAAACCTTTCTTGGGCTTCATGTCTTCCTTGAAGAGATACCGCCTTGCCCAGAGCACCTGTGTCCGGTCCACCAGTGCCTTGAAAGGAGCAGGAAGGCCATAGAAGAACACTGGGGTACTCACCACGACTCTATCTGCCGCAAGGAGCTTTTCGACCACCGCGGCCATATCATCTTGGATGACGCACTTTCCCGTGGCTTCACAGTACCGGCAGCCCCGGCAGAAGTGAATACGAAGCTGGGAGGGAGTGAGAATCTCCACGCTGGAAAACCCAGAAGAAAGAAACCACTCAAGGAGCACATCACTATTCCCCCCTCTACGGGGACTACCGCGAATACCCAGAATCTTCAAAAAACACCACCCTCCTCAATTCTACACGACTTTCAGAATAAAATCCGCCTTTCCTGGTTGAAGAAGAAAATCAAAATTGAGAAGAAAAGGAGGCGACCGGGATGCCCATCCCCATTGGTGAAAAGGATAGAACCTTTGCGCTGAAGGATCAGCATGGGAACGTTGTTGCCCTCGAAGGCCTCCGCGGCAGGAAAGTCGTTCTCTCCTTCCACCCTCTGGCTTTCACCCGCATATGCACTTACCAGATGCAAGACCTGGAGAGATCTAAAGAGCAACTGGATGCTCTCAACGCCGTCGCCCTGGGCATCAGCGTTGATCCCGTACCGGCCAAGCACGCCTGGGCCAAAGAGATTGGAGTAAAACATACCCCTCTCCTTTCGGATTTCTGGCCCCACGGCGAGGTCGCGGAGATGTATGGAGTTTTCAGGAGAGACGACGGCTTTTCAGAGCGAGCCGTGTACATCCTCGATGGAGAGCACACCGTTCGATGGGTCAAAATCTACCCCATTTCTGAGCGGCCCAGTATTGAAGAAATCCTCGAAGTCCTCAAAAACCTCTGACTATAAGCTGAGGCCCTTTGGATCCAAAGGGCCTCAGCGGCTTCGCCGGTTACCGGCATACACGCTCAACATGGCGAAAAGGATGATACCAAACCCCAGCCACTTCCCAGCATCACCAAGGCCAAGGGCGGTGAGGAGATTGGTCAGCGCTTGGAGGAAAATCGAACCCAAGATGACTCCGAAATAGCTACCCCCACCGCCGGCAAGCGGCACTCCTCCAACCACCACGGCAGCAATACTCGGCATGACGTAATTTGATCCCATATCTTTAAAAGCAATCCCCATGTTTCCAAGAAGAAGGAGCCCGATAAGGCTTGCCAGGACACCACTTGCCACAAATGTCAGAAACCGAACCTTTTTGACGTCAATGCCACAGAGGTACGCTGTCCGCTCATTGGCACCGACACCGAAAAGAACTTGCCCCCACTTTGTCCTCTCAAAAACCAGTATCGCGAGAACGGCCACCGGGATGAGCACGAAGAGGATGTTCGGGAACACCCCGGTTAACTTCGCAGCAAGGGTCACAAGGACTGGTGATGGCCTCCCTGTGATGGCCTTCCCTGCCACATAGGCATTCACGATTCCCTGGAGAATATCTGCCATTGCCAGAGTGACGACAAGCGGAGGAAGCTTGAGGTATGACGTGAGTACCCCATTGGCGAACCCTACCAAAAGCCCAAGAACAAGAGCCACAAGAAGTGCTATCCCAAGATAGGCATTCCGTCCATCCATGATGCTTGCGGTGAGCACTGCGGTGAGCGTTGCCGTATACCCTACAGAGAGATCCAGTCCTCCACCCCCGGCAACGATGACGATCATCTGGCATAGGCCGAAAAGGGCGATGAAGGCCGCGAGTTTCAGGGTCAGGAGAATCTGCTCAAGGGTCAAAAACCCCGGAACGACTACGCCACCACCAGCATACAGAAGGACGGTGAGAAAGAGAATGGTAAAGGCTTTTCGGTACTGCACAGGAAACCAGGAACCCAGAAGCCATCCATACCAGGGGAACGTTTTCTTGAGAAACGTCTCCATACGTCTCACCTTAGCGGAGTTCTCGACGCAGGGTGGCATACGCCGGACCTGCGATGGCAGCAATGACGATGATGCCCGAAACCAGGGTCTGGTACGCATTGGGGACGTTGGCAAAGAAGATAATCCTCCCCACGAATCCAAGAATGAGCGCCCCCACAATGGCAAGGTACACACTTCCCCGACCACCGGAAAGCGCAATTCCCCCGACAACCACTGCGGCAATGGACCGAAGCGTCAGGGGCCCTCCCATGCGGGCATCGCCAGTCTGGTTCTGGCCAACAAAAAAGAGAGCCGCCAGGAAGATCAAAACGGCGTTGAGCACACAGGCGAGCATCTGCGTTTTCCCTGTATTGATACCACTCACGTAGGCACTCTCGATATTACTCCCCACGGCGTAGATGTACCGTCCAGTGCGGGTTCGACTCACAATATACCACAGGACGCATGCCCCAACAATCAAGAGGAGGGCCGGAGGAACGTAGTTACCAAGGCTTTTGAGTACTTCGGGAACACCTTCAACCGCGCGCATATTGTAGAATACCCTGAACCAGGGAACACTTTCTCCACCAGGGGTTGGGCGCAAGAAAAGCGCAATCCCAAGCCAAGCATAGGATGTGGCAAAAGTCACAATAACCGGAGGTATACGCAAGTACCCAATGCCAAGGCCGTTCACCACACCGGTACCCAGAGCTACAAGGAACGCCAGGATGAGTGCGTAGACACCCGTTATCGGGTCGTCCTTTTTCATAACCGTGGTGAGCACACAGGTAAGCAGTGACAACGCCGCTCCAGAGGAAAGGTCAATTCCCCCGGAAATGATGACGATGGCCTGCCCCATAGCAAGGAGGATCAGGGGGGCGAAAGAATTGATGGTTCGAACAATAGACTTTGCTTCAAAGAAATTCTCCTGCAAAATAGCGGTAATGCCAAAGAGTACAAAGAACATCAAGAGACTAGAGGCTTCAGGCTGGAGCAGGGCGCGTTTCAAAACCTCGAAAGGTAGGACGACGATACCCTTTCGTGCTGCATCCATACAACCTCTCTCCTTTCACCGGGCCCGCACGGAGGTAGCAGTGATGGTCTCTTCACTGATGTCTTCCCCCGTTAATGCGGCCACAATGCCACCCTCGTACATAACAAGAACTCGATCCGCGTACTGGGCCAACTCTTCATGGTCACTGGCATAAAGGATAACACCAATACCCCGTTCTCTTGCCAACCGTCTGATGTACTCGTACAAGTCCCTTTTGGCACCAATGTCCACACCCTTCGCGGGATCGGCAAGAAGGAAAACCTTGACGTCGAAAGAAAGCCATTTTCCTACAACAACTTTCTGCTGGTTGCCTCCAGAAAGCGTACTCACCGGAGCATCAAGGCTGGAAACCTTAATGGAGAGGAGCCGAACAATGTCCTCACACTCTCCCCGGTACTTCTTTTCGGGAATGATCACGGGATGCCGGGAAAGACCGAACTTAGGGAAAACCATGTTACTGTACACCGAATGCTCGAGAAACAGACCCTCTTTCTGTCGATCTCCGGGAACAAGAAGTATGCCATTCTGGATGGCGTCTTGAGGACGACGGAGGACAATTTTCCTCCCTTCTATTTCCACCTCGCACTGCACCCCAGGGAAGCTTCCTGCCAGGGCATAAAGTAGCTCATTCTGCCCCTGACCGGCAAGACCACCGATGCCAAGAATCTCTCCTCTTGCGAGTTCCAGAGAAACATCCCGCAGAGATTTTACCTTGCTTCTGATGTGAGCCCTGAGGAGAACCTCTCGGGATTCGGGCTTTTCTCCAAAGGTTCTCTCTGCCGGCGAAGATCGAACGGTTTCCCCGGTAATGTGGCTGATGATGGTTTCAGGGTCCTTCTCCTCCTGGTCGAAGTCAATATACGCCACCGTGGCACCGTTCCGGAAAATGGTGACGTCATCGCAAATCTCCATGACTTCCCAGAGGCGATGGGAGGTGAAGACAATGGCCACACCGCTTTGTGCCAGGGCTCGCATGTAGGCAAAAAGACTTTTGACCTGAGCATGCTCAAGAGCCGCCGTTGGCTCGTCAAGGATGAGTAGCTGCGGCCTTTCGGCGATCGCCTTGGCAATCTCCACAATCTGCATTTCTCCAGGGCTGAGCTCGTATACTTTCCTGGTGATGTCAAGGCCTGGCAGGAGTTTACTCAGAATGTCCCTCGCAATTTGCTTTGCTTCCTGGTTGTCAAGGAAAATACCCCGGCTCTTCTCCATACCAAGCACAACGTTCTGCCACACTGTGAGATCAGGAACAAGACTGAGGTTCTGAAAGACAAGGGCAATACCATCTCTCTTTGCTTCACTCGGGTTCCTGTAATGCACCGGCCGTCCTTTATACCATATTTCTCCCCCATCGGGCCTGTACACTCCGGCGATAATTTTCGACATAGTGCTCTTCCCCGAGCCGTTTGCCCCAAGAAGCCCCGTGATCCTTCCCTGCCGGCAGCGGAGGTTTCCATCTGAAAGTGCCACAACACCGCCGAAGTGTTTCCGAATGCCTCTGGCTTCAAGGATGACCAACGAATGTTCCCTCCTCCAACAAGAAAAGCGCCGGAGGACTCTTCCTCCGGCGCTTTGTGTATTACTCAAAGAGCTCGGCAACGGCTTCTTCGGACATGATTTCGGTTAGGAGGTAGTCATCGGGCTTGTCCTTCAAAAGCTCCCACGCTTCGTCGAAATTCTCGTCGGTAATGAACATGCTCACTTTGTAGAAGAAGGTATTATCTACGAGAATGCCCGGCTTGAACTGTTTCCCATTGTAGAGCTGCAACGCAATGCGGAAGGCAGTGCCACCGATTCCTGGCGGGTTCGGCTGAGTGCAGGCCTTAAAGTCTGCTCCGGCTTCACGGAGCTTTTTCCACTCTTTGAAGAAAGCGGTCCCTGGATCGCCGAACATGACCTTGGGAAGCTTCCCAGCATCAAGAAAAGCCGAAAGGACACCGTATGCCATTCCATCCTGGGTAATGACCCCGTCAATCTGCTGGCCAGAGGCGATGATCTGGGCTGCAACTTCTTTAGCCTTTGTCTGGTCCCAGTACCCACTTGTATCAGCAATGAGTTTGATATCGGGATACTGCTTGAGCACCTCGTAGACGGCTCTACGGCGGTCATTATCTGCAGGATGTCCCTCAAGACCGTAGATTTGAATGACGTTTCCCTTCTGTAGCGTGGAACAAATCCATTCTACGTTTTTCTTCATCCACGTGTAGTGGTCGAGGGTGACGTTGATGACGTTCGGTGCAGTCACCGTAGCGTCAAAAGCCACAACGAGGATTCCTGCTTCCTGAGCTTCCTCAATAACCGCATTTAGGGCGGTAGGGGAATTAGGGTTCACGAGGATGATGTCTACGCCCTGGGCAATGAAATCGCGGAGGATATTGGCCTGTTCTGTGGCATCACCGTTGACAACGTTATTGACGATCTTAAAATCGGCAATCTTCCCCGCCGCTTTGTACTCGTTCCCCACTTCTTCCAGGCCGTTGATCATGATGGTCCGCCAGGAAGTTCCGGAAGACCCGGTGGATATCCCCACAACAGGGAGCTTCTTCTGGGCCAGTGCCTGGGACACCCCAAGCGCCAGAAGGAAGCAGAAAAGGCTTACCAAGAGAACAACCATTCGGAAACCATGTCTCTGAGTCATTGTGTCCTACCTCCTCGAGATTCCTTCAGTCAAGAGATTCTGGCTCGTATCCCGCACTCCTTTGTTCAGCATCTCACCTCCCTCAATCAGGACCTGCAAATCTGCTATACATTATAACAATATCTTAATATGAGTGCAAGGCCCCATGTCCGAAAAAATTTCGCCCGTGTCCCAGGAGGGACACGGGCGAAACGGTCACGCTTCCTTCTTCTTTGTCATCGACACCCAGATACCCACAATGCCCAGAATAATCTTCACAACAGCATGCCAGGCTGGCTCCGCACCGAGGTTGAGCCCCGGGATAAGCCCGAGAATCCCCATGATGAGCAGAAGCCAGCTGTAGATGGTGAGGAGCACTCGAACCATGATGCATCCCTCCTTTTGGATTGTGATGCCTTAATTATTGATGCCTTAATTATAGCAAATCAGCCGCCTTCAAAAATAGGTTTTTCCTCTCCAAAATGCCACTCCTCTGGACTGCGCAGATACTCGTAGGTGTTGAAGAGGAGGTTGTAATGGCGATACTCTTCTGAGGCCAGAAAATCCAGGAAATCCTGAACGTCTTTCTCCTGAACCTCCTTTTTCCTCTCCACATAAAACCTGTGGGCTTTGGATTCAAGGTCCATAGCCGCCTGGAGGACATCGAGTTCTTCGCTCGTGGGAGGGATGAGCTCTTCTGCACGTTTCTGGGCCTCGGTGAAGATGTTCTCAAAGTACTCTCGTGTGGATTTCCGAATGCCTCCCCAGCTCTCGAAAACGAACTGCTGTCCCCTGCGGATACGTTCAAAACCTTCCTGGATCCTCTCGATGTGGACGAGCTCCTCATCGGCCAGACGCTTCAGTACCTCTTTGCTCAGGGGATTTGCGACCCGGGGAATCCCGCTGAGATAGAACTGCCGACCATCCTCTTCCATTTTCAGAGCAAACTCGAAAATAGCTTCAAGATTCATGGTCTTCCTCCTTTCGTCTCGTGAACAACCAGTTACCCTTCCAGAAACGGATAAGGGCGTAAGGTTCCTGAATCCTCCGTCCCAGGAACCGGACGAGGATTTCTCCATCCGTCCACTTCTCTACCTCAGAGTTTCCCTCATCCCAGATACGTACAATTCCCCTCCCATATCCCTCGGGAATCTCTCCCTCGAAATCGGCATAGGAAAGCGGATGGTCTTCCACCGGGATGGCCAACCTCCGTTATCCACTCATCTGGGGAATGCCCTTGGGAATTGCGAAACTCCGCAGAACCCCGCCCCTTTCAAGGCGAAGATCACAATGATGGTGTGAGGCCCAGTGTTCGTGGATGACAAACCCCGGCATACCTCACCTCCCTCGCTTCTTCGCTTTTTCCTTCTAACCACTCCGAAACTTGTCTTATTCACAGTTCCCTGATAGAATATCCCAAAAAGAGCTTAGAGGAGGAAGAAATGCCCGAACTCCCTCTCAAGTGCAAGCACTGCAAGGCCATTATCGGCCTTGAAGATGTTACCGAGATTGGCATCTATAAGATCCCAGCATACCGGGGTTCAGCGTACATCCGGTACATTTGTCCCTACTGCCGTGATTTCGGCGAAGTGACCTTTAATCTCGAGAAAATTGAGGATGTGGCAAAGATTTTCAAAAAGCGACGCAAAGAGACCCCTCGAGGGCAGATCACCATTGACGAGGTCATCGAATTCCATAGAGAGCTTGAAAAACTCAAAAATGCCGATTTTCTCAAGGATTCCTGAGGTCTGGTCAAGATGATGAAGACGAAAGAAGAGCAGAAGAGGGTTTTTCAGGAGCTTCTGGTTCCCGAGCTCCCCGCGCTTTTCCGTACGGCTCTTCGCATGACCAGGAACCGCGAGGACGCCGAGGACCTGGTCCAGGAAGCTGTAACTAAAGCCTTTGCTGCTTTTGACCGCTTTGAGGAAGGAACGAACTTCCGGGCCTGGATTTTCAAGATTCTCACCAACACCTTCATCAATAACTACTACCGCCTCAGGGACCGGCAGAAAGCACCATCGCTTGAAGAGATGGAAGACGAGACCTCTTTCCAGCCTTCCTTCGAAGGTGTCACCCCTGAGGAAGCCCTGCTCAACACGCTCACCCGGGAGGATATCCTCCGGGCCATCGAATCTCTGCCTCTTGAATTCCGTGCGGTTGTCGTGCTCACCCTCGTTGAGGGTTTTTCGTACAAAGAAACGGCCGAAATCTTAGACATTCCCATAGGTACAGTGATGTCCCGTCTCCACCGGGGACGGAAGCTACTCCAGAAGCTGCTCTGGGAGTACTCCACACGAAAAACCGGCATGGAAAAGGAGAACGAGAAAGGATGGACTGCAAAGACCTTGTAGAAAAGCTCTATTTTTACCTCGATGGAGAAGTTCTCTCTGAAGAAGAACGGAGGGCAATTGAAGAGCACCTGGCTTTGTGTCGGAAATGCTGTGAGCGGTATGAGTTCGAGCGCCTCCTCTGGGATATGGTACGGCACAACGGTCAAAACGACCATGTGCCCGAGGCCCTGATTGCCAGGATAGAAAGCGTTATCGCCCAGTTTTGAGGTGATGACTGTGGAGGGATTCCAAAGGGTTCCTGTTGAGCACATTGCCAAGGCCCTGGTGGAAAGTTACCGGAAAACACCCCGTATTACCTGCAGCGAGGAACGGGAGTTTCCCTCGCGGGAAAAAGTCATCTGGATTACCGAAGAACTCCGGGGGCTTCTCTTTCCCGGGTACCTCGGTAACACCCATATGTGCTGGGCAAATGTGGAGTACTTTGTGGGGTGCAAACTCGATCACCTCTTCGTCGTCTTGAGCCAGGAAATCGCCAAGGCTCTCCGAAGTGACCCAAGGGTCATGGAGGGGACCTCTCGCTCCTGCGAGGAACGAGCCTGTGAAGAGACCCGACGTTTCCTCGAAAAGCTCCCGATGATTCGGGAAATGCTTGATGAGGATGTTCAGGCTGCTTTCGATGGAGACCCTGCAGCAAAAAGCATTGAAGAGGTTATCCTGAGTTATCCCTGTGTCATCGCCATCTCCATCTACCGCATGGCCCACGAACTCTTTGTCCAGGGCATTCCTCTCATCCCCAGAATGATGACCGAATATGCTCACAGCATCACGGGTATCGATATTCATCCCGGAGCCAAGATAGGCCGGAGTTTCTTCATCGACCATGGAACAGGAGTGGTCATCGGCGAAACCTGCGAAATTGGAGACAATGTGAAAATCTACCAGGGTGTAACCCTTGGAGCGCTCTCTTTTCCGAAAGACGAACGGGGGAAAATCATCCGTGGGAAGAAACGCCATCCGACCATCGAGGACAATGTGACCATCTATGCAGGAGCGACAATCTTAGGAGGCGAAACGGTCATAGGAAGAGGAAGCGTCATTGGCGGGAATGTGTGGCTCACCCACTCGATTCCGGCAAACACCAAGGTGGTCATCGAGGAGCCCCGACTGAGAATCATTGAAAACCGTACCCAATGAGCTTCCTGGTACACCTTGCGTTCTTTGCAGGCTGGGTGGGAAGTAAGATTGCCTTCCCTTCCTCCTGGGTTTCCAGCGGTATTGGGGCTGTGTGGCTTGTTCTCTTTCTCTCCACAACCTTGTACTTTGCCGTCTTCTCCTGGAAAAGGAGAGCCTCACCTCTTCAGGGTCTCGGTTACGGGATCGTTGCCGCCATCCACTACCCGGAGTTTCTGTGGAAACTCAAACCACGGCTTGACCTCTCTTGGGAAGAAAAAAAGCAGCTCCTTGCCCTCTCCCCAGCAATCACCCACGTATCGCGTCCCAGTTCCCTGCTTTGCCCCTTTTGCAAAATCGAGATCGAACACATCCTCGTGGCGCTTCCTGGGGAAGGCATCGGTGTCCAAAAAAGACCAGTCCTCTGCCCCCGCTGTCAGACTCGCCTCGATTGTTGCCGGTTCTGTGTCTTCTTCGAGCCAAGAAGCGGACGCCCCCTGGGGTGGGGAGAGGATCTGACCTCTGGCCGGTGCACGCGCATCAAAAAGCACCAGTCTGTTGACGAGATTTGCAGTCCTTCCGTAGCCCGGAAACTCAAAGAGATGGGATGGCATACCCTCTACGCAGGGCTTGCCATCCCCGACTCCTTTTCACCACCGGACGAATGCCGCGCGTTTCAATTCGACGAGCGAAAAACACTCCTCGAACGCCTTCCCTGTATGGGAAAAGAGCGAGCGTTGCTTCTTCGTCTTGAAGCGACTATCTACTCCCAGCCTTCTTCGAGTTCCCGCTCAGGCTGAGCAGCGGAAGAGGCGAAGTCGAAACCTAAAAGAGCACTCATTTCGTTGTTAATCTCTTGAAGAAGGGAAACCAGACGATCCTGGGCCTGAAAATATGCCAGAATCACCGGGTGAGAGAGCGCTTCCTGGCGAGCTTGCTCAATCCCGGCAAAGTCTTCATCAACGAGGTCCCTCTGGAGGGCAATTCGGCTCAAGGACCTCTGTTCCTCTTCAAGGCGCTCAAGAAGTCGCAGCGCCTCAGTGTTCTTTGAGAGCATGGAACGGGTATTCTCAAAGTCCTGGAAGGGTTGGGTACAAACGATTTGTTCCACCAGCGACCGAATGGCATCCTTCAAAGATTGAGGAAGAACGATATGCACGTGACACCTCCAACAACTTTTCTCCTATTATAGGGTGCACTGGGGGAAATTTCCATCCTCCTCCCGAGACTTCTTCGAAAAAACACCGCGTTCGTTTACAATTTAGGTGATGAGAGAAATTCGCAGGAGGTGAACGTCGTGGCGAAAGTTGGTGTTATAACCTTCTCAGACGGACGCCCTCACGTACACCGGGAACTCCTCTCCATGAACCTTGCTTTTCAGGAACGGTTGGTACGACGCCTCCGGGAAGCCGGACACGAAGTTGTGACGGCTCCCGAACCCCCTTGGAACAACGAAACTGCCGTACAGGCCGGAAAACTACTGCAGAGAGAAGATGTGGACTGCACTATCTTCAACTACGCCATCTGGTCGTGGCCTCATTTTACGGTTCTTGCTGCTCAGTTCGCTCCCCGACCGTACCTGTGCCTTTCGAATATCAACCCCGGATACCCTGGACTTGTGGGAATGCTGGCAAGCTCCGGAGCACTGGCCAACGTCGGTATACCGTACATTCGGGTCTCTGGAGACGTTGAGGATGAGAAAGTCTTCCGAAAAATTGAAACCTTCATCCGCGCTGCGTTCTGCGTCAAGTCTCTTCGGGGGGAAACCTTTGGGTGTTTTGGCGGGCGCCCCATGGGGATGTACACAGCCACTGTGGGAGCGGATGTCTGGGCAAAGGTTTTCGGCATTGATGTGGAACACATCGATCAGTGGGAAATCGTCCGCAGGGCCGAGACTATCCCTCGGGAGAAGATCGAGCAGGCTTTCAAGTGGTGCGAAGAAAACGTGGGAAAGATTCTCTACGATGGCAAACAGCTGACTCCCGAAATCCTGAAACGTCAGATCGCCTCATACTACGCCGTCAAATCGCTCTGTGAGGAACTGCACCTCGATTTCTGTGGTATCAAGGGGCAACCAGAGCTCACTAACAATTTCTGCACTATGGATGTTGCAGAGGCTTTCTTGAACGACCCCTACGACTTCGATGGCCCTAAAGAGCCCATCGTATGTGCAACCGAGGCTGACATGGACGCGGCCATCACTATGGAAATCCTCAAAAAACTCGCCCGAACCCCTGTTCTTTTTGCTGACGTTCGGCACTGGCACGAAGATTACGGGGTACTCGACCTTTGCAATTCGGGACAGCACGCAACGTATTTTGCCGGAGGGAGTTTCGACTACCGTGACAACCTCCCCAAAGTGGTCTTCTACCCTGAGGGCTTCTACTTCCCCGCCGGAGGAGCCGCAGTTCACCACCTCGCCCACCCGGGAAAGGTCACCCTGGCACGTCTTGGTCGTAAAAACGGGACATACTGGATGGCGATTCTCCGGGGAGAATTCGTGCAGTTCGACGAAAAGACCAACGAAGAAATCATGCGGAGAACCCAGATTGAGTGGCCTCACGCATTCTGTCGTCTTGAGACTTCCATCGAGCGGTTTATCGAAAAATTCCCCTGCAATCACATCCACGCGGTTTACGGCGATTATGTGGATGAACTCATCATGGTTTGTGAAATCCTGGGCATCCCCTGGGAAATCCTCTAAAAAACACAAAAGCCCGGGGATACCGTATCCCCGGGCTTTTGTGTTCTACCCTTAGAAGCTCTTCTCAGCCTCGTTGAGATTGTCCTTGGTGATGACCTTTGGCTCGATGTACACAAGAGGCTTTTCAGGGGTTACGCCTTCCCGGAGGTACTTCACAAGGATTTCAAAGGCTGTAGCTGCCTGCTTCCCGGGGAACTGCTCAATGGTCGCATCAAGAACTCCTTCTTCAATGAGCTTCAGCGCCTCGGGGAGGGCGTCAAACCCAACGGTGATGACCTCCTTGACGTCGAATTTCCCACTGGCATCCAGAGCCTGAATGGCTCCGAGAATCATCTCGTCGTTAGCTCCAAATACCGCGTCAATCTGTGGTGTGCTCATGATGAAATCTTCCATCACTTTCATGCCGTCCTCACGGCGGAAGTTCGCAGTCTGGGACTTCACGACAATGTTCGGATACTGCTTCATAATCTCGTTGAACCCGGCACTCCGGTCAATAGCAGGACCAGCTCCAGGAGTCCCTGTGAGTTCAATGACCACTCCTTTGGGCTCACCATACTTTTCGGTGAGCTTCTCCACGATGAACCTTGCTGCCTTCCTTCCACCCTCGACGTTATCGGCACCAACATGGCACAGAATCTGCACTGGGGCTCCTTCTTTAATCCTCCGGTCCACAGTCACAACAGGGATGTTGGCCTTGTTCAGGGCCTCGATAGCTGGAATAACCGCTTCGACTTCAATGGGGACGAGGAGAACGCCGTCCACACCTTTGATAATCATGTCTTCGATGATGGAGATTTGCTTTGAGACGTTGTTCTCCGCCTCAAGCGAGATGACCTCAACGCCTCCAAGCTGGGCCGCCTTATCCTTCACCGCCTGTTCCAGAAAGGCGAACCAGGCAAAAGAAAGGCTTGGGAAAGAGAGACCAATGGTGAGATCTTTGCCGAGAACCAGAGACCCCAGCACCGAACACACCAGGAATACCCCAATCACCAACCCCAGAATGAGCTTCCTCACGCCGTTAACCTCCCTTCAGGAATGCTTTCTCCTCAAAGATCAGTCGCGGTAAGGATCAACCATGTGCTTCGCTCTCCCACCCCCTCATGCAGTTCTGAATCGGCGCTTCAGCCTGTCCAAAAGCACGGCGAAGATGACGATAACGCCTTTGACAATCATCTGCCAGTACGGCTGGACCCCCAGGAGATTCAAGCCATTGGAGACAACTCCGATGAGGAGAGCTCCAATCAGTGTCCCGTACACCCCTCCTTCTCCCCCCATGAGGCTCGTCCCACCGATGACCACAGAGGCAATCACGTCGAGTTCATATCCTTGTCCTGCCACAAGTTCCCCAGAGTTCAGGCGAGAGGTCAAAATGAGCCCGCTCAATCCTGAGAGGAACCCAAGAAGGGTGAAGGCACTGATTTTGTACCGCTCAACCATAATGCCTGAAAGGAGCGCCGCTTCCTCGTTGCCACCAATGGCATAGATGTAGCGGCCAAAAACAGTCCTCTTGAGCACAATACCGGCAATGATCACGCAACCCAAAAAGAGGATGACCGGAAAAGGAATGGGACCAACCATCCCCGCTCCGATGAAACGGAACGCAGGGCTCATCCCCGAGATGGGCTTCCCCTGGGCCACAAGAAGGGTTGCCCCTCGGAAAATGCTCATCATGCCTAAAGTCACGATAAAAGGATGCAGCTTCCCTTTGGTCGAAATGAATCCATTGAGAAAACCAATGCCTCCGCCAATAAGTAGTGGCACAACAATGCTCAGAAAAAGGCTTCCACCCCACTTGACCTGGAACCCTGCAGCAATGATTCCTGTGAAGGCCACAATGGACCCCACAGAGAGGTCAATCCCTCCAAGGAGGATGACAAAGGTCATTCCCACAGCGATGACCCCGATAATCGACACCTGCCGGATGACATTGAGGATGTTCAGGGGGTGGAAGAAAACAGGAGTCAGGGCACCGAACATGACGAAGACCACCAGGAAGGCGAGAAGGATGCCAACCCTATCCCAGAAGACGAAAAACTTCTGGAAAACCTGAGTACTCTTCTCCTCAACCAACACTGGCATACTCTTCCCTCCTCCCCAGGGCGAGCCTCAGAATGGCTTCCTTCGTCGCCTCTTCTCGGGAGAGTTCCCCAACTACTCTGCCCTCCCGCATGACAAGAATCCGGTCACTCATGGCAAGAACCTCAGGAAGCTCCGAGGAAACCATAACAATGGAAGCACCTCGCTCAAGAAGCCGGTTCATCAGGTGGTAAATCTCAACTTTCGCGCCAACGTCTATCCCCCGGGTTGGTTCGTCAAAGAGGTAGATGTCGCAATTGCGGGCGAACCACTTCCCAAGGACCACCTTCTGCTGGTTGCCTCCCGAAAGGTACATCACCCTCTGGAAAAGCGAGGGCGTTTTGATGTTCATATGCTGTACCATATCTTGAGCTATAGCCTTCAAACGTCCGTCCTGAATGAATCCCCGAACCGAAACCAGGGGGAGAATGGGAAGGCCAAGGTTATCGAGCACTGAGAGGAGGAGGACCAGTCCATGGACCTTCCGTTCCTCAGGAAGGAGAGCAATGCCGTGATTAATAGCATCAAGAGGAGACCGGATACGGGCTTCCTTTCCCCGGATGTATATCTTCCCCTCGTCAATGGGGTCAACGCCATAGATTGCCCGAAGGAGCTCTGTTCTCCCCGAACCAACCATGCCGGCGATGCCAAGAATTTCGCCTTTCCGAAGGGAAAAACTGATGTTTTCGAGGACTCCACGCCTTGTAAGACCTTCCACCCTCAGAACTTCCTCTCCGGCAGTATGCGATACCCGGGGGAACCTCTCGACAACCTCGCGCCCCACCATCATCCGGATGAGATCCTCCATGGTGACGTCCCGTACATCTCGGGTCGCAATGTGTCGACCATCCCTCAGCACCGTGACCCGATCACAGATCTCGTAAATCTCCTCCAGACGGTGGGAAATGTAGACGATGGTCACACCCTCGCTCTTTAAAACTTTGATAATCCGAAAGAGTCTCTCGATTTCCTTCTGCGCCAGAGTCGCCGTAGGCTCATCCATGATAAGGACCCTTGCTCTGTGGGAGAGCGCCTTGGCTATCTCCACCACCTGTTTTTTGGCCACACCCAGGTCCCGGACCTTCTGGTCCACGTCGATATCCACATCAAGGAAGCGCATGAGCTCCTGGGCTTCCTTGCGCATCCGGTTCCAGTCAACAAAGAACCGCCGTGTCACGAAGTGATGCCCCATGAAGATGTTCTCGGCTACTGTCAGAGCAGGAATAAGATTGAACTCCTGGTATATCGCCGCAATACCGTTCTTCAAGGCTTCGTGAGGAGAGGAGAAATTCACCGGCTTCCCTTCAAAGAATATTTCCCCTGCGGTTTTTTGATACACTCCGGTGACAATCTTAATCAGCGTGGACTTTCCCGCGCCATTCTCCCCCACCAGGGCATGAACTTCCCCTTTTTGGATAGAAAACGTCACCCCATCAAGTGCCAGAACCCCGGGGAAACGCTTGGTAAGCTTCTCAAAATGGAGAATAGGAGCATCACTCATCGCATTCCCTACTCCACCTTAGGCCCGAAGTGCTTGAGCATCACCAGGTTTTCAGTCGCACTTTCGTTGACGATGGTGACCCCGCTACGAGCAGCCTCATAAGTCACAAAGAGCTCATCACGGGTCATTTCTCCAAAACGAATGAGGGTAGGCGCTTCAATGTCAAGGACACCGAATCTCCCATGCCCCTGAACCACGATGACCCCATATGGTCCGTCTTCCCTGATGGTGACACTCCTTCCGGGGAATACGGTGAGTTCCTTGGCAAAGAAGTCCTCCGAACCGTAGACTACGTAGTACTCCTCATACCCCTCGGCCCGCATCTCTTCAAGAGGCCGCACGGGTTTTGGCTCAAGGTAATGGTGAGCGAAGAAATCTGGGTCGGTGTTGGCCTCCCAGTCAAGGAGGCTCACGATGTACTCAAGGTCGTTTTTGTGTTCCGGAGGAACATCCTTCACCACCAGGTCCCAGGGAATGAATCGGTCCCAGACGATGTTCTGGAAAGGCGCAAAGACATCAGAGGCCTTCTGAGGTTCGTAGGTCAAAAGGGATCCAGGAGCGTGGAGGATGCCAGGTTGCACAATCCAGCCAGTGCCGGGTTTGAGCTTGTACGCCCGGGAAAGGTAAAGGATGCCGTTGTCCCCTTTGTCCCACATCTCAAGGCAACGGAGAACATCCTCCTTTTTCGTCCCCGGATTCAGACCAAAGAACGTGTAGGGGAAATACCCACCGTGGTTGTTGAGCTGTGGGGGGAAGTAGTATCCTTCAGGCTTTCCAAGCCTCCCAACCTGCCTGGCCTTTTCATCATCATGGTGCACATGGTGGAAAAGGGGGTTCATGTTGTCGAAAAACTTGGCAAACATCGGCCATCCCCCGTACTTTTCCATCATGGCCTTTCCGACGATGACATCCCCCGCAAGCTCAATGGCATCCCGAAGAAGGATTTTCTCTGCTTTCCCTCCGTCCTCAATATAGATGTAGCTCAGTCCCTCATCAGGAAGCGTTTCAGGACCGTTGTCTGCCTGAACCGTAGAGGCGAACCATCGTTCATCGATGCCTCCCCGGTGGACCCCAAAGGCGTAGTAATCGTCGGGATGAAGCTTCAGCCGCTTTCCGGGAATACAGAAGGACCGGGGAACCCAGGTGGGGAAAAGACGTAAAACGCCTTGACCCTGATTCAGGGCAATGTCAAGAAGCATCTTCATCGTTCCCATAAGAGAATCTCCTTCCCACAAATTTTGGCAACAGGATATCGCAAATTCAGAGAAAAGTCTATTGGGATAACGTTTACGCTAAAAAACTACCACAGCCAGTTTTTCCTGTCAATCCTGGTTTTTCTGACCTTATCCATGGTATAATTTCCCCGAGAAGGAAAACGTTTTCGAGGAATTCGTATGGTCTCCATCAGGGATGTCGCGAGGCTTGCGGGAGTTTCCGTCACCACTGTCTCCCGGGTCATCAACAGAAGAGGAAGGACCAGCAAGGCAACCGAAGAAAAGGTCTGGAGAGCCATTGAGATCCTTCAGTACCGACCAAATCTTTTGGCACAGGGCCTCAGAAGCCAGAAAACCAGGCTTTTGGGGCTCCTTGTCCCGGATATTGACAGTCCGTTTTTCGCTCGCCTTGCAAGATACATCGAAGAAGCGGCATATCAGAGGGGATACAACCTCATCCTCTGTAACGTGGGAGAAGACCCAAAGAAAGAACGCCACTACCTCGAGGTACTCCTGCAACGGCAGGTGGAGGGGATCGTCTTTCCCCGTGTTTCGGACGAGAGTTTGCTCTTCCGGATTCCCTCACTCTCGAGAGTTCCTTACGTTGTCCTTGACCGAACTCTTGAGCACGAGGAAGCTCCAACGGTAAAGCTCGATAACCTCGCCGCAGGAGCTCTGGCAGCTTCACACCTCCTTGAGCTCGGTCACAAGAAGTTCGCTTGTATCAGTGGGCCCCAGAAAATCACCGTTTGCCGGGAGCGCCTTGAGGGATTCCTCGCAAGACTCGCTCAGGAAGGCATCCCATCCCACGATGTTCTGGTCGTTGAAGGTGACTTCAAAATCGAGGGAGGACGCAAGGCCATGGAGACCATTCTCTCGCGCTCTTCTCCCCCCTTTGCCCTCTTTTGTATGAACGACATGATGGCTTTCGGTGCCATTCAGGTAGCAAAAGAAAAGGGCTGGCGAGTTCCTGAAGATATTTCAGTCATTGGCCTTGACAACAACCCTCTCTGCGAGGTTTTTTCTCCCCCCCTTACCACGGTAGCCCAGCCCTTTGACCGCATCGCCAAAGAAGGCATTGCGCTCCTCTGCAAGCTCATCGAGAAAAAGAAGATACGGAAGAAATCCATTACCGTTCCTCCTTATCTCATCGTACGCCAGTCTACTGTTCCTTTCCGGGAGCAATAGACTGGCGCTTTTTTGAGGAATCACCCGAGAATTGCCTTCAGGTCCTCTTCGGGTGTGGTAATGGGCACGAGGTTGAATTGTTCTTTGAGGACCTTGTACACTGGCTCCTTGACAAAAGCCGGCATGCTCGGCCCAAGGCGCATGTTCTTTATGCCCAGGTGCAGCAGGGTCAGGAGAATGGCTACCGCTTTCTGCTCATACCAGGAGAGGATGAGGGAAAGCGGGAGGCTGTTGACATCAGTGTTCAGCGCCTGAGCCAGACCAAGGGCAATCTGGATGGCCGAATAGGCATCGTTGCATTGGCCAACATCGAGAAGACGTGGAATGCCCTCAATCGTGCCAAACTCGAGCTTGTTGAAACGGTACTTGCCACAGGCCAGGGTGAGAATGATGGCATCCTGAGGAACGGCCTGAGCAAACTGGGTGTAGTAGTTCCTCCTCGGTTTTGCCCCGTCACATCCCCCAATGAGGAAGAAATGCCGGATTTTCCCCTGTCTGACAAGGTCCAGGACCCTGTCGGCAACGCTGAGAACAGCATTCCTTGCAAACCCCACAAGAATAGTCCTCTCCGGTTCGTCTTCAGGGAAACCCTCTTCCCTTAAAGCGGCCTCAATGACCGGGGAGAAGTCGCGATTCCGAATGTGGACAACCCCAGGCCACGCCACGAGCCCACTGGTGAAGATGCGGTGTTTGTAGCTCTCCCTGGGTTTCTGGAGACAGTTCGTCGTCATGAGAATAGCACCAGGAAAAACATCGAACTCTTTTTGCTGATTCTGCCAGGCACTGCCATAGTTGCCCACAAGATGCGGGTATTTCTTAAGACCGGGGTACCCGTGAGCAGGGAGCATTTCTCCATGGGTGTACACGTTAATCCCTGTCCCCTCGGTTTGTTTCAGGAGTTCTTCAAGGTCTTTCAGGTCATGACCGGAAACAACGATGGCCTTCCCCTTTACAGGGGTAACACGAACCGGTGTTGGCACTGGGTGACCATACGTGGTCGTATGAGCCCGGTCGAGCAATTCCATAACCCGTAGGTTATATTCGCCGACCTTCAGGGCTGTGGTAAGGAGTTCCTCCAGCGTGAAATTCTCACGAGTTAGGAAATCCAGAGTCCTGTGGAAAAAGGCGTATACGTCGTCATCCTCCACACCAAGGATCTGAGCGTGATCCGCGTAAGCCGCCATCCCCTTCAGACCATACAACACAAGGTGCTTTGCTCCAGCCACTGTTTCGCCGAACCGTTCAATGTCCCTCTTGAGGGTGACCTCTTCTCCCTGGCGAATGAGTTCACCCAGGCTCTCCGCAGGGATCCACTGGGCAGGACCCGAGAGACTCTCCGGAGTCTTCCCCTGCTCTCTACAGGCCTCAAGGTACAGATGTTTTAGTCTTTCCTTGATTTCATAGGCCCTGTTGAGGTACGTTTGCAACCGCTCGGGGTCAAAGTCTACATTAGTGACCGTACTGAAGAGGGCCTCAAGAACAAAAACATCGGCTTCGCGGTCTTTCACGCCGAGTTCTCTGGCCCTTCTGGCAAACATAGCGATTCCCTGGGTTGCGTACACCAGAAGATCCTGCAAAGCAGCGGTCTCAGGGTCTTTTCCGCACACTCCGAGGTTGGTGCACCCCGTACCTCCGGCGGTCTGTTCGCACTGGTAACAGAACACTCTCTCCACCTCTCTCCTGAGTTTTGGTATTACTATACCTAAATTCCTGTAAGGCGTCAAGATGGAGAGCGGCCTTCTGGAACAATGTCACCACCCTACTCTGCGAAAGCAAACAGAAGTATTGATGTCAAAACTCAGAGATTACTCCGGACCTCTTTACTTCTCACAAGCAACAGGATAAACTTACAGTACAAGGATAAGAAGGTTCCAGAGCGCGCCTGTAGCTCAACTGGACAGAGCGCTGGACTTCGGATCCAGGGGTTGGGGGTTCAAGTCCCTCCAGGCGCGCCAGGAATTAGCTCAAAAAGGCGTTTCCCCAGGTCCCATCATTCAGTCAGTTCCTCGAATATACGCTTTCCAGAAGGGAAAGAACCTCCTCCTTCGTAGGCACCCATGGGTTCACTGTGTAATCAGGAAGCTTGAAGGTATACTCAGCGATTTCAGGGAGTTCCTCCTTAGGTATGTGCAAATCCTCGAGACCGAACCACATGCCGATCTCTTTAAGGAAGGAGACCATGATGTCCCTGAGTTCCTGGGCGGCTATTTCGTCTTTCTCTTGAGAGAGCTCGGGACGGAAAATCCTGGCTACGGCGGCAAATCTTTCCAGAGCATATGGAGCAGTACGCTGTATAAACTCGGGGTAAACCACCGACAGAGCCTCACCATGCATAACCCAGGGTGCCTTCCCTCCGATGGACATAGCAATCCCATGAGGAAGAGTTGTCCCGCAATTGGCAATAGAGAGGCCTGCAAGGGTATCTGCCCAAGCCATTCGCGCCCGAGCTTCACGGTTCGAAAGATCGCGAAGGAGAGGGGGAAGGAAACGAACGATAAGGCGAATGGCCTCTAAGGCGAGAAGATCGGTGTAAGGATTAGCATTGACATGGATGTAGCTTTCAAAAGCATGCGCGAAGGCGTCAAACCCTGTAGAAGCAGTGAGGTGTTGAGGAAGGGTCATGACAAGGTCTGGATCCACAATGGCTTCCTTGGGGAAAAGAAGAGGGTCCACAATAGCCGATTTGAAACGCTCTTGAGGATTTGTGAGGACGGAAACCGCCGTAACGTGAGAGCCGGTTCCAGAAGTTGTGGGAATTGCTATGACTGGAAGAACTCTTTCGGTAACTCTCCTTTCTCCAAAAAGACGGTAATCCCAAGCAGTTCCCTCGTGAGTTGCCTCGACAGCGATGGCCTTGGCCGTATCAATGCTTGACCCTCCGCCAAGCCCTATAACAACCTGAACTCTAAGGCTTTTGGCCATTTCTGCCCCTTGAGAGATACTCTCAGTTGTAGGGTTAGGAACCACTTTATCGAAATGAGCAACCTCTACCCCACTTTCTTTCAGCAAATGTTTGGTTCTCTCGAAAACCGGCTCTAAGGCTGGAGAAGGTGGCACGGTAACAAGAAGGGCTTTCTTCCCGTAGCGAGCTGCGATCTTCCCAACCTCTTCGAGTTTTCCGAAGCCAAAATGAATACGGGTTGGCTGGTAATACGAGAATGACCTGAGCACTTCTATCACCCCCAACGCGGCTCACTAACTACTCACCGCACCAAGCGTCATTCCCCGGACAAGGTACCGCTGCGCAAAAATGGCCAGCAACACTATAGGAATTGCAGCGATACTCCCTCCTGCGTAGAAGGCAGACCACTCCCAGACGTAATCCCCCAAAAACCCTGAGATCGGAACAGGAAGCGTTGCAGCCTTCGTACTGGTAAGAGAAAAGGAGAAAATAAAATCGTTCCAGGACCAAAGAACGCAGAAAACCCCGGTTGCGGCAATCCCTCCAGCAGCGAGTGGAAGCACTACCCTGAAAAGAGCTCCCACAGAAGTGCATCCATCTAACAATGCAGCTTCGTCTATCTCCTTAGGGATTTCTCTGAAAAACCCTGCTAACATCCAACTGGCAAAGGGAAGATTGAACGTGACGTGCGCCAGTACCAATCCCAGGTGGCTATCTATAAGCCCAAGGCGGGTAAAGAAGATGTACAAAGGCAGTATGACCACTATAGGTGGCATCATACGTAAGCTGATAAGCCAGAAAGCAATTTGTTTTCGTCCTCGCATTGGGTACCGTGTTAATGAGTACGCGACCAGTGAACCCAGGAAGAGAGAAATAGCAGCGCTACCAAGAGAAACTACCAAACTGTTGAAAAGGTATTTTGGAAACTCCCTTTCCCGAATGATTTGAGCAAGGTGTGAAAAATCCGGTTGCAGGGGGAAAAAGGAAGGAGGTATAGTCCACAGGTCTTTAGCTGGTTTCAGGGCTGAGGAAAATAACCAGTAGATTGGAAAAACTGCAGTCACCGACACAACCACCAAAAGGACGTAGATGGCTACTCTTGTACCCGCACGGGAACGCATCGCTTGTGTTCCTCCTCAGAACTCTATTCTCGAAACTCGGAGATACAGCTGAGACAACAGGGTCACAATCGCCGCAATAATCCACGACATTGCAGCCGCTTTCCCCATATCGAAGTAATTCAGACCAACCCTGAAGTTATACAGGGTCAGCACTTCGGTAGCGTCTGCTGGGCCTCCCCGGGTCAGGACGTACACAACGTCAAAAAGCTTCACAAGGTCCATCGTCCTCATGAGCAAGGCTATAACCATTATCGGAGTAAGCAAGGGAAAAGTTATAAACCTGAAAGCCTGCCAGCCAGAAGCTCCATCAACCGTTGCGGCTTCCAGCGGTTCTCGCGGAAGGGAAACGAGACCAGCGTAAAGGAGCAGGAATGCAAAAGGAGTCCACTGCCACATGTTAGCAAGAGCAACGGAAAAGAGGGCGAGTCTAGGATCAGCCAGCCACTCCACCTTTGAAATGCCCAGCAGACTAAGGAAGTAATTCACAAGACCGTAAGAAGGGTGCAACAGGAATTTCCACAGCACCCCAGAAACAACCGGGGTGAGGACAACAGGCATAACCAAACAGGTCCGAAAAATAACCTTTCCCCTAATGTCTCCTCTACTCAGAAGCAAAGCTAAAGACATACCTAAAGCAAATTCCACAGGAATGCAGATTACAGCTAACCTTAAGGTATTAAGCAAGGCGATCCTAAAGACAGCGTCCTTAAGAAGAATCGTAGAGTAATTCCGTAAACCGATGAAGGGGAAAAGGTGAGGTTTCCCCAGGTACCATCTGTGAAGACTTACCCAGAACGAGAATACCATCGGATACATAACAATAAAAGCCAGAAGAGCAACAGCGGGAAGAAGCATAAAATAAGGAGATGCTCTGCGAACTCTCCATTTCATCACAGGAATTCCCTCCAGTGGATGTAAAAACCCGCGGGGTTCCAAAACCCCCGCGGGTTTTGTGTCTTATTCAGAAGCTTTTGTCCCGTCAGGATTAACGTACTTAGAGGGCCAAACAAGGGGCTGGTCCTCAGGTATGTATCCGCCTCTCACCATCAGTTCATACAAAGCCTTTGCTGCATCGTCAAGTGCCTGCTTGGGGGTCTTAGCTCCTATAAAAGCTTGCTGAACTTCAGTTCCCACAATAATTTCATACTCAACTTCCTCAGCAATTGCCGGTCTACGACGAATGTGCTCTCGATACATTTCAAGCTCGATTGGGTACCTCCCTACTCTGTAACCCGTAGTTTCAGGAATGAAGTAACCACTTAATCTGCCCGTGTTTGTTCCGCCAAACTCAAGGTAATCTTTCATCTCATCGTGAGTCATGGTAAGACAGGATGCCCAGGCAATGAATTTCCACGCTGCTTCCTTATTTTTAGAGTCCTTGTTCATCACAAGTCCCCAACCACCAAGAGAAGCATAGCCCTCACCTGGTATAATACCTGGAACATTGTTCACAGGGGCATCTGGCTTGCCAGGCATAAGGGCATAACCAACCTTGCCTGCTACCTTCGACTTTGCAGGATCCTCTACATCTCTAACAAAGTCGGACCATTGGAACATCATGGCTGCCTTTCCCTCGGTAAAGTCTGCGGTGATCTCAGCCCACTCGTAAGCCGCTACACCAGGGGGCATAAAGGGCTTCAGAGAGCAGAAGAACTCAAGTGCCTTCACTCCAATTTCACTGTTGCAAATAGGCATGTTCCGAATAGGGTCTTCAGGATCCGGGAAGCCTTGCCCAAACGCAAAGCAATCCGCACCCCACGACCAAGCGATGTTGTAGTAATTCTGCACAGCCATGTTCCCTTTTCCTGCAGACCAGGTAAGACCGTACAGCTCTGGAGGCCTTGTGAAGAACTCGGCAACGTCACGGAGCTGTTCCCACGTCTTGGGTACCTCAAGGTCGTAACCATATTTCGCACGAAAAGCGGCTTTCTCTTCCTCGTTTTCAAAGAGATCCTTACGGTAGTAGAGGAGCTGCACCCCCGGCATATTTGGGATACAGTAGAGGTTCCCTTCCCAGTTACCGTAGAAATTCAAAATAGGTACGATTAGGTCCTCGAGATGAATGGTCGGATACTTTTCAACACCAGGGGGCCATCTTCTCAGGTTATCCTTCCACAATCTCAGGCCCGCTTTTTCTATCCATGGCTCCAGATTCTCGATGAAACCAGCTCCTGCGTATTCCGGAAGCCAGGGGTTATCCATCTGCAGTACGTCATACCGTCCGGCGTGGGAAACAAAGTCGTTCACTTGTTTTGTGTGAATGTCAGCATAGGCGGTATCTTCCCATACAACCTTGACATCGGGGTATTTTGCCTCGAACTTTGGTATCATGTCTCGCAGAGCAAGCATTGCCGGAGAAGTCAGCATGAGCACCCGAATCTCGCTCTCCGGGAAAGCTACGGCACCGGAAAAACCTATCACCAGGCTCACAATCACCAGGAAGAACGTGGCTCGCCTCACGTTTTCCCTCCTCCTTTCAGGCCGTCACAATCTCCCTTCCTCTCACACATCGAGATACACCCACCGTTGACCACTCTCCATGGAGTTCTCCTTAGGTTCCACCTCCCTTCCTCTCACCACTCTTCAGGGAACACCGTACCTCCAGGTGGACATCGAGAATCACTTCTTTCCTTTTTTTTCTCCTCCCTCTCATCCGCTCAAGCAAAAGCCGCGCTGCAGTCTCACCCAGATGGAAAGACGGCTGAGAAACCGCCGTAAGCGGAGGATCCATAAATCGAAACCAGGGAAGGTCGTCAAAAACTGCTACCCCTATCTCCTCGGGGACACGGACGCCTTTTTCCCTGATCGCTTCCATGGCTCCCAGACACATCAAATTGTTGCACGCATATATCACTTCCGGCGGAGACGGGGAGGAAAGAAAATCCAGTGCAATCTTGTACCCGCTTTCACGCCTGAAATCGCCAATCCTGATAAGCCTATCATCTCGAGAAATCGAAAAGCTCTGAAGAGCTTCCAAATAGCCTTCTAATCTCTCCCTGCCCGTAGTTGTGGTAAGAGGTCCGGCAATAATCCCTACACGCCTGTACCCCAGGGAGAACATGTACTCGACAAGTCGACGGCTCCCCCCTCTGTTGTCCACCAGCACGGTATCAGCCCACTCTTCCCCCTGAGCCCTCTTGTCCAGAAGGACAAGAGGGATGTTCCTTTCTCGAAACGTTCTCAAATTCCTGTTCCCCTCGCCTCCCAAAACTGCAATCGCACCATCGACTTGCCTACTCAGAAGCGTTTCTATTGCCCTTTCCTCCTCCTTCGCATCGTAATTCGTATCAACAACGAGAAGGGTATAGCCCTTCTCGTTGAGCTGTTCCTCAATACCCTGCAGTACTTCTGCAAAAAAGGGGTTCTTGAGATCGCAAATAATCAATCCTACCGTGTAGGTCTTCTTGCTACGCAAACTCCTCGCTATTGTGTTTGGACGGTACCCAAGCTTCTCGATTGCCTGAAGAACCTTCGCCTGGGTTTCCTTACTCACCAAGCGAGTCCCATTGATAACGTATGAAACCGTTGTAGGTGAAACCCCGGCCTCTCTCGCTACGTCCTTAATCGTCACCATGCTCTTACCTTTATTGTAACGTTTATCTAAACGTTAAACCTGCAAAAATGGTAAACCATGAGCGGCCATTGTGTCAAGAGGTAGATTGGGTTGGATAGCGTCAACTTATTGTAGGGATATTTTTGAAAACCCTCTCCATGGTTTCATTTCCTGATCTACCTTCCTTTCCCTCACTCATCCAGATTACAGTCTTTCTATGGTCTTTCATACCACAGGAACCCAGGACATACTTTGGGTCAAGGCCTTGAGGGTCATACGGAGAGTACTCACGCTTTGCGCATCACCGGGATGGTGTTGTAGACTTCCCGGAACACCTCTTTCCCCCTCTCCT